>Ga0208373_1000007_pt1 | contig 708483 bp, 610 predicted proteins | sample RifOxyC2_FD_184036 | JGI IMG/M metagenome (GOLD analysis project Ga0208373, IMG submission 184036) | Soil microbial communities from Rifle, Colorado - Rifle Oxygen_injection C2 (SPAdes) | ecosystem: Environmental > Terrestrial > Deep subsurface > Rock core/Sediment | place: Rifle, Colorado...
ATGATAGCGTTCTTAACAGATTTACTTTTAAGACGCTGTTCAACATTATTATGAATCATGATACCTCCGAATGAAGTGTTATAAAATAACTCTTCTTCCTTTGGGTATCATATGATACTAACTATAAGTGACGACAAAGTAAGCCGATTTGATTATTTTACTCGGAAGAAAATCGAAATGAACGATTGATGAAGCTTTCTATAATCATTCCGGCTTACAACGAAGAAAAGAAGATTGAAAAAGATATTCTTCTTGCCGATAAATTTATTTTAGGACAAAATCTGTCCGGTGAGATTATAGTTGTAGATGATGGAAGCAGCGATGCAACATTCCAAAAGGCGAATAGTACCCGCGAAAAAATTCAAACCAGAATAAAAGTACTTAAGAATAAAAATAACTTTGGCAAAGGTTATACAGTAAAGAGGGGAATACTTGAGGCGAAGGGGGAATATGTTGCTTATTGCGATGCCGGCTCTACTGTTCCGTTTAGCAATCTCTTGATTGGCTTAAATCTGCTGATGAACAAGGAATGCGATATTGCGCACGGTTCGCGCTTGATGCCCGGTTCGGTTATTAGAGTTTCCCAAGAGAAAGATAGAAAGTTCAGCTCTTCGGTAATAAGATTCTTAGTAACAAAATTTCTCGGAGTGCCGATTTCTCTTACAGATACACAATGCGGATTTAAGATTTACAAATCGGAAGCCGCTAAAGAATTATTTTCGAAACTGCGTACAAATGGATTCATGTTTGAAGTAGAGAATATTCTTCGAGCTATAAAACGCAATTACAGTGTAAAAGAATTTCCGGTTGAGTGGAGCTGCGATAGAGACAGTCGAATTACATTTCTTAAAACACCATGGAGAGTTTTGTTTGATATCGCACGGATAAAATTTATGAAGATTGATTAAGCGACGCTGGAAGTAGGGGGAAGGGCGCCGAACTCTTCAAATAAAAGATTACCTGAAGTGTCATCATTTACTACAATAGCAGAAATGTCTTCTTTGATAATCTTGCTAACCTCTTCATCATTCAAAATCATTAACGCGGTTGATAAAGCATCGGCGTCTGCTGTGTTTTGAGCGAACACCCAGCTTCCGGCTTTCTTTACTTCCGGTTTTCCGGTTAATGTGTTGATGATATGACTTCCTTTACTTAAGCCTGAAGCGCCGACTGATACATTTTTGAGTAAAAATGTTTTCAATATTTGCTGGTTATCAAAAGGATTAGAAATTGAAATTTGCCAGCCGGATGAATCCGGAGGTGCCCCGATTGCTCTGATAGAACTTCTTCCGGCGCTGAGGAGTGTGCAACTAATATTCCAATCGGATAAAATTTCTGTTACAGCATCTACAGCATAACCTTTACCAAATGCGCCCAAATCAATCATTGTTCCTACTTCAAGGATTTCAATGGAGTAATCTTCATGATGCAAAACAAGGTTTTCAATACACGATTTCTTTATTGCCAATTCAATCTCATCATCAGTCGGATTCTTGAGAGTATAATCGGGATTGAGCCAGCATTTTAACAGAGCACTGCAAGCAATATTGAACGCGCCGTAAGTTTCTTTATGCAGTTCAATACTTCTTCTAATGCAATTGAAAGCATCCGCTCCTAGAATAATTCTTTCGCCAATTTTCAGATTGTTAATTCGGGAGATATCGCTGTTTGGTTTAAATCTGCTCAGTTCATTTTCGAGCCGGTCAATTTCTTTAACTGCTTCCCATGCCGCTTGCTGTGCGTAATCTTTGTTCTCATGTACAATGATAAGATCAAACAAAGTTGCCATTGCAACGTGAGTAAAATGATGAGCGTTTTTTATTTGAGTCAAGTTTTGCAAAGCAAACCTTTAACGGGAAAGAGCGTTATAGTAATTATCAAAATAATCTTTACGAATATAGCCTCTAATTTCTTTGCCTTGGCGAATTTCCATGTACTTATCGAAAAGGGGAACATAAAGATTCACATGTCCGGCGGGAGCTTTGGTGTAGATTTTTTCAATCAACTCACTCTCAAGTTCCGGCGAAGCAATCACAATTGGAAACTTATAAGCATTATCAGCTATTCTATCATTCCATGAAGTATTCTTAAACTTTCTTAGATACCAGGGCAAAGGCCAGTAATCGCTGTTTGGCGCGGCTATATAAATCGGCATATTGAGAAACTCGCTTTGAACAGCTGTTACTTTTGTAAGAAATGGCTCTATGGTTTTTACATCATTACCGGCATGAGAATAAACAAAAGGGTCCTGCGGATTGGAAGAATAAACGATAGAGCTGTAATATGATTGAACAAACATGAAGGCACCGATCAAACTAAGCAACAGATACCAATTAGCTTTCGGAATAAATTTTCTAAGCTCGGTAAATCCAAACGCGGCAATCAAAATCATTCCTTGCCAAAAGCTCATCATCGTCCAAGGAGTTTTGTAGGGGAGTGTCGAATAAATAATTGTTAAGATACTTGTGAAGAGGGAAATAAATTTAATGAAATCAATTCCGGTTGAATTTTTGTTCACCTTAGCAAAAGCGCGAATAATACCGAAGATAAAGAAAACTAGAATAAGGAGTTCGCTAAAGAAAACTCCATCAACGGTTCTAAATGAAACGAGAGAGAAGTAATAATAAAACGGATGAATATGTTCCGCATTGTTTCCAGCTTTGCCAAAATAGTTAGTGAAGGTGATTATTGAATCCAATGCACCGCGAAGATTAGTAAAAAATGAAGTAAAGAATAAAAATGCGGTGAGCGCAAATGTTAGAACAAAAAAGAGAACATTCTTCCAGTTGATTGAAAATTTAAATCGCTCGGTTTTGTTCATCATCTTCAAAATGAAAAAAGATAAAGCAATTCCAAAGAAAGTGATTATACTGGTTTCCTTACTGGCAAAAGCTAATCCAAACAAAACAGCAGAAGTTATGAGCCAATACACTTTATTAGTTTTATGGAATGAATAGTATGCAATCATCCCACTGAAACTAAAACTTACCAGTAATGATTCTTGAATGTAATATCTGTTATAAAAAACAATTAGCGAGGAGAACCCCGTTAAGATGAGGGTAACTAAAACAAAATCTTTTCCAATGTCTTTTAGTTGGAATATCATGCAAAGCAAAAGCAATCCGGCAAAAACTGGAACAGCACGTAGAGTTGCTTCAGTTACTTCCGAAATGTTTCTTTCGCCTAGTATCCATGCTGGAATTAAAGAAAAGTAGTTTAGAGTTGGTCCGTGATATTCAACCGGATTGTAGCGATAGTAATTGTCTTCAAGAAGGTAACCAAATTTAATGGCGTGAACCGCTTCATCAACATGCATTGGCTTATCATTCAACCGGTAAACACGGATGAAGACACACAATAAAAAAATGGCGGATAGCAAAACTATACCGCCATTCTTAGAAATATAGTTTTTGCTATTTACCGTAAACTGCAACTTCTATGTAGTGGTTCAAATCATCTGCGTTACTGCCTTTACTTAACAAGCGAACGTAGCGGGCTTTTTCTCCTTTAGCATCAATTAATTTGCCTTCGGCTGTTTCAACGTAATGCATGTCTTTGCCTTTGCCTTGCTTGCTGCTGTTATCAATATCATTGTTAAAAAGTGTTCTGACATTCTTGGTAAACTTCGCATCATCTGCAACTTGAACTATTACATCGTAATAAACTCTTGCTTGAAGATGATAATGCCAAACTACAATTGCGTAAAGGTTGAAATCCTTCTGCAAATCAATAACTATATTTTGAGAAAATGGACCGAGTTCAACAAAGTAACCTTCTGCAGCGTCTTTCTTTCCATCTGTTATATAAGATATTTCTCCAATCACCGGATACTTATCCGTACTTGTTACCGGCTTCTTTAACGCAATATTTTGTGTCCCCTTTGGTGCGTAGAATGGTGGTCTTGGTTTGCCAAGAGGTTTTTCCAAATTTGGAACGGCTAAGTTAGTCGGCGTGCCAACAAACATCGGTTTGGGTAAATCCAACTTAATTGGAGCTAAATCTTTGTTTTGTGCCAAAGGATAGTTTGATGCAACAAGGAAACTCATTACAAACATTAACATGATGATGCGTTTGAACATATTAAACTCCTTTTGTAGTCATTGTCAACATAAGACATTTCGTTGGACTAAAGTCCATAATTATTTTATTTACAGAGTAACCCCACGCTTAAGCGTGGGGTTAAGCAAAACTAATACAGTAAGGGCTTTAGCCCAATAATTCTTTTTTAATAATTATTCTAAAGTACTGAACAAAAATTACGCAAATAGTAAGAAGCAAAACAAACCAGCGGTGAACATCCGCCAAAAACTCTAAACCTTCTGTTCCGAATAAAGGATAGAGCATTAAAATAATTGAAAGCATCGCCGGTAGAATTAATGCGATGATTAGCCAGTACAAAACTTTGAGCATGATTCGGTAATCTATAGATTTTTTCTGCTTGTAATCATTTGCAAGATTTTGAAGCCCTTCCAATGAGAGCTGATTGCCGTTTGAAAAAAGAAAAACAAATGCAACCAAACAAATACTTGTTAAGAGTGCTGTTGAAGTATGAATCACCATGAATAATCCAGTCATGTGATAGCCAAATACCACGGGAAGAAATCCGGTTATAAAAAGTAAAATGAAAAAAGCCGCGCAAACATGAGCTGTAATTGATTTTGTTTTTTGGAAAAGAGAGCCGGTTTTAATTCTCCAAGCAATTACGAGGTTCTCCTTAAAATCTTCTTTACAAAACTGCCAAACATTCTTTGGAGTAATCTTATAAGCCTTTAACCTTCTAAAGAGAGAAAGGAGAACTGCTGCTATTAGTAATATCGAAACAACTCTGAAAATCAAACTTACCTCGCTAAACTTTATCTTTTGTTGCTTCTCTTGCTATAACTAAAATTCCTTTTGAGGAATAAATTAGAAATACAAAGAGAATCAAAATGAAGGAGACGATGATAATTCCTTTGAGCCACGGTCTGAAAAAGAATGAAAATGAAAACGCTTTTTGATAAGCTGTATTTAAATTTTCGAACTTAGTCATTGTGATTAATGTATCTGTTTCGGACTTAAGGGAAGATTCCACATTAACTTTGCCAAAGAAGAAATTTGAACTTGCCGAATGGCAGTCGCCGCAACCGTTTGCGCCGAGCGCTTGTGAAGCCGGACGAACACTATGCGCAATAGGCCAGCTATATGCTTCGGCTGATTCATGTTCACTCTTTCTTAATCTTGTTCCGTCAAGCTCAATAATTTTTCCGCCGGTCACATAAACAAAGCTTGTATTCTTCTTTCTAGAGCTTCCGTTTAATTTCTTCAGAACGGAAATCATCATACTATCGCTTACGGAATGCCACTTGCCGTAATTGAGTAAAGTATCGAGTTTGATTCTACCAGAAACAGAATTGGCAATTTCATCAATAGAAAGTGGTGTAATCTTATCGCCATTCTTTGATGCCCAGTAGGAGGGCCAAAGCAAATTGTTCGGCTCAAGCATTCCCTTTTCATTTCTTAGATAAACCGGAGACTGAATGTGCGGAAAGAAATCCCCTTGCTTGTTGGATTTTCTAATTCCCAGTTTATGTGCTCGCGAAGTCTTTACTAAGCTGCTTCTATCATTAGGCAAAGAACCGGAATGGCAAACTGTGCATTCAAGTTTCTCGAAATGAATTGCCGGGATGCCTTTATGAAGAGGAACCGGAGCGCCATTCTTGCCGACTTTCGCTTCGCCGTTACCTAAATGGCATCCTTTGCAAGAAAATGAAGCAACTCTAAAATTATTCTTATCACTTGCTTCTTCTCTGTATCCGCGAATCATATCATGATCAATTCCGTTGCGGTGACAGTCGGCGCATGTCATTCCTTTTTGAAGATGAACATCCTCATCTTCATCCCACTGATTATAATTTTCAGCTTGATAAGTAACACTTGAATGGCAATAGTAACAGCGTTCTTTCTTTGCTTTTCTAGTTATATCAAAAAATATCTGGTTGTTGTCGTTGAACTTAGCTTTATCATAACTGATACTTGGCGGCGCTGTTGTGCGCATATCAATGTCGGAGTAAGTCAACGAATTATAAACATCATAATTATCGGGCATCTTGGAAGCGTTGCCTTTCACTTCGGCAATTGCACTGGCAGCAGCGGCAGCCCATTTGAAATTCTGCTTCAGCATCTGTGCTGAGTATTCAGCTGGATCATATTCCGGATTTGCATCATGGCAAGCGAGGCAATTTACATCAAGCTTGCCGGAAACTTCCCAGCGGAAGAAATCATCCGGATTTTGTAAGCTATCAGTTTCACCAATTCCGCCGCCGGGATAATGTGTGCCGAACAAATCCAAAAATTTGAACGAGGAAATTCCTAGAACTGATGGAGTGTAAGTTCCTTTCCATTTTCTTTCGGAAACCGGAATTACAGTTAAGTTTCGCCAGTCAACATAAATCCAAGGTTCACCTTTTCTTCCCGGTTTAACTTTTGGATTAGATGCGTTGAAGTGAAAACCTTTATTGATTACTTCGTACGAATGACATTCGCCGCAAGTATATTTTGTTGAAAATGGGAGAAGAGGATTGTCGTTCTTCAAAACTAGAACGCTGTCCGCATCGAACAATTTCATTAAGTGAACTGGAACTGATCTGCTTCCGTCTCTTAAATCACCAATCTTATTTTGTTGCGTAAATAGAGTTAAGCCGATAGCAAAAAAAATAATTAGAAAGATTGCCGCGTAGGCAATTCTAAAAATTCTCTCCTCAAAACATTTCACGCAAAGGACGCGACGATAACGCAGAGCCCGCAAAGGATATTGTATGTTTTTAGAATCGCTCTTAGAGGTTGAAGAGAAATTGTTCATAGCTAAATCTTAAAATCTGATGGATTGAGTTTTACTTCCCGTTTAGCTTGTACGGCTTCATTCACTTTAAGAACTGTTACGGCAGTTTCGTAACCAATTTCCGGAGGACAGTTTAATTTTTCCAAACCTCTAACAGAATTGAAAAAGTTTTCAAGATGAGGCTTATGATATGGATCGTTAAACTTTACCGGCAATGTGTGTTTAGGAGGTGCGACTGTTTCCCTTGCATCCAAAACTACTGAAGGAGCCGCGGCTGGCGCATCGCTGGTTGGCGATTCAACAATTCCTTTTTTTATCCACTCATCCCAGTTTGGCGCTGCGGGTTCTTTGTAAATACCAACCCGTCCTGCAGATTCGGAAATTGTTAATGAACCGGCGTCTCCCATAAAGCTTTCGTAATAGCCTTGACTGCTGTTTGTTGTTATAGTTTGATAAAAAGCTCTAACAACACCATTCTTAGTTTTGTATCTGAATGTTGCTAAAACAGAATCGTACCATTGATGAGTGTTCTTATCATAATAATCTGTTCCGCCGCTTGCCATAACAGAAATTGGATTCGCGTTTAGGAACCAGCTGTAAATATCAATTTGATGCGAGCCCAAATCTACAATCGGTCCGCCACCAAGATTTCTGTACCAGCGCCAGTTGCGGTGCTGATGCATATTTTCAAAACCATATTTTTTTAATGTAGCAAGTGGAATTCCTTTACCATCCGGCCAACCGTTATCCGGCTGAACGGCTCTGTTCCACTGTCCGTTAATAGTAGTAATCTTGCCAAGCAATCCGGCTTCGTTTATTACTTTTTTGTAGCAATGTAGATAATATGGATTGCTTCTTCTTTGATGACCGATCTGGCAAAGCTTTTTTGTTCTTCTTGCAGCTTGAACAATTTTTCTTGCACCTTCAAGTGTGTTGGACATTTCCTTTTCGCAATAGACTTGCAAACCCGCTTCCATACAATCAACTGCGTGCTGCGCGTGCCAAAAATCGGGTGAAGCAATAAGAACGGCATCCAAACCTTTTTCTTTATTCAGCATATCTTCATAATCAACATAAGCGCGGAGTTTATGCCCATACTTTTCGAGCAAGCGGAAAACTCTTTGTTGATTGTAGGATTCCCAAATATCGCACACAGCTTTGAATTTGATATTCGGGATTTTCAAACAGGCGTTAACCAGAGCTTGTCCTTGCGCGCCGCATCCAATCAAGGCAATATTAAGAGGTTTGTTCTTATCAACTTTTGCCGAGGTGATTATGTAAGGCGCCAGAACTAAGCCGGCGCCGATTGCTGAAGAAACTTTTATGAATTCTCTTCTATCTAAATTTTTTTCTGATGTCATTCTTTATTCTCTTAAGAAAATCTTTTTAAAGACCGGAGTACGGTTTGAGTTGAATTTCGACTTAGTGAAACTTAGTGGCTTGGTGCCTTCGTGGTCAGAATCTTTTTTGCCACAAAGTCACTAAGTCACCAAGAAATCCAAAAAAGTTCAAAACGCTTTTTATTCCAAAGACCAGCCTTCTCTATATTTAACATGCATGAAAGGATTAGCTTCCGGCAAGTTTGTAATTTCCATTTTTACCGGATCCCATTCAAGAACTGTATTTTTGTCTTGCATTCTAATAGCAATGTTTCCGAGCAGCATTACTTCGGTCAGTTTTCCGGAATATGAAAAATCCGTAGTGCTCTTCGAGCCTTTTTTAATTGCCTCAATCCATTCAAGTTGAATTCCCGGTGAGCGTGGAATAGTTTTTTCCGGTCTTACATACTCTTGCATTTTAGTTTCGGGAATTAATCTAACGCCGGTACCGTAAGTGCCGTGCATAATTTTTCCTTTCGAGCCATAGAATAGAACTCCGCCGCCGCTGTCGCCCATTTTTCTGCCCGGTTCTAATTCTTCCGGACGAGGAGGCATTAAGCCGCCATCATACCAAACCAATTTTACCGGAGGTTTATTTCCTCTTGCTGGAAACTGATAAGTAACCATTGATGAAAGAGGGTAGTAATCTTCATTAAACTTAGTTGAGGAAGCTTGAACTGTTAGCGGATGACCTAAATCCAAAGCCCAGAAAGGCTGATCAATAAAATGTGCGCCCATATCGCCAAGTGCGCCGGTACCATAATCCCAAAAGCCGCGCCAGTTAAAAGGATGAATATCCGGATGATAAGGACGAAGCGGAGCTGGTCCCAAGAATAAATCCCAATCCAATGTACTTGGAACATCCGGAGTTTCTGTTGGGCGTTTCAATTCACCTTGAGGCCATATTGGTCTGTTTGTCCAAATGTGAACTTCGTTAATGTCGCCAATTGCGCCATCCCAAATCCATTCATTCAATAATCTGGCTTCCTCTCCGGCATGACCTTGATTGCCCATTTGAGTAACAAGATTTTTTCCTTTGGCAACCTCGGCTAATCTTCTCGCTTCATAAATTGTGTGAGTTAACGGCTTCTGAACGAAAACATGCTTGCCCATTTTCATTGCAGCCATTGCAATAATTGCGTGTGTGTGATCCGGTGTTGCAATAACAACGGCATCAATATCTTTCTGTTTCTCAAGCATCACTCTGTAATCTTTATAGAAAGCAGCATTTGGAAAATCAATTTTTAGCTGCGGGTTCATAGTTTCATCAACATCGCAGAACGCAACTAAATTTTCTCCGGCACAAGCACGCGCATCGGAATTTCCTTTGCCGCCAATGCCAACTACCGCAATATTCAGCTTATCGCTTGGTGATCTTCTATTTAAACCATACAAGCCGCTTGGCAAAATTGTAAAAGCAGCTGCCGCCATTCCCGTTTGTGCAATGAATTTCCTTCTGCTTATTTGATTGCTTTGTTCCGGTGAAATCTTTTTCTCTTTTTCCATTTTCTTCTCTTTGAGTGAGTGGAAAGTTATTCAGTTAAATATTTATTGGTAAGAAATTTTGATTGCCTTGAGGCAGTAATAGGAAGAGTATATAAGAAAGCTGTTTTCATATGAGCCGAAATTTGTAGATGAAATTTCTGTCTAAGTGTTTACAACTGCTTTCACGAATCAATCTAAAATTATCTAAAAATACTTTTTCAACCAAATTTGATATATTTGTTCAAGTAATGTTCTTAAAAGATTTGGCAGTTCAGTATCGTTTAATAGATTCCTTTAGATTAACAAATAATTCATTTTATTCTTTATGTTAAAGGAGCTTTGCATGAATGTTCAAATCCGCTTATCTATTATGATGTTCCTTCAATACGCTATCTGGGGCGCATGGTATGTAACTGTTGGTAATTACATGGGCGCAATCGGAATGTCTCACGTAATTCACTGGGCATACACAGTTAGCCCAATTGCTGCAATTGTTTCTCCTTTCTTTCTCGGCATGGTTGCCGATCGCTACTTCTCAACAGAAAAAGTTTTAGGTGTACTTCACATTGTCGGAGGACTCGCAATGTTTCTCGCGCCGTTTGTAGCAGAAGGTGAAAATGCATCGGCAACAATTTTTATTCTCCTACTTCTTCTCAATATGCTTTGCTATATGCCTACAGTTGCTTTAACAAACTCTTTGGCGTTTCATCACATGACAAACCAAGAAAAACAATTTCCGGTTATCCGTGTGTTTGGAACCATTGGATGGATTGTTGTTGGAATTTTTGTGAGCAAAGTTTTAGGTGCTGATGAAACTGCAATCCCGCTAAAGATTGCCGGTGTTTTAGGTGTGCTTATGGGATTCTTCAGTTTTGTTCTTCCACATACACCTCCATCAAATAAAGGTGAAAAAGTTACTGCGCGTCAAATTCTTGGAATTGATGCATTGAAACAACTGAACACAAAACCATTTATAGTATTTATTATAAGCGCGTTTTTGATTTGCATTCCTCTCTCTGTTTATTACGCTTACGCTCCGGTGTTTGTTAACGGCAGCGGAATTGAAAACCCGGCATTCAAAATGTCTTTCGGTCAAATGTCTGAAGCATTTTTCATTCTTATTATGCCTTTGCTATTCTCTTATATCGGTATTAAGAAAATGCTCTTGACCGGAATGGCTGCTTGGGTTCTTCGTTATGTATTGTTTGCTCTCGGCGCGCCGGATACAATTGTTTGGATGATTCTAAGCGGAATTATCCTTCATGGAATTTGTTACGATTTCTTCTTTGTTGCCGGTTTCATTTATGTTGATAAGAAAGCAACGAACGAAATACGCGGGCAAGCGCAAGGATTTGTTGTTCTTGCTACTTATGGTTTGGGAATGCTGATAGGTTCTCAAGTTGCCGGATATTTATTTAACGGAATGATTACAGCTACAGGCAAAGAAGCTTTAGCGCAGTGGCAAAACTTCTGGTGGGTCCCGGCAATTCTAGTCGCAGTGGTTTTAGTATTCTTTGCAATCTTCTTTAATGATAAGGAAGTGGATAAAAAAGTAGTGTAAGCAAGATTTGTTCTAAAAGTAAGTAAGAGGAATTATGAGCGACTTAGATTCTTTTCTTAGTAAACATAATATTACAATGAAAGATTTTAAAGCCACCAAACTCAAATGGGATGAGCTTCAGAAAATTCGTGAAAACTATATGAGTATACTCCCGGACCTTGAACCTACAGCTAATTATATTATTGAAAGGCTTCACAAGGTAAAGAAAATACATTCCGTTCGGTATCGCTTAAAAAGTCCAGACAGCCTCATTGCCAAAATAATTAGAAAAAAGATAGGTGATAAAAGGAGACGTATTACTTTAGATAATTATAAAAGTGAAATAACTGATTTAATTGGTATTAGAGTATTACATCTATTTAAGGAAGATTGGTTAGATATTCATCATTTTATTAAATCCACTTGGTCTTTACGTGAAAGACCCATTGCTTACGTTAGAGAAGGAGATAAAAATGAAAAATATGAGAAAACCGATTGTGATGTAAGAAAGCATCCATATGGTTATCGCTCGGTTCATTACTTACTAAAATCTTCACCTACAATAAAAGAGAATTTTTCTGAGATACAAGTAAGGACAATATTTGAAGAAGGATGGAGTGAAATTGACCATACAGTACGATATCCTAGAAATTTATCTGATCCAATTCTCGTACAATTCTCTCAAATATTAAATCGTTTAGCTGGAAGTGCAGACGAAATGGGCTCTTATGTAATATTCCTGACGAATCAACTTGAAAAATTTTCTACAGAAAGGAAAAGTATAACTCAAAAGAAAAATGAATTAATAAGCAAATTAAAGAAGCAAATTGAAGATTTGAAAATAAATCCGAGGAAGAAAATTACATTTGAAAATGATTTGCAGAACCTTGTTAAAATGAATTCGCGCGATTATGGATTATCAACTTCTAAATCGGAAAAAGATTATTTTCTAGAGTTTCTATCTCTGCCTTCAAAATCTGAAACGACAAACCAGAACACTTTATTTGAAGATTCGAATGAATATCTCCATTCAATAGGGGATAATATTTTACAGTTGAAAGAAAAACACAGTATATCAGAAATAATGAAAAAGCACAGTAAAGAAAAAGTTAAACCACAAAAGAAAAAATGATTACAACACCACCAGCATCTCAGCCGATTGCTACTTCAAAACGACAGCAGCGGTTTAGTTCTTTAGGGTAAGTTTATTTTTGTTGGTTTTGACCTTAAGGGAAATCATAAGTTTATAAACTACTCATAAAATTATAGAGGAGGTTTTAATGGCAGAAAGAATTGGCGTAGGAATGATTGGAACCGGTTTCAATGTTGGAATCTAATTCCGAAATAATTTTTTATCGGGCAGAAGACGGAACAACCAAGATTGATGTCCGATTGGAAAAAGAAACCGTTTGGCTCAATCAAGTTCAAATGGCTGCACTTTTCCAAACCACAAAACAGAATATCAGTCTTCACATTAACAACCTTTTTGAAGAAGGCGAATTAAATCGTGAGGCATCTGTCAAGGATTACTTGACAGTTCAAATTGAAGGGAAAAGGGATGTTTCCCGCTCTATAGAGCATTATAATCTTGATGTTATTATCTCAGTCGGCTACCGTGTAAAATCCAATCGCGGAACTCAATTCCGCATTTGGGCAACTCAACGGATTAAAGAATATCTCGTCAAAGGTTTTGTTCTTGATGATGAACGACTTAAGCAAGCCCGCAACGATTATTTTGATGAGCTATTGGAACGTGTCCGTGATATTCGCACTTCCGAAAAGATTTTCTACCGTAAGGTTACCGATATTTATGCAACAAGTGTTGATTACAATCCCGAGGCTAAAGCCACACAAGAATTCTTTGCTACTGTTCAAAATAAATTTCATTATGCAATTCATGGTCATACTGCATCGGAATTGATAGCAGAAAGAGCGGATTCTAAAAAACCTTACATGGGTTTAACTTCATGGAAGGGTTCTAAAATTAAAAAGACAGATGTAACTATCGCTAAGAATTATCTATCGGAAGAAGAAATAAAACAGCTTAACCTAATTGTAGATCAATATTTGTCGTTTGCAGAGTTGCAAGCAATGCAGCGTAAATCAATGACTATGCAAGACTGGATAAATAAACTTCATGATTTTCTTACAATAAATGAACGCACCGTTCTTATGGATGCCGGACGCATTCAGAAAAAGATTGGTGAGGAAATCGCGCTTAAGGAATTAGTAAAGTATCAAGAAATTCAGAAGCAGAAAGAACTCGAAAATCCATCGAGTGATTTTGATAAAGCGGTTAAAAAATTAACAGAACGTAAAAAATAATATCAGCATTAATACTTATACTAAAATTTTCAAGGAGGTTTTAATGGCAGAAAAAATTGGCGTTGGAATGATTGGCGCCGGATTCAATGCGCAGTTTCATATTCGCTCTTGGGTTTCTGTTCGCGACGCCGACATTAATGGAATCTTTGATAGGAATACTGAAAGAGCACAAGAAGCGGCTTCGCTTGCAAGAGTGCTGCATGTTGGAGAGCCGAAAATATTTAGCTCGGTTACAGAAATGGTTGCCGATCCTAACATTGATGCAATTTGGATTTGCTCTCCAAACTTTACCCGTATTGAAGTGATGGAAGAAATTGTAAACGCTGTTGAATCGGGCAAAGGAAAACTAAAAGGTGTTGCTTGCGAAAAACCTCTCGGAAGAAACGTTGCCGAAGCAAAGAAAATGGTTGAGCTTGTAAAACGTGCCGGACTGTTGGACGGCTATCTTGAAAATCAATTGTTTGAGCCGACTGTTCAACGCGGCAAAGATGTTATTTGGAAGCGTGGCGCTTATTCTGCCGGCAGACCTTATCTTGCCCGCGCTGCAGAAGAACATGGCGGACCGCATTCACCTTGGTTTTGGGAAGGAACACTTCAAGGGGGCGGCGTAATGAATGATATGATGTGCCACTCCGTTGAAGTTGCGAGATTTCTATTGACTGATCCTACTAAACCAAGAACATCATTAACTCCGGTTAAAGTAACTGCACACGCAGAAAACTTGAAATGGCAAAGACCTCACTACGCGGATATTCTGAAAAATAATTCTGCCGGTAAGCTGGATTATACCAACCGTCCCGCAGAAGATTACGCGCGCTCTGTTGTTGAATATGTAGATGATGCCGGTGAAAAATTAATTGTCGAGACATCAACATCCTGGTGCTACGTTGGTGCGGGTTTACGTTTAAGTATGGAATTACTCGGACCGGAATATTCAATGCAGATTAACACTCTTGATACCGATCTCAAAGTTTTCTTCAGTCGTGATGTTCGCGGAAAAGTTGGAGAAGATTTGGTAGAAAAGCAGAATGCTGAAATTGGGTTGATGCCTGTAGTAGGCAACGAAGAAAATACTTACGGTTACGATGTTGAAAACCGTCACATGGTTCGCTCGTTCATCGAAGGAAAGCGCCCGATGGAAAATTTTGAAGACGGATTAAACGTTACGGAATTGTTAATGACTGGATATATGAGCGCAGAGCAAGAAAAGACAATAGTTTTCCCTCCGCCAAATCTTGATACCTTTGTTCCGAAGGTCGCAAAAGGTGAGTGGAATCCTCGTGGAAAAAAATAAAAAGCCCATCCCAACCCTTCCCAAAGGGAAGGGCATTTTCAATTCGGTAAGGGAGTTAGCGATTAAAATTTTTGTTAACCACGCTCTCGCCTCGCAGAAGACTGAGTCGAAGCGGGTAAGCGTGGGTTATTACAAGCGTTTGTTTTTAGGGCTTCAGCCCAACTAGTTTTGAATAATAAAAAAAGAGGTATACATGTTGAACTTGAAAAAAATACTGGCAGTGATTCTGGTTCTAGTTATGGCAAGTAATATTAATGCACAGCAGATGAAAGAAGAAGTTGATTACAAGAATGTTAATATCCGTGAGTTCAAAGTTGCAGTTCAATGCTGGACGTTTAGAAAATTTACTTTTGTTGAAACCCTTCAAAAAGTAAAAGAACTTGGCGTTAAATATTTGGAAGCTTACCCGGGACAAAAACTTGGCGGCGATGATCCAAATGCAATTTTCAATTATGATATGAGCGATGCAAACATTACTCTTGTTAAAAAGAAATTAGATGAAGCTGGAATCAAGCTTGTGAACTTTGGAGTTGTTGGTTTTGAAAATACAGAAGCCGCAACGAAGAAAGTTTTTGAGTTCGCTAAGACAATGGGAATTCAAACAATAGTTACAGAACCAGCTACCGATGATTTCTCTCTGCTCGAGAAATTTGTAAAACAGTATGGAATCAATGTAGCAATTCATAATCATCCGGAACCATCAAAGTATGCAAGACCGCAAGTTGTGGTTGATCATATTAAAGGATTGGATGCGCGCATTGGCTCTTGCGGCGATACCGGACATTGGCTGAGAACTTCCGTAAATCCAATTGACGCGCTTAAAATGCTTTCCGGCAGAATGATTGAACTTCACTTGAAAGACCTAAATGAATTCGGCAACAAAGATGCTTACGATGTTCCTTTCGGAAGCGGCAAAGCTAACATTCACGATATACTTGCAGAACTTACATTGCAAAATTTTCGTGGCTACTTGGTTATTGAACATGAAGACCAAAAAGAAGTTGATAATCCATCTCCATCAATCAAAAAAGGATTGGAATACATAGCCGGAATTACTTACTACAAAGGGTTCCAAGAATTGTTAAGCTACAATTGGGGCAGATATGAAAAACATGGCTGGAATCATTATGGTCCCGGTTACTTTGAATTAGATCCCAAAACCGGAATCTTAACTTCGAGCGGAGGAATGGGTTTGTCGTGGTTCAGTCAGAAAAAGTATGGCAATTTCGTTCTCGATCTTGAGTTCAAATGTTTAGCGCCGAAAACTAATTCCGGTGTTTTCTTGCGCGTACCGGAATTTGTAACGAGCGATGATTATATCTATCACTCATTCGAAATTCAGATTGATGACGCTTCCGATCCGAAACATCAAACCGGCGCGGTTTACGATGCCGAGCCCGCGAGAGAAAAAGCATTTAAGCCAACCGGCGAGTGGAATCACTACAGAATTTCTTTCATTGGCGATATTATAACAGTAGTTCTAAATGGTAAAGAGATTGTTAACTGGAAAGCAGAGCCGCGTGGAAAAATTAAAGACTTTGCAAAAGAAGGTTATTTTGGTTTACAAAACCACGATAGCGACGCAAAAGTTTGCTTCAGAAACATTTTTATAAAGGAAATAAAATAGATTATTTGGCTTCAAGAGAATTTCATTGAAAATGAATATAGGAAACTCTATTTTTAGATAGGTTTTTAACCACCCCTACGGTTTCGACCATGGGCGCAGAGTCACTTCGGTGGCTCTTGCTTTTTTAAAGATTTAGGTGGGATAATGCGGACAATCATTTATATAGACGGCTTTAACTTTTATTATAGAGCCGTTAAGAACACTCCATATAAATGGTTGGATTTCAAGTCTCTCTTTGGCAAACTACTTTCAAAAGAACATGTGATTATAGAGATTAAATACTTTACTGCTCTTGTTTCCGGTAAGGGCAACCCTAAGAAACCGTTGAATCAACAAACTTATTTACGCGCACTTAAATCATTCATTCCGGAGTTGAATATTTATTTAGGGCACTTTTTGTCTCATGAAGTTTTTGCACCTTTAGCGGAACCAACCCCGACTGCAAGTAAGGTAAAAATCATTAAGACAGAGGAAAAAGGTTCGGATGTTAATATGGCTGTTCACGTTGTTAACGATGCATGGCTAAACAATTATGATTGCGCTGTTGTTGTTTCAAATGATAGTGATTTAGCTGAATCTATGAGGATTGTAAAACTTTATCACCCAACAAAGAAAGTTGGATTAATTATGCCTGGCGAAGGTCATCCTTCCAAAGAACTTATGAAGCATGCGGATTTTATTAAACGAATTAGAACAGGCATCTTGAAAATATCTCAGTTGCCTAATCAAATACCAAACACAAACTTTACTAAACCGAATACTTGGTAAATACAAGTTCTTAGATTAATCAATTCACTTCAACTTGAGAAAATCACCATCAATAATTAATAGTCTTACACCGTTCTCACAGGCTGAACGGTGAGAACTTAGCTCATCGGAAACTACGTATGTCGTTCCCTCTTTGAGCAAAGATTTCTCACCGGATTCTTGTTCTGTTATTACTTCACCTTCTAGGCAATGAACAATGTGTCCTTTCTTGCACCAGTGATCTGCCAAGTATCCGGCTGAATATTCCACTAATCTAATTCTCAAGCCGGGCAGTTGAAGTGTTTGCCAGAATGCAATTCCGGTTTCACCTTTGTGTTCGGTTTTGGAAATAGTATCCCAATCAATTACTTGAAACGGTATGTTTTGATCAACCATAAACTATTCCTCACTTTAATTTTCTCGTTCTGTTTTTCAGCATCTCAACGGATTTGGATTGGTTAGCTTTACCCAATCCGATTTCAAATGTTATATTTGCTCTATGTTTGAGAATAAATTAAACCTAATAAATACTGCTATAAAGTGTTTTAGAAGTTTGTAAGAATATATTAACTTCCTCAAAACAAATTTAGCATTATTTGAAAAACATTAACGCACTATAACAAAGACGCAATAAAGTATGAAAAATCGCGGTTGGATAGCCAGCATCATTTTAATGTTTGCATTATGTGCGTACTTATTTATTTATTTTTATGAAACCGAACGCGACCGCAAGATTAACGAGATAATTAATCATCAGAAAATACACGCCAAGCAAGCTGCAAGAAGCTTTAATGAATTAATAGATAAGTGGAATAGTGTATTGCTCTATCTTTCTAAAGATAGAAGCGTTACTGAAATGAATGATGACGGGAGGAATGAACTTGAAAGGTTATTTCGTGTTCTGAAAGATGAAATTGCCGGTATTACCAGAACAGACGCAAACGGTAGAATAATTTATACTGTGCCGTATTATGCTAAATCAATTGGGGCGGATATATCCAAGCAGAAGCACATGGTAAAAATCCTTTCAGAGCATCAGCCCGTAGTTAGCGATGTTTTCATGGCTGTTCAAGGCTTCCAGGCAATTGTAATTCACTATCCAATTTTTAAGAATGGAAAATATGAGGGTAGCATTGCGTTCCTATTGAATTTTGAAAGGATAACAAAAGAAATTCTTGATGAAATAAAGATTGGTTCATCTGTCCGCGCATGGCTCTTAAGTGCCGATGGCATTGAGCTCTACTGTGAGAATCGAAATCACGTCGGCAAGTCTGCATTTGAAACAGCAGAATCTTCTGTTGATATAAAACGTTTAGCACAAATAATGATGAGCGGTAAAGAGGGGACATCAACTTTTATATTTAAAGACGATAAAGAGAGCAATGTCAGCGCGGTAGTTTATTTCCTACCTGTTAAGATCATGAATACCTTTTGGTCTCTTGCGATTGCTTCATCGGAAGCGGAATTAGGCGCGCCACTCTTTTACTTTTCCATTAAGCTGCTTCTAATCTTCGTGGTTCTTTTTATTGGTGGTGTTTTTCTCTCTGGCTACGTATTTAAAGCAAGGGCAATTCTTAAGGAATCTGAAGCAAGAAAGAAAGCAGAAGAAGAACTAAAGAACAGTGAGGAGCGGCATAGATTAATTTCCGAAGTGGCTTCGGATTATATGTTCACAACAAGTTTAGATAAAAATGGTGCTCAGAATCATGATTGGATAAGCGGTGCTTTTTCTTCTATGACGGAATATTCTTTCGAAGAATATAGAGCAATAGGGGGTTGGAAATCGTTAGTACACCCGGAAGATAGAGAGAAAGATGTACGGGCATTTGAATTACTGCAGAAAAACCAACCGGCAATTTCGGAAGTTAGGACCGTAACTAAATCCGGGAAAATTCTTTGGGTTAGAGTTTTTGCCCGTCCAATTTGGGATGATCAAAAAAATAAACTTGCCGGTATATATGGCGCAGTTCAAAATATCACTGAAAGTAAAAGTGCGGAAAATGCGTTGCGTCAAAGCGAAGAGCGGTTCCGTACAATTTATAACTCTGTTAACGATGCCATGTTTATTCATGATCTTAACACCGGAGCGATATTGGATGTTAATGAGACTATGGAAAAAATGTTTGGTGTTACCAGAGAAGAGGCAATTCAAGCGGACATGAATTTTTTGAGTGAGGGTAATTATCCTTACAGTAATAAAGAAGCTTTGCAATGGATTTTTAAAGCCAGAGATGAAGGACCGCAACGATTCGAATGGTTAGCCAAGAAAAAAAGCGGGGAGCTTTTCTGGGTGGAAATTAGTATGAGTCCGGTAGTAATAGCCGGAGAAAAAAGGCTTTTAGTATCGGCGCGTGATATCTCTAAGAGGAAAAATATTGAAGACCAGCTGAATACTCTCCGCCTGGCTGTAGAGCAAAGTCCGGTATCTGTTGTTATAACAGATGTAAACGGAATGATTGAATATGTTAATGCCGGCTTTTGTGAAATATCCGGCTATGATAAAGATGAGATAATCAAGAAATCGTTAAGAATTTTAAATCAGCAGAAGCAATCGGAAATTAATTCTGAAGAAATATGGAAAAACCTGCGCGAGGGTAAAGAATGGCGCGGAGATTATCTAAATAAGAAGAAGGATGGTTCGGCTTATTGGGAAACTACATTAATCTCTCCGGTAAAAGATAATGAAGGAAAAACTCTGCATTTGTTGGCTGTTCAGGAAGATATTACGGAGAGAAAGAAATTTGAAATACAACTGCTTCTGGCCAAGGAAAAAGCTGAGGAAATGTATAGGCTAAAATCGAATTTCCTTTCGAATATGAGTCACGAACTTAGAACACCGTTGGTAGGGATGCTTGGGCTAACAGAGCTGTTATACAATGAGCTCGAAGGGGACAATCAAGAATTTGTAGCTTTGATCAATAAAAGCAGCAACCGACTCTTAAATACTTTGAACACTTTGTTAAACTATTCAAAGATAGAAGCGGAAAAAGTAGTAGTAAATTTGTCCCGTGCTTCCATACTTGAAATTATAAGAGAAGAAGTAAAGCTATTTGAAGCACTTGCCAACAGAAACGGATTATATATTCGGGTAGATTTTAAGTGTAGGGATTTCTCTACAATTACCGATGTAACTATGGTAAAAGAAATACTTGATAACCTGTTGAATAATGCTATCAGATTTACATTTAACGGAAGCATCGTTGTTACTGCTGATAGAACCGATAAGGAAATAATAATTTCCATTAAGGATACCGGAATTGGAATTCCTGAAGACAAGATAAAAATCATCTTCGAAGAGTTCCGCCAGGTAAGCGAAGGCAGAGGACGAAATTTTGAAGGAACAGGTTTAGGATTAACTATAGTTAAAAAATATGTAAGTGCATTGAAAGGCGATATTAAAGTTGAAAGCAAGCTTGAAGTTGGATCCAATTTCATCGTTACTATTCCTGTTAATCAAGTTTTGGAGAGTGAATTACCAATTGACAGTGCAATGCGTATCACTTCTGAGTCAAAATTACCGGAACCGGAAATAGAAAAAGTAAAAATACTCTTAGTGGAAGATGATGAAATCAATTCCTTTGCCATTTCGCAAATGTTAAAAAGAATTGGTGATATAACGGAAGTTAATAATGCAGAGGACGCAATTAGCTTAACGAATACCGGTCACTACGATATCATCCTAATGGATATTAATCTCAGAAGGGGAAAAAGTGGCGTAGAAGCCGCTAATGCAATTCGGGAGAATAATATTTATGCAAATACGCCTATTGTAGCCATTACCGCGTACGCTATGTCCGACGATAGAACAGAATTTCTTAACATCGGGTTTACACACTATCTTTCAAAACCATTCTCGCAAGATCAAATTCAGAAACTAATACTTGAAATAATTAACGAACTTCCTAATAAATCATAATAGTGTTTCTGTGACAAAAGTAACCCATAAGCTGAAAGCCGAGATTGTAGAGGTTGGAAAAAGAATTTACAACAGAGGGTTTGTTGCTTCTAATGACGGGAATGTTAGTGTGCGTATTGAAAAGAATAAAATCCTAATTACTCCTACCGGAATTAGTAAAGGATTTATGGAGCCGGATGATCTTATTGTTCTCGATCTCGATGGAAATTTGGTTGAGGGAAAAAGAAAGCAATCTTCGGAAGCAAATATGCATTTGCAAATCTATAAATCCAGACCGGATGTGATGAGCGTTTGTCATACTCATCCCCCTTACGCAACCGGATTTGCTGTAGCGGGAATTCCGTTAGACAAAATGGTTTTACCGGAAGTAATAATTGTTCTTGGCTCTATTCCTCTTGTTGAATATGGTACAACGGGAACAGATGAATTGTATGGAATGATTTCTAAATATGTTTTGGATTATGATGCTTTCTTGCTGGCTAATCATGGTGTTGTAACGCTTGGCAAAACTGTTATAGATGCTTATCATAAAATGGAAACAGTTGAGCACGCAGCAAAAATTCAGTTTATTGCGGCGCAACTTGGAAATGTAAATACGTTAAATAAAAAACAGACCGGTAAGCTTATTGAATTCCGGGAGAAGTTTGGCGTTCGAAAAAACGTTGGTTTACCTTCCGCAAAAAAATCGAAAAAGAAATAATTTCATTCTTTTGTTTCCGGCGCTAAGTATAAACCGAACGAAGCCAAAGTTGGATTAAGCCGGCTTTCATCAATTACTATTCTAATTCTATCTGCAGTAATTGCTGAAAATCTGAGTAAGCGTTTATATCCTACAGTTGTCCCTTCAGCAAATGTTTTCCAACTTAAACCATCCCAATATTCCAGATGAAATTTTTCTATCCGTTGACCAATTGGAATATTTTCTTGCAGCATGGCGGTGTTAAATCTTTGTTCCTTTTCGAATGTTAATTCAATAGATGCTTGCGAAACGTTTTCCTCTGCAGACCAATAGGTTTCTAAATTATCATCAAGAATATTTTTTGCGAGTAACCCCATTTTAGTGCTTGATGCTTTTGCAGAAGCATTCCGGGCAAAATTTGTACTGAAGGTTTCATCGAGAATTTTTTTCATTCCACGCAGTGCTTTAACATCATTCTCGTGTATTAAGCCTCGCTTATCCGGCGGAATGTTCAATAACAAAACCCCGTTAAGTCCAACCGAGTTGTAATAAATATCAACAAGTTTTTCCGGCGATTTCACGGACTCATCATCATGCGCGTGGTAGAACCAACCATTTCTAATTGAAACATCAATTTCAGCCGGATACCAAATAAGTGAAGCAGCTGCGTAAATTTTCTCACGGCTTCCCAAATCTTCATTCATCAAATCACGCGGAACAAACGCAGCATCCAATTTTTGTTGTTGTGAGTTATCAGCAATTTCACTTTGGCTTGAACTGGAGCCTGGCAGAACACTCCATTCGGTTTTCCGACCGTAACCGGATTCCGTTCCAACCCAGCGAACATCCGGACCCATAATTGCAATTACAGCATTTGGCTGAAGCTTCCGTATAGTTTTGTAATAAGATTGCCAATCGTAAACTTGCTTCTTTCCGTTTGTCCCCTCGCCGCAAGCGCCGTCAAACCAAACTTCTGCAATCTCACCATAGTTTGTTAGTAACTCGGTAAGTTGTTTTACAAAATATTTATTGTATTCGTCCGTGCCGTAAGTTGGTTCATGCATATCCCAAGGTGAAAGGTAAACTCCAAATTTTAGTCCGGCTCTTTTGCAAGCGATTGATAGATCACGAACTACATCGCCTTTACCTTTTTGAAACGGAGTGTTGGCAATACTGTAATCAGTTAACTTTGTTTGCCAGAGACAAAAACCATCGTGATGTTTAGTAGTTAGCAAAACCAATTTTACACCGGCAGTCTTGAGTGTTGAAGTCCATTGATTCACATCTAGATCAGTCGGATTAAATTTCGAGATATCGTAGTCTTTGCGTCCCCATTCGGCATCGTAAAATGTATTAATGCCGAAGTGAATAAAGGCAGTAAACTCAAGCTTTTGCCACTCATACTGAATTTTTGAGGGAGTAACATTAGCTGCTTTTTTAAGAATCTCATCTTTGGAATCTATAGCGTTAATCTGAATGTAATTGCCCGGTAGCTTAGTCTGCTGGGCTAAGACAATATTGTTTTCTCTTGCGCTCGAAATTATTGCCAACCATAAAACAGTAAACAGAAGTGAATATGAATGCTTCATGCTAATTCTCAAAAAATTCTATTTCAATCTAATTAATTTTTGAAAAGATTTAGAAGGGTTAGCCGGAATTTTCTTCTGATAAATAACTTCTCTTCGCTATTTTTAGTTAACAAAAAATCCAATTATTAGCTGGAATAAGAATGAAAAAGAAATTGTTATTCGTTTTTTTATTTAGCATTCAGTTGCTAACATTTTCTCAGCAGAAATTTCCATTCAACGATCCAAAATTTCCAATCGAACAAAGAGTTGATGATTTAGTTTCCCGCTTAACGCTTGAGGAGAAGATAACTCAGATGGTTTATAACTCACCGGCAATTACGCGGCTTGATATTCCAGCTTATAATTGGTGGAATGAGGGTTTGCACGGCATAGCACGCAACGGCATTGCAACAGTTTTTCCGCAAGCTATAGGATTAGCCGCAATGTGGGATACGGACTTTATGTTGAAAGTTGCTGCAGTAATTTCCGATGAAGCTCGCGCTAAGTACAGTTTAGCTGCTGCAAAAAACAAACGAGGAATTTATCAAGGAATCACTCTATGGTCGCCAAACATAAATTTGTTTCGGGATCCGAGATGGGGAAGGGGAATGGAAACATACGGAGAGGACACTTACTTAACCGGCGAAATGGGTAAACAGTTTGTAATTGGTTTGCAAGGAAATGATGAGAAGTATCTCAAAACTATTGCAACCCCAAAACATTTTGCAGTGCACAGTGGACCTGAACCTGAACGCCACACTTTCAACGCGTTCATTAGCGATTATGATTTGCGTGAAAGCTATTTGCCACATTTTAAAAAATGTATTGTAGATGGTAAAGCTTATTCTGTAATGTGTGCATATAACAGATTCCGCGGGGATGCTTGCTGCGGAAGCGATCCGCTGCTAAAACAAATCTTGCGTGATGAATGGGGATTTAAGGGTTACATCGTTTCCGATTGCTGGGCTGTATCGGATATTTACGAATATCATAAAATTGTTAAAACAAGCGAAGAAGCATCAGCTATTTCCGTCAAAGCCGGAACTGATTTGGAATGTGGAAGTTCCTATCCTTCACTTTTTTCTGCAATTAAACAAGGATTGATAAAGGAAGAAGAAATTGATGTAGCTGTAAAAAGATTATTTACTGCTCGTTTCAAACTTGGAATGTTCGATCCGCCTGAAGATGTTCCTTATTCAAAACTAAGAGATGTTGATACAAAAGAGAATAAACAAATTGCTCTGGAAGCAGCGAGAAAATCTATTGTTCTTCTGAAGAATGCCAAGAATTTGCTACCGCTGAAGAAAGACTTGAAAACCATTGCTGTCATTGGTCCAAACGCCAATGATGTTGAAGTACTGCTAGGAAATTACAATGGCTTTCCGTCTTCACCGGTAACTCCGCTGCAAGGAATAAAAGAGAAACTTCCAAACACAGAAGTACTTTATGCAAGGGGCTGTGAACTCGCAGAGAATCTTCCATCATTTGAAGTTATAGGAGAAGAATTCCTTTTTACAGATGAATCCGGTGCGGAAAAAGGATTGCATGGAGAATACTTCAACAACCGGGAAATGAACGGAACTCCGACATTTTCTAGAATTGATAAGACGATTGACTTTGCATGGTGGGATGACGCGCCTCATCAAAGTTTTGATACGGATAATTTTGGAATTAGATGGACAGGCTATTTGAAGCCACCAAAAACCGGCAAGTTTGCGCTCGGTGGTTACGGGTTCAATGCCTTCAAGATTTTTATCAACGATTCTCTTTTTGTTAGTTACTCCGGTGAACATGAACCTTCCAAAACCTATAAGTTTGTTAATCTCTCGGCTGGAAATACATACAAGATAAAAATCGAATTCCAGAAAAGAATGCGCTACTCGTTCATGCAATTTCTGTGGTCTAAGCCGGAAGAAAACTTAGAACTTTCCGCTATCGAAGCTGCAAAAAAATCTAACGCTGTAATTATGTTCATGGGACTTTCACCTCGTCTTGAGGGAGAAGAAATGAAAGTTGAAGTGAAAGGTTTCAAAGGAGGCGATAGGCTAACTCTTGATTTGCCGGAAACACAATCTAACTTGATTAAAAAAATCCATGCTCTCAACAAACCGGTTGTACTGGTATTGCTCAATGGCAGCGCAGTTTCAATTAGTTGGGAAAGCAAAAATATTCCGGCAATTATTGAAGCATGGTATCCCGGGCAAGCTGCGGGTTCTGCTATTGCGGATGTAATTTTCGGAGATTACAATCCTGGCGGAAAGTTGCCGGTTACGTTTTATAAATCGGTTAATCAGTTGCCTCCATTCGGCAATTATGATATGAACGGAAGAACTTATAGATATTTCAAAGGCGAGCCGCTTTATCCTTTCGGTTTTGGATTGAGCTACACAAACTTTACTTACAAGAATTTGAATATAGCTCGCAAGCAAATCAGCGATTGCGATTCAACAGTTCTTTCAGTTGAAGTTACCAATGCCGGCAAAGTTAGAGGAGAAGAGGTTGTTCAGTTGTATGTTAAAGGCGAAAAAGATGTTCGCGCCAACAGAACATTGAAAGGATTTAAGAGAATTGCTTTACTTCCAGGCGAAACGAAAAAGGTAGAATTCACCATTACTCCGGAGACCTTATCCCGCTGGATTGATGGAAAAGGGTTCAGCGTTGAGAAGGACAGTTACAAATTAATGGTTGGTACTTCTTCGGATTCCAAAAATCTCCATAAAACAAGGTTAATAGTTAAGTGAGCACGCTTAAAATATTAGAGTTAATCACAAATTCTTAATGATTTTTGGGCAATAAATAGTAACTGAATGAGGATTTCGAGTAAGATATTTATAATTTTGCCACACAAAAATCCGCAAGCTGGTGTGCGGAATGCTTGATAAATTGAGATAGTTAAGATGCTTGAATCAATAAAAGTACTGAACACACTGCTTCCGTTTTTCTATATGGCGGCGTTCGGTATTTACTTATACGATTTTTTCAATGAGAAGAAATCCGCAAACAACTCGAAACGTGTTATTCTTTTTATAACACTCTTTTTCCACGCTTTCTACCTTGTAGCAAGAATGATAGAATACGATCATCCGCCGATTACAAACAAGTTTGAAATATTTTCGATTATTGCCTGCGCGATAATTTTTTCTTATTTCGTGCTGGAATTGTTAACGGACATACGAGGAACCGGTGCGTTTATAATTTTATTCTCACTCGTGTTTCAATTTTTTTCTTCCATCAATATCGAACACACTTATATTGTTCCGGAAGTTCTGAGGAACCGCCTTCTCGGTCTGCATGTAATTAATGCAATGCTCGGCTATTCCGGGATTACAATTTCCGCCGTATATGGATTACTTTTCATGATCTTATACAAGAACATTAAATCCAATAAGTTTGGTTTGGTGTTCGATAGGCTTCCAAGTTTGGAAATTCTTGAAAAGCTTAGTTTCTATTCTATGGTGATTGGTTTTGTGCTTTTAACGTTTGCCATTGTAATAGGAATTATTTGGCTGCCTGCTGCTTTCCCAAAATTTAGTTATTCAGATCCAAAACTTGTCGGAACATTTTTAGTATGGATAGCTTATGGTGTTGGAATTGCTATGAAGCTTTTCGGAAACCTATACGGTAAGAAAGTAATCTTGTTTTCTCTAATTGGATTTTTATTTGCAATTATGTCTTTGATCATCACGAATTCGCTGGCTAAGACGTTTCATTCGTTCTATTGAAAGAAGTAAAATGAATTTGATAGGCATTTCGATTAACCATAAAACTTCGCCGCTTGAACTCCGCGAAGCTGTTCACCTTACTCGTAACGAGATTGTTGAATTTATTCCTCAACTGAGAAAATCGCTGCTTTCAGATGGTGTTGTTATATCTACTTGTAACCGAACTGAGATCTTTGGCTTTCCTCTATTTCAAAGTTTAGATTCGCAACCTTTAATTCAAACACTGATTGATTTCAAACCAAAACTTGGTATTAAACCGGAACACTTCTCTAGATATTTTTCTTGCGGAGCCGTTAAACACATTTTCTCTGTAGCGGCTGGAATTGATTCTATGATTATTGGCGACAGCCAAATTCTTGGACAAGTAAAAGAATCATTTGAAATTAGTGAAGATCTGGAGTTTTCCGGTTCGGTTTTACGAAGAATATTTGATACGGCAACCAAAGTTGGCAAGCGGGCAATAAAAGAAACAACAATCGGGGAAGGCGCTGTTACAGTTAGCTATGCCGCTGTTCAAGTTGTAGAAAAGATTTTTGCCAACTTAGAAAAAAAATCGGCATTGGTGATTGGCGCCGGAGAAACCGGCGAACTGGCAGCCGTTCATTTACGCGATAAAGGTGTTGGCAAAATCGCAATTTCAAATAGAACAATAGAGCGAGCAGAGAAACTTTCGGAAAAAGTTCATGGTGAAATTATTCCATTTCAATTTTTGAATGAACAGTTACATAATTTTGATATTATTATCAGTGCAACTAGCTCAGATGATTTTATCATCACACTTAAAGATGTTCAGACTGTAATGAAGAAACGGAAAGGTTCGCCAATAGTAATGATGGATATTGCCGTACCGCGAGATATAGATCCCGAAGTGAAAAAGATTGATAACGTATTTTACCATGATATGGATTCGCTGAAAGTTATTGTTGATCAGAATTTGCAGAAGCGCAAAGACCAGCTTCCGATGGTAAACAAAATTATAATTGAAGAGTTGGTTGGCTTTTTCGGCTGGTATAATTCGCTCGACGTTGTTCCAACTATCAAGACAATGCGCTCTTTCTTCGAAGAAATACGGAACGATGAGTTGGAAAAAATCAAGCATAAACTTAACGATGATGACTTTGCAAAAGTTGAAGATATGACACGCAGAATGATTGGACGGCTGCTGCATAATCCAACGGTGAAATTACGTGAGTATGCCGAAACCGGCTCTAATATAAAAGAGGTTACAGATAATACGGTTATCCTTAAAGAACTTTTTAATCTTAACGATAGACCACCGCACGAAGAAAAGAAAAACATAGAGGAAAAAGTTGAAGAAAAATAAATTAATAATCGGATCGCGCGGAAGCGAGTTAGCGCTGTGGCAAGCTAACTTTATCAAGAATGAACTTGAGAAAAAAAATAAAAATCTTTCTGTGGAAATAAAGATTATCAATACCAAAGGTGATAAGATTCTTGATGTAGCGCTTTCTAAAATTGGCGACAAAGGTTTATTCACTAAAGAACTTGAGAATGAATTATTGAAAGGCTCGATTGACATTGCTGTGCATAGCTTGAAAGATTTGCAGACGGAAATCCCTAAAGGATTAAAACTTGCAGCGGTAACCAAGCGTCATCCGGTAGAAGATGTTTTGATTGCACGTAAGAGAGGGACTAAAATCCAAAATTTGCGTGAAGGCGCTGTTATTGCAACCGGCTCATTAAGAAGAAGATCGCAGCTTTTGCACCTCCGTCCGGATATTAAAATTGAAGAGTTACGTGGTAACGTACCAACAAGAATAAAAAGGTTTTTAGAATCTAATTGGGACGCAATAATTTTAGCACGTGCCGGTGTTGAGAGATTAAAACTCAACCGTCACATTTCTTCAATTATAAGTAAGGAAGATATTCTTCCGGCTGTTGGGCAAGGTGCGCTGGGAATTGAGATTCGTGAAGACAATAATTTCGCTGAAGAAAGCGTAAATTCAATTCATCATGAAGAAACATATGTTGCTGTTAGAGCGGAACGTTCTTTGCTGAAAAGTTTGGAAGGAGGCTGCCAGGTTCCAATAGGCGCTTTTGCAGAAATGAAATCAAACGGATTGTATCTCGAAGCAATTGTTGGCGCGATTGACGGCTCTATAACATTCCGAAAGAAAATTCGTGGTGTGAAAAGTAATCCGGAAAAACTTGGTATTAAGCTCGCTAAGGATTTGTTAAAAGCCGGCGCCTCAACAATTCTAAAAGAAGTTTATTCAACCGTTAGAAAAGCGAAATAGATGTTTAACAAGACGATACTTGTAACAAAAGGGAAAGTTGAAGCTGGAAAACACTTCGGTTCTCTTATGAATGAAGGTGCTCAGTTAATTTATTTCCCAACAATAAAGATTCAGCACATTTCGAACTCGATAGAACTAAATCAAAGTCTTGAACAGTTTGAAAAGTATGATTGGATAGTTTTTACATCATCGAATGCAGTAGAATCATTTGTTACAATTAAGAAAGCTAGAAACCTAGATCTGAGCCGAGTTAAAGTTGCCGTTGTAGGAAGTGAAACTGCTGAGCGTTGCAAGGAACATAAGTTAGAAGTTAGTTTAATTCCGACCGAGTTTAGTACAGCCGGATTGTTGAAGGAGTTTTCAAAAATAGATTTAATAGGTGAGAAAATTTTTATTCCTTGCAGTTCTTTATCACGCAAGGACTTGAATATTGGACTTACCGAACTTGGTGCTGAAGTTACTTCCGTTCCAACTTATGAAGTTTTGGAAAATGATTTGAACGGATTAGAAGAAGAATTAATGCAGATTCAAAATAAGCGTCCTGATATATTCGTTTTCACAAGTCCATCTTCATTCCGTAATTTTCTCAGTCTTCTGAAAATTGAAAATGTTGAAAGTTACTTTAACAGCGCGGTTATATGCTCGATAGGAAAAACAACGGAAGCAGCAATTAACGCTTATGGAATCAATGTGAATATTGTGCCGGAACTCTTTTCTTTGCGTGGAGTTGAAGAAGCAATCAAAAAATATTTTAGCGTAACACAAAACATCGCGTAAGCGGAGGAAAATTGACAAAGATTATAAACGATTTATTTCTTAGAGCGTGCAAAAGAAAGTCTGTTGAGCGCACTCCAATTTGGATAATGCGTCAAGCCGGAAGATACTTGCCGGAATATAGAGCAGTTCGCAAAAAATCTGATTTCATTACTATGTGTAAAACTCCGGAACTCGCTTCCGAAGTAACAATTCAACCTGTGGATTTAATCGGGGTTGATGCCGCAATCATCTTCTCTGATATACTTGTTATTCCCGAAGCTATGGGAATGAAATTGGAGATGATAGAAAGCAAGGGACCAAAGTTGTACGATCCTATTCGCAAAACATCTGATGTGGATAAGTTGAAAACTATTGATGCAGTGAAGGACTTGAAATATGTTCTTGATGCGGTTGCAATGACTAAGAGAGAACTGAACGGTCGCGTTCCGCTGATAGGTTTTGCCGGTTCTCCTTGGACTCTTATGACTTACATGGTTGAAGGTGGCGGCTCGAAAAGTTTCTCGGAAATCAAAAAATTTATCTACAATCAACCGGAAGCAGCACACAAACTGCTTGATAAGATTGCTGATGCAGTAGCCGAATATTTATCTGCGAAAATTGAAGCTGGTGCAAACGCCGTCCAAATTTTTGATACTTGGGGGGGGCTTCTTTCTCCAGCAGATTTTGAAGAGTTTTCACTTAGTTACATCGAAAGAATAATTTCTCAGATTAAACGTAAAGACGAACCAGTAATTGTGTTCGCCAAAGGTGTTCACTATAAATTGAATAAGCTTGCGGAATGTGGCGCAGATGTGATTGGTTTGGATTGGACTATGGATCTTGGAAAAGTTAGAAGTAAGATTGGTAAGAAAGTATCTCTTCAAGGAAATTTAGACCCAACAGTTTTATACGGAAGCGAAGAAAAAATAAGAACCGAAGCTGTCAATGTTCTTAGATCATTCGGTAAGCACAAAGGACATATTTTTAATCTCGGTCATGGCATTTTGCCCGATGTCTCTCCTGCTAAAGCAAAGTTTTTAGTTGATGTAGTAAAAGAGGAAAGCAGAAAATTTCACCGCTAAGACGCAGAGTCGCAAAGATGACCAATGAAGAGTTAAATAAAATCAGTGCAGTTATATTGGATAGTGCGATAAGTGTTCATAGGGAATTAGGTCCGGGATTATTAGAAAGTGTTTATGAGATATGTTTGTTCAAAGAGTTAAGATCACGAAATTTGTTTGTAGAAAGAAAAAGTAGTGCTTCCTGTTGTTTTCAAAGGTGAAACTCTTGAAGCGGATTTCAGAATTGACATGCTGGTAGAGAGTGAAATAATAATTGAATTAAAAGCAGTAGAGTTATTGTTGCCGGTTCATGATGCGCAACTGCTAACCTACATGAAGTTGGCAGAAAAGAAGTTAGGCTTCTTAATAAATTTTAATGTTCCAAAATTAGTAGATGGCTTCAAGCGCAAGGTTTTAAATTTCTAAACTTTGCGTCTTTGCGCCTCTGCGGTAGAAAGAGGAAAGTATGTTTGAAATAAATATTGATTTAATAAAGAAGTATGATAAACCGGGACCGCGATATACCAGCTATCCGACCGCACCGCATTTTACGGAAGCATTTACTTCAGAGAAATATCTTGATGAAATCATACGTACGAATAATCAAGCGGATCAGCCGGAGCTTTCGCTCTATTATCATTTACCGTTTTGCGATACACTTTGCTACTTCTGCGGCTGTAATATGATTATCACCCGCAACCGTGATAGAATTAAGGAGTATATAAAATATCTCAAGAATGAAATTGATCTTCTCCGCACTTATATAACTACCGGAAGAAAAGTTGCGCAGCTTCATTGGGGAGGTGGAACGCCAACGCATCTCAATCCGGATGAAATTACTGATTTAATTTCCTTCATCAACCAAAGTTTTGAAATTAAAACCGACGCAGAACAAGGCTGCGAGATTGATCCGCGAGGATTAACTAAAGAACATTTAGCCGCACTTCGTAACGGTGGATTTAACCGTATCAGCATGGGTGTGCAAGATTTTAATTCCGATGTTCAGAAAGCTGTTAATAGAGTTCAGCCGGAAGATATGACACGCCAAGTTGTAAGCTGGGTTCGCGAGCTTGGTTTCCAGAGCATCAATTTAGATTTAATGTACGGACTTCCATTTCAAACGATTGAGTCGTTCGAAAAAACCGTTGATGCAACAATTAATATTTCGCCCGATAGAATTGCGGTTTTCAATTATGCTCATGTTCCGTGGATGAAGAAACACATGAACCTAATTAATCCGGATGATCTTCCTTCGGCTGAAGATAAACTTCAGATATTAAAAATGACGATTGAAAAACTTACAAGCGCCGGTTACGATTTTATTGGAATGGATCATTTTGCCAAACCGACTGATGAATTATCAATTGCTCAGCGAGAGAAAAAACTTTACCGCAACTTTCAAGGTTACAGCACACACGCCGGAACAGATTTGTATGGAATGGGAATTACTAGCATAAGTCAAGTTGGAAAGTGCTACGTTCAAAATAAGAAGAGAGAAAAAGAATATTTTGATTCATTAAATGATCAAACCTTGCCTATCGAGCGCGGAGTTTATTTAACTGATGATGATATCCTCCGCCGGCATGTTATTACAAAAGTAATGTGTGATTTTGAACTTGATTTTTCTGATGTAGAGAAATCGTTTAAGATTGAGTTTGAGAACTACTTTGGTTCATCGCTGGAAAGCATGAAAGATTTTATTGATGACGGCTTGGTGAAGCTTTCCAACAGAAAATTGGAAGTAACTCAAATGGGAAGATTACTCATTCGGAATATTGCAATGAACTTCGATGGCTACATCGAACGCAAAGAAGATAAAGCAAGATATTCAAGAACAGTTTAATAGCAAGGTGCTAAATGAAAATAGCAGTTGTGTTATTTAACCTTGGCGGTCCGGACTCTCTTGAAGCCATTGAGCCATTTTTATTTAATCTCTTTTCCGATAGAGATATTTTCAAACTTCCGTTTGGTCAGAAAACGTTCGCAAAGTTTATCTCGTCCCGCAGAGCCCCAAAGGTTGCCGGAGAATACAAATTGATTGGCGGAAAATCTCCGATTAATATGTGGACTGAAGAACAGCGGCAAATCTTGCAAAAGCTGCTTCGCTTTTATCATAAAGAAATTGATGTTTACACTGCGATGAGATATTGGAAACCGCTTACTCAAGAAGCTGTTGATAAAGTTGAAGATGGAGATTACGATAAAATTATTTTGCTTCCGCTCTATCCTCATTATTCAATAACAACTACCGGCTCATCTTACAACGAATGGATGCGTCATTACAGCGGCGATAAAAAAATAATTAGTTTGATAAATAATTACCCAACTCAGCATAAATATGCAGCGGCAATAAATCAGCGGATTGATGAAACCTTAGAGAAGTTTCCTTCAGAGGTTAGAGAAAATGTTCAATTAGTATTTAGCGCACATGGTACACCGGTCAGCTTGGTGAAAAAGGGAGATCCCTACAGCAAGCACATAAAAGAAACTGTTGCTGCTGTTATGAAAGCACGTAAAAATTCTCACGCTCATCATTTGTGCTATCAAAGTAAAGTCGGACCAATGAAATGGCTTGAGCCTGCAACCGATGCGATGATTAGAAATTTATCGGCTAAGGGAAAGAAAAATCTTTTGATTATTCCAATCAGCTTTGTTTCGGATCATGTTGAAACTCTTTTTGAACTTGATATTGAATATCGCCACGTTGCTGATGAATGCGGGATACAAAATTATATTGTGATGCGCGGGCTTAACGACTCCACTTTATTCTTAGAAGGTTTGACTGAGTTAGTAAACGAAGAAATTAAAAAAGATTCCCGTTTGGCAGAATAATTAGAATGAACAAAAAGAAAATTGTAATACTTGGCGCCGGCATATCCGGATTAGCAACAGCTTTTTGGCTAAACAAAAAAGGGTTTGAAGTAACGATACTCGAAGCGCAAAGCCAGGTTGGCGGTGCTATGCAAACCAAATGTGAAGATGGCTTCTTGATTGACTTCGGTCCGAATAGCGGTTTGGAAACTACACCTTTAATTAGGCAGATTGTTGAAGAAGTTGGTTTATCGGATGAAATGATTTACGCTAGCGAAATTTCAAGCAAGCGTTACATCTTAAGAAATGATAAGCTACACGCACTGCCAATGGGGTTAGCTCCGTTTTTAAAAACGAAGTTATTTTCTGTTAAAGGCAAATTGCGTTTGTTTGGTGAACCTTTTGTTGGAAAATCGGCCGAAGGATATTACCAAAGCATAGCGCAGTTTGTTGAACGCCGGCTTGGTAAAGAGTTTCTTGATTACGCAATCGATCCTTTTGTAAGCGGCGTTTTTGCCGGCGATCCTACTAAACTGAGTGTGAAATCTGCTTTTCCTAAACTTTACCGATTAGAAGAACTGTACGGCGGATTAATAAAGGGAATGATAAAAGGTGCGAGAGAAAGAAAGAAGAGAGCGGAAGAATCAAAGCAGAGCGCTAAAATGTTTTCCTTTACAAACGGAATGCAGACTTTCCCGAGAGCGATAGCAAAAACCTTAGAAGGAAAAATTGCTCTTGAGTGTAGAGTGAAGAGTGCCCGCCTTGCCTCGGGCAACGCGAGGCAGGTAGAGCAACGTGCGGATAAATGGCAAGTTAAGTATGAAAAAAATGGACAAGAAAGTAACATAGATTGTGATCAAATCATTTCAACAGTTCCTGCATATATAGCGGCAAGAATTTTTGGTGGATTAGACGCTGAATTATCCAATCACTTAAATGAAATTTATTATCCGCCGGTTATGGTTTTATATGTTGGATTCAATAAGAATGATGTTGGAACTCCGCTGGACGGATTTGGTTTTCTTATTCCTTCGAAAGAGAAGAAGAAATTTCTTGGCGCAATTTGGAGCTCCACAATATTCCCGAATCGTAGCAGTGACGATTATGCTGCCTTCACTTTGTTTGTAGGCGGTGCAAGATCGCCTCAGTTATTCGCAGAAGAAAAGGATGTATTAATAAAAAATGCATTGAATGAGTTTAAGAGCTTAATGAACATTAAGGCCGAGCCGGTAATTCTTAATTCGAAAATATGGCAAAAGGCTATTCCTCAATACAACCTTGGCTATATAGAACACGAAAATTATTTCGATAAATTTGAAAAAGAGAATCCGGGAATCTTTCTAAGCGGAAATTATCGTGGCGGAATATCTGTCGGAGATTGTGTAAAAAATTCTGAGCTGGTTTATAATAAAGTATTGCAAACAATGGAGTGAACTATGGCAACATATCCGGAAAAAAGATTAAGACGATTGAGATATAATCCGACAGTACGCGATATGATTCGCGAAACCGTTCTTACAAAAAACGATTTGATTTATCCACTCTTTGCTGTGCCGGGCAAAGGAATTAAGAATGAAGTAAAATCAATGCCTGGCGTTTACCAAATGTCTATTGATGTTCTTGTTGAAGAGTGTAAAGAGGTTGAAAAGCTTGGCATTCCGGCAGTTATACTTTTTGGTATTCCGGAACACAAAGATGAAGTTGGTTCCGGCGCGTATGATGCAAACGGGATAATTCAGCAAGCTGTACGTGCAATCAAAAAAGAAACAAAAAAACTTGTAGTTATTACAGATGTTTGTTTGTGCGAATATACATCTCACGGACATTGTGGAGTTTTGGATGGAGAAAGAATTCTGAATGACGAAACTGTTGACTTGCTTGTTAAGGAAGCAATCTCTCATGCGGAGGCTGGTGCTGATATCATCGCTCCTTCCGATATGATGGATGGAAGAATTGGTGCAATAAGAAAAGCGCTTGATGAAAAAGGTTTCTACGAAATTCCGGTTATGAGTTACGCTGTTAAATATGCTTCCGGTTACTACGGACCTTTTAGAGATGCGGCAGAATCAACTCCGGCTTTTGGCGATAGAAGATCACATCAAATGGATATTGCTAATACAAACGAAGCATTGCGCGAAGCCGAAAGTGATATTGAAGAAGGCGCTGATATAATTATGGTTAAACCCGCCGGTGCTTATCTTGATATTATTTGGAGAGTTAAAGAAAAATTCCAAATGCCAACGGCTGCTTACCAAGTGAGCGGAGAGTATGCTATGATTAAAGCCGCCGGGCGTAACAATTGGATTGATGAGCAGAGAGTTATGCTTGAATCTCTTATGGCAATTAAACGTGCCGGTGCCGATATGATTCTTACTTACTTTGCAAAAGAAGTCGCTAAATATTTAGATGCAAACAAATAAAAATTTGAGGAAAGAATGCTGACAAGCAAAAGTGAAAAACTTTTTGAGGAAGCTAAAAATTATATTCCTGGTGGAGTGAATTCACCGGTACGCGCTTTTAAATCCGTTGGCGGAACTCCGCGGTTTATTGTAAAAGGAAACGGTTCTAAAATTTATGATGTTGATGGTAACGAATACATTGATTACATAGGTAGCTGGGGACCACACTTGTTTGGTCATAATCCGGAATTCATAACAGCCGCATTGCTGAAAGCTATTGAGAATGGAACAAGCTTTGGCGCGCCTACAGAAATTGAAGTTGAGATGGCAAAGTTAATTTCTGAACTGGTTCCATCTATTGAAATGGTTAGAATGGTAAACAGTGGAACTGAAGCAACAATGAGCGCGATTCGCGCTGCTCGCGGATTTACCGGAAGAGAAAAAATTATAAAGTTCGAAGGCTGCTACCATGGTCATGGAGATTTCTTCTTGATTAAAGCTGGTTCCGGCGCTCTAACATTTGGCGTTCCTACAAGTCCTGGCGTTACGAAGAAAAATGCTGCTGATACTCTCGTGGCAGACTTCAATGACATCAATTCTGTTAAGCGATTAGTCCAAGAGAATCAAGGTGAAATTGCCGCAATAATAATTGAAGCTGTAGTCGGAAATATGGGAACTGTTCGCGCTAATGATTCATTTATAAAAGAGCTTCGTTCAATTTGCACTGAAGAAAATATAGTTTTGATTTTCGATGAAGTGATGACTGGATTCAGAGTTGCTAAAGGAGGTGCGCAAGAAATTTTAGGCGTTCAACCCGATCTTACAACCTTTGGTAAGATTATTGGCGGCGGATTGCCGGTTGGTGCTTACGGCGGCAGGAAGGAAATTATGCAAGTGATCTCGCCAAGCGGACCGGTTTATCAAGCCGGGACATTAAGCGGAAATCCGCTTGCTATGAATGCCGGATTTGCGGCATTAAATCATATAAAAAATCATCCGGAGATTTATCAAACTCTCGAAGAGAAATCATCATATCTCGAAAATGGAATTAAAGAGGTAATGAAATCTACCGGAAAAAATTTTCAGATTAACCGTGTTGGTTCTATGATGACTTTATTTTTTACAAGCGAACCGGTAGCTGATTACAATGCCGCTATCAAATCCGATACGAAACTTTACGGTAAGTTTTTTCATGAAATGTTGAATCGTGGAATTTATCTGCCGCCGGCACAGTTTGAAGCGTTTTTTGTTTCGACGGCACACACAAAAGAAGATTTAGATAAAACAATTAGAGCTGCGGAAGAATCCTTCCGTTCACTTTAATGCTGTTACATCTGTAAATATTAATTCTGAAGGTGATAATTAACTATTTAGTTATCACCTTTGAAATTGCACCAGCATCGCCTACAACAAAACAAGAGCCGTCTGTTTTAGAAATGCCGATGCTGTTAAAACTTTTTGAATCAATTGTTTTCCAAGTTTTACCATCGTCAAGAGAAAAATCACTACCGGATGTTCCTGTAGCTAAGTAGTATTTAAAAGTCTGGTTCCATGCTACGCAAGATCTAAAACCTTCCGGTCTGCTCTCACCGATAGATAGCCAACTTAATCCGCCGTCGTCGCTGATTGCACAATTTCCATCTTTCATTTTGTCTTTCTTATAATCGCCGCCAACAGCAATTCCGTACATATCATCTCTAAAGCTGATTGAAAAAACACCGGATGAAGCATTACCGCCTTTCATCGGTGCGTCAACTGCGCGCCAATTTTCTCCCGCGTCTTGAGAAAAATAAATTCGTGCTCTCTCAGCTCCGCCTGAACCAATCCAAACTAAATCTTTACCGGCAACACAAATTGAAGAGCCGCTTGCTGCAAAACCACCTTCATTTTTTAAAGCCATTGGAATATTTGTTTGAGGATATTCTTTCCAGGAATTGCCGCCATCTTTTGTTACAACTACAAAAAATCTTCCTTCAATCGGATCGCTGAAAGCAATCCCATTCTTAGAATCCCAGAAAGCCATTCCGTCAAAGAAAATATTGGGGTCGCGGTTCATATATTTTCTCTTCCAAGATTTCCCGCCGTCGGTAGTCTTAAAAAAATATGCGGGTGCGTCAATGCACATTAGAATGGCAGTGTTTTTATCGAACGCTTCAATATCTCTAAAGTCGAGAGTCTCAAATCCTTTTACTTTTCCACTCTGCCACGTTTTGCCGCCGTCAATTGTACGTAGGAAGGTACCTTTAGCGCCGCTAGCCCAAGCGGTTAGCGAATCAATCACAGAAATTCCGCGAAGAGAAACATTCGTTGTTGAGTTCAGTTTTTGAAAACTAAAATCTAGTGTACGTGGTTTTTCAACTACTACAACTGGTTTCTCCACCGGTTTTGGCTTTTCAATTTCCTTCTGACCTGAGCATGAAGAAAGAACAACTATAGCTATTAACAATAAAACTAAATTTTTCATTTATTCTCCGACGAGAGATTTGTATTCTTCAGTATTTACAAGTTTCACATTTTAATGACGGCGAATTTAATAAATATTAATTCTTATTTGTAATCAAAAGTCATTGTGATGCTTAGTTCAATTATCATGTTTACGTAGCTGGTTTAGATTGGTTTCCAATCAAATACATTCTTAATTTCACTAAGTAATAATTATTTCCTTCATAATTATGAGACAAGCCAAATGAAGCTACTCGCCAAATCCGCAGTAATCATTCTAATGTTTATTTCAATATCTAATGCACAGACGAATTGGAAAAAACTCTTCAACGGAAAAGATTTATTAAATTGGGAACAGCTTAACGGGCATGCAAAATATTCTGTTCAAGATGGAATTATTGTTGGCGAAACTGTACTAAATACTCCGAACAGTTTTATTGTTACAAAGGAAAAATATTCCGATTTCATTCTTGAATTGGAATTTAAGTGCGAGCCGGATATGAATTCCGGTGTACAAATAAGAAGTGCGAGCATACCAACTTACAAAGATGGTAAAGTTCACGGCTATCAAGTTGAAATTGATGCGGCTAAAAGAGCATGGACAGGCGGGATTTATGATGAAGGCAGACGCGGCTGGCTTTGCACGCTTGATGAAAACAAAAATGGGCGTAAAGCTTTCAAACAAAATGAATGGAACAAAATGCGTGTTGAAGCAATTGGCAATTCAATTAAAACTTGGATTAACGGAATTGCATGCGCAGATATAATTGATGATATGACTAGCGAAGGATTTATCGCTCTTCAGGTGCACAGCATTGGGAACAACAAAGCAGACGAAGGGAAGCAAATCTGCTGGAAGAACGTTCGCATAATCACGGAGGATGTTCAAAAGTTTGCTACAAAAACAAAGAGTAATATTCCACAATACAATTATCTTCCAAACGTATTATCAGAGCGGGAAAAGAAAGAGGGCCGGAAACTGTTGTGGGATGGAAAAACAACCGAAGGCTGGCGCAGCGCGAAGTCCGAAAAATTTCCTTCGGGCGGATGGGAAATTGCAGATGGTGCCCTCAAGACATTAAAGTCAAACGGTTTCGAGTCGAAAAACGGTGGCGACATTATTACTACTAAAAAATATAAAAACTTTGAGCTGCTGGTTGAATTCAAAGTAACAGAAGGCTCTAACAGCGGAATAAAATATTTTGTTGATCCGGATCTAAATAAAGGAGAAGGTTCTGCAATCGGTTGTGAATTTCAAATCTTAGACGATGAAAAGCATCCCGACGCAAAACTTGGAGTAAAGGGAAATAGAACTGTCGGTTCACTATACGATCTGATCCCGGCAGTTAATAAAAGATTTAGCGGTGTTGGTGAATGGAACCACGCACGCATTATAGTTAACGGTAATCATGTTGAGCATTGGATGAACGGATTTAAAGTTGTTGAGTATGAAAGAGGAACACAGATGTGGCGCGCATTGGTAGCTTACAGCAAATACAAAGACTGGCCAAATTTTGGCGAATCACCGGAAGGTCACATTCTTTTACAAGAACATGGCTTTGAAGTTTGGTTCCGCAGTATAAAAATTCGTGAATTATAATTGGAGCATTAAGTATGAACGAATCACGCAGAGAATTTTTGAAGAAAGCGGCACTCGCTACTGCCGGAATTGCATTTGCAAGCAGCGCTAAAAGTTACGCCAGAATAATTGGTGCGAACGATAGAATTAATTTTGGGATTATCGGCTTGCACGGAAGAGGTTATGCACATTTAGAAGGCGTGCGGATGAGCGACAACACATTTGTAACTCACATTTGCGATGTTGATAAACGTGAACTTGTAAAATTTGCTAAAGCAACTAAAGATAAATTTGATACTGATCCGCTTCAGATAGTTGATTATAGAAAACTGCTTGAATCGAAAGATGTTGATGCAATTTCGATTGCAACACCGGAACATTGGCAAGCACATATTGCCATTTACGGAATGCAAGCGGGCAAAGATGTTTATGTTGAAAAACCGAGCAGTCATAATCCTTACGAAGGTGAAATGCTTGTTAAGGCGCAAAAGAAATTTGGTAAAGTTGTACAACTTGGCAATCAGCAAAGGTCGGCTCAATTCACAATTGATATTATGAAAAAAATTCATGAAGGATTAATCGGCAGAGCTTACTTCGGAAAAGCTTGGTACAGCAACACGCGCAAGTCAATCGGTATTGGTAAAGTTGTTCCGGTTCCTGCTGAACTAGATTGGGAGCTCTGGCAAGGACCGGCGCCCCGCAGACCATATAAAGACAATGTTCATCCTTATAACTGGCATTGGTTTTGGCATTATGGAACCGGCGAAACTTTGAATAACGGAACACACGAAGTTGATCTTTGCCGCTGGGCTCTTCAAGTTGATCATCCGAAAAAAATTATTTCTGCCGGCGGAAGATATCACTTTAAAGATGATTGGGAATTTTACGATACTATCGAAACGAGTTACGAGTTTGAAGATAAGATGATTTCGTGGGAAGGAAAGAGCTGTCAAGGAAAGAAAATTCACGGAAAGGATAGAGGAGTTGCAATTCACGGAACTGAGGGTACTGTTGTGATGGATAGAGGCGGATACGAAGTTTATAGTTTGGATGATAAAAAGATTGATGAGTTTAAGGTGAAGAACACCGGTTCCACTCAAGATTTGCAGAGCATTGATAAAATGACCGTGGACCACTTCAAAAATTTTGTAAATGCTGTACGCAAAAGTGAAAAACAGAATTCACCAATTTCTGAGTGCAACAAATCAGTCGCCATTTTGCAGCTCTCGAACATTGCGTGGAAAGTCGGCAGAGTTTTGAATCTTGACGAGCAAGGACATATTGTTGGCGATAAAGAAGCGATGAAGTATTGGCGGAGAGAATATGAGAAAGGCTGGGAATTAAAGTTTTAGTTTGGAGCTGATACGATGAGCAAAGTTTACTATAATTCATTCTTTGCGATGGGAACGCGGTTAAATGTTGTGTTTCCATACACAGATGAAGAACTTTGCGAGCGTTTATTCAATATGATTGAAAATGAAGTTCACCGAGTCGAATTGAAGTTGAGCTATTTTATACCGGAAAGTTTTGTTTCAAGAATTAATAACGAAGCTTTTAAATCTTCGGTGATGGTCGATTTGGAAATGCTGGAGATTATCAAACTTTGTCTGAACTATAATAGATTAACCTTAGGCGCATTTGATATTACAATGAGGAGGTTGGTTGATTTTTTCAAACAAAATCCGGAGGCAACTGAAACCGATTTAACTTCTTGTATGCAATACATTCAGCTTGACGATGAAGAAAAATCAATTCGGTTTACGGATGAACAAACAAAGATTGATTTAGGCGGATTTGGAAAAGGTTACGCTTTGGAAAAAGTGCAAAGATTAGTTAATGATTCACCAATTGAGAGTGCGTTTATTAGTTTTGGAGAAAGCTCAATTTTAGCTAAAGGAAAACACCCAAGTGGAAAAACTTGGCAAGTTGGACTAAATGATTACATCAATTCCGGGCAGTCAGTTTATTCATTTGAATTAGAAAACGGTTCCGTATCAACTTCGAGTAACTATTTCTTAGATGATTCGGGGCAGCTTCAATTCAAAGCAAATGTTATTAATCCAATTACCCGTAACATTAATAAAGAGATTGAAACTGTAAGTGTGCAAAGTAAGTCTCCTCTTGAAGCTGAAATTCTTTCGACTGCTATGCTCAGTTTGAATGATGAGAAAACTGCAGCACTGAAAGAAAAATTAAACGAAGTTGAAATTGTAAAGATAAGATACAATAGCGGTGAAGCATCAATTACAAAATTTTAGAAGTGTTTATCTCAAGGACTAAAAGTGGAACAGAAAGAATTATTTGAAATTAACAGACGAGAATTCCTGAAGAAAATTTCTATAGCTACCGGCTCTACTGTTGCACTTTCATCAATGCCATGGCTCAAAATATTTGGCGAAGACAAAATCGGCAAATCTGCTCAAGATAAAGTGCGTTTAGGATTTATTGGAATTGGTGATCGTGGAAGTGCGCTGCTTAAAAATGTTCAGACGTTTGAAGATATTCTCAATGTTGAAATTGCTGCTATTTGCGATGATTATGAACCGAACTATCAACGGGCGATCAAATTCACAAATGGGAAAGCAAAAGCATTTTACGATTACCGCGAGCTGCTTGCCATCAAAGATATTGATGGTGTTGTAATTGCTACTCCGCTTCATGAACACGCGCATATAACCGTTGATGCGCTACATGCCGGCAAGCATGTGTTCTGTGAAAAAGCTATGGCAAGAAATCTTGACGATACAAAATTGATGTATGATACTCATCTGAAGACAAATCTAATTTTGCAAATCGGTCATCAGCGAATGTTTAGCCCGGTATATTTAGATGCAATCAAGAGAATACACAACGGTGAGATTGGACAGATTTCTCAGATACGCGCATACTGGCACCGTTCTATGAACTGGCGTAGACCGCTTCCTAAGCCGGAATTGGAAAGAAAAATTAATTGGCGTTTGTACGAAGAATATTCTGCGGGTTTATTTACCGAGCTACTCTCACATCAAATACAAGTAGCAAATTGGGTTAATAAAACCAATCCGGTTTCCGTAGTTTGTAACGGCAGTATTAATTTTTGGAAAGATGGCAGAGAAGTTTACGATAACATCGCTTGTATTTACGAATATCCGGATGGTTCTAATCTTGTTTATGATTCTCAGAATTGCAATAAACATTACGGCTTAGAGGAACAAGTTCTCGGCAGCAAAGGAACTATGGAAATAGAAATCAACAAAGTTTATTCTGAAAAACCGCCTGCACCGCCGGCTATTCTTCATCTAATAAATGATATTGAGAAAGATATTTTTGATGTAATACCGATTGGCGGCGCGAGTTGGGTTCCTGAGACTGCTGTAAAATATAGTGGGGACTACATAGCAGAAAATTATAAGATGGATGAAACTAAACTCCAGCTGGAAGCATTTACAAGATATATACGAGAAGGAAAAGCGCCTGAAGAACTATCGCGCCAAGGTTATTATGCCTCTGTCTGGGCGCTGTTAGCTGAAAAAGCTGCGAAGACAAGAGAGAGAATTACATTTGATGAAAAATACCGGATATAAAATGAAAGATATAATTATTAAGAATACTACACTGAAAAGAGAAATCATTATATGGTTTATTGCGCTCTTCTGTGCAGTTGCTTTGAACATCTATGCAATAGTAAAATATGATGCATCATGGATTGAACTGCTAACTCAACTTCCGGTTATAATTCTTCTTTCAGTATTAATCTATCTTTTAATTATAGTGGTAAGAGGAATTGCTAAAACTATCTTAAAAATTGTTGCTCTGTTAAAGAAATAACTATTTTTTGCGACTTCGCAAAAATTCCGCAACACCTGGCAATACCGAAATTAGAATTATAGCAATCACAATGAAAGAGAAGTTAGACTTCACGAATTCAAGATTACCAAAGAAGTAACCGGCATAAACAAAAAGCGCACACCATAACATCCCGCCAATAATATTATACTGGATAAACTTTGAGTAAGACATTGAACCTACTCCCGCTACAAATGGCGCAAATGTTCTGATAATTGGTATGAAACGGGCAATGATAATTGTCTTGCCGCCATGCTTCTCATAAAACTGATGAGTTCTTTCCAAATACTCTTTTTTAAGAAACTTGATATTCATATCAAAAACTTTTGGACCGAAGTAATGACCAATCCAATAGTTAACAGTATCTCCAATGATGGCTGCAATGCTCAGAAGTATAAAAAGTAAATGCACATCAAACGAACCTTTAGCGGCAAAAGCGCCGGCTGCAAAGAGTAAAGAATCACCGGGTAAGAATGGTGTGAAAACCAGACCGGTTTCGGCAAAGACAACTGCAAAAAGAATAACGTAAGTTAAAGTTCCATATTGCTGAATTAATTCTGCTATATGTTTATCTAAATGCAAAAACAGATCAATTAAGTATGTAAGGAATTCCATGAAGTCCAATAATAAAGTGTTATAAAAAATCGGCTCGAAAATTTATACACTTTTATTGACTCAACGAAATTTTTATTAAAGAATTGAATTGTGGAATGTAAGCTTGTAAGTATATACAAGCGGAAGAAAATATGTTCAGTAATAATTGTCTTATATATTGAATACAAAACTTGACCTCAAATACCTTCCCTATGATAATTTTTAGAATTTTTTTGATAAGTTTTTATCCCAAATACATCATTTTCGTCCGATTTTTATTTTAAATCCGTAGCAACCGAAATTTATTGTTGACATTTCCGAAGCCGAATATTAAGTTAAAACCGTCAATGTAAACGTTTTCATTTCATTTATCACGGAAGTGTATGGCATCTACGATAAAACAAATCGCTCAAAAAGCGAATGTTTCGATTGCTACAGTTTCGCGCGCTTTAAGCGACAATCCAAAAGTGCAAGAAGTCACACGTAAGAAAATTCTAAAGCTTGCAAAAGAATTAAACTACAATCCAAACATAATTGCAAGAAATTTTGCTAAACGTAAATCCAATATGCTCGGTCTGATTCTACCGGATATCTCTGATGAATTTTTTGCCGAGATAATTCACAGCATAGATGAAACTGCATACGAGTTTGGTTATTTCACTTTGGTTGTTAGTTCTCATAAGAATAGATCCATGGTGGAATCAATCAATACAATGATGCATAGCGGGTTAGTTGGCGGGTTTATTCTTCTCACTCCTTTTATGAGTAACGATATTGCCCATGCACTCAGCACCAACACTGTTCCGTATGTTCTTATAAGCGGTGATTCTGAAATTGGCGACTATGATGTAATTACTGTTGATAACTACAAATCATCTTTCAAATTGGTTGAGCATTTAGTGGCTAAAGGTTACAAGAAAATTGGTCACATTGCCGGTCCTGAAGAAAACAATGATGCGTTCTTGCGCAAAAAAGGTTTCGCTGATGCGTGTAAAAAATTCAAATTGGAAGTGAAAGATTACTGGCTGGCAAAAGGAACTTTCACAATGGCGAGTGGAGAGCAAGCTACGTTGAAAATGTTGAAACACAATGATATGCCCCGCGTGATTTTTGCAGCTAACGATATGATGGCGATTGGCTGCTGCAACGCGCTGAAATCAAAAGGGATTAAGATACCCGAGGAAGTTGCTGTAGTTGGTTTTGATGATATTATTCTTTCCGAATATTCAAACCCTAGTCTGACCACAATAAAAGTTGATACAGATAGAATCGGGAATCTCGCCGCTCAAAGATTAATAGAAAAAGTTCAAAAAGATGTAAACGGCAAAGTTAAAAAAGTGGTAGTGCCTACAGAGCTTGTTACAAGAAATTCATGTTAAACAAAAAATTTTTTTAGGAAAAGAAATGCCGAGATTTGAAACAAAGTATGGTTACTTCGAAGATCATCGATATGATTACGTAATCACAAATTATAAAACTCCAAAACCGTGGATAAATGTAATTTCAAACGGAACTTATAGCTTAGTTATTTCGCAAACCGGCGGCGGGTTTAGCTTTTTAGAACATTCGGAATTTAACCGGTTGAACCGCTGGCATCAAGATTTGATTCAAGATAATTGGGGAAAATACTTCTACTTCAAAAATGAAAAAACCGGAGAAGTGTGGAACCCGCTTTGGATGCCGGGCAAAAAAGAAATTGCAAACTATAAAGCAACTTATGGATTTGGCTTTGCTAGCTTCAAATCAGAGTACAAAGGAATTCTCGTTGAGCTTGATGTTTTCGTTCCTATGAAAAACAATTTGGAAATTTGGAATTTCAAAGTAACTAACAAAACGAATGAAGCAGTTGAGCTTTCTATATATAGCTATTTTGAATGGTGTTTGGGTTCTTCGGCAGATCACCATAGAGAATTTCATAAAACATTTATCGAGACTCATTTTGATGATAAGCTAAATGCGATGCTCGCAACAAAACGTTTGTGGGAAATTCCACTCGGCGACCGCGGGCATTGGAATGTTGAATACCCTTACTTCGGTTACATTTCTTCCAACAGAAAAATTGTTGATTACGAAGGAGACAAGGAAAGATTTATTGGGCAATATGGCGACCTCGCAAATCCACACTCGCTAAACCAAGAAAAACTTTCCAACACACTCGGCAAATGGAATGATTCGATTGGAACAGTGCGGGTAAAAGTGAAAGTTGAATCAAGCAAAACTGAAGAAGCTGCTTTCTATATGGGAATTGATGGGGATAAGGAAGCGCTCGAATCTGAAAAGAAATCAATCGAAGTCGCGAAAAAATATATTGAGGCATCGAAAAAGAATTATCAAGAACCAGAACAAATTTCTGATGCTTTGCAAGACGTAAAAAGATTTTGGGAAGAAAATAGACAAGCGCTTGAGGTTAACACTCCGGATGATTCGGTTAATCTGCTTACTAATATTTGGCTTCGTTACCAAGCTGTTGCCGGAAGGCTGTGGGCGCGTACTGCTTACTATCAACAGAGCGGAGCGTTTGGCTTTAGAGATCAACTTCAAGACAGCATGATTTACTTATACGGAGATCAAGAAAGAATTGAAGCGCAAATTAAATTACACGCGCGTCATCAATTTCAAGATGGAACAGTATTGCATTGGTGGCATCCGATTAGCGAGACCGGCTTGCCAACAAAAATGACAGACGATTTACTTTGGCTGCCTTTTATTCTTTTCCACTATCTGGATGAAACGAACAATTATTCTTTTCTAAATGAAAAAGAATCTTACTACGATAACGCAGAGAAGAAGGAATCACTTTTCGATCACAGTGTTGCCGCAGTTGAAAAAGTTTTAACAAGAATGAGTGAACGCGGCTTACCTTACATTGGCGCAGGCGATTGGAACGACGGCTTAAGTGCTGTTGGTTTGGAATTTAAAGGAGAATCAATTTGGCTTGCTCACTTTTTCTATTTGATACTCAAAAGATTTTCTTCTGTTTGTGAGAAAACAGGCAAGAATGATTTGAAAGAAAAGTATTTGTTAGAAGCAGCGAAGTTGAAAGGCGCAATCAATAAATATGCTTGGGATGGTGAGTGGTTCTGGCGTGCTACAAAAGACAGCGGAATAAAAATCGGCAGCAACGAATGTGAAGAGGGAAAAATTTATCTCAACGCTCAGACCTGGAGTGTAATTGCGGATTCTACCGATGAAGCAAGAAAGAAAACCGCGATGGCTTCGGTTGAAAAGCACTTGTTGAAAAATAACGGGACAATACTTTTCTATCCGGCTTACACAAAAACAGATAAATATATTGGTTACTTAACTCGTTACGCTCCATCCCGCAGAGAAAATGGAGGAGTTTATACACACGCGGCAACTTGGTCAATTCAAGCATTTGCAATGATGAAAGATGCAAAGAACGCATGGGCTGCATTTTCGCGTTTAAGTCCAATAAACAATTACGCTAACGATCCGGATAAATATGTTGCTGAGCCATTTGTAACTCCGGGTAATATTGATGGACCCGGCTCGCCGAACTATGGAATGGGCGGCTGGTCCTGGTACACCGGCTCCGCTCAGTGGCTTCAAAAAGAATTAGTTGAATGGATTCTCGGTGTTCGCCCAACAGAAGAAGGTTTAGTGATTGATCCTTGCATTCCGGCTGACTGGGAAAATTATTCTGTGAAGCGGTTGTTCAGAAATGTTGTTTATCAAATTAATGTGGTGAATCCGAACGGTGTTTCTTTTGGTGTGAAAGAAATTAAAATTGATGGAGTGAAAATCTCCGGCAATGTTGTTTTATCGCAGAACATTTCCGGCAAAGTAAAAGTTGAGGTCCTTTTAGGTTAATCGCTGTAAAATTGTTCAACAATTATCTGAGAAAGAGATGAAAGCAAGAACTTTGAAAACAATATTGATACTACTTATTGCGGCTAATATTAGCTGCCAAACAAGAGTTATTAATTATCAGCCGCTGAATAAATTGAATTACAAAATGAGTGTAGAAGAGAAATCATTCCTCGATACACTTCAGTACCGTACATTCAAATATTTTCTGGATGAAATTAATCCCGAAAACGGATTGGTAAAAGACCGTTCAACAGATTCTTCGCCATCTTCAATTGCTGCGGTTGGTTTTGCTGTTCCCATTTGGGCGATTGGTGCTGAAAAAGGATGGATTACTCGCGCCGAAGCTGCAAAGCTAACACTCAACATGTTAAACTTTTTCTGGAATAGTGAACAGAGCACTGCAAAACTTGCAAGCGGCTACAAGGGTTTTTACTATCATTTTCTTCACATGAAAACCGGGCAGCGTTTTTGGAATTGTGAGCTCTCTTCAATTGATAGCGGTTTCCTATTCTGCGGAATGATCTTTGCCAGAAATTATTTCACTGAAGACATCGAAGCAGAAAAACAGATCAGAGATTTAGCGACCAAGTTATTAGCGCGTGCTGATTGGAAATTCTGGGTCCGCTCTGCGAATGAAAAAATGCCTTATCAAATGACAATGGGCTGGGATGAAAAAGGTTTTAGTCCGCTGGGTTGGTTTGGATACACGGAAGCGCTCTTCCTTTATGTTATTGCTGCCGGAATGGATTTACCAAATCCGGAAAAAGCTTACGCTTCTTTTCTGAGTACATATCAATGGCGCGAACCTTATACAAAAAATTACGGACACGTAGTTTTTCCATCGTTATTTGCTCATCAAAATTCTTTTCTGTGGCTCAATCCAAACGGACTTGCAGATTCATACATGAAGAAAAAAGGAATTGATTACGCTGAAAATACACGCCGCGCAACCTATGTTAACCGCGAATACGCTATTGTTAATCCAAAGAAATGGGTTGGCTACGATTCACTTTCGTGGGGTTTTTCCGCATGCGATGGACCGGAAGGTAAATACAATCAAGATGGAAAAATATTTTTTGGATACGCACCGCGCGGTTCATCCGGACTTGATTCAACAGAATTTGATGATGGAACAATTGCTGCGTATGCTGCCGGAGCTTCCATTCCATTCGCACCGGAAATTTGTATCCCAACTTTGATGAATTTACAAGACCGTTATGGAGGTGCAGGTGTTTGGGGTAAACACGGTTTTGTAGATTCTTTCAATCCAACAGTAAATTGGGTTGATACAGCTTCACTTGGATTGGATCAAGGTCCAATTGTTATAATGATTGAAAACTATTACAACGGATTCGTTTGGAAATATTTTATGAAAGACGAAATTGTACAGAAAGGTTTAAAAATTCTCGGCTTCGAACAAATGAAAAAATAAATCCCAACTTTTGATAGGGATCAGATGAGAGAAAAAGTAATCAAACTGATTGCGCTTATTCTTGTACTGCTGTCGCTCGCAATTCAAATCTTTGCACAAGGCAAAACCTTGGATGAATTTAATTCAACCGATGGCTGGAAAATTTTTGCTAGTGATGGAGTTGAGTTAAAAATCTCAATGGCTAATGGATTCAAAGGAAAATGCATCCGCATTGATTATAACTTTACTAAAGGTTCAGGTTACGGCGGCATTCAAAAAATTATTCCAATAGAATATCCGGAAAACTTTCAGTTCTCGTTTTACCTCAAAGCAAAATCACCTAACAACAATCTCGAATTCAAACTTGCCGACGCAGCCGGCGAAAATGTTTGGTGGTATAACAACCGCAATTATGAATTCCCGACCGAGTGGAAGAAGTATATAATCAAAAAGCGCAAAATTGAATTTGCATGGGGACCTACGCAAGACAAAACTTTGCGCAAAACAAACCGACTTGAGTTTACTATAGCATCTTACAACGGCGGAAAAGGAACAGTTTATCTTGACGAATTGAATTTTGAACCTACACCTTCGACAAGCAATGATCTTTCTCAAATAAATGTAACTGCTTCTTCAGCTTTTTCGTATGTGAAAAATCTTACTGATGGAAAAACAGAAACTAGCTGGGCTAGCGATAAAAAGGAAATCCAAGAAGTAATCCTTGATCTCCACGGAAGAAAAGAATTTGGCGGTTTGAAGATCATCTGGGATGAAAAAGATTTTGCAAAGAAGTTTACCGTTTCAGTCTCCGATGACAAGACGAGTTGGGAAAAAGTTTATTCGGCTGAAAAAGATAATTCTAATACAAGTTACGTTCGGTTGCCCGAGTACGAAGCAGCTTATGTAAAACTGAGCCTTGAAAGCAGCTCACGCAAGAAAGGTTATGCGATCAAAGAATTAGCAATGTTGAGTGGTGAGTATTCCGCAGACCCAAACCGCTTTTTTATCAACATAGCAAAAGACTTTCCGCGAGGGTATTTCCCACGTTATTTCAACGAAGAAAAATCTTATTGGACTATCACCGGAGTTAATTCCGATGTGAAGGAAGCGTTAATCAACGAAGAGGGAATGGTTGAAGTTGACAAGTCCAACTTTTCGATAGAACCATTTCTCTATGTAGATGGAAAAGTAATCACATGGAACGATCAGAAAACGCTGCAATCATTAGAAAATAACTATTTGCCGATTCCAAAAATTAAGTGGCTTGGCAATATTCAGCTTGAGGTAAAAGCTTTTGCTAATGGGGAGGCAAACAAATCTTCTGTGTTGTACGTAAACTACACTTTAAAGAATATCGGTGGGGAAGACAAAACCGGCAACTTGTACATCGCTTTGCGCCCGTTCCAAGTTAATCCTTATTATCAATGGCTGAACATTACCGGCGGTGTTGCAAAAGTAAAATCGGTAAAGATTGATAGAAACAAAGTTTTGGTAAACAACGAAAAAGTTGTTTTGCCGATTTCTAAGCCGGATGGAATTGGCGCCGCTTCCTTTGATGATGGCGATGTAATTAATTTTATTTCGCAAGATCAGCTTCCACCAAGAAATGATGTAAAGGACAATACTGGTTTTGCTTCGGCAGCGATAAAGTATTCTTTCTCACTTAAACCTCAGGAAGAAAAAACTTTTTACGTTGCTGTTCCTTTCTATAATGAACCAAAAGAATTGAAAAAAGCTAACGCTCAGTTTGTTCAGAAAAAATTTGAAGAAACAAAAAAGTTTTGGAACGATAAAGTAACTCACATCAAGTTCAATCTTCCTTCTTCTGCCGATAAGATTGTAAACACGATTCGCACTAACCTTGCCAACATTCTAATTAACCGCGATAAATTTGGCATTCAACCCGGTTCACGTTCTTACGAACGTTCTTGGATTCGCGATGGCGCGCTCACTTCATCGGCATTGCTTAAGAACGGAATTGTAAAAGAAGTCCGCGAGTTTGCCGATTGGTACGCAGCAAATCAATTTGATAATGGCAAAGTACCTTGTGTAGTTGATAGGCGCGGACCCGACCCGGTTCCGGAAAATGACAGTCACGGTGAATTTATTTATCTCCTTCGCCAATACTTTAATTACACGAAAGATACTACATGGCTTAAATCCAAATTTGGAAATGTAATACGCACAGTTGATTACATGAAAAGTTTGATTGACCAGCGCTCGACAGACTACTACAAAAACAGCGGCGATAGTTTACGCGCTTATTACGGAATTCTTCCGGAGTCAATTTCTCACGAAGGCTACAGCGATAAGCCGCGCCATTCTTATTGGGATAGTTTCTTTGGAATGAAAGGTTTGAAAGATGCTGTTGAAATTGCCGAAGTAATTGGTGATATAAACGAAACCACTCGCTTCAAAAAAATAAGAGATGACTTTAAAGAAAATCTTTACAATTCGATTAGGCTAACTACTCAACAGCATAAAATAAATTACATCCCCGGTTGTGTTGAGCTTGGTGATTTTGACGCAACATCAACAACCATTTCACTTTATCCTTGCAACGAGAGAGGAAATCTCCCGGCTGATTTGCTGCAAAATACTTTTGATAAATATTGGGACTTTACTCAAACACGTGCTAAGCCGGAAACAGAATGGAATGCATATACACCTTACGAAGTTAGAACAATCGGCTCGTTTATTTTTCTTGATCAGCCGGACAAAGCCCATTGGTTAACAAATTATTTCTTGAATGATCAGCGTCCGCATGGATGGAATCATTGGGCGGAAGTTGTTTGGAAAGACAGAAGACTTCCACGCTTTATCGGCGATATGCCGCATACCTGGGTCGGCTCGGATTTTATTAACTCTATGCGCGCAATGTTTGTTTATGAGAACGAGTATGATTCATCACTTGTTGTTGGTGCAGGATTAATGCAAGATTGGATTGATTCGCCGGAAGGAATGTCTATCGAAAACTTACCAACATATTATGGCGAACTTTCCTATTCAATTAAAAAAAATGAAAACAGTTATAAGATAAATTTGTTTGGTAGTACAAAGATTCCAAGTGGTGGAATTGTGATAAAGAATTTTAACGGCAAACAGACTCCAAAAAAAGTCTTGGTTAACGGAAAAGAATCGGCTGACTTTACCGGCAGCAGAATTAATGTTAAAATGTTCCCGGTTGAAATAGAAGTTGTTTATTAATTTTTATAAGAAGGATTAAAATGAAGAAGCTATTATTGCTTTCACTTTTTCTTGTTTCAATTAGTTGCGCTCAAGATACCACGCCGCCGGCAACTCCTTCCGGCGTTAATGCAATTGGCTATGAGTTACATGCCGATGTCATTTGGCAAAATAATACTGAAGCTGATTTAGCCGGTTATAGAGTTTACAAATTTGATGGTTCAACTTTTACTCTTTCAAAAACCGTAAAGAAGTATCGTTCATTTCATTGGGAATGGATTAATACGCCCGGAGTAACGGTAAAGTACAAAGTATCTGCCTATGATAATTCCGGAAATGAATCTCCACTTAGTGCAGAAGTTTCCGCAAAGACGCATTCAATGACTGATGATGAATTTTTGGATATGACTCAGCGAGCAACTTTCAGATACTTTTGGGATTGGGGCGATCCAAACAGTGGTTTAGCACGTGAGCGCTGGCATCCAAATGAAAGCGATGTTACAAATACAATTGGTGGAAGCGGGTTTGGCATTATGGCAATTGTTGCCGCCGTTGAACGTGGGTTCATTACACGAGAGCAAGGCGCACAGCGCATGTTGAAGATTACAACGTTTCTGGTTACTAAGGCAGACCGGTTTCATGGTGTGTTCCCTCATTGGCTTAACGGCTCAACAGGTAAAGTTGTAAACTTTGGTCAGCAGAATGGAGGCGATATTGTTGAGACTGCTTTCTTGATTGAAGGACTGTTAACCGCGCGTCAATACTTTGATAATAATTCTCCGGACGAAATACAGACGAGAGCGTACATAAAACAAATCTGGGAAGAAGTAGATTGGAATTTCTATAGAAATGGTACAACCGGATTGTATTGGAATTGGTCTCCAACAATGGGTTTTAATTTTAGTGATACATTTGTTTTTCACGGTTGGAACGAGACTCAAATTGCATATATACTTGCTGTAGCCTCACCAACAAAAGCTCCTCTTATTTCACCTATCGAATTTTACAAAGGAGGTTGGGGAAATGGCGGCTCTATTTCCAAGTACCGAACTAAATATGATATTCCTTTGTACGTTGGCACGGATTACGGCGGCTCGTTGTTCTGGACTCATTATTCATACATAGGCTTTGACCCGAGAAACAAAAGAGATTTATACACAAATTATTTTGTACATAACAAAAATCAAACATTAGTAAACAGAGCTTACTGCATAGCGAATCCTAAAAAATTTGCCGGATACCAAGAAGACTGTTGGGGATTAACAGCAAGTTATTCAATTCCAAGTGTTGGATATACAGCGCATGAGCCTAATAACGATAATGGAACGATTTCTCCAACAGCGGCGCTTTCAGCAATGCCTTATACACCAAAAGAATCTATTGCAGCACTAAAACACTTTTATATAATACACGGAGCGGATCTTTGGGGAGATTTTGGTTTTAAGGATGCGTTTAATATCAGCAACCTCTGGTTTAGCGATGGTTACTTGGCGATTGATCAAGGACCAATAGTTGGAATGATTGAAAATTACCGTTCCGAAATTCTATGGAAGAAATTTATGAGCTCGCCGGAGATTGCGCCTATATTAGATTTTTCAAGCGGCAAAGGATTATTCTTTCCAGATACAAAAGTAGAAGAGGAAAGTATTCCAACAGGGTTTAAGTTAGAGCAGAATTATCCAAATCCATTTAATCCGGAAACGACTATTAGTTACAAGGTACAAGCGGCAAGCCAAGTGGGCTTAAAAATATATGATGCACTTGGAAGAGAAGTGACCACATTAGTAAACGAATACAAACAACCGGGCAATTACAAAGTTAGATTTAACGTAAAGACGCGCCATGGCGCGTCTTTACAAAGCGGAGTTTTCTTTTACACTTTGACCGCAAATGGTTTTACTCAAACCAAGAAAATGTTGTTGATCAAATAGAATGAACAAAACGAGAACTAAATATCTGGCAATAGTTTTTTTAGTTTTATCTATTAGCTGTTCGCAGCAAAAATCTGATAAGGTAGAAATTAACTTTTGGGCTATGGGTGTTGAAGGAGAAACTGTTGCTAAACTTATTCCTGAGTTTGAAAAACAGAATCCAAACATCAAAGTGAAAGTTTTGCAGATTGCATGGATAGCCGCGCACGAAAAACTCATTACAGCTTTTGCCAGCGAAACTCTGCCGGATGTATTCCAGCTCGGCAATACATGGATACCGGAATTTGAAGCAATCAGCTCAATCGAACCATTGAATAAGTTTGTATCCAAATCGTCAGTCATCTCAAAAGAAAAATTCTTTGATGGTATCTGGGAAACAAATGTTCTCGATTCAACAGTTTATGGAATTCCATGGTATGTTGATACAAGAGTAATGTTCTACCGTACAGATATCTTGAAAGCTGTTGGTTACAATAACGCACCAAAAACTTGGGCTGAACTTTACGATGCGTCGAAGAAAATCAAACAGAAGTTTAACAGCTATTCGTTTTTCATTCCCACAAACGAATGGCTGCCATTTATTTTGTTCGGACTACAAAACAATGCTGAACTATTGAAGAACAAAAATCAGTATGCAAATTTTTCTTCGAAAGAGTTTAAGGAAGCAATCGTATATCTCACCAAATTTTATCACGAGGATTTAGCCCCGGTGGACATGCAGCAAGTGTTAAATGTTTATCAAGCTTTCGGCGAAGGCTTTTTCTCGATATATATAACCGGTCCGTGGAATGTTACCGAGTTTCAAAACAGACTACCTAAGGATGTGCAAGACAAGTGGATGACCGCGCCGCTGCCATCTCCAAACAACGAGTATCCCGGTTATTCATTACCTGGCGGTTCAAGTATCGTATTGAATGCCAAATCGAAGAACAAAGAAGCCGCTTGGAAGTGGATTGAGTTTTTATCATCATATAAAACGCAGTATGAGTTTTACAAACTTGTTTCATCTTTGCCGGCAGTTAAGAAATCATGGGAGTATCCGGAATTTGTAAATGACAGATACATCAAAGCTTTTTACGATCAACTTCAAAGAACAAAGCCGGCTCCAAAAATTCCGGAGTGGGAACAGATTGTGTTTCAAAAGGTTCAGCAAGAAATGGTTGAGCCAATTGCCCGTAAAAGAATTTCTATTGATGATGCGTTGAAAAAATTAGACGAAGATGTAAATAAGGTTTTAGAAAAACGCCGCTATATTTTGAGTAAAAAACATGCTAAATAAAACCAAACTTAGCGCAATAATATTATTCCTTGGTCCCTCTCTTTTAATCATAGCGTTGTTTTTCTTTATGCCGGTAATAGCTGCTTTCGCTATGAGCTTTACCGATTTCGATATCTACGCGCTCGGTAACTTAGATTATCTTCGCTTTGTCGCTTTCAAAAATTACTCAACTCTTCTCAGCGATCCTCTTTTCTGGACTGCAATCAAAAATACTTTTTACTTTGTAATGGTTGGCGGACCTCTTTCGGTTGCGGCTTCTTTAGCTGCTGCTGTTTTACTCAACTCAAAGTTTATTCGCTTCAAGGGTGTGTTCCGCTTAATTTATTTTTTGCCTGTTGTAACAACACACGTTGCCGTATCAATTGTCTGGCGTTACATTTATCATCCTCGCTTTGGCTTGCTAAATTATTTATTAGGATTTATCGGCATCGGTCCGGTTGATTGGCTTGGCGATCCCAATTGGTCCATGCCTGCAATTATTCTTCTGGTAGTATGGAAAAATTTTGGCTACAACATGGTAATATTTATTGCCGGACTTCAAAATATACCCGAAGAACTTTACGAAGCTGCAAGTATAGAAGGCGCTTCAGCGTGGCAGCAATTCAAGCATATTACAATTCCGCAGCTCGCGCCTACAACTTTGTTTATCAGCGTAATTACAATGATTGGTTACTTCCAACTATTTGCGGAGCCTTACGTGATGACGCAAGGGGGTCCGCTCAACAGCACTCTTAGTATTGTTCTCTATATGTACCAAGAAGGATTTCGCTGGTGGAACATTGGCTACTCAACTGCGCTGGCGTTTATGCTTACGGTAATTATTTTGATTGGTACATCAATCCAATTCAAATTGCAGAAGGAGAGAAATGGCTAAGGTAAAAAAATATTTAGTTCTGGCTCTCGTAATATTTGTAGCGGTGATAACATTCATACCATTTCTCTGGATGGTCTCGGCTTCCTTTATGCCTACCGGTGCTTCCAATACCTATCCACCAAAATTATTTCCCGAGAAATTTGATTTCTCACATTACCAAATTTTGTTCTCCCGTTTGAATCTATCTCGCTACCTACTGAACAGCATAATTATTTCTCTTGGCGCAACATTCTTTTCGTTGTTTCTTAATTCGATGGGCGGCTATGCGTTTGCAAAATTCAGATTCGCAAAAAAAGAAAGCCTCTTCAAATTTTTATTGAGCTCTATGATAATTCCCGGACAGGTAACTATGCTTCCGGTTTTTCTTTTGCTTAAAAATATGGGCTTGATAAATACATATTGGGCAATCATCGTTCCCGGCATGGCAAGTATTTTTGGAATATTCCTAATTCGTCAGTACGCATTCTCTATTCCGGATAGCATGATTGAAGCCGCAAAAATGGACGGCGCTACTGAGCTTCAGATTTATTTGAAAGTGATTCTTCCGCTCTGCAAACCAATTTTAGTTACGCTCGGGCTCTTCACGTTTATGGGAACTTGGAATGATTTTCTTTGGCCCTTAATTGTGATGACAGATTCAAATATGTACACGCTTCCGGTGGCGCTTGCAAACTTAAGCAGCGAGCATGTTCAAGACACGGAAATGCTTATGGCTGGTTCGGTAATAACAATCGTTCCGGTGTTAATCGTCTTTTTAGCGCTTCAGAAATATTACATCAAAGGTATTATGATGGGAAGCGTTAAAGAATAAAATTCTTAAGAGGAAATTTATGGCTGAAGTAATTCTTAAAAATGTTGGCAAAGTTTACGAAGGTAAAAACAGAGCGGTACAATCTGTTAATCTGGAAATAAATGATAAAGAATTTGTTGTGCTTGTCGGACCAAGCGGCTGCGGCAAATCAACAACTCTAAGAATGGTTGCCGGTTTGGAAGAAATTACGGAAGGCGAAATTTACATTGACGGAAAACTTGTGAATGATGTGCCGCCAAAATACAGAGATATTGCAATGGTGTTTCAGAATTACGCGCTTTATCCTCACATGACGGTTTTTGAAAATATGGCTTTTGGTCTGAAGCTTAGAAAATTCCCCAAAGATAAAATCAACGAACGGGTTAATGAAGCTGCAAAGATTCTTAGCATAGAACCTTTGCTAAATCGGAAACCAAAACAATTATCCGGCGGGCAACGTCAGCGTGTTGCGGTTGGTAGGGCAATTGTCCGAAAGCCAAAAGTATTTTTGTTTGATGAACCGCTAAGCAATCTTGATGCAAAACTCCGCGTACAAATGAGAACCGAACTTGCTCGTCTGCATCATCAGCTTGAAACGACTGTGGTTTACGTTACTCACGACCAAACCGAAGCTATGACTCTTGGTAACAGAATTGTAGTAATGAAAGATGGAATTGTCCAGCAAGTTGATTCGCCACTGAATCTTTATAACAATCCGGTTAATCAATTCGTAGCTGGTTTTATTGGCAGCCCGGCGATGAATTTTATTGAAGGAAAAATTGTAAATGATGACGGAATAAAATTTACCAGCGAAAAGAATACTTTGCAAATCCCGCTTGATGAGAAAGTATTTTCAAAATATGTGAATTCTAAAATTACTCTTGGAATTCGTCCAGAGCATTTTTCTGATGAAGATAATACTGTGAATAAAATTAAGGTAACGCTTGATGTTGTTGAACAGATGGGAAATGAAGTGTTTGCTCACTTTGCCATAGACGGTAAGCCAATCATTTCCCGGTTAAAACCTAAAGACACTTATCGCATAGGCGCTGAAGTAGAAATTTCGTTAGATAAAAACCATTTTTACTTTTTTGAAAGTGAAACCGGCAGCAGAATTGCTTGATATTTTCTGAAGTATCAATCTTTCCTTAGTTGGTAAAAACTTCTATTTTGTACGAGTATTGTTTGAATATTCAAACAAATTCTACGGAGACAAAATGAAGCAATTAAAATATCTTCTTCCAATACTTTTTATCACTTCGGTAATCCTTTCTCAAACAACTATAATAAACAGAGATCCAAATATTTCTGCAATGCTGAGTGAAATATCCCATGCTAATCTGGAGGCTAACGTTCGAAAATTAGTAGGTTTTGGAACACGCCATTCATTCAGTTGGAGAAACGAAAAAGAAAAAGGCATTGGCGCTGCATGTGAATGGGTTAAAAATCAATTTGAGAAGTACGCTGCTGAATCCGAAGGAAGAATGAAAGTTAGCCTTGATTCATTTTATGTAGAACCGGACGGAAGAAGAATTACGCGAAGAATTCTTATGACTAATCCTGTTGCTATTCTAAGAGGTACAAATAAAACCGACGACAGAGTTTTTATTGTTGGCGGTCATATTGATTCACGGGCAGGTGGTGCTAACGATTCAACATCAACTGCACCGGGAGCCAATGATGATGCATCCGGAGTTGCCGCTGTATTAGAACTTGCTAGAGTAATGTCCAAACGAAACTTCCCAGCTACAATAATCTTTGTTGCATTTTCCGGTGAAGAACAGGGACTGTTTAGCTCAACTTATTTGGCTAAGAAAGCCAAAGAGAAAAATTGGAATTTAGTTGCCATGCTAAGTAATGACATGATTGGTAATTCTTTTTCAAACGAAACTCTGCTTAAAGATAATATGCAAGTAAGAGTATTTAGTGAGGGAATACCGCTTTTAGAAACCGACGAAATGAAAAGTATCCGTCAGTCAACTAATGCGGAGAACGATAGTAAGTCCCGTCAGCTTGCGCGCTATATAAAAGAAATCGGGGAGCGTTATGTTGAACAAATAGAAGTGAAACTAATTTATCGCAATGATAGATTTCTTCGCGGCGGTGATCATACTCCATTTAACAGACAAGGATTTACTGCCGTGCGTTTCTGCGAGATGAATGAAAATTACGACCATCAGCATCAAAATATTCGCGTCGAAAAGGGTATTCAGTATGGAGATTTACCGGAGTTTGTTGACTACGAATATGCAAGAAAGATTGCTTGCATAAATCTGGCAGTGCTTGCTAACTTAGCGCTTGCACCTTCCCAGCCCCAAAATGTTGGAGTACTTACAAAAGAAGTTACAAACTACACGACGCTGAAATGGGAAGCACCTCAAAACGGTATTCCCAAAGGATATTTTGTTTTGACGCGCGAAACTTATCAGCCTTTCTGGCAAAAGAAAATATTTACTGATAGAACGGAAATCACTTTGCCATATTCTAAAGACAATTACCTTTTTGCAGTTCAATCAGTAGATGAAGCCGGACATGAAAGTCTTCCGGTTTGGCCAATACCTGTACGTTAAGTCCTTTGCATAATTATGCATTTTGATGAATATTTTTGCAAAAAATACTTGCATCATTCGTTATGATTTTTATATTACGGATTAGATTTATGGCGTTGGCTAATTAATGAAGAATAAGCGACTAAATATTACAATCCTCCTTACAAATGCTCTGGCGATTTATAATGATAGCCTAGGCATTACGCGCCATTCAATTCTAATTAATCTAATCTAGTTTGTCATTAAAAAGTCTCACTTTCTTTCAGCCCATGAAGAAGTGGGAAGGAAGAAAAATATAAACTTGTTTATTCATCAAGTGAATAATTATTTAGAAATAGGAGTATCCTGATGCCGGATTTAAATAAAAATGTGTTCGAAGATATGCTGAATGTTTCCAATTCCGTGAATGCGTGTAAGGGTATGTACTCGCCAGCTTTTGAACATGACGCGTGTGGAATGGGATTTGTCGCAGATGTGAAAGGCAGAAAGTCCAGAACGATTATTGAAAAGGGTCTTGATATTCTTAAAAATCTAGAACACAGGGGCGCTGTTGGCGCCGATCCAAACACTGGAGATGGTGCTGGAATTTTAATTCAAATGCCGGATGAATTTTTACGTAAAGTAACAAGCGGAACGAAAATAAATCTGCCGGAAGAAGGAAAGTATGGTGTTGGTGTAATATTTCTTCCTCATAATCCTATCATTAGAAAATCCGTTGAGAATTTAATTGAGAAAATTGTTCTTGATGAGAACCAGAAATTTCTTGGTTGGCGTGATGTTCCGGTAGATCCAACAGTTCCCGGCAAAGGAGCGCAAGCTACGCAGCCATTTATTAGACAATGCTTTGTTGGCGCTAACAAAAAAATACAGGACCAAAATGAATTTGAACGCAAGCTTTATCTTATCAGAAGAATTATTGACCATCGTGTTCGCGCCGAATTAAAGTTAGATAGAAGCAAATACTATGTCCCTTCTTTTTCGAGCCGCACACTTGTTTACAAGGGAATGTTACTCGCTCAACAATTGATAGATTACTACAAAGATCTTTCCGACCCCGATATGAAAAGCGGAATGACAATGCTGCACATGCGCTTTTCAACAAACACATTTCCAACCTGGGATTTAGCTCATCCATTTAGAATGATTGCGCACAACGGTGAAATAAATACTCTGCGTGGTAACAAAAACTGGATGGCTGCGCGGCAGCATGTAATGGAATCGCCATTGTACGGAAAAGATTTGCGAAGAATGCTGCCGATAATTATGGATGGACAAAGTGATTCCGCTACATTCGATTCCGTACTTGAGCTTTTAGTTATGGGAGGAAGAAGTCTTCCTCATGCAATGATGATGATGATTCCCGAAGCTTGGTCTAAAAATGATTTGATGGATCCCGATAGAAAAGCGTTTTATGAATACCACGCGACTATGATGGAGCCCTGGGATGGTCCGGCTGCTGTAGTTTTCACTGATGGCAATATTATAGGCGCAACATTAGATAGAAATGGATTGCGTCCATCGCGTTATGTAATTACAAAGGATGATTTAGTTGTTCTAACTTCTGAAGCCGGAACTTGGAGCGTTGACGCTGAGAATGTTGCTGTGAAAGGAAAACTTCAACCGGGAAGAATGTTTATTCTTGATTTGAAGCAAGGAAGAATTATTGAAGATGAAGAAATCAAAAAGGAAATTGTAACGCGCAAGCCTTACCGCAAGTGGGTTAATGAGAATATGATTAAGATGGGTCACTTGCCGACTCCGGATTATATTTACAATTCCGACTTCAAAACTATTCTAATGCGGCAAAGAATTTTTGGCTACACAAAAGAAGATTTGGATAAAGTATTGCTGCCAATGGCTGAGCGTGGCGAAGAAGCAATTGGCTCGATGGGAACTGACGCAGCACTTGCAGTACTTTCCGATAAGCCGCAAATGCTGTTTAGATATTTCAAGCAATTGTTTGCGCAAGTAACAAATCCGCCAATTGATGCGATTCGTGAAGAACTTGTAATGGAGTTAACAACTTATGTTGGTCCGGAACAAAATCTTTTGGATGAAACTCCTCAGCACGCAAACCGTTTGGAGCTTGAACATCCGTTACTTTCAAATTCTCAGATGGAAAAGATTCGTCACATCGCGAGAGGATTATTTAAGTCGCAAACAATTCCTCTTCTTTTCAATCCGTTCAAGCATCACGATATGAGAAATAGATTAGAAGAGATTTGCATTGAAGCTGTTGAAGCGGTTAAATCGGGAATTTCACTTTTGGTTCTATCAGATAAAGGTGTTAATCATGAACAAGCAGCAATACCAAGCTTGTTGGCAACTTCAGCAATCCATCATACATTACTTCGTGCTGGCTTAAGAACTAAAACCGGAATCATTGTTGAGACCGGCGAAGCGAGAGAAGTTCATCACTTTGCATTGCTGTGCGGTTACGGCGCTAATGCAATTAATCCATATTTAGCTTATGAAACTTTGGCTTATTTATCAGAGAAAGGTTTCTTACCACCTTCGATTGACTATGCGACAGTAAAAAAGAATTTTGTGAAAGCTGTAAGCAAAGGTTTGTATAAAATCTTCAGTAAGATGGGAATAAGTACGCTTCAATCCTATTGCGGCGCTCAAATTTTTGAAGCGGTTGGACTCGATAGCGAAATTATAGAAAACTATTTTTCCGGTACACCGACTCGTATTGAAGGGCTTTCGCTCGAAATGCTTGAAGAGGAAACAAAAAGAAGACACCTTCATGCGCTCGATCCGCAAGTTGATCAAAGCTCGCTCGATGTTGGCGGTTTGTATCATTACAGAAGAGATGGCGAGCATCACTTATGGAATCCTCTAACAATCTCGAAACTTCAGCTAAGTACGCAGCGTAACGATTTCAAAACTTATAAAGAATATGCCGATTACATTAACAATCAGGACAAGCATAGAGTAACATTAAGAAGTTTATTCGATTTGGATTTATCCGGCGAGCCGATTTCGATTGATGAAGTTGAACCAGCTTCAGAAATAGTTAAACGTTTTGCAACCGGCGCTATGAGCTTCGGTTCAATATCGCGAGAGGCTCATACAAATCTTGCTATTGCAATGAACAAGATTGGCGGTAAATCTAACACTGGCGAAGGTGGAGAAGAAGCAGAAAGATTTGTAACTCGTCCTAATGGAGAAAGTTTACGCAGCGCAATTAAGCAAGTTGCTTCAGCAAGATTTGGTGTAACAGCAAATTATTTGGTAAATGCTGATGAGCTGCAAATTAAAATGGCTCAAGGTGCAAAGCCGGGAGAGGGCGGTCAGCTTCCTGGACACAAAGTTGATTCAATCATTGCGAAGGTTAGACACAGCACGCCTGGCGTAACTTTGATTTCACCGCCGCCGCATCACGATATTTATTCAATTGAAGATTTGAAACAGTTAATCTTTGATCTGAAAAACATAAATCCTACCGCAAGAATTAGTGTTAAGCTTGTTTCCGAAGTTGGTGTTGGTACAATTGCTGCCGGAGTTGCAAAAGCTCATGCCGATCACATTTTAATTAGCGGTCACGATGGTGGAACCGGCGCGAGCCCAATTTCATCAATCCAATATGCCGGAACGCCTTGGGAACTTGGACTTTCCGAAGCGCATCAAACTCTTGTTCTCAACGGTTTGCGCGATAGAGTTTATCTTGCAACAGATGGTCAGCTTAAAACCGGCAGAGATGTTGTTATTGCTGCATTGCTTGGGGCTGAGGAATTTGGCTTCGCAACAGCGCCTCTTGTTACACAAGGATGCATAATGATGCGCAAGTGTCATCTTAATACTTGTCCTGTTGGCGTTGCAACACAAGATCCGGAACTAAGAAAGAAATTTACCGGCAAGCCGGAGTATGTAATCAACTTTATGTTCTTTGTTGCGGAAGAAGTCCGCGAGTATATGGCTAAACTTGGTTATAGAACAATTAATGAAATGATTGGACAGACTGAAAAAATAATTCCAATCCGCCAGCACGATCATTGGAAAGCGCGCGGTATTGATTTGAGCAAACCGCTTTTCAAACCAACGCCGCTTTACGATACATGTTTGTATCGCACTCGCGGACAAAATCATGGTTTGGAAAATCAATTCGATCACGAATTGATTGCTGAAACAAAAGAAGCAGTTGAAAACAAAACACCGATTGTTTTGAACAAGCGAGTAAGAAATATTCACCGCTGTGTTGGTACAATGCTTTCAAGCGATGTTGCCAAAAGGTATGGTGAAGATGGATTGCCGGAAGGAACAATCAAAATTGATTTACGCGGAACAGCCGGACAAAGTTTTGGTGCTTTCCTTGCTAAAGGAATCGAACTCAATCTGACAGGCGAAGCGAATGATTATTTTGGTAAAGGTTTGAGCGGCGGCAGAGTGATTGTAAAAATTCCTCCGGAAGTAACCTTTGCAGCCGAAGATAATATTATAGTGGGTAATACTTGTTTGTACGGTGCAACGAGTGGAGAAGCTTTTATCAACGGTCTTGCCGGAGAAAGATTTGCTGTGCGTAATTCCGGAGCGCTTGCAGTTATTGAAGGAGTAGGAGATCACGGTTGTGAATATATGACGGGCGGTCGTGTTGCAGTGCTTGGTAGAATTGGGAGAAACTTTGCGGCTGGAATGAGCGGCGGCATCGCTTACATTTGGGATCCAGCACGCGAAGCCGGCAAGCGTGTTAATCATGGAATGGTGGAAGTAGAGTATTTGATTTATGACGATGACAAAAATGAAGTTTATGAAATGGTGAAGAAACATTTTGAATACACAGGCTCAAGGCGTGCGCAATTCATTTTAGAAAATTGGGAACAAGAAAAAGAAAATTTCTGGAAAGTAATTCCGGGAGAATATAAAAAAGCGTTGGCAAGAATTGCGAAGGTTGCCGCAGAAAAACTTGAAGAGGAGAAGGAGGTTGTTCATGGGTAAGCCAACCGGTTTTATGGAATTTGAAAGAGCATATTTAAGAAAAGATTCTGCTGAAGACAGAGTTCAACATTATAAAGAGTTTGAAAAGAGATTCAGTTCTGAGAAAGTAAAAACTCAAGGCGCGCGTTGTATGGATTGCGGAATTCCATTCTGCCACGGCGATACCGGCTGTCCGATTCAGAATTATATACCCGAATGGAATGACTTGGTTTTCAAAGGGCACATGAAAGATGCTTTAGAAAATCTTCACTCAACAAATAATTTTCCGGAATTCACGGGCAGACTATGCCCCGCACCTTGCGAATCCGCTTGTACTCTTGGAATAAATAAAGTTCCGGTTTCTATTAAAGCTATCGAGCGTACAATCATAGATAAAGGTTTTGAAGAAGGTTGGGTTAAGCCAAGATTGCCTCATGTGCTTACAAGGAAGACAGTGGCGGTTGTTGGCTCTGGTCCTAGCGGATTGGCTGCCGCTCAACAGCTTTGCCGTGCCGGTCATACAGTAACAGTTTACGAAAAGAATGATAGAGTCGGCGGATTGCTTCGCTATGGTATTCCGGATTTCAAGTTGGAAAAAAATGTAATTGATAGAAGAATTAAACAAATGAAAGTTGAAGGAGTTACGTTTAAGACAAATGTTAATGTAGGAAAAGATATTTCCGCCAAAGAATTAGTTGAAACTCATGACGCAGTTGTGCTTGCCGGAGGTTCTGAGAAGCCCAGAGATATTGCGATTCCCGGAAGAGACTTAAAAGGAATTCACTTTGCAATGGAATTTTTATCTCAGCAGAATAAAATTAATGCCGGAGATAAAATTGAACAGACAATTACCGCGAAAGGGAAGAATGTTGTTGTGATTGGCGGAGGCGATACCGGCTCTGATTGTGTTGGAACTTCAAATAGACAAGGTGCAAAATCAGTTACACAAATTGAAGTAATGCCTAAGCCTCCTGTTGATAGACCGGAAAGTTCTCCGTGGCCCTACTGGCCAATGATTCTTCGTACTTCTACTAGTCACGAAGAAGGCGCGGAAAGAAAATGGAGCATCAATACTACTTCGTTTAGCGGTAATGAAAATGGAGAAGTTGCTAAGCTTAATTGTGTAGAAGCAAAATTTGAGAATGGAAAATTTGTAAACATTCCCGGAACTGAGTTTGAGTTAGAAGCAGATTTAGTTCTGATTGCAGCGGGTTTTGTTCATCCCGAGCCGACAGGAATGTTAGCCGAACTTGTTGATTTAGGTATGCAGCTGGATGCACGTGGAAATGTAAAAGCAGATTTTGGCGATGCAGACTTTGCACACCAGACATCTTTGCAAAAAGTTTTTGCATGCGGAGATATGCGCCGCGGACAATCGTTAGTTGTGTGGGCAATTGCCGAAGGAAGAAAATGCGCCAGCGCGGTTCATAACTTTTTAAGCGAGCAAGCTGTAGAAGAAAACGCCGCTTAATTTTCTTAGCGCCTTAGCGTCTCTGCGGTAAAAAAGAAACCGCAGAGGCGCGGAGCCGCAAAGTCATTTCAGTAAATTCTTAAACACTTTTTCAAATTTTTCTATCTTTGGCGTAATAACAAATGCGCAATAACCTTGGTTGGTATTGTTTTCGTAATAATCCTGATGGTAATCTTCCGCTCTATAAAATTTTCTAAATTCGCTTATTTCGGTAACAATCGGTTTATCCCAAATTTTTGCCTCGGTCAAATCCATCTTTACTTTTTCTGCTAATTGTTTCTGCTCATTGTTATGATAAAAAATTACCGAGCGGTATTGTGTACCTACATCAGCGCCTTGCTGATTCAAAGTTGTTGGGTTATGAGTTTTGAAAAACACTTCCAGCAATTGTGTATAACTTATTACCGCCGGGTCAAAGTAAATATTAGTGCATTCAGCGTGGCCGGTTTTGCCCGTGCAGACTGCTTCGTAAGTTGGGTTTGGAACATTCCCGCCGCTATAGCCGCTTTCAACTTTAGCTACTCCTTTTAATCTTGTGAACACTGCTTCGGTGCACCAGAAACATCCGGCGCCGAATGTAGCAACTGTATATTTTGTTGTATCAATCATTTTATCCTCGAAAATTGGTTTGGCGTTACTGGAACAACCAAAGATTGTTAAAGAAATCAACGCAAGTAAGAATATATTTTTCATTTCATAAGTCCGATTTGGTTTATGCTATAACAAAGAATTCCGGAAATATGTTTCATAACCGTTTAAAAACAATTGCCACGATTTTTTCCCCAAGCTGCTCTCATTTTTAGCGTGATATTATTTCATTGCCAAACTATAGGTGACATTTTTAGAACATTGGAAATACTTGCTAATAAACTAAAATATAGACGAGAACTCTTATTAGAAAAATATTTTTATTTTGTTGGTTAGAGAGTATTTGTATATTCCATTTAAAGAACCAGCCAATAAACTTTTTTCGATCAAAAAATAGAAAGTAAGTTTCATTTAATTGGGGGTGGAAATGCCTAAAACAAATCAGTGTGCAAAAGAATTAACTTCCGAAACAAACTTCTGGGGATTAAATGAAAATTGTGAACAACCCACGGCTGAGATACTTCATCAATCTGTAATACCTATTAGTGTTCTACTCGAATTGCCGCGCAATTGGTGGTCTAGTCATGCTTCTATCGGCTCTGACAATAAGTTAAGAAAAGTAGATTTAGTTAGAATTAATCAAGAAAGATTGGATAAACGAAATTTACCTGTGCGTGAGAATTGGAATGTATCCGATGGTGATTACTTGCATGATATGGCAGATAATGAAGAAGAGCAAGTTTCCTACCTGCAGATTAGAAAGAGTTTAGAGAAAAAAATCTTTGGAGCCGTACTGATTTTTGTGGCTCTAATAATTCTACTTGTTTCTTTTGTTGCCTCTATGATCTAAAAATATTTAATAGATGAGGTGTGTAAATGAAAAGATTCATTCCGCTTTTTCTCGTCGTTTGATTTTTCTTACCAGCAGTAAGTTGGGGACAGATATTTACTGACGATTTTGATTATGGAAATTCTGTCGGGGAATTAAGAACTTTAACTATTAATTGGACCCGGCATTCAGGTACAAGTAACGATTTCTTGTATTCTACAAATAGTTTAACATATTCTGGTTATTCTTCATCTGGTGTTGGAGGGTCAGCTTCAATCGCTGCATCTGGAAACGATGATGTTAATAGAACGTTTTCTTCTCAGAACTCAGGGACAGTCTATTTTTCGTTTTTGGTAAACGCTGCATCAGTTTCAACAACCGCAGGTGACTATAATGTACATCTAGGTTCAACATCAACACATTATGCTCGTGTTTATTTTAAGAAAGGTTCAGCAAGTGGCAAATTTGTTGTTGGAATTTCAAAATCAACTGAAACCGAATTGTATACTTCAACGGAATACAACGTAGGAACAACATATCTTGTCGTTATTTGCTACAAATTTAATACTGGGAGTGGTACCGATGATGAAGTTAAACTTTGGATAAATCCAGATCTAAGTGGGCCAGAGCCCGTTTCAGATCTAACGCAGACATCAATCACTGCAGATGTTTCAAGTTTAAGTGCTATCTCATTAAGACAAGTTACAAGTACAATGATAGTTGATGGAATAAGAGTTGCAACTTCTTGGTCACAAGCCCCTCTTCCCGTCCAGCTGACATCTTTCACAGCATCTAATGTTAATAATGGTGTACAGCTAAATTGGCAAACTGCGACAGAAGTAAATAATTACGGGTTTGAAGTGGAGAGACAGCCCATCCCTAACCCTTCCCAAAGGGAAGGGAATTCAAGTTGGACAAAAATTGGATTCGTTAATGGACATGGAAACAGCAACTCGCCGAAGAGTTATTCTTTTATAGATAATCTTCTTCTTGCTCATGATCTTAATCGTCTTCAATACAGATTAAAGCAAATAGATTTTGACGGCAAGTTTGAATACAGCAATATTGTTGAAGTTAATGTAGAAGTACCGGCCGCATTTGTATTGCATCAAAATTCACCGAATCCATTTAATCCAACTACAGAAATAAAATTTGCTCTTCCTAAAAACAGCAATGTAGAGTTAAGCATATACAATTTGCTTGGTGAAATTGTGCAGAGGCTTGCAAACGGAATGATGAATGCCGGCGAACATAAAGTTATGTTTGATGCTTCTAATCTATCAAGTGGAGTTTATATCTATAAACTTACTACGGACAATTATTTTTCCACAAGAAAAATGGTTTTATTGAAGTAACTCCGAAATGTTAATATTTGTTAAAAAGTCCGCTTTAGGCGGATTTTTTTTATAAACCAGCAAAATCTTTGCGGTTTTTGCCGCGTCAAAATTAAACCTAAGTAAAAAAGAAAGTGTTTACTTATATGAATAAAAAAGTGGAGAACATGAAAAAGTATTTTTTACCCTTGTTGGCTTTAACTCTAATAATAAGCTCTTATCCCATCTCAGCTCAAAATGAAGGAATGCAAAGAAGAAATAACCAAGCTGGCGGAATGCAAATGCAATCACAATTTCAACTTGCCGGCAAAGTGAGCGGAACAGTAGTTGACGGACAATCAAATCAACCAATAGAATATGCAAACATTGTAATCTATAGATGGAAAGACTCAACAGTTGCAAATGGAACTGTAACAAACGCAGAAGGAAAGTTTACAGTTGATAAGTTGATGAACGGACGTTACTTCATGAAGGTTTCTTACATCGGCTACGCTACTAAAAGATTTGATTCGCTTACTGTCCGCCCCGGAAATGCAAGCTTTGAATACGCTTCTATAAAGCTTACTCCAAAAAATGTAAATATGGGCGAAGTAGTTATCCGTTCTGAAAAAGAAACGATGAGTTTTAACTTAGATAAGAAAGTTTATAATGTTGATAAGAATATGGCTAATTCCGGAGGCACCGCTGTTGAAGTAGTTCAAAATATTCCGGCTGTTCAAGTAGATGCTGACGGTGCAGTCTCTGTCCGCGGAAATTCTAACATAACAGTATTGGTTGATGGAAGACCGGCTCAGCTTGCCGGGTTTAGCGGCTCCGATGTACTTGCACAAATACCGGCGAGCCAGATCGAATCGGTTGAATTAGTTACCAATCCCTCTGCCCGTTACGATCCTGAAGGAACCGGCGGTATTATAAACGTTATTCTGAAAAAGAAATCTAATCTTGGTGTGAATGGAAGTGTAATGGCAAATGCCGGCAGCCGTGGTCGTTACAGCACATCTGTTAACGGCAATTTACGCGGAGATAACTTTAATTTATTTTCAAGCTACGATGGAAGATTTTTTAACATGACCGGCTCCGGCAGTGTATTGCGCAACAGTAACTTTAACGGTGTAACCGGAGTTCTCGATCAGACTTCCAGCAACAAAAATAATATGAACAATCACAGCATAAATATTGGCGGCGATTATTATCTGGCTGACAAGGAATTCATAACACTTTCAGGTTCATTCCGATTTGGAAATTTTGGAAGCTCTATCCTTAACACAAACAAGGATTACAATAACACAAATACATTAACAAGTTATTTTGATCGTAGCAGCGAAAGCGATAGAGGCAATAGTTCCGGCAATTATACTTTGAGCTACAAAAAAACTTGGGATAACAAGACTCAAGAACTTACGGGCGACATTATGTATTCGAAAAGTTCTATGGATAATGCTTCCGATATTACTCAGACATATTACAATACCGGCTTTGGTCCTCTTATCGCCCCATCACTTCAAAAAACAATGTCTGATAACACTAACAAGATGTTGCTCATGCAAGCAAATTATGTTCAGCCTCTTGGCAGCTGGGGAAGATTGGAAAGCGGTCTCCGTAGTATGATTAGAAATATGGGAATGTCTAATAATTATTTAGCGTGGGATTATTCAACCAGCGCTTGGGGTGCAAGTTCGCTGATTGATAATCAATATGATTATAAAGAACAGATACATGCACTGTACGGAATATATTCAAATGGTTTTGGCAAATTTACTTTTCAAGCCGGTTTAAGAGCAGAGCAAGCAATTATTGACGGCGAGAATCCGAAGGATGTACTTAACAAATTTACAACTGATTATTTTGAGGTTTACCCGACTGTACACTTAAGATATTCGCTGGGTGATTTTGATGAGATTCAGTTGAGCTACTCAAAGAGAATTGACAGACCGCAGAATAGGCAATTAAATCCTTATGAAGACCGCACAGATTCGTTGAACGTTGTGAGAGGCAATCCAAATTTAAGACCGCAGTTTTATAACTCGCTCGAACTTGGTTATACTACTTTGCTTAGCAAAACTGCTTTGGTTACAAATTTATTCTACCGCATAAATGATAATTTAATAAGCACTATCTCTACATTAATGCCAAACGGTGTTACATATTCAACTTATCAAAACGTTTCGCAAGGCAGCTCTTACGGCGCTGAATTTATTGTTACTCAGCCAATTAGTGACTGGGCAAGAATTAACGGAACATTTTCTTTCTACAACAGCAAAGTTGAAGATAACGGGACACTTGGCGGAAGCAGAGAAAGCAATAGCTGGCGTACAATGTTGAATGCTCAGGCTACAATTTCAGAAGGCTTTGTATTGCAATCAATGATTTTCTACAATTCGCCGTCAATTCTACTTCAGATGGGAGGCGGTGGAATGCGTGGCGGAGGCGGCGGCGGTGGAGGAGATTTTGGCGGCGGTGGTGGTGGAATGTTCTTCGGCGGATCTTCATCTCAATCCAAAATGAATGAGCTGTATTGGGTGGATGTTATGCTGAGAAAAGATTTTCTTGACGGTCAGTTAAGTGCAACACTTCGCGTTTCGGATATATTCAACACAAGAAAGTTTAATACGGAAACCACTGCAAACAATTTTACATCTGTTAGTAAGCGTTTGATGGATTCGAGAACAGTTAATCTTGGTATTACTTACAGATTAGACACTAAGAGCAGACTTATGGAACAAGAAAGACAAAGAAGAATTGAAGACGGATACGATGAATTATAAGAGTAGTTAGTCTTGAGCACTTAGTAGTTAGATAAGATTGAACCCCGCAAATTTCACGCGGGGTTATTTATTGTTATATTTTGATAAAATAAAATTCGGCTGATGAAAAACCTATTTGTATCATTTCTAATTTATTTCACTCTTCATTTCTGTAATGTATTTGCACAAGAGATTTCTGTACATAAATTTCAGAATAATTACTATAAAGAAAATATTATTCAACAGGAGAGTAATAATCCAAAAGCTGAAACAACAACAACTAAAATACAGTTGAACAAAGTAGTGTTTGGTTATCTGCCGGATTGGGAGTATCTTGACGGCACACATACAAATATTCGTTACGATCTCATCTCACATCTAGCGGTCTTTCCCTTTATTGCAGATTCTTCCGGCAACTTATCTAATCCTTACAACTGGCCTTGGAACGATGTAATAAATTCGTGCTCAACAGCAAAAGTAAAACTGATAGCTTCTATCGGTTGTTTCAATGGCAATACTGTTCACACATTGTTGAATGATCAAACCAAGCGCACAAATTTGTTTACCAACATTAAAAACATAATGCTTAAGTGGGGTTTTGCCGGTGTTAATATTGATTTTGAAGAGCTATTCAATTCTGATAAACCTTCTGCTATGGGAAATTTTATCAAGCTGCTGAATCAATACATTAAGGCAGTAAATCAAAGTTATGAAATCTCAACGGCTGTCTATCCAGTTAATTTTGATAACTGGGGCTATGATGATATTTCCGAATACAGCGACTTACTTTTTGTAATGTGTTATAATTATTACGGAAGCTGGAGTTTTACTTCGGGGCCTTCTTCACCGTTTGAAGGAACTTATTATAACATTAGTAAATCCTTTACGAATGATTTAGCTTCTATTGTTGCAAAATATCCGCAGAGGATTTTGTACGGCATAGCATATGTTGGCAACCACTGGAAAACAAAAACCAGCGATGCTTATAGTATCGTAGATACTTCCAAAGCTAACAAAGGTTTTGTTAAAACACTTAAGTACAGCGAAATCTTTCTAGCGTATCAGTCAAAAGAAATAATATGGGACGCGCTTTCTAAAACCCCTTGGCTAAGATGGAATGATGACGGATGGAATCAAATATGGTACGACGATGCATCCAGTTTATCAATCAAATATGATTATACTCTTCAAAAGAGATTTGGGGGTGTGGGTATTTGGGCGCTCGGTTACGATGACGGACGAACCGAACTCTGGAAAGTAATCGAAGACAAATTTGCGAAACCAACTAACATTGCTGAACAGGAAATTCCAACACAAGCCAGACTTTTTCAGAATTACCCAAATCCATTTAATCCAAGTACAAATATTAGTTATCAACTTTCTACAGATAGCCATGTGAGTTTGAAAGTTTACGATTTGATAGGTAGAGAAGTTGCAACTTTGGTAAACGAGTTCAAAACGACCGGAACATTTCAAATAGAATTTGGTGTAGAGACGCCATATATGGCGTCTTTACCTAGCGGAGTTTATTTCTATACACTAAAAACGGGCGGTTATAGCGAAACAAAGAAAATGACACTCGTTAAATAGACGGAAGATACACTTCTAATCTTTCCCGTTACTCACTTCACTTGCTTATAAATGAAATCTTGATTTACCGCCCTTGATGCACTTTGCACATACGCTTTTAGTTTACGTTGCATCTCATCACTTTCTTTCAAATGTTTTTGAAGTGAGTTATCCTTTGCCGAAGTTGCTCTAAAACTCGGAAAGTATTCCCGCTTCTTTTCGAAATCATCTACGTAAAGACTAATATCATTAAAAAAAAGAAAATTGGGATAGAAAGTTGTTGCGCCAAATCCGGCTTTGGTTTCATCAAGCAGAGATTTTCCCATCGAAGCATGAATAGTTGGTACATTCAGCAAATCGAGAATCGTTGGCAGAATATCTACGTGAGTTCCAACTTTAGGATCAATTTTGTTTTGTGGATTTGATGGATCGAAAATCAAAAGTGGAATGTGAAAGGAAGAATAAACATCGTTGCGAGCAGTATATATTGTATGATCTGCGGTGATTACGAAAATAGTATTGTTGAACCAATTCTGTTTCTTGGCATATTCAAAAAACTTGGATAGCGAAAAATCCGAATAGCGCATAGCAATTTGAAAATCCGTCTCGCCTTTGAATTTCGAGAATTGCTTAATCCTGTTATGCGGAATTCTAAACGGATCGTGAGAGGAGAGAGAAAAAATTACGCTACAAAACGGCTGGTTAAAAGAATTCATTTTATTTGCAGCATCAATGAAGAATGGCTCATCAAAAATTCCCCAAGTGCCATCGTATAATGAATCGGCATAACCGGCAAACTCTTCTTTGCCGTAATAGTTTAAAAAACCGGCGCTGGGAACGAAAGCATCAAAGCCCATTGAGCCGCGCGCAGCTCCGTGATGGAAAGAAGTTGTATAGCCGTGCTCATTTAGTATTGAACCGAGTCCGCGAATTTTATTTATCTCAGCCCTGGAGCCGATGATTGAGCTTGGAAATACAGCCGGAAGCGAAGCCAGTATCGAGGGAACGGCTTCAATAGAACGCTGACCGCATGCGAGAAAGTTTGTGTAAAGAATTGATTTCTTTGCCAAGCTATCAAAGAATGGTGTATCGCTTTCCCATCCTGTTATCGAGCCAATGTATTCAGCGCTCCAGCTTTCCATTATGAAGACAACCACATTTTTTTTCTGCATGGGCTGCACTGGTTTTTTTATTCTGAGGAAAGGATACTGATTGTCTATCATTTCTTCATCATCTGATTTTACCAACTCTTTTATTATTGATGAAGTTTCCTCTTGCGAATAAAAATTGTATTCCGGAAAAGTGTATTGAAAATAGCATCGAATAACAGTGTAGGTACTGTTGAGAACTAAATAGCCCAGCGGGCGGTTATCGGAAAAAAAAGCGTTTGTCTGGCGCAATGGCTTTAATTGCAAACCGCCGCGGATACCAATAATGGTTAATAATATTGCTAATACTAAACCAATCGAAGATTTGAAATATGAAAAATCCGGCGATAATCTTTTTCTAATTCTACGGCTAAACTTTAGCGATATCCAAACGAATGAGACTACACTTGCAACGAAAGCAAGAATCAAAAGAGTATAATGTTTGAAAAGTCCGGGTACCATTCTAATTAAATCCGGAATTTCTGTGTATGGTTCGAAAAGCAATCTTCGTTGTATAGTTGGGTAGTAAGCATAATCTGCAATGTTTAAGCCGATGCCAAGTAAATTAAGCAAGCAGAATATGATGAAAAAAAAGTGATTGGAGTATTTTACCTTCTCAAATTTGATTGGCAGATTAAACAAAACTAAAAGCGGCAAGTTGAGCATCAAAAGTGCTGCAATATCAAAACGTATTCCCGATACAAGTGCATGAGCAATTTCATAAAAAGTAACATCCGAATAAAAGTCCCGGTTAACTAAGTAGAATCCAGCTCTTAGAATAGAATAAACAACAAGCATGTAGATAAACAGCCAAGCGCTCATTTTTAAGTTTCTCGGAATTAACCGGAGAACGGCTTTTGTAACATCTTTTAGATTTTTCACACATGGCTTTAGTTTGTTGCCGCTAAAATACAAAGAGAAGATTTCTAATTCTCATTTGAGGAATTTGGTTAACTTACGTCATCCCTTGAATCTTTTCTTCGGATTGTTCATCTTATAAATATCAAAAGGAGGATTTATGAAAAAAAATGTGGGCAGCATTGACAGAATTTTGCGCTTCGTTTTAGGTTTAGTAATTATCATTCTTGGAATTGTAAATGAAAGCTGGTGGGGACTTATTGGCATTGTACCAATTTTTACAGCATCAATTAACTGGTGCCCTCTCTATTTACCGTTTGGAATTTCCACTTGTAAAACTCCGGAACCAAAAAAATAATTTTACGGGAGGGTTTTTTACCCTCCCAAATATATCTTTTACGTTCCCACTCACTTTGGAGTTAAATTTCATCTTTTTATATTGCAGTTAAGTAATATGAAAACCAATTGGCTAAGAAAAGTTTCTCTCTAATAAGCGATTACAACCAGGTCACGGGGATAAACATCTCCATCCGGCAATTCCTTGATGGTGAAAAAGTTGAGCAGCATCTTTGCAACGGTTTAGAGATTTGCCTTACCGAAGCGCTCAATAATGTTATCAAGCATAGTTATAAAGGGGAACAAAATCATAAAATTGATGTAAACGTAGCTGTAGATTCTAAGATGATGGAGATTCAAATTGTTGATGAAGGTGAGAGCAGAGAGAATCTTGAGATTAAGGAACTGAATTTTGATCCGGAAGACATTGACAACTTACCGGAAAGCGGGATGGGGCTTTATATTATTAAACAGTTAATGGATGAATTAGATTATTACAAGCTCAATGGCAAAAACTACTTTGTACTTCGCAAATTTCTTCTTTAGTCCTATAGGTTCTAAACACCGCTTCACTCTTTGGAAACAAGTTTTTTTTCTTCTAACTCTTTCCGCTACAATTATTAACGCGCAAGACTCAACACGCAGCCAAGTTTTTAGAGATGATTTGCCCCGCAAACATCAAATTATTAAAGCCAAATATCCTTCATATACTTTAATTGCCGGTTACATTTTAACTTCAGATGCAAACCGCGGCGACCCATTTGCTCAGCACGAACTTGGAATTAGATATTTAATGGGAAGCGGTTTTCCGAAAGATACCGTCAAGGCAATTTATTGGATTAGAAAAGCAGTAGATCAAAATTTGCCCGCAGCGCGTTTTAACTATGGTATTATGTTGTACAACGGAATTGGGGTGCCGTGGAATCCTTTCGAAGCTTATATAAACTTCAAAGCAGCTAGCGATGCCGGTTTACCGGAATCTCAATTTGCCTTGGGACTGTTATATACTGATAACTTAGCCTTAACAAGAGATTTTGGAAAAGCCTATAAATTTTTCAAACTTGCCGCTGATGCAAAATACCAGCCGGGGAAAGATGCGTTAAAACAAATGTTAAAATCGGGCTTCATTCCCCCAAATGATTCGGCTTATGTTCCTATCTCGAAGAAGAAAGATGAAACAGCTCAAGTATTAAATCCTAATTGGGATTTGGATTACTATGATTTTGAAAAAGAGGATAAAGATACGAGCAGCGTTTTCATCAAAGAGATTTTGAGCAACAAGAAAGGTGACCTCAAAAAGTATTTGGGTATAGAAAATATAGATTCAATAAAAGTGGATACAAGTGCAATTGGTTTACTTAATCTGGCAGCTAATAATGGAAGTCCGGAAGCATTGCTTCTTGTTGCAAGAAGTTATGAAAAGGGAATTAACTTCAAAAAAGATTTGGCAAAAGCTGCATCATATTATCTTCGTGCAAACCGATTAGGTTCATTCAAAGCAGGCGAAACGCTTTACAAACTTGTTCAAAGCGAAAGCTTTGTAAACGCTTTGAAAGCTAAAGTAAACCAAGGTGATGCTGACGCAATGTATTCCTGGGCAGCAATTACTGCTCTGGGCTACAGTAATGAAATAGCAAATCAGCAAGCTCTGGATTTTCTGAAAAAAGCTGTTGATAAAAAACATATTCCTTCTATGATTGAACTTGGCTTGCTTTACATGAATGGAACTTTGGTTGAGAAGAACAAAGAGAAAGCTTTTTCTTATTGGCAGATGGCTAAGGAACTCGGAAGTACAGAAGCTGAAATTAGAGTAGCATTCGCAAATATTATAGAACACGAAAATGGTGCTGATCTTTCAAATGAGATTAAAACTTTGCAAACACTTTCCGCAGAAGGCTCTGTGTTTGCCCAAACTGCATTAGCATATTGTTATGAAAAAGGAATTGGTGTTGCTGAAGATAAAGCAGTTGCGGTAAGAATGTATAGGATGGCTTCTCAGCGTGGAAATCAATCTGCATATAATTCTCTAAAACGAATGTATGATGAACTTCGTCCGGAAGATGAGACTTACAAAATTTTTGAAGCAAATAATTAACGACTTTTTAATACGATGAACGTGATGTCATCATTCTGAAGTGCAGTGCCGCGGAAACCGGTAATAGCTCGAAGCAGAGCGTCTTTAATTTCTACAACAGATTTATCCGCGTTGTTAGCAAGAACGCGTTTCAAATTTTCGTCGCCAAACATATCCCTCATAATATTCATTGCTTCGGTAACACCATCTGAATAAAGAAATACTATATCATCCTTTCCAGGTTTAATAAAAGCTTCTTCCAAAGTTTTTTCAAAAATTCCTTTGTCATTCAAACCAATGCCTAAACCGGTTGTGTTCAATATTTCAAATTCTTTTTCAGCAGACTTATACCAAATAACCGGCAAATGTCCGGCGCGGACAATTTTCATACTCCCATCTTTTTCAATTGAAGCCAGAGACATTGTTAAGAAGAATTCCCTTCTCAGATTTTTAGAAAAATATTTCTTCAGATCAATAATGATTTCCTTTACTTCAAATACGTTGTTCAACAGCAGATGCAAAATTGATTGAACCCGGACCATGTAGAGCGCCGCAGCCATTCCTTTACCGGAAATATCGCCAACAGTTATGTAGCATTTTTCATTCTGCTCAATTACATCGTAATAATCGCCGCCTACTTCACGTGCCGGTTCATAGTAGCTGGCAATATCATAATTGAAAATTGTGGCTGCATGCCGGGGAATTAAATCACTCTGGATTTTCCGGGCTACATCCAATTCTCCTTTTGCGGAAAGCTTATCGGCTAATTCAAAAGCCAAAAGAAGATTTACAATAATGAAAGCTAAAAGAACGTAACCATTTGACGGAGAGGAGTATCCTACGGCAAAAAAGAGGAGTGCCGATATGTAAAAAATTCTTCTGCCTGGTGTAAGCTTTAGTACGAATGCATTAAAAAGCGAGCGGATAAAAATTAATGCCCTAACAAATCTGTTTTTATGTCTATCCGGTTTTGGGATATCATTTGCAAAAAATTCATAAACCTCACCAGCCTCTTTTTTAATCAAACGTTCTATCTCTTGATAGCTTAAATCGCTCGTATAGAGATCAAAAATTCTCTTTATTGGATTTCCGTGCTGGTTTCCCATTTTCTTCAATTTTTTGTTTAGACGGCTAAGCCATTAATTGGTTGTCAAAATTACATTTTTTTGTCTAATCAGGGCTAAAACAAGAAACAATTATTGTTAATTAGATTTAAGAAGAAGAAGTTTCTGTTCGAATGGTTAAGGTTGTTTAATACTTTGATAATCATACCACCGTTTCCTATTTTTGAACGCGAATAAATACAAGGATAGACAGTCTTAATGACTATTAATAAATCGCTGATCTGGAAATCAATTCTATTCGTTGTGATGTCTTTTGTAATCATTGCAGGAATTACTTTTCCAATTGTTGCACAACCTAAAGCATGGTACGAATTCCCGATAATTCCAGGTTTGGAAGAAAAAGCTAAAATTATCTTTTTCCATGTTCCAACTGCATGGTTATCTGTTTTAGCTTTTATGATGGCAATGATCTACGGAATACGCTATCTAAGAAACAAAAACATTGATGACGATTCTAAATCGTCTGCTGCTTTACAGCTTGGTATGATGTTTACAATTTTGGCTACAATAACCGGCTCTATTTGGGCTAAATTTACTTGGGGTTCGTTCTGGCATTGGGATCCACGCGAAACAAGCATATTCATCCTCTTATTAATTTACGGCTCGCTGCTTGCCCTGCGCTCCGCAGTAGAAAACGAAGATAAACGTGCACGCCTCTCGGCTGTTTATTCCATTATCTCATTTTTAACTGTTCCTTTTTTCATATTCATTATGCCGAGGATAATGGTTGGGCTTCATCCCGGCTCGATGGAATTAGACCCAAACACCGGACAAGTTGTACAAGGAACGAGCCCGGTAATAGATTTTAAGATGAATGCGAATATGAGAATTGTATTCTTCACTTCACTTTTTGCATATACAATTCTTTATTTCTGGATGTATAAGCTTCGTTACAAAGCAATAATTATTAAAGATAAACTCTCTAAAAAATAATAAGAGGTTAATTTGGAAGGCGGATTCTTCGGTTTTCTCGAAAATAATTCTATCTATATAGTAATGTTCATTGTACTTGTAGTCTGGGCAGGCATTTTCTTATTCATGCAAAACACTGATAAACGTTTGAAAGAAATTGAAAAAGAGTTGGGCAAAGACCACTCTGCAAAGAAGGAGAATTAAATGAAAAATAAATATATGTTCGGCGGCGCCATCATTATTGTATTTCTTGGTGTGATGATTTACTTGTTTACACAAACCAACATTCAGTATGAAAGCAGTTTTGCCAAAGTTGCTCAGTCGGGTAAAACAATAAAAGCAACCGGCGTTTGGGTTAAAGAAAAGAGCTATCAAGTTGATAAAGCCAAAGATGTTTTTTCTTTTTATATGAAAGATGCTCAAGGTAATGAAATGCAAGTGTTCTATCATGGTACAATGCCTAACAACTTTGAATCTTCTACAAGCGTTGTTGTTACCGGCAAATACAACGCTGGGGCTTTCCATGCAACAGATATTCTCACTAAATGTCCTTCCAAATATCAAGAGAAACCCGTTCAAAATGCTAATTCATAATTAGCAGTTAGGAGCTTAAATGATCGGCAATATTATTCTTACACTAGCACTCCTTACAGGAGTGTTTTCTGTTATTATGTATTATCTAACCTATAAAGGTTATCAAAATACAATAACACTTGCGCGTGTTGGTTACCATGCAACTGCAATTTTAGTTTTGGCTGCCTCTGCATTACTGCTTTACGCAATACTAACACACCAGTATCAGTACAAATATGTTTATGATTACAGCGGCAGCGGTATGGCAACCGGAATGCTAATGGCTACTTTCTACGCCGGACAAGAAGGAAGTTTTATGATGTGGACTTTCTTCACAGCAATAATTGGTCTTATCTTACTTGAATACACCTCTAAGCGAGGCGATCTTGAGCTTAGAGTGATGATGATTTTTACTCTTGCTCTAACTTTCTTGTTAGGTATGGTAAGCCCGCTTCTTAAATCGCCGTTCAATTACATTTGGCAGCAGCAAGATTTTCTCGATTTGAAGAATATCAATCAATCGCTGTTAAGCTTGCCTGCAATACAGAGTTTTGTTTTCACAGACCCGCAATCGAATAAAAGTTTTATCCAAATGGGAAAAGAGCTGCACGCAGTTCTAGTGGCTAACAATATTTCCATAAGCAATTTCATTATACAAGGGAAAGGATTAAATCCACTTCTGCAAAATTTCTGGATGCAGATCCACCCGCCGATTCTCTTTGTTGGTTTTTCAATGTCGGCAGTTCCATTTTCTTTTGCAGTTGCAGCAATCATTAAAAACGAATACCGTGACTGGGTTAAGCAATCGCTCCCATGGCTTTTAGTTTCTATGTGTGTTCTTGGATTAGCAATTATGCTTGGTGGTTATTGGGCATACAGCATTCTTGGCTGGGGCGGTTATTGGGGCTGGGATCCGGTTGAAAACTCTTCACTTGTTCCTTGGCTTGTTGGCGTTGCCGGTATCCACACAATGCTTGTTCAAAAGAAGACTCAGGAAAAAGGCGGCGGCAGCAGATTTGTAAAAACGAATTTGATCTTAAGCATCATGACATTTGTTCTTGTTCTTTATTCAACATTTTTAACAAGAAGTGGAATTTTAGGAGATGCTTCGGTTCACTCTTTTGTTGATCCTGGTATGGCAGTTTACCTTTTCTTATTAGTGTTTTTAGGTGTCTTCACTTTGATGGGAATAGGTGGAATTGTTTACAGATGGAAATTCTTAACAGAACATTTTTCTTTCGAAGAAAATATACTTTCAAGAGAACTTGCTCTGTTTACCGGTTCTGTTGCGTTAATAGCTTCATCAATAATTATTCTTGCCGGAACCTCCGCGCCAATATTCGGCACAACTGTACAAACCAGTTTCTACAACGAGTTGAATCTGCCAATCGCTATTATTATTGGGCTTGTGAATGGTCTTAGTATTCTTCTTAAATGGAAAACAAACGACGGTAAGAATCTCTGGAAACAATCCCGTTTTGCTGTAATTGCTTCCGTTGTTTTAACATTGCTTATGGTTGTTATTGGCGGGTTAAGCGACTTAATGCTTATAATTTTAGCACTGTCTTCGTCATTCGCTTTATTTGTGAATGGCGAGATTGCATGGAAAATTTTCAAAGGCAAGAAAACTTATCTCGGTGCATACGTTGCTCATACTGGAATTGCTTTGTTCTTAGTTGGTGTACTAGCAACAGCCGGTCACTCTCAGCAGCAAAAAGTTGATTTAGTTAAAGGCGAAAAAGTTAGTGTGCTTGGTCATGATTTAACTTTTATTGGTTACGAGCCATTTGAAGCCGGCACAAAATACCGCTTCAATGTAAAAGTTGAAAAGGGTGGTACTGAACAAATTATTTCGCCGGTAATGTTCATTTCCGATTTTAATAATAGCTTGATGCGCGAACCAGATATTTTAGTTGGTCTCACAAAAGATTACTATATCGAACCGGTTAGTTTTGAGGATGGAACTCAATCATCAGAAAGCGGAGCCGGTGTTGTTATGAAGAAAGGCTCCTCTTATAATTTTAACGGTGCGGAAATATTCTTTAATCAGTTCATTCTTCCTAAAGATATGAGCGCAATGACTGCCGGCGGCTCTTTCAGAATTGGTGTTTCGCTAACGGCTAAGAAAGACGGTAAAGAATATCAACTGGAACCATATATGGAAAATTCCGGACAGGGCCCGGTTTACAATGCTGATGAAGAATCCAAACTTAATATGAAGGTAAATATTAAATCTATGAATGCCTCAAACGCAGAAGCGGAATTAGTTTTCTCTTCGTTAGATCAAAGTACTCAGACACAAGTTGTTCCTAAAGAGACCTTGAGTGTTGAGGCAAGCATTAAGCCGTTTATCAGTTTAATCTGGTTAGGCGTTATTGTTTTAGTTACCGGATTTCTTATTGCAGCATTTAGAAGAACGAAGGAATCAGTCGCATAAATTCTGATAAAAATCTCTCCCGTTTTGCATTAAAAAGCCGCTCGAAATTGAGTGGCTTTTTTGTTTTCTGAGATATTTACTTTTTAAATCAGCGTCTTATTTTGAGATTTATATTCAAGCACCTCTTTTTCTCTCCATTTTCGAACTTCCAAACAATCTTCTAACTCTGCCTTAGCATCCTTTTATTAAGATAGTGTGAATTTCTCTCGAAAATGCAATAATTCCCGCAGCGTGTTAATAGTTTAAGATGAACCATTTTTTACCTTCAATATCAAAATGAAACAAATCTTTTGATAAAAACGATTAGAAAAGCTCGATTACAAGCTGAAAATGAAATATTCAATGGCATTCCAGTTGCGTACATACCTTCAACTAATTCAACATAAAAAGGAAGAAGGTAAAAGTGAAAAAATCTACAACAGCAATGGTTAGTATGCTACTTGCAATATTACTGTTGGCATCATTTAGTTATCCCGCCTACGCACAAAAAGTGACCGGCGTGAAAAAAGTTATGGATCATACAAGCATAGCTAGCGTAAGTACATACACCGATGGTGTTAACATTACTTATAAAAATCCATATACTAACAATAACCAGACTACATTTGCTGGTGCATTCGATGGGACTTTGAACTCGGCTGCAAAGAAGTTCTATTGCATCGATCTGACTCATAATTTATCATTAAATGAAGATTATTGGGATGAGGGCACTACTCCTTCTAAAGTAACTTACGTCCTAAACAATTATTATCCGTATAAAACCGGTTATGCCGGTGCTTTGTCAGATATGAAAAAAGAAGCCGCTGCTGTTCAAGTGGCAATTTGGCATTTTATGGATAATGTTGATGCTAACACAGTTACTGATGCAACAATTAAAAACCGTGCTCTTGCAATTATTGCAGACGCAGACGCTAATCATGCAAATGTAGATCCTTTACAGACTTTGCAAATAATTCCGGCAAGCCAATTTTTACCGGTTGGTAGTCCGGCAACATTTATTGTTAAAGCTATATCGTTATTAGGCACACCAATTTCCGGATTAACAATTAATTTAACTACAACAGCCGGTACATTGAGCACGACATCTGTTATAACCGGTGCAAATGGTGAAACCGCTCCAATAACATTAAATAGCAGTGTAGTTGGTTTAGCAACTGTTAAAGCAAAAGCATCGGTGGAAATTCCTCAGGGAACAAAGTATGTTCACAAAAACTTACCGGATGCTAAACAGAAATTAGTTTTAGCTACTCCTGCTTCAGATGAAAAAGAAGTTACATCCGACATCACATTCCAAACAAACAATTGCGATTTATCTAAGTTCACAACATATACTCAAGGCGGTTGGGGAAGCTCATCTAATAGCGGTCCTGGAAAAATTAGAGACGCAAATTTTACTACGGTTTATCCAAGCGGTTTAACTGTTGGCGGAACTTATACTATTAAATTAACATCAGCTCAGGCTGTTGAAGATTATTTACCTGACGGCGGCACAGCAGCAGCTTTGACACAGAACTATATTAACCCAACAACAGCAATCAATGTATTAGCTGGTCAAGTTGTAGCATTGAAATTAAACGTTGATTATTCTGCAGCCGGTTTCTTGGGTTCTACTTCCTACAGTATTGGAACACTCAATATTCTTTCCGGTCCATTTAGTGGAATGACTGTAAATCAATTCTTAGCAATTGCAAATAGCGCATTAGGCGGAGCTTCCACAGGTTATTCATTCAGCGATATAAATGAAGCAGCAACAGCTATTAACGAAAACTTTGATAACGGAACTGTTAACAATGGCTACTTAGGCTGCGATGCTCCAAAAGCATCTTTAGGCGATAAAGTATGGGAAGACACTGATAAAGATGGTATTCAAGATAGCGGCGAAAATGGCATAGCAAACGTAACTGTAAAGCTTTACACTTGCGCAGATGTATTGGTAGCAACAACAACTACCAACGCAAATGGAATTTACTCTTTTACAAACCTTACTCCTGGCGATTATTATGTAAAATTCATAACTCCGGCTGGATACACTGTTACGACAAAAGATGCCGGTTCCGATAATTCAAAAGATTCTGATATTGATGCTTCTACCGGAAAAACAATTTGTACAACACTTATTGCCGGTGAAAATGATTTAACATGGGATGCCGGATTCTTCGTAACTCCTCCGCCTCAAACAGCAAGTATAGGCGATAAAGTTTGGGAAGACTCAAATCATAACGGCATCCAAGATAGCGGCGAAAACGGCATAGCCAACGTAACCGTAAAACTTTACACTTGTGCAAACGTATTAGTTGCTACAACAACAACAAACGCAAACGGAATTTACTCCTTCACAAATCTTAATCCTGCCGATTATTACGTTGCATTTACAGCTCCTTCGGGCATGGCTGCTTCTCCGAAAGATCAGGGCTCAAATAATGCAACCGATTCCGACGCAGATGTTACAACCGGAAAAACTGTTTGTACAACTTTATCCGCCGGTGAAAACGATCTGACATGGGATGCGGGTTTCTATGCAGAATGCAAAAACAAAATTGGCGATACAGTATGGCATGATAAGAATGTTAATGGAGTTCAAGATGGCGGCGAGCCGGGAATTTCCGGAGTTGAAATAAAACTCTACAATTCTACCGGCACATTAATAGCTACAGATGTTACTGATGTTAATGGTAAATATTTATTCGAAAATTTACCGAACGGAACTTACGAGGTAAAAATTTCGAGCGTTAATTTTATAGCAACCGGCGTATTATTCAGTACTGCACAATTAAAATGGTATCAATCAACAACAAGCCAAGACTGCGGTAGTGTTGATGAGGATGATGATAATGATAACGATGGTATAAAGAACTGTACAGATGACGATGACGATAATGACGGTATAAAAGATGACCATGATAATGATGATGATAATGATGGAAAATCTGATACCGAAGATTGTGATGACGATAATGACGGAACACATGATGATGATGAAATAGATAACGACAGTGATTGCGATAACGATGGAATAGGCAATCATTCCGATGATGATGATGATAACGACGGTGTTAAAGATGATAATGATAATGATGACGACAATGACGGCGTTAATGATGATAATGATGAAGATGACGATAACGACGGCGTTAAAGATGACGAACATAGCAATGACAACGACGAGAATGAAAATGACAGCGATAATCAAGGAAATGACAGCGGATGCTTGACCAGAATAGTTGTTCTAAATTGCAATGACAATTTGAACATAGATTTTGGTTTCTACAAAACATGCGTAACCTTAACAAAAACAGCTGATAAACAAACAGCTAATCCTGGTGAAGTAATTACTTATACTCTAACCACAACGAACTGCGGTGATATAGAATTACACGGCGGTGTTGATTTGGTTGACCAAATGCTGGGAATAAATATGAATTTTGTTCTCGCTCCAGGTGCAACAAAGGTTGTTACAAAATCTTATACAGTAAAAGCAACTGATTGCGGCAATTTAGTTAATAATGCCAGCGCAGTAGGTCATCCGGTTGATGGTTCTGCAAACGTAACATCAAACGCAACCTTTACAGTTATTATTAATTGCAAATCTTCTCTGGGTGATAAAGTATGGGAAGACACAGATAAAGATGGTATTCAAGACAATGGTGAAAATGGAATACCAAACGTAACTGTTAATCTTTATACTTGCGCAGATGTTTTAGTAGCAACAACAACTACAAACGCCAATGGAGAATACTTATTCAATAACCTAACTCCTGGTGATTACTATGTTGTATTTGTAAAACCTAACGGAATGATATTCACATCTCAAAACTCTGGTTCAGACGATGCAAAAGATTCTGATGTTGATATAACTAACGGAAGGACGATTTGTACAACACTTATTGCTGGCGAAAACGACTTAACATGGGATGCCGGCTTACACAATGCTGCAAGCACATGCGACTTAACCAAGTTTACAACTTATACACAAGGTGGCTGGGGAAGCCCATCTAATAGCGGTCCTGGAACAATTAGAGACGCCTATTTCTCAGCAGTTTACCCAAGTGGTTTAACAGTTGGCGGAACATTTACTTTAAAATTAACATCAGCGCAAGCTGTTGAAGATTATCTGCCAGACGGCGGCACACCAGCAGCACTAACACAGAACTATATTAATCCAACAACTGCGATTAATGTATTAGCAGGTCAAGTTGTAGCAATGCAATTAAACGTAGATTATTCGGCAGCTGGTTATTTAGGAGCTACATCTTATAATCTTGGTTCACTTAACATTTTATCTGGTCCATTCAGTGGAATGACTGTAAATCAATTCTTAGCAATTGCAAACAGTGCGCTTGGCGGAGCTAATACTGGTTATTCACTTAGCGATATAAATGCTGCAGCAACAGCAATTAATGAAAACTTCGATAATGGTACAGTTAATAATGGATACTTAGGATGCGATGAACCAAAAGCATCTTTAGGTGATAAAGTTTGGGAAGACACAAATCATAACGGAATTCAAGATAGCGGCGAAAATGGAATTGCCAACGTAACAGTAAAACTTTACACATGTTCAGATGTTTTAGTTGCAACAACAACAACTAATGCAAATGGTATTTACTCCTTCACAAATCTTAATCCTGGCGATTATTACGTAGTATTTACTACACCTTCCGGAATGTCAGCTTCACCAAACGATCAAGGTTCAAACGATGCAGCAGATTCTGATGCAGATGTTACAACCGGAAAGACAATTTGCACAACCTTAACAGCCGGTGAAAATGATTTGACATGGGATGCCGGATTCTATACACCAGTTGTAGAAGAAGAAGCTGATCTTAAGATTGAAAAGACATCAAACGTTACTAACGCAAATTGCGGTGACAACGTAACTTATACTATTAAAGTAACTAACCAAGGTCCAAATACAGCAGCAAACGTTTCTGTAAATGATATTCTTCCGGCAAGCTTACTATATCAATCCGCTACAGTATCACAGGGTTCATTCAACAGCACAAGCGGTTTATGGACTGTAGGAACACTTGCTAACGGCGCAGTTGCTACATTAACTCTTACAGTTAAGATTGATTGCGGAACAATTAATTCTACAGTATTTGATCTTGGCGCAGCAGAAGGATTCAACTTATTTGTACTTGAAGACTTGAACCAGCCTTCTTCAGATACTGAAGGTAAAGTTGCAGTTGGTCATAACGCTACATTCGGCGCTTACAGTATTGGCGATAAATTACCTGCTAACAGCGGCGATGTATTAATAGTTGGAAACAACTTGCAATATACCAGCGGACAAATCTATAATGGTAATGTAGTTTATGGTAACACAACCAACTTACCACAGTATGCAGTTACAATCTCTGGCGGAACTTTACGTCAAGACAATCCAATAGACTTTGCAGCAGCTAAGACATACTTGCAAGGTTTATCTACATCATTAGGTAACTACACTGTAAACGGAACAACAACATTCCAATACGGTGGTTTAACTTTAACCGGAACTGATCCTTACTTGAACGTATTCCAGGTTAACGGAAGCGATTTAAGTTCGGCTAACAGTGTAACAATCAACGCTCCAAACGGTTCTGTAGTATTGGTTAATATTAACGGAACAACAGTATCATGGACAGGCGGTTTGGTTGTAAACGGTACAGCAATCACAAACGTATTATATAATTTCTATCAAGCACAAAACTTAACAATCTCCGGTATTGATGTTCGCGGTTCAGTTTTGGCTCCTTACGCAGCATTGAACTACCCGGCTGGTGTTATCAACGGTCAAGTTATTGTTAAATCTATGAGCGGCAGCGGACAGTTTAACTTATCATTATTCGGCGGCAACATTCCGGTTGATAAAAACATTACTAACGTAGCCATTGTATCTTCTACAACTACAGATCCACAGATGAACAACAACTCAGCTAATGCAACAATAACTATTGGCAGCACAACCGGCTCAGGTTCAGGAACTGGTACCGGCACAGGAACTGGTACAGGAACGGGTACTGGAACTGGCTCAGGTTCAACTGGTGGTTCATGGACAAGCGTATGCTCGTTCACACAAGGTCAAATAATCTATACACTCTTATATGATGGTGGAAACATTTACGCCGGTACAATGGGCGGAATGATTTACAAATCAACAAACAATGGTCAGGACTGGACACTTATCAATAGTGGAATGGGTGTTGGATTCATCTGGTCATTCACAAACAATAATGGAACAATCTTCGCAGCAACAGAGAAAGGTGTTTATAAATATACCGGTTCAGCTTGGGTTCTTACTTCACTAAGCGGAAAAGATGTTCATACAATTGCAGCTTCTAATGGAATAATCTATGCCGGTACATGGGGCTTCGGAATCTTCAAATCTACTGATAACGGATCAACTTGGTCAGAAATCAACACCGGATTAGGCGCATTCTTAACAGTACAAGCAATCACAATCAATAATGGAACAATCTTCGCCGGAACAGTTGGCGGCGGATTATTCAAATCTACAGATGGTGCTTCATGGTCAAAAGCTCTTTGCGGATATCAAGCAATTTGGGCAATGGGATCAACAAACAGCGCAATCTTTGCCGGAACTTATGGTGATGGTATTTACAGATCATTAGACGGCGGATTGAGCTTCACTAAACTAACATCTTTATCAGTTGCTTTCATCTACTCAATAGTTACAGACGCAAGCGGTAAAGTTTATGCAAGCTCTTTAACAAACGGTGTATTTGTTTCTTCGGATAACGGTACAAGCTGGACAGCACTTGGAATGGGCGGTTACGGTGTAAGCGCATTAATGGTTAATCCTAAGACAAGTGATGTTTATGCCGGAACAAAAGAAGGCGCTATCTATAGAATCAACGCTGAAAATAATGCTACTGCCGTTGAAGGTACAGATGAAATGCCAACTGAATTTAAGTTAGCTCAGAACTATCCAAATCCATTTAACCCAAGTACAACAATTGAATTTGCAATACCGGTTAGCGGAAACTACGCACTAAAGGTTTATGATGTTCTTGGTCAAGAAATTGCTTCTCTAATTGATAAAGACTTGAATGCCGGAATACATAAAGTAAGCTTCGATGCAAGCAAGTTATCGAGTGGAATGTACATATACAGATTAGTAGGCAACAATGTTAACATTACCAAAAAGATGATGTTGACAAAGTAAGCTCGAAATTCTTCTCCCTTACCAAAAGGAACCCCGTCACAAGCGGGGTTTCTTTTTTTTAACCGACGGTTTATTCAGTCATTCCTCTCAAAAATTAATAAATTAATAAAATTGTCCCTTCTGCTATTGCGTGAGTCTCGATCATAGCTTAACTTTGTAACAAAAAGTACTTTGTATGAAAGAAGAACAAGATTACATTCGCGACATAGCCGAGATCCGTTCCATGATGGAGCGCTCCTCTAAATTTGCATCCCTTTCCGGTCTTTCCGGCATTTTAGCCGGTATTTACGCTCTTGCCGGAGCTTTTATCGTTTACCATTATTATTCCTTTAACCCGGATAGCGTAGATTACACCAATTATTCTGCGGGAAGCCTCATAAATGTAATAGCAATAGCTCTTATAATTTTAATATTGGCTTTAGGCAGTGCGGTTTTCCTCTCTTATAAAAAGGGAAACCAAAAGGGAGAGAAAATCTGGAACACCACATCACGAAGACTTATTGCAAATATGGCTGTCCCTTTATCAGCCGGAGGAATATTAATACTGATCTTTCTGGTAAAAGGACTGGTTGGGTTAATCATACCGTCAACACTCCTCTTTTATGGTCTGGCAATATATAACGCCAGCAAGTTCACATTCGGTGAAATGAAATTTATGGGATTACTGCAGATCGGGCTTGGATTGATAAGCGCCTACTTTATTGAATTCAGTCTGTTTATTTGGGCATTCGGTTTTGGAGTTGTACATATAGCATATGGTACTTATATGCATTTTAAGTATGAGCGGCGATAAGAAGTGAAACAATCAATTGATGATCTAAATAAAGCATTCGAGAGCAGGGTAAGACTTGGAATTATGTCTGTGCTGGCTGTTAATGATGCGCTTGATTTCAGTTCTCTGAAGCAGTATCTGGAGGTAACCGACGGCAATCTTGCAACGCATCTTAAAACGCTGGAAAAAGAGGGATTCATCGGTGTGGAAAAATCTTTTATAGATAGAAAGCCCAACACTAAATATTCTTTGACCGAGGAAGGGAGAAAAGCATTTAACGATCATCTTAAAGCAATGGAAGTATTTATTAACCGGCACAAATAGTCGGCGGATGAAAAAATACTTCACAACAAAAAGAGGAAATAAACCATGCAGAAAATATTCGCGCTGATAACAGTAACAATTGGATTTGCATTAATGATTTATATGATAATTGTAGAGGATGAACCGGGCGCTCTTCCGCTACTGATGATAATTACCGGCGCGGTGTGGTATTTCTTTGCGCGCAAACAAAAACTGATGCAAAACATTGCGTCTGAAAAGTTGAATAAGTAAAAACAAACAATTAAAAGAGATTATAACTATGGAAGAGTCGCGAAAGTTTTTAAATACAGTTGCCAAACCTTACACGGTTTTGGGATCTAATAAGAGTCCGGTTTTAGGACTAATACTTCAGATCGTAATTGTGTTTATCGGCATTGTTGCATTTGTACTGATGTTATGGGAACCGCATTTAGAGGGGCGGAATGCATATTCCACTCTTTATGAAGTTTATTTCAATGACCCATTTCTTGCTTTTGCGTATGTGGCTTCAATTCCATTTTACTTGGCATTATATAATGCGCTAAAGGTGACAGGTTATTACAGACAAAATAATTTTGTCTCTCAAGCAGCAATTAAATATTTGCGTACTATTAAATATTGCGGGATATCTATGATTGGTTTTGCTGTAGTAGGAGAGATTATCATTATGCTGAACGAAAGTGATGACCGCGCGGGAGGGGTTGTTATGGGAATCTTAATAATTATAGTCGCAGTTGTAATTGCTGTTGCAGCAGCTAAGTTTGAAAGGAATTTACAAAATGCATTGGATGAAATAGTGCTTAGTTAGGCAAGTAGAAAAAATGTACTGCCGGTTTTATTCAAACAGTAGTCAATGAGAGTAAAAGAATATTCGGGTATGTCATATGGATTCCCGATTGATCGGGACGAAATATCTCGATTTATTATCAAAAGAGATTCTTCTTCCGCTAAAGCTGGATCAGAATGACAAATGAACAATTATTACGAAACAATAAACAGAGATTATAATTATGGAACAGCTAAGAAAGTTTTTCAAAACAGTAACAAAACCTTATACGGTATTTGAGTGCACAGTAAGCGCGGCTGCGATTGCTGCATCATTACTTTTGATGCCATTAACAGCAATGTTGTTGACCGATGAAATGAAATGGAGTCCATTCGATTTTATTGCCGCGTGGATTTTATTCTTCTCCGCCGGTTTAACATACAAACTGATAGCAAGAAAGATGGAGAATAAAACTTACAAAGCGGCTGTGGGTCTTGCGGCGGCAACGGCACTCTTTCTTGTCTGGTCCAACCTTGCTGTTGGATTAATTGGGAACGAAGACAATCCCGCCAATTGGATGTACATAGGAGTGCTTGCCATTGGTTTCTTGGGTTCCATCATTGCGCGTCTTCAACCAAAGGGAATGGCTAAAGTGTTATTCATTATGGCATTATCCCATGCGTTGATAGCTGCTATTGCACTTATCGCTCGGTTAGATATCGCTCCGGAAAGTTCAGTAGTCGAGATATTAGGCGTAAACGGATTCTTCGCGGTTCTTTGGGTTGGTTCAGCATTGTTGTTTTGGAATGCTGCCCAAGAACAAAAGACTTTAGAAAATGGGACTGCATAATGGTAACCACCGGGGCAATAAGCAGTATATGATATTAACAGAGTAAGACACAATATTTTCCCTCCCTTACAAAACGAACCCCGTCACAAACGGGGTATCTTTTAAACTAAACTTTTTTGTGATTTATACGATTATATAAGAGTTAGATAATGGGTATATTTCTACCCGTCCATTCAGCCAATAATAGGAAACTTTAAGATGAAGAATAGTAAGAGGGTTTTATCGTTCTTTTTAGGTGTTGTTCTATTTTTGACCTCGGCAGTTACTATTACTGCGAGTGCTACAGAAGGCGGTAATTCCAAACAAACTAACTATCCGCTTTCGGCATTTTCTAAAAAAGTTAATTCCGGAGGAACTGTTGCTAAAGTTTTTGGAATTGACAAAACTGTTGCAATTAAGTTCAAAAATCCCAGCGATAATACTAAAACAATTAGCACTTCAGGCGGAACTTTCAAAGGTGAAGTGGACGGTGTAGCCGGTAAATTTTATTGTATAGATCTTTTCCATTATATACAATGGTACACTACCTCACAGCCTCATACTTATACCGATAACGGCAAAGCAAATAACCAAGTTATTTACATACTGAACAATTATTATCCATTCAAAGCATATCCATATAGCGGCTCGGCTTCGTCAGAGCAAATTGAAGCAGCTGCAGTTCAGGTAGCCATTTGGCATTTTGTGGATGGATTAGATGCTTCAACAGTTGACAACACAAACGTAAAAGTGAGAGCTCAACAGATCATTGCCGATACTGATGCGAATTATTCTTCGTTCTATCCTTTTGAAACATTGCAAATAGTTCCAGCTGATCAGACAATACCAATAGGCGGTACAGCTTCATTTTTCGTATCGGCTTTTGATGCTAATGGAAATCCTGTTAATAACGTTACAGTAAATCTTTCAGCTAATAACGGAACTTTAAGCACAACCAGTGTAACAACCGGAAGCAACGGAAATTCTCAGACATTCACATTTACAAGTGGCTCTCTTACATCTGTAGTTACAGCGAGTGCAAATGTTGCCGTGAATCATGGAATAAGATATGTTCATTCAATTGAACCGGATAAATGGCAGAAATTAGTTTTGGCAACACCATCAGGCGTAACAAGGTCTGCAACTGCTAATGTTACCTGGTATTCGCCTTCGCCTTGCGATACAAAAGGATTCACAACATTTACACAGGGCGGCTGGGGAAATAAGAACGGCGTACCTGCAAGGATTAGAGATCAATATTTTACATCGGTTTTCCCGGGCGGTCTGGTAGTTGGCGGAAATTATAAATTAACTCTAACAAGTTCCGAAGCTGTTAAAGAATTCTTACCACAGGGCGGAACAGCAGGTGCATTTACCCAAAATTATTCAAATGTAAGTTCTACAAGTGCCGGTGTGTTAGGCGGGCAATTGGTAGCGTTGAAATGTAACATTGCATATTCATCAGCCGGATATTTAGGCAGCAACACAACTAAACTTGGCGAACTTAAAATTGCTACCGGACCTTTCAGTGGCAAAACGGTTAATCAATTTTTAGTACTACTTGAGACTGCAATTGGCGGTGGTTCATTAGGCGGATTTACTTTCTCTCAATACAATGATGCTGCAACAGCTATCAACGAAAATTTTGATAATGGAACTGTTGATAAGGGATTCTTAACATGTTCAGGCGCTAGCGTAAAATCTTCTCTTGGAAATAAAGTTTGGTTAGATACGAACAAAGATGGAATTCAGGACTCCGGTGAGAATGGAGTACAAAATGTTACAGTTAAGTTGTACGATTGCGATAACAATCTGATTGCAACAAAAACCACTGATGCGAGCGGGTTGTATTTGTTCGCTGATTTGAATCCGGGCAGCTACTACGTGAAGTTTGAGTTACCAAGCGGATATTTGTTTACACTGAAAGATGCCAGCGGTGATGACATAGATTCCGATGCTGATATATCAACCGGCAAAACAGTTTGTACACAATTAGTTTCCGGTGAGGACGATTTATCATGGGATGCCGGAATTTACCAAGAAACTTGTAAGAACAAGATTGGCGATTATGTTTGGCATGATTCGGATGTTGACGGAATTCAAGATGCTACAGAGAAGGGAATAAAAGATGTTGTTGTAGAGTTGATACAAAACAGCACTATAATAGCTTCAACCAAAACCGACGCTGATGGAAAGTATGAATTCACAAATCTAGCTAACGGTACTTTTAGCGTTAGAGTTGCCGCATCAAACTATAGCAGCGGCGGAGTTTTGTTCAATACTTCCAATACTAAATGGTATAGTACAAAGAAAAACCAAGGCTCCGATGACACTAAAGACAGCGATGCTGCGAAGAATGAATCTGTTTCAGTAACTCTCAACTGTAATGATAATTTGACTGTTGATTTTGGTTTCTACAAAACTTGTGTTACAATAACTAAAACAGCAAACAAAGCAACGGCAAAACCGGGCGATAAAATCACCTACACATTTACGGTTGAAAACTGCGGCGATATTCAACATCATGGCGGCATTGATATTTTTGATAAGCTGTTGAACAAAACATCTCCGTATAAAATAAAACATATAGATTTACTTGATCCGCTTAAATCAACAACATTTACTGCTGATTACACAGTAACAAATTCTGATTGCGGAGATTTGATTAATGAAGTTACCGCAGAAGCTCATCCAACAGATGGTTCTGCTTACGTGATTGATAAAGCTACCGCAACAGTTAAAGTTGATTGCGGTCCAACTTGTACAACTAATTGGAGCGTGAATCTTGGAAGTGATGTAGCATTATGTGAGCATGAACCAAAAGTTATAAACGTAACAGGAACTGCAACTGTAACTCCAAATCCAAGCAGTGGATTTTTGGTTACTTCTTGGAGGATTACATATCCAAATGACGGCAGTGTAGATAATTCCGTAAAGACAACCACCACGGCAATAACCGGAACAACAAATTTCGAATTGAATATTACTTGGCCGGGTGTTCGTCCAGTTGATCAGTTAGTTGAAGTGGAAGTATCTGTTCTTGTACAGGATTGCAATAAAAACGCTTTAGGTAACGCTATTATCAAAAAGTTCTACTGGAATCCAACTGTATGTCCACCGCCACCGCCAAACGAAGCTGATGTGAAAGTGGAGAAAACTTCCAGTACTCAATCTCCAAAATGCGGTGATAGTTTTACTTATACTGTAAAGGCAACTAATCTTGGTCCGGCTGAAGCAAAGGCTGTTCAAGTTACGGATGCTCTACCTAGCGGTGTTACTTATTTATCAAGCAGTGCTACTCAAGGTACTTATAATCAATCAACCGGAATTTGGAGTGTTGGCAATTTAGCAAACGGCGCTTCTGCTACTTTAACAATTTCTGTTAAGTCAGACTGCGACCAAATCAATAATTCTACATTTGATCTTGGGGTAGCTAAAGAATACAATTTATTTGTAATCCAAGATTTAACACAACCTTCTTCTGATACCGAAGGAAGAGTAGCTGTGGGTAGAGATGCAACTTTAGCCAATTACAGCGTAGGCGATAAACTTGCGCCAAGCAGCGGCGATGTACTAATAGTTGGAAGAAATTTAACCTACACGAGCGGAAGGGTTTATAATGGCGATGTAGCTTATGGAAATGCTACAAATCTTCCAATCAACCAGACTTCTATAGACGGAAGCTTAAGAAAAGATACGCCAATTAATTTTGCCGCCGCAAAGACATACTTGGAAAATCTCTCTTTAACACTCAGTGGTTATGGTGTTACAGGAACGACATCATTCCAATTTAGTGGGTTGACATTAACCGGAACTGATCCTCACTTAAATGTTTTCAAAGTTCTTGGCAGCGAGCTTTCAATAGCAAATAGTGTCGATATAAATGTTCCGAACGGATCAGCAGTTCTTGTTAACATTGATGGTACTGATGTTTCCTGGAGTGGCGGTTTAGAAATTTACGGTACTGCAATTAATAATGTACTTTATAATTTCTATCAAGCAACAACTATCAAAATAAAAAATATTGATGTTCGTGGTTCTATACTTGCACCGATTGCTGATGTTAATTTTGAAAGCGGTGTTCAAAACGGACAGATGATTTGTAAATCACTAACAGGCAAGGGACAGTTTAACAATGCTCTCTTCTTCGGTAACATTCCGGCTGATAAAAAAGTAACAAACATTGCTTCTGTTACCGGTGGATTAACAACAGATCCAAACGCAAACAACAATAGTTCATTTGTAACTGTAAACGTTAACAGTTCAAATCAAACTCCGGGCGGTGGTAGTCCTGGCGGCGGTACAACCGGAGGAACATGGCAAGAAGTTGGTTCGTTTGCTGTTGGAGAAATTGTTTACACACTTTCGTTCGATAATAACGGCAACACTTACGCCGGAACAATGGGCGGAAAAATTTATAAATCTGTTGATGGTGGTAAGAATTGGGCGCAAATTAACAGCGGTATGAATGTTGGCTGGATTTGGTCGCTCGTATTCCATAATAATATTTTATTCGCTTCGACAGAAAAAGGTGTTTACAAACAAAGCGGTTCATCATGGGTTCAAGTAGGTCTCAAAGATGTTGATGTACGCTCGTTAGCTTCTTCCGGAACAGTTCTTTACGCCGGAACATGGGGAACCGGAGTTTATGTTTCTGTTGATAACGGCGCTAACTGGGAACAAATTAAAACCGGAATGGAATATTATTTAGCTGTTCAAGCTGTTGCTGTAAGTAAAGAAGGTGATGTATTTGCCGGAACTGCCGGTGGTGGTCTGTTCAAACTATTCAAGGGTGAAAACAAGTGGTATCAATATAATCTTGGTAACAATATTGTTTGGGCACTCGCGGCTAATTCTAATGCAATCATAGCTTCAACATATGGCGGCGGTGTTTACCGTTCTGTTGATAACGGCGCTAACTGGGAAAAGGCATCGCTAAATCAACCATACATTTATTCTATTAATGTTGATAAGAGTGGAAGAATTTATGTTAGTTCTTGGACAAGCGGCGTGTTCACTTCAATTGATAATGGTATTTCTTGGACAGGAATTGGTATGGGCGGCTTTGGTGTTAGCAGTCTTGTTGTTAGTCCAAACCAAAGTGATGTATTAGCCGGAACTCGCGAAGGAAAAATTTATAAAATTTCCTTTAATGTTACTGGTGTTGAAGGAGAAGGAGTTGTTCCAAGTGAATATAAAATGTCGCAGAACTATCCTAACCCATTTAACCCAACTACAGCAATTGATATTGCGTTAGTTAAACCGGGCAGATATTCATTGAAAGTTTACAACATACTTGGACAAGAAGTTGCGGTTCTGTTGAACAAGGAAATGAATGCAGGTCATCATAAAATTACTTTTGATGCCAGCCGTTATGCAAGCGGAATGTACATTTACCGTCTAACTGGTACAAATGTAAACATCGCTAAGAAAATGTTGCTGATGAAGTAGGGAATGGTCTGCGACCATTCCTAATAAATTTTAAGGATCGGTCTAAGACCGATCCCTACAAAAATAAAACATACCCCGGTGTAAAATCCCCGGGGTTTTTTGTTTGTGTCCAATATTATTTTTGCCTTGTTCATTCTTTAGAACAAAATTATTTTTCAAGCATCAAAATGAGAGTAGATTGAAGATTTTTTGTGGCATTCAGCTTGTATTAAGGTAGAAAACAATTTGGAATATAAATGAAAAAGCTATTCTTACTTTTATTTCTGTCAGTTTCGGGTTTAATGGTCGCACAGGATAATTTCGGCACGGTCAAGTTTGGAATGTATAATCCTTCAGCGTCTGATGCCGGCTTTATTATTGGCTACGAAGGGGGCTGGTATATTGATGACAATTTTATGGTTGGATGGAGTGCGGATTGGTTTCATAAGAATTATGTTGATGCGAGACTTGTTAAAGAGTACAACGATTTTTATGGAAATATCCACAGTAAATTAAACGAATTGCGCGCCAAGACTAATCTTCATTCTGTTCCGCTTATGGGCTCAGTTACGGGTAATTGGTCTATTGGTCACAGAGCGCGTGCTTTCGTAACTGGTTCCGCCGGATTAAATGTTTTGTTGATATTTTACCGCAGTTACGAAAATCCGGATAATGATGAGTTTCAAGGTGCTGTAGATTTTGCTTGGCGAGTCGGAAGTGGAATTCTTTATGAGCTCGGCGATAGATCCGATGCTTTTGTAGAACTGTCTTATCACCATTCAGAACCAAGCTGGGAATATGAGGTTAAAGATTCTTCAACCGGAAGACGTAAAACATTTGAGCGCTTATTTGATATGAGCGGGGTGATGTTGCGGGCTGGGTTTAGATTCTTTTTCTAATTCTCGAATGGATTTAAACGGCTCTCATTAAAGTGTGGAATGTAAAAGTCAGAGCTTTCTAATTCTTGAATCCAGCCATTCATAAGTTCATACTTTTCAAGTAGGGCAATTACTTTTTCGTATTCAGAATTTCTGATTTTTCTATCGAGCAAAGCGTATCGGTTCGCTTTGTTAGTAGGGAAATACTGAGACATCAATGAAATATGAACAGTCGGACTAAGCTCCTTGGCAATAAACTCAAATACTTTTTCTGAATCAGCTAAATCATTCGGCAGCACGAGATGCCGGATTATCATTCCACGTACCGCAACATTGTTTTTGTAAACCAGTTCATCACCAACTTGCCTAAACATTTCTTTTAACGCATTCTTCGCAACCTCAAAATAGTTATCGGCGTTAGAAAACTTTTTCGCGTATTCATCATTCCCATACTTAAAATCGGGCAAGTAAATATCAATCACATCTTCAAACAATTTCAGCGTTTCTACGGAATCATATCCATTGGAATTATAAATAATTGGTAAATGCAATCCATTCTTTGCCGCAAGAAAAATTGCTTCGAGAATTTGAACCGAGAAATGCGTAGGTGACACTAAACCGATATTATGGTAGCCTCGGTTTTGAAGCTCTATCATTAGCTCAGCAACACGTTCTACTGAAACAGTATTATAGTTTTCGGCTTTCCAGTTTTGGCTTATTTCATAATTTTGACAAAAGACGCACCTCAGATTACAATTTCCAAAGAAAATATTGCCGGCGCCATTAGTACCGGAAAGAACCGGCTCCTCACCAAAATGAGCTGTGTAAGAAGAAACTATTGGTATTGTTGAACTGTGGCAAAAACCAAGTTCACCGTTAGCTCTTTCTACTCTGCAGTGTCTAGGACAAACGGCACACTCAACTAATAATTTTTTTGCCGAGTTAATCCGTTTTTCAAACTCACCGGTTTCTAAAAGTTGTATGTAAGAAGGTGTAAAGCTCATTTCATAAAAGATACTTTTTGCTTGAGTAAAGTTCTAAGATTGTTTAACATCTGTTGTAAAATAACATGAGGAAAAAATGTCCGCTCAAAATCTAACCATTCTATGTATCTCAAGTTATGAAAAAGGATTTGAATTTCTTCGCCAATGTAAAAGGGAAGGATGCAGAGTTCTGCTGCTTACTTCTCAAAGTTTGCGGGATGTTGAATGGCCGAGAGAAAGCATTGATGAGATTTTTTACATGCCGGATGTAAACAAAGAGTGGAATTTGGAACACATGGTTAATGCTGTTAGCTTTTTAGCAAGGACAGAACAGATAGACCGTATTGTAGCACTTGATGATTTTGATGTTGAAAAAGCTGCCCGTCTTCGTGAGCATTTACGTATTGGCGGTATGGGAGATACAACCGCAAGATATTTTAGAGATAAGCTCGCAATGAGAGTTCTTGCCAAGGAATTAGGTATTCCCGTCCCGGAGTTTGTGCATATTCTTAACTACAAAAAAATAGAAGAGTTTCTAAATACAGTTTCCGCTCCTTATGTTTTGAAACCAAGAATGCAAGCCGGTGCGGTAGGGATTAAAAAAATCAATAACGGTGAAGAGTTATGGCGTATTTTGGATGAACTCGGTGATAAACAATCAAATTATCTTTTGGAAAAGTTTATAGCGGGAAACATTTATCATGTTGACAGTATTGTGTACAAGAAAAATATTGTATTTGCCGTAGCGAATGAATATGCAAAACCTCCCATGGAAGTGGCACATGAAGGAAGAGTGTTCGCAACTCGAACAATGCTCAAGGGTTCCGAAGATGAAATTGCCTTAATAAAAATGAATGAAGAATTGCTAAAATCACTTGGACTGGTTCAAGGGATTTCTCATACTGAATATATCAAAGGCGAAGAGGGGAAGTTTTATTTTCTGGAAACTTCCGCACGCGTTGCCGGCGCCAATATTGCGGAAATGATTGAAGCGGCTACTGGAATTAATTTTTGGGCTGAGTGGGCTAAGATTGAAACACTTCAAAAAGGAAAGACTTACAAACTCCCTCAATCAATCAGCAACTATGCTTCGATATTGATTTCACTGGCAAAACAAGAAACGCCTGATATTTCTTCATTCAATGAACCGGAAGTGGCTTGGAAAATGAATAAAAGATACCACGCCGGTCTCGTTGTATGTTCTCCGGATTTTGACCGAATAACAAAATTGATTTCAGATTATACAGAGCGCTTCTACAAAGAGTTTTTCAGTTATCAACCACTACCGGATAAGCCGACAAATTAAATGCTCGAATAAATATTTCCCGGGATTTTTCGATAATAAGTTGGCGAACTAACTTTATTGAAGGTGGATACTTTGGATTTGGTTACCTGGAGTGACGAATACTCCGTAAATATTAGGGAAATTGACTCACAACATAAAAAACTTGTTAAGCTCATTACTCTTTTACAAAAAGAAACAGATGAAAAAAATCAACACAAAGCCGTAAATGAAATTCTTGAGGAACTAATTAAATATACTGTTTACCACTTTTCTTTTGAAGAATCTCTTTTTGCCCAGTATTCATATCCAGAAACACGAACTCATATTCAGGCTCATACCGAATTAATAGAACAACTAAAGACATTTCTGAATGAATTTCATTCAAGTGGAAATGTACTTCCGATTGACTTGATTAACTTTCTGCAGAAATGGTTGATAGATCATATTGTGGGGGAAGATAAAAAATATAGCTCTTACCTGAACTCTAAAGGTGTAAACTAAATAATCTTTTGTAAAGGATTTTTTTCTCATTCTTAATCACTTCTATATATTTACGCCAGAAATTCATTTGAAAAAGATAGGTGTTGAATGATTCATAAAATTACCGGCAAGCAGCACAACTCTAAGCTCTGCTTTGTCTGCGGCCTCAAAAACAGATTTGGTATTCATGCACATTTCTATATAACCGAATCAGAAGAATTGATCGCTGTTTTTACACCTTCGGAAGAACATCAAAGTTATCCGGGAAGATTACACGGTGGAATTGCATCAGCTGTTCTAGATGAAACCATAGGCAGAGCAATCCTAAATAAATATGAAACAGAAGTTTGGGGAGTTACAATTGATCTTTCCGTCAAGTTCAAGAGACCAATTCCTTTGAATGAAGAATTAAAGGTTATTGGAAGGATTACTTCAGAGAACAGCAGATTTTTTGAAGGCACCGGAGAAATAGTATTAAGTAACGGGGATGTTGCGGTTACGGCTTACGGCAAATATCTCAAAGTTCCAATTGAAAAAATCACGGAATTCAATATAGAAGAAAATGAGTGGCGGATTGTTGAGCGCGAAGGCGATCCTAAGGAAATCATTATTTAATTGTGTTAAGTTTTGGATGATACAATTTTATAAAGTAATAGCTTACTGCCAGAAGAATTGAATTAATTAGAATTGCTGTCGGCGTAGAAAAATGTTCAGCAAGCATTCCAATCCACAAAGAACCAACCGGGTATAACGCAAAAAAACTGAATGAATAGAAACTAAGAATTCTACCTCTAAATTCTTCGTCAACAATTGTTTGAATTAAACCGTTCGAAAGATTGAACATTGTAATTAAAACACCGCCAATTAGAATGAGCAGAATGATCGAAACAATAAAAGTGCGGTTGAACGAAAATATGAAAAGTAGAAGCGGTAGTACAGCTGTGCTATAACGCAGATATTTTCCGCGGAAAATTATGTGGTTTACTGCTGCAATTATTAGTGCAAATGTTACCGCACCAACTCCGCGCGCCGATTGTAAATATCCGTTTGTAATTGAATTACCGTGAAGAATATTTACAGCCCATGCCGGGAATAAAGTAACTAAACCCATTCCAAAAAAACTTAGCAGTGATGTAATAGAAATTATTGTTACCAGGTCTTTTCTGTTTTTTAAGTAGCTAAATCCGGCTTTTATTTCGCTAAGTACAGAACTCTCACTTTTTGGTTTTTCAACCGCAAGGAGCTTAATTCTCCATAAATTAAAAATCACAGCCAGGTAAGAAATTCCGTTGATTAAAAAACACCATGCTGGACCAAGTATGGCATAAGTAATTCCGGCAATAGCGGGACCAATAGCCGTAGCGGTGTTAAACATTGTAGAGTTTAGCGCGATAGCATTTGTTAGATGTTTTTTACCAACTAACTCTCTTGCAAAAGCGTGCCTTGCAGTAGAATCAAACGCGTTTCCAATTCCATTTAGAAATGAGATAAAAATTAAATGCCACGGCTGTATAATTCCGGTAAACGTAAATGCTGCTAATACAAACGCCAGTATCATCATCCAAGTTTGAGTAATCATAAGAATAGTTCTTCTCGGGTATCTATCAGCGATTACGCCGCCATAGAAAGTTAGTAGCCAAGCCGGTATACCAGATGCAAAACCAACATACCCAAGAAATGCCGGAGAATGTGTGAGTTCAAAAATGAAATAACCGTACGCGGTGGTTTGCATCCACGAGCCGAAAAGGGAAATCAGCTGTCCGGAAAACCAAAGCCGGTAATTCTTAAAATTTAACGCAGCAAATGTAGTTTTAAGTGAAATCTTATTAGAGTTTATTCCCGAAATTAATTCTTCATTTTCTTCGGGAATGTTTAGTTGGTCGGATTCAGCGCCGGAATTTTTCATGCTCAAATTTACCAAATGATAAAACGTTAGTGCAAAAAAAAAGCCGCTACAAAGAGCGGCTTATTAATTTTCTTACTATCTAATCTTAACTGCCAAATACATTTACTTTACCATTGATATGTTTTACCGGATCAATGATTTTGCCTAAGTTGTTAACAACACCAATATGGCAAGTTGCACAAGCTTTAAGTGTAGATGCTTGATGCCCGGTTGGCGGTAATCCATGGCAAGTTCCGCATTTTCCTTCAGTGCCATCAACTTTAGTCCACTTTGGCGAATAATTGTTGCCGGTAATCTTATCACCAAACTCGTAAATGAATGGATAAGCAGATGTTGCTTTCGAAAACTCAAAATTACCGTGGCAATAAGTATTTGCACAAGTGTTATTAGATGAATTGTAGCTTGCCTGAGAAAGACCGCGGTTAGTGAATGATCCGAAAGTTACTTCTGCTTTTGGAGAGTTATCAATATGTCCGGCAGAAGCCAATGCACTTGGCACTAAATGGCATTCATTACAAGAAACATTGGATGCATCCTTAATTCCGGTTAAATGGAATGTATGTGCACCAACGCCGGGATCGGTAGTTACGATGGCATTATTTAATGCTCTTGGTGGTGCTACACTGCCTGGCTTGCTAAAATCGCCATGACAGGTATTGCAAGCTTCCGGTCCGCCTGGCTGGGTATGGCACGAGTTGCATGTAGGACTTGAAACGCCGCCGGCAAATGAAACGCCATGACATTTCGAACAGTCTTGCATATCCCAATTTTTATTGGCGATAAATTTACCATGAAACAATTGGGAAGTCGGATTCATTATTTCTAATGTATGAACAGTGATGGTTGGATGGCAAAGAGTGGTAGTGCATCCAACACCGGTAGTTCCACCAGAAAGATCTTTTGCATGGCACTTACGACAATCGTTAAAGTTAGTGCCGATAAGTTTCTTACCGTGGAATGAATCAGCTGCTTTCACAAGCACATCCGGACCGTGAATACCGATCTTTGTTGGAACCGTAACATCGTTTTGCAATTCGCTGCATCCAAAAGAAAACAATCCAACAGCTAAGAGAAGAAGTGAATAAATTTTTATAGATCTCATATCATTTCCAGAGATTGATTAATTATTTATGACAATAGCCGCAGAAACCAACACCTCTTACACCGCCTGGACGCGCAGTTGCATCTGTATGGCAAGAATAACAAACCGAATTGCTGTCGGTATGCCAATCGCCATCTTCAGAGTTGCTCAAGAATCCAGCTTTGTGAGTTTTAGGGTTTGTTCCTTTAATACCATCGTTATCTACGTGACATAAAATGCAATTAGCGTCTGCGCCTTGAACATCATGGCAAGATGCGCAGCGTTCGATATCTCTTCTAGCTTGAATGGCATGTTCACCGCCGCCGCTTCCAACACCTAATGTAGTGAAGTTAGGCATTCTGTGAGATTGCGGTGCATTTCCTTCAAGTGAATAATCTCCGCTACCGGAAGTATGACACTCACCGCAAAATGTTTCGGTCTGATGGCAAGTCTGGCATTCGCTCGTTTTGCCTTTCAGATCAATTCCATGTGTGAACCGGAAATTAAGTTCATGCACACGGCTGATATTTTGCTGTTTAGTGTTATCAACAAAATTGTGAGGAGAATATGGTGTAACAAAATTTCTTGCAGTGTTTGTTTCGTCAATCATTGTTGTTGCAGCATGGCATGTTTCGCAGAACGAATTATCATGGCACATCTGGCAATCAGCTTTTGCTTCGGAAGATTTGAATTTGTGTGTCTTTAAGAAAGAAACACTCTTGTGATCTTGCGGAAGTAAATTAACTGTTGAGATATGACATGTTTTACATTCGTTAGAAGCAACAGCTTGGCTGCTATGGCAAGTATTACAAGTAGCCATAGAAGGATGAGCATCCTTTGCTTCTGCGCTGTATGCAACATCTGAGAGCCCTTTATGGCAAGACTCGCAAGTTACATTAGGATTGCCAAGGTGAAATTTGTGATTGAAGAACAATTCCGATTTTTTAACCATCAGCGGTTCGTAAACATCGCCAATGTGACATGTTGAGCATTGCTTATCATCGTTAACATCATGGCAAGTTGCGCACACCGCTTTATCCGGAACTAAACGGTCTTTCAGCGAGGTGCTTTCAGAAGCTTTTGTATGGCAACCGGCGCAATCCGTTACTTCTTTATGAACTGCATGAGAAAACTTGATGATATCCTTATTGGATTTTTCACCTTCGTTTCCGTTTGCACCAATAGCCGCAATGGTCAAAAAGCTGATAAGCAAAATCCCGAATGCAGCATAAAAGTATTTTATCTTCATAATTATCTAAAAGTTAGTATTGAACCAGTGGTTTATTTTTAATAAGAATCTGAAATCATCATGATAAATCTTGTTGTTGAAAAACTGACCTTGTACATCAAACGACCAGGCTTTCCACGGTCTCAGATTAAATCCAGCTAGAACAGCTGTAATGTTATTCGTTTCGGCATCCTCAGAAAGTTTGTAAGAAGTGTATGATAAACCTATTGATGGTGTTATCAATCCTTCTCTGTAACTCTTAGCGGCGTGTATAGAGATGTTATCGAGCTCGCCGGCATAACCAAAGTTTTTTCTGTAACTGATACTTCCAATTCCGGTTGTAGCTCCAATGGTTAAACGCGATGAATTATCATCTTCATACTTAACATTACCAAATTTACCGAACAATGAGCAGTTGCTATTAATTTTGTAATCAACGCCGCCTTCATATTCCTCTGTGTGTCCGAAATTGAAGACCGAGAAAATTGAATTGTAACGGATTTTTGGTTCACGCCAGTTGTAGTAGCCTGTAATTCCAAGATCTTCAGTTACCCAAACACGTCCGTTGGCTTCAACTTTGGAAGTTTCTAAATAATTCACGTCAAATTCATACTGTGCATTTACATCGAATGTACCTGGCATTTCATAAGAAGCTTCTCCGGATAGAAATCTGAACTGATTGGATTTCTGCATAACCAAAACTGTTATCGGATCTAATCCTTCATCCAAACGGATAGCATTATAGTCCATCGTTTTGTAGTTCTTATCGAAGTAACTAACTGCCAAATTTAGGTGATCAACTGGATTTGCATCGAAGCGGGCGCCCATAACATAATTGTCACTTATATCTTTCAAGAATTCCAGTTTCTGATATGCCGGTAAGTTTCCGCCGTAAAATCCCGTTAGTGAATAACCTTCATACTTTAATTTCAGATTAACCCCATCAAACAAGCCGCCGCTAATTGGCGTAAAGAGAGGCTGACGCCCTAATTTGATTGTGGCAAAATCTAAGATGTCTCTTGCTTCTAAGTAGAGATTATAGAAGCGTAAGCGCGGATCGTTATCAAGAGGAACTCCGATATTTGTTTCGAAATTCATTCTTGTGCGCAAAGAGAATTTATCGTAGTTGAAATTAAGTGTTAGGGCTTCGGTATTACGTAAAAAAGCATCGGAATTTTGTAGGTTATCATAACGCTGAAATGTATAGAAAGAGGAAGTGAATCTGCCGTTGAGATTCTGGGCAGAAATCAACAACGGCAGAGCAACAATAATACTAACAATAATTTTTTTCATTTGTTATCCCATGTGAAAGAATTAACCTTTCGGAACGTCGTGAGCAATTTTTTTCCACATTTCTTCGAACTTGAAATCTTTGAAAGTTGGGCTTTCTGAATTATGACATGTTGTACATAACTTTGCTTTATCTTCTGAAACAACAAGACCTTTCTTCTTAGCTTCTTCTTTGTTTTTCATTACTGCCATTGATTTGTAAGCAGAGCCTGGTCCATGGCAAGTTTCGCATTGCACGCCATCTTCCATTTTGAATTTTGCGCCGAGCAAAGCTTTATCAACGCCATTTCCGGAAACGTGGCATTTCAAACATTCTTTAGTTTCAGCCGCTTTTGTTTTGAATCCTTTTTCAGTAGCAATCTTATCTGCTTCTGGTGTCTGAAGTGTCGCGAAAGCTTTTGCGTGTTTGCTTTCTTGCCAGATCTTTAATTGCTGACCTTGTTTTTCTGTTTTATGGCACATACCACAAACTTGAGTGCCTTCATAACCGTAAGGTTGAGCAAAACTCGTAGCCGGTATAATCAAATAAGCCGCTACAAGTACAACAAATATTGCAATTGACTTTTTTTGCATTTTTCCTCCTATAGGATTTTTAGATTACTGGAGTTGGTTTAATTGTATAAAAGAACGTAGAACTCTTGTTTTAATATAGCCGAATTGGCTTTAATTAACAACTTTTCTTTGAATCAACAACTAAAATTTTAAGTTTTTTCTACTTTTTCAACTGAAGGCTGTAACTTTTGTTCAAGCCAAGTTTTCAGCTCAAGATCATTATCAATCTCGTGCTGAATGATCGAATCGGGATTTAATCCACTCTTTTCGAGAGCAGAAGTAAATAGGAATGTTGCATTACTTACTTTTTTCTTATCTCGTGTGCCCGACTTATATTCTTTCCATTCCAAAACAACTCTTCTAAAGTGTTTTTCGTGATGGTGCCGGTAGTTATGCAAAGACATTTTACCATCCATCCAAGTTAAGCTCATCGGGTATTCGTGTGGATGGAAGATTACAAAAAACCAGTGCCAAACTACAATTGCCAACGTAGCCAAAATTGCTTCGTAAAAGTGTATTAGCTCACTTACTTTGATTAACCAAACCGGCGCCCAATCGCCCACAACAGTAGGGAACCAAAGCACAAAACCGGTCGCACCCATTACAATTGTACCCCAAATCAAAGCCCAGTACTCAGCCTTTTCAGCGTAATCGTATTTATCAAAAAGAGGTTTATCTTTTTTGAGGCGTAAGTAGTAAAGTATGTTATCTCTGGCTTCAAGCACATCACTAAACTTAGGAAGTAGGTTGTACAATACGTCTCTTCCTCTTGCAGTAAAGAATAAATAACCAACATGATAAAGACCAGTAGCAATCATTACCACTGCGCATATTCTGTGCGTGTATTGTCTTGCGGTTTCAGACATACCAAAAGTGCGAAGCATCTCTGCCCACCAACTTTCTGAATACTTTAACGCAAAACCGGTAATTGCAAGCATGATAAATGATGTAAGTAAAAATAAATGCTGAACAACTTCATTCTTAGTGAATCTTGGAATTGTTATATCAGTAGATTGACGGTTTCGTTTTTTCTTTAATTCATAAAAGAAAATTAGAAGGTTATGAAGAATCATACCGCCAATTACTGAAACGATTAACCAGAAATACAAGTTAGCTACAATGCCTTCAATTTTTGACGCCTGTTTGTCTTGTGTTTGATGTGAGTAACTTTGTGAGAATGTCTCTGTCGCGGTAGCATGGCATTTCTTACATGTTGCAGTTACATTAGCCGGATTAACAGTAGATGCCGGATGAGACTTAGGCAAGATTGAATGCACGCTATGGCAATCAACACACATTGCTGCGTCTTTATCTCCGCGCATAACAGCCAAACCATGATAACTATCTTGGTATTGTTTTACGTTGCCGGCTTCAACACCATATCTTTCAGCAATGCGCGGATTTGTATGGCAAACAACACAAGTCTTCTCTTGAATTAACTTTGCTTCTGCTTTTTTATCAACAGTATTTACAGCTTCAATACTATGCTCGTTATGGCAATCGTTGCAAACCGGAGATTCTCTAACGCCTTTCTTTGCGCGAATCCAGTGAATAGAAGTTTCAAACTCTTCAGCAATTTTTTGATGGCACTGACCGCAAGTCTGAGGAACATTGAACGAGGAAATTTTACTTCCTTGCTGGACACGGTTTTTAATATCATGTGTACCGTGACAAATGCTGCAGTTAGCAGCATCAAGTTTACCTTGCTGTACAAGCTTGCCGTGCACTGAATGAGAATACATGAATCCCGGGTTTTTTATACCGAAGCCGAATTTCTGAACCATCTTTGGATCATCGTGGCACTTGCCGCAAGTTGTTGCCAAATTTTTAGGATAAACTAAACTGGATGGATTCTTTACATGTTTTATATTGTGAGAACCATGGCAATTCCAACACTTAGCAGCTTCGTCAATTCCTTCGTGAAGTGAAATACCATGAATGCTTTCTCTATGTTCTTTTGCTATTTCTGAGTGGCAGATGTAGCAATCAGCTTTTTGTGTAGCTTTTACATTCTTTGGATGATTAGCAAGATTGTTTGAAATGTAATTATGGCAATCTGCGCATTGTAAATTTTTGTGAACAGAAGAGGGGAGTGTAAGTTTTGTATCAACATTCTTATGACAGCTTAGGCATTTATTTTTTGCTACAAGAGTGCTATGATAATCGTTTGCAACAACCATGCTCGTGTGGCATTTGTTGCAGTACATTTTAGCTTTAACTGAATTCACTACAGGTGGTTTTTGTACTTCATGAGTTCCGTGACATTTTTTGCAATCCGGCGGATTCTTTACTTTCCCTTTAAGTCTGCGGTGTATATCATTCTGCATGGATTGAAGTTTATCATCGTGGCAAGACTGGCATTGTACTTTTTTAATTTTGTCTTTGTTATCGGCATGGCTCTCATCAACTATATCTTGATGACAACTTTGGCAGTCAATTGCTTCGTTGTGAACTGATTTTTGAATTACGTTTTCGTGGCAATCCAAACAATTAAATTGTTGAGCTTGTACATACGTAAATCCCGCCATAAAAGACAAAAGCGTAATACTTATAAACCAAAACTTCTTTAAGAACATTTATTTCTCCATAGGGAAAATTATTGATACAAGAAGATCATTGAATAAATGATCAATAAAACCAAACCTATTCCAAGTGTTAAAGCAGTAAAGCCAAAAATTCTTGCAGCCTTTACCAAAAGTTCCGGCGGTGCATCTCCAAATTTTTGTTGTAATTCTTCATTTTGCATTATCTGTTCATACTCGCGCGGTCTATCTTCTTTTAACTCATCAATATGAACTTTGCCCGTAAAGATAACTGTATCCATAGGAAATTTATCCGGGCGGAAATGAGTGTTAAAAAAGTGATAAGTGAAGATGAATCCAACTGCTAGTAAAGCTTCATCGCTGTGAATAATGGTAGCAACATTTATCAGCCAGCCCGGTAATCCAAGGCTTGTAAAGAATTCCGGAAACCAAAGAAGCAAACCACTAAAGCCAATTACAGCAACGCCCCAAAATACTGCCCAGTAATCAAATTTTTCCCAATAAGTCCAGCGCCCGTATTCCGGTCTTGGTGCTTTGCCAACAAACCATTTTGTAGTTTGAATTAGCTCTTGCAAATCTCTTTTATTAGGGACTAAGGAATTCTCACCTTGAAAAAAGTATGTAAATGAAAACTTTTTTTTCTTTTTCTTTCTAAGAAGATAGAATATGTGTAAACCGAAATAAATAAATGTTACGATTGCCGCGGCTCTATGAATGAATCCGGTTACAGCATAACCGCCAAGCAGTTCAGAGAGAAATTGAAAAATTCCTACACCGGAGAATTTAATTATCATTCCGGTAATTGCCAGTGAAATGAAACTTGTAATAATCAGCAGATGCAAAAACCGCGAGTAGGAATCAAACCGCTCGTAGTATTTTCCTTTAGGTGTATTTTCACTCATGAGTTTCTTCGCTTTCCTTTATTTTTTCTCTAAGACGTTTTCTTTCTTTCATTGCACGCGGGAACCACAGAATTGTATGTATTCCAAAGAATATAAATGTTCCTGTTAGAAGGGTAACCATTGCCCAGAATGTATAGAATAAATATGGATACCGTTCTTTATCGTGATGAGTTGCATGAGTTAAATATCCAACAAATTTTCTATTGGAATTTGGATGACATTTTTGGCAAGTCTGAATAATCTTGTTTCTACTAAGAGTTGATTTCGGATTAGTTGAAGGAAGAATTTCGTGTGAACCGTGACAATCGTAGCATTTTGCCGCACCCGAAGATCCAAGCTTTGTTACTTTACCATGAAAAGTATCAAAATAAGTTTCAGCAACTTCGTTATGGCATTTACCGCATTGTTGAATAATTCCTTGACGGAAATCTTGCTGATCAACTCTGCCGATTTCATGTGAGAAATGGCAATCGTTACATGTAGGAAGTTTCTTATCGGTCTTCGTTACAGTAGGACTGTGAACGCTCTCCTTGAATTTTTCATAAATGCCCAAATGACACTGCGCGCAAGTTGCTGCAATGTTATTCTTATTAACTGTTGAGCGGGAATCTTTAAAAGGTAATTCTCTGTGGCTTGAATGGCAGTCCACACAAGTAGCTGTAACCATCAATCCGCTTTGTAATAATCCTTTTCCGTGAATACTTTCTCTATAGCTTGTAACGATTCCATTATTGTGTTCGTCAATTGCTAAGCCAATATTTTTACCTTCGCGGTGGCAGCGTCCGCAAAGTTCAGGCACATTTCTAGCAAATGTTGGGGAGTTAACAGCTTTCTTTTCTTGTACATTGTGCTTGCTGTGGCAATCGGTGCAATATGGTGCTTTAGTATCGCCGCCATAATGTTTTTGCCCGTGGATACTGATATTGTAATCTTCAACTTGCGACTGATGGCAGATAGAACAATCAACTTTGCCGCTGGTTTTGCAGATTGGATTTTTTGCCTGGCTAACGTTTGTATGGCATTTAACGCAATTATTTACAGTATGGGCAGAGCCTTTGAATTCAGTTATGTTAACGAAGAGAGAAACTTTTTTGCCATCGACAACTTTATATAAATCTTGGTTGGAGTGGCATTTCATGCACAAATCATCCGGGTAACTATCGTTGTAAAAAACTCTACGGACTTTGTGCGGCGCGTGGCATTCTATACAAACCGGAACTTTATGCGGCTGATTCTCCCATAGTTTTCCATTAATTACTTTCTGGTGTACAGTCTCGATTTGGCGATGGCACTGCAAGCATGTTTTAACAATGTTATTTCTGTTAATCGAAGAAAATTGATTTTCGTGTGGAAGAATATCGTGCGAAGTATGGCAGCTTGTGCAAACGGCAGTTACAATTAATCCTCTCTTAAATAAGCCTTCACCGTGGATTGATTCCGAATATTCATTTAAAACTTTTCTTTCCGAAACAGTTGATAAACCGGAAACCGGTGTTCCATCTTTATGGCATTGACCGCAAAGAGATGGAATGTTCATTACATATGTTCTTGCTCTGGTATTTTTCGAACTAAGTATATCGTGCTTGCCGTGGCAAGTTGCACAAGTTGGCGCTAATGATTTTCCTTTCTTAAAAGCCTGTCCGTGGAGGCTTCTCTCGTAGTGAGCAACCGGCTGTTCATGGCAAGTTGCACAACTTACTTTCTGCAATTTTTCTTCGTGAGGAAGGTTGGAAGGATCAACATCCGAATGGCAGCCGGTGCAACTAATTTCTTCGTGAACAGATCCTGCAAAACTCTTTCCATTCACAAATAGAGAAACTTCTTTTCCGTTTCTATTAGTGGTTAAGGTTTTATCATTATGGCAGTCGAGACAGACTTGATCATCTTTACTTTGAGCGAATACTGTGGAGCCCAAGAGTAGAAGTAATAGGAATTTCTTCATCCTTTTCCTTTTTGAAACTATAGATTAAGTAATGATTAAGCCATTTATTATCGGTTGAAAATGGGACAAATTTATCAAAAAATGAAGGGATTTATTAAAATCCCTTCTCAGCAATTTTCTAAAAATTAACACTATTTATACAAAAACAGATAAAAGACTTGAATATCCTCTCACAAAATATTTAGTTCAATATTTAGATGCAACCATACAATTCACAAGAATTTAGCAAACTGCTATTTCTTGAAAAATTCGCCTGTTATATAGTACCAATCCTTCTCCTCAAGCTTTTCAATCTGCCCCCAAAACATCTCATCGCTGCTCTTATCATCTTTCAAAAGTTCTTTCATTTGTTTGATGAAGCGGTCTATCTCTTCTTGGTAATAAGTGACAGCGTTACGTCCAATCTTCAGCTCTGATAATTCAGTATCAAGTTTTTCAGCGTCTATGGTACAGAACCAGTTCTTTTCGTAAGGTGAATAATCTAAAGCGTGTAGATCATCTCGTAAATCTTGGTTTAGCTTGGATACAAGTCCGCTTACCGGCGAATTAAAGTGAGTTATTTTCTTTCCTTGTTTGATGCTGAAAAGCGGCTGACCTTTTTGAATGTTCATTCCAAGGTTAGGGAATGAAATGTCATCAATTTTGCCGATGAGTTTCTTTGCAAAATCATCAATACCAATTTTAACCGTTCCATCTTGTCCAACAGAAGCCCATGTGTGTCCTTCGGAAATAAAAACTCCGCCGGGAATAGCAAACTCGCCTACACTAAGTTTTTCAGTTTCGGAAAGGTGAGTAATGTGAACGCGGGGCTTTAGTTGTTTGTGAATTCTGTCTAATCTCTTTACCAATGATTTCTTTGTGAAGTCAAGCAGTTCATCTTCTGTAAATGGTTTCTGAACGTAATCCATTGCGCCGTATTTCATACATTCTACAGCGGTTTCTACAGTTGCATAACCGGTGATGATTACAACATCAATATCCGGACGCAAATATTTAACGGTTTTAGCAACTTCTGTTCCGGACATATCCGGCATTTTCAAATCAGTAAACAGAAAATCGTAATGATTTGTCTTGATAAGATTAAATGCTTCCGGACCGGAGTTGACTGTATCAACAGAATAGCCATCGAGCACAAGAATCTTTCTAAAGCTGTCAAGAATAACATCTTCGTCGTCAACACAAAGAATTTTTGCTTTAGGATTTGGCACTTCGGCACGCTTGAGTGATTTAGCCTCTGTGGAAAAATCTACCGTAATGCTTTCGTGAAGAATTGTTTCGCGTTCTTTGCGTAACTTTTTATCATTCATTGATTTGATTGCATAGCGAATAACTACGTCTGCAATAATGAATATTATGAATGCAAAGATTAATAATGAGAATCCCATAATAGTCTCCTTAGTTTGATAAACTTACTTAAGATCTATCCGAACTGCATGGAATTAAAATCTTCATTTCATAATCGAATTCGGTTGGAATAATTCTATAGAGCCAACCATCGAAATAAGGATCTTTTTCCAAAAGCTCGGGCTGTTCAATAACTTTTTCGTTTCGTTCGATGATGTTTCCGCTCAACACGGAATAAAGCGGGTGAGCTAATTCATCATCTGTTCTAAATTTTGCGCAAGGTGAAGCTTGTGTTAAAATTTCGCCGTGATTTAGTAATTCAATTTGTCTAACAGGCTCAACTGTTTTAATAAAAAAATCTGTTGCACCGATAAGTACAGAGCCATCAAGTTCTTTGTTCATCCAGCAAGAGTAGCCAAGCCTGTAATACTTTGCCGGGCATGGTACAAGCAAAACGCTTTCAACATTTTTTTTCTTAGCCGCGAGCAATTTACTGTAACGCATTCCGCGGTGAATCAGCGAAATCATTTCATCAATTGTAAACGGTTTTGGTATAAAATCTATTGCGCCGAGATATAGCGACTTTACAGCGTTTTCTATTGTTGAATATCCGGTTGTCATTATCACCGGAGTTTCAATATTCCTTTTCGCTAATTCATTTATAATTTGAAATCCATCCATCTCAGGCAGCATTATATCGCAAATGATAAGATCAAAATCTTTTTCAGAAATCTTTTTGAACGCATCTTTCCCAAGCAATGAAGAATCAACAGAAAGTTCTTCGAGACTCGCAATCTTGCTGATCGAGTCTATGATAACTTGTTCGTCATCTATGATCAATATGTTGCAATGGCTTTTCATCATACAAACGATTTTGTGTTTCCTTGCGGCAATCTAATAGAAAATGTTGTTCCTCCTGTCTTGCCGGCAGGCGGGGTTCCTACTTCACTTTGAACAGAAATGACACCGTTGTGGTTATCTATGATTCCCCAAATAACAGAAAGTCCTAAGCCGGTTCCTCGCTGTCCTTTGGTTGAAAAGAAGGGTTCAAAAATTTTGCTCAGATTTTCTGCCGGAATGCCGCAGCCATTATCAGCAATATCAATCTCTACAAATTTTTTCTCGCCTGCAGCGTCAACATATCCCCAACGCTGCCAGCTATCTTTGAATGAAGCGCAGCCTTCAATAAATCCTTGATTAGGAACTTGAATCTTGTAAACAGGTCCGCCGCACTCAGGGCATTTTGCGGTTTTATCAATCAAAGACATATCGCAAGTAGGACAAGAAAGAGTATTGCTTGAGCCTTTGTCTAAATTAATTCCAAAGTAATGCCGGTGATTCCCATAAACAGGATCGAGATGAACAAAACCTTCATTACCGTTGGATTTTATTTTCATTTTGATTGAAGGCATTCCGCCAATTTTATGCTGCGGGTCTATTAAACTATGAGTTTTTCCGCAAACAGCATTTTTAATTTGAGTAATTCCGCGAGGAGACAAACTTGTATGCGATGTTCTAACTGTAATTTTTCCATCTTGTCCAATCGCATCAATTCCATTTACAAACAAGTTTAGAAATACTTGCTGAATCTGATTTGCATCGGCAGTGATTTCCGGTAACTCCGGATCGTTAATCCGCTCGATTGTAATTCTGTTTAGCTTCAGTTGATTGCTTACTACTGCAATTGCGCGGTCAAGAATTTCGTTTAGGTTGCATAAACTTTTCTTCGGAACAGATTGACGAGCGAAGTCGAGCAATCCTTTTACAATTTCTCGGCTTCTCATTGTTTCGCGCACAATTACATTTAAGTCTTCTTGCATTTGCGGATTGTCTTTTGTCCGTTTCAACAAAAAACTGCTGTAAGTTAAAACGCCGGTAAGAGGATTATTGATTTCGTGCGCAACTCCGGCTGCAAGCTGACCCAGCGAAGCCATCTTTGTTGATTGATACAATTGCTGGCTTGTTTCATCCAGTTTCTTCGTCATGTCATTGAATGATCTACCAAGTTTGCCGAGTTCATCTTTGCCGAGGTTTGTTATCTTATAATTAATGTTTCCCGCAGCAACTTGTTCTGTAGCGTTTACTAATTCTTTAACCGGTTGATCAACGTAGCGCTTTACAAAAAAGCCAATGATGAAACCAATTGCAACAATAGCTACAACCGCAAAAACAGCTCCTTGTATTTCATTCGATTGAATTTGCTTCTCAATGTCTTTCAATGAAATTGTTACATCAAGAACACCAAGCACTTTTGCGCTTGGCTCATGCGCGTGGCAATCCGATTCAAAACAACTTGGCTCGTTGTAAATAGGGTTGATTATGCCCAGTACTTGAGCTGAATCCGGATTGGCAGTAAAAATTCTCGTCCGGTTTTTCATCGAAAGTTTTTCTAAAGGGCGATTTGCGGCATGACAAGCATAACAGCTTTGAGCTTGTTTATCGAGCATCTTGCCAATATTATCCGGGCGGGAAGAATAAATTATCTCGCCCTCTTTGTTCATAATCTTTACGTCGTTAATAGCCGGGTCTTTTCCTATTCTATCTATAATTTGCTGTATGTAGTCTCTATCATTCTTGAGCATAGCGAAGCGGGTAGCATTCTTAACACTTTCACTTAATTGATTAGCATGGCGCTGTACTTCCGCACGCAATACTTCAGTTTGTCTTTCTATGTTGAAATAGGAAAAGACTCCGATAATAATTACCGCAGTAACGCTTACAACAAGTATTAACTTTGTGCCGATCTTTCTAAACATTATTTGCTCTTCTTAACCAACTTTCCCGGTTTATCTTTCGGATAAGTTTTATCCTCATGGCAGTTTTTGCAAGTTGGGTTAGCGTAATTTTTATCTTGATGACAATCAGTGCACTCAAAATCGGCATGAGTTTCATCTAACTGTAAGCCGGTTATCAAGTGTTTGAAATTTTCTTTTGTCCACGTTCCGTGACAAATGCTGCAATCAGCTTTCAATCCGGCAAACTTTCCTTTTTCAACATGGCATCTGTTGCAAGTTAACTTTGCATGGTTCTTCGCAATATCAAAACCGGTTCTTGTTTTATGATTAAACGAACCAACAACAGAATTTTTGTGGCAATCGGAACAGTTTGCTTTTGTATTGTGGCAGTTTGCACAGATTACATGTTTATCTGCTACACTTCTGTTTGCAAGTGAAGCCGGTTTGTATTTAGCATGACATTTATTGCAACTTTCGTTTGAATGGCACTTCTCGCAATCAATTGAAAAAGTGCTAACGTGGTCTGTATGGTTGAAAGAAACAATTTTACCGTTGGCTTTTGGAGTATCATATTTAACCAATTCCGGCGGATTTACTTTTTGATGAACTTGCTTTGCAGCCAAATCTGTCTTCGGTTTAGATTCTGTTTTCTTGGCTGAACCATTTTGAGCATGACAGCTTTCGCATTCAACTTTTCCACTCCATTGGCGGTGGCAATTCATACATTGCTGATGATACGCGCCTTTCAAATCCGGCTTGCTTAAATCTGTACGCTTGCGGGTTAGTTCGTGGCAGTCTGCGCAGCCAACAACTTCTCCCGGCGGATTGTAATGATGGCACATTCTGCATCCGCCTCCCATATCAGCCATTTCTGCATGAAGTCTATGTGAGAAAACAACCGGCGCATATATGTCGGAAGTCTTCTTCATTTTATCTATTGTCAAAATACTCGGCGCGTCAGACGGAGTTTGTTCTATCGTAATTAATCTTTCTCGCGGACAAGGTTTTATACATGGATTTTCTTTTGTAGGAATATCGCAGCTATGGCAAGTCTTACAGTTTAACGCTTGTGTCTGATGCAGCTTTTCCACTTTGTTCTGAGAGAAAACAAAAAGTGGAAGAGCAAATAAGAATATTAATAATTTCGTTTTCATAGTGCTTATCCTCTGATAGAAAATTTTGTTTGAGGTGCTGTTGTATCCGGAACGCTAACAATAGGTAGCTGAATAACAAAGAACCGGAAGAAAAGTACTTCTAATGCAACAAAACCAAGTGTAACAGAGATTTCTCCGAACGAAGGGAAGTACGAGTGTATTTCATAAGGAGGAGTGTAAGCAACCAAGAAATTATTTATACGGTTCATCAATACACCAAGTACTACAAGAATTGATGCGATGAATAATCCAAGTGGTGTTTTAGATAAACTGCGTGAAAGAAATATTCTTAACGGTATTACAATTCCCAAAACCATTTCGAGTGTGAACATTACACTTGCTGTGGAAATTTCTGTTAGGTAAACAAATGTTTGGCGGATAACCATATCTCCAACCTTGAAGGCAAGGTAAATTCCTAAAAGAGGTGCAACCATACTTCCGAGATCAGAAAGAATGTTTGTTTCCGGCTTTAAGTTGAATGAACGGGAAGTAATAAGCGATTCCATAATTACCATTGGGAAGCCAACCGAAATTGCTGAAAGCAAAAAGAGCAATGGCAAAATTGGTGTCTGCCAGAGGGGATGCATCTTCGGTCCGGCAATTACCATTAAAGTTCCTAAAGAGGATTGGTGTAAGCAAGAAAGAACAACGCCGGCAATGATGAAAATGAACATTGTTTTTTCCAAACCTTTATCAAGAACACGTAAGAGTTTATCTGTTGATTGGTTAAACTTTTTTAAGAAGCCCGGCAGATTAACTCTTCCAATAAATCTTTCAGTTATTATAGGAAGAAATTCAATGTAGAGGACAGTTAGATAAATCATAACGCAAATACCGACTTCAAAAAGAACTGAGCTTCCGTTCCACATTAGAAGCGGATGCCAGATAAAGTATGGTCTTCCTAAATCTATCATTACGCTAACAGCAACAAAAGTGTAGCCGAGCGCTGCTGTTAAAAGTGCTGGACGAATAATTGCATGATACTGATCTTTGTGCATTATATGCCCAAGAGCGGCAGTAGTAAATCCACCGGCAGCAAGAGCAACGCCGGCTGCTACGTCTACCCCAATCCAAATTCCCCAAGGATGCTGATTATCTAAATTAGTTACAGCGCCAATTCCAAAAATAAATCTCGCTAAAAGAAATAACATTCCATTTAGAGCAATAACAGCTAATCCAATAACAACAGGTGTAAAATATTTTTTTTCAATAGGTGTTGGTTTATGGTTTTCCATATCAGTTCTCCGTATCCGTCTCGTGATTCTTTTTGTTTTTATTTAACCACATAACTCCACCAAGTAATGCGTAAAGAGCAACTGGTGGAACGAAGTAAGCGAAAATTCCATGCTGGATTGCTTCGCTTACACCGGGAGCCGGATCATTACCGAGTTTTGGAAATGCTATTTCCTCAAATTGACGGCTTGATAAATACAACCATGATGTTCCGCCAACTTCATGTTCACCAAAAATTCTGTTAACATAACGATGCGGATAATTCTTAATTCTGTCCTTTGCTACTTTTAATAAATCTTCTCTCCGTCCGTAAGTAATTGCTTCAACCGGACACATTTCAACGCATGCCGGAAGTTTATCTTTTGAAGTGCGCTCAATACAGAAGTCGCATTTCTTGATATCCGGTTTCAGAGCTTCTTCAAATTCGAATGCCGGGATTTGGAAAGGACAAGCAACCATACAGTAGCGGCAGCCGATGCATTTGTCCCCGTCCCAAATAACTGATCCGTTTTCGTTTTTTGAGAAAGCACCAACAATGCAAGCCGAAACGCAAGCCGGCTTATCGCAATGCATACATTGTACTTTTACGTTAATAGGAAACTTGTCTGATGTTGTGTTTGGATATTCATTCACAACGGTAAGTGCTTTGTCGTTTGGTCTCCGCTGTTCTTTGAAGACAGTTCTGTCTTCGTAAGTTTCGATAGGGTCAGTAGCTAAATTGTGTGCAGTTTTACAAGCCCATTCACATTTTCTGCATCCAATGCATACAGTCGTATCAACTAATACACCCATTCGGTCTTCAGATAAAACATTTTTCGGTGCTGCTTTTGTTGAACTTGAAAGCCCAGCGGCGGCAGAACCGATAATAGCGGAGGTCTTCAAAAAATCTCTTCGTGATTGTTTTGCCATTTAACTTCCTCCAGTAAATTTTCACGATTTAATTCGTGTAAAAAGCGAATAAACATTAAGTGGATACTTTTGTCCATTTCAAACTTACTTTAAACTACTTTTCGAGTCAATCAAAAAGATAAATAGCCGGATACTTTATTTAGCGGCAAAAAATCTTTACATTCAGCCCTTAATTTCAAACAATTCGAAAGACAATGGCTAAAAAGAATGACATTTCGCAAATACGCGAGAATATCAATAAAGTTGATGAAAACTTGATAAAGCTTCTTTCCAAAAGAAGAGATTTAAGCAAAGGAGTAATTCTAGCTAAAGAGAATTCGCAAAGCCCGATACGCGATCAGAAGCGCGAATCCGACTTGCTGAATAGATTAATTAAACTAGGCAAAAAAGAGGGTTTGGATTCCCATTATCTCACTAAAGTTTTTTATGAAATTATAGAAGATTCAGTCCGGCTACAGCAAAATTATATTCAGAACAAAATTAATAAAGGCGAAAAACGCTCGGCTGTTTCCATTTCGTTTCAAGGAATAGAAGGCTCTTACAGCTACTTGGCAGCGCAAAAATATTTTGCTCATTCCGGCTACGCTTTGAATTTTGTTTTCAGAAAATTATTTAGTGAAGTTGTAGAGGCTGCGGAAAAGGGTGAAGCCGATTACGCAATTCTTCCAATAGAGAATACTACTTCCGGCGGAATTAATGAAGTTTACGATTTACTGCTTCACACAACGCTGTCAATTGTCGGTGAAGAAAAGTTTCAGGTAAAACATTGCTTGGTTGCAATTGATGACATTCCGCTTAACAAAATCAAAAAGATTTACGCGCATCATCAAGCTGCGGCACAATGCAGCAAATTTTTAGAGACAATTCCAAAAGCAGCCATAGAATACTTTGCAGATACGGCAATGTCTGTTCAGCGTGTTGCAGAAGAAGGCAATCATTATTTTGCTGCAATTGCAAGTGAAGAAGCAGCAAAGCTATATGGTTTGAAGATTCTCAAAACCGATGTTGCTAATCAAACTGAAAACTTCACCAGATTTTTAATTGCTACACGTAAGCCGCAAAAAGTAGATTCAAGAATTCCTTGCAAAACTTCAATTGTAATGGCAACTTCTCACACGCCGGGTTCTCTTGTTGATGCGCTTGGCGTGTTCAGAAAATATGAAGTAAACTTGCTCAAATTAGAATCGCGCCCGATTATCGGCAACCCTTGGGAAGAAATGTTCTACCTCGATTTTGAAGGCAACATTACCGAAGAGCCGATTCAAAAAATTCTGGATGAACTTGGGCATCACACCCGCTTCATGAAAGTGCTTGGCAGTTATCCTTCTCAAGAACTAGAGAAAACTAAACTTGAATACTCTAAGATTTTGGATGTTGAAGAAAAAACTCCGGCATTTGAAGAAAAGAAAGAAGTAGCGGCTCCGGCAATAATAAAAGGTAAAGCAAAGAGTTACCGTTTGGCTAGCAGAGAGTATAAATCCGAAGACACGATTATTAAAGTACGCAACGTTGAAATTGGCGGAACTGGTTTTGTTGTTATGGCAGGACCATGTTCTGTTGAGAATGAAGAAATGATTATGAAGTGCGCGCTTGAAGCCAAAGAAAATGGTGCTCAAATTTTACGAGGCGGATGTTTCAAACCTAGAACTTCTCCATACAGTTTTCAAGGAATGGGCTACGAAGGATTGAACTTACTTGTTGAAGCCGGAAGATATTATGATATGCCGGTTATTACAGAAGTAATGGATACGGAACAAGTTTCCGAAGTCGCAAAGACTGCGGACATACTTCAGATTGGTGCGCGCAACATGCAAAACTTTGCGCTGCTAAAAGAAGTTGGTAAAACTCATAGACCGGTAATGTTGAAACGCGGATTGAGTGCTTCGATTGATGAATGGCTCAACGCTGCCGAATATATTTTGGCTCACGGCAACAGACAAGTTATACTTTGCGAGCGTGGAATTAGAACATTTGAAACCGCAACAAGAAATACTTTCGATTTGAGCGCGATTCCGGTTGTAAAAGAATTAACTCACTTGCCGATTATTGCCGATCCGTCACACGCGATTGGTGTAAGAGATAAAGTTATTCCGCTTGCAAAGGCAGCTAAAGTTGTTGGCGCGCATGGAATTATGATTGAGTTTCATCCCGATCCGCCAAAAGCTCTTAGCGATGCAGAACAAGCTTTATACTTTGAACAGTTTGAAAGCTTGATGAAGGATTTGTACAAGTTGTAATATGTAGGAAAATTGAAAAAAAAGACGGTAGCAGAACCGTCTTTTTTTTGCTTGCATGTGAAAAGAATTAAACGCAGAGTTCGCAAAGGAGTCGCAGAGAACGCAAAGATTAAAAAAGTAATTAATCCAATAAATTATTCTAGAAGACATCTAAAATTTTTTCTTAGCGGTCTTTGCGGGAAACTTTGTGCCCTTTGCGGTTAAATTTTTTCTTCATCAAAAATAATATTGAGCGTTTAACGAAAAGAAAGAATAACTGGCATTTGTAGAAGTAAGCGTAACGCCGTAACTCGTACTTAATCCAACTGTAATTCCCCTCATTTCTGAATCTCGGAAGTCTAATCCGGCGAGTAAAGAAAATGTTCCGCCGAACTCCCAAACATTTGTATCGCCGAAGGTTCTGTCGTTTAGAACAAGAATGCCGGCGGCTTCTTCTATGAAAAGTTTTTTGTATAGCGGCTGATAGATAACACCTTTGAGCGTATAGAAATTAAAGAATGGGTAATATTTGTTAGTTCGGTTTTCCGGTAGAAAATATTCTGTCATTCTTGCGTGGGCATAACCAAGACGGAATGAAACAACATCGCTAAACCAAAGTTTGAAATCGGTTGAGACGCTTCCGCTTAACGCCGAAACACTTGTAGAGTTTCCTTGAATTATCCCAGTTCCAAATGAAGCGCCAACGCTCGAGAACTTAATCTGAGCAGAACTAATTGTTGCAGTTGCAATAATCAGTAAAAGTATTTTTGTAGTTATTTTCATTTGTAGTGTATAGCCAGCCAAATTGTTTTTTGAGTTTTATCTGTTTCTTCAACTCTATGTTTTTGATGCGCCGGAATTATCAAATAATCTCCCGCAGAAAGAGAAAAGGAATTTCCATCATCGTACGAAATTTTTGCGCTTCCACTCATCAACATAACAAATTCATTCGTTTCTTGGTCATACAAAAAATTGGGTGGAGAAGTATGTCCATCCGAGATTATTCTTTCCACAAAGAATTCTTTGCCTTCAATAATTTTTTCGAAGATTTCTTCCGGCAGAGTATCCGGAATTTCGGCAAAAATATTTTTCGTTTTGTTTGTCATTTAATCTTTATTGTTCAATTACTCACAAGTTTATTTTACTTGGTGACTTAGTGCCTTTGTGGCTTGATTTCTTATATTTTTTCTGCCACCAAGTCACAAAGACACTAAGAAATCGCAAAATTCAGTTTTAAAAAATTGTCATTCTGATTCCGCGAAGCATGAGAAGAATCTCATGTTCGATGAGACTTAGATATTTCGCCCCGATGAATCGGGACTCAATATGACAGAATTTAGACGCTCACAATTCTCCCTTACTATTTCTTGAAAGCCGAAAAATCTCCGCCGGATGGATTTTGGAATAAACGCAAACCAAACTCCGGTACAATAGCGAGTATATGGTCAAAGATATCTGCTTGAGCGTCTTCATAATCAACAAAATTTGTTTTAGTAGCGTAAGCGTATATTTCAATCGGCAAGCCATCCGGACTTGAAGGCAATTGCCGCACCTGAAAGCTAAACTCTTTACTGATATCACCTCGTTGGCGTAAGTATTCAATTAAGTAAACTCTAAAAGTGCCAATGTTAGTAAGTCTTCTGCCATTAACAGAAAGTTCATCGCTTATTTTATTTTCAGTATTTGATTGTTCAGTCTCAACCCGTTTTGTTTTTATGTACTCAGAAATCAAGCGGATATTTTGAAAACGGTTCAGCATTTCTTCGGAACAAAACTGAATTGACGATTGATCAATAAATACTGCACGCTTAATTCTGCGTACACCGGATTGCTGCATTCCACGCCAGTTCTTAAATGTTTCTTCAATCAATTTATAAGTGGGAATGATTGTAATTGTTTTATCAAAGTTTTGCACTTTCACAATCATTAGAGAAATATCTATCACATCGCCATCGGCGCCAAATTTAGGGACTTCAATCCAATCGCCAACATGCACCAAATCATAAGAAGATATTTGCATGCTCGCGATAAAATTTAGAATAGTATCACGGAAAATCAAAATTAGAACAGCAGTAAAAGCGCCAAGTCCGGTTAGAATAGACCAAACAGTCTGCCCGAAAATTATTCCGATTATCAAGACGGTCATAAATGAATAGAGGACAATCTTGATAATCTGTATGTAACCTTTGATTGGGCGTTCTTTGAATTTTTCGACGCGGTCATGTAATTCAATCACGGCGCTGAGTATGGCACCTATTGCAAGAAAAACAACCAGCACAAATAATATTGAAAGCAGCTTATCAAGTTCTTTTTCTGCATTTGGAATTAGGTTGGTGGATTGATAAATAATAAACAGCGGCGCCAGATAAGAAACTCTTCTTAAGAATTTTTTCGATAATAGAATGTCGTCAATCTGAGTGGCGGTTTTTTTCACCAAGCTCCTTAGAAATCCAAATACAATCCCACGCAGCAAAAAGTAAGAAAGAATAGCTAGCGCAAGAATAATTAAGAACAACATTGTATCGGAAATCCACGGAAGAGTTTGCAGCCATTTAATAAACTTTTGAAACATAGCTCATCAATTTTTTGTTAATCAAAATTACAAAAAAGATTTTGGATGTGATTCTTACTCAGTTTAACCAAATTATTATATTGCAGTTAAGAAAGGGAATTATATGACGGAGAAAAAAAACTTTAACGCTTATCTGGCTTTGTTTTCTATATACATTATTTGGGGAACAACTTATTTAGCAATTCGAATTGGAGTAACTGATCTTCCGCCGGTTTTGTTTACCGGGTTTAGATGGATTTTTGCCGGTCCTTTGTTAATGGGAATACTGCTTTTACGCAAATATAAACTGCCGACTAAAAATGATTGGATGCATCTTGGAATTAGCGGATTATTATTGCTCGGCGGTGGAAACGGACTTGTAGTCTTTGCGGAACAATGGGTACCAAGCGGATTAACTGCGCTTCTTATTACAACCGTTCCATTCTGGATTGTAGGAATTGAAGCTCTTCTTCCGCAAGGAAAAAGAATAAATGTTTTTACAGCAATAGGACTTGTACTTGGTTTAGCCGGCATTGTTATAATCTTCGGCGGAGACTTCCATAAACTATTTGATAAATCCTACTTTGGCGGCATAATTGGATTAATGCTGGCTGAAGTTTGCTGGGTGGCGGGTACTCTTTACTCAAAATATAAAAAAGTTTCTGTTCATCCGTTAATGGGAGCTGCCGGACAAATGGTTGTTGCCGGCGTTGTAATTACAATCTTCGGATTGATTCTTGGTGAGGCAAACCAATTTCATTTTACCAACTCGAGTTTACTAGCCTATTTATATTTAGTTGTTTTCGGCTCACTTCTCGGTTACGGTTCCTACGTTTATGCTATCGCGCATTTGCCGGTTTCGCTTGTTTCTACTTATGCGTACGTAAATCCTATCATCGCGTTGTTTCTCGGCTGGCTTGTTTTAGATGAGTCAATTTCTATCTGGGTTGTAATTGCTTCGGTTGTGATTTTATCCGGCGTTACTTTGGTTAAAAAGGGAAGCGAGCAGCATTAATCTGCCCGCTTAATTTTTTAATTCATGTTGGAGAGTAAGAAACCCTTTTCGGTTTTAATGAAAGAAAATTCAGTTACTAGTTTTTGATCGCCGCTTATAAAGCTTACTTCAATTGAATGAATTTCTTTTTCGCCATCTTTCTTAATGATCGGCGCACCAAAATCATATTTGGAAGAGAGCTCAATCAACGCAGAAATTTTCTTGCAGATTCTTTTCACTTGTGTCAATTCGTCTTTGTTGGCAGAATTAAACGCCTCTTTTTGTACACGTGTTTTATCTTCACCTTCGTAAGCAATTAGTGCGGCTGCTTTTTCATACGATTTGGCTTTGCTAAACTCAAATAGGCTCGCAAGATTGCTTTTAACATCAGCGCCTTGAGCCAGTACAGTACCCGAAATTGAACTGACAAAGATTAAAAGCACGATTACTAATTTTATTCTATTCATTTTTTCTCCTTTTTGAACCGGTTAGTTCTTATCCGGTTTCCAACAATGTTACTTCTTTGAAAATCCATTGACGGTATTTGTTCCAAAAATTTCCAGCCTTGTGAGATTTAACAAATTAGTAAGTAAAATGTTTTATTTGCTCTCCTTTATGACCTATTTCCGTCATCGCCTCAATGCCGATTTCTAAGTGAAGATCAACAAAATTCTGTGTTACTTTTTGATCGGATTCTTCGGTTTTAACACCTTCGGGGATCATTGGCAAATCGGAAACAAGCAGAAGTGCGCCACGTGCAATTTGGTTTGCATAACCAACAATGAACATTGTTGCGGTTTCCATATCAATTCCAATTGCACCAATCTTGTTTAAGTATTTTTTGAAATCCTCGTCCCATTCCCAAAGACGTCTGTTGGTTGTATAGATTACTCCGGTCCTGTATTCCAATTCCTTTTGGATAATTTTTTCCGACACAAACTTGTGCAGTTTGAATGATGGTAAAGCGGGGACTTCCGGAGGAAAATAATCATTGCTTGTTCCATCGCCTCTAATTGCAGCTGTAGGCAAAATAAAATGTCCAATTTCTGTTGAGTCTTTTAAGCCGCCGCATTTGCCAAGAAACAAAACTCCTTTCGGATTACGAGCGCTTAATAAATCCATAATTGTTGCCGCGTTTGCAGAGCCAATTCCAAAGTTAATAATTGATAAACCGCTGCTGTTGGTTGCGGTTTTCATTGGTCGCCCTTCACCTTTAATTTCACATCCAAAGCGCTCGGCAAACTTTACAACGTAATTCTGAAAATTGGTAAGAAGCATGTAATCGCCAAATTCTTCTATTTGAGATCCGGTGTAACGCGGCAGCCAGTTTTTCGCTATCTCTAATTTCGTTTTCATGTTATTTCAGTTCTATCCTTTGATATTTATCAGTGATTTGTGTTTTCTTTTCTTTCAGATAGGTGTTTATTTTTAAGGCGATCCATCCAAATAGATAACCTAATACTGCGCCGATTAAAGCTCCCCCAATTACATCGGATGGATAATGCACACCAACATATGGTCTTGAGAATGCCTGGAGTGTAGCTACAGTATAAAACCAAACACGGTACTTTGGAAAGAGCATCGAGAAAAATAGGGCTGCGGCAAAATTATTTACTGCGTGCGATGATGGGAATGAGAAAGATTCTGTGCAAGTAACCAGAATATTTACATGATCAAGCACGTTGCATGGTCTTATCCGCTCTATTAAGTTCTTCAGTAGCGAACTACTTATTTGATCTGTTGCAGTAACTAAAAAAACAAGTACAACAGCCGCTATCCTGCCTAACCTTCCTCCTTTAATAATCATTAGAAGGAATAAAATTAGATATGCTATGTACCAGTTTTTGAGATCAGTAATAAATGGGAAAAATTTATCAAAAACCGGGTTTGATAATGTTTGATTAATAAAGTAAAAAACCTTAACATCTATTTGGTAAAGTAAATCCAATGTGGTCTCGCTAACACGTTAATTGATATTTAGTGCAAATTTATTTATCTAAGCTCCGAAAAATTTAGAATATTAGCGAGTGTTTTTTTAAGGTATCTTATTCTTAATTTAGCGTATACACTATCTATTATTGTCAAATAAATCATGCAGACACCTTAAGTGGCCTTACAAAGAAGTAAAAATAGCACTGAATTTAGAAGGTACGAGTTCTTCAAAGAGGAGAGTAAAAAGTCTCTAATAGCTCCCTTTCAGGCACTTGCAAAATTCACTTCAGTTGCTGGAATTTTGGCGATGGTTCTGGAGGTTCGCTATTTTGCTGAACACAGTATCTGGATTTACGAATCACGCTTAACTTCAATACTAATAGCTTTCATACTTCTTGTAATATCCTACACAAAATTTGGGAAAAAACATCCGGTTCTGCTTGTTCACATTTTACTTTTGGATATTGTTTGCTCCTTTGGTGTAATGATTTATCTTATTCCGGATACTCTTATTTTTAATTCACAGATTATCAGTTTGATCATTTTTGTTGCAGCACTTTTTCTTAGTTGGGATGTTACAAATCAAATTATAGTGGCAATTTATTATAATCTTGTTTTTGCCGTTTCAATCTTAATGAGTACCCGCGATATTTTTATTCTCCCCAATATGGTGGAATCAGTTGTTCTGGTGTTGATAATAAGCGTAATGGCTATTGTTGCGAGTTACATAAACTACCGTTTACGGCATGAAGCAGTTGTTAAGAACTTTGAAATTTCTATTTCCGAAAAGAAGTTTAGAATGCTGGTAGAAAATTCAGCAGAAGGAATTTTCCAGTTCACTTTTGAAGGAAGATTTCTAACTGTTAATCCTGCTTTGCTAAAGCTTCTTGGTTTTTCTTCCGAAGATGAAATTAAGAAACTCTCTTTGCCCAACGATATTTTTAAGAGAAGCGGAGATTGGGAACTTCTTAGCAAACTTCTTGAGAAGCAAGGAAAAGTTAGAAACTACCGCGTTCCATTTAAGAAAAAAGATGGAACGGAAATTACTGTTCGTATGAACGTTCGCGTTAACGAAGATGAACAAAATCCGCAAGACATTTATGAGGGAAGTCTTCAAGATATTACACAGCAAGTTCAAGCCGAAGTAGAAAAGCAGAAAGCACTGGATGCGCTGCGTATCGAGAAGATGAAAGCCGATACATCGGCAAAGAAGGCCCAGCAAGAAAGTCATTTCAAATCCAAGTTTTTGGCAAACATGAGTCACGAAGTCCGCACGCCGATGAATTCTGTAATGGGATTTTTGACACTAATCGAAAATGATTTGTTTGAGAGCAAAGAAGAGCTAAAAGGCTTTGCCCGCGATGCAAGATTAGCCGCCGAATCTTTGTTAGATATCATCAACAACATTCTTGATATCTCTAAAGTTGAATCGGGCAAAATGGAATTGGACGAAGTTGGTTTCGATATTAGAGATGAGGTTAACAAAGCAACTTCAATTGTTGGTCAGACTGCCAAGACCAAAGGCTTGGGACTTGAAATTTCTTTAGATGAAACCATTCCGCAAACAGTTTACGGCGATCCTACTCGTTTTCGTCAAATTATTATTAATCTTCTTAATAATGCTGTTAAGTTTACAGAGCACGGTAAAGTTTCCATTGAAATAAAAGTTAGAGCGAGAGATAATCAATTCATTGAATTTTTAGGAACCGTTGCTGATACAGGTCCCGGAATACCGAGCGATAAGCTCAATCTGTTGTTTGAGCCATTCATGCAGATTAAAGGTAAGAAGACAACTAAAGAAGGTTCCGGTTTGGGATTGATGATTGTAAAAGAGTTTGTTCGTTTGATGAATGGCGAAGTTCGTGTTGAAAGTAAAGTTGGAGCAGGAAGCAAGTTTATATTTAACATCAAGATGAAATTGGATCTTAGCGCCTCAAGCGAAGGTGTAGAAGTAGAAACAGAACCGCTAAGTGAAACTGCTCTGGAAGAAACAAAAGAGTTTAAAACTCCGGGAAATGTAAATGTTGTTGAAGTTGCCAAAAAGAAAAAACTACTGCTCGTTGAAGACAATCCTATAAGCCAAAACCTTGAAACAAAAATTCTTCGTGAAGTAGGTTACGATGTTGAAGCTGTTTCCTCCGGAATAGAAGCGATAGAATCTGTTAATACCGGGACTTTTAATTTGGTCTTAATGGATGTTGAAATGACCGATATGGACGGAATAACTGCAACCCAAAAAATTAGGGAGCTGCAAGGTCCAAATTCTAAAATTCCAATTATAGCAGTTACAGCACATTCCAGCATGAAAGACCGTGAGCGCTGCTTAAACTCCGGAATGGACGATTACATTGCAAAACCTATCAATATTCACTTCTTAAAGATTACCATTGATCAATGGCTTAACGCCAACCCAAAGCACTAATAATTAGATTTTTTTCGCCAGCATCTTTTTGATAAATTTGCACCACTCATTAAGAAACTGAGGAAAAAATGCAGTCAAAAGATTTTATTGAATTAGAAGACAAGTACGGCGCACATAACTATCACCCGCTTCCGGTTGTGTTGGCAAAAGGAGAAGGCGTTTACCTATGGGATGTGGAAGGTAAAAAGTATTTCGATTTTTTATCGGCATATTCGGCAGTAAACCAAGGTCATTGTCACCCCAAAATAATTAACGCAATGATTGAGCAAGCAAAAACTTTAACACTTACATCGCGCGCTTTTTATAACAATTGTCTGGGACCATACGAGAAGTACATTACCGAATATTTTGGTTATGATAAAATACTACCGATGAACTCCGGTGCAGAAGCAGATGAAACAGCTCTTAAACTTTGTAGAAGATGGGCTTACGACAAAAAAGGAATACCGGAAAACGAAGCTAAAATAATTGTTTGCCTCGGCAACTTTCACGGCAGAACAATAACAGTTATTTCTATGTCCAACGATCCCGATTCGTACAAAGGGTTTGGACCATACACACCGGGATTTGTTAAAATTCCTTATAACGATTTGGCTGAACTAGAGAAAGCATTGCAAGACCCAACTGTAGCCGGATTTCTTGTAGAGCCAATTCAAGGAGAAGCAGGTGTAGTTGTTCCGGATGAAGGTTATCTTAAAAAAGCTTATCAGATGTGTAAGGAAAAGAACGTATTGTTTATTGCCGATGAAGTACAAACGGGACTTTGCAGAACCGGTACGCTACTAGCGTGCGACCATGAAGAAGTTAAGCCTGATATCGTAATTCTCGGCAAAGCATTAAGTGGCGGAACAATGCCGATTAGTGCCGTGCTTGCCGACAATGAAATAATGTTAGTTATCAAACCTGGCGAGCATGGTTCAACATTTGGTGGAAATCCTTTGGCATCTAAAGTTGCCGTTGCAGCGCTTGAAGTATTGAAAGAAGAAAAGTTATCAGAGAACGCTGAGAAAATGGGCGAATTATTTAGGGCAGAACTTCGCAATATAAAATCTGAAATGGTTGAATTGGTTAGAGGAAAAGGATTGCTCAACGCAATTGTAATTAAACCTAGGAATGGAAAAGAAGCATGGGATGTTTGCCTTAAGATGAAAGAAAACGGATTGCTTGCTAAACCAACTCACCAACATATTATTAGGTTTGCACCACCTCTTGTAATTAACGAAGCGCAAATTAAAGAAGCTGTTAAGATCATTGAAAAATCCATTAAGGAAATTGAAGCAGCTTAATTTAGAGGAAAAAGAAACAGTTTAAGAGGCTGTCTCAAAAGTAATTTTTCAAATAAATAATCTGCGAAAATCAGTTAAATCTGCGTCATCCGCGGGCTATTCTATAATCAAACATTACTTTTGAGCCAGCCTCTTTCTTTTATAAAGGATTTTGAATGTACAACGGCAAAAAGTGTGTAACAGTATTCGGAAGTTCAATTCCTAAACAAGGCGAACAAGAATATGAAATCGCTTATGTACTAGGCGGACTGCTTGCTAAAAGCGGAGTTAATGTTTGCACCGGCGGCTATCAGGGAATTATGGACGCGGTATCAAAAGGATGTAATGAAAACGGAGGCGATGCAGTTGGAGTTACTTTGGATATTTACAATGCTGTTCCATCAAAATATTTAACAGAAGAAATTAAATGCCACACTCTTTTTGAGCGCTTGAAAAATCTAATTGAAATTGGCGATGCGTACATTGTGCTGCAAGGTGGAACCGGAACGCTTGTAGAGCTATCACTTGTTTGGGAGTATATGAACAAGAATATAATTGAAGAAAAACCTTTTGCTTGTCAAGGAATGTTGTGGAATGAAATTGTACCGGTAATGGAAAAGCAAATTGAAAAGGAAAAAAGAAAAACCGGTTTGCTAAAATGTTTTATAGATGTTGAATCTTGCGCTCAATACATTGTGGGAAAGCTAAAATAGTTTTAGCTGTAATTGCGAGAAAAAGCATCACCACGCAAAGTCGCAAAGAAAACGCCAAGCGCGCAAAAAAAAGAGAGTCATCCGAAAAGACTTATAACAACTTTCTAATCTTCTCGTAAACTAATTCAACAGAAAGTTCTTTAATACATTTGAACTGTACATCTTTTCTGCTGCAAGAAAGAGGTTTTGGGGAATAGAAAAAGCAAGGCGCGCATTCCAAATTTAATGATGCAATTTCATGCCGGGTTTTCCATGGTGCTATGTACTTCTCGTTTGTAGGACCAATTATAGCTACAACTTTTAGCTGAAGCGCCGCCGCAACATGCATTAAGCTGGAATCGTTTGAAACAAAAATGTTGCAACGCTTCATGACAGCGGCAGTATTTGTTAGACTCAATGTATGAACGGGAATTAAATTGGGTGAATTAACAAGTGAGGCAATTTCGTCTTTAAGGTGCTGTTCTTCGCTTCCGCCAAAAACTAAAACTTTAGCGTTGTGATTTTTAATTAGAAGTTTTGCCAACTCCGCAAATTTTTCAACTTCCCAACGGCGTTTATCGTGGTTCTTAAGAGTATTACAGCCGGGATGAAAACCAACAACAAAATCTTCCCGCTTAATTTGTTTTTCATTCAGAAAATCGGAATAATAAAGAAGATCATCTTCCTCTAAGCAAAATTCCAGCGGAGGAATGCTGTCAAAGGTTTCTGCGAGAAGCTTTTCAACCATGCGGAAATTTTCTTCCGCGTTATGAAGCGTATCATCTTCCTCACACCTTGTATTATTCAAAAAACCAAGGTTGAGCAAATCTTGTCTTAAGTAGCGAACGCCGAATCGGAATTTAGCGCCAATCAAAAAGCTCATCAAATTGTATTCTTTACGGTTGGACGGATAGACGCTGAAAGTTGTATCATACTTTTTCCTAAGCGAAAGAATGTAGAATAGGGAATCGCTTTTACGCGCATTTATAAAATCGAAAAAGTGAACTTGATTAATCTGGGGAAGTTTTTCGAAAACATCCTTAACGCCTCTGAACATAACTAGTGCATCAATCTTCGCGCTGGGCATTGCTTCACGGAGCTTAACTAATGCCGGCGTAAACATTAGAGCATCGCCAATGCCGGATAATGCAATAATTAATATTTTCATAAAGTTAAGATGAGTTAAAAAAAGACCGGCAAGGTTTCTTGCCGGCGTAAAGGTTAATTCTTCTTCTCTAACTTTTGCGGAGCTATTTCACTCTTGGCGCCGCCAACAAGTTTTTGGAAACGCTCTTCAAGCTGGATGATGCTTGGTTCATTCGGCACGTATGTTTTTAGCTGCTGAACTACCGCCAGAGCTTCTTTATATCTACCCAGATTTTCGTAATGAGTTAACAACAAATCGTATGAATTATACCAGCTGTTAAAATCTCTTGGGTCTAAAACAAGTTTTTCTTTAGCTGCGGCAATTACTTCTTTGGCGTAAGCTTCATATTGCTTAAATGCACCGGCATTGAAATATACTTTGGCAACATCATGCTTAATTCTATAATCCATTGGAATAACCGCTCGCGGAATTTTGGATTCCATTTTATCTAATGTTTCAACCACTTTGGCGTTATTCTTATCTGTATAGAGATAGTTAAGCGCTAACCTGATGAAAGCATTTCTGTAATTCTGTACTAAGCGTTCATGGTTTTCATCAAAGAAAATAGTCGAGTCATTCAATCCCCGGAATTTGAATCCAGGTCTGTAAGAAGAACTGTAATCACTCGGCTCATCCATCAGTTGAGCGCGCATGATTTTTTCATCTATGTATTCAAGCTGCTTGGAAGGATTTTTCTTTGGAACAACACGCCATGCCATTCCTTCCATTATTAAATAATCTTCTAAACTAATTTTGGAATCATCGGATACTGTTACGGCAAAGTAAACCGGGCGTTTCCATTCTGATTGAGCAATAATATCAAGCACAACTAAATCTTGAACACGTGCTGCTTGGACATCTCCAAACTGTGCCGGCGGCTGCATCGTCCATTTCAGTTTACCATCTTTAACAATCGAGCTGTCTGTAACACTAAATTGCTTAATAATTTCTTGAGAAACCGGTATAGAAACTTCTTGCGGTTCCCAGCGAACTGGCTGAAGCTGATCAATCTCTTCATCCATAAAACTGATATTTATCTTTTCCGTTCCGAACGGGGTTGTGTTCTTTAACTGTTTAACATACCATGGTGTGTTAAGCAAGCTCAAGTTAGCAATACGAACATCGCGTCTAACTCCTTGAACATCTTGCAAATACCAAAGAGGAAAAGTATCGTTATCGCCATTGGTAAATATGATTGCATTTGGCGCAACGCTTTGAAGCATATTGTAAGCGTAATCCCACGGAACATAATTTCTTGCACGGTCATGCCAGAACCATCCGCCTTTAGCCATGTTGAATGGAACCGCGATCAACCCTAACGCAAAGAATGCAATGATAACCGGTTTAAGTAAATTTTGTTGAGCAAACTTTTCTTGTATCAATTCTATCATTCCCCGCGCGCCAAGTCCAATCCAAAGAGAGAAAACGAAAAACGCCCCAACATAAAAGTAATCCCGTTCTCGTGGCTGCGGCTCTTGCTGGTTTTGATAAAATGCGGTTAGATAACCGAGAAAGATGAACATCACGATAAAGACGGAAGCCATTTTCCAATCTTTGCGGAAGTGGAAGTAGAGCCCGAACAATCCGACAAGAAAAGGAATTCCTAAGAACTGGGACCATTTAACTCCGGCATCTTGATAATTAGATTCTCTGCCGATGTAGTTCCAGAATAAGTATCTGTTAAACATATGATTGATTTGGTAAGTCCATACGAAATCCAAATCGCTCTTGTAATCAGTATAAACTTTTTGCTGATGCGGCTCACTGGTATATCTTCTTTTCCAAATCGGGAAATCGCCATATTGTTCACGGTTGAGGTAAGATTCCAATTCGGAAAATGTTTTAGGACTGTTCATATTCAACGGCGGTTCAAGATTAGCGCGAATTAGAATTTGCGAATAAGTAGTAACACCAAGAATTCCGAACAACAAACATTTCAAAACTAAGTTTGATGTTAGCTTTTGATTTTCGCTCGTCCAGAAAATTCCATAAATAGTTGCGCCAATAATTGCGAAAAGGCCAACAACACCAAGAGTTAAACTATCTCTGCCAATCATGGATACAACTTTTGTTAAATACTTTACAAGCCCGGGATAAACAGCAACAAGTGCAACTCCACCGGCAATGATTGGCAAGTAGAAGGAATTTTTGATGATGATTTTCTTGTAAAGAACTCCCATGAAAATTAAGCTGACGGCAACAAATATCATTAAGAAGCGTGAATCAACAGCTTGATATTCTTCCGGTGATGGTGGAATCTGACCGGTTTGAGAGCCCCACATCAAAACACCAATAACCAGGATTATTGCTGAATGAATAATAAAATAAATTCCGGTTTTCTTAAGAACCGCTTCATCAGTTAAATATTTTCTGAAGTAAATAACCATTACAACAGAAACAATTGCGAGTACAGACATTAGGTGAACGCCGGTAGAAAGACCGATTAGATAGAATATCATTACGATGTAACGTTCGCTTTCGGGTTCGTCAGCTTTTTCATTCCAAAGAAGCATTAACCAAACAATAAAGCCGATAAAGAAAATTGAGAAAGCGTAAACTTCGGACTCTACCGCGCTGAACCAGAATGTATCGCTGAATGTAAGTGAAAGTGCGCCGATAGTTGCCGGAATGTAAACTGTAAGCCCGTCAAAAACTGAGGTGAGTTCTTTTTTCCAGTAAGCGAGTATTACTTTAACAATGATTAAGTACAAGAATAAAACTGTGAACGCGCTTGAAAGAACCGATACAGTGTTAATTCTAAAACCGATGTCATCGGAAATTGGAAGCAGCGAGAAAAGTTTTCCGATTAAAAGGAAGAAAGGCGTTCCCGGCGGGTGAGGGACTTGCATCAAGTAAGATGATGCAGCAAACTCGCCGCAATCCCAAAACGAAAGTGTAGGCTGTACAGTTGAAAAAAATGTGAACGCGGAAACAGCAAACACTATTGCCGCAAAAATTCTGTTAAGTAGTTTTTGACTCATTAGTTCACCGGAAAAATTCTATTGGTTTTCGGAATTCTCTTCGGGCTTCTTGAAGAGGTGGTCGTAATTTTTTCTTTCTCTATTAACGTGATATTTCTCGTATAGCAGCCTCAGTTTATCCATTGCCAGCTTATCTAAATCCTCGTCATCCTTATTTCTCATAACCAAAATTTTGTACATTTCAGTTTCTTTGGGCTCAAACTTTCTTTCATACCGTTTGAGGATTTCGAAGTAATTTTTCTGCTCTTTTCGGCTCATTTTTATTAGGTGAATCTTCAACTTGGGTGGTGAAATTATCAAAAAAACGAACAATAAAAAAACTATATTTGACCGGTCATCCACAATACAAGATTGATTTCTATGCAAGTTTACAAAACTTTTAAGCCTGTTGTTTCAATAATTCTCCCCACATTTAATAGAGAAGGGCTGCTTTCTCGTGCTGTTGATTCTGTCATTAGCCAGACCTTTACCGATTGGGAGTTGTTAATCATTGATGACGGAAGCTTGGACGAAACTTTTCCTATTGTGAATTCTTATTTGCTCAAACATGAAAATATCCGCTACATGAAACACTCGAACCGCCGCCCCCCACTTTCTCAAAATGCTGGTTTGCTTGCAGCAGCGGGTGAATATATTTCTTTCCTCGGCAGCGATGACGAATACAAACCAACATATCTGGAAGAGCGAGTAAATTTTCTAAGGCAAAATCCTCAAGTGGATATGATTCATGGCGGAGTTGAGATAATTGGTCATCCTTACGTAAAAGACAAAAACGATCTATCGCGCGAGATTCATCTTTCCGAATGTGTGGTTGGCGGAACATTCTTTGGCAAACGAACTATGTTCCTTGAGTTGGGTGGATTTCATGATTTGAAGTACAGTGATGATTCCGATTTCTTTGAGCGAGCGGAGAAGTATTACAGAATTGAGAAGGTAAATTTTCCAACTTACGTTTATTACCGTGACACACCGGATAGCATTTGCAGCACGATAGAAGAGTGAAGAGTGTAGAACGAAGAACGTAGAGTTGTAAGCCCTACGTTCTCGAAAATTTTTAGAGTTGAATTTTTTTCTTGAAGAACCAGCCAACATAACCGGCAAAAACCAAACTTAGAATTACTTGCAGCCAAATTGGCGATGCGGTTAATTCACCGCCAAGCAAACCGGTTTGCAGCATTCCAAATTTTACTACGTAATAGAAAATCTTGCTTGCTATAATAGAAACCAAAGCCGCGCCAAAATAGTTATTTAAGATTTTGCTCAAGTAAAAGAACAAGAAAATATTCAAAGCTAACTCTGATGAGATTAACGTAGCCTTAAAGAAAGATGGATGTGACGAAATCAGAAAAGAAAACAGTGGTAACGCAATTGTCAGTAAATATGTATTCCTTTTTGATGTATGAACCAAACTGAGTAACAAAACAATTCTCATTGGTTCTAAAAGGTAAACCGGAACTGTGCTTATATGTGATAAAGCCGGTGTTAATGTTATAAATGCAAGCGCGGCTAAATCGAACAAAATGTCTTTAATGTTTTTCTTCTCAATTGGGAAAGCAACAGTTTTCATTAATACCTCGATTAATTTCTTGAATACAAGATAGCATATTGATATGTTGCCACAAAATTATTGAGTTATTTTTTACGGAGACAGCATGAGACGCAGAGACTTTCTTAAATCCGGATTGTTAGCCGGTGCTTCTGTTACATTGCCGGGTGTTTACGGAAATATTTTTGCACGAACAAGTTCTACAACTCCACCGGCATTTGATTTAGTTGCAATTAAAGGTGGCGAGCCGGATGCAATGTTTGATGAAGCGATCAAGCAGCTCGGAGGAATAAAAAACTTTGTTAAGAAAAACCAAAAAGTTTTAGTTAAACCAAACATTGGCTGGGATGCGGTACCTGAACGCGGCGCAAACACACATCCAAAATTAGTTTCGCGTGTAATAAAACATTGTTTTGATGCCGGTGCAAAGGAAGTTTACGTGTTTGATCATACATGCGATGACTGGAAACGCAGTTACGCAAACAGTGGAATTGAAAAAGCGGTTAAAGATGCCGGTGGAACTATAGTTACCGGCGGCAGCGAGAGCATGTATCAAGAAGTTTCTATCAATGCCGGAAAGTCTCTTACCAAAGCTAAAGTTCACGAACTTGTTCTCGATTCCGATGTGTTCATCAATATGCCGATTCTCAAAAGTCATAGTTCAACAAAACTTTCTCTTTGCATGAAGAACATGATGGGCGTTGTTTGGGATAGAGGTTATTGGCACCGCAACGATTTACATCAGTGCATTGCTGATTATGCAACGTACAACAAAAAACCAACGCTAAATATTGTAGATGCTTATTATATGATGAAGCAAAACGGTCCGCGCGGTGTATCTACTGCCGATGTTGCCGTAATGAAATCTCAGATTCTCTGCACAGACATGGTTGTAGCGGATGCGGCGGCGGCAAAAATGTTTGGTATAGAACCATCCGATGTTAGTTACATTAAGATTGCCGACTCGATGGGAACCGGCAAAATGGATTTATCCAAACTGAATATTAAGCGGATCATTTTGTAGAAAGTGATGACGAAATGAATTCACCTCTTCTCCGGAAAATTAGGATTGCTGTCTCGCTAATATTTTTTATCGCAACTACTTTTTTGTTTGTTGATATTTTCAATCTCATTACCCCGGAAGTATCAAACAAAATTGTGTTTCTTCAGTTCGTTCCATTAGTTCTAAAGTTTATAACTGTTCTCTCTTTTACAACCTTCGGCTTTCTTATAATCTTACTACTTACAATTTTATTCGGAAGAGTTTACTGTTCAAGCATTTGTCCGCTCGGTACTTTGCAAGATGTAATTAACAACATAGCCGGGAGATTCAAGAAGAAAAAGAAACGCCGCTCCAACTATTTAACAGAATACCGGGCGCTTCGTCTTTCATTACTTACTTTAGTGGTTGTTGTTTTTATTCTTGGAAGCGCGGTAGTAATTAATCTTTTAGACCCTTACAGCATCTACGGAAGATTTGCCGGAAATTTCTTTAGACCAATCTTAGTCTGGATGAATAACCTGGCGGCTTATGTTTTAGACTCCGCAAAAGTTTACTGGCTCTTTCCTTTTGATCTAAAAGCTTTCCACATAATTCCATTTGCAATCACCTTAGCTTTTTTTGTTTTGATTTTTGTAATGGCGTGGAAGAAGGGAAGACTTTACTGCAACACAATTTGTCCGGTTGGAACACTTCTCGGTTATTTATCCAAACTTTCTTTGTTTAGAGTAATTATAAAAGAGGAAGATTGTTTGAAGTGTGGAGCGTGTGCAAGAGAATGCAAAGCAAACTGTATAGACAGCGATAACAAGAAGATAGATGTTACGCGGTGTGTTAACTGCTTCAACTGTTTAACTACTTGTCCGACTGAAGGAATTACCTACACGTTCGCATTCAGCAAGAACAAAGGGGAGAAAGAAGAGCTTAACAATTCGAAAAGAGATTTTTTAACAAAAACTTCTCTCTATCTTTTATCATTCTCCGCAATAGCCGCGCAGGTTGAAAAGAAAATTAAAGTTACAAAGCCGAGCACTGTTCCGGTTTTCAGAAAGGTTGCGGTATCGCCGCCCGGCTCAGTAAGCATTGACCGGTTTAACGCAAAATGCACAGCTTGCCATTTGTGTGTTAGCGCTTGCCCAACGCAAGTATTGCAGCCGTCGTTTTTAGAGTATGGTTTTACCGGAATGCTTCAGCCGCGGTTAGATAACATTGCCGGCTTCTGCAATTTTGAATGTAAAATCTGCGGAGATGTTTGTCCTACCGGCGCAATTCTACCGGTTGAACTTGAGAAGAAAAAACTAGTACAACTTGGCAAGGCAAAGTTTGTTGAAGATAACTGCATTGTAAAAACTCAGAAGACAGATTGCGGCGCGTGCTCGGAACATTGCCCAACCAAAGCCGTACACATGATTCCTTACGAAGGCAAACTTGTAATACCGGAAGTGCGCGATAAATATTGTATTGGCTGCGGCGCGTGCGAGTTCGCTTGTCCGGTTACACCGTACAAAGCAATTTATATTGAGGGGAATTCAGTTCATCTGCTTGCAGAGAAAAACACAGAACTGAAAGAACAGCAAAAAGTAGATTTGAAAGAGGAGTTCCCGTTTTGATATTTCATTCTGAGCGAAGCGAAGAATCTGTTGGAAATTATGTCAGAGATTCTTCACTTCCAGCCTCGCCAATGCTTGACAAGGCTGGCGTTCAGAATTTACTTACTTCAAAATCTTTTTCAAATCTTCTTCGCTTACAGTTAACAATCCAACCGGAACAAGACGCTCAGTTAATGTTTTCCAGTTTTTATCTTTCTTAAAAATATCTTTAAGCATTGGAAGCGCTTCATCAATTTTGCCTTTGTTGGCTAACGTAATAGCTGTCCAGTATTTCATTTCAAGATTTTGAGGAAACATTTTCATCGCGGATGAATATTCTTGCATTGCTTTTGCCATATCATTTTTCTCAACAGCTAAATCGCCATTGTTCATATGTCCGTAAGCCGAGTGAACATTTATTAATCGTCTCAATTCTTTCAACGGCTCGGTACTGTCTTCAACTCGCAGATCAACTAATCTATCTTCCCAAACCTTTCCTGTTGATTTAGCGCGTACAACAAGCATTGCCGCAGATTGTTTTCCGCGTATATCTCCGCCAACACTTTGCGCCGCTTCGAGTGCTGCCATCATTCTCTCAGCCAAGTTTCCTTTGGCTTTAGTAAATGCTTCATTCATTGCGCCCCAAACTTTGTCATTCAACATCATGTTTGCTTGAACGGAAAAATTTGTCCCGGTAATATGCCCGGCAGCTTGAATACATTTTTTGCCGGTCCATGTCGCAACTCTTCCTTTGGAATCAAGAATAGCAAGCTGGCGCACATCTCTTCCTTCATCCTTCTTTATCAATTCATCAACAGTCTCTTGAGGAGATTTACCAGCTTTAAGAAGTGCTAAACCATCCGGTCCAAATGCCGGATTAACAAAAGACTGAGTTGCAACAACACCAACCCCGGCTTCGCCCCAGGTAACAATCGAGCCCACGGAAAACCAATGGGATTGCACTGCAACGCCCATGTCTCCGGTTTCGGGATCGAACGCTACGATTGAATATGTATGTGCCAGAGGAGAGGATGATAAATATGTTTGTGCGGATACTGACAAGGAAAAAACTAATAGGAACAAAAAAACGCGTCTCATGGTCTTATACTCCAAAGTTTACAAAACAAATTAGCTGATTGCGTAAATATTGACAATAACTTTGTCCCGTTGCTTTGATATTTCGTCCCAAAAACCGGGACTCAATATGACAATTCCCAAAATATTATATAAATGAGGGGGAATAGTCAATTTGCTTATCAAATCTGATGGGCTTATTTTCACCACCCGAAAATCATAAAAGAAGATGGAGAAACAATGAAATACTTGAACGTACTCTTACTGTTGTTAATGGTTGTAACAGTTTCTACGGCTCAAAAGAAACCAGCCGCAAAAAAAGATAACTCACCTAAGAAGGAAAATGTAATGGTAGAAATTAAAACTGTGGATGATTCGGTTAGCTATGCAATCGGGCAGAATCTTGCTATGAATCTTAAAGACCCTAACATGAAAATCAATTTTGATATATTGCTTGCCGGAATGAAAGATGGACTTGCCGGAACCTCAAAATGTACACCTGAAGAAATGCAGAAAGCTATGATGGGTTTTAATGATAGAATGAATGCTATCCGTTCTGAACAAATGAAAGCTGAACAAGCAAGAAAACGTGAAGAAATGGCTCCGCTTATTGAAAAGAATAAATTGGAAGGCGGTGCTTTCTTAGCTAAAAATAAAACTGCCGAAGGCGTTATGGTTACTGCCAGCGGTTTGCAGTATAAAGTTATTTCCAAAGGTACCGGAACAGTTTCTCCAAAAGATACAAGCACAGTTAAAGTTCATTACACCGGAAAATTCCTTGATGGAAAAGTATTCGATTCGTCGGTACAAAGAAATCAGCCGGCTGAGTTTCCGCTGAACCAAGTAATTAAAGGTTGGACAGAAGGTTTACAGCTTATGCATGTTGGCGATAAGTTCGAATTTTACATTCCTTACGATTTAGCTTACGGTGAAGATGGAAGAGAAGGCGCAATTCCTCCGGCATCATTATTAATTTTTGAAGTAGAACTTCTTGAAATAAAATAGTCAAACGATTTATCTACAAAAAAAAGACCGGCAAAAGCCGGTCTTTTTTTATTCACTAACTTGTGATGAGCTTTCTTCCGCTTGCGGAGGAGTTTCTTCTAATTGCGGCGGGGTCTCTTCTACCTGTTCTACTTCTTGCATCGCTTCTTCTTGCGGCTCTATGAAATCTGTGCTAACCTTAACGACAACTTTCTTTACAGCTTTGGGAATATTAATCGCTATGCCCGGCATGTGAATATCTGTAGGGAAGAAAATGAAGAAATGGTTTTCTTCGGCATTCAAAAAATGTCCTTCGCCTTTATAGATTGCAACATCTTTGCGGTTATCATATTCTTCCAGCAGCATCACTTTTTTCGATTCGGTAAAACCTATTTTCTCTTTCCCTTCAAAAACATACTGAACATCAATATATTTTTTGTGAGCTTCCCACCTTCCGCTGCTTAGCGGTTTGGTATTGTATTCGCTGACAATTGCGTACACATCGGTTCCGTCTATATCGTATGTACCCGGTTCAACAGTTGAGAAATTTGTAGTCTGCAAATAGGTGAGAGCTTTCTGAATTTTTTCACCTAAAGAAAAATATAAGTGAGCGTTTTTTAGATTGTCGAATATCATAGTTCCTCTGCGATAAATTATAATTTTAGCATTACGCCAACCATAATGGCGTAGAAATCACTTTTAAGATTTTTCGGCTGTGTCAACTCATCCAATTTCAATTCATAAAAAACATAACGCACGTCGCCGGTGATAATAAAACTGCCGACCGGTATCTCAGCTCCAGCACCTACGTGGTAAGCAAAATCAGTCTTAGTTTCTTCTTTGATTGAAGCCCATGCCGTAGAAAGTTTTGAGTAATCAATTTTTGTGTTGTACCAGCCAATACCAACTTCGGCGTGAGCAATGGGTAGAATTTTGAAAAGACCGGTTAGCATTATTGGATATGTTTTGGTTGTTATAGTAGAAGTTGTTGTGCCAATAGTATAATTATAATCATCTTTCTTGTAATACATGGCGCCTTCAATTCCCAAACCGCCGAGATTAATTCTTATTGCGCCGCCGGGCATCATAACAGATTTTGCGGCGTCTTTGGTTTTTACAAACCCAAACTGCGGACCAAAAGAAAGTGACTGAGAAAAGATGGTTCCGGAAAGTAGTGCTGCGCAGAATAAAACTAAATATGTCCTTTTCATCTCTGCCTCAAATAATTTAACCGCAACATAAAAAAAATTTCCTTTGAATTCTCTACTTAACTACGCCAAAACTAACTGATGTTGGATATTTCTCCGAAAAATAAACTCTATGAGTAGCTTTTTGGAAGTCTTCATCTTTCGCGTTGTAGATATCCAAAAACTTCTGCGGGTTCCGGTCGAAGAAAGGGAAGAAGGAACTTTGTATCTGCACCATTATTCTGTGTCCTTTACGGAAAGTATGATCAATATCGTTAAGTGTGAATTTAACGTTCGTAATTTTGTTTGGCTCAAACGGCTCCGGTTTTTCAAGACTGTTTCTAAATTTCCCACGCATTCCTTCGAAGCGGACTAAATTCTGATAACCTCCCATTTCGGCAGCATCCGCAGCTCTGGAAATATTTTTTGTTGAATCCGGATAGACATCAATCACTTTAACAATCCAATCGGCATCTGTTCCGGTAATTGATACAAATAAATTTGCAGTGATTGGTCCGGCAATAACTACATCGTTTTCCAAAGCTTCTGTTGAAAAGGAAAGAACATCCGGTCTGCTGTATGCAAAGCGCTGATCTTCATTCATGTATGTTCTTAAATACGCTTGCTGCGAATCGTAAAACTTTGCTGTATATGGAACAGGTTTGTTCGGATCGCTTAAGTATTCTTCAAAATTATTTTTCTCTTCAACAGGTTTATTCCAACTTAATTTTTTGTTTGGCGCTAAGAAAAGAGTTTTATTTTCTCTGTTTGCCGGAGGCCATTCATCGTAATTAATCCATTCGTAGCTGCCGGTTCTGTATGTAACTGCTTCGGCAAGATTTATTGTTCCGGTTCCTTTTAAGTAGTAATTAAAGAATGGTGTAATGATATTCTTATTGTACGTAGCGCTGGTACTTTCAGGATATTTAATATCGCCGAAGGAAGCGCCGTCTGTTCTTGCCCAGCCGCCGTGGCTCCATGGACCCATAACCAGATGAGTATTGTTGTTTGTGTTTTTCTTTTCGATAGATTGATAAATATTAAGCGGTCCATAAAGATCTTCGGAATCATACCATCCGCCGACGATTAATACTGCCGGTTTGATATTATTGAAGTGTGATAGATTTGAGCGCACTTTCCAAAATTCGTCATAAGTTCCATGCTCGGTCACAGCGTTCCAGAACTTATACTTGCCATGTAAATATTTTTTGTTTGCGTTAGCAACCGAACCAAGATTCAGAAAGAAATTATACATATCGGGCGAATCGTACTGCGGACCGGGAACCCAATCTGTTATTAAAGTATCTTTCGGAAAATCAAAATTAGACAGAAAATTAAAAGCCATTGAGAGAGCAAGAATTCCATTGTGGTGCATATCGTCTCCGGCAAACCAATCGGCAATTGGTGCTTGCGGAGAAACAGCTTTTAATGCCGGATGAGAATTTAACAACGACATTGCCGCATAAAAGCCTGGATATGAAATTCCCCAAATACCAACATTGCCATTATTGTGTTTAGCGTTTTGTACCAACCAATCAATTGTATCGTAAGCGTCGGTGGATTCATCAAACTCTGCCGAACTTTTTTTGTTTGGAATGTAAGCGCGCATGTTATCATACTTGCCTTCGCTCATAAACTGTCCACGCACATCTTGATATGCAAAAATGTAACCGGCTCTTGCCAGTTCCTCGTTAGGACCTAAGTTAGCGGGAAATTTATCTTCTCCGTATGGCGCAACCGTGTAAGGTGTACGAATCATAATGATTGGATAAGTTTTGCTTGTGTCCTTAGGAGTGTAAACCGAAGTGAATAATTTCACTCCGTCACGCATTTGAATCTTGTATTCCTTTTTAGTGTAATTGGCTTTTATCCATTCTATTCCTTGCGCAAACTGAATTGATACAGCAAACAAAAGTAGAGCTACAAAAAATCTTTTCATTAAAAATCCTCCTAACTGCTTTTGCATTTATGAATTGAGTTTCTTCCATTCGTTGAAATTTCGTTTTATCTGATTTATGTGAACCGGGATATGATCGGCATAAACTTTAAGCCAATCTTCGAGAGTCATTTTACCATTATCAGGATGAAAGATAAAGTTTTGCCAAGTTTCTTCCGGCAAATTTTTGATAACATTATAAGTCATCATTCTAAGTTGACGGAAAAGTTCCAGCGAATCTTCTATACTTTGATTATGGTAATTCAGCTTTACAGCCCAAGCATTTTCATCATAAGCCATAATTGTAGATCCAGATTCAGAGATAATTTTTCGTGCGCGGACAAAGCTACTCGCTTCACTATCTGCAATGTGAATTAGAACCTCGTGAACACTCCATTTATTTGGTGCCGGTTTGTATTGCCACATTTCTTTCGGAATTTCTTCTAGCGCTGCTATCAAATTGTTATACGCATTCGAATACAATTCGAGTAATTCATTTCTATTCATAAGTCCCTTTCTGAACTATGATTTGATGTTATAAAGTCTGCAAACCTAAAATTAGTCTAACTGATTTGGAGTTCTTAAATACCATTCCATTCTGCTGCAGCTATCGCAAATTAATACAGAGGCGGTTTTGTTTGCCCAATCGAAACCAAAGAATGTTATGCCGGGCGTGTTTAGTAAAATATTCGGCAGTTGAAAGAACCGGTCGTTCCCGCAATGGGGACAAGTGATTCTTTTCTCATTCATATTGTACTGACTGGATTCATTAGAAAATTGAATGTCCGGTTTTTGAAATAGTCCCATTTGTTACTCCAACTTAATCTGCGAATTGTTCCTAAGCTCCTTAGTGCCTGAGTATTTTAAAATCTTTTCTTAGGCACTTAGGTACTCAGTTACTTAGGCACTCACTAGAACATTGGTCTGCGCTGTTGCACTGCATTCGGATCAAAATATTTTCTCGGCAGTTTTTCATCGCGCATAGCAGCATTGTAAATAAAAGCCGCCATAATTGTTGCCGATTGAATTAAGTCCGCACGAACCGTATGGTCATACACATCCATATTTGAGTGATGAGTTCTTGTATCATATTCTAATTCATCTTGAATAAATTGGAAGCCGGGCAAGCCAACTCCATCATAAGATTGATGATCTGTGCCGCCTGTATTCCTAAATGTAACTGTAGAAGCTCCCAGATCGTTAAACGGTTTTAGCCACTGTTCAAAAATCGGCATTACTTCAAAATTGCCTTGCGTATAAATGCCGCGGATTTTACCGGAACCATTATCATAATTGAAATATGCGGCAAGTTTATCATACTCCGGCTTTTTTTCTTTTTTCTCTCTGTCAAAAAAATGATTTGCTACATAACCGCGCGAACCAATTAAACCTTCTTCTTCAGCGTCCCACAATGCAATGCGGATTGTTCTGCGTGGTTTAACACCAAGCGATTTAAGAATACGAACAGCTTCCATCGCAACAGCGCTGCCGGATGAATTATCAGTAGCGCCGGTACCAGCGTGCCATGTATCAAAATGCCCGCCGAGCATTACAATTTCATCTTTCAACTTTTTATCCGTGCCCGGGATTTCCGCGATAACATTATAACCGAGCGAATCTGTATCAACAAAGTTTGCTTGTATTTCAAGTTCAAGCGCAACCGGAATATTCTTTTGAAGAATGCGAACCATTCTATTGTATTGCTCGACCGAAACTACAATTTGAGGAAGAGGAACTTCAGCACCTTTTCTGTAAGAACCGCCACCCTGAACGAAAATTGTTCCATGTTTTCCACGGCTTGGTTCTAACAAAACTGCTGCGCCTTCATCTTTAATAAACTTAGCAACTTTTGTTTGAAGTTCTCTTTGCGCGCGCATAATTGCAAACTGATCTGCATTCTGATTTCTTCCGCCGCCATCTTGAGCTAATTTTAATTTTTCTAATTCTTCGTCAGTATAACGTTTTCCGTCCGGCTCAAGTGAAAGCGGTACATCTTGTTCACCTCTTGTTAGAACGATTGCGCCTTTCAACTTCCCTTTGAAGGCGTTCATATCGGCTTCTGTTTTGATATCCATTAAAACTGCGTTGCCTTTCAAAGTGGATTCAAGTCCGGGCGTCCAGGCTTTTGGATATGCAATTAGAGGCATGTATTGTGGCGATGTCATTGCTGCGTAAAACTTTTTCAATTCCCACCCGCGTCCAAGTGCGCCAAAGCTTTCGAGTCCGGCTTTTTCTAAGCCAAACTCTGTAAGTTTTGAAACCGCCCATTTGCCGGCATCGCGGTATTGGGGAGAAGCGGCAAGTCTTGGCGCGTAAACATCGCAAAGGTAGCTCATTAATTCCGCCACTTTGGAATTTTGCATCCCTTCTTGCCTGATGCGCTGCATCATTTGGTAATCTATTTTTTCCTGTGCGAAAAGGATAAATGCAAAACCGAAAAACATTACTGCGAGCAATCTTTGTTTCATACGAACTCCGTTCTATTACGGGTTATTTTGTTGAGTTAGTTTTTCTATTTGTCTGCGGTGCCGGAGAATATGGACTATTGCATGTTCAAGCATCATTTCAATATCATATAATCCCCAGCGTGTTTCCATTCTTGTTGATAAAACTTCTTCGTAGCTCATAGCAAGATTGTTTTTAACAGCTTCACTTGTAAGCGACAGCATTTTATCAAATTCTCTAATTGCTGAAAGGGGGGAAGTAACTTGAAAGTTCGGAGTGATCTGCTCTTGTTTTAGAAAAACATTTATTTGATTTAAGTATCTGTATCCGGCGGCTACAACATGATTCATGATTGTCTGAATAGAGCGGCAGTCTTCGTCATCTGTTTTGTCATCAAGAATTTTTCCAAACTCTTCTTGAGTGAACGACAAGATGAGTTTTCTCAAATCGTTCGATGCGCGCTCGTATTCATCCATTAGAGCGCCTATGTTGCCGGGACGGAAAGGTTTATTCATTATTCACTTTCATCATAATTCAAAATTGGGCGAAGCCATTTCTCGGCTTCCTTCAAACTGATTCCTTTACGCTTGTGGTAATCTTCAACCTGGTCTTTGCTGATTTTTCCAACAGTAAAATATTTTGATTGAGGATGAGCAAAATATAAACCGCAAACTGATGCCGCCGGATTCATTGCTAAGCTTTCCGTTAACGAAATTGAAGTCTCACTTTCAACATTCAGCAATTTCCAGATTTTTAATTTTTCTGTATGATCTGGCTGAGCTGGATAACCTGGTGCAGGACGAATGCCGGCGTATTCTTCAGCAATCAATTTATCGTTTGGCAAATTTTCTTCTGAGGCATAGCCCCAAATTTCTTTTCTCACTTTTGCGTGAAGCAATTCAGCGAATGCTTCCGCTAGTCTATCTGCAATTGCTTTCGTCATTATTGAATTGTAATCGTCATGATCTTTTTCAAACTTCTCAATCATTTTCTCAATTCCAATTCCAGTTGTAACTGCAAACATGCCGATGTAATCTTTTACATTTGATTCTTTAGGCGCGATGAAATCCGCAAGCGCAATGTTCGGCAACCTTTCCGATTTAATTGACTGCTGACGTATTGTGTGAAGTTCAGCAAGTATTCCTTTCCGGGATTCATCGGCAAAAATTTCAATATCATCTTCTACTGATGCAGCGGGGAATAAGCCAACAATTCCGTTTGCCGTTAAAAGTTTCTCTTCAATAATTTGATCGAGCAGTTTGTTAGCATCATCAAAAATTTTCTTTGCTTCACTTCCATAGTCTTTGTTTTCAAAAATTGCCGGGTATTTTCCTTTCAATTCCCATGTCTGGAAAAACGGTGTCCAATCAATGTAAGCGCGGATTTCCTTTAGTGGAAACTCTTTGAAAGTGGTAACACCAAGTTTGTTTGGCTTCTTAATAGAATAACTTTCCCAGTCCAAGTTTAGTTTATTGACTCTGGCTTTCTCAATAGAAATATATTCCTTCTCCGAGTGTTTCTTGAAATGATCTTCACGGAGCTTTTTGTATTCATCTTTTATCTTGTTAACGAAACCATCTTTGGCATCTTCGCTTAGTAGATTGCTGACAACGCCAACACTCTTGGAAGCATCCAGCACATGAATTGTTGGTTTGGAATACTCCGGTGCGATTTTTACTGCTGTATGAATTCGCGAAGTTGTGGCTCCGCCGATAAGTAAAGGAATGTTGAGATTCATTCTCTCCATTTCTTTAGCTACGTGAACCATCTCATCAAGTGAAGGAGTTATCAATCCGCTGAGGCCAATTATGTCCACATTTTTTTCAACTGCTGTGGAAAGAATTTTATCGCTTGGAACCATCACGCCAAGATCAATAATATCATAGTTGTTACAGCCGAGAACAACACCGACTATATTTTTACCGATGTCATGGACATCGCCTTTAACTGTCGCCAAAAGAATAGTACCAGAAGCCCCACCCCGTCCCTCCCCAAAGGGGAGGGCAGATTTTGAATCATGCTCTTTTAGCTTAAGTATAATTTTATCTAAAACGTTTTTAAGATCATTAATGATCTCATCATTAAGAAATCTAATAACTGAAAAGCCTTGCTTGTTAAGCCACTGTGTTCTGATTTCATCGAGTTCTTGGTTTTCCGGAATCTGATGGATACTTCCATCAACTTCTATAATTAACATTTCTGACAAACAAACAAAATCAGCAATGTATTGACCGATTATATGTTGTCTTCTAAATTTATAATTCTCAAGCTGTTTTGATTTAAGATGTTCCCAAAGAATTAATTCTGCCGGAGTCGGATTTAACCTATTATGTTCTGCAAACTCTTTTAATTTTTCATAAAGAATTGGATCTGCTGTTTGCCAACCATAGTGATTGTAACCAATCTTTTCATCTTGTACAGAAGATTCCACCTCTCCCTTTTGGGGAGAGGGCGGGAGAGGGGCTTTTATTATCGGCTCTAAAATTGCCACAGCTTTTTTCATCACTCGTGCACTTTTTACAACTTGCGGCAAAAACATTTTACCCGAGCCAAACAAATCTCCAACAACATTCATTGCGGACATTAACGGTCCCTCAATTACTTGAAGCGGCTGCACATATTTTTGCCGGGCTTCTTCAATGTCCACATCAATAAACTCAACAATTCCTTTAACGAGCGCATGCTTCAAACGTTCTTCAACACTTTCATGTCTCCATGCGGCATCTGCAACATCTTGCTTAACATCTTTTGTCAGGGTGTTTGCAAATTCAACCAAGCGTTCGGTTGCGTCGGACCTTCTGTTCAATAAAACATCTTCTACTTTTTCTAACAACTCCTTTGGGATTGCTTCATAAACTGCAAGTTGTCCGGCGTTCACAATTCCCATATCCATTCCAGCTTCTATTGCGTGATAGAGAAATGCGGAATGCATAGCTTCGCGGACAGTATCATTCCCACGGAATGAAAAAGAGATATTACTAACGCCGCCGCTAATTTTGGCGTGCGGCAAATTCTTTTTAATCCAGCGGACAGCTTCTATATAATTGATTGCATACTGGTTGTGCTCTTCAATTCCGGTTGCAATTGCAAAAATGTTTGGATCAAAAATTATGTCTTGCGGCGGAAAGCCGATTTCTTCGGTTAAAATTTTGTACGCGCGTTTGCATATTTGAGTTTTGCGTTCGAATGTATCGGCTTGCCCTTGTTCATCAAAAGCCATTACAATAACAGCAGCACCATACTTCAATGCTTTCTTTGCGTGAAGTCTAAATACATCTTCACCTTCTTTCATCGAAATTGAATTAACAATTCCTTTTCCTTGAAGACATTTCAATCCAGCTTCAATAACGCTCCACTTTGATGAATCCAGCATTATTGGAACCCGCGCAATGTCCGGTTCGGTCGCAAGAAGATTCAAAAACTTCGTCATCGCTTCTTCGGAATTGATCAAGCCTTCATCCATGTTTATATCAATAACTTGAGCGCCGTTTTCAACTTGATCTCTCGCTACGGAGAGAGCTTCTTCATACTTATTTTCTTTGATGAGCCGCGCAAACTTTTTTGAGCCGGTTACATTTGTGCGTTCGCCGATATTTACAAAATTTGTTTCGGGACGAAGCGTGAGCGGCTCGAGTCCGCTTAAACGCAAGTAAGGCTGAATCGCCGGAATTTTTCTTGGCGGATATTTCTTTGCAATTTCAGCAAAGGCTTTAATGTGGTCTGGCGTTGTACCGCAGCAGCCACCAATTATGTTGAAGAATCCTTCTTTGGCAAATTCATCCAAAACTTTCGCCATCGCTTCTGGTGATTCATCGTAACCGCCAAACTCATTTGGCAATCCGGCATTTGGATATAGTGAAACAAACACATTGGCGATTTTTGAAAGCTCTTCTATAAACGGGCGAATCTGTTTCGGTCCGAGAGAACAGTTTAATCCAACACTCAATAAATTTTTTGTATGAGAAATCGAATTCCAGAATGCTTCGGTGTTTTGTCCGCTCAATGTTCTGCCGCTCATATCAATCACAGAACCGGAAATCATTATCGGAATATTGTTGCCGGTTTCTTCGCACAGTTCCATAATTCCGAATAAAGCCGCTTTGCAAACAAGCGTATCAATCATAGTTTCAACAAGAAGGATATCTGCGCCGCCATCTATCAATCCGCGGGCTTGTTCTTTGAATGCCGCAGCAACTTCATCAAAATTTACCGAGCGGAAACCGGGATCGTTAACATCGGGAGAGATTGAAAGAGTTTTGTTTGTTGGACCAAGCGAACCGGCTACAAAGCGTGGCTTATCCGGATTCAGCTTTGTGAATTCATCAGCAACTTCCTTTGCGATTTTCGCCGCTTCAAAATTTATCTCGTAAACCATATGCTCGGTTTTGTAATCAGCTTGAGAAATTGCGGTACCATTGAATGTATTTGTTTCAATTATATCAGAGCCGGCTTCCAAATAATTTCTGTGAATTCCTTTTATGATTTCCGGCTGTGTCAGCACAAGAATATCATTGTTGCCTTTAAGATCAACCGGATGGCTTTTAAATTTTTCGCCGCGGAATTGTTCTTCGCTTAATTTGAAGCGCTGTATAAAAACGCCCATCGAGCCATCGAGGACGAGAATTCTTTTGCGTAATATATTTTGCAAAATTTCTAAATTGGTATTCATCTTCATCCTTTAAAATCTTGATCATGCTCTTTATCTTAATCATGATCAAAAAGAAGATCAAGGTCATGAGTAAGATTAAGATCAAGAATCAGAAAAGCGTAAGCCGCTTTGTTCTTTTCAGTTTTGTTTCAGTAGTGAGATATCGTTAACTTTCGTTCAAATATAATAAATAATCGAGAAGATAATGATAGTTGTAACCGGAGGCGCTGGATTTATAGGCAGCGCTGTTGTGTGGAAGTTAAACCAAATGGGCGTGGACAGAATTGTGATTGTGGATGAGCTTGGCAGCGATGAAAAATGGATGAACTTGAATGGACTTAGTTATGCCGACTTTCTTCACAAAGATGATTTCATGGCAATGATACTTCAGAAAAATGAACCGTTCAAAATCACTTCTATTATTCATCTCGGCGCTTGTTCATCAACTACAGAAAAAGATGCCGATTATTTAATGGACAATAATTTTCACTACTCGCAAGAACTTGCTAAGTTTTGTTTAGAAAACGGCACACGCTTTATCTACGCTTCCTCTGCCGCAACGTACGGCGATGGCTCCAACGGCTACGATGACGATGAAACTAAGCTTGAAACACTTCGTCCGTTAAACATGTACGGTTACTCCAAACACTTGTTTGATACTTGGATTAAGAGAAATGGTTTGATGAACAAAGTTGTTGGACTTAAATTTTTCAATGTGTATGGACCAAATGAATATCATAAAGCTGATATGAGAAGTGTTGTTCACAAAGCATTTGAACAAGTGCGGGATCATGGGAAAGTAAGATTGTTCAAGTCACACAGAAGCGATTTCAAAGATGGTGAGCAGAAGAGAGATTTTGTTTATGTTAAAGACGCAGTTGATATGATTCTCTTCTTTCTTGATAATGCCGATAAAAATGGAATCTTTAATGTCGGAACCGGTAAAGCACAAACATGGGTTGAACTTGTAACGGCGCTTTTTAATGCTGTCGGCAAGCCGGTGAATATTGAGTTTGTTGATATGCCGGAAGATATACGTGATAAATATCAATATTTTACAGAAGCCAGCTTGCAAAAAATTAGAGAAGCGGGTTACGACAAACCGATTATGAATGTAGGCGAAGGCGTTACAGACTATGTTAAAAACTATCTCCTAAAAGAAGGTTATTTTGGATTGACCAAGGACTGAGATGCCAATGACTTTAGAATCTTCAAAATCTCGCAGCGAGTTTAAGCAAAGAATTTATTTCTTTACGCTAAAATTGATTGAGTTCACTGATCTGCTGCCTAAGGATGATGTTTCCAAGAAAATTAATGATGAGCTGTTTAAGAATGGAACGAGTGTAATAAGTAAGTTTATAGAATCATCAGCAGCCTTAACTAAGAAGGATTTAACGAATTCTACTATTGAAGCAATCAAGTTTGCAAACGAAACAAAACTTTGGATGGCGCTGGTACGCGATAGCAAACGTGCCAAGTCAGATAAAGTAAAATGGTTTCTGGAAGAGCTTGACGAAATCTCAAAAGCATTAGCAGAATCAATCAACAAATAGGAAAAAGATTTGGTACAACTTGCCACGTTGTGTTATGTAATGCATGAAGGGAAAACGCTGATGTTATTTCGCAACAAGAAACCGAACGATTACCACGAAGGGAAGTGGAACGGACTTGGCGGAAAGTTTGAGCAAGGTGAATCGCCGGAAGATTGTGCGATTAGAGAAGTGGAAGAAGAAAGCGGTTTGTTGATGATTGAGCCGGAAATGAAGGGATTTATCACGTTTCCGATGTTTGACGGCAAGAAAGACTGGTATGTATTTCTGTTTACATCTACAAAGTTCAGCGGGAAACTTATTGATTCGAACGAAGGTAAACTGGAGTGGATTCCCAACGATAAACTTGTTGATCTGAATCTTTGGGACGGCGACAAAATTTTTATTCCTTGGCTTTTCCAAGACAAGCATTTTTCAGCCAAGTTTATTTATGAAGATGGAAAATTCATCTCGCACGAAGTAAAATTTTATTAACAGAGAATAAAATGAGCTGGGACGCATTTCAAGAGAGAATATTTTTAGAAAGCCAACTGGAAAGAAGGTTGCAATTCTTTCTTTTCTTTTTTATTGGCACACTTGTAATCTCACTTATCATTTCTCAAAAAGAAATTGCAATGATCTTTCTTGTAATTGCTGTAATTGTAATATGGTTACTTACAGTCTCTCTTTGGTTTTTTGTAAACAGAGTAAACGCTGCTGATAAAGCTCTTGCGGCTAATGCCGGTGCCGGACCGCGTTTTATGGAAAGGAGTTTGAGATTCTTCTTAGCTAAAGTTCTGCCGGTTTCGGCATCACTTTTACTCACAAGTTTCTTGCTCGTTGGGATAAGCGGCGTTGCCGATTCAATACTGCCGTACAAGCAAAAAGTTTTGCAAGCTGTGGAAAGTGGAAAAGAAAAAATAGAAAACGTTTATTCTAAAAAACCGGAAGTGAAAAATTTTGAAAGTGTTGATAGTGTAATCGAAGAAGGAAAATCAACACCAAGAAAGGGTGCGGAAGTTACATTTGATAATTCTATTAACAAACCAACCGGCAAAGAAGTATTAACAGATGTTCAAGTGCAACCGGGCGGCGGCACAACAAAGCCGGCGCCAAAAAAGGTTAATGTAATGCTGGCTGTGGATGGTTCACATCAAGCACCTAAACAAGATGGCGAAACAACAAGAGATAACGTTCCATCTTCACCATCAAGTACACAAGGGGCAGTAGCTAATCCCAAAGCCGATCCCTACTTTACACCGATTGAAAGAGTAATTGAAAAAACTCCGGCTGATACTAATCCGGCATTAAAACGCAAAGTCCCCGTTACCAAGATTGACACAATAAAAAAGAAAATTCAGCCGAATCCAAACTTCAAAGAGATTGAAAAAGTAATTAAGAAGTAAAATTTCTATCCAAAAATCCCTTTATTAAATCATTCACACACTCCGGATTTTCAAGCGGTGTCATGTGTCCGGCAAATGGTATAGAGGCAAATTCAGAATTTGGAATTTTTTCAGCGAGCGCTCTCATTACCGGAACCGGAGTTAGCTTATCGAACGCGCCGCAAATAACAAGTGTTGGAATTTTTATTTGTGAGAGATAATTTGTTGTGTCTGTTCTGCTCATTATCGCAATGATGCATCCTTTAACTCCTACCGGATCATTCTTTTGCGATTTATAAAGCGTGGTTAAAAACATCTTCTCGTTTTGCTTAGGCGTTTCCTCCGCAAAGCAATTTGTTACGAACATATCGGTAAACTTTACTAAGCCTTCATTATTAATCATGCTGATATTTGCCGCACGAGTAAGCTTTGCGGCATCTCCGTCTGCTTCAGCCTTAGTATCGCAAAGTATAAGCCCGCTAAACAATTCTTGGTTTCTTTCCATAGCACGCAAGGCAATATAGCCGCCCATCGAAAGCCCGCACAAAACCGGTTTTACCAATTTTAGTTCCGCGATTATGGTAAAGAGATCATCCACGAAAAACTCGAGCATATATTGTCCATCGCCAACGGCGCTCTCTCCTAAACCTCTAACATCATAGGCAACGCAAAAGAAGTTCTTTTGTAAAAAATCAATCTGGTCTTGCCACATTGTGTGATCATAGGGAAAACCGTGTACAAAGATTACAGCTTGTTTTGTAGGGTCGCCAAAGGTGTTAACGGAAATTCCATTGATTGTTTGTTTCATCTTAAACTCTTTCTCTTATTGTTCTTTGTTCGAAATATAAAACGCCTTACTGAGATAAAAAATTTTCAATTATAATTGATCGGAACTTTACCAAGCGGAACCGGGAAATGGGGCGGTAAAAACCTTTGAACTCATGCATATTTCTTTGCACTTTAAACCCTGCAATTTGATGTGTTGTCAAATCGGCACAACCAAAAGAGGTAGATATGAAAAACCTAAAATTCCTTTTCGCTTTATCATTGATAATCCTTCCGGTTATTTTTCTCGCCGGCTGTAATAAGCAAGACGAAGTTACATCACCATCTAACACAAATTTTGATTCAGCTCAATACTTGATGATTGACTATTTTGATGCTGAAAATGCAATTGAAGGTGCAACCCTTGATGCCGACCTTTCAATAAATCCCACAATGCTGAACTACAGTTTTGTGAATGCCGGCGATTTCAAACCGGGCAGCGGAATGATGCATGGTGCAGCAGTTGGCTGGATGGCAAGATATGATTGGAACAAACATCTCGGCATGATCTTTAGAAAATTGAAATTAACCGAGAGCCAAAAAACCGAAATTGATGTTTTGGTAAAAGCTTATCATGAATCAATGAAACCGCTGGTAAAAGAATTTGCAGAGGCGAACAAAGCTATTATTGATGCTGCAAATGCACAGCGCAAAGCTATTGCCCAAGATGTTAAAGATGGCAAAATCACAAGAAGAGAAGCGGAAGAAAAGCTTAAAAACTTGAATGAAAGAGTTCGCAATGCAATTGAAACTAATCCGGCTACAGCTTCAGTTAAAGAACAAATGTGTGCTAACAGAAAAACATTGCTTGATGGAGTTCGTGCTTTGTTAACTACTGAGCAGCAAGCAACTTGGGACACCGCTGTTGCAAGAATGAAATCTCCTTGCTGACAATAATACATATCTGAAACTTTAAACCCCGCCGGTTAAATAATTGACGGGGTTTTTTGTTGATTAAATTTGGTTAGGCAAGCCGGGGTAGTAAAGCCAGTTAGTAAACAACTCATCAAGTTTTGTCCCCGAAATTGATTCAACAATTCCTTTGAAATCTTTAGTGGTTGCATTGGAATGAACAAACCGCTTATAGTATTCTCTTACAGAGTTAAAAAAGTATTTATCGCCAATTTTTTTTCTTAGTTCATGCAAAAAGAAAGCTGCTTTTTGATAAGTCTCAACATTAAGTAACTCTGAGAGTTTTTTGTAACCTTGATGAATTACCGGAGTTTTCCAATTGGTGCTTTGACGGTAACTTCTCATGTATTCATTCATGATTTTGTTAAAGCGCTCTTTTCCGTCGCGCGCTTCAAAGTAAAGCGCAGTAAAGTAAGTTGCAAATCCTTCACTAAGCCATACTTCCGACCAATCGGACATTGTAACAGCATCGCCAAACCATTGATGAGCAATTTCGTGCGCGACTGTTTCTTCGTTATCTTTTTCACCGGTGAAAGAGGGACTTTTTTCCGTGAAGAAAATAGCGCTGCTGTTTTCCATTCCGCCAAAAATTGTTGATGACTCTACAAGTGAAAGTCTTGAGTAGGGAAAGGAGCCAATAGTTTCTTCGTAGAAAACAACCATATCTGCTGCGCGCTTAAAACCGTTTACTGCGTTTAAACTATCTTCGGGATAAGTGTAATAAAAAATTGGGATTCCGGATTCAGTTTTAGTTTCGGTGATTGCAAAATCGCATACTCCAACTACCATACAATATGTTGGAACCGGTTCCTTCATGCTGTATGTGTATTTAGTCTCATTTAGATTTAGTAATGATTTCTCAACTAAATCACCGTTACAAATAACTTCGTAGCCCTTTGGGATAGAAACATTAAAGGTTACCGAAGCTTTGTCGGAAGGATGATCAATAGCGGGAAACCAATAGCTGGCGTAGTTTGCCCAGTTATCGCTGAAGGCAGAAAAATTTCGGTACTTATTTTTCCCAACAAACAAGCCGCTCTTAGGGGCGCCATTATAATTAACAGTAATAGTATGGTTTGTGTTCTTCTCGATTATCTCCGAGAGTAAAATTTGCAAGATTCCATCTTCGTGCTTAAAATCTATAGGTTTGCTGTCCAAAGCACACGAATGAACATTCATTTCTCTCAGATTGAATTTCAATTCTTCGAGATTACTAACGGTTCTGAAGTTAATTTCCGTCTTAGCAGAGATATTGAAAGATAGGTCGGAGATTTTAAGATTAATAGTGTAGTGAATTACATCAATTTTATTTTGCATCAAATTATAATCTGCTTTATCCGTAGCAAAAGCAATTGATGCAAGTATTGTAACTGCAAAAAGCATCTTCTTCATTTAACTTCCACGAAAAATTTATAAGTGTTGCTTGGTCAAAGGAATGGTGTAAATTAAGATTTTTTCCTATTTACAAAAAATGTTCTGAGCTATTTGCGTAAAAATCTATAAAGCGAATTCGCAGTTTCTATGAACAGCACTCTGATTGAATATTTTGCGCTACTGCTCCAACGGAATTTTAACTGTGAAGGTAGTTCCGGCATTTAGTTCTGATTTAACAGTAATAATTCCGTTATGCAAATCAACGGCTCTCTTTACAATAGAAAGACCGAGTCCTGTTCCAGAAATATCGGTAGTGTTTTTAGCGCGGTGAAATGGTTCAAATAGGTGTTTCAAATCGTCAGTTGGAATACCAATACCTTTATCCTTAACAGAAATTACCATCTTGCCTCGCAATTGCTTTATGGTCAGTTCTATTTTACCTCCTTTAGGGGAGTACTTAATCGCGTTGGATAGTAAATTCAATAAAATGAATTTCATCAACTTCGGGTCTAGTCTATAATGAATTTTTTTAAGGGTGAAATTAAAAATTAATTTGTGTGCTTCTGTTGCAGATATTTTTGCTTCTTCAATTACATCAAGACAAAACTCATGTAGATCAATTTCTTCTCTGTTCAAAACTATTTTTCCGCTTTCGGAACGGCTTATGGTTAATACATCGTCTAAAAGTTTCGTTAAGTAATCAACCGAGTTTTTAATTTTGTCTAAGAATACATCCAATTTGTCCTCAGTCCATCTTTTCCTATAACGCTGAATCATTTCGGCAGAAACCCTTACTGTTGTAAGAGGTGTTCTAAACTCGTGCGAAGTTGTTGAAATAAAGCGGGATTTTAGTTCGCTCAACTCTTTTTCTTTTTCGAGTGAATGCTGAAGCATCCTTTCAAACTCTTTCTCTTTCTCGAACTCAATTATCAGTTTCTTGTTTACTTTGTCTAATTCTTCCGTTCTTACATTAACCAACTCTTGCAAGTGATCTCTATGCAGCTCGAGTTCCTTTTCTACTCGCTTGCGTTCTGCCCGTGTTTGTAATGTAATAATACCAAATGCCAAATCGTTAGCCAGTTCTTCAATTAATCGGATTTCATCCTGTGTAATTACATTCCTATTCGTAGAATAAATTAATATGACTCCAAAAACTTGGGAATTCTCATTCTTAAGAGGTAGTGCCATGCCCGATCTATATCCTCTTTGCAGAGCTTTTTGGCACCACGATTCCAAACTTGCATCAGAACTAAAATCCTGAACATAAATTATATCACCCGTCTGGATTACTTTTTGTGCTGGTCTTAGTCCGCATTCTATTTCCTCTGACCAATCAAATTTTTCTTTAGCTTTAAGATCTATATCAATACCAGCCCAAGCTACCGGGTGTATTGTATTTGCATCCGAATGTTCTGTATAGCCCACCCATGCAAAATCATATCCGGCTTCCTCACATATTATTCTACAAATTTCATTAAGCAAGGATTGCTCATCTTCCGCGCGCAATAAAGACTGGTTACAGTTGCTAATTGCTTTCAGTTCACGATTTAATCGGAGAAGCGCTTTTTCCGCTTCTTGACGCTCAACTAGAAGATGCAACCGATCAAGTGTTACTGCTAAATGGCTTGCCATTGCTAAAAGAAATTCCTTTTCAGAGCGAGTCGGTATCCGAACACCCTCATCGGAAAAAGTTCCCGTGCCTACTGTACCGAGATGTTTGTCCAAAAGGTAAATTGGAACGTTTATGATAGTACGGTTACCCAGTGTTTCAACAATTTTCTTGTTGGTCCTTTCATCTGCTCTAGCATCCTCAACAATAACTATTTCTTTTGCCTCGGCAATTTCTTCAAGCATTCTATCACCTTCGATAGGAAGAATTAAAGTGCCTTCGGGAGACATAACTATATCTTCAAAATCGCCACGGGCTACTAAAGCATTAAAATATTTCTTGTCCTCGCTTAAAAGATAAACCCATACAGTTTTGTAGCCGAGTATATTTTTTATTTCATTCAGAGCAGCAGTTAAGGCTTGGGAATAAGTTTGGGCAAACTCTAAATTTTTGGATAGCCTTAATAATGACTGTGAGTGTTTAATTCTTTCGTTTAGCGCAGCTTCATTCTTTTTTCTTTCGGTGATATCTCTAACAATTCCTAAGAATCTTTTGTCCGGCAGCATAATTCCGCTAATTTCTACCGGCAGTAGTGAGCCATCATTACGAATAAGATTTCGCTCCGCCAATGCAGTTTTTCCAGAACGTAATTTTTCAAATTGAATTGGAGTAGTTTGCTGTTCTTCAGCAGGAATCAAATCTTGCATTCTTAATTTCAGCAGCTGATCGCGTGTATAACCAAGCATATTGCAGCCGCTTCTATTAACATCTATATAATTACCGTTAGAATCGGCAATGAAAATACCATCCATTGCTTGTTCAACTAATGTTCTATAACGTTCTTCACTTAGTTTCAAAGCAACTTCCGCATTCTTTCGCATAGTAATATCGCTGAATGTTACTATTACCTGCGTAAGTTCATTTTCATTACTCCAAACCGGATCTGCATTTACCAAAACCCAAACATCATTCTTATAATTTGTTCTGTGAACTCCAACCACATAGTTTCTTAATTCTTTGCGTGTTGCAAGTACATAGTTAACCGGGTATTCTTCGAGTGGTAAAACCGTCCCATCTTCGCGGTAGAAATGCCAAGCCGGATCAATTGCTTTTTTACCTAATAATTGATCTTCCGATAGTCCAAGCAATATTTCAGCTGAGTGATTACATATCAGTATTTGTGTGTCCGGAGTATGAACAATAACAGCGGTCTGAATTTTTTGAATTAATGTTCTATATTTTTCTTCGCTCTCTTTAAGAGCCTCTTCTGCCAATTTACGATCTGTAATATCTTGCACCGTACCAATAGAACGCAGAGGTTTATTTTCTTCATTATAAATTGTTTCGCACTGTTCATGTACAAATTTTATCCGTCCATCATCAAATCTCAGCCGGTGGTCTATAGCATACGGGGTACGGTTTACAAGCGAATTTGAATATGCCGTATTAACAACTTCTCTATCATCGGGATGAATGGCATTCAAAAATGCCTCGTAGGAAGAGCCAAACTCCTTAGGATCAATTTCGAATATTCTAAAAATTTCATCAGACCATCTAAGAATGTTGTTGGCTATATCCAATTCCCAGCTGCCAATTTGAGCAATTCGTTGAGCTTCGTTAAGTTGTGCTTCACTTTTTTTAATTGTTTCTTCTGCCCGTTTACGTTCGGTGATATCACGACCGATTGCCAGTACACTCGTCACTTTGTTTTGTTCGTCGCGCTCAGCGATTATTCGTATCTGATGAACAATTTGTTCATTGTTTGGGTTGGGAACAAGAATTTCCAATTCGCTATTCTCGCCGCTGGCGAGAGCATTATCCACAGCTTGTGCATAAGATTCGAAACTTCCATCAGGATTGAGCTCGCGTATGGTTGTGCCAATCATAGCGGAAGCACCGGTTGCCAAGGTTTTTTCAAGTATCGGATTGACGTAAACAGTCCGACCATTTCGATCGTACCTGACGATATTATCCGGCAAACTCTCAGCCAGAGTGCGGAATTCATATTCACGCTTTCTTAGTATGCGGTCACTTCGGTCGCGTTCCAGTTCGGCAGCTGCGCGAGTAGCAACAAGCTGCAATACTTGGATAGCTATTGAATCTTCAGGATGTGACTTACTGCTCATAAGGGCAATCAAACCGATTGGCTTGCCGAAAGAATCCCAAAGTGGAATTCCCATATAACTATCTACACCCATTTCGAGTAGCAGCTTATCATCGGGAAATAATTTCTGGACTTCTTTCGGATAAAAGCATAGCTGCCGCCCCATTACATTTTCGCATGGTGTTCCTTTCAGTGCATAGCGAATATTTGGTACAATTGAACCTTTGGCATATAATGCAATAGTTTCCGCAATTTCCGGATTATCATCTAACTTATCTACAACAACATAATCCATATCAAGATTTTCACCAAGAAACTGTGCAAGAGAATCGAAAAAGTTTTCTTCGCCGGTTTGCCAGCCACGCTCAGCAACAAAAAACAAAGATTTTTCCAATAGTTTGCGCGAGGTGATATCGCGAATATTTGCAAGTGTATATATTTCACCGTTTAACTCATAAGTTGAAATATTGATTTCAAAATCAAACTCACTACCATCTCTTTTTCTTCCGCGCGTTTCATAGAATGATGGAATTTCTTCTCCAGAATCTCTACGCTTCACATTTTCAATTATTTGTTGATGATGGCTTGGAGCTATGCATTCAAGTATTGAAGTTCCTACAATTTCTTCGAGTTTTTCATAACCAAATAATTTGAGATATGCTGGATTAGCAAAAACATGTACACCCTTTTTTGATACACCGAGTGCATCTCTGGAATTTTCAAACATTATCCTGAGTTTCGTTTCGCTTTCAAGGAGAGATTCTTCGGCACGTTTACGTACTGTAATATCTTGCATCATTCCAAGCATAAAGATCGGCTTACCGGATGAATCCCTTCTTACATTAGCTTCGCTGTGTATATAGCGAAGCTCTCCGTTATGTCTAATAATTCGATAATCCAGATTGTAAGGAATGTCTTTCTGAACTGCATCAATGGCTGTCTTCTCAGCTCTTTCTTTATCTTCCGGTAAGATTAATTGAAGCCATTGTTTATGCCACTCATCCAATTCTTTATGATAATTCTCTTGCTGTAATCCGAAAATGCGACAAGATTCATCAGAAAGGATAATTTTATTGTTAACGAAGTCGCGTTCCCAATAACCAACATTTGCTATTCGTTGAGCTTCAGTAAGGCGCCGTTCACTTTCTGATAGATTGCGTAGTGTTAAGAGGCTTGTCAATCCATCTGTTAATCTTGTGCTGATTTCCTTTAAGAGTTTTTTCTCTTCGGAAGTCCAACTTCTGTTTCTCGAACACTGATGCAAAACGAACATCCAAGGTTTGTCAATTTTGGGATGCAAACTAATTGCCAATTGGGATTTGATATTGAAACTTTCAGATACTTTTTGCGGGAGTGGTTCTTCATTGCCCGGACCAAATCCTACAGGATAACATGCAGCTAAAACAGCTTTGAATACCCTAATTGCTTCCGAATCCACAGGAATTTCTACTCCAAGAATCATTGCACCAGGGTGTTCAGGTTTGGTTCGCTCGATAGGTACCTTCCATGAAGAAGCTTCAATATCACAAGGGTAAATAAAGCTTGCCCGGTCGCAATCGAAAGTAGAAAGTATTATATCTAAAACATCACTCATCATTTGTTCAACATTATTTGCTTCCTGTATAGCTCTGTTAATCCTATCCATATTCTCGAAAAAGCGGAGATTAGCTTGCCGTTCTTCTTCAGCTTGTTTCCGTTCGGAGATATCATGACCAATTGCCAAAGCGCCCACAATTTTGCCTTCAATATCACGCTCGGCGAGGAAGTGAACTTCATGAATATGAAGATTCCCTTCGATGTCCCTGAGCATTATCTCCATCTCGTCTTCAGTGCCGGTTTTAATTACACGCCGAAGTTTTTCGTTGTACTCTTCTAGTCCTTTGGCTTCATTAAACTGGATTTCGGCTGAGAGTTTTCCTACAAGTGAAGAGTTTGTATAGTTAGTTGCCGCTACAACGTGGTTTAAGTATATCACACGGCAATCTATATCATAGCGAATGATATGATCAGGTAAGTTTTCGGCGAGTGTACGGAATTCTCGTTCGCTATTTCTTAATTGAAGCTCGGCTAATTTTAGTTCTGCGATATCATTAACGGTGGAACGGCTCATCAAATAATTTCCATCGCTGTCTTTTATAGCAGTAGCGCTGGCAAGTATTGGAAGTATAGAACCATCTTTACGGATTAATTCGAACTCAAGATTCTTAATCCAGCCTTTTTCTTTGAAGCCTGGAAAATTTTCGTTGAAGGTTTTAAGACTCTTTGGAGTAATAATATCGGTGAATTTCATTTTCCCGATAACTTCTTCAAGAGTATAACCGAGCCATTTAAGTTCCGTATTGTTAATACGAACAAACGTACCCTCCTTATCAAGTGAATGATAGCCGCAAGGTGCATTGTTGTATAGATCGCGAATCTCTTCTGCCGCTTTTTGTAAAGCTTGTTCCGCTTGCTTTCGCTCTGTTATGTCTGTAACAACACCTTCTATTGCTACAGAGTTGCCCCCTTCATCAAGTACCAAAATATTCCGTTGGTTCAGCCAGCGGGCTTCACCGGATTTATGAATGATTTGATATTCATACGTTTGAGGCAATATACCTTTTTGCAAATTCGCCCAGTGCTCTTCAAAATATTTAATCCAATCCGAATGAATAGATTGTTTGAAGAGAAGGGGGTTATCGTAATAATCATCAGGGGAGTAGCCGAAAATAGTAAGCGCTGCGGGGCTGATATATTCGTATTTACCATCAGCCAAAGACATCCTGTAAATAACATCCGGCGCGTTTTCTGCCAGACGGCGAAATCTTTCTTCACTTAGATATAATGCGTTTTCAGCATCTCTGCGCTCAGCTTCCGATTCTATAAATTCCATTGCGAAGGAAATATCTTTTACCATTTCGTCAAGGAGAACAACATCATCATCTTCAAAGAAATTTAATTCATCGGAATAAATACAAAACGCCCCAACTACTTTTCCAAAAACTATCAGTGGAAAGGATGCAGTAGATTTATAACCGTACTGGATTGCTTCATTTTTCCACAAGAGCATACTATCGTCGTCAATAATATTATTCGATATTTTATGCTTGCCTGTTCGAATAGCAATTCCGGTAGGTCCGCTGCTTCGTTGTACGTCATTTAAATCAATAACAAGATTGTCTAGATAAGAGCTTTCAACTCCGCTTGATGCGGCTACATCAACTTTGTTGTTTTTTGCATTTATAATACCAATCCACACCATAGTAAACTTGCCGTATTCTGTGGCTATCCGGCAAGCTTCATCAAAAACTTCCTTTGTATTTCTAATTCTTACAATAGCTTGATTTATATTGCTGAGAACCGCATAAATGCGGTTAAGTTTACGTATCTGAGATTCGGCACGCTGGCGTACAGCTAGCTCATCCTCTAATTGAACGTTCGCGTGATGCAGTTCAATCGTTCTTTCTTCAACTCTGTCTTCCAGCTCATCGTTGATAGTTCTTAATTCCTTCTCTGCCTCTTTCCGTAAATTGTTTTCTTCTTCAAGCTGGTTGTAAGCCCTCATGAGTTTTGTGTAACCCAGAATTTCATTTTTCAAAATATGGGCTACGTAACTAAAGAAAGTTGGTAAGTGAAAACGCAAATCACCCGTTGTTACATAAAGATCTTCAATTTTAACTACGGCTATTAACTCTGTTCCAACTTGAAGTGGAAATGCCCAAATATTTGCTTTGGTAAACTCTGAAGAAATGAGTTTTGTATTGTCAAAACTACTTTGCAGTTCAAAGGAAGTTTTTGTTTCAAAAACTTTTTTAACAATGCTGTCATTTATTTCTTTTATCGGTTCTTTCCTGCCAAGCACATCAGCATAAAATATCTGGCTGTCAATTAGATAATAAATAATAATGTTAGATCCGCCAATGTTCTCAAGTATGATTTGAAGAAGATTACTAATTGTGTTTTCAAGTCCGGAAACCGAACTCATTTTTCCCATAAGGTGTGTAAACAACTCAAGAAATGATTTTTCCTCGGCAAGCCTTTTTACTCTCTCGTTTAATCTGGAAAAGTCTTCTCTTGAAATGGAAATTTCATCATTCATCGGAATTACCATTAATTTGATTTAATGCGGTTATTAGTCTCGATTCTAAATTATCGAGATTTACATCCAGTATTTTCAACGGCAGCTCAAGATATTCTGCTATTTTTTCCGATTCGTTAGAATAATCATTTGTACAGCGAGTTCTAACGGCTAATATATACTTTCTGTCTTCATGAAAAATTTGTTTAACAGTTTCCCGGTCGCTGCCGAAAAGTTTTTCGAAAGTACTTTTCCAATTCAAGGCAAAGTCTTCGAACAAGAAGAAAGCTCCAAGAGATAATTCCTTATTGTAAAGATAGTTCCCGAGTAAAATTTCAGCGCAGTTCTGTCCCTCTGTTCTAAATGTATTGAAACGGCTTAAGATATTATCCATATTAGGGTGGCACTCACCGTAAAAAACAAATTTTCTAGTGCATGAATATTTTTCAAGTTCACGGCAAAGGCTTTTCTCAAGCAGATCGTAATTTGTATGCAGGTTGGAGTCGAGAAATGAAGTGCTAATTAGCCACTTGTTCTTCTTTATCAGCCAATTAATTTCTTTATTAAAGATGCCACAGCCAATAAGAATCGGCTCTCTGCACTTAGTTGAATGAACCAAATTCATAAGCCGCCTCAAGCATTGCTCTAATGTTTTCTTCCGGTATAGCCAGAGGCATTACCAGAGTTCCAAATAAAAATTTGTTGCCCCTCTTGCCGGTATCAATTATGCGTTTTACTTCGCTTCTAATTTCCTCGCGCGTCCACTCAACCAATTTAATATCATTTATTACACCGGCGTAAAGAGCTCTCCCGGCAATATTGTTTTTGCCTTCGTTTAAGTCATCAAAAGGACTCAAGTAAAAATTTGTTAGTCCTATTTTTTCAATTACACGGTTAATAACGGGATTCATCCTAGCGCCGCCGCAGTAATAAACAACGCTTTGTAAATCAAATGAACTAAGATCTTTTAGCATCCAGGGGATGGAGAGTTCTTCAAATAATTTACGAGGAACAAAATCGAGCGAGCCAAACGGATTGGAATACAAAAAAACATTTGCGCCAGCGTCTCGGTATGCTATTAATTGTTTACGAAAAAATTCCGAAGTTTTTTCAAGAAGCTCGTCACGCAAATCGTACGGACCGGAAAGTAGAAGATCAATCCATTTTTCCATTCCCATCAAAAGGGCAGGCATTGTCATAGCAGAAGTTAGATAAGCGCAGATAGGATACTTCCCATCTGATTCTCTTTTGAGTATTTGCAAACACTTTAATGATTCTTCGAACTTTGGATGAGACGAAATATCTTCCGGAATTTCAAGTTTATGAATGTCTTCAAGATTTTTAATAACCATATGACCAACATTTGGCGGACCACACTCTGAATAAATAATATTTTTACAGCCGAGTAACTCTGCTTCTTTTCCAACGTAGAATAGACTCCAAAGATTATCATATCCATATTTATCCCTCATCTTTAACTGTCCTTCTGCAACATACTCTCCTTTTGAATAATAATCTTTTAGCGACATTCCCAATTCACTTGCCCCTTGATCAAGCAAATTACAAAATACCGGTATTCGATCCGTTAGTTCACCATTTACTGCTGAGATTAATCTGTCAATTCCGTTGATCATGACTGTATTTCCGCAATTAAGTTTTTGACTACTTGTCCGGCAGCAATTCCGTTTTCTGCCCATGCATCAGCCTTAACTATTTTATACAGATCGCGGTTATATTTATAAGGTGCGCCGCCAACAATTATTTTAATTTTTTTTTCAAGCTTTCTCCCAATAAGTAGTTCGCGCACTTTAACGGAGCCATTTTCACCACGGGCAGTGTGAAGCATCATTGAAGAAATACCAATTACTTGAGCATCGTTATCAATTGCTTCGTCAACAAATCTTTCGGCTGTAACATTTAGTCCTAGATCAATAATATCAATCATTTGTGCTTTTAAACATCCTATTACAATTTTTTTCCCGAGACCATGAAAGTCTCCGAACGAAGTACCTATTACCATTTTGCCAATCATTGTGGGGGGAACAGTAAAAAGTGCAATCATTTCTTCCGTTACTTGAGATGCAATTTGCGCAGTCATAAAATGTTGAGCTAGGTTAGCTCCAAAATCTTGAGCAATTGAAGCGGACATGTATTCAATGGAGGGTACTACAACTTTAAAGACAATATCTCTTGGAGAAATTCCATTTTCCAAGGCGTCATGAACAACTTTCAGTGCGGCATTTTTATCTGTATCAAAAATTGCTTCCTGGTATTTTGCTATTATTTGGTCAATCACAACTCACTCCTACATTAATACACCCACCAAGTGTGATTCCAAGAATTCAGTTAAGTGTTCAACTGAATCTCTTTAGCCAATTTTCGTAATTTTCTTTTATTCCTTTCACGAGTCGGTAATAATTTACCATAAATATTTATGAATGTCTTTACAATTTTCACCAAACATATTATGACTTTTTCTCCTTTTATTATGTTGTTTGCAATAGAGAAATGTCAACGAAAGTCATGTTGCTTTATTTCATATGAAAATGAATTTGCATGAGGAAGTTAAATTTGCTCGAAGCTGCTAAAGGAACAACATCCTTACTACGATAGAGCGCTAACGCTTGGATGTTTTTAGATCCTTTTTACGACAACAATAGTCATATCATCGTGCTGAGGGAAACTATCTACAAACTTAGTTACATCTTTTAATATAAGGTTGATTAGCTCTCTTGAGCCAACATTCCGGTTTTTTTCAATCAGGCTAATTAGTTTGTCTTCGCCAAATTGCTCATGCTTCTCGTTCATAGCTTCAGTAAAGCCGTCTGTGTAAAGAACAAAAACATCACCCTGATTAATTGCGAACTCTTCTTCGTTTAATGTGGAAGTAAATATGTGTCCCTCTTCTAAACCAAGAGCCATACCTTTACTAAGCAGTAGTTTTGTTCCGCCGCTTTGTTTACTAGTTAAAATACCGGGATTATGTCCCGCGCGCGCGTAAATCATTTTGTGATGATTAACATCGAGGATAGCATAAAACATGCTCACGAAAGAATTCTTCTCAATTGTTTTGTAAAGCAAGCGGTTCACTTTTGCTAAAACATTCTTAGGAGATGTATCTTCTTCTGCATGGGCTTGGAGAATTCCTTTAGTAAGCGTCATGTAAATTGCGGCACCAACACCTTTGCCGGAAACATCGCCGATAGCTACGCCAAGTTTGTTGCTGCTTAGTTTTACGAAATCAAAATAATCTCCGCCAGCTTCTATAGCCGGAATTGAAATTGCAGCAATATCATAACCCGGAATTTTCGGTTCTTCTTTCGGTAACAAAGAAAGCTGAACCTTAGCGGCAATTTCAAGTTCTTTACGCAATCGTTCTCTTTCAGAAATTCTTTTAACGTGAGAAGGCAACCCATAGCTTTCCAAAACGTATTCTTCTTTGCGTAAGCGACTCACTATATAAATTATCGGGATTATTAAAAACGCTATTATGATTAGCAAAAGATTAAATTGGAAAAATGAGTTGCTCGAATTTAAGAGTGGAGTACTTCGTGTAATCATACCGGTTGTGAACAGCATACTTGCTATGGCTAACAAATCGAACTTGAAATAAAGATAACCAACCAAGCAGCCGAACAAGAAATCTTTAATAACTCCGGCAGCAAAATTATTTAAAGAAGGAGGCGTTTCAGAAATTACAAAGGCAAAAACAGTAACAATGCCTGTTAAAAGAATACTAAGCCATTTCCGTTTCCATCTTTGATAAGAAATGTTGACAACAAAAAAGACAGTAACAATGCTGGCACTAATTGCCGAAGACATTGAGTCCAACACAACAGAAGCCGCGGGCGCGAAGCCGGAAAAAATATCTAAAATCTTGCTTGTATTTATAAAAACATTTGCGTGCGGCTGATTTAGCAGAATAGCAGCAGCTATATATAAGAATGAAAGTCCAATACCAAGAACCCAGCCTTTGCCAAGTGAAGAACCGGATTGAATTGAAAAAATATGCGAATTAATGAAACTGTCAATTCCTCTCAGTTTTTCGGGCCATAAACTTCGCGCATGAGATTCACCCACAGACCAAGTTGCAAAAACAAGCAGTGCTAAAAAGAAATAAACTATTAGTCCGTTAGTTAGAACCAGAATAACTTTAGTGTTTAGGAAAGCTAAATTTCCTATTGATACGCCTTGACCGAGACCTGGCCAGTAATTTACAAGAGAAACGAGAGTCATAAAGAAGTAGATGATGAATATATTTCTGCCCACGCTCATCCAAACTTCGCCCTGATGATATTTCTTTATGTATAAGAAGAACGCAAACATCATTAAAAAGACAACCAAAATGGCGGATACGGTTCCGAATAAATATTCTCCGGCGTTGAAAAATTCTTTGTACTCTTGCGGAACATCTAAGTAATTGTAATAACCGCTTATCTGATTCCCTTTGACCAATACTTGAATTTCTACTTTTGCTTTAAGTTCAGGGACAGGCTTATCAAAACGGATGAGATAATCTACGCGGTTCTTAAAATTATCTTGTTTGCTGTCTTTGTAAGAGAATTTTGTTGTATCAATCTTTTGGATATCTACCAAATACTTCTTTGCTAATTTCAACGCCTCATTTTCTTTGAGGGATTGAATCGAAGTAGTATTCGGCAGCAAATATTTAAACCCAATCACATTTCCGTTCGAGCTGACCGATACGAAGTAGGAATACTGAGGAATTTCTTTGCTTAAATTTTGATGGAACATTACATCCCAACTTCTTAGAGGGAATTCGGCGTGCCGCAAATATTCGGAATATTTTTCATCACCAAGTATTTTTATTAGGTATCTGTTCTGAACCATGTATGCATTAATGAAGGCTTCGCTATGGAATTGGTCGGTGTTAATTCGTTGTTTAGCTAAAAATTCCTTAGCGATTTTGATGGCATCCGGACGAGTCGTGTTCATCGTATTGCTTTGATATGAAGAAGATAGTAATGCCGAAGCTAATGCAATCAATAGAACGATTGAAGCTAATATCCAATACTTATGATGGTTGATATTTCTGGTCATTTTGGCATCCACGGGTATTTTTCTCCAACATTTAAGACGGCTGCAAAATAGAAAGGTTTGGTTATACTTACAATCATTGGAGTCAAATAAGAAATGCTGAAGTAAAAAATCTGTTCCTGCCCAAATCAAAAAATTCTTATCTTTGCCTCATAAATCAGCGCAGAGAAAAATGAAAGAACCCGAAGTAAACTTAGATTTAGCTCTTGAGCATGGCTTAACAAAAGAAGAATATGGCTGGATTTGTGAACGGTTAGGAAGAGTTCCATCTTTTACTGAACTTGGCATCTTTTCCGTAATGTGGAGCGAGCATTGCAGTTACAAAAACTCAATTGCCCTGCTTAAAACTTTACCCAGAAGCGGCGGAAGATTACTTGTTGGCGCCGGTGAAGAAAATGCCGGACTTGTAGATATTGGTGATGGATTAGCTGTTGCATTTAAGATTGAAAGCCACAACCATCCTTCCGCGGTTGAACCGTACCAAGGAGCTGCTACAGGTGTTGGCGGAATTTTACGAGATATTTTTACAATGGGCGCACGCCCAATCGCAAGCTTAAACTCACTTCGCTTCGGCTCGCTTGATGACGCACGTACCAGATATTTATTTGAAGGTGTTGTTAAAGGAATTGGAGATTATGGAAACTGTTTCGGCGTGCCAACAGTTGCCGGAGAAGTTTATTTTGATGAATGCTATAGAACAAATCCTCTTGTAAATGCGATGGCAATTGGCTTGGTTGATACTGGCAGAGTAGTTTCGGCAGTTGCAAAAGGTGCAGGCAATCCGGTTATGATAGTAGGTTCTTCAACCGGAAGAGATGGAATTCACGGTGCGACTTTTGCCAGCGAAGAAATTTCTGAGAAATCAGAAGCAAAGCGCCCTTCCGTTCAAGCCGGAGATCCGTTTACGGAAAAATTATTATTAGAAGCCACTCTCGAAATCATAAAGCAAGATTTGGTTGTTGGAATTCAAGATATGGGCGCTGCGGGTATTTCTTGTTCAACCAGCGAGATGAGCGCTAAAGGCGAATCGGGAATGATAATTGACTTGAATAAAGTTCCTCTCCGCGAAGAAGGGATGAGCGCTTATGAGATTATGCTTTCCGAAAGCCAGGAAAGAATGTTGGTTATTGCTAAGAAAGGCTGCGAAGATAAAGTAAAAGAAATTTTTGAAAAGTGGGATTTGCATTGCGAGATTGTTGGTGTTGTAACTGATGAGCAAAAAGTTATTATCAATTATGAAGGTGAGAAGAAAGCCGAGATTCCTCCGATTGAACTTGTACTTGGTGGAAATGCGCCGGTATATATCCGGGAAACTTCCGAACCAAAATATCTGAGCGAAACCAGCAAGTTCGATTTATCTAAAGTCCCGGAACCGGATTCCATAATTGATTCATTCGAAAAAGTTTTTTCCTCACACAACATTGCAAGCAAGCGTTGGGTTTACGAGCAATACGATTCCATGGTTCGCACAAATACAATTGTTGGTCCCGGCTCGGATGCTGCAGTAATTTTTATCAAAGGAACAAACAAAGCTCTCGCCGCAAAAACAGATTGCAACGGACGCTATGTTTATCTTAATCCAAAAGAAGGAACCAAAATTGCTGTAGCAGAATCAGCGCGTAATGTAGTTTGTACCGGCGCAATTCCTCTTGCAATTACAAACTGTTTGAACTTTGGCAATCCTTATAAACCGGAAAATTATTGGCAATTCAAAAAAGCAATTGAAGGAATGGGCGAAGCTTGCCGTTTCTTTAATACTCCGGTTACAGGAGGCAATGTAAGTTTCTATAACGAAAGTCCGGATGCGGCAGTTTATCCAACTCCAACTATAGGTATGGTTGGATTGATTGAAGATATTGAAAATGTAACAACCGCTCAGTTTAAGAATAAAGGCGATTTGGTTTATGTACTCGGCGAAGATTACGAAGAAATTGGCGGCAGCGAATACTTAAAAGTTGTTCATAATCTTGTTACCGGAGAAATTCCAAATCTCGATCTTCAAACAGAAAAAGATTTGCATACTACGGTTCTTCATCTTATTGAAAACGAATTAATTGAATCAGCTCACGATGTTTCCGACGGCGGTATTCTTTGCGCATTGGCAGAGTGCTGCATAATAGATGCTGAAAAACCAATCGGCGCAAAAGTTCATGTACCGATTAAGAAGAGAGAGGACTTCTCATTTTTCTCCGAAAGCCAATCTCGCGTTATAGTTTCAGTAAAAGAAGAGAACAAAGAAAAATTCGAAGAGAATACAGCAAAAAGTTTTACTCCTTTTACTCTTCTTGGCGAAACCGGCGGCAACAGTCTTAGTTTGAATGACCAGTATGAGTTCTCGCTGACTCACTTAATTGATTGGTATTACAATTCAATTTCAAAAAAGATGCATGCGAAAGTTTAAGATCTTTAAGAAGATTGGTTCGTACATATCTCTTGCTACTGTGAAAAGTATAATTGAGTTTATTGATTATTACTTCATCGGTCTATTCAGGCGCATGGATCAGCATAATTTATTTTTTGCCGGTGCCGGAATTTCTTTTTCTCTCTTTCTTGGAATGATTCCTTTCATCCTTCTCATCTTTTCTTTGCTCGGTAATATTTTCGACCAAGTAGTTATTGAAGAACAAATTAATAATCTTATTGACCAGACAATTCCGTATCCGGCTTACGCCAACTATGTAAAGAATCTCATTAGCACACGTTTGCCGGAAGTAATCGAATACAAAACTTCAGCATTCTACATCGGTATTGGCGGTTTACTTTTCACTTCAACATGGATTTTCAGCAGCGTACGTACTATTCTAAATCAAATTTTTGATATAAAGGTTGAGCGCGGTTTTATATACGGACTCATTCGCGATATAATGATGGTTATTTTGCTGGTGTTTTTAGTCTCGCTTTCCACTTTCATCCTTCCAGCTGTAAATATTATTTATGAGCTAACAAAAAACACTGCATTATTTCAAAGCTTTGACATAAGCTCTGTATGGAACACGCTGGTTTATTTTTCATCGCTGCTGCTAATGTTTCTTTTGTTCTTCGCACTCTACTACTTAATTCCTTACGAACAATTAGGCAAACGTGTTGCGGCGTTAAGTGCGTTATGGACAACAATTTTTTGGGAAGCAGCGCGCTTTGGTTTTGGGTACTACATCAATAATATTTTGCGGACAAATCCTTTTTACGGCGCATTCGTTTTGATCATTGCTATTCTGTTTTGGGTTTATTATTCGGCTTGTTTGTTTATTGTTGGGGCAGAAATTGGTCAGCTTTACCGTGAAAAACATAATCTGAAAAAACCCGTAAGATGAAAAGACATTTTGTTTTGGTGGAATTCTCAAAAGATCATCATCAAGCATTAATACTTGCTCAGATTTGTAAAATTAATTCGCCGGAATATAAAGGAATGCCTACAACGGTTGCCGGCAAAGCAAAACTAGTTCTTGAAAAATGGGAAAGTGAACTAAAACCGCATTTTAATCTGGAAGAGAAACTGTTAGTTCCTCTTGCCGAAAATAAATCTATAAGACTCAAGGAACTTTGTAAGCGGATAATTTTAGAACATAAGCAAATTGAAAACTTGATTGGCAAAATTTCCAAAAATATGGAACTGGAAACCACGCTAAACGAATTTGGGCTTCTGCTCGATAACCATGTTCGGCTGGAAGAACGAGAATGGTTCGAAGAAATTCAAAACGCGCTTAGTAGTGAAGAAATAAATAATCTTGCCGTTCAAGTTAAAAAAGAAAAAGAATCTTCAACCCAAACGTGCAAAAAATAGATTTCACAGAAGGAGTTTTATGAGAAACAAATTAACCATGTTTATTTTTATTTCTTCGGTTCTGCTTTTCTCAAAAGGTGTTTCCTTAGCTCAAAACTTGGAAGAATTCAAAAGAGGCAAGAATGATTTCGTTGAGCAATCTACTCGTGAGTTAGACAAAGCTAAGGCATCGAAAATAAAAACCCGGTTAAGATATGCCGGCTTTTTTGACGCAGATGGAAAAGTCCCCCAAGAAAAAACTTTGGTAGAAAAACTAACATTCGATAAAAACGGAAAGCGCAAAGAACTAACAAGATACATCCGGAGCGAAATGATTGACCTCAGATACATTTTTAAGTATGATGCCAAGGGAAGAATTTTGAAAATGGAAACACGAAATGCAGAAAATATAGTGGTTGGCAGAAGAGAATCTAAATACGATAGAGCCGGTAATGAAATTGAAAGAAAACTGTTTGATAAAAAGCGCGGGGATATGAGAGTTGTCTTTACTTATGATAAAGAGAACAATCTGATTGAATCAAAAAGCTATGATAAGAATAAAAAAATGTTTGGGCGTTACGTAAACGTTTTTGAAAACGGTTCTGCTAAAACTACTACTGTTTACGGGAAAGACGGTTCAGTTCAAAGAGAAATTACTTTTGTTTACGATGAAGCCGGCAAACTCACCCGAGAGGATTTTAAGGAACTCTCCGGCTCATATTCGGTTGATTATTCGTACGATAAAAATGGAAACATTGCTGAGATCAAAACGCCTCAAACGAAACGGGTGGTTAATTATAATGATGCTCATGACATTCTTGAAGATAAAATGTTTACTGCCGATGGTGCGCGCCAATACCGTGTTGCGTTCAGTTACCTCGAAAACGGTTTGCAGAATGATGAAATTAGATATGACAATTCCGAAAAGGCTGCTTTTCATGCGCAGTACAAGTATGAGTTTTATAAGTAAGTGAGATGATAAAATTTTTAGCTTTAGGTGGCGCCGATGATGTCGGCGCTAATTGTTTTTACCTCAATATTTTTGGCACCGGCTTACTTTTAGATTGCGGAGCTCACCCGCGTAAAAAAGGTAAAGAGTCACTCCCACAGTTTGATCTCATTAAAAACGAACCTCTCGATTTCGCAATCATCAGTCATGCGCATCAAGATCATATCGGGGCACTTCCATTTCTTGTTCAAGAGTTCCCGCATGTTATTATCTATTCTACTTATCAGACAAAAGAAATTGCTGATTTAACTCTGCACAACGCAGCAAATATTTTGGCTCAAGAAATTTCCTTAGAAGAAGGATTGCGGAATTACACTCACGAAGAAATTGATTTGCTCGTAAAATCCATGCGTGATATTGAGTACAATAAATCATTCGAACTCTGCGGATTGAGACATTCGCTAAATGAAAAAATAAAAATTACTCTCACCGATGCCGGGCATATTCTCGGTGCAGCATCCGTAATTATTGAAATTGCCGGACAAAAAATTGTTTACACCGGAGACATTAATCTTTCCAACCAAACATTAATGCAAGGCGCGGATATTTCACCTTTCGCTAATTCTTCTATCCTTCTTACAGAGACAACTTACGGTGCTACAGATTCTGAAAAACTTGGAGGCTGGGGGGGCGAAGCAAAAAGATTTGCAAAACACGCAAATAAAGTTCTGCATAGCGGTGGCTCTGTTCTCGTTCCGGTATTTGCGCTTGGCAAAACTCAAGAATTATTAGCTACCGTTTACAATTTAATGCAGAGAAAAATTCTAACTGAAGCAACAATCTACACCGGCGGAATCGGCAAAGAAATATCTAACATCTACGATAGAAACCGATACTTAGTTAATTACTGCAACAAAGAACTTGTTCTCAAAGATATTCCACAGAATAATGTTTTAGATGTTGAAGACTTGAATATATTTAAGAAAAATCCCGGAATCGTTATTGCTTCAAGTGGAATGATACTGCGCGGTACAACATCTTATAAGTTAGCTGAATACTGGTTAAAGCAAAGCAACTTTGGAATTTTTGGAGTGGGCTACATGGATATAGAAACGCCAGGGTATAAAATTATGAATGCAAAAAAAGGGGAGAATATACTTTTAAGTGAGACAAGCGAGCAGCAAAAAGTTCTTTGTGAAATTGAACGATTCTATTTTCCATCTCATTCAAGAAGAGAAGATTTACTTACGATTGCCAAAAAATCTAATGCTTCAAAAATAATTTTACTACACGGAGAAACTGAGGCTAAGAATTGGATTGGTTATCATTTACTGGAACAAAAAAAATCTATTAAGTTGTATTCGGCGGAACCTGGTAAACAAATTAGCTTAGTATAGAAAAAATACCGGCTGGTACAAGCAGCCGGTATTTCCGGTTAAATTAATTTGCTGAAGCATATCCATCCCAATTTTTTTGAATCTCTTTCTTTTCTTCGCCGGTTTTACTGTTTAGATATGATTGATAAAATTTTTCGCAGAAGTAACTTAGTCTTGCGCAATCGCAATATTTAGCTGTTCTTCCAACCATAAATGCACCGCGCGGATCGCCTATTTTAATTAATGAAAGAGCTGCAATAATTCTTTCTTCCTCGCTTGTTCCTTCACGCAATCTATTGATTAGCGGAATAACAGCTTTTTCAGATTTCATTTCGCCGAGATTAAAAGCGGCACTGGTGCGAACGCCTTCATTGTCTGATGCCAATCCGATTAATCTGTTTTCTTCAATTGATTCGTATGTATTGGCTTTTTTGTTAGTCTTATTCACTTCCGCATAAGAGAAGTTTGTGAATAGTAAAGCAGCAAGAAGAACTGTTGCCAAAGTTAATTTTGCTTTCATTTTCTGCCTCACATTCTTTTTAGTTTTATGATTTTGCGAACTTTTCTTTATTCGCTTCTGTGTATTGAGACGGCAAGGTTTCAGCTAAAGTTGCGCTGATTTTTAAAAACCACATGAATAGGGGATGTGTAAAATTCTTTGGATAGAATAGTCTTTCGAGAGGCGGTGTATTTCGGTTTTAGATTATAGGCTAATCGTTTCCCGAGTTTAATTCTTTGAGTATGCTGATTGCCTTTGTCAGAGAAACAATAATTACTACTAACAAGACAATTAATAAAATCCAACTAAACATTGTTTTCCTTTTTTGCTGTTCAAATCTATGCACTAGCAATTATCAAAACAGTGATTGCAATCAATGAGTTCAATTTTGAATTCTTAAAATTATTTGTCTAACTTTCATATATATCAATTAAAATTAGAAAGGGAGAACATGGGTAAAAAAATACTTGCTGTTTTGGCGGGATACCTTTCGATGGCGATTATTGTATTTGTGAGCTTTACTGTACTTTATCTAATTCTTGGTCCCGAAGGTTCATTCGTTCCCCAATCTTATCAGGTAAGCCTAACATGGATTTTCAGCAGTATAGTTTTAAGTTTACTAGCCGCAGTTATTGGCGGATTCATTTGTCAACTTATAGCAAAAAACCGCAATACCTCAATCGTTTTGGCTGGAATCGTTTTTATTCTGGGAATTGCAATGGCTGTCCCTACATTAACCACTCCAAACGAATATGCACATAAACCGAGAGAAGGTTCTGTTGGTAACATGGATGCAATGCAAAGAGCACAGCAGCCGCCATTTATTTTAATTCTGAATCCTATAATTGGTGCAGTTGGTGTTTACTTTGGAAGCCGATTAAAGAGCGAAAAGAAAACGTAATCACTTCTTTTACTGTAAGCCGAAACTATATTTGACAGAGGGGTGTTTCTTAGATATATTTCGACCCGAAATTTGAAAATACACCGCGGGGTGGAGCAATTGGTAGCTCGTCGGGCTCATAACCCGAAGGTTCTAGGTTCAAGTCCTAGCCCCGCTACTAGCAAAAGAGACTGTGAATGCAGTCTCTTTCTGTTTTAAAAGCTTATCAAGAAATAGCGTCTATATAATCACAAGTAGTAACCTGAAGGTTCTAGGTTCAATCCGCCCAAGGCGGACTAGCCCCGCTACAAAAAACTAAGAATCCGGCTTTTGCCGGATTTTTTGTTATATACCGGCATGAAAAAGTATACTGTTTACGTTATAAAGAGTTCTGAAGGTTTTCAGTACACTGGAATGACTGAAGATCTTGAAAACTTTATGGGCGGGCATAATGATAATATCTACTGCAATGGACAAAGTAGTGCTAACAAATTCCCAATTCGTGAATTCTTCCCTCTTCGTTCATAACTCTTCACTCATACCCACTTGCTACTTACTCCGCCATTCCCAATATTCGCATCCAACTTATTTATATAGAAAAGTATGCTCAAAACACTTCTCATTAAAGATTACGCTCTGATAGAAAACATCGAAGTACAATTCGAAAAAGGATTGAATATAATCACAGGAGAAACCGGAGCGGGGAAATCTATATTAATAGACGCGATGGGTTTGCTGCTCGGCGAGCGGGCTTCGACAGAAGTTGTGCGCAAAGGTGCGGAGAAATCTATAGTTGAAGGAATTTTTGAAGTAGCCTCGAATAAAAAAGTAAAAAAGTTTTGTGAGCAGAATGAACTTGATTTCGCTGATGAGCTGATAGTCCGCCGTGAAGTTTCTTTGAAGGGAACCAACCGATGTTTTCTAAATGATTCCCCGGTAGCGCTGAACCTAATTAAAGAAGCCGGCGATTTGCTCGTTGACCTTCACGGGCAGCACGAGCATCAATCGTTATTGAGGACGGAAACACACATAGAAATGCTGGATGGTTTTGCGAATCTTGATGCCGGATTGAGTGAGTATTCTAAAAACTATTATGAGCTTTTATCCTTACAGAGAGAGATAAAAGAACTTCTTGAAAAAGAAAGCGCACTTAAAGAGAAACGTGAACTTTACCAATTTCAGATAAAAGAGATTGATGCTGTTGATCCTCAGATTGATGAAGAAGAAAAACTAGCTCAAGAATTAAACATACTAGAGAACTCCGAAAAGCTGCTAAGTATTACATCAGATATTTACAGTGAGCTTTACGAAAACGAAAATTCTGTAACAGATCAACTTGGCGCCGTAAAACATAAGCTAACCGAGATTGAAAGGATTGATAAATCATTTGCAGATTCATTAGCCAATTTTGATTCTGCTTTAGCGTTACTGAATGAAGTTTCCGGTTTTGTTAGAAGTTACAAAGATAAAATTGATCTTGAACCGGAAAGGTTGGAAGAAATACGCGCCCGGCTCGGCGCAATAATTTTGCTCAAGAAAAAATATGGCGGCTCGGTAAATTCTGTAATCGAGCATAGAGAAAAAATTGGCGCTGAGTTTGATTTAGCGGAAAACTTTTCTCAGCGCATATCAGATTTGCAAAGGCAGATTGATTCTTCCAGAAAATCTTGTGGTGCGATTGCAAAGGAACTTTCCGCAGAAAGAATTTCTGTTTCCAAAAAAGTTAAGAAAGAAGTTGAAGCAGCACTAAAAAACCTTGGTATAGCGGATTCGCAGTTCGAAGTTAGAATTGTAAACGAAGCTGCAGAATCCGGTTCGGAGAATTTCATTCAAGTTGAATCAAAGAAATATAAATTCAACAATCATGGAATTGATGAAGTTGAGTTTTATATTTCCACCAACGCCGGTGAAGATACAAAGCCTCTTGTTAAAGTTGCTTCCGGTGGTGAAGTATCGAGAATTATGCTCGCGCTTAAATCCACACTCGCAAAGTCGGATAAACTTCCGATTCTAATCTTTGATGAAATTGATACCGGAGTTAGCGGGCGAATTGCGCAAAAAGTTGGACAGACATTAAAAGAACTCGCTTCGGTTCATCAAATAATTGCAATTACACATTTACCTCAAATTGCAGGTTTGGCAGATATTCACTTCGCAGTAGAAAAAAGAAAATCTGCTGACCGGGTTGTAAGCTCGATTCGTAAACTTGATGCTGAGAAACGTGTGGAAGAAGTTGCCAAACTGATGAGCGGGGAAGAAATTACCGAGGCAGCGCTTAACGGTGCCCGCGAGCTAATGAGTATTTCAAAAAAATAATTTGCTCTTACTCACGCAAAAAATCCCAAAGAAATATTACTTTGCTTGCAAAAGAATCTTACGTAAATTCTATTCAAAGAAATAAACCCAAGGAGGAAAGCATGTTTAAAAAACTGTTTTGTTTAATGGCTGCCGTTCTTTTTATTTTATCTTTTTCGGTTAAAGCACAATCACTCGAAGAAACGCTTTCCAAACTATCATCTACTGCCGGCAAATCTTATGTGGCTCCGGTTATATCTGCATTTGGCTCAAATTTAAATTCCGGATGGGTATCCCAAGTTCCATCAGCAACAAGAGTTGGCTTTCATCTTGATGTAAAGATTGCAGCAATGGGTTCTTTCTTCTCAGATGAAAACAAGAACTTTAACACTTCCGGAAAATTCTTTTTCACTTCCTCGCAAGTTGATCAGATTTTGGCTTCATCCGGAGTTTCAAGTACAAACCCTCAATATGCATCGCTTAAGAACGAGTTAATGAAAACAGAACTCGAAGTAAATTTCTCCGGTCCGACAATTGTCGGCAGCAAAAACGAATATTTGAAAATTAATTTCCCGGGTAAAACGGTTCAAGGTGTAAATCTTGCTAAAACAAATTTTGATGTAACAGCAGTAAAAGGATTCTTGGATGAACTTCCGGTGTTTCCAACTGCCGCACCGCAACTTACTGTTGGAACAGTAATGGGAACAAATGTTTCATTCCGTTATTTGCCAGATGTTGATATCGAGGACATGGGCAAGTTTACTTTCTTCGGAATCGGCGCAATTCATAATCCCGGTGTGTGGTTCCCGAATCCGCTTCCGGTTGATATTGGTGTTGGTTACTTCACACAAAAAATGAAAGTTGGTGATATATTTGAAAGTACCGCAAATCAATTTGGACTTTATGTTAGTAAGACTTTCGGATTGGTAATATCAATTACTCCTTATGCCGGATTAGTAAGCGAAAACAGTAAGACGACTGTATCTTACGATTATCAATCGAATGAAACCGTGAACGGCGTGCAAGTCCCAAAAACTAAATTATCTTTTGAACTTGAAGGCGAAAACACAACAGGTTTTGTAGTTGGATTTACACTGCATCTTGCTGCTGTAAATATTAATGCAGATTATAAAGTTGCTAAAACAAAAACTGCTTCTGCCGGAATTTCATTCGGCTTTTAATTTTTTATTCTCTCAAAGAAAAGGGAGCTGGGTAAGCTCCTTTTTCATTTTAAATTCTCAAGAAAAACATTTTTATGATAGAAACAGCGATCTACATTCACATTCCTTTCTGCGATCACAAATGCATCTACTGCGATTTTTATTCAATCATTACTTATGAGAACATTACAAATTATCTTTCAGTGCTGAAGAAAGAAATAGCAAACTACGCTACACAGTTTGCTCACCAAAGAAAGATCATCTCAATATTCTTTGGCGGCGGAACTCCATCTTTAATGGAAGCTGGCTACATTGGCGAAATAATTGAGGAAGTGAAAAGAAAATTTTCTGTGAATGATGATGCAGAAATTACACTTGAGACAAATCCCGGAACTGTTACAAAACAGAAACTTAGTGAGTTTAAGAATGCCGGTATTAACAGAATTAGCGTAGGCATACAATCATTCGATGAAACCGATTTGAAATTTCTCACGCGCATTCATGATTCGGAAACGGCAAAACAAACTATACGTGATGCGTACGAAGTAGGATTTGAAAATCTTAGCCTCGATTTGATTTTTAATCTCCCAAACCAAACAAAAGAGAAATGGAAGAAAAATTTAGAAGAAGCTATTAAGCTTCCTATAAAACACATTTCCGCTTACAGCTTAATTTTGGAACAGGGAACAATTCTAAACAAAATGGTTCTCGACGGCAAAGTGAAAATGCAAGACATAGAGCACGATGCTGACCTTTACGAATTCACAATTGATTTTCTCACGTCAAATGGTTTTGAGCAATATGAAGTTTCCAACTTCGCAAAGCCGGGTTTTCAGTGTGTACATAACAATGCTTACTGGCATTACAAAGAATATTTAAGCTTTGGCACTTCTGCTCATTCATTTGCAAACGGCAAGCGCTGGTGGAATCTTTCCAGCACCCGTTTTTACATTGATGCAATGAACAAAAAAGGGAACGCTGTTGCCGGAGAAGAAACTCTAACGCAAGATCAAATGCTTGATGAATATGTAATGCTGGCTCTGCGTTCTTCGGGTTTAGATTTGGATATATTAGAGCACAAGTTCGAAAATAACTGGTATGAAAGAAATAAAAGCACGATTGATGAATATATAGCTCAAGAATTGATTTCTTTGACCAACGGCAAATTAGTTCTAACGGCAAAAGGATTTGTTGTCTGCGATGAGCTTTTGTTACACTTCCGATAAAGATTTAATATCCTCTGTCAATTTTTCTTGTATTGGAATAAAGTTCCCTACTTCTTACCTTCCTTGTGAAATTTATCGGGGTTCACATGAAATCAAAAATCTACACTTTTTTATTAACAGTCCTATTATCGTTCCCAAATTACTCTCAGCAAATAGAGAAATGTTATAACGGCATTACGCTAAGTAAACGATCCAGTGTTATGCATAGTTCGGCATATTCATTAAATGATTTTTATTCAATACAAATCAACAGCGGGGAATTTGACAACAATAAAAATAATAATGGAAATTCAGGCTTTTACTTTCCCGCAAACAGCAAGAAAGGAGCTGCTTTTAGCTCCGGTCTAATTTGGATTGGCAAGCAGAATAATACACTTAAGGCAAGCGGAAATATTTATTCGAGGTCCACATTAACTCCCGGTAAAATTTTAACGGATGGAAAACCGGATGACCCTCTGGCTGAGAAGTATAGAGTTTACAGAGTTAAAGCGAATTATAAAGTTTCCACTTTCAAAAACGAAATTGCAAATGGGGAAGGAACTTATCAGCAGATTTATGCTAACTATGAAAAGGACTGGAACGAATGGCCGGCAAGCAGCGGCGCTCCTTTCAATGATGTAAACAAAAATGGAATTTATGAACCATCCATTGATATTCCCGGGGTTCCCGGCGCATACCAAACTCTCTGGTTTGTTTGCAATGATCTAACAAGTACTAACTCAACTTTTATTGGAACTGTAAATGATTTTGGAATTGAAACCCAAGTAACCGTTTGGGGTTATGAAACTGAAAGCCCTATTAAGAACACAATCTTCAGAAAGTATAAGTTAATTAACAAAAGCAGTGTTGATATTAAAGAAATGTACACCGGCATTTTTAGTGATGCAACAGCTAACACTAGCTCTAAGACGTACGCAGGATGCGATTCAACTCTTGGTCTTGGATATGCTTACTATCCGGAACAAACAGATTTTTTATACGGTGTTAATCCGCCGGCATTAGGCTTTAAATATCTTCAAGGACCATTGATTGATGGTTCTTCAACCGATTACGCCTTCAAAAACGGGAAGAAAATAGAGGGCAAAAAAAATCTTAATGCAACATCATTTGTTTTTTACACTTGTGGAGGTGAGGAAATTCCTTGGCCGGGGAATACGGGTAACTGTGCAAATTGGTACAAGAATTTGCAAGGAATTGATACAAAGACCGGAAAAGTTTTTGAAATGCCAATCTCTGCCGGAAGCGGCAAAACTAAATTTGTTTACAGCGGAGATCCTGTTAATAAAACCGGCTGGATTGACGGAGTAACACAAGCGTGCGGACAAAGATATTTACTGCTTGGAAGCGGACCTTTTAATTTAGCTGCTTCTGATACTCAAGAAATTGTGTTCGCAGAAATAGTTGGCGTTGGTTCAAATAATCTTGATGCGATTACTGTTTTGAAGGATCGTGCAGTCCAATCACAAAAAATATTTGATAGCTCAGTTGCTTACAATTCGCTAAGTATTCCAACCTTAACACATTTTAACCCGGCTGGCGTTGAAGTAACTAATGATCAAAATTCCATTACAATAAGCTGGGATAAAGACCCGAATGAAGTAAAGAGAATTGAAACTCTTATTGAGAACGGTTACTCATTTCAAGGTTATAATGTTTATCAACTTAGCTCGAATTTACCGGTGAAAGATGCCGGGAAATTAATTTCTACATTTGATATTGTTGACGGAATAAAAAATGTGAAAGAGGTTTATTACAAATCCGATGGAACAATGGAAGAAAGGATTGAACAATTCGGAAGTGATTATGGAGTGGCATATTCATTTAAGGTTAGTAAAGATTATTTGACCAATTCTGAATTGGTAAAAGGAAAGACTTATTCGTTTGCGATCAGCGCTTATTATGTATCTAAGGATGTAATCAACGGCAATACGCAATCAATTATTACAAGAAGAAGTTACGAAACACCACTTACCGTATTATCAATTCAGTATAGAAAGGATGAAGCGGGAGTAAATTATAAAGATCAGCTTGTAGTTCAATCAAAACTGAATTATACCAAAGACAACTGCAAAATTTATGTAACAAATCCGTCGCAGCTTACAAATCATGACTATCAAATTAATTTCAAATTAGCTAACAGCATTTTAGTATGGAATCTACTCGACAAAACACTTAACAAAGAGATTTTGTCAAATCAAAATTTAGTTGATGAAAGTCAGTATTATATGGATCCCTGGATGCCGCAAGCCGATGGGTTGCAGTTCTTGCTTATTAAAGCGAACAAGGGAATTAGAAATAATAACCTTGGAATTGTTGAGGTTGCTTATGGTGGAAAAGAATTAACAAGCAACGAGTATGATGAAAAAGGCAAAGAATTTTTAGGTAATCATGTGTGGAACGATCCAAACTATCCCGGAAGCAACAATGAAAGAGATAAGTATTTTTTGAAATCAAATCTGACCTTAATTAATGTTTCTAATGCAGATTATTATGACTACGAAATTAGATTTACAACTGAAGGCAGTTATGCGCTCACATCCGACAAAAAAATTATTCAAATTCCATTTGAGTTTTGGAATATTGGAGTAAATACAATCAACGATAACAAAGATGATTATAAGTTAATTCCAACTATGTCAGATCCGTATTCATCCGGAATGAATTATTGGGCATCAATGCTTGATAGTGAGACAAACTTAAAAGCTTCCCCACGGACAAAAGCACTTAAAATAATAAATAAGAACAGTGCTACTGCTGATTACGATGCTTTTAAGAATGCTTGTGTACAATCCGGCGGAATTGGGAATACATATAATCTGAACTATGATAATGGAGTGGTAAAACAAAATTTAACTGAGTTTTCGAATTTTGTCTTTGTTGATGCTGACAAAGATGGGAATCCACCGCCGGCTGGAACAGTAGTTAGAATAATTACCAAGAAAGGATTGAGTGTAAACGATCTTTTTGAGTTCAACAAAAGTAATTTCACAGATGTAGCTCAACAAAATATCCCAGTCGAGTTTTCTTTAGAACAGAACTATCCCAATCCATTTAATCCGGAAACGACTATAAGGTATCAGATTGCCCCTCTAAATCTCCCCAAAGGGGAGACTTCAGTTCATGTTACTCTAAAAGTTTACGATGTTTTGGGAAGAGAAGTAGCAGCTCTGGTAGATGAGTACAAGCAAGTGGGTAATCACGTAGAGACGTTGCGCGCAACGTCTTTACCAAGTGGCGTTTACTTTTACCGTCTCTCCACGCCAACTAGTTCTATCACAAAAAAGATGTTGCTCATTAAGTAAGCAGTGGAGGGAATATGAAATTTCGCATTTTGGTTTTTGCGGCAGCTATGCTTGCAATAACAAGCCAGCTTGTTGGGCAATCCTTTGCCAAGGTAAACATCAACAACGTTTCTACATTTGTTTGGAATGATGGTAGAATGGATTACGATGAAAAGAATAATAAAGCTGGATTTGAGTATTGGAAAGGAACAAAAAGATATAGCGTTTTTGCTTCCGGTGTTTATTGGGGAGGTTACATTGACAACGAACTTAGAGTTGGAGGAACTTATTACAATACAAGTTTGAAACCAGGTAATGAAGAAAACGAAGGGCATATATATAAGATAAGACCAGATTATTATACTGCAACACTTAGTGGCGAAATTAATGATGAAGGTAAAACTCTAGCAGAACTAAGGAATGATTATGAAGTTGATTATAGAAAATGGCCTGTACGCTTAGGGGCTCCGTTTGATGATATTGATAATAACGGTTTTTATAGTGAAAAAGATAAGCCCGGTTTTTATAATGCTGATCAAACACTTTGGTTTGTGTGTAATGATTTTGATTATTTCTCCCCAAATCAAATGCTAAATAGATTTAATTCAAAACCGACAAATATTGAATTGCAGATAACAGTTTGGGCTTATTCCAAATATGATTTATTGAAAGGTGTAATTTTTAAACAATACAAGTTAATAAACAAGAGTAAGACTCAAACAATTAAAGATATGTATCTTGGAATATTTTCTGATCCTGATATTGGTGATGCCGGTGACGATTATTCTGGTTGCGATACGCTGCTTAGTTTGGGATATGTGTACAACGCAAAGGATAACGATAATATCTTTGGAAGAAATCTAACTACAGCCGGCACATTGTTTTTAGAAAGTCCAGTTATCAACGGTACTGAAAGTGATTCTATAATAAAGAATGGAAAAGAAATAAAAGGGAAAAAATATTCAGGCATGACAACTTTTGTAGGTAGTTATCCTACAGAAGATTTAGTTTATGGAGAACCAATATATAGTCCTGGCTATTATTATAATAAACTAATTAGGGCTTATCCTTGGTACAATCCAATTACAAGAAGCAACACAAATTTCCCATTTAGCGGCGATCCGGTAAGAAGAACTGGTTTTGTTGATGGAATTCTCAGCCTACCTGGAGACCGAAGAATTCAACTCAACTCTGGACCGTTCAACATGGCACCGGGCGATACACAAGAAGTAATTTTTGCACAAATTGTTACATCAAGCACTAGCAGACTTGGCAGCGTTTCATATCTAAAATATTTGGCAAAATATGTAAAAGATTTCTACATGAATGGAATGTTTGCAAAAACTACAGATATAGAAAGTGGAACTGAGCTGCCGACACATTTTTCTTTGGAACAGAACTATCCAAATCCGTTTAATCCGGAAACGACTATTAGATATACTATACCGAAAAGCTCGCAAGTTACTCTCAAGGTTTACGATGTTTTAGGAAGAGAAGTTGCAACTTTAGTTGACGAGTTCAACCAAGCGGGAGAGCATCAAGCTACTTTTAAAGTAGAGACGCCATATATGGCGTCTTTACCTAGTGGAGTTTACTTTTATCGTCTCGCCATGCCAACTAGTTCTATCACAAAAAAAATGTTGCTCATTAAGTAAGCAGTGGAGGGAATATGAAGTTTCGTATTTTGATTTTTGCGGCAGCTATATTTGCAACTGCAAGCCAGCTTGTTGGGCAATCCTTTGCCAAGGTAAACATCAACAATGTTTCTACGTTTGTTTGGAACGACGGAAGAATGGATATTTCTCCAAAGGGAAATGCCGGTTTTGAGTATTGGAAAGGAACAAAAAGATTTTCTGTTTTTGCCTCAGGTGTTTATTGGGGCGGTTACATTGACAACGAATTGCGGATTGGAGGGACAAAATATCGGACAAGTTTAAAACCGGGAAATGAATTTGGTGATACGATAATTTATAAAGTACGACCAGATTACAAAACAGCAAGTCTTTCCGGTGAGATTAACGACGAGGGTAAAAGTGAAGAAGAAATTAGAGCGCGCTACGAAAAAGATTACAATGACTGGCCAGTTAAATTAGGCGCACCTTTTTTTGATGTTGACCAAAACGGGTTATTTAGGAAGGGGAAAGATATTCCCGGCTTCCCAAATGCTGACCAAACATTATGGCAAGTATGTAATGATTTTGAGGTTAACGATTATAACATCTCTTCAAATCCATTTTATTCTAAACAAACTAATGTTGAGTTACAAATTACAACTTGGGCATATTCAAAGTATGAGTTACTGAAAGGAGTTGTATTCAAGAGCTATAAATTGATTAATAAAAGTAAAACGCAAACAATTAAAGACGTGTATTTAGGAATTTTTACCGATCCCGATCTTGGCGATGGAGGAGATGACTTTGCTGGGTGCGATACTACTTTAGGATTAGGCTATATTTATAACAGTCGGGATAATGATAGTTTTTGGCAACAGAACCTTGGTGCTTATGGATGTCTGTTATTACAGAGCCCCATAGTTAATGGATCAACAGAAGAGTGTGCTATAAAAAATGGGCAGAAGGTTTTGGGGAATAAAAATCTAGGAATGACTTCTTTTACTTATTTAACCTTTGAATCTTGTGAGTTTTGTCCCATCGAATATTCCTATCAACCAAAATTTTTCTATAATACTTTACAAGGGCTTTCATATTTAGATGGTAGGACATATGCAGACCCAGTTACACGAAAACCAACTAAGTTTTTACTTAGCGGTAATCCAGTTGCAAAGACTGGATTCATTGATGGAATATTAGGACCTGCTTATGATCGCAACTTCTTAATGAATTCCGGTCCATTTAACATGGCGCCGGGTGATACACAAGAAGTAATTATTGCACAAATTGTTACATCAAGCACTAGCAGACTTGGCAGCGTTTCATATCTAAAATATTTGGCAAAATATGTTAAAGATTTCTACATGAACGGAATTTTTGCAAAAACTACAGATATAGAAAGTGGAACTGAACTGCCAACTCATTTCTCTTTGGAGCAGAACTATCCAAATCCGTTTAATCCGGAAACAACGATTAGCTATACAATTTCAGCCTCCCTAAATCCCTCCAAAGGAGGGACTTCTGTTCATGTTACTCTAAAAGTTTACGATGTTTTGGGTAGAGAGGTAACGACTTTAGTTGATGAGATCAAACAACCGGGTAAATATGTGGCTACATTCAATTCACGTCATCTCGAGCGAAGTCGAAAGATGTCCTCCGGTGTTTATTTTTACATTCTGCAAGCGGGAGAGTATATTAGCACCAAGAAAATGGTTCTGCTCAAATAATTTCTAAGAGGGCTTTATGGAAAACAAGAATACATTATTTACAATTGCCGGAATTTTAGGCGGCTCGTTAATTATTGCTGTGCTGATTTTCTCTCTCGTGTGGAAATCAACAAAGAATGCCGACCAAACAATTACCGTAACCGGCTCGGCTAAAAAATCAATCGTTTCCGATTTAGGAATTCAGCGCGGAACATTGCAAGCAACCAGCACCGATAGAAAAACAGCTTACCAAATTGTTCAAAATCAGCTTCCTTCCGTTCTAAAGTTTTTGGAAAGCAAAGGCTTTGCAAAAGATCAAATAGAAGTTTTTGGAATTAACGGCTATCCGGTTTATGAAGTAAACGCAAGCGGTGTGCAGACTTCGAACGTTTTGTATTACGTTTACAGCCAGCGCTTCGAAGCAAAATCCAATGATGTGCAGAAGATTAAAGAGCTTTCTGTTTCGCTCAGCTCGCTTGTAGAAAAAGGACTTGATATTGCTACCGATATGCCGGAGTATCTTTACACTAAGCTTGATGATTTGAAAATCTCGATTCAAGCCGAAGCGGCAAAGAACGCAATGGATAGAGCCGAAAAGATTGCTGAATCAACCGGAAGAAGTCTCGGTCCGCTCCGCAACGCCCGCATGGGAGTCATCCAGATTACTCCGAGAAATTCTACAATGGTTTCCGATTATGGAACGAACGATGTAACTGCTATCGAAAAAGAAATTACTGCGGTTGTATCTGCCTCTTTCGAAATTAATTAATGGTGACTACGATGACTAAAAAGAAAATAGCAATACTTGGATGCGGCAACATAGGTTCCGCAATAGCAAACGGATTAGTAAAGGGGGAAATTTATAAACCGTCTCAATTGTTTTTAACGCGCAAATCGGATGAATTGCTTAACAAGTTTGCCGGTAGAGGATTTAATACTTCTTCGGATAATCTGGAAGCGGTAAAGAAATCTGAGATTATTATTATTTGCGTTACGCCGCAACAGTTGAATGGACTTTTGGAAGAGATTGATAACGTTTTGGTAGAAGGAAAGCATATTGTACTTTCCGTAGTTACCGGCGCTTCAATCAAACAAATAAAAAGTAAACTAAGCAAAAATTGTCCGGTGATTCGTGTAATGCCAAATACCGCAATCGCAATTCAAGAATCAATGACCTGCATTAGCGCTAACGACGCGGATCATCACGCGCTGGAAACCGCAAAAGTTATTTTCGATCAGCTTGGCAAGACTGTAGTTATACATGAAGAATTGATGGTTCCTGCTACAGCCTTGTGCGCTTCCGGCATTGCATTCTTTTTAAGAGCAATCCGCGCGGCTTCTCAAGGTGGAGTTGAAATTGGATTCCACGCAGAGGATGCTTTGTATATGGCAGCACAAACCGCAAAAGGCGCAGCTTCGTTAATCGTTGAAAATGGCGCTCATCCGGAAGGTGAAGTTGATAAAGTTACTACACCAATGGGAATTACAATTTCCGGATTAAACCAGATGGAACACGCCGGCTTTAGTTCTTCCATGATCAAAGGATTAGTTACTTCCGCAGAAAAAGCTAAACACCTTTACTCGGAGAGCGAAGAATAAAGAATTACGATTTGGGAATTTGGATTGAGAATGACAAAGTAAATCCAAACGATTCTCAATTCTTCATTCCAAATTCTCAATTGCCACCCCGTTTGCTTATTCAGGCTTTTCTTTCTACTTTTACGCGTCCAATTTCGCCCCGCAGAGGGCGATTTTTATTTATAGACTATGGAAAAGATGCATTTAGCGCAAAAATTCGAAGAAATTGTTTCTTCCCTCGGTTACCTACTAATCGAACTCAACATCCGTGGAGATCACCATCTCAAAGTTCTTGAGCTATATATAGATAACGAGAAAGGAATTACCACCGACGATTGCGTAATTGTTAGCCGGGCAGTTAATGAAGCAATTGAAGCTGAAAAGCTTTTAGAAGAAAACTTCCGTTTGGATGTTTCATCTCCAGGTACGGAAAGACCTCTCAAATTTTTGGTTCAGTATCAAAAACATATTAACCGGAAGTTTGAAGTACTGCATAAAGAAGACAACGAAGAGAAAAAATTAACCGCTAAACTTCTTCGCATTGAAGGTGAAAACCTATTCTTTGCGGAAAAAGGCGGAGAAACCAAAATAGAGTTTAAAAATATCACCCAAGCAAAAGTTTTAATTAGTTTCTGATAGGAGAATAAATGAACACCGAGATAGTAGAATCCTTTTCGCAGATGGTGCGCGAGAAAAGTCTTGATAAGGACGTTCTCGCCGGAATCATCGAAGAGATTTTCGGATTAATGGTTAAAAAGAAATACGGACTTGAAGCCAAGTACGATGTTGTTGTTAATATGGATAAAGGCGACATCGAAATATTCCTTGAGCGTTCTATTGTTGATGAGGTTACCGATCCGGCAACACAGATTAGCATAGAAGAAGTAAACGAAAAAGGAAATGATGACGGGCTTGAAGTCGGCGAAGATTATGTTGAAAAACTTCAACTGAAAGACTTTGGAAGAAGATTAATCAACTTAGCCCGCCAAAGCTTAAATCAAAAAATTAGAGAAATTGAAAAAGACCTTATTTACGGTGAATATGGTGAGATGATAGGCGAAATTGTAGTCGGCGATATTTACCAGGTACGCCGTAATGATGTTCTTGTTAATCATAACAAAAATGAATTACTCCTTCCGCGCATCGAGCAGATTCCACGCGAAAAATACCGCAAAGGCGATACAGTGCGTGCGGTAATCAAAGACGTTAAGAAAACTCAGAATGGTCCGCTTATCATAATTTCCCGCGCAGATAATTTATTCTTGCGCAGATTGTTCGAAATTGAAATTCCGGAAATCTATGATGGTGTAATTGAAATTAAAGGGATTGCACGCGAACCCGGCGAAAGAGCTAAGGTTGCTGTTGAATCCAACGATACAAGAATTGATGCTGTGGGCGCCTGCGTTGGAATGAAAGGAGTTCGCATTCACGCAATAGTCCGCGAATTGAACAACGAAAACATTGACGTAATCAGTTATTCTGAAGATCCGGTTGTATTCATACAAAGATGTATTGCGCCGGCTAAATTGAAACAGATAGAAATTGATGAAGACGAAAAGAAATGCACGGTTACTGCCGATAGCGATCAAGTATCTTTGATTGTTGGACGTAACGGTGTAAACATTCGTCTTGCTATGAAACTAACGGGATACGACATTGAAGTTATCCGTGTTGAAAAACCACTTGAAGAATATGATGAAGATGTTGAGTTGCCGGAACTCCGCGAAGAACTTGGCAGCGATATTGTTGATTTGTTAATCAATAACAACTTTGAAACTGCGGTTGAAGTTCTAAAAGCCGGACTTGATAAGTTGAAAGAGATTGAAGGAATTGACGAAGCAAAAGCAAAAGAGATTATTGAGATTCTCGAAAATCAATTTGAAGAAGAAGAAGACTAACAAAAATTTAAACTTGGGATTTTCTAATGTCGGAACCAAAAGCACCAAAAATTAGGCTTTACAAACTCGCTTCAGAATTCAACCTTTCAACGGAAAGCTTGATGGAGTTCTTGCAGAAAAAAGGTTTTGAAGTCAAGAATCACATGACTTTAATAACCGACGAGATGATGAACGATATCAAAATGTTTTTTAAGAAGGATATAGAAAAAGCAGAAAAACATTACAAAAAAATTGAAGAGTTCCAGAAAAAACGTGGCGATCATACAGAGCCGGAACCGAAAGCTGAGGCAAAACATGAAGCTACACCGGCGACGGAAGCACATGTAGTTGAAGAAGCTCCAGCAGTTCAAGAAGTTGTGGAAGCTGTTGCAACAGAAGAACCGGTTGAGGGTGTAGTTGAAGAAGAAGTTGTTGAATCCCAAGAAGAAACTGAAGAAGTGTCTGAAGAATCCGGAGCAGAACAAGAAGTTATAACTGATGATGGTCCGAAAATATTTAAGACAGAAACCGAAAAGAGATTAGAAACACAGAAAAAAGGTTTAACTATTGTTGGCAAAATTGAGCTCAACAAGAGAAAACCAAAACTGGAAGAAAGACCAAAAGAAACATCCAGAGAAGCACAGCCGGCAAAACCTTCCGCACCTCAGCAGAAAGCCGCTCCTACAACAGGCGCTGCACCGGCAACAGAGTCTGAAGCTGATAAGAAAAAGAAAAAAGTTCTTAAGGCGAAAAAGAAAACCGGTAAGCCTGGCGAAGAAGGTAAAGAAGAACCGGTTCCGGCAAAGAAAAAGAAAAAGCTAAAACGTTTTGAAGTTGATAAACAAGAGGTTGAGGCAGCTATCCGTAAAACCATGCTTAGCATGGATGATTCAGCTCTCGGCGACCGTGCATTAGCCAGAAAGAAAAAACGTAAAGAAAAAGCTGAAGAGCAAGAAAGAATTTTAGAAGAAAAAATTCTTGAACAGAAAACAATAAAGGTTACTGAATTTATCGCTGTGAACGAACTTGCCAATTTGATGAAAGTTCCGGTGAGCGATGTTATTTCAAAATGTATTTCCCTTGGATTGATGGTGTCTATCAACCAGAGATTGGACGTTGAAACAATAACTTTGATTGCAGATGACTTTGGATTTGATATTGAGCTTCAACAAGAATATCAGAATGAAATTGATGCTGACGTTCCGGATGCTGAAGAAACTCTTAAATTCCGTCCTCCTGTTGTTACAATCATGGGTCACGTAGATCATGGCAAAACTTCTTTGTTGGATTTTATAAGAAGAGCAAACGTAGTTGCCGGAGAAGCCGGCGGAATTACACAGCACATTGGCGCTTACAAAGTTGCTTTGGATGATGGAAAAGAAATCGCATTCTTAGATACACCCGGTCACGAAGCTTTTACAGCTATGCGCGCGCGCGGTGCAAAGGTAACAGATATAGTTGTTCTAATTGTTGCCGCAGATGACGCAGTAATGCCGCAAACTGTTGAAGCTATCAATCACGCACAAGCAGCAAACGTTCCAATCATTGTTGCTATCAATAAGGTTGATAAGCCAAACTCAAACATCGAAAGAATTAAACAGCAGCTTGCTGAAAAAAATATTTTAGTTGAAGAATGGGGCGGCAAATATCAGTGTGTGGAAGTTTCCGCAAAACTCGGAAAGAATATTGACGTGCTCTTGGAAAAAATTATTCTTGAAGCCGAGTTGCTCGATCTTAAAGCAAACCCGGACCGTTTTGCAAGAGGAACAATAATAGAATCTCAGCTTGATAAGGGAAGAGGTGTTACTGCAACTGTTCTCGTTCAAAAAGGAACGTTGAAAATCGGCGATCCGTTTATTGCGGGTGTTACTCACGGACGTGTACGCGCAATGTTTGATGAGCGTGGTAAAAAAGTTTTTGTAGCCGGTCCTTCTACTCCGGTTCTTGTGCTTGGTTTTGAAGCTGCACCGCAAGCCGGTGATGTTTTTGCAATCGTTGAATCTGAACGTGAAGCTCGCGAGACAAGCATCAAACGTATGCAATTGAAACGCGAACAAGATCACCGCCAGGTTCATCATATTACTCTTGATGAAATTGCAAGCCAAATTTCTCAAGGCGGATTTAAAGAATTGCCAATCATCGTAAAAGGCGACGTGGATGGTTCCATCGAAGCACTTTCTGATTCGTTGATGAAACTTTCTAACGCAGAAGTTTCTGTGAATGTAATTCATAAAGGTGTAGGCGCAATTAGCGAAGGCGATGTACTTCTTGCTACTGCTTCCAAGGCTATCATTATTGGTTTCCACGTACGCCCGAATGTTAACGCACGCAAGCTTGCTGAAGCAGAAAAAGTTGATATCCGTCTTTACAACATTATTTACGATGCTATCGCCGAAGTGAAATCCGCTCTCGAAGGAATGCTCTCACCGGTCGTAAGTGAAGAAAATGTTGCTACTATTGAAGTTCGCGACATCTTCAAAGTACCAAAAGTTGGAACGATTGCCGGCTGTTATGTCACTGATGGTAAAGTTGACCGCAAACATAAGCTGCGCTTATTCAGAGATGGAATTGCGATTTACGAGGGCGACTTCTCGTCACTTAAGCGTTTCAAAGATGACGTGAAGGAAGTTGAACGTGGATTTGAGTGTGGTATCGGCATCAACAACTTTAACGATATAAAAGTTGGTGACGTCATCGAAACTTATAAACTTATCGAGACAAAGAAGAAATTAGATTAATGGCATCGTTTAGATTACAAAAAGTTTCTAACCAGATTAAAGATGAAATAAGCTTGATCTTGTTGCAGAAAATTCAAGATACAAGATTTAGATTGATAACCGTTACTAACGTAAAAGTTAGTCCGGATTTGAAACAAGCAAAAATTTATCTCTCTGTTTATGAGAAAGAATTGCGCGATGAGTTTTTGGAAATCATGAATGAAATGAAAGGAATGATCCGAAGTGAATTAGCACATAAGATGACGCTGCGATTCGTTCCCGAACTTGTTTTTTTCATTGATGATACAATTGATTATGTAGAGAAGATGGAAGATTTGTTTAAGAAGATACACGAAAATGATAACCAGAAAAACGACGAATGATTATGAGCCGCAATTTGAAAGCGGCGAAATAGTACTGATTGATAAGCAGTTAAAAAAATCGTCCTTTGATATTGTGTACAAAGTAAGAAAGGCTACCGGCGTAAAAAAAGTTGGTCATGCCGGAACGTTAGACCCAATGGCAACCGGACTTGTGCTTATCTGCACCGGAAGAAAAACCAAAGAAATTACACAGCTTCTTACTGTTGAAAAAACTTATGCCGGAGTTATTTCTCTCGGCAAGACAACTCCTTCTTATGATTTGGAAACATTCTATGATTCCGAAAATGGTTACGAAGGAATTACCGAGGAGATGATTAACAAAGTAAAAAGTGATTTCTTGGGAGAACAGTTGCAGACTCCGCCAATGTTTTCCGCCATTAAGAAAGATGGCAAAGCGCTTTATCACATGGCGAGAAAAGGTATTGAAATAGAACGCGAGCCGAAGAAAATCTTTATCACAAAGTTTGAGATAACAAAAATTGATTTGCCGAACGTTCATTTTGAAATTACTTGTTCTAAGGGGACTTATATTAGAGTGATTGCGCATGATTTTGGAAAGAAACTTGGATGTGGTGCTTATTTAAGAGAGTTAAGAAGAACTAAAGTTGGCGAGTATAATGTTGAAGATGCGTTAACGATTGATGAGTTTAGAGAACATTACACAATTATCCCGATTGCAGTTGCATGAAAGTTTATTCAGATAGATCTGAAATAGAGAAAATAAAGAAAGCCGTTGTAACCGTTGGCTCATTTGACGGATTACACCGAGGACATTTTAAGATTTTGGAGACGGTTAAAAAAGTATCCGCAGAAACAGATGCCGCAAGTTTCGTTGTTACTTTCGATCCTCATCCAAGATCGGTTCTTGCTCAGAACTCAGAAGTTGGAATTTTAACTTCGCTTGAAGAGAAGAAGTGGATTGTTGAAGAAGCCGGAATAGAAAATTTAATGGTGATTCATTTTACCAGAGAGTTTTCTCAGCAGACTTCGGAAGAGTTCATTAGAAAATTTGTTGTTGAAAAGCTGAATGCATCACACATGGTTATCGGGCATGATCATAAGTTCGGCAGGGACCGTTTGGGTGATGAAAACAAACTGAGAGAAATTGGCGAGCAATTTGGGTTTGGCGTGACTGCTGTTTCTGCCGAATGTTTAGACGGAGAAACAATTAGCAGTACAAAGGTTCGTAACTTTTTGATTGCCGGTGAACTTGATAAAGCAAATTTGTTCTTAGGCAGATTGTATTCAATTTGCGGAATAGTTGTTAAGGGCGCTCAACGTGGAAGAACACTTGGCTTTCCTACAGCAAATGTTCAAGTGGATGATCCGAAGAAATCTATTCCTAAGAATGGTGTTTATGTTGTTCGCTGTTCGCTCGGAAGCCAAAGTTATTACGGAGTGATGAACATTGGCTACCGTCCGACTTTTGAGAACAAACAAGAAATAGTTGCCGAAGCCAACATACTTGAATTCAACCGTGATATTTACGGAGAGAAAATTAAAGTGGAGTTTGTAAAGCGTCTTCGTGATGAAAAGAAATTTGATTCAAAAGACGCGCTTATTCATCAGATTGAAACAGATAAAAAAGAGGCAGAGAAAATCGCTTCTTCAAAGAAAATATAATCAACTAATCAATTCCGGTTAACGCTGGAATTGCATCGTAAAATAAAATAAAGGAGTAGTACAATGTCGTTATCATTACAAGAGAAACTTGATATCATCAAAAAATTTGGTGACAACGAAAAAGACAGCGGAAAAGCTGAAGTTCAAGTAGCTCTATTAACAGCAAGAATTAACCAGCTTACAGGTCATTTTGAAGCAAACAAAAAAGACCATGCATCACGCCGCGGCTTGCTGCAGATGGTTGGTAAAAGAAAAAGATTATTAACCTATTTGGCAGAAAAAAATATTGAAAGATACCGCGCGATAATTAAAGAATTGAACATTAGAAAGTAAGAGGCATTAAATGGTAGTAACCAAAGAAATACAGATTGGCAAGCATAAGCTGATCTTTGAAACGGGCAAATTAGCTAAACAAGCTAACGGTGCAATTATGGCTCGTTACGGTGATACGATGGTTCTTGTAACTGCGGTTGCCGGTGGCCTCAAGGAAGATATTGATTTCTTTCCGCTCAGTGTTGAGTATAGAGAGAAAGCATTTGCAGCTGGAAAAATCCCCGGCGGATTTTTTAAGCGTGAAGGTAAACCAAGCGACCGCGAAGTGTTAAGCGCTCGTTTGATTGACCGTCCTATCCGTCCATTGTTTGATGATAATTATAGAAATGATACTCAAGTAGCTGCGTTTGTATATTCATTCGATGGCGAAAATGATCCGGATGTAATTGCTGCTTGCGCTGCATCTGCGGCATTAGCGGTTTCGGATATTCCGTTCCTCGAACCAATCGGCGAAGTTCGTGTTGGCAGAGTGAACGGCGAATTCATTATCAATCCTACATTTCAAGAAGTTGAAGAAAGCGATATCGAATTAGTTGTTGCCGGTACCGAAACTTCTATCATGATGGTTGAAGGTGAGTCTAAAGAAGTTAGCGAAAGCGATCTTCTGAGCGCGCTCAAATTTGCTCATCAAGAAATTAAGAAGATTGTTGAAGTGCAGAAAGAATTACGCGAAGCTTGCGGCAAACCTAAAATGGAAGTTGTTGCCAAAACTTTGGATGAAAATCTTGTAGCAGATGTAAACACACTTGCTCACGATAAATTCAAAGCGATTGTTTCTTCTGTTCTCGCTAAAGAAGAAAGATCTAAAGCTAACCACGATTTAGGTGATGAAGTTCTTGCGGCTTTAGCTGAAAAATATCCGGGACAAGAAAAAGTTATTGGTCAAATCCTTCACGATATGGAAAAAGACCTTATGCGCAAACGTATTCTTGAAGAAGGGATGCGTTTAGATGGAAGAAACACAAAACAAATTCGCCCAATTACTTGCGAACTTGGTTTGCTTCCGCGTGTTCACGGAACAGCTTTATTTACACGTGGCGAAACACAGAGCTTAACAACATTAACTCTTGGCACAAAACAAGATGAACAAATCATTGATGGATTACAGGACGAGTATAAGAAGAGATTTTTACTTCATTATAACTTTCCGCCGTTCAGTGTTGGTGAAACCGGAAGATTCTCCGGTGTTGGCAGAAGAGAAGTTGGTCACGGAAACTTGGCAGAACGTTCTTTGAAAAATATTCTTCCTCCTGAAGAAAAATTCCCATACACAGTTCGCATCAATTCAGACATTCTTGAATCGAACGGTTCTTCATCAATGGCAACAGTTTGCGCCGGTTCATTAGCGATGATGGATGGCGGCGTTCCGGTTAAATGTGCTATTGCCGGTATTGCAATGGGCTTGATTAAAGAAGGCGATAAGTTTGCAATCCTTTCCGATATTCTTGGAAACGAAGATCACCTCGGTGATATGGATTTCAAAGTTGCCGGTAGTACTAACGGTATAACCGGTTTGCAAATGGATATCAAGATTCAAGGAATCTCTTACGAGATTATGGAAACCGCTCTTGCTCAAGCTAAAGAAGGTAGATTCCACATTCTTGGCATTATGAACGAAGCGATTTCTACAGCAAGAGAAAGCATCTCAACTTACGCTCCAAGTATTCTTTCAACTAAGATACCGGTTGATAAAATTGGCGCTCTTATTGGACCTGGCGGAAAAGTTATCCAAAGAATCCAAAAAGACTTCAGCGTAGAAATCAGTGTTGAAGAAGATGGAACCGTAAATATTGCCGGTCAAGATTCTAAACTTGCTAAAGAAGCAAAAGAGTACATCAAGTTAATGATGTCTGAACCGGAAATTGGAAAGGCTTACAATGCAAAAGTTATCAGCATAAAAGACTTTGGCGCGTTTGTAGAATTTATGCCTGGCATTCAAGGATTGTTACACATTTCTCAAGTAGATACTAAGAAGATTGCTAAGGTTAGCGATATTCTTGCGGAAGGTGAAATGGTTCGTGTTAAATTGTTAAGCATAGAAAACGGCAAGTACGCTTTATCCAGAAAAGTCTTGTTGAAAGAAAAAGAAGAAGTTAAAGAAGAAAACAATACAGAGAATGCTGAGTAACAACTCGGCATTTTTTATAGAGCAGAATGATTGATGAAAATCGGTAGCCTTGATATTGGACATAAACTTTTTCTCGCCCCAATGGCGGAGGTTACCGATTCGTCTTTCAGAAGAATATGCAAAGAACAAGGCGCCGGTATTACATTTACCCAGATGGTTAGCGCCGAAGGCGTAATTAAAAACAATTTTGAATCTCTCCGAATTCTTTCCTTCAACCGGAACGAAAAACCAATTGGCGTTCAAGTTCTTGGTAACGATCCGTCAATACTCGGAGAAGCGGCAAAAGAAATATCCCGGCTTAAGCCTGATTTAATTGATCTTAATTGCGGCTGCCCGGTTGATAAAGTTACAACAAACAATATGGGCTCTGCACTTCTTGATGATCCCAAAATGATCGGCAAGATAATTCGCAAAATGGCGGATAATGCCGGCGATGTTCCAATTTCGGTAAAACTGAGATTGGGAAAAGATAGAAGTCATATAAACATTTTTGAAACAGCCAAAGCTGTTGAAGACAGCGGAGGTTCTTTGGTTTTTGTTCACGGACGCGCACGCAATGATAAGTATGAAACTGAACCTGAGTGGAGCTGGATTGGAAAAGTTAAAGAGTTGGTGAAAATTCCGGTTGTGGGAAACGGCTCAATCTTTTTCCCCCAAGATGTTAAAAAAATGAAAGATGAAACCGGATGTGATTCTGTAATGGTTGCCCGCGGCGCACTTGGAAATCCTTTTATATTTTCCCGTTACAATAAACTTGTTGAAACGGGTGAAGATCCGGGAATAACGGAAATTAATGTTGTTAAAGAAGTACTGTTAAAACATATAAATAGTATTGAGTCTGAATTCGGTGAAGTTGTTGCTCTTGATAGAGCAAAGAAACAAACCGTTTGGTATTTGAAAGATTATCCTGGCATAAATTTTCTTTTAGAGAAAGTTTTCGGTTTAAGAAATTTTGATTCGCTTCGTCAATTAATTAACGATCACACCGCTAAAATTACAAGCGGCGAGTATGGCGAAAGTGATAAAGTAGATGTAATAAATAAGTTTAAGAAAAAAGTTCTTTTCTGGCTGACTGAAGATAAAACTCAGATTCAAGGATAAGAACGCATAAGGTTTTACAATGAATAAAGAAATAATTATAAACTCTTCCACTTCGCAGAACCGCGTTGCGATTACGGAAGATGGAAATTTGGTTGATTTTTTTGTTGACCATCCGGAAAAACAGAGGATGGTTGGCGATGTTTACTACGGCAGAGTTGCCAGAGTATTGCCGGGAATCCGCGCAGCATTTATAGATATCGGTATGAAACACGATGCGTTCCTTCACTTCTCTGATATTGGTGAACGTACGGAAGCTTTGCAAGGAATTTTTGATGACGATGAGGATGATGAAGAAGAAATAGCCCCTCCGGCAGAACAGAAAGAAGTAAAAGAGGAACCTTCTCCAAATTCAACATTGGAACTTGCCAAGCCTGTTCAGGCTAAAGAAATAGAACAGCGTGATAGACCAACTACCCGTCTTCACAAAGGGGAAGATATTCTCATTCAGATTATCAAAGAACCGGTAAAAGATAAAGGTGTTCGTGTTACTTCATCCATTTCTATTCCGGGTAGATTTTGTGTTCTGCTTCCTTTGGACAACAAGATTGGTGTTTCCAAAAAGATTGTTGATTTCCGCGAACGCAAAAGATTAAGAAGAATTGCCCGTGGAATATTACCTAAAGATTGCGGCTTAATTATCCGCACTGCAGCAAAAGACCAGAGCGATGAATCGTTAAGCGGTGATTTGAAATACTTGGTGAAAATTTGGCAAGACATTCAAAACGAAGCTAAGAAAGAAGAACCGCCGGCTTTGCTTTACAAAGATCTGAGCACAACAATTTCAGTTATCCGGGATTTATTCACACCGGATGTTTCTAAAGTTTTTGTTGATTCAAAGAAACTTTGGAAGGAAATTAGAAATTATTTGCAGTTCATTCAGCCTGCACTTCTTGATAGAATAGAATTGTACAAAGAAGACGCGCCTATTTTTGAAACATTCCGCATTGACGAACAAATTAAATCCTTGATGGGACGTAAGGTTCCGTTACCGGCCGGCGGACATATTGTTATTGATCATACCGAAGCAATGGTTGTAATAGATGTTAACAGCGGTCGTTATGCTGCAAAGAAAGAACAAGAACTGAATTCGCTGAAGACTGATTTGGAAGCTTCGCGCGAGATTGCAAGACAATTACGCTTGCGGGATATCGGCGGATTGATAGTAGTTGATTTTATTGACTTAGAAGATGAAAAGAACCGCAAGAAGATTTATGATGAATTGAAGAAGGAGTTTAAGAAAGATAGAGCCAAGACGGCTTTGCTTCCGATGACAGAATTTGGTTTAATGCAAATAACGCGCGAGCGTGTTCGCGAAAATATTATTCAATCAATGAATGAAGTTTGTCCTTACTGTTTCGGCACCGGACTTCTTACAAAGAAATCAAACTTGATTCATGAAATTGAACGCTGGATAAAACGCTACCGAATACAAGGGAAAGTTAAATCGCTTACGCTTCGTGTACACCCATCGCTCGGCGAAAAACTTAAGGTGGGATTTATTTCTACACTAAACAGATTGCAGTTAAAATACTTTGTTAGAATTAAATTAGTGGAAGAAGAAAGAGTGAGTCCGTCCAAGTTTCATTTTATTTCTACAAAATCGGGCGAAGAAATCACCGACGAGGTTGCGTAAAAGTACTATGCAAGTTAACCCGGAAAAATTGTAAGCAATTTTTCTTAATTTTCTATTAACAATGAGAGAAACTTGAAATGAAATTTTTTATAGACACTGCAAATATTGATCAGATTAAAGAAGCCGCAGCAATGGGACTTTTAGATGGTGTAACTACCAACCCATCTTTAGTTGCCAAAGAGGGAAAGAACTTTCTAGAACTCCTCAACGAAATAATTGCCATTGTTGATGGTCCAATAAGCGCAGAAGTTGTTTCGACTGATTATGAGGGAATACTCAAAGAAGCATACGAACTTTCAAAAATCCACAAAAACATTGTTATTAAAGTTCCGCTTATCAGAGAGGGAATTAAAGCAGTAAAAACTTTGAACATCAAGGGAATTAAAACCAATGTTACACTGTGTTTCTCTCCAACACAGGCTTTGCTGGCTGCAAAAGCCGGCGCAACATATATCAGTCCTTTTGTTGGCAGATTAGACGACATAAGCACTAACGGCATGGAACTTATCCGCCAGATAGTTACTATTTATAAAAATTATGGATACAATACGGAAGTGCTTGTTGCAAGCGTCCGTCATCCGCTTCATGTTGTTGAAGCTGCTATGATGGGTGCTCACGTTTGCACAATGCCTTTTGATGTAATAGATAAATTATTTAAACATCCGCTCACAGATATCGGTCTCGATAAATTCTTGAGCGATTGGAAAAAACTAAACCAATAAGAGCTATGAAAAAGACTACTTTTTATTCAATCCATGAAAAACTTGGTGCAAAGATTGTTGAATTTGCCGGTTACAAGATGCCTATTCAGTATTCATCTATTATTGCCGAACACAAAGTTGTTAGAACGACAGTCGGTGTATTCGATGTTTCTCACATGGGAGAAGTATTTGTACGTGGCGAAAAAGCTTTAGATTTTGTTAATTCAGTTACAGTAAATGATGCTTCAATTTTAACTGATGGACGAGTTCAATATTCTGCAATGTGCTACGAAGATGGCGGTATTGTTGATGATTTGCTTGTTTACCGTGTTAGCGAAAAAGAATTTATGTTGGTAGTAAACGCTTCAAATCTTGCAAAAGATTTTGAGTGGATGAAGAAAAACAATTCTTTTGGTGTAGAACTGGTTAATGAAAGCGACGAATATTCTTTGCTTGCAGTTCAGGGACCAAATTCTAAAGCTACAATTCAAAAGATTTGTAATAAGCTGCTTGATTTGGAATACTATCATTTCTTCAAGGCAACTGTTGCCGGTGTAGATATGATTTTATCACGCACAGGATATACCGGCGAACTTGGTTACGAGTTGTACTTTAAAGGTGATGAAGCAGCTGCAGAGAAAGTTTGGAATGCAGTTTTTGAAGCCGGAAAAGATTTAGGAATTCAGCCGGTTGGTTTAGGTGCAAGAGATTCACTCCGTTTGGAAATGGGATTCTGCTTGTACGGAAACGATATTGACCAAACTACAAATCCTATTGAAGCCGGACTAGGCTGGATAACAAAGCTTAAAAAACCTTCCTTCATTGGTAAAGATGTTTTGGTCAAAACCAAAGAAGAAGGACAAAAAAGAAAATTAGTTGCACTTATTTCCGAAGAAAGAACTTTTCCGCGCCACGGATATGATTTAACTGTTGATGGCAAGAAAGTCGGTCATATTACCAGCGGAACCGTAAGCCCAACATTGGATAAGGCAATTGCGCTTGGCTACGTTGATGCTGAGTTTGCCAAAGAGGGCAACAAAATCAATTTCTTTATCAGAGGAAAAGAAGTTGCAGCTCAAATAACTAAACTTCCATTTGTTAAGAAATAATAATGAAAATTAATGTCCATTACTCCAACCAGCATTTAGATGAACTTTACTTTACCGGTAAAACAACTGTTGTAATAGATATACTTCGCGCTTCAACTGTGATTGTTACAGCATTAGCAAATGGGGCAAAAGAGGTAATTCCGGTTAGCACTGTAGATTTTGCAATGAAGGTTTCCGGAAATGCCTTTAGCGGTCAAACACTTTTATGCGGGGAAAGAAATACAAAAAAGATTGAAGGTTTTGTACTCGGCAATTCTCCGCTTGAGTTTTCCCATGAAGTTGTTAATGGTAAATCAATTATACATTACACCACCAATGGTTCTAAAGCGGTAGTAAAAGCAAAGTTCTCGGAAAACTTATTTGTTGCGTGTTTCCATAACCTGCCGGCAGTAGCAAAGCATTTGGTAGAATTGAATAAAGATGTGGAAATTCTCTGCGCCGGTTCAAACGGTAATTTCAATCTAGAAGATACTGTCTGTGCCGGAAAACTTGTTTCGGAAATTCTCTTCTTAAAAGAAGATGCAGAAATTGGCGATGCGGGCAGGGCTGCCATGATTCTATTAAAAACCCTCGGGAAGAATCTGCTGAAGATGATGAAAGAAACAGAGCATGGGAAATTGTTGATTGAAAATGGTTTTAGCGCAGACCTAAAAGTTTGTTCGGAGTATGGTATTACCAATATAATTCCTTACTTTATTTCCGGCGCGCTTAAAAAACTTGATGTACCGGGAATTCATTCTGAAACTATAGCTTCTAAAGATGGCGAAAAAAGTTAAACAAAAAGAACCGGCTCCGGCAATCGGAGAAAATTTTTTTGTATTCTCTCCCGAGAAGAAAACAAAAATTCTCGGGATTTTCTTAATTGTTTTTGCGCTGCTGATATTTCTGAGCATCCTTTCTTATTCCCGCTTTGATGAATCATATTTTTCTTACAAGTTTTCCGATCAGTTTGGTGTTTTTGGCGATAACGCAGAACTGAAAGAGAAAGCCGCTACAACCCACAACTGGCTCGGAATTTTTGGTTCTTACATATCTCACTTTTTCATTCGCTCCACAATTGGCTACTTCTCTCTGGTCTTTCCGGTTATTATGTTTATTTGGGGTTACACAATTCTAAAGAAAGAAAAAGCTTATAAAGTTCCTCTATACTTATCCAATTTCTTGATCATTATTTCTCTGCTGATAACAACATTCTTTGGAATGCTTCAATCCACACCGGAAATTGCTTTGTTCACAGATGTGTATGAGCTATCCGGCAAAATTGGTCTCTTCCTTGGAACAGTAATCGGAAGATTACTCGGCGGATTGGGAAGCATAATTGTTCTCTCAACAGCAATCTTAATCACCTTAATAGTAGCATTCGATTTTAAGTTTGGTTCTATACTGGAATTTTTGAAACGCTTGTTGAAAGATGATGAAGAAAGTGAAGAGAAAGAAGAAACAATAGCTCCTAAAGCCGATGAAAATTTAGATAAGATTAAGAATCTGCGTGAAGAAGGAAAGCTGAAAAAGTTGTTCAAAGGGAAAACCGACGATGAGTTGGCAGCGGCAGCAGTACCGGTTGAACCGGAAACAAAGATTACTATTGTGAAGAAAGATCAACCGGAAAAAGTTGTTGATGCAGAGCTTGATAAACCGGTTGAAGCTACAAAGAAAAAAATTGAACTGAAAAAAGCACAGCCAAAAGATGATGGCTCCGAACCTACAATTGATAAAACAACTGAAGCTACACTTCCAAATCAATGGGAAGAAGTAATTGACTATACTCCGCCAAAATTAGATTTGCTTTCTCAACCGGAAGGAGAAGAAGTTGTAGTTGCCGAAAGTGAATTGAAACGCAATGCCGAACTCCTAAAAGAAAAGTTAGCTCTTTTCGATATTCAGATTGAAGATATTACCGTTACGCCCGGACCGGTAGTAACATTGTATGAAATTGTTCCGGCTCCCGGAGTAAAAATCAGCAGAATAGTTTCGCTTGAACACGATATAGCTCTTGCGCTTGCAGCCCGTGGAATTCGTATCATTGCGCCAATTCCGGGTAAGAGCGCAATTGGTGTAGAAATTCCAAACGCAAAAGCTATTATGGTTCGCGCGAGTTCCGTTCTATCCAAAATAAAAGATTCTAAAGCAGAACTACCGTTGGCGTTCGGCAAAACTATTTCCGGCGACGTTTATATAACCGACCTTGCAAAAATGCCTCACATGCTTATTGCCGGTGCAACCGGTTCCGGAAAAAGCGTTGGTATAAATATGGTGCTATGCAGTTTAATCTATGCAAAGCATCCATCCGATGTTAAGTTTGTTATTGTTGATCCGAAAAAGATTGAGCTCTCTTTCTACAAAAAACTTAACAAACATTTCTTAGCTATCTCCCCGGATTTAGAAGAAGAAATCATTACCAATCCGCAATATGCTTTACTTGTTCTTAAGGCTGTTGAATATGAAATGGAGAAACGCTACGATAAACTTGCAAAAGCCGGCGTTAGAAATATTGTTGATTACAACGCGAAGATGGCAAATCCTAAAACTCGATTGAAAGATACAGAAGAGATGCAGCATCACAAGATGCCTTACATTGTGGTGGTGATTGATGAGTTGGCTGATTTGATGATTACTTCCGGGAAAGAAGTGGAAGAACCGATTGCCCGTTTAGCACAGTTGGCTCGTGCAGTTGGAATTCATTTAATACTGGCGACGCAGCGTCCATCCGTAAATGTAATTACCGGTGTAATTAAAGCAAATTTTAACGCAAGGGCTGCTTATCAAGTTGCTTCCAAAATTGATTCGAGAACAATTTTAGATATGAACGGCGCCGAGCAATTATTAGGTGCCGGCGATATGCTATTCTTGCCTGCCGGAATGCCGAAACCGATTCGCATTCAGAATGCGTTTATCTCTACTGAAGAAGTTGAAAAGATTACAAATTTCATTTACGTTCAGAAAGGTTATTCCAAGCGTTACTTCTTGCCTTCACTTTATGAAAAGAAGAAAGAAGCTATGGGCAATTTCTTAGCAGACTTGGATCCTATGTTTGAAGAAGCTGCAAGAACAGTTGTTCGTCACCAGCAAGGTTCTGTATCTTTACTACAGAGAAGATTAAAGCTTGGATATTCTCGTGCAGCTCGTATTGTTGATCAGCTTGAACAAGCGGGAATTGTTGGTCCGTCTGAAGGAAGTAAAGCGCGTGAAGTGATTGTAGAAAGTGAAGAACAACTTGAAACTATTTTGAGATCAATATGAAAGCCAGAGTAGCAGCCATATTTTTTCTTTCTGTTGTTTTGATAAATGCACAATCTGCCAACGAAACAATAAAGAAAATTCAGAGCAAGTTTAATTCGATTGGAAATTTTACTGCGGGTTTTACACAAAGTTTTTTTAACACATCCGGCAACGAGCAAGGCAAAGCAACCGGAAAGTTTACTTACAAGAGAAAGAATAAGTTTGTTGTTGAATTGAAAAACCAAATGATTGTTTCTAACGGCGAGACAATCTGGAATTACGACAAAAAATTTAATCGTGTTGTTGTTAGTTATTTAAGTGATGATCCAACCTCGTTCTCGCTCGAAAAATTTATTTTTGACTATCCGCCGTTATGTAAAGCTAAGATGGTAAAAGAATCTTCCGGTGCCGCGAATGATTACGTTCTCGAACTTACTCCAAAGGATAACGATTTACAGTTCAAACTTGTTAAAATTTGGAAGAGCGTTGATAATCTCATTTCCAAAATGGAACTGGTTGACATTGGCGATATGCAGTATTCCTTCACGTTTAGCGATATTAAAGTTAACCAGGATTTAGCCGATCAAATTTTTACTTTTAACGCTCCCAAGGGGACGAAAGTTATTGACCTCCGTTAAATCAAATAAAGGTACGGCGAAAGTTTTGGGAGTTTTGGCAACGATAGCAATTTCGTTGCTTTTCCTTTTTATAGCATTTCAAAAAGTGGATTTAAGCCGCTCCTTTTCTATCATAAGCGAAACCTCTTTCTTAGCTGTACTTTTATATCTAATAGTCTTTTTTGCTTCACACTACGCACGTGCATTGCGCTGGCAGTACATGCTCGATTCGGTTAAACCGAACATTTCAAAAAATCATCTATTCGGTTCTGTGATGGTTAGCTACGGAGTTAGTTGCGTAATTCCTCGTCTCGGCGAAGTTTACCGCGCGCTGTTTTTAGGCAGATGGGAAAATATTTCCAGAACTACCGTGCTTGGAACAATTGTAGTGGAACGAATTATTGATGTGACTTTCTTTGCGTTTGCATCATTAGTTAGCGCATCTATCTATTCCGGTAACTTGTACGGAGAAATCCCCTGGCTTAAAACGCTCCTTGTAACCGGGTTCAGTTTGATTTTTATTGCTGTGCTTTTTGTCCTTTTGCTAGTCCGTTTCCAAAATAAATTTACTGCAATACTTGTTTCTCTTTCTGCAAAGATTAGTTTGAAGCTCTCTGATAAGTTGAGAACTCTGTTTGAAACCCTTATAGAAGGCTTTTCCAGTATAAAAAGTTTAGGACACATAACTGGAATTATCATTTGGTCTTTAGTCATAATGCTTTTGTACGCTCTCAATACTTACGTCGGGTTTTTTATGCTGGATATGCACAACTCAAATGAAATAAATTTTGCTTCTGCTTGGGTTGTAATGACTTTAAGCTCATTCGGAAATTTTATACCAACTCCTGGAGGCACCGGGTCATATCATGCCATTGCAATCTTTGTCTTAACCAAAGCATACGGTTTTGATTCAGATTCAAGTGCTGCATATGCAATACTTACTCATTTTGTTGGTTATGTAGCTTTTATCGCATCAACATTTTTAATTATTTTTTACCTCAACTGGCAAAGAGCAAAGCAAGGCTTGCCAAAGGAAACATTCCTTTCAGTTCTAAAATCAAATCCGGATTCTAAATGAGAAAATACACCTTAGTTATTTTAACATTAGTTACTTCTTCAAGTCTGTTTGCTCAGTGGGATGTAAGCGCATCTATGGGCTTGGATTTCAAATCTATGCCTACATTCAGAGATTATATTAATATAAATTTCAGCAGTGCCGGTAATCAAATATCTTCCTTCAAGAGTGCAGTTGCTTTTGGAGCAGAGGCGGATTATAAGCTTTCTAAAAATTTTGCATTAGGTGTAGAATACAATTTGCAGATTGATTCCTACAATGGAAATGGAAGTACCTACGAAATTTCCTACAGCCTTCACCGCCCGTCATTAATGGCTTACTATATAATTCCCGGTGTCGGCTATCAATTTAAGCTTGGTGGCGGAGTTGGTTATCGTTCCGTTTCGCTAAACGAAAGAATTATTACTGAAACAAAATATTCTGCTAGCGGTTTTGGGTTAGTATTCAAAGCCGAAGGGAACACAATGTTAGCAAATCACTTTTATGCTCTCATCGGCGGTAACCTTCGATATGATTCAACAGGAGATGTTACAAACGGTTCACAAAAAATTGTAAATAATTCAACCGGGGATAAACTCAATCTTAATTCAATTTCATTTGGTATTTATTTGGGCATAACATTTACTTTTTAGGAGTATATATTGAATTTTATTGAAGCAATTGTTTTGGGGATTATCCAGGGTTCAACAGAGTTTCTTCCGATTAGCAGTACAGGTCATTTAACTGTTGCTGGAAAGCTAATGAATCTGATTTCAGATCAGAATCCGCAACAGTGGACATCATTCATTGCAGTCATTCAACTTGGTACTTTGCTTGCCGTGTTCGTATATTTTTGGCGCGATATTATTTCTATCATCCGCGATTTTTTGAAAGATAACTGGTTTAACCACGTTAAGTTTAGCCAGCAAACACTGCACTCAAAAATGGGATGGTATTTAGTCATCGCAACTTTACCTGTTGTTGTAATTGGTCTTGTTTTCAAAGACATCATTGAAGGAATTTTTACAAAAAACCTTTACGTGATTGCTGCAAGTTTGATTGTACTTGCAATAATTTTAGCTATTGCAGAAAAGTTTGCTAAGCTTAACCGTAAGAACGACGATTTAAACTGGCGTGATGCACTCATTATTGGAGTTGCCCAAGCATTTGCGTTAATACCGGGCTCGTCGCGTTCCGGTACAACTATTACCGCCGGTTTATTTTTGGGTTTTAACAGAGAGACTGCCGCACGGTTTTCATTTTTAATGAGCATCCCGGCGGTTGCAGCAAGTGGATTGCTTCAGTTTTATCAAGCAACAAAGTACATAGATAAAACCGGCTTTGTAGATTTAATAATTGCTACAATTGTTTCCGGAGTTGTGGGCTATCTCTCAATTGAGTTTTTGTTAAAGTATCTGAAAACAAAATCTATGTTCGTGTTTATTGTTTATAGAATTATTGTCGGTGTAGCAATTATTGTTTTCTTAGCAGCCGGTATTCTAAACAAATAGGAATTATGATGAACATCTATAGACTTCTTTCTTTAGTAATCTTGGTAGGAGTTATTGTTTCGTGCGGGAAGCAGTACACTTCCGTTAATGTTGAGAATGAAATCAAAAACGGAAAGAAGATTGAAGAAGTGATCAAATTAAAAGATAGAGAGCAGCTCGTAGCCGCTATCAATACTAATAAAGGAAAGATTGAGTTTGAGCTTTATCCGAACGAAGCGCCAAAAGCGGTAACAAATTTCATCGGGCTTTCACTTCAAGGATATTATAACAAACTTACTTTCCATCGCGTTGTTAAAAATTTTATGATTCAAACTGGCGATCCAACCGCGAGTGGCTCGGGCGGTAGAAGTTATTTTGGCAGTGAGTTCGAAGATGAATGCACAACCGAACTCAAACATAATTCTCCCGGAACTGTTTCCATGGCTAACCGTGGACCGCATACAAACACAAGTCAGTTTTTCATAACAACTATTGCCACACCCTGGCTCGATGGTAAACACACTTTGTTCGGAAAAGTAATTGATGGAATGGATGTAGTTGATAAAATTGGAATAGTAGAGACAGACAGACTAGAAAAGCCAATTAAACCAATAGTTATTAACAGTATTTCAATTGAAAAAAGAACCCGATAAAAGTTTATGGCAAAACAATCTCTACCGCAGATTAATCAATTAAGCAAGTACTTGACAAAAGAAACCCTTCTGCCAATTTACTTTTTGTGCGGTGAGGATAGTTACACAATTGAACAAGCAGTTGATGCGATTGAAAAAGTTGTTTCTCCTTTGCTGGGCTCTGGTTTTGATCGCGATGTCTTTTCCGGAGACAAATCATTCGAGCTAAATCAAGTTTTAGATCAGGCACTTTCGTTTCCTTTTGGCGGAGAAAAGAGATTAATTGAAATAAAGAATTTTGAAAAGCTTACTGATAAAAAAAGTTTGAGTGGATATGTAAAAGATCCGGCAAGCTTTACTGTTTTAGTAATTACCCAAAACGGCAGCGTATCTGATGCTGCCAAAGAGCCATACAATCTTTTAATTGAAAGAAAATATTTATTTGAAGCAAAGCCAATCACCGGGAGTGAGCTTGCCGATTGGTTCGTTCGTTTGGCTAAAAAGAAAAATTTAGATATACCGGAAGATCATGCTAGAGCTGTTATTGAAGTGGTCGGTGAAAATAAATCGCTTCTCGAAATGCAGATTCAAAAGTTTATAGATTATTCCAATTCCGGCAAAAAGCTTACGGTTGAAGAACTGGTAAAGCTTTCGTCGCCAACAAAAGAATATTCCATTTTTGATTTCATTGGCTCGATTGGCAAAGGTGATAAATCAAAATCGCTTGAAGTTGGATTCAATCTGCTCGATTCCGGTGTGGAAATAGTTTTTGTAATAAATATGGTGGCTAAATTCATTATGACTGTAGCTCAGATTTTGGATTTAACCCGCCAGAGAATTAGCGAAAACGAAGGCGCGCGCCTTGCCGGAGTAAGTTATTATTATTACATAAACTGTAAAAAAGCTACTTTTTTTATGTCCGATACCCGTTTACACAATGCATCCAGAGCTTTATTAAATGCGGACTTGGCTGTTAAATCGTCTGGGATGGATCATAAAACCGTGCTTCAAATGCTGATTTCTGAATTATTAGGCGAAGTGGCAACCTCGCCGCTGCAAAATTGATTGCGTTGCAATTAAATCATTATATGGGTAAAATTGTTCACGAAATTGAAACTTTTTCAACCACTTATAGGTAAAACCGCCATTGGTAAAGCGTTTATCCGATTTGACAGATGAAGTACTAATTAAAGAGTATCAAGACAGTAATACTCTAGAAGCCTATGAAATATTGGTTAAGCGGTACAAAGATCCGCTTATGAATTTTGTTTATAGGTTTGTTGGCGATAGAGACGTTTGTACCGATGTTGTTCAAGAAACGATGATTAAATTTTACCTTAACAAAGATTCATATCGTTCTTTCGCAAAATTTTCGACTTGGATTTATACCATTGCGGCCAATCTGGCAAAGAATGAACTCAAGCGAAGAAAAAGAAGAGTAATATTTTCAATTGATAATTCCGATGATGAAAAATCTCCGCAGATCGAAGACAAAATGTTTATGGCTCCGGATAGAGCTGCTGATAGCGAGATTAAAAACGAAATTATTCAGAAAGCATTACTCAAAGTTAAACCCGTTTACCGGGAAGTCGTAATCTTAAGAGATATACAAGATTTATCATATGAGGAAATTTCTGAAATTACTGGGCTGGCAATTGGAACTGTTAAATCAAGGATTAATAGGGGGAGAATACAATTACAAAAACTACTTAAGAACATTTATAAAGAGTAGCTTATGAACGAACTTTACAATAGAGAAGAACAAAAATTTTCAAATCTCCTATCCGACCTTAAAAAGCTTCCTAAAATAGAAGCTCCGGATAATTTCGAATTCAATTTGATGACCCGAATTGAAAATAAAAATTTTGGTCAAGTTGAAGAAGAAAGACCGAAGTTTAATCTGCTAAAGTTTCTGGCCCCTTCTGCGGCAGTATTGGCTACAGTTCTATTGTTTTTTATTTTTTATCCACAGAAAAATGATATCCCAACTCAAATTGCTAACCAGTCTAAAGCTGCAGACTCACAATCAATAGCAGGCAATACAGCCAATAAAAATTTTGAATCGCTTTTTAGTAAGGAAGAAAAGAAATCTTCCACGCCAAAACGTGAAGCTGTTTCTCAGTCGAATCAAAATATTGCACAGAATCCGTCGGCGGTCAAATCTCCTGCTCAGTTTAACCAGCGTAGGTCTGTTGCTGTTGATGACTATATTTCAGGCGCAAATTCAAATCAAAATCCTGCTCTAAGAGGCAATATCGTTAATAGCGGTGATCAGCCCATTGTGGATGGTTTTTTAGTAGAAAAGAAAACTGACAAGAAAACCATTGAGAAGTTTAGAAGTGAGCTAGATTCGCTGAAAAAGGCCCAGGCGAAGGCAGATTCCTTAAAAAAAGCCGGAAAATAAAGGCTTTTTGAAGGTAATGGATTTGGATATTTGGCACAGCATAAGTAAATTTCAGCTCAAAATTTTAAGGAAGTGGTATTACAATGAAAGCAGGAATTCATCCCAATTATAAGCAATGTGAAGTTTCGTGTGTATGCGGCAATACATTTGTTACCCGTTCAACCGTAAGTAGCATCAAACTTGAAATTTGTTCAGCTTGTCATCCTTTTTTCACCGGTAAACAGAAAATGTTAGATTCTACCGGTCGTGTAGAAAGATTCAAGAAAAAATATGGCGTGAAGCAACAAGCTTAGTTCTCTTTTTGTACGTAGAGCAGGGCTGTTTTACAGCCCTTTTGCTTTTTAAATAGCAGATCAATAACGCACCTTTTAAATGTTGATTAATATGGAAGAAACAAACGAAAACACCGGTCTAAATCTCTATCAAGGGGTAAGAGGTTTGGCTGTGAAAATTCTTAACCGGGTTGACCGGACTGATGCTTACCTAGATAAACTTCTCGAAATCGAAATAAAAAACTCTAATCTTGTTGGCGCTGATAAGGCTCTACTTTTTGAAATTGTACATGGAGTAACTCGCTGGGAAGGAAGAATTGATTGGATCCTCACCGGTTTCTATAAGGGACAATTTTCGAAAGCTATTCCTAATATAAAAAACGCCTTGCGCGTTGCTTTATACCAAATCTTGTTTCTAGATAAGGTTCCGGATTACGCAGCTGTAAATGAAGCAGTTGAGTTTGTTAAAAAGTTACAAGGACAGGCTGCCGCCGATTTAACGAACGCAGTTCTTCGTAACATTATTCGTAACAAAGAAAATATTAGGTATCCAAATCCGGACGAAGATATAAATAATTATTTGAGCGCATATTTTTCTCATCCAACCTGGCTTGTTAAACGTTGGCTTGCAAGATTTGGTAGAGAAGAAACTGAAAAGCTTCTGATTGCAAATAATAATAAGCCCAATCTTACTATTCGAGTAAATAATCTTGTAACAAACCCAACCGAAATGAAATCCCTTCTTAATTCTGTAGAATTAAAATTTTCAGAAGGAAAATTTCTGAAAGAATTTATCAGGATGAATTCGCTTACTAACATTACTGATTGGGAATATTTTGCTAAAGGGTATTTTTCAATACAAGATGAAAGCACAGGCTTTCCAATCAAATTGTTAAATATTTCTCCAGGAATGAGAGTCTTAGACCTCTGTGCAGCACCAGGAGGCAAGACCGGTTTTATAGCTGATGAAATGAAAAATACCGGCGAAATTGTTGCTATTGATAAATTTGAAAGCCGGTTGAAGATTCTAGAAAAAAATCTAACCCGCTTGAAAGTAACTAATGTTGTTACAAAAGTAACTGATGCTGCTGACTTTGAGGATGAAGAGGGGTTCGATAGAGTTCTGATTGACGCGCCATGCAGCGGTCTGGGAACACTTACAAAAAAACCGGATTTGAAATGGAAAAGAGACTTGGGAGACATTCGAAAAATAGTTAATATTCAATATGAACTATTGAAGAAAGGTGCTTCTTTAGTTAAACAAAACGGCTTTATTGTTTACAGCACGTGTACAATCGAACCGGAAGAAAATTTTGAGCTCATTAAGAAGTTTCTTTCAGAGAATCCGAATTTTGCACTTGTAAATGCCGGAGAGTTGTTACCAAAGGCAGTGGTTGATGAAAATGGCTGTGTTGCTACACTTCCTCATGTTCATGGAATAGACGGAGCTTTTGCCGCAAAACTTGTAAGAAATAATTAGATGAATATATATGGCATCAGAAACTTTACAAAAATTTGCTGAAGAACTTAGAGTAACACGCGAAGCAAAGGAAATTAGCATACTCCAAATTTCTAACCGTACTAAAATTGATCCAAAGTTTTTAAACGCAATTGAAAATGCCGATTTCGATATTTTACCGGAGCTTTATGTTCGCGCTTTTATAAAAGAATTTGCTCAAACAATAGATCTAAATCCGAAAGAAACAATACAAAAGTATGAATTGGCTAAAACGGGGAAAACTGAGAATGCTCTAAATGCAACGGTAGAGCAAATAAGTCCAACACCTCTCACTGTAGAAATTAAGAAAACAAACGCTACCGAGCCGGAAGAGAAAAATAAACCGATAAAAATTGAAAACCAGCCGGTAAAAGAATTCGATTCAGCACAAAGAGAACAAAGTAAATTGCAAGATGATGCGCCCAAAAATTTTCTCAAAAGTAATTTGAATGTAATTCTTGGTGCAGCAGTATTAACTATAGCTGTTGTAATTTTTTATTTTGCATTATTTTATGAATCCTCGCCGGATATTATTGCAGACGAGCAAGAGCAAAATGCCTCCGAAAATACAGCACGTTTTGAAGAAAAGACGCCAGAGCAAAAAGCAGTTCAAAGTAGTTTACCTTTAGCTCCGGTTATTTCGGATAGTCTTCGTTTATCTGTTCAGAACAGTGAGCAAGTGTGGATTAAAATATTAAGCGATGGTAAAATTATCCAACAAGGTATCGTTCAAAAAAATACAACGATGAATTTTAAAGCGAAGAAACAATTTGGAATTAGTGTTGGAAATGCCGGTGCGGTTAAGTTATTCTTCAATGAAAAGCAGGTTGAAAATGTTGGTAAGCCTGGCGAAATCAGAAATATTACTATTACACCAGACACAATTCGTTACTTAACAATTCCACGTAATGAAAAAAAATCTCCTACTAGAAATTAATGCGCTCCGCTCGCTGATACGAGAACATGATCATAATTATTTTGTTCTCAACAATCCTACAATCAGCGACTATGAATACGATCAACTTTTTAAAAAACTTGTAGAACTGGAAAAAGAAAACCCTGAACTAATTACTCCCGATTCTCCTACTCAGCGTGTTGGTTCCGATCTCGTTAAAGATTTTAAATCTGTAACTCACAAAACTCCAATGTTAAGTTTGAGCAACACTTACAGCGAAGAAGAACTGATTGATTTTGACCGGCGGGTTAGAGAGGGCTTGCCAAGCGATGAAAAAGCAGAATACCTTTGTGAATTAAAAATTGATGGAGTTTCCGTAAGTATCCATTATGAAAAGGGAAAATTTTCGGTTGCAGCAACAAGAGGTGATGGAACTAGCGGCGAAGATGTTACCTCAAATGTTAAAACAATCCGCTCTATACCTTTAATTCTGGAGCAGAAAACTGGAGTTAAGGCAAACCTTGATGAAATAGAAGTTCGCGGCGAAATTTATATGGAATCGGAGGCTTTCAGAAAATGGAATGAAGAGCGCGAGCTAAGCGGCGAGAAGACTTTTGCTAATCCGCGTAATACTTCTGCCGGAACAATAAAGCTCCAGGATCCGCAGTTAGTTGCAAAACGCCCGTTGCAGATTTTTACTTATTATTTATTTTCATATACATCAGAACTTAGTTCTCAGTTTGAGAATCTCAATCTTCTTAAAAAACTTGGTTTTAGAGTAAATGAAAATTTTTGCCTATGTAAATCAATTGATCAAGTGATAGAATTTTGCCGCGAATGGGAAAACCGCAGAAGTGAACTTCCGTATGAAATTGACGGAGTTGTAATAAAAGTTAATTCGCTTAAGCAGCAGAAAATTCTTGGAAGCATTGCTAAATCGCCGAGATGGGCAGTAGCTTTTAAATTTAAGGCTAAACAAGCTACAACAAAACTTCACAAGATTACCTGGCAAGTTGGGCGTACCGGCGCTTTAACACCGGTAGCGGAACTTGAACCAGTGCTTTTAGCCGGCTCTACAATTAGTCGTGCTACACTACATAACTACGATGAAATTCTGCGTAAGGATATTAGAGAAAACGATATTGTAGTTATAGAAAAAGGAGGGGATGTAATTCCTAAAGTGGTATCCGTAGAACTTTCTTCGCGCAAGTCAAATTCATCCAAAGTAGCGCTTCCTTCTGTCTGCCCTGAATGTGGTTCTAAGCTTTACCGACCGCAGGAAGAGGTAGCTATTTACTGCGAGAACAATGAATGCCCTGCGCAAGTGAAAGCAAGTATAACTCACTTTGCTTCCCGCACTGCAATGGATATTGAAGGCATGGGCGACTCACTTGTAAATCTGTTTGTTGATTTGGGTTACTTACATACTTATGCTGATATTTACACTCTGCATGAAAAGCGTGAAGAACTGATTAAGATAGAAAGACTGGGCAAGAAAAGTATTTCAAATTTGCTGGAAGCAATCGAGAAAAGTAAAAACAAACCTTTTGACAAAGTACTTTTTGCATTGGGAATTCGTTATGTTGGAGCCGGCGCTGCTAAGAAACTAGCTGACCATTTTCTTTCTATTGATGTTTTAGCAAATGCTGCGGAAGATGCGATTGAAGAAATACACGAAATTGGTCCGAGCATCAGCAAAAGCGTGAATCGGTTTTTTTCTGAAAAGCATAATATAAAATTAATTGAGAGATTAAGAACAGCAGGACTTACTTTAAGCTCAGAACCGAAGAAATTGAAATCAGATTCACTTTCCGGAAAATCATTTGTGCTAACCGGTACACTTTCGTCAATGTCGCGTGAAGCAGCTAAGGAAATAATTCAAGAACATGGAGGGAAAGTAACCGGAACTGTTAGCAAGAAAACAGATTACGTTGTAACTGGTGAAGCTCCGGGTTCTAAGTTTGCTGATGCAAAGAAACTTGGCATCACGATTTTAACCGAAGAACAATTTTTAGAGTTGATTAAATAATGTTCGAAGAACTCAGACGCAAATACGCTCATTTTCTAATTAGAAGAAAATATCTCCGTAAGAGTGATGAACCGATTGTTTTTAAGACGGCGATCAGCGCTGCGAAAAATATTTTGGTTATTTTACCAAGTCTCGAAGCTGATTTCTCAGCTTCACTGGAGGTTGCTAGATATCTACAAATTCATAAAAAAGAAATTACATTACTTATTTCCGAACTTAAACACGAGGCTATTGGATCGAACCAAGATTTTAAACTGTTATCATATCATCCCGCGCAGATAAGCTGGTTTTTTCTGCCGGATAAAAAGCTTATTACGCGTTTAACAGCAAAAAGATTTGATGCTGTAATAGATTTAAACCGTCAGGAAGACACATTTTCTAGCTGTATTGCAAATGCTGTTCAATCCGGAATGAGGGTAGGCTTCCATAAGAACCGCTCAAACGAATATTATAATCTGCTTTATGAAAGCAAGCAAAGCGAGCCGGCGGCGGCTTATTCGAAGTTTTTGGAACATCTAAGCATGTTTTGATTGTTTACATTGGGATTAATAGGCTTTATTTGTAAATTTGTATAAATAAAAGATAGAAAGAATATGGGCGAAAATTTTAATTACGAGCTAAAGAAAATTGGCGATATAGCCATTTTTAAGTTGAGCGAGAAAAGATTTGATGCATCTATTGCAGGTTTTGTGAAAGGCGAGTTTACAATCCTGCTTCACACCGAAGATGTACGCAAACTTATTATTGATCTCTCGGAAGTTGATTATTGCGATAGCTCGGGATTAAGCTCAATTCTGCTTGCCTTCAGAATTCTCCAATCCAATGAAGGGCATATCCGCCTGGCTTCACCAACTAAAAATGTGAAGACACTAATCGAAATTTCTCAATTAGACCGTGTTCTTACTATTTGTAACACTGTTAATGAAGCGATTAAAGATTTAGAATCAATTTAATTGTGCTTCTTCTATATATTTTGGGAACCACGCACCATTTCGAAAATATTTCAGCGCGAAATCTTGAATGATTGATAAAGATATTCTAAAGAGAATTAAACTGGTTGTTTTTGATCTTGATGGAACTTTGGTTAATGATCAAAATCAAATAGGCGAGGAAACAAAAAATTTAATTAAAGAATTATCTTCTCTCGGTGTTCAGTTTTCCATCGCAACCGGAAGACTGTTAAGCGCAGTTACAAATCACGCAGACGAACTTGCTATTAAGATTCCCCTCATCACACTTGATGGAACACTCATCCAGCGTTATCCCGGCGATAAAAGCATTTTTGAATCTCACCTTCCTAAGAAATATGTTCAGCGTGCACTTAAACTTGCTGATAAGTATTTAACTCAGGTAGCGTTGTGCCATGATAAAGCAATTTACTACACAGAAGAAAATGCTTTGTTTCCGCAATTAATGGATAAATTTGGGGCAAAGTATCAGCAGGTTTTTTCTTATGATAATTATCTTGATGGAACTTTGGAAGTAATAATGGTCAGCGATTACAAAGATAATGTGAAGCATGTTTCAAGTAAGATGTCTTTCCCTTATACTTTTGGCGTTAGGACAGCGTTTTATAAATCTCAATCTCAAGGCGGAACCTATTACGTTGAAATTAGAAAGATGGGCAGCAGTAAAGGAGATGGCTTGAAACGACTGCTAAGTCATCTCAAAATTAAAATGAAAGAAACTGCTGTTGTTGGGGATTGGTACAATGACAAATCTTTATTCGAGAATGATTCACTTAAAATTGCAATGGAAAATGCCGTACCGGAATTGAAAAGAATGGCAGACCTGGTCTTGAAGAAGAATAATAATGAGGATGGTACCGCTGAATTCTTGAAGATGTTATTGCAAGCAAAGAAATAGAATGATCACGCCGGAATTTAAATCGAAGCTTAGAACAAGTAAGAGAATAAAAATTCTTGTAGTGCTGCTTACAATATTCCTTATTGTGTTAATGTTTCCCAAAGGTGAATCGCTTGAATCTGAGATTACAGTTGGTTCAATTTGGATACATGACGATTTAATTGCCTCCACAACTTTCGAAATCCTAAAAGATCCCAAAATATATGAGGCTGAAAAAAATCTGGCTCTTAAAAAGGTAATGCCGATTTTCGAGCGCGATATAGCTTCGCAGAAACAGATGCTCGATTCTATGGCTAACTATAGCTCCTTATTAGTTAAGCTTTTTAACAAAACAAATTCTATCTCTGAGAACTCGGTCCTAAGTAAAGATGCTTTAGTGAAACTGCAAGATCTTAAAACGCCGCAAACAAATGTCTTTGGTAAAAGAGTAACTTTGAATGAACTACTTCACAGTTGTCAATCAACTCTGAATGAAATTTTTAATGTAGGACTACTAAGTGCATCCGGTGCCAGCATCAACTCGGATACGATTGCTTTGCGCAATGGTAAATATGAGCATGTTTATCCAAAAGACATTTTTGTTGAGCAAGATAAACTAAACGAGTACATATCTTTCAAAGCGAAATCTTTGGTTGGCAGTAATTCCAACTTGGTGGAAGTAATTGAAGAGTACATACACCACTTTGCAAAACCTAATATAGTTTTTAATCAAAAGCTTACCGAAGAAGCTGTTAAAAGTGCGAAAGATAAAGTTACTCGTAACATTGGTATTGTTAACGAAAATGAAAGGATTGTTGCTAAGCACGATAGGATTTCGGAAGAGACAAAACTAAAAATTGATTCCTACCGGATTGCCAAAGGTGAAGAAAGAAATTTCTGGAGCCGATTCCTCCAGAACATAGGTAAGTTTCTTCACATCTTTTTAGTAATGCTTCCTTTGATGATTTACATTCATCTTTTCCGCCCCAAAATATTTGGCGATAATCTAACTATCGGATTGATTTCCATAGTCGCATTGTTTATCAGCTTTCTAACTTATCTTGTTTACAACATAAACGTTTCCTCACCGATTGAATATCTGATTCTTGTACCCGTAGCTTCAATGCTTCTAACAATAATTTTTGATTCAAGGATTGGCTTCTATACTACAGTTGTTATTTCAATTATAGTAGGCGCGCTCAGAGGGAATGATTATGTTTTTGCAGTAACAAATATTGTTGCCGGAGGCTTGGCGGCATATACTGTCCGCGATATTAAAAACCGGACGCAAATTTACCGTTCATTTCTTTATATACTGCTTGGTTACTTTCTTAGCATTCTTGCATTTGGTTTAGAACGTTTCGATTCTGTTTATGAGATGTTAGCCGGTTTTTCATTCGCTGCATTCAACGCTTTGATTAGTCCTGTTCTAACTTACGGGCTAATTATTTTTGTTGAAAAACTTTTCAATCTTACTACGGATTTAACCTTCTTAGAGCTAACCGATTTGAATCGCCCGTTGCTAAAAGAGTTGGCTAAAAACGCCCCGGGAACTTTTAGTCATTCAGTTTCGATGGGTACACTAGCTGAAACAACAGCAGAAGCTGTAGGTGCCAACGCAGTACTTGCAAAAGTAGGCGCTTATTATCATGACATTGGAAAAACATTTGACCCGGAAAGCTTTGTAGAGAATCAAATTGATTCACATAACATTCATGAAAACCTTGCACCTGAGAGAAGTAAAGAATTAATTCGTGAACATGTGCAAAAGGGGATTGAGCTGGCTGAGAAAAATGGACTTCCAAAAGAAATAATTGATTTTATACCAATGCACCATGGTACAATGGTGATTAGCTATTTTTATGAGAAAGCAAAAGCATTGTACGGCGATGATAATGTTGATGTTGAAGAATTCCGATATCCGGGACCCAAGCCAAATACAAAGGAAACAGCAATTGTAATGCTTGCAGACGCATGTGAATCAACAGTACGTTCGCTATCCGGTGCCGATCCGCAAATAATAGAAAATGTGATTAACAACTTAATCAATTCTCGAATTGAAGATGGCCAGCTCGATAATGCACCGTTAACTTTTAGTGATATTAAAAAAATCAAAGAATCATTCTTAAGTATTTTGATGGGGCATCACCACCGCCGTATCCGCTACCCTAATCAAGAAGAACTTGAATCAAAGCCGGAAGAATAGCATTAGATGGAACAGTTCGTTAAAGAATTTATTTCCATTTTGCGCTATGAAAAAAACCTCTCTGATAATACCGCAAAATCTTATCAAAGCGATTTAAAGCAGCTTCTTGAATATTGCATGGAAAATAAAATAAGCGACTGGAACCAAATTAAAAGCCGGACTTTAGCAGAGTTTTTTGAAACGCTTAGAAAAAATGATTGTTCAAGCGCAACCACTGCCCGGTATATGACTTCATTCAAGAAGTTTTTTCAGTTTCTTGAAGAAAACAAGTTTATTGAAAAGAATCCTACAACAACTTTGGGAAGAGTTAAACTATCACGTAAGCTTCCATCCGTACTTTCGGTCGAAGAAATAGAAAAAATACTAAACGCGCCAAGTACAGAAGATAAATCCGGCTTGCGAGATAAAGCGATTCTTGAAATGTTTTATTCATCCGGGTTGCGTGTTAGCGAACTTATAAATCTAAAAATAAACGATCTCTATTTTGACGAAGAAGTCGTTCGAGTATTCGGCAAGGGTTCCAAAGAAAGGATTGTTCCCATGGGAGGCAGCGCAATAAAATGGATAAGGGAATATTTACTAAAAGCTCGTCCGTTGTTTGAAAAGAAAGAAAAAAGCCAGGGCTACATCTTCCTAAATAATCGGGGGACGAAAATTAGCCGTACGTCAATTTGGAAGTTGGTCGAGCATTATGGGAAAGAAGCCGGGTTGCAAAAAGAAATACATCCTCACTTATTCCGCCATTCTTTTGCTACTCATTTGCTTGAAGGAGGTGCTGATCTACGAGCTGTACAAGAAATGTTAGGGCATTCGGATATTTCTACAACGCAGATTTACACTCATGTTGACCGGCAGTATATCAAACAAATCCATAAAGATCATCACCCAAGAGGATGACACTTTAATAATGAATAGAGCACTCAAATTATTTTTCTTTCTGATACTGCTTTTGCAATCCGCTTGCAATTTTGGTGTAGCTGAACTACAAAAAGATAAAATTAATCCTTACTCAATTTCGTTAGGTAAGTTCAAGACTTACGAGCAAGCATTGAAATTCAAGATGACGCTGAACGATTCTGTGCGTGCTCATTTGAGGCTTGAATCGGTAGGAAAGGAACACTACAAGCTATTCTATGGAAAATATCCCAGCGCTTATTCCGCCGGTGAAAAAGGTTTTGATCTGTTTAAAAAAACACTCGTTAAGGATTACGAAATTAACAGAAATGGTCAACGTGTTTTAGATGAATTTGCCAATGTTCCTTTCATTGCATACTATCTTGGCAAGCCTGCTGTGTTTAACTACAACTTAAAAACCAAATCAACAGAAATTTTGTGGAGCCGAAGCAACCGAAGAGTTTTGTCGTTAAATATTGCACATAATGCAGAATCAGTATTTATCATTACTGCGGAAAGCATGGTTAATCATGGAAACGTTTCTGCCATTCAAAATGCTGCGGTTGTTATTTTGCATCGTAACGAAGATGAAACTGAAGAGCTGATGCAAATTGGTAACGTAAATCAAGTTTACACTTATTGGGATCAGCCGGATACATTTCGTGTGAATGTAACGTTTCCGGATTCCAACAACTCGCGCATTATTTATCAAAGAATTGCATCGTGGGATTCATATGGCAAAAAGGGAAGCTTAACCGAGCGTTCGTTTGATCTTTTGCTTCAAGGGTTTCCAATTAAGCCGAAGCGTAAACCGGAACTGCTTTCGCCAAATGGTCAATATCAAATCAGAGCAGTTCATAATAACAACCGCCAATATTTCTATCTAAAAAACTTTCCGGACAGATCGGAAATTCTATTCACTTCCTCATCTGGTGAAGTGGAAGACATTCGCTGGTCTTTGGATTCACGCTATATTTTTATTCAAACAAAGACCTTATTAGTAAAAGGTAAGAAAGCAGATACTTTAATAAGGCAGCAGATAATCATTTATGATACTGCGGCAAAAAAGGTCATCAGAATTCTTGAAGGAACCGGCTTCCAGAATTTATTAGTTAGGGGAAAGTTGTTATTTTTTGATGAACACTTGAACGGCGCAAGCCATATTACTATTGTTGATCTTACAAACCAGTCCCACTATGATTCTATAGATATGCCGGGCGGATGTGTACTAAATAGTTTATCAGACTGAGAGTTTAATGAAAACATATTTAAGAGTACTTTCTTACATAAAACCATTTAGAAAACATCTGGCAGCTTCTATTGTTTTTACAATTCTTTATGCTGTTTTAAACGGCGCTTCGGTTACATTAACAATTCCATTGCTCGACACGCTCTTTGGACAAAGTCAGACAGTTCCTACAGAGCGAGTGATTCAAAAAACAATAAAAGCCCCAGCATTGAGCGTGGTAGACAACTTAGAAGAAACAATCACTACTACATTTAAAGAAATTGTTTTTTCCGGCACACAGAACCAAATTATCTTTAAAATTTGTTTACTTCTTTTTATCGCATTCTCCTTGAAAAATATCTTTGGCTACTTACAATCTTATTATCTCGCGTTTGTTGAACAAGGAATGATACGGGATTTGCGTAATGAAGCATATTTTCATCTGCATAAACTGCCGATGAGCTACTTTAAAAATGAAAAAACCGGCAATTTAATTTCGCGGGTAACTAATGATGTTTATGCAGTACAGACAAGTGTTTCCGCTGTTTTCTTAAATATGGTTCGTGAGCCATTTTCAATATTAGTCTTTCTATTGATCGCACTGACTATTAGTTGGCGTTTGACACTCTTTTCTTTATTGGTATTACCGTTATCCGCTGGGATTATTGGCTGGATTGGTTTGAAGCTAAGAAAGCAGACTTCAATCTTACAAGGCAAGATGAGTGAAATTACAACCACTCTGCATGAGACAATCACGGGTGTAAAGATTGTTAAAGCGTTCGGTATGGAAGATTATGAGAATAAGAAGTTTTCCGCTCAGACTTTTAGTTTCTTCAAGACAATTTTGAAAATTAACAGAATTAGAAACGCCGCGCCTCATATAACAGAAGTACTAAGTGTAGTTGTTGGTTGTGTGATGATTTACTTCGGCGGTCAGCTTGTTCTTGTGGAGAAAACACTTAACGCAAGTGAGTTTATAACTTTCTTGCTTGCCATTTTTCAAATGATGCCGCCGATTAAAGAATTAAGCAGTGTAAATAACCGCATCCAAGAATCGAGCGCTGCTGCCGAGCGCGTTTTTGAAATTCTTGATACTGAGCCGCGAATTAAAAATGTTGAAACTCCGGTTGCAAAAAATGATTTTGAACACCAAATAGAATTCGAAAATGTTTCGTTCCATTATGATGATTCCGATGAATTGATTTTGGAATCACTCAATATTACAGTTGAAAAAGGAAAGGTATTGGCAATTGTTGGAAGCAGCGGCGCCGGCAAAACCACTATGGTGGATTTGATACCGCGCTTTTATGATCCTACAAGCGGGAGGATCATTTTAGATGGCACCGATCTGAAAGAAGTTAGAATTGAAGATATACGCAAACTAATGGGAATTGTTACACAAGAAACAATTTTGTTCAATGAAACTGTACGCAGCAATATCTCTTACGGTATTGAGAAATGCAGCGAGGAAAAAATTATTGCAGCAGCCAAGGCGGCAAATGCTCATAACTTTGTTCTTGAGTTACCGAATGGTTATGATACAATAATTGGTGAGAAGGGAACAAAGCTTTCCGGTGGACAGCGCCAGCGTTTAAGCATTGCGCGTGCTCTTCTAAAGAATCCGCCAATTATGATTTTAGATGAAGCAACTTCTGCGCTGGATAATGAATCCGAAGTCTTAGTGCAAGAAGCTATCGAACGTTTGATGGCTGAAAGAACAACATTTGTAATTGCTCATAGGTTGAGCACAATACGAAACGCCGACAGGATTATAGTTTTGGATAAAGGTAAAATTGTTCAAGACGGAAAGCATGATGATTTGCTTGCGCAAGAATCGGGTATTTACAGAAAACTTTACGAACTTCAATTCCGGGATCAATAGATTTGAAATCAATTCTAAGCATAGAAAAGCTCGATAGAATAATCTTCGGATTTTTAATTCTATTTGTCTCTACACTCAACAATTCAATATTCCTTTGCCAACTTGGGTTCTTTGGTGCTTATTTGCTTACCGGATACCGCTTCTACTTAAGCAAAGAAAACCCATTCAAGAAAACCGGTTTAGAAAAAGCGTTCTTAGTTTATTTTTCTGCGGCACTTCTCTCTGCATTTTTTTCGGTTGAAAAGGGAAACGCATTTGTAATATTAACAAAGCACTTACTGTTACTTCCTATTGTTTACCTAATTGTTTTTGCCGCCAACACAGGCGAAAAGGCAAAGACTCTTTTGAAATTTTATCTTGGTGTTTCATTAGCTACACTTCTAGTGTATCTATTCTTTTCACTCAAACATTACTTTACCCAACTATATCAGCTGGAGTTAAAAGGTCCTTCGCCATTCCAATATGTAATGACTGCCGGCGGATTAATGAGTTTTACGGCAATATTCTTTTTCGCTTTTTTCCTAAATGAAAAATCCACTTGGAAAGTTAAGCTGTTTTATTTTTTTGCTTTCGGATTATCTTTTGCCGCAGTTATAGCAAGCTATACACGTGCTGCATGGCTGGGACTCTTTGCCGGATTGTTTGTTGTTCTACTTCTTAAAAAGAAATGGTGGATTATACTGCCGGGAATTGCAGCGCTTTTGTTTTTGATATTTTCCAAATCCAATGAAAGCAAAGTCCAAATTGTCTCGGCTAAAGATAAATCAATAGTTGAAAATGTTACTACAAATGGACGAGCATACTCTGTAGTACTAATTGGTGCCGATACATTGTTAATCGCGGATTACGAAAAAGGTATTGCAGCTTATAAAGGCCGGAAGTTATTGCAAACAATACCTACCGAAGCACCTATCACAAGAATTACCTTCTGGAAGGAAAATTACTATCTCGCTTATTCGCTTGATTCAAGATTTTTTGTGGTAGAAAAAGAGCCGACAGGCAGGTTTAAGATTGCCAAAAACTTCATATCACCCGGAACTACACGTGATTTTGCAATTACGCAAGAAAAACTTTACGTAGCTGATAAAGACAGTGGACTTACAATTTATTCCGATCCGGCAAAAATTGAAATGAAGCTTAACTTTTCCGAAGCCGGTGGAATAGCTACTGTTGATGCGAATGAAAAATATGTAGCGCAGTATTTCGAGAATGAAGGATCGGTGAAAATATTTACTGTAGAAAATGGCTCACCGGCAAAAATGATTGATTCAATTCGGTTTGATACTTCGATTAAGTACTTGTGGTTTGCTCATAATATCCTTTTGTTCCAGAACGATAACAGTCTTATTCAGTATAAAATTGAGAACGAGAAAGTTTCTGAACTCAAGCGTCTGCCGATAGTGGGAATCACGAGGATGAAGTTTGTTGATTCCACTACCTATGCTTTGACGATTGATGGAAAAATTTTCGTTGGAACGCAGGAAGCCAAAGGCGGATTTTCTTTCAATGAATTGATAAATCTTGGCTATCCTTGCACTGATTTTGATGTAAAAGGCGAGCAAATTCTTGTTAGCTCATTTAAGAGAAACCGGATTCTCTCTATCTTCGATCCAAATCATGAAACAAATTTTGAGCGCTTAAACATTTGGCGTGTCGGCTTAAAAATCTTTAGTGATTATCCAATACTTGGCGTTGGCGATATTGATCTTGGAAATCTGTACCGGAAATACAAAGACAGTTATTTGAAAGAGAATTTTGGACATTTGCACAACAATTTTATGCAATGGCTTGTAACGCTTGGTGTTGTTGGTTTTTCTGCCGTCATGTTCCTAATGGTTGGTATTCTACTCATGCATTGGAAAATATACCGTACGCTAAAAAACGAACCTGTTGCCTCTTCATTTGCAATTGGTGCTATTGCTGCCTTCATTGGTTTTTTGGCATCCGGTTTAGGAGAATACAATTTTGGAGATCAAGAGATCATAACAATGGTCTGGTTTACTGTTGGATTGAATTTAGCGTTTTACTTGAATTATAAGAACAATGCCGAAAAGGTAGAGGCGTGAGTTGATGAAACTATCTGCCATAGTTATTGCTAAGAACGAAGAGAAAAATTTGGAAGTTTGCCTCCAAAGCATGGCTAACGTTTTTGAAGATGTTGTAGTTATTGTTGATTCGAGCACTACGGATAGATCGCTTGAAGTTGCGGCAAAATATCCTAATGTGAATTGCGAGTTGTTTGCATGGCAAGGTTACGCTAAAACTAAGAGCTATGCGGTTTCCAAAACAAAATATGATTGGGTTTTTTGGATTGATGCCGATGAAGAATTAACAAAAGAGTTAGCGCAAGAGCTAACACAATTCAAAGAGGGGGAACCGGATTATCATTGTTATGATGTTGCACGCCGGGCTTTCTTTCTTGGCAAATGGATTAGGTATAGCGGCTGGTATCCGGCGAGAATCAAAAGGTTTTTTAATAAGAAATTTGTTCAGTTTGATGATAAGCAAGTTCATGAAGGATTAGTTGTTGAAGGTGAAATTGGAAATCTGAGACACGATCTTAATCACTATACCGATCCCAGCATTGAACATTACTTCACTAAATTTAATTCTTATACTTCATTGGCAGCCAAGGAACTCGCTTCAAGAAACCGCACGGCTTCTATCAGTGATATTCTTCTTCGTCCATTATTTATATTCCTTAAAATGTATATTTTCCGTAGAGGCTTTCTAGACGGATTACACGGCTTTGTTCTCGCGGTCTTTTCGTCCGTTTATGTTTTTGCTAAGTATTGCAAACTTTGGGAGATCAATAAAAGAAAATGATAATTGGAATCATTCCAAATATTACTAAGTCCGAAGTAAATGAGATTATTGAACGGATTGTTTCTGAAATAATAAATAACGGGCTGGATTACGTACTCAGCGATTCGATTCTTAACACAAGTGCCGATCTGCTAAAAAAATTTGATAACAGCAAAATTGTTACCTTGGAAAAACTCAGTAGTATCAGCGATATGGTTGTTTCAATTGGCGGCGATGGTACCATGTTAAACACAGCTTATAGTGTGAGAGGAAGCGGAACGCCAATTCTAGGTGTAAACTTTGGCAAGTTGGGCTTCCTCGCGGAGTTTGATATAGAAAGCTTTAGCGAATTTATGAATGATGTTAAGACGAGCAACTATATTGTTGAAGAAAGAGTCGCTCTTATCGGAACCAGTGCGGGAATATCGGAATCGCTCTATGCCATTAACGATTTGGTGATTGACAAAGGTTCTTGGTCGAAAATGATTGAGCTAACAGTGTTCGTTGATGATGAATATGTTACAACATTTTCCGCAGACGGAATTATCATTGCAACACCGACCGGATCAACCGGCTACTCTCTTTCTACCGGTGGACCAATCGTAAATCCTCAAGCAGATGTAATTACGCTCAGCCCGATTGCGCCTCACACGCTAACCATGCGCCCGCTCGTAATATCCGATAAGCAAAAAATTACAATCAAGGTTAATTCTCAGTACGATACTATCCAAGTTAGCAGCGACGGGCAGCGTGTAAATTTTATCAAGCCGCCGGCAACAATCTGTATTGTAAAAAGTGATAAGCCGGTAAAACTTGTTCACTCAAAAAAGAACAATTACTTCGAGACTCTTCGCAAAAAACTTTTCTGGGGTCTCGATATCCGCCAACCAAACAACTCTTAGAGGTTGTTATGAAAAAACTAATCCTCATTTTAATTCTTATTGTTGGAATATCTTCGTATGCTCAGCAGCACAATAAAATGATGCTGGATGAAAAATCCGGAAAGCAAATGTTGATTGGAATATGCGACCGCACCGCATTTGCAGATACTAACTATTCGTGGTGGTTTAGCGCTGAGTATGATAACTACGCTCCCGATTCAACTGTTGTAGCCATGATTAAATCTTTGGCGCCTAACTATAAAATCAAAATAGTGATGGCTTCCTGGTGTGGTGATAGCAAGCGGGAAGTACCGCGGTTTTATAAGATCATGGATACAGCCGGATACGATTATAAAAATTTTGAGCTGGTCTGTGTTGATAGAAACAAGCAATGTGAAGAAGGTGAAGTAGATAAGCTCGATATCAAGTTTGTGCCTACATTTATCTTTAGCAGAAACAATGTTGAACTTGGGCGAATAATTGAGATGCCAAAAGGGAAGCTGGAAGAAAACATTTTAGAAATTGTTACAAAGTGAGTAAAGTATTTTTCAACATTTGGGACTAAAGTCCATACTCCATTCATTGGTCTTTAACCCCACGCTTAAGCGTGGGGTTAGCACAAGTTCTCCTACAATACTGGCTTTAGCCCAAACTGATTAGCTTTAAGGAAAAAGCAAAGTGAAAATAAAAGCGATAATTTTTGGCGTAACCGGAATGGTTGGTGAGGGGGTTCTGTTACAAGCGCTAAATCATCCGGATGTTGAAAGTGTTCTTGTTGTGGGCAGAAGAGCTTGCGGCATTACTCACAGCAAGTTAAAAGAAATTATTCATAACGATTTTTATAATTTCCAAGCGATTGAAGAACAACTAACCGGCTACAATGCGTGTTTCTTTTGCCTTGGTGTTTCTTCCATTGGAATGAATGAAACCGATTACACACGTGTTACTTACGATTTAACAATGAGCGCTGCAGAGGCCCTTTCCAAATTAAATTCCGAAATGACTTTCTGCTATGTCTCTGGGCAAGGAACTGATAGTTCCGAAAGTGGTAAATTGATGTGGGCGCGTGTTAAAGGTAAAACTGAAAACGATTTGGCTAAACTTCCCTTTAAAGCTGTTTATTTATTCAGACCTGGATTTATCAAGCCATCTAAAAACCAGAAGAGAGCATATAAAGCCTCCATGGTTATTGGAATAATTTACCCAATCTTAAAAGTATTATTACCAAAATATGTCTGCACTATGGATGATCTCGGAATGGCGATGATTAATGTGGTTAAGTTTGGTTATAAAAACAGAGTTCTGGAGAACAGAGATATACCTCAAGTTGCTTCATGAAGATTGTTAGTTTACTTGTTTATAAAACAATTCCCACAGTTAAAGCTAATGGCGGGTATTCTTTAATTCTTTTTTCTCTGAATTCTTTAGGTCCAACATCAAGTATCTTTCCAGCGAAGAAGTAGCTCTTTAATTCAACCACTAAGTTAATTTTTGTTGAAATTTGAATACGACTACCAATGCCAAAAATGCTCGCTGTGAATGATGTATAACCGAGAGGCAGTATTCCTGCTCCTGCTGTAGCACAGGCTAACATTTTTTTTGATAACGGTACCTTGTATTGAAAAAAAGCATTGATAATTGGAATGCCGATAACGTCCAATTCCGGCACTAAATCTAAATACTTCGATAAATATATTTTGTATCCAATCCCTCCGATTGGGTAGGAACGATAAACCTCGACCCCACCCTTTAGCTCAAATGCACTTGTACTGAAAGTTTTTAATGCAACAGAATCAATATCCTGTGCAAAACATACAGAAGTTATAATTAGTAATACTAATACCTTCTTCATCCTAATTCCGTGGCGATTATCCCAGAAACTAAATGTAACCGCTTTTCGTGTGAAATGGGTATTGTGTGGCAAAAATTTCGTTTGGAAATAGTAGAAAATAGAATAATAGGTCGCTTCATTATCTCTCCTTAAAATAAATTTTTTGTTAGCCCAATTTTGATAGTGGGCATGATTAATATTTCTTTATATGCTGTTGTTGTTCCTATCCCAATTCCGATTGACCAAAAAAGATACAACTTACCTTTCTCACTTTGTTCTAGGTTGTCATAACCAATAGATAATTCAAAACTCTTACCATGTTCTTTTATTTCTTCATATTTATACGGCACAGTATTTAAATAGGTAAAAGAAAAGGAAATATTGTTAAATACTCCGTTTCCAGAAAAGTATTTAATTTCTGCCCCGACACCGCTACCATATGGCGGAATAATATAATTACCTCCATGACCAGACAACCAAGTACTAGCATGTTTTAATTCTATTGCAAATTCCTTACTTAATTGGTAACCGATTCCAATTCCAAACCATTCAAATAAACCCGTATTGATTGACGCATATAAGTCTCTATTTATAGTTGAATCTTTAGAAATATACTCTTGACTGTTAATCTTATTCTGGCAATTAACTTTGATGGGTAGCAAAAACAAAGAAAGCATTACTATATTCAGTTTCATTAGACATCTCATTCAGTACCCCCCAACTATATTTTTATTTATTTCTACTTCAACTAAACTATTTTACATTTTAACTGCAAGAGGGAAAATTTTCACTTATCTGTTTTAATAATTACCTTAAAATCTAGATAGGGAATACTAGGACAGAAAAATATAAACATGATCATGGATTTAATAAGCAATAAATTACACCGAATTGGTGTATTGTTCTATTCCGTCCCTATGGGACTTAACAAATATGTGTTCATTATCCTATAGATATATCGCTCCTAACGGAGCTAAAAATCCCGTAGGGATAAAATATCTCTAAGTGAAGAAACCAGATAAATCAAAGTTCCTTTAGGAACGGAACAGAGAACGTCTATACTTGTTGCTATAACGGTTTTGAGGTAATTATGAAGTTGGATGATTTTTGGGAGTGGTGTCCGCCATAAACCGTCGAACAAGTTAATCCGTTCACGACAAATGGAAATGTGCAAAAAAAATCCCGGCAGAATATGCCGGGATTTTATCTAACTACTCAATACTAATATCTAAATACTAATTCTTACTCATCGGAAATAATTCCGGCACATCAATATTCTCTTTGTAATTTTTCGGTTTCTTGGAGGCTCCGTTTCCGTTAGAACCATTGCCATTGCCATTTCCGTTACCGTTTCCATTGCTTCCGTTTTTCTTAGTAACCAGTTCTACCGGAATATTATTCGCCGCTTTCTGATCGAGATGAGCTTCACGGTAAACATAGACTTCATTTTTGTAATTACGCATAACTACTCGGTCTTCATCTCGGTGTAGAATGTACTGAGGAAGAACCGGAATCTTTCCGCCGCCGCCGGGTGCATCAATTACAAAATGAGGAACTGCCAATCCGCTTGTATGTCCGCGCAGCTTAAACATAATCTCCAGACCTTTATCAAGCGAAGTTCTGAAATGATTTGCGCCGCGTGTTTCATCAGCCATATATAAATAGTAAGGACGGACTCTAATCTTGAGCAGTTTTGTAAAGAGGTCTTTCATTACGTCGGCATCATCGTTAACGCCCTTCATAAGCACAGCTTGGTTGCTTACCGGAATTCCCGCATTAGCGAGCATCTCACAAGCTTTGGAGCTCTCAGGAGTGATTTCCCAAGGGTGATTGAAATGCGTGTTAACATATATCGGGTGATACTTCTTAATCATCTCAACAAGTTTTGGTGTAATGCGGTGTGGAAGCACACAAGGCATCTTAGAACCAATACGGATAATTTCGAGATGAGGAATTTGTCTGAGGCGCTTTAGGATTTTTTCCAGCATTGTGTCGGTTAACATAAGAGGATCGCCGCCGGACATAACAACGTCCCGTATTTCGGTATGTTTTTCAAGATACTTGAAAGCCGACTCAAGTTCTTTCATTGAGATTTTATCAGCGTTACCTACTTTTCTTTTGCGCGTGCAAAAACGGCAGTACATACCGCATTGGCTTGTTGTTAGAAACAACGCGCGGTCTGGGTAACGGTGAGTAATGTTTGGAACCGGACTCATCGCATCTTCTTGAAGCGGGTCTTCGAATCCTTCTATATCGTCTAACTCAGCTCTATCCGGTACACATTGCTTCCAAATAGGATCGCCCGGATAACGGATTAGTGATAAATAGTAAGGATTGATTCTTGCCTGGAAGAATTCATCCAGATTTTCAGCTACAGTTTTGTCAATCCCGAACTTTTCAACAAGTTGATCGACAGAGTGAACGCTGTCTCTTATCATTTGCTGCCAGAGTTCCATGATAGTTGCCCTTTATGTTTAATTGCCCTTTAAGTTCTTAAGTACTTACCGAACACGATCAGATTATCACCGACCGAATAAAAATCTTTTATCTGGGAGACTATCGAGTAATTATTTCTTAAATAAAAATTTCTCGTGGCAGTGTAACTATCTTTGGAAGAGGTTTCGGCTAAGATCCATCTTCCATTATTTTCCTTTGCAAAATTTTCCGAATGTTCCAATAGTTTTTTACCTACGCCGAGATTTTGAGCGTTGGGTCCAACAACTATCCAGTACAAATCGAACACTCCGTCGGTAAGCGCGCGCTTTCCAACACAGTGATAACCTAAAATTTTTCCTTCGTTCTCAAAAACATACAAATTATAATACTCATGATTGGGTTTTTCAATTGCCTCGTCTATCAATTCAACAGCAACGCTTTTCTCTTCGGGATTAAAATTATTAGTCCCGTCAATAATATCAACTAATTGTTGTCTATCTTCAGCTAGCAGCTTGCGTATCATAACTGTTTCTCATTAAGGCGAAGGATGAAATTCTATATAAAAGTTCTTCGTAACCAATTCCGGCTGCTGCGGCGCTGCGTACAAAACCAGTGTCAGGAGAAATATCCGGATTGGGATTAACTTCAATAACATACGGTACATGCTTGCTGTTCAAACGTATATCAACACGAACGTAATCACGGCAATCTAAAGCGTCGTAAGCTTCGATAGCCATCTTTTTAACTTTCTCTTCCAAACGCGGTTCTAATTTTGCCGGGCATTTGGGAATTGTACTCTTAAAGTAAACACTATCGGCAGACCACTTGGCTTCGTATGTAACTATTTTGGGAAGTCCATCCGGCAAAGTATCAAATGTAATTTCGGAAATCGGCAGAACTTGATCTCCGAGAATTGCAATATTCAATTCGCGTCCGTCTATATATTCTTCTATAATAACTTCTTGAGAAAAGGAAGTGAACAGATAATTAAGCCGGGCTCTTAAGTCTTCGTAGTTGTTCACTACCGAGAATTCGGAAATGCCAATGCTTGCGTCTTCTCTCGCGAGTTTAAGAATTACCGGAAAGTTCAGTCTAAATTTATTCTTGGAAGGAACTTGCCCAACTTCTGCAAGAAAATGTGCGGGGGTTCTAACACCGTGTGCTTGAAGTATCTGCTTGGTTTTAGATTTCTGCAAACAGTTACCAAGCGTCATTGCGCTATTCCCGGTGTATTGAAATCCCAGAAGATCAAAAACCCCGGCAATGTAACTTTCGTAATCGGAATTGCCTTCGATGGATTCAACGAAATTAAAAATTACATCGGGAGAGATAGCTGTAATCTTTTTAATTGCGTCTCTAACGTTTCTATTGATTGCCAGAGTTTCAACAAAAGCGTATTTCCTTTTTAAGAGTTTTCTTATTGATTCAATCTGTTTTAAGAATTCACGCTCGGATAAATCATTGTCTTCGTTATGGTCATCTGTGTCCTTACCAAGATAATTATCGTAGTAACGTGTCGGCTCATTGAAGCAAATCAATATTTTGTGATCAAGCATCATATCAGGTTGTGCCTTTTGGCTGCTGATTCCAAAACTTTGTTTATCATGTCTGAGTAAGAGAGTCCGGCAGTTCTTGCCGCTTTAGGGAAACAAGAATTATCCTCGGGATCGGGAAGAACTCCTGGAAGAGGATTAATTTCAATTACATTCGGTTCACCGCCGGCATCTAAACGAATATCAATGCGGCTCCAATCTTTACATCTAAGAACTTTGAAAGTTCTCATAGCAACTTCGGAAATCTTGAAAGCTAACTCTTCACTAATCTTTGCCGGGCAAGAAAAAATATTTAGAGGGTTATCTTTTGTGTCAACGACCCATTTTGCCTCGTAAGAGTAAATTGGTGCAAGATGAGATGGGAGCTCGTGCAGATTTAATTCTATTATCGGCAGAATTTGTGTATCTCCGTTATTCCCAATCATAGCAACGGTAAACTCGCGTCCGGGTAAAAATTCCTCAACAAGAAACGGCTGATTGTACTCAGCGAATAATTCAGTTATCCGGGTTTTGAGTTCATCAAAGTTTTTTACAAATGAAGTATCAAAAATTCCTTTGCTCGAGCCTTCAGCAACCGGTTTCATGATAACCGGAAATGTTAAGTCGAAATTTGCAAGATCAGCCAAGGTCTCAACCAGTAAAAATCTGGAAGTTGGAATGTTGTGGTAAGTGAGAACTTCTTTTGTTCTTGCTTTATCTAAACAAGTAGTAAGCGTAAGAGGATCGGAACCGGAATATGGAATTCGTAACATATCAAGCATTGCCGGTATTTGTGCTTCACGACTTGAACCATGAGCGCACTCGGCAACGTTAAAAACAATTTCCGGTTTCAGCGAGCGAAATTTTTCAAATGCGTTTTCGTTTGCTTCAATCATAGTTACATCATGTTTCAGTAGAAGTGCGTCTCTAATTGCGTTGACCGTATCAATCGAATCCCATTCTGCGTAAGTGTCGTTGAAATTTTTTAGTGAAGTTGAGTTAGAAGAGAGAGGTGTTCGTTCACCGGTAATGTTTTCTTCCGGCTTAACATTATATGTGAGGGCTACTTTTAATTTTTTATTTAGCGAAGAAGAACTAATAACACTTCCTTTCAAAATTTTCTGCACGAAATATAACACATATAAAAAAATTCGCAACATTTTGTTGTCACAAAAATATTTTTTAAAATTTTTTGGAATGATGTTTGTAGATGCAAAGAAAAATTTACGCGATGTGTGAGAGGAGAACTTTGGAAGAATATTTTTCTTTCAAAGTATTTTTTACAACGAGATTATTTTCGCGGATCAAATCCGGATCGCTGTTGATGATTCCGAACGCGCAATCTTTTGCTTGTTGAATCAGTTGCACGTCTTCAACGATATTGATGTGTTTGAATTCTGGCAAGCCGCTCTGTTCTGTTCCGAAAATATTTCCCGGTCCGCGTAACTTGAAATCAATTTCAGAAAGTTCGAATCCGTTATTGGTTTTCACCATAGCATTTAATCTTATTGACGCTTTATTTTTCTCAATCTGTGCCGGTGAAAAAAACTCTTCGGTAAAATTAAACTGGCTTGACCTTGCAGCCCATTCATCTTTTGTAACAAGAATACAATACGCTTGCTGGTTGCCTCTGCCGACTCTTCCACGCAACTGATGCAATTGAGATAATCCGAAGCGGTGGGCATCGTTAATGATGATTATATTTGCGTTAGGTATGTCAATTCCGACCTCAATTACAGTGGTCGAAACCAATACATCAAACTTTCCGGCGGCAAATTCATTCATTATGTTTTCTTTTTCCTGCCACTTCATCCTACCGTGGATTAGTGCAACGCGAAGTTCTTTGAGGTGTTCATTCTGAAGTTCTTCAAAATGTTTAACAGCTGCTTTCAGTTCCAGCTTTTCAGATTCTTCTACAAGCGGATAAACAATGAACGATTGGTAACCTTCAGAAGCTTTCTTTTTAACGAAATCAAAAATTGCCGGCAGTTTATTCTCTCCGCGCAAAATTGTCTTTATAGGTTTTCTGTTTTTGGGCATTTCATCAATTGTTGAGACATCAAGGTCGCCATATAAAGTCATTGAGAGAGTTCTTGGGATTGGAGTTGCAGTCATAACCAAAACATTTGGAATGGTTCCTTTCTTAGATAATTGTGAACGCTGTAACACACCAAAACGGTGTTGCTCGTCAATTACAACCATGCCAAGGGATTTGAACTTGACATTCTCTTCTATGAGTGCATGAGTTCCAATAACTAAATTTATTTTGCCTGAGGCAATGTTCGCGAGAATTACATCTCGTTCGGATTTCTTTTGCCCGCCAATTAGAATTTCTGTTTTGAATCCGAGTGGTTCTAGCATTTTAGAAATTCTTTTGAAATGCTGGTCGGCTAAAATTTCGGTCGGTGCCATGAATGCGCATTGGTATCCGTTAGTAACAGCTATAATGATGCTGATGAGGGCAACTATCGTTTTGCCGCTACCAACATCTCCTTGCAGTAATCGGTTCATTGGAGAACTGCTTTCTAGATCCTTTCGGATTTCCGAAAGAACTTTTAACTGTGATGCCGTCAATTCAAATGGCAAGGAGCTTAAGAATTGTTTCAATGGAGCGGATTTTGTTTTGAATGAAAGACCAACTGATTTTGTAGCAAACAACTTCTTTCTTAGTGCAACCATACATTCAAAGTAGAAAATCTCCTCAAACTTCATTCTGTGCCGGGCTTTGCTCAGTTCATCAAAATTATTTGGGGAGTGAAGAGAGTGGATTGTATCATTCAAGCCGGATAGCGCATGTTCATTCAAAATATTTTTGGGAAGAGTCTCTTCAATTTTGCCCGAGTATAATTCTACGGCTGATGAAATTATTCTGCGGAGGCTAAAGTCGCCGATGTTTGTTTCTTTTAACTGTTTAGGCAAGCGGTAGAAGGGAATAATTTTCCCGGTGTTCAAAAATTCTTTTGATTCGGCTTCCACAAGTCTGTCAAAATCGGGATGAGCGAATTGGAGATGACCATATTTTGTTATTACCGGCTTTGCTGAAACAGCGAAGTAGTCTCCTTCGTGGAATAAATCCTTAAAGAACTTGGCTCCTTGAAACCAGACACATTCAAAGAAACCGGTAGCATCTTTCATCCTTACTTTGAATATCTGTTTCTTGTTGTAGTAATGTGTTTCGGTGTCAACAACCTTTCCAAGAATAGTAACTTCTCCTACGTAACCGTCAACTACATACTGAACAATCCTTATTGATGATAAAATATTTGTTCTGTCCAAATATTTGGAAGGGAAGTAATAAAGCAAATCTTGGATTGTATTGATTCCAATTTTGGAAAAGGATTCCGCCCTCTTTGGTCCGATTGACTTTAAGTATTGAACCGATTTTGATAATTCACTCTGCATCAAACACGGAAATAGTTATTCGCTGAAAGAAATATAAATAAAAAAGCGGCAGTTGTCTTGGGTTTAGAAGCTGAATGGGACTTTATTCTTTTTCAGCCTTCATATCGCGGGTCATCAATTCATACGTTACTTTGATTGGATCGCGTTCTTCGAAGAGAATAGAATAAACTGCATTAGCAATAGGAGTTGGGATTTTATGCTTAACTGATAATTCGTGTACGGATTTACAAGTTTGCACACCTTCGGCAACCATCTGCATGGATTTAAGAACGTCCTTTAGTTTTTTACCTTTGCCAATTTGTTCGCCAACGTAACGGTTACGGCTGTGCTTGCTCATGCAAGTAACAATCAAATCGCCCATGCCGGAAAGCCCGGAGAAAGTTTCTGCTCTTGTGCCCAGCGCAATTCCTAAGCGGGAAATTTCCGCAATACCGCGAGTCATGATTGCAGCTTTTGTATTATCACCGAATCCGGCACCATCTATTATACCTGCGCCAACGGCGATAACATTTTTCAAAGCGCCGCCATATTCAACGCCAAGAATATCTGTTGTTGAATAAACCCGGAAGTAAGAGGTAATAAAAGCTGATTGTATTTGCTTTGCGGTAAACTCATCTTTAGATGAAGCAACTACAGCAGTAGGAATCTTTTTGCTCACTTCTTCGGCATGAGACGGACCGGAAAGTACGCCGATTTGAGAAGGAGAAATGCTTTTTAGTTCATCGTTGATGATTTGAGAAACAGTCATCAAAGTGCCAATCTCAATCCCTTTTGAAACGCTGACAAAAGTTGTGTCTTTGAAGTTCGCACTCTTCAAGTCATGAAGCACGCTTCTTATAAATTGAGTTGGAACGGCAATTACAATCATGTGTTGATTTTTGCAGCTTTCGGTAAGAGAGTGGGTGATAACTAATTCATCCGGAATTTTTATTCCGGGCAAGTATAATTTGTTTTCGCGGGTACGGTCTAAAATTTTTGCGTAATGATTCTTGTATTCCCAAAGGGTTACATCGTGCCCGTTATAATGAAGGAGAATTGCTAATGTTGTTCCCCAGCCACCGGCTCCAAGAACAGAGATTCTCATTTATGCAGATTTCTTTTTTGAAAATGAAACCTTTCTTTCGCTGCCTTCCAGCAATCTCCCGATGTTTGCTCTATGAGTATAGATAACAAACAGCGCTAAAAGAATTGCAAAAGGTAAAATTGTATGGTATCCTCTTATATCTACGCCGAAAATGTTTTCGCGGATAATCATGATAAGTGGAACAGCAACAGCCGCTGCAAGCGAACCTAAAGAGATATAACGTGATAAACCAACTACTAAAAAGAAAACACCAAGAGCCAAAGCCATATCAACAGTTACAATCATAATTAATACACCAAGACCGGTTGCAATACCTTTGCCTCCTTTAAATCCGGCGAATAAAGTCCAAACGTGTCCCATAACAGCAGCCACACCGCATATAATCTGCACAAGCGTGAAATCATCAAAAGGAGTTACGTTATTGAAAGGAAATCTATCTAGATAGAAACGCGCGACAACAATAACAGCAATTGCGCCTTTTAATGCATCTAGGATGATTGTGAGAATTCCCCACTTCCAGCCGAGCACACGAAATACGTTAGAACCGCCGGCGTTGCCGCTGCCGTAGTTTCTTATATCTATGCCGCGAACTAATTTACTAATCAAAATACTAGTCGGGATGGAACCTACTAAGTAAGAGAGAATGATTACGAAAAAGAGGTTGAGCATTGTATATCTACCTATATGTTGAGCTAAAATTATAGAAAAGGTTTTTTATAAACAATTGGATTTTGCTATTAAAAAGATTTCAATATCAACGATAATATATGTATGTCTTCGTCGGTTGTTACTTTGAAATTCAAAGAAGAACCATTAACAATTTTAACTTCATAACCGGCACGGTGAACCAGCATAGATTCATCTGTCCCGATAAAATTCTCTGCCTTAGCTTTCTTCATAGCATCCATAATAATCTTGTACCTAAAAACTTGTGGGGTTTGAGCGTAATAATATTCGGAACGGTCAACATAATCTAAAACAGTTTCGTTGCCGCGAATCAATGTGTCTTTTGCCTTAAGCGCCACAACAGCAGCTCCATATTGCTTAGCAGTCTGGATTGAATCATATAAAATTTCCTTGGTTAGCAAAGGACGAACTGCATCGTGAATGATAATAATATCATCTTCTTCAGCCTTGAGAGATTTAAGCGCGTTGAACACCGAGTGTTGTCTCTCTTCGCCACCTTCAACCAGGCAAGTAAATTTTGTAAGACTAAAATTTTGCTTGATAGATTCAAGAAGAGGGAAGAAACTGCTTTGCGCGGCAACAACTATCTCATCAACATGCTTTGAGGATTGGAAAACTTGCAGAGTATATGCGATAAGTTCTTTGCCGGCAAACTGTAAATATTGTTTGGGAAGCGGCGCGTTAGTCCGCTTACCCAAACCTCCAGAAGGAATAATAACATACGTTTTCATATCACAGAATAAGCATTGCGTCACCGTAACTCAAGAAACGGTAACCATCCTTTTGTGCTTTCTTGTAAGCTTTCATTAGAAAATCGTAACCGCTAAATGCGCCGGCTAACATCAGAAGGGTAGATTCCGGTGCGTGGAAGTTGGTTATCAATTTTTTAGTTACTTTAAAATCGTACGGTGGGAAGATGAATTTATCTGTCCAGCCGAAATTTGGCTTTGCCAATCCATCAGCCGTTACGCTGCTTTCCAATGCACGACAGGTGCTTGTTCCAACTACAAAAACATTTTTCTTGTTCTTGAGAGCTGTGTTAATCACTTCAGCTGTTTCAGAAGGAACTTCGAAATATTCGGAATCCATTCTGTGTTTGGTTAAGTCTTCAACTTCTACCGGACGGAAAGTGCCGAGTCCAATATGAAGAATAACCGGAACAGTTTTAACTCCCATTTTCTCTAACTTCTTAACGAGAGTTGGAGTAAAGTGTAAGCCGGCAGTTGGTGCAGCAACAGAGCCATCAATCTCCGCAAAAATAGTTTGATAGTCTTCCCGGTCTTTAGCAACGGCATCACGCTTAATGTATGGCGGCAGAGGAGTATGCCCAATTTTTTCGATCGCCTTAAAAATATCACCGGCATCTTCATTAAAGCGAACAGTTCTTCCGCGTGATGTTGTGTTATCAATTACTTCGCACCAAAGTTTATCGTTGAAATAGATTCTATTGCCGATACGGACTTTTCTTGCCGGATCAACAATAACATCCCAAATGTTTTCTTCTTTGTTCAGTTCGCGCAACACAAAGACTTCAATCTTTGCGTTTGTGCGTTCTTTCTTACCGAAAAGGCGGGCTTGCATTACTTTGCTTTTGTTCACAACAACAACATCACCTTTTTGTACGAAATCTGTAATATCGGAAAACTTGTAACTTTCAATACTTTGATCGGCGCGGTTCATCACCATCATTTTGGCTTTGTCGCGCGGATTTGCCGGGTGCTTAGCAATTGCTGTTTTTGGTAAATTATATTTGAAATCGGATAGTTTCATTATTCTCCTCTCTATTAATTCTGAGGAATCCCGCTGAAGCGGGATGACGAAGAATCTCGCACGTAATTAACTTGAGATCCTTCGTCCTCCCGTATTAAACGGGAGGAACTCAGGATAATACTGCGTATTACTTTTTCTTAGCAACTTTTTTAGCTGCTTTTTTAACAACTTTCTTAACTACTTTTTTTGAAGCTTTCTTTGGCGCCGCTTTTTTAGCTACAACTTTCTTTGCCGCTCTTGCTTCTTTAACTGCTGCTTGCGCTGCAGCTAAACGAGCAATCGGTACACGGAATGGTGAACAACTAACGTAGTTCAAACCAATCTTGTGGCAGAACTCTACTGATTTAGGTTCGCCGCCATGTTCGCCGCAAATACCAATTTTAAGATCTAGTCTTGTAGCGCGTCCGCCTTGAACTGCAATTTCCATCAACTTGCCAATTGCTTCTTGATCAATTGATTGGAATGGGTCTTCCGGTAAAATCTTTTTCTCAAGATATTCCGGTAAGAATCCGCCTATATCATCGCGTGAGAAACCAAATCCCATTTGAGTAAGATCGTTTGTTCCGAATGAGAAGAATTGAGCAACTTCGGCAATCTTATCTGAAGTTAAGCAAGCACGTGGAATTTCGATCATTGTTCCGGTTAAGTGTGGAATTTTCTTTAAACCAAACTGAGCCGCAACTTCATTGTGAATTTTATTTACTAACACATATTGATGTTTAATTTCGTTCACATGGCAAGTAACCGGAATCATGATTTCCGGATATGGTTTCTTACCAGCAGCTAATAATTCAGCGGTAGCCTGGAAAATTGCACGTACTTGCATTTCAGTAATTTCCGGATAAGTAATACCAAGACGAACACCACGGTGTCCCATCATTGGGTTGTTTTCATGCAATGAATCTGCGCGTTCATTTAATTCATCAAGAGAAATATTCAAACTCTCTGCAAGTTTTTGTCTTTCTTCAACTTGTGTAGGTACAAACTCATGGAGCGGTGGATCGAGTGTGCGGAATGTTACAGCATATCCGTCCATTGCTTCCAAAGTTCCTTTTACGTCTCTCATTACAAATGGGAAGAGTTCGTTTAATGCAGCAACTCTTTCTTCTTGAGATTTAGAGTGGATCATCTTACGAAGAATGAACAGCGGTTCTTCAGAATTTTTTCCGTAGAACATGTGCTCTGTTCTGAACAAGCCAATACCTTCTGCACCATAAGCGCGGGCGCGAATTGCATCTTCAGGTGTTTCAGCATTAGTCCTAACTTTCAACTTCTTTACATCATCACATAGTTTCATGAATGCAACGAAATCAGCATTATCTTCAGCAGCTTTCTTCATCGGAAGTTCACCGGCATAAACAGTTCCTTTAGAACCGTTCAATGTCAACCAATCACCTTCTTTGAATGATGAACCGCCAGCTTCAAATGTTTTTTCTTCGTAGTTAATTTTTATTCCGCCAGCACCTACGATACAGCACTTGCCCCAACCACGAGCAACGAGAGCAGCGTGAGAAGTCATACCACCGCGAGCTGTTAGAATAGCTTCCGCTGCGCGCATTCCTTCGATATCTTCCGGATTTGTTTCTTCGCGAACAAGAATTACTTTCTTGCCTTCTTTGCGCCATGCAACAGCATCAGCTGCAGAGAAAACAACTTGTCCGGTCGCACCGCCAGGTCCAGCCGGTAAACCTTTTATAAAAGCTGCTGTATTTTTTTCAACTGCCGGATCGATGATTGGATGTAACAATTCATCTAGCTGAGCCGGTTGAACGCGCATTACCGCTTCTTCTTTTGTAATAAGTTTTTGCTTGAACATATCAAGAGCCATCTTTACAGCCGCTGGTCCGTTTCTCTTACCAACACGGCATTGCAACATGTAAAGTCTGCCTTCTTGAATTGTAAATTCGATATCAAGCATATCGTTGTAATGATTTTCCAACAAGCGTTGAATTTTGTGAAGTTCTTTATATGTGCTCGGCATTCCAGTTTCTAAAGAAGGGAGGTGAGCAGTGTGTTCTGTCTTACCAACTTCGTTAATTGGGTTTGGAGTTCTGATACCGGCAACTACGTCTTCGCCTTGTGCGTTTGTTAACCATTCACCGTAGAAATAATTTTCGCCTGTTGCTGGATTACGTGTAAATGCAACACCGGTTGCAGATGTATCGCCCATGTTTCCAAATACCATTGATTGTACGTTTACAGCAGTACCCCATTCATCCGGGATTCCTTCAATTCTTCTGTAAGAGCAAGCGCGTTTTCCCATCCAGCTTTGGAATACAGCAGAAACCGCACCCCATAATTGATCCATTGGATTTTCCGGGAAAGGTTTGCCAAGAACTTCTTGAACTTTCGCTTTGTAGATTTCGATAAGTTCTTTCAAGTCATCAGAAGTTAAATCAGTATCAGCATGAACGCCGCGAGCTTCTTTCATTTTATGAAGTTCTTTTTCTAATTGCTGGCGTACGCCTTTTCCTTCTTCCGGTTCAATGCCGGCAGCTTTTTCCATAACTACATCAGAGTACATTTGGATTAAGCGGCGGTGTGAATCGTAAACGAAACGTGGATTGCCGGTTTTAGCAATCAATGCTTCGCGTGTTTCGTTATTCAAACCAACGTTTAAGATTGTTTCCATCATGCCAGGCATAGAAGCGCGAGCGCCGGAACGTACAGAAACTAGTAATGGATTTTTAAGATCGCCAAATTTTGCACCCATTTCTTTTTCTGTCTTAGCGAGAGCTGCTTTTAACTGTCCTTCTAATTCTTTTGGGTATCTTTTGTTGTTCTTGTAGTATGCGGTACATACTTCAGTTGTAATTGTAAAGCCGGCTGGAACCGGTAAACCAATATTAACCATCTCGGCAAGGTTTGCACCTTTACCGCCGAGTAGCTCTTTCATGTTTGCTTGTCCTTCAGCACGCTTTCCACCAAAAAAGTACACGTACTTATTTGTTTCTTTAGCCATTTAACTATCCTCCAGTTAATGTATTTAGTTGTTTATATAATTTTTGTGAGTCAGTGTTTGATCTCATCTTGCAGCTCCTTTTAAGAGTTGCTCAAACTTAATTTGCCTTTTCTCTTTGTGGGGAAAAGGGAGATGAGTTTAACTGATCTCACATTAGTTTATTTCAATGAACCAAGAACAAGCGCATTAAATTTTTCTTGTTCTTCAATTTTCAAATCTATCTTCAAATAGTAGATGTCAATATCATCAAGCTCTTTCCGGAAGTTGGTTAGCTTAACCGCATCTTTGTGCGTTGTTAATACCGAGTGAGAGTTTGTATCGTAAAACATCTTTCTAATTTCTTGAACTTCTGCTGTAGTGTAATTTGCATGATCAGGATACAAAAGCTTGTTTGTAATATCTATCTTGTTTCTCTCGAGTATGTTTAAGAACGAGTAAGGTTTCGCAATTCCGCAAACCACTAAACTTTTCTGTCCTTGAAAATCTTCTATCGCAAAAGACTTGTGAGATTTTACATCAAAAATTCCTTGCGAAGAGTAATAACCGTGAAAAACTTCTTTACCGGCGAAATACCTCTTCAGTTTTTCCGGCACTTCAGTTTTCTCAGAAAACTTTCTATTGATGATGATTATATCCGCACGATCAAGAGATTCAAAAGGTTCTCGCATCATACCAAGCGGAATAGGGTTTTGTTCTACAAAATCTACTTTATCTAAAAACCTTTGATCTACAAGCACAATATCTAAATCTCTGTGAATCCATCTATGCTGAAAAGCATCGTCCAAAATTATTGTATCAACAGATGCATCTTTGAGTAACTGTGCAGCTCCTTTAGCGCGTTTTTCACAAACTGCGGTTGGAATTTTTAGCTCACCGGCGACAAGAATAATTTCATCGCCGCACTTTTCAACGCTGCTTTTAATTTCATTACCATCACTAACAAAAACATAACCAAAAGAATTTCTGCCGTAACCTCGGCTTAATACTCCAATCTTTTTTCCATTTTCTTTCAGCATTTTGCCAAGCATTAGAACTGCCGGAGTTTTACCGGAGCCGCCAACTGTAATATTCCCAATCGAAATTACTTTGGCATTTACTTTTGCAGCGCTGAAAATCTTTTTGTTAAAAAGGAAATTCCTCATCCGGATGATTACAGCGTAAACAAATGCCAGTGGTGACGATATGATTCTCAAGAATTCAAGCATCTATCGAAAGCTTCCTTTTGTAATTTGTTCAACATCAACTCGCAACCTTCAATTTTCTGATTCGTTTCCTCTTTGCTTAAAATCGCATCAATTAGTATCGGCTCGGAATAAATTGCAACAGCCTTAGAAAACGGCTTTGGTATTTCAAACTTATCCCAGCTTTTCAAAATCCATTTATTCTTCATTCCAATTCCAACTAACAAAAGAGGAATTTGAGAACGGCGAGCGGTGATTACTGCACCGGCTTTCATCTTGTAAATTGGTCCGGTCGGTCCATCCGGTGTAATTGCCAGATGATAATTTTCTTCAGTAAGGTGAATCATCATGTCTAATGCTTCATGTCCGCCTTTACTGCTCGAGCCGCGAACAACATGATAATTCCATTTTTCCAAAATAGCGGTGAGCACGTCTCCATCTTTACTTTGGCTAACAAGAGAAGCAAAGTTTCGGTTCCGTTGCATGAACCAGCCAATCATCATGGAACCGTGCCAGAACGCAACAACATAGTTTTTCTTCTGTTTGTCTAATTCTTTAATTACATCAGAATTATCTATTCTGATTCTAACAGTCTTTAAAAGAACATTTACTAAAGAGCTAGCGATTCGTATTCCTATGAACCGCAAAATATTTTTCTGATAATTGTTAAGCTTCATTTAGAGCCGCGTAAATAATTTCAGCAGCACGTTTTGAAGCTCCGCCGGCGCCAAGCTTACTTTTAATTTCGCTTAGTGCTTGTTTCATTTGATAAAGCCTTTCTTTGTTCTCCAGGTATTCTTTGCAAACCAGATAAATCTTTTCTTTGTTTGCATCCGCTTGCAGAAGTTCCGGAACAACAGTTTTGCCAAGAATTATGTTCGCCATAGCTATGTTTTTAATCTTGGCGAGATTCCTTCCGATCAAATATGTAAGTGTATTTGTAGCGTAAACAACAGCAAACGGAAGTTGAAAATATCCGGCTTCCAGTGTAGATGTTCCGCTCTTGATAATTCCAAATTTTGAATGTTTCAATAGATCGTAAGTAAATCCTTTTACAAGTCTATAACCGGAAATGGAAGTAACTTCCTTGAAAATGTTTTCGTTAATGTTTTCTGCGCAAGCCACAACTACTTGCAGATTAAATTCTTGTGCAAGCCGGGTTGCCGCTTCAATAGATTCACCGAATAATTTTCTAATCTCTTGTTTGCGACTGCCGGGAAGTACAAGTAATATTTCTTTCTGTTTATCTAAATCAAACTTTGCAAATAATTCTTCTTTAGAAAGAAATTTGTAACCTTCAGCATGCTCAACCAAAGGATGCCCAACGTAAACTGCATCAACTCCGGCTTCTATGTATAATTTCTCTTCAAACGGAAAAATCACAAGCATCTTTTTCACAAGTCTTTTAATCTTGGCTACTCTTCCTTTTCCCCAAGCCCATACTTGAGGAGAAATGAAATAGATTAGCTTCTTACCGCGTGAATGAAAATTCTCCGCAATGTTTAGATTAAAACCCGGGTAGTCTATCAAGACAATCGTTTCAATTTTTTCATCTTCTGCAAGTTGCAGAAGATCGCGTTTCACTTTGTTAATGAACGGGAGATGACGAAGCACTTCGATGAATCCGAGAAACGCCATCTGCTTTATGTGATACTTTGCTTTCATGCCGGCAGCAATCATTTTATCGCCGCCAATTCCAAAAAACTCTAATGAAGAATCAAGCGCACTCAATTCTTTCATCAAACTTGCACCATGTAAATCGCCGGAAGCTTCGCCGGCCACTATCATCAATTTCTTGTTCAACTTAACGCGTATCTAACAATTACAATTAAAATTATAAACGCGAATGCCTGTAATGTTCTCATTTCACTTTTCAATCCGGCTTTTGGATTAAAAGACGGCTGCTCAATTCCCGGATTTGGATAAGCTTTCAAACTCGGAATTAATTTTGGAACTGCTGCTCGGTATTCTTCATAAGCCTTACCATATTTTTGAACCAAGAAACCTTCTTCTTCATTTATGATTACATAATACTGCCACATAAAAAACGCCAGGGCAATAATTTGTAAGTAAGGAAATAGGGAATAAGACATTATTCCGATTCCGAGATACATTAACATGTTGCCAAGGTAAAGCGGATTACGCAAGTGTGCGAACGCGCCGCTTACTACTAAATATGTCGCGCCAACTTCGCCGGTTCTTCTGGTTTCGCTGCCGGCATAAGCAACACCCCAGAAGCGGAAGAACTCGCCAAGTAAAGCAACAGCAAATCCAGCTATCAAGCTTGCCGGAGTTGCTTGTTGAAAAACGAGCATCAATATTAGAAATGGAATTGGTGAGTAGCTTCTGTTTTTGAAAACTTTTAACGCAAAATTATTCATTACGCTTCCTGTGTATAAACTTCTTTTCTTTTAAGTAGAGCTTGGTGACTCTTCTTCAATCGCTTTTTACTCTTGAGTTCATCAATCCGTTTTGTTACGTCATCAAAATCTTTGTACGGGAAATAAGTAATCCGGTTTACTTCGCAGAATTTTAATAGAGAATCTTTAGCGAAGATGAAATCGCAAAACTGAATTGGGCAACGGTCGGAAACGCCATCGCCAATGTAAACCGTGTAATCATCATCGCTGCTATGTTTAAGAACATAATTGCGCTTACAGTTTGCGCTGCATTTGCAATCTTCTGCTGAATTTGGAAATACCGGCTGCAATTTGTTATCAATAAAATTTAGAACGTTGGAAGAGAACTCAACCTCAGCTAAATTTTCTTTTTCAAGGATTGTTCGAATGTAGAAATCAAATCCATCGCTGACGATCTTTAGCTCAAATCCATTCTCTTTGCAGTAACTAACAAACTTCTTAAATGATTTTTCAACTTCGATTGTGCTTAGAAAGTCTCTCATCAGATTTTTATCAGCAACTTCAACCGATTCGCACAATGCATTCCAGCCGGCTTTAGGTGGAACTAAATCCTTATTCCAATCTTCAATAAGTCTTTTCGAAAACTCTCTATCACCAAATTCAATGAACAACTCTTCACCAACATCTTTTTTTGTGATCGTTCCGTCAAAATCAACGAACACTTTGAAAACTTTTTTATCCATTCCCATAATCCGGAATTTCATCGAAGCGGACGCCAACAAGTTTTGAAACGCCTTCTTCTTGCATTGTAACGCCGTACATCGTTTCGGCAGATTCCATTGTGCGTTTGTTGTGCGTTACTATGATGAACTGAGTTCTATCGCTAAACTCTTTAATGAGTTTTGTAAAGCGGTCAACGTTCGCGTCATCAAGCGGCGCGTCAACCTCATCCAGTACGCAGAAAGGAGATGGCTTAACAAGATAAATGGCAAACAACAACGCTGTAGCTGTTAGAGTTTTTTCTCCTCCGGAAAGCAACTCAATTGTTGTCGGGCGTTTGCCTTTCGGCTTTGCCATGATTTCAATTTTTGCTTCAAGGGGGTCAACATTCTCTTCAAGAATTAAATCTGCTTCATCGCCCGGATTAAATAAGGTTTGGAAGATTGTAATGAAATTTGTCCGGATAGAATCGAACGTATCCATGAAGAGCTTTTGTGCTGTCTCGTTTATTTCGTTAATCGTTTTAATCAAATCTTTTTCTGATTCGACCAAATCGGTGCGTTGCTTGAGCAAGAAATCCAAACGCTGCTTTTCTTCATCGTATTCCGAATAGGCTAAAAGATTTACCGGACCTAAATTTTTAATTTTTTCCTTGTGGCGCTGAACTTCCTGGCTGACTTCGTCATAGTTAAACGAATGTAGATCATCAAATTCTTTTATTTCTAATTCTTGCGAATAAGTTTCTTTAATATGCTCAATCAAATTAGTGATCTTAAAGTTGAGCTCGTTCTCTTTCAAATCGAGCGCGTAAATCTTATCGGAAACTTCTTGCCGCTGATTTCTTAATTGGCTCAATTGATTTTCGTATTGCTGAGCTTCCCCTTTAATAGCACGTAAACTTTCGCTGATTTCTTTTTCAGCGTTCACCATCACAACACGCGATGAATTAATTTCTGCAAGCTGGTCATTCGCTTCGCCAAGGATTTCATTCAGTGTAGTTGCTTCTTCTTCGTTACGGCTTAAATCGTTTTTGCGCTTCTCAATACCGGATTGAATTGTACCAAGATTTTGTTCGGAACGCGTAATTGAATTTTTTGTGTTCTCGATTTGACCTTTCAATCGTTCATGCTCAACTCTGCGCTGATTTTGCTGAGTTTGTTGCTCAGTAAATTCTTCTTCGAATTGCTTTAAGTCAGTTTCTTTACCGGAAATATTTTCTTCGAGCAAATTCTTCTGCACATTTAGCTTGTCAAGCTCTTCAACAATTTGTTCTATATGTAAATCGAGTCCGTGAGACTTGGAAGCCAACTCTTGAATTTCTTTTTCTGTATTCTCTACATCTTCGTCAGCTTTCTTGCGCTCAAACTCGAGCTGAGAAATTTGCTTATCAATATTTGCAATATCATTTGAAATCAATTTCTCACGGTCGGAGAGATTCTTCAAATCAATTTGTGCGAGCTTCACTTCAGCTTCTTGAATTTCACTTTTGAGGCGTTCTAAATTCCCTTCATGCTTTGGGAATTCTTTCTTAAGGTTATCCAAAAGCTGGCGGCGACCGAATAAAGTTTCATCTTGCTTTGGCAGCGAACCGGCTTCAACTATGCCGTTACTCTGAATCAAATCTCCTTCAAGAGTTGCAAAGCTAAATTCCGGGTATTGTTTGTTTAGCTCAATCGCGTTTCGTAAATCCTTTGCGATGACAATTCTTTCCAACACTTGGTTGAAATAAGGTTTCCAGCTTGAATCAGTTTCTACAAAATCTTTAGCCCATCCAACAAAGCCTTCAGCCTTGGCAATCTTTTTCGCCTTTCTCTTAACACTAAAATTAGAAAGGGAAGTGATAAAAGATTTTTTAACAGACTCTTCGGTTTGTAAAAGATAGAAAGAAGCTTTACCTAAATCGTTTTTCTTGAGGTAATCAATCGCGCTTTCCAAATCAGTTAAGCTATCAACAAGCAGATTGTTGAGCACGGATTTTAGTGCTGCCTCGAGCGCAAAGCGGAAATCTTCTTGTGTATTTCCAATATCAGCGAAAATGCTTTTGTTCTTGGTTGTCCATTCATCAGTATCAATTAAAACGCGCGCGCCTTTTGAAATTCCTTCAAGATTGGAAATCAAAGTCTGCAAGAAATTAATCTTCTCACGCAAACCGGCAAGTAAAGTTCTCTGCTCAACTTCCTCATTCTTCAGTTTGTTGATATGCTCTTCCAGTTCTGCTTTTTCTTTCTCCCTTAGAGTTATTAACAACCCGGCTTCGTTTAGTTTTTTCTGCGCTTCATCTTTCTCAACCACAAGATTATCAATGAAACCAACTGTTTTCGCTATATGGTTGGAAGCATTTTGAATTTTTGTGTTAAGCTTTTCAATATTTGCGCGGTGTGTATCAAGTTCTTTTTTGTAGCTCGAAGTAATATTCTCTTTTTCAGCGATCTCTTTGAGCAGAGTAAATTTATCTTCATTTATCTTTTTAAGATCGTTTCTTTTCTGTTCAAGCTGTTCACGCTTCTCAATTACAAGTGATTCATGCTGCTCAATTTCATTCTTCTTCTCATCAATCTTACGGGTAAAAGTAGTTAACTCTTCCTTACCGTCCTGAATAGCAAACTCTGTATCTTCAAGTTGTGTGGAGAGATCAGCAATTTCTTGCTCTAATCTTGCGTGGTTATACTTTAATGATTTTATTCTTTCTTCCGTTACGGAAATATTTTTCTGTGTATCAAATAGCTGCTCTGAGTTCTTAGCTATTTCGGAACGCTTTTCCTGAAGTTCGGAATCAATAGCGTTGATTTGATTCCTGTAGCTGATTAATTCATTCTCAATCTTACGTATGTCAATATCTATCTGGTCTTTTTGAGTGGTTAACTCAATAATCTCATTCTTTAATGTGGATTTCTTTTCATGAAAGAGTGCATACTCGCGTTCGCTCAAATCCATTTCCTTTTCACGCAGAACGGTTTGAATTTGAGTGTATTGATCTGCTTTCTTTGCCTGTCTTTCAAGGGAGCGAACAGTTTTATCAACTTCGGAAACTATATCGTTTACACGGGTTAAATCACCTTTAACTTCATCCAATTTTTTAAGAGAAAGACGTCTGCGCAATTTGTATTTATTTACGCCGGCGGCTTCTTCAAACAATCTTCGGCGTTCTTCAGTTTTGTTGCTGAGGATTGTCTCAATCATTTTTAACTCGATAACAGAATAGGCATTTGTTCCAATTCCGGTATCCATAAAAAGATTTGTAATGTCTTTAAGGCGGCAAATGTTTTTGTTGAGTAGATATTCGCTTTCACCGGAACGGAAAATTCTACGAGTGATAGTAACTTCGGAGTATTCAGTCGGCAGAATTCCCTTATCGTTAACAAGCGTCATAGAAACTTCCGACATTCCCATCGGCTTGCGTTGGCGGGTTCCGTTGAAGATTACGTTTTCCATTTTATCCATACGGAGCGTAGTGGTTTTTTGCTCGCCAAGAACCCAGCGTATAGCATCCACAATATTTGTTTTGCCGCATCCGTTTGGACCTACAATTCCGGTAATGCCTCTGTTGTAGTTTACAACAGTTCTATTTGCAAACGATTTGAAACCGAGTATTTCGAGTTTAGATAGAAACAAATGATCCTCAATTTATCATTGAATTGTACTGCTTTACAGCGTTGCTTAAGTAGTAAACAATTGAATGCGTTAGTTGATACTTAAGTAGAATTCCGCCAAGCAATACAAAAACGAAAATGAATGAATATAAGTAAACATATAAAGGACGAACATCAAAAATTACATAAACACCCTTAACCAGCCGGAAGAAAAGCCAAAGGAAGAAAAGTGCTAAGACTAATGTGATTATGGAATTAGCAATATCCATCATTAAGACTTTGTAGAGAACAAGCTCAACCGGTAAGAAAAGTGTTAGAGGTAGAAATGCCCAAATCACTGTAAAGTAGATGCTGGAAAGGGGAACTTTTGTTTTCACAAAAAACGAACCAAATTTTATTATCAAACTTAGCAAAGCAAATTTTAACACAGCAATTACAAATATTATTGCAAAGCAGATCAGCGGATTCCACGCTAAATAGCTGGTAACATACATAAGTCGTGTGCTGGCAAACGAAAGCAAAAGTTTTTCAAACAGAATATCGTTGCGTAGGTAAAAAAGAATAATTGTGAACAACAAAGAAGCCGCCGCAGCAAGAATGAGCATCAATATTGAGGAGTGAACGCCGGAAAGAATTCGGTGGTCGCGTATATCTGCAAAAAAATTGTACGGGCGAAGTAATGCGCGAGTTGCATCTTCTCTAAATTTTTTCTTCGTGTTGATTAAAACAGCCATTACGATTGAGAGGAACAAAGCAATTAGAATGAAGACAATCGGGTTATCATCTTTGCGCGAACCGATTGGTATGGTTACTTTGCTTCCGTTTGTAAGTTTCGACTGCAAAACTTTATATGCGAGATAATTTGTGTTGCCGGTATGGGCTACTATATTAAATCCGTATTTATTGTTGGCATCAAAGCCGGTAAATATTGAAGGGAAAACACCTTTGTAGCCGAACAAAGAGTTAATGAAAAAGCCGGAGATATTGCTTTTCCTCGTAAAGTTAATTACATCTTCAAAGTATTTTGCTTGTGCCTCTTTGGAATTGCGGACTAAATAACCGGACGAATTTCCTTTGTAGTTCGGGTATGTAACTTCGCTGAAGAATATCGCTCCACTTCCGAGTGCAGAGATTGAAGCAGTGAGTTTTTCTTCCAGAACATCTTTAGGTACAGAAAAAATTTCGATTCCGTATAAATCAATATTTTCAATTATTCCGGTTTGCGCGCCAACAAATGAAGCGTAACTCAAAATGTTTTTCTTTCTGATTTCAGAACCAACGTGGGAAAGAAATTCTTCTGTTGAAGGAGAATTAGGTATGAAACCGCCTCCGCAGCCCAGTAAAATTGCGCTTGAGTAATTCATGTAATTTGAAATAAACTCTTTGGCTAATCCGGCAAGTTTTAATTGGTAATTAGTCTGCCCAAGAAAATTTTCCGGGACTGAATTTACGGGCAATTCAATCAATGAGAATAAGCCTAGCTCCTGGCAGACTTTTAGCGCGTAAGGATGAGGGTAACTTTTAGCAAAACGTACACTGTTAAATCCGGTTTGTTTAATAAAGCTAAGCTCTTCACGGATTTTTTCGTAAATATTTTTTTCTCTGCTTATTGTTTCGTTAAGAAAATATGTTGTGCCATTTAAAGAAAATGGAGAACCGTTTAACAAAAAGCTGTTTCCATTCTTACTTAGCCGGAAGAATGAGATCTCTTGCGTTTGTTTATCAACCACTACGCCTTCTTTAAGCAAGATAACTTCGCATGAATATGTATTTGGAGATTCCGGTGACCAAAGTATTGGATTCTGAATATCTAATGGGAAGCGGGCATCGTAATTATCTTCCGAGCCTATTGTTTGTAGAAAATCCCCTTGAAATTGTGAGCCGACTCTACTCAAATTCACTCGAACCAAAAATTGTGTCTGTTGATTAATTTTATCTTTTTCAACAGAATTTTCTACTCGGACATTAAAATTTATTTTTCCATTTGAAAACTGATCAAGCGAGTAAACGAAATCAACTTTGGAAATTGAAAGTTGAGGAACAATCTTAACGTAAACATCGCGGATAATTCCGCCGCCAAATTCCGGGTAAAGAAATCTTTGTTTTGTAGGAATGGTGGTTTCGGAATCGAGCTTTCTATTTATTTTAACTGCAATTTTATTTGCTTTATCGGAACGCAAAATGTCTTTGGGCAGAGAAACTTCGAAAGGGGAAGCCCCGCCGTAATGAATGAAAATGCTGTTTCCATTTACTGAAATTTCCGCGGCATTGTTTAATCCCAAGAAGCCAATTTTAATTTGATTCTTCTGAATTTGCTGTTCGGTTAGCTCGAGGCTTCTTTCGAAAACAAGTACATCTTCGCCTTCAAAAACTGCCGGAACTGAAATCTTAACTTTGTTTTGAGGATCACTTTCGTGATAGACTTTCCATGCGTCGTTTATTAAGAAAAGGGTCCTTGTTTCCGACGCTCCGAACAAAATATTATCAAAATTTTGGTTTTTGTTGGATTGAAGCGAAGTAACTTTAATTTCTGCTATGCTTAAAATTGGTAATAATAGGATAAGGCTGTAAAGGAATAAAATTTTTCTCATCATTTTGCGAAATTTTCCAATTAAATCATGCAAATATACGAAATCGAAGGGGGGGGTATCAATAAAATCTTATAAATTAGGGCTCGCAATGAGCCCCTTTTTAAGCCTTAAATGCACTTTTTAGTAGTTGCAGTAGATTACTGAATTTTCTTGAAATGGGGATTCAAAAAAGTGCTAATACTCCATAGTGACCTCTGAAATATTAAACTAAGTCATGGTGAGCTTGTCGAACCATGACACTACAAACTAAATTGTCACACTTCGATCCGTCAGACTTCAGTGTGACACTAAATTAATTATTCAGAGGTCTCCATAATTAATTGGTTAGAATAACTATCAAACTTGAAGAGGCTAAATAAAGACATAATGGCGAATAAAAATTTGTATCATATTTAGCGAAGGTAGTTCCTCTTGTTTTCTTTGAAAAACCTATCACTTTAAAATCGCCAATTGCCCTTAGGAAAAAGATAGCAACAATACTCCACATTCCGAACCGGAAATAACCGGACTCTACCCAAGATGTAAAAATGCCAAAGTTACTAATTGAAATCATAGCGAATAAAAACAATCCGGCTGCTACAGCAAGTGTAATTAACTTGCCGGGCGTAAATGCTAACTTTCCATCAGTTTCCGGTATAGCAGCAGTGGCGCCCCATTTGCCTCCAAAAGCCCAATAAATATGAATGAATGACAATGTAGTGAAAATCGCAGTATTGATAATTACTAAACTGTTAACGAGAAATTGCATAGCCATTAAGCGGCATCAATAATTTTTAAGAATGAATCGGCTTTGAGGCAAGCTCCGCCAACTAAAGCGCCATCTATATCCGGCTGCGCTAACAATTCTTTTGCGTTTTCCGGTTTAACACTTCCGCCATATTGGATTACCAAGTTCTGAGCAAAGTTTTCCGAAAGAAGTTTAGCGACTAACTTGCGGATGAAGGCATGAACTTCTTGAGCTTGTTCATTAGTAGCAGTTTTGCCGGTTCCAATAGCCCAGACCGGTTCGTAAGCAATAATCATTGTGGAAAGTTCTGCTTCGGTTAATCCTTCTAAGCCAAAACGAACCTGTCTTTCGCAAACTTCAAAGGTAATTCCTTTTTCTCTTTCTTCAAGAGTTTCGCCAATACAGAAAATTGGTTTTAAGTTATGCTTAATAGCTGTCTTAATTTTCTTGTTGATGATTTGATCTGTCTCGCCAAAAATTGTTCTCCGTTCCGAGTGACCGAGAATTACATACTCACATCCAACACTTTTTAACATTGAAGGAGAAATTTCACCTGTGAACGCGCCGCTCTCTTCGAAATACATATTTTGCGCGCCAAACTTAATCAATGAATCTTTCAACAATGTTTGCGCTGTTTCCAATGATGTAAATGGCGGGCAGACAATTACAGTTGCTTTAGTTTGATCGTTAACGCCTTTTTTAAGTTCAGAAATCAAATTAACTGTGCCGTTCAAATCGTTATTCATTTTCCAATTGCCGGCAATTACTTTATTACGCATCGTTTCCTCGAGTGTTCTTTAGGGTAGTTGAGTTTATAAATTAAAAGAGATTAATCAGAATCTTCCTCTGATGCTACTGATTTTATTTTCCTACTTCTTCCAACAGAATAGCCTCCAGCACCACCAGCAGAAAAAATTATTAAATATTCAATGATTTTGATGGCGATTTCTGGTTTGTTTAAAAAGATAGCTATTCCAAGTATTACAGCAATAATTAGCACGATGGCAATAACAGTTGTAAAAAAATATCGAACAATTTTTTGGTTTGAAATTCTTTCTTCGTGCCGATCTTCCTTCTGGGCGGTTAAAGCTTCTTTTGCATAGGAAAAACTATTCTGTTCTTGCTGTTGTCTTAAAACCAGTTCTTGTTTCTTGAATTCAATTTCTTCAGCTTGAACTTGAATAAATTTTTCAAAAATCTCAACAGGATACTGCGGTGGGGGTACTACTGAATGAGGATTTTCGCTTGGTATTTGATTTTCGTTTTGAACCATTTTTACTTAACCTTCTAAAATTAGTATCTGCTGCAAATATAGGGCTATTGTAAGTTACTTCGAAAACACCAAAGTTTTTTTGACCCAATTTGGGAGGTATTAATGAGATATTTTTCACGCTCTCTTTATCGAATTCTAATATCTCGATCAATTTATCAGGAGTTACCAACTCTCTGGTAATAATTTTGGTTTGAAGTTTTTTCATTTTTCCTTCCTTTCCGAAATACTATTTGCTGTATTAATGGAACAGACAAAAATATTATCGAAAGGTTCTTTGTTTACTTAATAGGTACTACAATCTTTACGAAGCAAGAATATCAATTTGGAACCATAAATGCAATGTTCTCTTTTTTGAAATAGAACTGTCAGCTAACAGCTTCTACTCTTCTTATTCCGGGCACTTCTTTGATGAGCGCGCGTTCAACGCCGGCGCGGAGTGTCATTTGAGACATTGGGCAATCGTTGCAAGCGCCGGTTAGTTTTACTTCAACAATTCCTTCAGGCGTAACTTTAACAAGTTCAACATCGCCGCCGTCGGCTTTCAAGTATGGTCTAATTGCTTCAAGTGCTTTCAGAACTTTTTCATTCATAACATCGCTCATTACAAACTCCAATCGTTAATTAGTCTTCAAGCGAAATTTCAATCTTAGGTGCGCTTGAATTAAAATTTGATTTACTTATTTCTGCTGCAAGGTTTCTGCTAATTTCTAAAATTTGTTTTGCGTGCTCGCTCTCCGGCTGATCGAAAACGACCGGCTTGCCTTTATCGCCGCCTTCGCGGATGTTTTGATTAATCGGCAGTTGACCAAGTAGTGTGAGAGAAAGCTGTTCTGCAAGATGTTTACCGCCGTCTGTACCAAAAATATCGTAACGTTTTCCGGTATCGGGCGCCAAAAAATAGCTCATATTTTCTACAATGCCAAGTACAGGAACATTTACCCTCTGGAACATTGCTATTGCTTTCTTTACATCAATTAATGATGCTTCTTGCGGTGTTGTAACAACTACAGCTCCGGTTAGTGGAATTGTCTGTACAAGGGTTAATTGTATATCGCCTGTGCCGGGAGGAAGATCAAATATCAAGTAATCGAGTTCATCCCAGTGGACATCGCTCATGAATTGTTTAATAGCGCCGCTTGCCATTGGTCCCCGCCAAATTACCGGCGCGTCTTCATCAATCAGAAAGCCGATAGACATTAGCTTTACGCCAAAATTTTCAAGCGGAATCATCTTTGCAGTCGCTGTGTCTTGAAAAATTTTAGGCTTTTCGTTTAAGCCAAACATAAGTGGAATGCTTGGACCGTAAATATCGGCATCAATCAAACCAACTTTTGCGCCATCCATTGCAAGAGCCACTGCCAGATTTACAGCAACGGTGCTTTTACCTACACCACCTTTACCACTTGCAATAGCAATAGTATTCTTAACGCCGGGCAGAAGAGTGCTAATTTTCTGATTTAAACTTGGTTGAACGCGGGAATCCATTTTAACATTAATCTGTCCAACGTTTGGAATATCACTCTTAATAGCGTTTGCACAATCTTGTTGAATTTTATCTTTTAGCGGACAAGCCGGAGTTGTAAGTTCAACAACAACAGAAACGTTGTTGCCATCTATCTTTACTTCTTTAATCATATTTAATGTAACTAAATCTTTGTGCAGATCGGGGTCATCTACTTTTCTCAAAGCATTCAAAACCTGCTCTTTAGAAATAACGGACATTTGTTCTCCTAATTTTTGGTTCTAAAAATAATGATTTTTTGCTTCTAATAATCGGAGAATAAAGTGAGCTTATGAAGCTTTTTAGGCATTTTATGAATTCAAGCATACTTAAAAAAATATTAATGGATACTTGACAAGTGAGTTAAAGACACTTAATTTTGAGCTAAAAAAAGTATGTCCACAATATCTACAGAAAACTATCTGAAAAAAATCTTCAATCACAACAAAGCGTTTGGAGAAAAAATAAATGCCGTAAAACTTGCTCAAGAATTATCGGTATCAAATGCTGCGATAAGTGATATGGCAAAAAAGTTATCAAAGCATGGTTTAATTTCCTATGAAAAGTATAAAGGAATTGAGCTGACTGATAAAGGCGAGCAAATGGCGCTAAATGTTATCAGGCGCCATCGGCTGTGGGAATTGTTCTTAATTAAAGTGCTGGATATTCCCTGGAGTGAAGTACATGAGCAAGCCGAAGTACTTGAGCATCATACTTCAGATAAGTTGATTGATCGCATAGATGAATTTTTAGGCTTCCCGGATTTTGATCCGCACGGACATCCAATCCCGAGAAAGAATGGTTCGCTGCCGGATGCTCAGAATTATGTCACTCTGGCTGAAGCTGCCGAAGGTTCATCTTATGAATTAATGCAAGTTGATGATCATGAAAAAAAATTAATCAGTTACTTAACGAAAGTAGGTTTTGTTTTGAATACACGGTTCGTAGTTATTGATAAGCTGGATTTCGACAAATCATATACAATAAAATTTAATGATACAGTTCTTTCTGTAAGTCAAAAAATCTCCGAGAGTCTTTACCTCCAAGAGATAATAGAAGCAGGAGAAAAAAATGATTGATCCTATTTACGCATTAATTATTTTCTTCGCGGTATTGATAGTTGTGCTGGTTCTTTTTTTCCCTGGGAAAGGAATTATCACCCGCTGGAAAAAAATAAAATCTCAAACTAGCCGCGTACTTATCGAAGATGCATTAAAGCACCTTTATGATTGCGAATTTAAAAACCTTGATTGCTCACTTAACAGTCTTACCGGAAATCTAACATTAAGGGCAGATCAAACTGCTTCAGTGATTTCCAATCTCGAGTCCATGGGATTAGTTACTTCAACCGGCAATAAAATTTCTCTTACGTCTGAAGGAAGAAGTTATGCTCTTCGTGTTGTTAGAATTCACCGTCTTTGGGAAAGATATTTAGCTGATAACACAAGCGTTTCGGAAACTGAGTGGCATACAATTGCAGAAGAACGTGAGCATGAAACTACCGACGAAGACGCAAACCGTTTAGCCGCACGCCTGGGCAATCCTTTGGTTGATCCGCACGGCGATCCTATTCCAAATGCCGATGGAGAGATTCTTGTTAAGCAAGGGATTACACTCAATAATTTGGAAGAAGGAAAATACGCTCGCATAATTCACATTGAAGATGAACCTAAAGAAGTTTATGCTCAACTTACCGCGCAAGGTTTGTATCCCGGAATGCAGATTTATGTTTTACAAAGTTCTAAAGGAAAAATCCGTTTTGAAGCTGATGGCGAAGAATGTGTTTTAGCGCCGGTGCTTGCTTCAAATCTTACAGTAGTGCCATTTACGGAAAAAGAAAGTGTGCAAGAATCGTTTGAGAATTTATCTTCTTTAGAAACTGATGGAGCTGCAACGATAATCGGAATTTCCAACGCAATGCGCGGACAGCAGCGCAGGCGTATGCTTGATTTCGGAATTGTACCCGGTACGGTTGTTCACACAAGATTAAGAAGTTTGAAAGGCGATCCCGCAGCTTACGAAGTACGCGGCGCTTTAATCGCACTCAGAAAGAACCAATCGGATTTAATTCACATAAAAAAAATAAAAGAAAATTAAATGGTAACTCCAGATAGTAATTGTGCAAACTGCCCGGCGCATAACTCCGCCAACTTGGTTAAACTTGGCATTGATATGTCCAACTTCGATTATGTAGTTGCGCTTGCCGGAAATCCAAATACCGGAAAGAGCACGGTCTTTAATGCACTAACCGGATTGAAGCAGCATACCGGCAATTGGCCTGGCAAGACTGTAGGCAGAGCGGAAGGCGCATTTCAGTACAGCGATAAGCGATACAAAATTGTTGATCTTCCCGGAACTTACTCGCTGCTTTCAACCAGCACCGATGAAGAAATTGCTCGCGATTTTATTTTGTTCGGTCAACCGGATGTAACAATAATAGTAGTTGATGCTTCGCGTCTGGAAAGAAATCTTAATCTTGCTTTGCAAGTTTTGGAAATAACCGACCGCGCAGTTCTTTGTCTCAATCTAATTGATGAAGCCAAGCGTCATCACATTTCGGTAGATGATAGATTGCTTTCTAAGAGTCTTGGCATTCCGGTAGTTCCAACTGCGGCAAGACAAAATGTTGGTATTCAAGATTTGCTGAAAAATATTCACGAGGTTGCAACTGGAAAATATATTTGCAAACCTTACAGAATGAAAAGTGAAATCAAAAATGTTTCTCACGCGGTAGAAGATTTGAACAAAGAACTTGAGGTGAGGTTTCCAAATCTCGCTAACACTCGCTGGATTGCTTTGCGTTTGTTGGAAGGCGATCAAAGAGTTATTGATGCAGTGCGCAGCGGTGAAATTGGCAGCCTTACTCCGGTTGAAACTGAAAATGAGTGATTTACATATTCCGTTAATACGGTGATTGGAAAAAAGAATGAACAATGTTGAAGAAATAATTCAGAAAGCAAATAAGTACAGATGGGATATTGGCGAGAATCTTCACGATTCGATTCTTGAATCAATCTATACCGACGCGGCGAGAATTGCCGATAAAGCTGTTACACGTGAGGGGGGCAAACAAAAATTTGATTGGGACAGATGGATTGATAAACTGGTAACCGGAAGATGGACTGGCTTTCCAATTATGTTTTTGCTTCTGGTTATTGTTTTCTGGCTTACCATTTCCGGAGCTAACGTGCCTTCAGCAATGATTGCTTCGCTGCTTGTAGATACAGTTCATCCGTTATTAAAAGATGGCGCAAACTTTCTTCATTTCCCCTGGTGGCTTAGCGGAGTTTTAATTGACGGCGCATATTTAGCTCTTGCGTGGGTAATCAGTGTAATGCTTCCTCCGATGGCAATCTTCTTCCCTATGTTTACATTGCTGGAAGATTTTGGTTACTTGCCTCGAGTCGCCTTCAATATGGATAATCTTTACAGAAGAGTAGGCGCTCACGGAAAGCAAGCTTTAACAATGAGCATGGGTTTTGGATGCAATGCTGCGGGTGTTATTGCCGCCAGAATCATTGATAGTCCGAGAGAGCGCATAATAGCAATCATTACAAATAATTTTTCTTTGTGCAACGGCAGATGGCCCACGCAAATATTGATAGCTACAATTTTTATTGGCGGTGCTGTTCCATCTTTTCTTGCCGGAGTTACTTCGGCGGCAGCTGTGATGATTGTAGCCGTACTTGGTGTTGTATTTAGTCTTGTTGTATCGTGGGCGCTATCCAGATCAGTATTAAAGGGAGAGGCTTCCGCATTCAGTTTAGAATTGCCGCCTTACCGTCCGCCAAGATTTTTACAAACGCTTTACACTTCATTAATAGATAGAACATTGATGGTTTTGTGGCGTGCAGTTGTCTTTGCAGCTCCGGCTGGAGTTGCAATTTGGCTTGTTTCAAATGTTACCATTGCGAATGTAAGTTTAGCCGAATATTTCATTAAATGGACAGATCCTTACGCAATGATAATTGGTTTGAACGGTGTAATTATTCTGGCGTACATTATAGCTATACCGGCAAATGAAATAGTAATTCCTACAGTGTTGATGTTAACTGTACTTACTACAAAAGTTGCCGGCTTTGGTGCCGGTGCCGGAGTAATGTTTGAAATGGATTCTGTGAGTGACACCGCTGCGTTGCTTCATACTGGCGGATGGTCTGTACTTACCGGAATTAACTTGATGTTATTCAGTTTACTCCATAATCCTTGCTCGACAACTATTTATACGATTTACAAAGAAACAAAAAGCATGAAGTGGACTTTAATTTCTACATTCCTTCCGATTGCAATGGGAATTGTGATTTGCTTCTTAGTAGCTCAGTTTTGGCGGTTGTTCGCATGAAAAAGAAGATAAATTTTATTTGTTTGTTAATCGGTTTCGTTTACTCACCAATATTTGGTCAAACAACAATTCCGGAATTGATAACTGATAGACCGGACGTTACTGAATCTGCCGTGACAGTACCTACCGGAAGTTTTCAAGTGGAAACCGGATTCTCATTTCAACAGCAAAAGTATACTGAGTTTGGGGAATCTATAGAGAATAGATCGGTTTCTCTTTTCAGTACTTTATTTCGCTATGGTGTTTTCGAGAATTTGGAATTTAGGTTCGGAGGAGAATATTTTTCGAACAAATCGTATATAAACCAAATTTCTTATTCAGTTCATGGCGCAAACGATTTAATGATCGGTTCAAAATTTGTTGTGAGAAAAGATGAAAAATTACTTACAAACTTTGCTCTGATGTTTGAAACAACTTTACCATTCGGAGCTGAAGAACTAAAACCGCAAAAGTTTGAACCGAAGTTCATGATATTGGCAGAGCAAGAGCTTACTGAAATTAGCTCGCTCTCCGGGAATCTTGGTATAGAATACGCGAGTGATCAAGATAATTATTTAGTGGATTATTCTTTATCGCTCGGGCTGGATGTAGCAGAAAGAATTGGGGTGTTCGCAGAAATTTTTGGGCAAACAAGAAATGCTTTAATCCCCGAAAATTTCTTTGATTGCGGCATTACATATCTGCAGACAAACAATTTACAAGTAGATTTTTCAATCGGTACTACTTTGTTAAAGAGTAAAACCGAATGGTTCGCCGGTGTTGGTATATCTATAAGATTTATGAAGTAGTTAATTCTCTCTGGATAATTTTCTTTTGACCGATAGAAGTTCTCTGCATCATCCAATCTTGATGGTTAATTACTTCTTCGTTATAAACTCCACGGTTAAACACATACTTGCCGGTAGGCAAAAGTAAACGCGATTTAACATTGTCGTCAAGTATCGAACGAAGTACCGAGTCTTTAATGAAACTTTTCAAATCCGGATCGTTAATTGGGAAAGTTATTTCAACTCTACGGTCAAGATTTCTTTGCATTATATCCGCTGAGCTGCAATAGAGCTCATCTTTTCCGTTGTTGTAGAAATAATAGATCCGGCTATGTTCAAGAAATCTTCCTACAATACTTATCACACGAATGTTGTCGCTCAATCCGGGTACTTGAGGAATTAGGCATGAAATACCCCGCACAATCAAATCAATTTTTACACCGCAGCGGGAAGCTTCATACATTGCAGCCATCAACATTGGGTCCACAAGAGAATTTAATTTGAAGACTAAGTAACCTTGTCCGCCGCTTCTCACGTTTTTTATTTCGCGCTCAATTAATTCAATAAATCTCTCGCGCATGTTTATCGGCGCAACAGAAAGTTTACGGTAAATTTTTTGTTCGGAGTAGCCGGTTAGGAAATTAAAAATTTCCGATACATCAGCACATATTTCCGGATTAGCGGTAAAGTAACCAATGTCTGTGTAAATTTTTGCAGTTGTTGTATTGTAATTCCCTGTTCCGAGATGAACGTAACGTTTAACGCCGTCAATTTCTTTGCGAACTACTAAAGTCATCTTTGCGTGGGTTTTCAGTCCGACCAAACCATATACAACATGAACGCCCGACTTTTCAAGTTCGCGCGCCCAGTAAATATTATTCTCTTCATCAAAGCGTGCTTTTAGCTCTACAAGAACTGCAACTTGTTTTTTCCTTTCGGCTGCTTCAATCAAATACTTTACTATTGGCGAATTAAGCCCAACGCGGTACAAAGTCTGCTTAATAGCAAGCACTTCAGGGTCGCGCGCAGCTTGTTTAACAAATTCTACAACCGGATTAAATGAATCGTATGGATGATGAAGCAGAAAATCTTTTTTCTGAATGATTGAGAAAATGTTTTCTTCTTCAAATGGTTCCGGAGTTACAGCATGAAATGGTCTTTCTTTTAAGTGTGGGAGCTGCAAATCATACAAAAGCATAATATCGCTTAAGCCGAGAGCGCCATCAATTATGTGTACATCCTCACGTGAGATTTCCAAATTCTCAATCAGCGTTTCAATCATGTATTCCGGCATTTGTTTCTCAACTTCCAAACGTACAACGGAGCCAAACTTTCTTTGTTTAATATTTTCTTCAATCACTTGAAGAAGATCATCGGCTTCATCTTCTTGAATTTCCAAATCCGTATCGCGAGTTATTCTAAATCTGTATGCTTCAAGTATTTCTATGCCTGGAAAAAGATATTGCAAATTGGTTTTGATTAAGTCGCCAATCCAGACAAATTTAACCATGCCATTTCCGTTTTTGGGTTTAGTCTTAATTATCTGGTCAACTCTAAGCAGCCTGGGCATATTAGTTGGTACTTTAATTCGAGCAAAGTTTTTTTCTCCGTTTGGCTTTTTGATTCTAACTGCAAAGCTCAAACTTAGATTGGAAATGTAGGGGAATGGTCTTCCGGGATCGAAAGCAAGCGGTGTTAGTACAGGATAAATTTCTTGAACAAAATAATCATTCAGCGCATCACGTTCTTCCTTCGTGAGCTGGCTTAAATCGCAAATGCAAATTTTGTTCTCTTTCAACTTTGGGATTATTTCATTCTGCCAATAATCATAAATCTTTTTAATCATTTCCTGTACGGCACACTCAATCATTTTTAGCTGTTCTGTCGGAGCGAGGCCATCAAGTGAAGTATCAATTACTTTTGCCCGTATCTGCTCTTTAATTCCCGCGATGCGAATCATGTAAAATTCATCAAGGTTGGAAAAGAAGATAGAGATAAACTTCACTTGATCAAGTAAAGGCAGCTCTGGGTTTAACGCTTCTTCTAATACGCGTCTGTTAAATTCGAGCCAGCTTAAATCTCTATTGAAGAAATTTTCCGGGCGAATGTATTTGTTTAAGTTTTCTTTTGAGAGTCTCATTATTATCTCTATATAAAACAGATTTATTTTTTGAATTTTTTGGCTGAAGTAAAACTTTCAATATCGTATTGAATTTCGCTTTCCGGCATTTCCAAACGTTTAATCTTTACCTTAGCAATTTTAAAGAACCTTTCTGCCAATGTATCATGATAGTCTGAAAATATCACAATTTCTTTTATACCGGCAGCTATTAACGCTTTAGAACAATTTGTACAAGGCATATTTGTAACGTACGCTGTAGCGTTAGCAGTGCTAACACCGTGAGAAGAACATTGGAGAATCGCGTTCATCTCTGCGTGGATTGTTCTTACGCAGTGATTTTCTACTAACATGCAGCCATCGTCTTCACAATGTACGTCGCCGGGAATCGAGCCGTTATATCCGGTTGAAAGAATTTGCTTATCGCGCACCAGTACACAACCGCAATGCATTCTAGGACAAGTTGCCCGTTCCGAAACCAACATAGCTACTTTTAAGAAGTATTGATCCCAAGAAGGGCGTTTGGATTTTTTCATCGCATTTCCGCTATTTATGAAATCGGGGCTGTAATTTATTGTTTTTTGGGAATAATTAACAAAATGAATTGAAAGTAACTAACTGAAGTGGAATTTTGTGCGAAAACAGTTTAAAAAAGCGACTGCCAAGGTTGAGGGCGGACCTTAGCAGTCTATCAGTAATTTAAGGAGGGGTTACTGATTTCCAGTATTAAGGAATACTTGTGTGTAATCAATCTTCATACCAGTAGGATTATCGTTTATTCGAGCGAAAAGTTTAGCCTGGAGTTAAAGGAAAAATACCAAATAAGAATTATTTTTTTAATTTTTCTTGGAAATAGGAAACCGGGTATTAAATACCGATTTAGAGTTTTAATATTCGGTAAGTAGCAGTTTCAAGTAATTTTTTCTGATGCCGGTAACAGTATCTTAAATGTCGTTCCGGAGTTTACCGCACTGCTTTTCACAAAAATTTTCCCTCTGTGATAGTCTTCAATAATCCTTTTGGACAAACTTAAACCGAGTCCCCAGCCACGTTTTTTTGTACTAAATCCGGGGCGAAAAATATCCTTTCGATTACCGGATTCAATCCCTTTGCCATTATCGGAAATCTCAATCTCAATTTTGCTTTTACTTTTTTGAATAAGAAAATGAATCTTTCCATCTTTGTGCTCAATTGCATCAAGTGCATTTTTAATTAGATTTTCAGCGACCCACTCGAATAATTCGGAATTCAGATTAGCTTTTACTTCTTTTTCGCCGCTCATGGTTATTACAACACTTTTACCAAGGTGAGGAAGTCTTCTCTGAAAGTAATTTACCACTCTTTCAATAACAACAAATGGAGATTCGCTTTTCAATTCCGGCTTCGAACCAATTTTGGAGAAACGCTTGGTGATTTTGTTTAGTCTGGAAAGATCGCTTTCGATCTCTTCGGAAGTATCCAGCACTTTATCCGGATTGTTGTAATTCATTTTCAGAATTTCATTCCAGCCCATTAAGCTCGAAATTGGCGTACCGAGTTGATGAGCTGTTTCTTTGCTCATTCCAACCCAAATATTGCTCTGCTCGCTTCGCTTTATGTAACTAAAACTCGAGTAAGCTATGGCAATAAAAAGTATAGCAAAAATAATTTGCAGATAAGGGTAGTAACGAAGCCGCTGAATGATTTCTGAGTCGCCAAAATAAATTCTTGATAAAATTTTCCCATCCGGAGTTCTTACATCAATCGGTTGATGAGTAGAAGCGAGCTCTTTAACCTTACTCTGGAGTAATGCTTTCAATTGCTCGGCAGTTATTTTAGGATTGTGAGCAATATTCTTGTAACCAACACCAACTTTGTCGGAAACTTGTTCTTTATTATCAGTGAGGATAATTGGGAAGTCAATGCGGCTGATGATGTTGTTGAAAATGAAACTAAGGTCACTGTTGCTTGTCTCCGGGTCTGCTGCAAACTCTAAACCGTTAGCATAAAGCTGGACAATTTCTTTTTCTCTTTGTTGCAGTTTTGCTACTAAACTTTGTGTGTAATAGACAGTAGCAAAGGCAATTACCGCTCCAATTACAAGTAAGGTAAGTTTTAGATTTAGCGATTTAGGACCGGATGAGTATTTCATTTTTACTCCGAAACGAATTCCATTTCAAATTTACTAAAGCTGTTTACCCAAATGAAATTTTTCTCGGTGTAAAAAAACATCTACAGTTCTATTGTTTGATCCCGTTTAGGACCAACGGAAACTATTCCAATTTCAAATCCGCTTGTTTGAGACATAAACAGAAGGTAATCCTTCGCTCTCCATGGAAGTTCTTCATAAGTCTTTGCTGTAGAAATGTCTTCGTTCCAACCGGGCAGCGTTTCGTAAATTGGAGTAACATTGGAAAGACGGTTTAAATCTGTTGGGAATGATTTTAATTTCTTACCATTAATTTCATATCCAACACAAACTTTAATTTCTTCAAAACTGCTGAGAACATCTAACTTTGTAATTGCAGCGCGTTCTATACCATTAATCATTCTGGAATAATTAACAAGGAATGCATCGTACCAGCCGCAGCGTCTTGGGCGGCCGGTGGTAGCGCCGAACTCAGCTCCAATTTTGCGCAATTTTTCGCCGGTCTCATCTAACAATTCAGTTGGAAAAGGACCAAGACCAACACGAGTTGTGTAGGCTTTTACAATTCCCACAACCGAAGTGATTTTAGTTGGCGGAATCCCGGAACCTGTGCAAGCACCGCCGGAAGTTGGATTTGAGGAGGTAACGTAAGGATATGTTCCGTGGTCAACATCTAAAAGAGTGCCTTGTGCGCCTTCAAGAAGTATGGAGCGTCCTTCATCTAACGCGTTGTGTATAAAATGAGTGGTATCGGTAATGTATTCATCAATCTGATCGTCGAAATCCAAATACTCTTTTATAATTTCATCAACATTTAATTCCGAGTGATTGTAAATTTTTTTAAGAAGATTGTTTTTCTCATCTATGTTGCATCTAATTTTTTCTTCTAGAACTTTTTTATCTAACAAGTCAACAATTCTAATTCCGCTTCTGGCGTATTTATCAATATAACAAGGACCTATACCACGTCCGGTCGTCCCAATTTTAGAAGTCCCGCTCTCGCTGATTGAATCCAGCAGCTTATGATAAGGCATGATTAAGTGAGCGTTATGGCTAATAAAGAGTCTTCCTTTGATATTAATTCCAAGATCTTCAAGCTGCTTTATTTCATCAAGTAAAGCTTTAGGATCAATAACAACACCGTTACCAATAACGCATATAACGTCTTCGCGCAAAATGCCGGAAGGTATTAGATGCAGAATGAATTTTTTATCACCTATTTCAACAGTGTGCCCGGCGTTGGCTCCGCCTTGGTATCTAACAACTATTTCATATTTCTCACTAAGGATATCAACAATTTTGCCTTTACCCTCATCGCCCCATTGGCTGCCAACAATAATTCCAACACTCATTTAATCCTCAGACTATATAATTAGACAAAAAAAACTCCGGTCAATTCAGCCGGAGTGAAAATCAACCTTGCTTTACTAATTAGTTGCCAAAACTTTTAATTGCGTCGTCAACCGATGAGAAGTTTTCAAAAATTGTGATGAGTTTTGTAATAACAAGCAAACTTTCAATTTTTTCTGTAGCATTTGCAAGTTTTAGAGCGCCGCCGCCATTTTTCATAGTAGTATATCCGCTAATCAACATACCCAAGCCAGAGCTGTTCATAAATTTGGTTTCGGCAAGATCAATAACAACATTCTTTTTGTTATCATCAATGCATTTATGAAGAATATCGCTAAATTCTTGAGCTTCAGGACCGCCCATTACGTTACCAACAAGCTCAATTACAACAGCATTGTACTTCTCAACTGGTTTAATCTTCATGTTCACTCCTAGGTTTTTATGTTAAAATTATATTCTTTTTCTATTTCAATTTCTGATCGAATTTCGATACTAAAGATGGATATAATCAAGTACAAATAATTATATTGGCGACCAAAGTTATTTAATCTATTAGTAAAAATAAAGTTCTTTTGATTGCCGGATAGATATATTTTGCTTGTCAAATTTCCGGCTTTTAGGAACTATCAAAACTTAACATCGTCTAATGAAATGGATCTTCTAAAAGAACAAGATCAGTTTGATTTTAGTGAAGCAAAGTCTGAGCGCGAAGAAGATTTTGTACTCATCCGTAATTTTATCAAAGGTGATGAGACTACGTTCAGAACTTTGGTCATTAAACATAAAGAGAAGGTCCGGAATCTTGTGTTCTTAACTTTAGGCGATGCTGAGTATGTTGACGACATTTCTCAAGATGTGTTCATAAGCGTTTATCATAAGCTCGCCGAGTTTAGATTCGAGTCTAAATTCACAACTTGGTTGTATAGAATCACTGTTAATAAGTGCCGTGATTATTTAAGGAAGAAGCGCGTTAGAAGTATTTTTGTTCCCATTAAAGACTCTGATACTGATTATGGAACCGGTCCTTTTTCTGAGGATGTTGATATTCCTAATCTGGTTCGTGGCGCAATTGAAAAGCTTCCGGAAAGATTACGAATTCCTCTTGTAATGAGAGACATTGACGGATTCAGCTACAAAGAAATTGCAGATTCTTTGGGAACTGAAGTCGGAACAATAAAATCTAGAATTTTTAGAGCACGGGAAACATTAAAGGTGATACTCGAACCATATCAAAAGGAATTGAAAGTATAGATGGAAACACCTTCAGCTAAAAAACTTTTTAACGCTGAAAATATTAAAAAGTATTCCCCAATTATTTTACTGCTCCTTCTAACTGTAGCATTAATGTTTTTCTTCCGCAGTAACAAAAAGGGAATTTCCAGCATGATTGAAGAGGGCAAAAAGAATTTACTTTCACTTTATACCGGCGGGCTGCGTCCGTTAATCTCAGAAACTCAAATCTCTAAAGAAGATTTATTCAACTTTGCTCTTTACCAAAGCTTACCGCTTGATCAAGAAAAAAATAAAGTTTTAGTGCTATCTAACAACAACGGTCAGCAAGTTTATGATATTAAGCCGGCAAATTTTAATCGGAATACCCAGAACTATGAAACATTTAAAAGCTATTTAGGCTTGACGGGCAAACAAAAAGAAATAGCCGATTCTGTTCTTAACTCATACAGAAAAGATATTTATTCATGCGTTCTCGTGAATGAAAAGAATGCTTATGCTGTAAATCCTAAAATCAGTGAAATACAAAAAGCAATGCTGGCTGATCTTGTTTACTTAGCCCAAAAAGCGAACAATAACAAAGCTCAAGAGATTTTCCCGGAGATGGCAGGCGTAGGTCGCTCACAGCTCCTTTCGTTGATTAAGTCTGGTAAGGAAATCCCCTCTACACAATATTTGCTGATGACTCCCGATACAGTTACAAAAGCTGATTTCACTTGGGATGAAGAAAAATTTAATGAACAGATTAGAGCATTTGAAGAAGGAAAATTTGCTGCTGAAGAATTTGCAAAAAACCAGGCATTTACCTGGGACGGTGATATGACACCACCAACACCGCCATCAACCGGCAAGCATATTAACAGAGTTGATTACAAAATTGATTCGAATAAGTACAAAATTTCTTTTGACTACCGGGAACTATCTAAGTTGATAAATGATTCTCTGAAAACGAATTTGGAAAAAGCAGCGAAGCAGTTGCAAAACATTTCCGCTCGTTGGTCGGGGCATAAAGATTCACGGTCTAGGTCGAATGAGATTCGTATTGTTCCCCCAATTCCACCAATCCCGGAAGGTGTTTTTACATCTATAGATCCGGTTGACATTACTGAAAAAACCATGAAGATGGTTGGCAGCATGAATTTATCTAAACTAGTAGAAGATGCAATGAAGAATGATTCATCTTTTCAAGCTGAGATGAAAGACTCTGTGAAGAGTAGAAAGTTTCGGGAGAAGATGAAAGAAGTAAACCGGAAGCTACGGAAACTTAATATTGACAGTATCAAACACTGAGAAAACAAGAGTAAGGTCATAAAATTTGATTAAGACGAATCTAAAATTTTCCGGCGTAAAGGGATTAGAAAACGCGATCTTGCTTTCTATTGTACTTTTCTTGTTCAATCTAATCTTTCCCTTACATGATGTCTTTATGCTTGCAATTATCCATGAGGGAATTGTTTTCTTAACGATATATTTCTTGTACAACTACCTGAACCAATCTTTAACTAATAAGCTCGATGCACCACTTTCGTTAGTACTAAATATTGGAATCCTTGGTGCGCTGTTGTTTTTTATCCTTTCGATTGCCAACTCTGCTTACGAAGCTGATATTAATGGAAAGATTTCGTTTAATTTCTTCAACTCGCTTCTGTCAATTCTACTAATTTTTCTTTTCATAGCGTCTATAGTTTACATTTTTACATCGTTCCGCGAGTTGTTTTACTTAAGACAGAAAAAAGATCCAAGTACCTACTTCAACACAATGCTTGTGTTTTTTGCTCTAAGTTTTTTTTCCAGTATTCTCATGCAGGTTGAACCATCGCTTGATTATCCCTATTCGGCATTTTTTGTTGTTACAATAATTTTGATTAGTCTTAACTCAATTCGAGTTGCGTGGATAGCGTTCTTAACTAAAAAACAAAAATACTATCTGCTTGGACTCTCAATTGTTCTTTCGGTTGTCTTTAGTTTATCATTCTCTCTTGTATTTCACTCGGAGATTGTTAGGCAGATGATTTATGCTTTTTCGCCCGGCTTGCATACAGTATTTAGTTTGGTAATGATCTACGGTGCAATATACTTTGGGGTAATCTTTTTTGTTACGTTGTTCCATCTTCCAACTGCCGAAGCTTTTGATAGGAAAGCTCAAGAAGTTGCATCTATGATGGATATTACTAAACTGATTACGCAAGTTTTCGATTTTAAGGAATTGGCGGATACTATTACTTCGATGACAACACAAGCTTGCAATTCGGATTCTGCTTGGCTAGTAACAAATTCTAAAAATGGAATTGAGCTGAACTCGGTTCACAAAATTGGCTATGTTGATGCTAACGATGTAAGCAACCGGCTTCTTGGTTCCGGAGATGCATCGTTTGAGCAAATTGAAGTGATAGATTATGACTCACTTTTTCGCGATAAAAAATTTATTGAACATCATTTTCATTCAGTTGCAGTAGCCCCGCTTAAAATGCATGGAAAAATAAACGGCTATTTATTTACAGCCCGCACTAAAGGAAATGCTTTCGATACCGAGGACCGCAAATCGTTGCAAGCGTTTGCTTACTATGCTGCCGTAGCTCTTGAAAACGCTATGTTGATTAAGGAATCTATTGAGAAGGAGAGATTAGAAAAAGAACTAGATGTTGCCCGCGATATTCAGAGAAAAATTCTCCCGGCTGTTGTTCCTTCCACTCCTCAGTTAGCTATTTCAGCTTTATTTGTGCCTGCGTTTGAAGTCGGTGGTGATTATTACGATTTCTTTGAATTGGATGAAGACAATCTTGGTTTTGTTGTAGCGGATGTTTCCGGAAAAGGAATTTCCGCAGCTTTTATCATGGCGGAAGTTAAAGGAATTTTTGAGTCGCTCTCAAAGATTGTACAAAAACCAAGTGAACTCTTAACTAAGGTTAATGAAGTCCTTAAGGGTAACCTCGAAAAGAAAAATTTTGTAACAGCCGTTTACGGAGTTATCAATAAGAAAAACGGCAAGATGTATCTTTCCCGCGCCGGGCATACACCAATTGTAATTTGCAGCGAAGGAATCGTAGAACGAGTTCAGCCGGCGGGCATTGGCTTGGGCTTGGATTTCACAAACAGTTTTTCAAATTCTCTTAAAGAAATGGAAATTCAACTAAAGAATAATGATATTGTTGTATGTTATTCTGATGGTATTCCTGAAGCAAAGAACTCACTTGGGGAAGATTTTGGTTATGATAAATTCGAAAAAATAATTTCGGATAATTGCAGTAAAAGCTTGGATGAAATTTCTACTTTGGTAATGCGAGAATTAAGTTTGTTTTCGAAAGATCATCCACAGCATGATGATATAACTTTAGTTTTGTTCAAATGGAAACAAAAACAATAAATAAAAGCGGAGATATTTAATGGCGGAATTTAATGTCAACTTACGGGGTGTCGGCGCCGTAAGCGTGATTGATGTTAAAGGATATCTCGATGCTCACACTGCACCTGAGTTGGAAAATGTTTTCAACCGTTTACTTGATCAGAAACAATATCAGGTGGTTGTAAACTTTGACGACTTAAAGTACATCAGCAGTGCGGGCCTTGGGGTTTTTATGGCTTATGTGGAAACTATGAGGGAGAATGAAGGCGACATAAAATTCTCCAACATGAAAGAAAACGTCTATAACATTTTTGATTTGCTCGGCTTTCCAATTCTCTACGAGTTCTTCAAAGAAGAAAATGAAGCTATTAAGAAATTTTGTGATTCATCAAAATTTTGAATGCACTAAACAAAATATTTGAACAACAAATTGTCGTCAAAAGCTCGACCGACAATCTTGCCGAAATACGGGATTTTACAAAATCCGCCGCACAGCAATGCTGCTTCGATGAGGATTCCACCGGCAAGATAATACTGGCTGTTGACGAGGCATGCACCAATATTATTAAACACGCCTATAAGTTTACTCCGGATGGAGAAATCAATATTTCAATTAAGTTCTCTGATGGAAAACTCTCAATTTTCATTACAGATGAAGGAACTCATTTTGATCCGACAACGGTTCCGGAACCGGATTTGCGTGAGTATTACAAACAAAAACGCGTTGGTGGTTTGGGAATGTTTTTGATGAAACGTCTTATGGATGAAGTTAAGTATGGAACAATTGCCGGCAACAAAAACCAAGTCGTTTTGATTAAATATCTCTCTAAATAAAATGCAGCAGTCAGATAACAATGCCGCGTTAAGAAATTTTTCCGCTCTTGTTGATTTCAGCAACCTAATCAATTCCAGCCTCGATATTAATTTTACGCTTAACAACATTTTACTTACTTGCTTTGGTAAGTTCCATACTACAAAAGGCTTGATTGCACTTCTCAATAACGACAGGATTTTTGAAGTACACGCTTCAAAGGGATTTAACTCGCTAACATTGCAGACATTTCCAAAACTTTGCGCTGATGATTACGACTCGGACGAAAAACTTGCCGATTTTATTTCTGCTAACAAGATGCAAGTTTACCAAGAAATTAAATCGTCGGAAGGATTGAAAGGGCTTATAATCCTTGGTGCACGCTTAACCAACAAAGTGTATGACGATTCCGACATAAACTTTTTGCGAACAATAGTAAATGTTGGCGCCACTGCTATAGAGAACTGCCTAGCGGTAGATAAACTGAAACGTGTAAACCGTGACCTTGATTCTAAAGTAAACCAGCTTAGTTCACTTTTTGATTTAGGAAAAGAATTTAGCGGCGTTCTCCAGATTGAGCAGATTAGCAAGCTGCTTGTTTATTCTCTAATTGGACAAATGCTTGTTTCCAAATATGCGGTAGTTTCCTGTTCCGGCGGAGTGATTTCGTTTTTAGAAAACCGATTTGATGAAGAACATCTTCAAAAGGCACTTAAATCTTGTAATAAAGATTTTTTTGATAAAGTATTTACCCGCGCGGAATTTACTGATGAATTAAAACCGTTTGCCGAAGTTGGAGTTGATTTAATTGTGCCGATGAAAATTAAAAATGAAACAAAAGGATTAATTCTGCTTGGTAAGAGAAAAAATGAATTGGTCTATTCTCAATCTGATATTGAATTTGTTTCATCCGTCGGCAGTCTCGCAATTATTTCTATTGATAATGCCAGGCTATTCAAAGAGACTTTAGAAAAGCAGCGTTTGGAAAAAGACCTTGAAACAGCCCGCAATATTCAAACAAATTTATTGCCTAAGTCTATACCGGCATTTTCTAATTTTGAAATGGCGGCATTCAACAAATCGGCTAGAATGGTTGGTGGTGATTATTACGATATCATCAAACTAGATGAAAATAATGTATTATTCGCTATTGCAGATGTTTCCGGCAAAGGTGTTCCGGCTGCTTTATTAATGGCTAACATACAAGCGTTTTTGAAATCCATCTGCAAAATGAAAATGCACTTAGCAGATGCTACTAATCTGTTAAACGATCTTGTTGCGGAGAATACAACAAACGGAAGTTTCATTACTTTTTTCTGGGGTATTATCAATAATGAAAAGAAAGAATTAACATTTGTAAATGCTGGGCATAATCCGCCTTTACTAGTTAGAAACTCCCAAATTATAAAATTGAAAAAGGGAGGAATGATTCTCGGAGTTATGCAGACAATTGTTCCTTATCTCTCCGATATTATTCAGCTCGAAAGTGGTGATACAATCGTATTGTTTACAGACGGAATTACCGAAGCGATGAATGTAAAATGGGAAGAATATAGCGATGAACGTTTAGAAGCATTCGTGGTAGATAAAACAAACCTGGATTCAAAACGTCTGCTAGAAGAGATTAAGCAGAGTGTTGAGCAATTCACTGTCGGTGCTGAGCAGTCTGATGATATTACTTGCATGGTGATAAAGGTGAAGTAATGATAAAAAAGATTAGATCAATATTGAGCAAACATTTCTCCCACTTTATTCTCTTTCTCTCAGCTATTCTTGTAATGATTTGCGCTCTCAACTTCTTATATCTTTTTGATATAACCGCTCAATCTAACGATGAATGCTTATGGCGCGATTCTGATTTCTTCAGCGAAAAAAATATCATCCGTTTCGATTTAGTGAAGGTTGATGGCGTTACATGGTCGGCAGGAATCCGGAATGGAGATCGGCTGATTTCAATAAATGGTAAGTCGGCTATTAATACGCTAGTTGCTAGTAAAACGTTGGATGTAGTTTCTTCCGGAGATTATGCAGTTTATGTGGTTGAAAGAAACGGCAAACAGTTTACTACTAATGTCTATATCAAAAAGTTAGTTTCATTTAACAATCTTGCTTTTACTTTGCTCTCTTCGTTTTGGCTCATTGTAGGTTTCTTTGTTCTAATGGCAAAACCGGAAGGCAAAATCCAAAGATTGTTTTTCAGTGTTGCTGCTTTCTCGGTTCTATTTTCAATGAACAGTTTACTTACAAGAGGGCAGCAAGTTGATAATCCAATTCTGAGAAACATTTTTCTGTTGAGGACAGTTGATATCTTGATTCTCGCGGGCGGGGTTTTCTGGGCATTCAGTATGGTAAGATTTTTCAGTGTTTTCCCGATTGAATCTAATTTTGAAAGAAAAAAATGGATTAGGAAAACTCTTATCCTTTCGCCCTGGATAATCTCTGCACTGGTTATAGCAGCCCGCATTCGGTTTGTTTATATTGATAGAACTCAGCTTGGTGCTATTATTACCGGAAATTTTGTGGGCTTTTTAATAGTTACTTCTTTGGTAACCAGTTTTGTCCAATTAGTAATCGGTTACAGAAAAGTTGATGCACCAAGGGAAAAACGCGCTCTAAGAATAATTTTAACAGCGCACACAATTGGGTTATCTGCCATAATTTATTTCATTCTCTTTACTGCCACTACCAATCAAGTTGTTTTTAACGATCCTCTCTTATTCATGCCGATTATTTTAATAGCAATCATCCCAATTGCATTTGGATACGCAATTTTTAGATATGCTTTGATGGATATTCGCGAGGCAGTTAAAAGCACAATTGTTTACGGTACAGCAACTGTTTCTATTGCAGCCGTTTATTTTATAATTATGCTTCTGCTGGGACAAGTGGTAAGCAGTGCAATCGGAACTCAGTATCAAGGCGCAATTGCCGGGTTTGTTTTTGTTGTTTTCGCAATTGTATTTCAATCAACTAAAGATCATTTTCAAGATTACCTAACGCAGAAGTTCTATCCTGAGCAATTCGCATTTCAGAAAGGTTTGCTAAAGTTTAGCGGGGATATTGCAAAAGTTGTAGGAATCGAAAACATTCTTAATTCAACCCGCGAGCTTTATGTTGAATCGCTGCGGATCGGAAAGTATGGATTAATGCTTAAGAAGAACGGCGGCTTATTTCATCTTCTTCAGCATCATGGAATTAATGAATTACAGCCGCAGTTATTTAACGGACTGCAAAGTTTATCTCAATTCTTTGTGGAGAGGAAAAAGAATAATAAGCGAATTGTTCTGGAGCGTCAGAACTTTAACTATATACTTGGCGATGACGCGGCAATTTTTATTAACGAAAGTATTTTTTCTATCATTCCGTTGATGATTAACGACCGTTTAATTGGATTGTTATTGTTTGGGCTGAAGCAAACCGGCTCTCAATTTGACGGAAAGGATTTGGATTTACTTATCTCAGCTGCAAACCAAACTGCAATATCAATTGAAAACGCTAGACTTTATCATTCCGAAATAGAAAAGAAGCGCCTTGAGCGCGATTTGGAAAATGCCAGACACATTCAAGAAAGTTTGTTGCCGAAATCAATCCCGATTATTAAGAATTTAGAACTTTTCGGTATTACCCGCCCGGCACAACATGTAGGCGGAGATTACTACGATTTTATTAGAGTTAGTGATACCAAGCTGTTTGCAATCGTTGGCGATGTTTCCGGAAAAGGATTAAGCGCGGCGCTCTATATGTCCAAGCTTCAAACTATGATACGTTTGTATTGTGCAGATAATAAATCGCCTAAGGAAATTCTTACTGAAGTAAATAAAAAGCTTTTTGGCGATATGGAGCGTAATTATTTTATAACTGTTACGCTGGCAATGATAGATATTGAAAAGGGAAAAATTCAACTTTGCCGTGCCGGGCATCCTTCTACTTTGTTGTTTGATGAGAATGGATGCGAAAGAATTAAATCATCCGGAATTGGCTTAGGATTAGATAAAGGGGATGTGTTTGATGCTTCGCTGGAAGAAGTTGAGCGAGAGATTAAACAAGGCGGATTACTTGCTATTTATTCCGACGGAATTTCCGAAGCAATGAATGATAAGCAAGATGAGTTTGGAGAAGAAAATATTGTTAGAGTACTCAAAGAGAATTTATACAGTAGAGTTGATGATATTCAAAACAGATTACTTAGTGAAGTAAATAGTTTTTGCGACGGGGCAGAACAGCACGATGATATTACATTGCTGCTGGTGAAGTTCTCATAAAATTGTTTTCGACACAATAAAAAAACCGGCTAATAAGCCGGTTTTTTTTTATCTACTAAGTCTAACTACTAATTACTCAATACTAACTACTAGAAGGTTACTTTACTCTTTGTTCTATTTGCATATTCAAGTACAAATGCACTTGCTACGAAAATAGAAGAGTAAGTGCCGGTAATCATTCCAACAAATAACGCGAAGGCAAAACCGCGTAAAACCTCGCCGCCCATAATGATAAGGATGATAATCATAAACATGGTTGAAAGACCGGTTATGATTGTACGGCTGAAAGTATTGTTAATAGCACGGTTCATGTTTTCTTCAAGAGGAATGGTTTTGTGAATCTTCAAGTGTTCTCTAACTCTATCAAAGACAACCACAGTATCGTTCATTGAATAACCGATAAGAGTTAAAAATGCCGCAACCACTGTTAGCGTTACTTCTAAGTTTAATCCTGGAATAACACCATACAGGATTGAGAATAAGCTCAGTGTAATTAACACGTCGTGGAAGAGAGCAATAACTGCTCCGATAGCGAAAGAAAACTTAAAGCGGAAACCGATGTAGAGAAGAATTACGATCAACGCGAGAGCAACAGCAATTACAGCGTCGGTTTTCAATTCCTGTCCTACTTTAGGTCCAACTTTATCTTCTTTTTGTACTACAAAAGGATTGTCTTTAAACTTTTCGGTCAAGTTATCCTTAAGCCAATCAGCAATACCTAAACGAACTACAACACTTTTCCCTGTAGCGTCGTCAGCAGCCACTGTTGTTTGAAAACCCGCAGAAAAAAGTTGGTTACTAACTTTTTCGGCAGTCAGCGAATCTGCAAATGAATAAGTAATGGAACTGGAAGAAGAAGTTACAACTTGCTTTTCAATTCCCGGATTACTTTGATTTATTAGTGTTTCAATTCTCGATTTAACCTTTGGCAATACTGTTGCCGGAATTTCTTGTAATTCTGATCTTAAAAGAATTCCGGTAGAGCCGCCAAAAGTCTTTACTTCAACATCGCCCAAGCCAATTTTATCAACTTGATTTCTAACAAAAGAAATGTCAATTGGTTTTTCAAATTGGAGAGCGATTTCTGTGCCGCCTTTGAAGTCAATTCCAAAAGCAAGCCCTCTAACCGCGATATTAATCACTCCTAATAGAATGATAATACCGGAAATGAGGAAGAATATCGACCGTTTACCCATGAAATCGATATTTATGTTTGCAAAAAGTCTCATTTAATTTTTCTCCTAATGTTAACCAACATTTATTTTGTAGCCTTTAGAGTTTATATAATCGAAAATAACTCTAACCAAAACAAGCTGACTAAATAAGCTTGTTACTATACCAATCATAAGTGTTAATGCGAAACCTTGAACCGGACCGCTGCCAAATTGATAGAGGATAATACCGGTTAAAAGTGTTACGATGTTAGAGTCAAAGATAGCTGAGAGAGAAACTTTAAAACCGGCATCAACTGCTGCTTTGAAAGTTTTTCCGGAAGCAAGTTCTTCTCTAATTCTTTCATAAATCAAAACGTTTGCATCTACCGCCATACCCATCGAGAGAACTATACCGGCTATACCTGGCAAAGTTAATGTTGCATGGAAAGCTGAAAGAACTCCAAATGTTAAAAGTACGGTCATGATAACGCCAAGATCGGCAAATGAACCGGCTGTCTTGTAGTAGAAGATCATAAATAATGCTACTACTAAATAACCAATCCATCCGGAGTTAAATCCTTGCGAAATTGAATCTTGTCCTAAAGATGGACCAACAGCGCTTTCAGCAATAATATCTACAGGAGCTGGAAGAGCGCCGGCTTTAAGAACAATTTCCAAAAGCTTTGCTTCATCCATATTAGCACTGCCGGTAATTCTCGAACTGCCGGTTGGAATTTTATTAATAATTGTTGGTGCTGTATAGACTTTTCCATCTAATACAACTGCGCAACGTTTATCAATATTTGCGCCGGTAATTCTTGACCATTCTCTTGCGCCGTCGCCGTTCATCTGCATTGTAACTTCCGGTGAGCCGGTGGTCTGATCAATTTCAGCACGGGCATCTGTAATTACTCCGCCGGTTAATTCCGCCTCTTTGTTTACCATATACATTCGGTAGAATTTTTCTCCATTAGGGTCAGTGATTGACTGATTATCATAGAGAAACTCAACGTTATCGGGAAGTACTTTCTTTACTTCTTCTCTAGCTAATAATCCGCTTAACTTAGCTCTATCTATATCTTTTACATATGCATCAGCCACTCTTCCTTGCGGATCAATTAATCTAGCAATTGTAAAGAAAGGATGTTCTTTAGCAAATTGTTCATCTGTGAGCTTTTGATTTTTATTTGTCGCTTTATCGGTTTTTGCAGTAGCAGTAGAATCAGTAACTTTTCCGGCAAGAACTTCATCAATTCTGTTCATGATCGGGATAGCGAAAGAAGCATCCTTAACAAGTTTGAATTCGAGTAAAGCTCTTCCTTGCAAAAGTCTTCTAGCTTCTTCTTCTCTAGAAATGCCGGGCAATTCAATAACAATTCTTCTTGAGCCTTGTTTTTGTATGCTTGGTTCCGATACACCGTATTGATCAACTCTGTTTCTAATAATTTCGATGGCGCGTGTTACGGCATCTGTTTCCTGTTCTTGTAAACGTGCAACAATGCGCGCGTCATCTTCGCGGATAGAGCCAAAGTAGCGGCTCATGCGAATTCCTTTTTCTTTCATCATTCTAGCTAAAATGCCAACAACATTTTCTTCGGAGTCTTTTGATTCAGCTTCAGCTTTCTTCAAAATATCTAAGTACTGTTGATCCGGATCTTTAGCTAATTTTTCAAGGAGCTTTGCAGTATTAACTTCCATAACAAGATACATTCCGCCTTGAAGATCGAGACCAAGTTTTATTCTCTTTTCTCTTGCGGTTCTGTAATCTGGATTGTTAGAAAGAATACTATCCTTTTTAGATGCAATCATATCCTGAACCTTACTAGGGGTTAGGTCAGGATTATTCTTCTTAATCATTGCTTCAACCGGTTTAAGTGCCTCAGAAACACTCTTGGAATTTTGAGAATCCTGGAATGTAGGGTAGAGGAGATACAAGCTGAGACCAATAAAAGCAAGGATAAGTATTAGTCTAAATCTCAGTTCTTTCATCATTATTCTTAGTTTAGTTTATAAAATGTCTAAAAAACCCCTTAACAAATAGGGGTTTCTGAGATAAGATTTTGCTATTCGCGAACAACCCAAGTTTTTACGGTTGCGGTTACATTTGTATGAAGCTTAACTACAACACTATAAATACCAAGAGATTTAATTGGTTCGGTTATTTCAACTTTTCTCTTGTCAACATCAAAGCCTTTTTCTTTCAATGAGTCAACAATCATCTGGCTGGTAACGGTACCAAAAATCTTTTCTTCTTCGCCTACTTTAACCGGAATAGTAACAGAAACTTTTTCCATTTCTGCGGCAAGTTTCTGAGCTTCTTCAAGCTCTTTAACTTCACGTTTCTGGATTTGTTTCTTCTCTTCTTCTAAAGCGCGAATGTTGCCTTGAGTTGCTTGATATGCTACTCCGCGAGGAATTAAAAAATTTCTCGCATAGCCGTCTTTTACATTTACAATTTCGCCTACTTTACCAAGTTGGTCGAAGTTTTTTCTTAATATTACTTTCATCGCTCTACTCCTATTTAACTGCTTCAGAAACAAATGGTAAAATCGCCAATTGACGGGCACGTTTAATAGCAGTAACAAGTTCTCTGTGCTGCTTTGCAGTGAGTCCTGTGATTCTGCGGGGAATGATCTTTCCCTGGTCGGTCAGGAATCTCTGAAGCGTTTTTGAATCTTTATAATCGATGTAACCATCGATTGTACGTTTTACTTTCTTTGTTGGTGCGTTATTCTTCGTTGAATTCCTCATGACTTGTCCTTCATTAAATCTGATTCTTCATCGGTCAAGAATTTATCAAATGAGTTGTCCTCGTAATCTGCATCATCAGATTCAACGACAACATCTTCACCATTACCTGCTTTAGCAATTTTATTCAAGAATTGGATTCGCTTTGCTTTTATTTCAACAATGGTTCTATTCTTACCGTCTTCTGTTTTGAATGTTCTACTCTGAAGCTCTCCGTCAATTAATACGGCGCTTCCTTTTTTAAGTCTATCTTTACAACTATCTGCTAATTTATTCCATGCTACAATACCTACATAGCATACGTCTTCTTGCCACTGATTGCTGCTGTCTTTATATCTTCTGTTAGCTGCAATGTGAAAGTTGACAACAGGTGTCCCATTTGAAGTTTGTCTAAATACAGGATCCTTTGTTAAGTTGCCCGCAACAATAACACTGTTGAGTTCCGGCATCTTAAGTTCAGCCATCGTAACCTCCGTTACACTGATTAATTATTCTGACTTTCGGTTGTTTGTGTTTGAGCCTCTTCAGCAATAAGAATGTTCTTAGCTGCTTCTTTTTGCTTTGCTATGGCTTCTAATGCAAATTTATCCAAAACGATAGTTAAGTAACGATAGATGTTTTCATCTAAACGATAGTTTCGTTCTAAAGTTGCAATTAGTTCCGGAGTAGAATTGAATCTGAAGATAGCGTAAAAACCGCTCTTCGCTTTTTTGACCGGGTAAGCTAATCTTTTGCGTCCCCATTTATCCACTTCAATAAGTTCACCACCATGGCTTGTAATGGAATCCTGGATTTTGCTTAGAGTTGCTTCGATTTGGTCGTCTTCGAGTGCAGCGTTGATAAGAACAACACTTTCATAAGTGCGTTTTCTCATGAGATGTTTCACCTCCCTTTGGTCGTTTGGCCTTTCTATTTCATTATAGAAAAGCAGGGTTATTTGATTGTGCGAAAAATTAAGTTAGTTAGAATTTTTCGCTATTTATTTAAAGAACAAAAAAACTTATAAGCCTGGAATTTGGTTTTGGCTATTTGTTTGATTTGCAAGCTTGCTGTAATAATCCAGCATATGCTGAACACCGCCAAGTACAAACTGTTCAAGCAATTCAATTGTAATGCTTATTTGCGGTTCAATCAATCTAAGTTCGCTATCTAAGAAACGAGAAAGAACAAAATCAATCATTTTGCCTTTTTCGAACTTGCTTCCAATACCAAATCTTATTCTCGGAAACATTTCGCTCTGAATCTGTCCGATCAACGAACGAACACCGTTGTGTCCACCATCGTTGCCGGATCTTCTTGGGCGAATTCTACCAGCTTCCAAGTTCAAATCATCATAAATAACAATAATATCTTCGGGTGTAAGATTATGCGTACGCATAAAGCTGGCAATTGCCACACCACTCATATTCATATAAGTAGTTGGCTTTACCAAAAAAAAATCGGAAGTATCGTCAACACGACCTTCCGAAAATACATAATCAAATTCTGTATTTCTAAAGCTGAGGTTATACTTTTCAGCAAATTTATCGAGAACCATGAACCCAACATTATGCCTTGTGAGCTCATAACGCTTCCCCGGATTTCCAAGTCCAACAATTGCACGCAACTTTTAACTATTCCTCTTCTTCAGCTTGTTTACCCTTAGAAATAACTTCAGGTTCTTTAACTTCTTCACCTGGAAGTGCTGTTGTTGCTTCTTGAGCAGCACGCGGTAAGTTAATTGAAACAATAATTGCATCATCAGCGTGTAGAACTTTAACTTTTTCTAATTTAAGATCTCTAACATGTATTGATTGATTGAGACTTAAATCGGAAATATTTAGCAATATATGCTCTGGAATAAAGGCCGGTAAGCAAGAAACACGCAATTTGTGCATCGCTTGCGAAACAATTCCACCTTCCTTAACACCTTTAGCTTGTCCTTCAATAGCAACAGGTACTTCAATTTCAATTTCTTGATCGGCAGAGATGCCTAAGAAATCGCAATGAATGATTCTATCTGTAACAGGATCAAACTGAATATTCTTTAGAATTGCTTTTAGCTCTTTATCTTCAACCTGTAAATTAACAAGATGTGTCTCAGATGTATAAACAAGTGGTTTAAGAGAACTTTCAGCTACAAAAAGGGAAATCGGTTCTGAGCCTTTTGAATAATAAATACCAGGTACTGTTCCATTTCTACGAGCTTGATTGACAACACCTTTTGTAGATTTAGTTCTTTTGTCTGCTTTTACGCTTATTTCGGACATTTCTTACTTACTCCCAAAAAATAAATTTTCTAACTTTTATCCTTATCAATCTCAAACAAAGAGCTGATTGATTCGTTTCTATTTGATCTAATTATTGCTTCGGCTAATAAGCCGGAAGCGCTTCTTACAACAATCTTTTCTGATCCAGTGTGCAACGGAATGCTGTCTGTAACATAAAGTTTTGCTAATGCTGATTGATTTATTTTATTTACAGCATCACCGGAAAGTAGAGCATGGGATACGGCACCATAAACATTTAGAGCACCTCTTTCTTTAAGAGCATTAACGGCGTTAACAAAGGTGCCGCCGGTATCAATCAGATCATCAACAATAAGAACATTTTTGTTTGCTACATCGCCAATAATCTGCATAACCTCTACAATATTATGCTTCGGGCGTCTTTTATCAATAACTACAAGACCGGCATTTAATCTTTTAGCATAAGAACGTGCTAACTTAATACCGCCTACATCCGGCGAAACTACAACTAAATTTTCGCTCTCTTCTTCAGCAAACAGACCGGAAAAAACCGGTGATGCGTACAAGTGATCAAATGGAATATCAAAAAAACCTTGAATTTGAGCAGCGTGTAAATCCATTGTAATAACTCTATCAGCACCGGCAGTAGTAATTAAATTAGCCACTAACTTTGCTGTAATTGCAACACGAGGCTGGTCTTTTCTATCCTGCCTTGCATAACCAAAATATGGAAGAACAGCGGTTACTCTTGAAGCTGAGGCGCGTTTAGCCGCATCCAGCATAATAAGAAGTTCCATTAAGTTTTCAGAAGGCGGCATTGTTGATTGTACAATGTATAAATCTCGCCCGCGAATGTTTTCTTGGAACTTAACCCAAATTTCACCATCGCTAAATGTTTTAACATCAACTTTGCCGGGGCTAAGATTCAAATATTCACAAATTTTTTGGGTTAGTTTTTTAGTCGAACTACCCGAAAAAATCAATGGTTGCCTATGCACAGCCACTCTCTAAGTTTTTAGTTAAAATTTTAGTCGCCAAATATAAAGATTTGAGTATGGCGTGTCAATTAAACCACCTAAGTAAAAATGTCCTTTTTTTACTTAATTCTTTTACTAAAAAGGTAAACTATTACAACTAATAGCACTAAAAGTGCTATGATATAAATCCAAACCGGGGTCTCTTTTAGCTTAAATGGACGGTAAGACGCTGTAATGAATTTTCCCATTCCTACTTCGTCCAATGAATATTTCCAGGTGAGCCTATTTCTATAAGCTTCCGTGGCATTATGGCTAAGGATTTCTCCGGGTAGATAATAAACGAAAGTTAGAGCAAATGATTTGCTGTCTAATCCAAAGCCAGTTGCTAATGGGGGAATAAACTGAGAGAATATTTTGGAATTTTGGTCGCCGTCCTTTACTGATAATTGCGATTTTCTAAAAGCCGGAGTTGTGTTGAGGGAATCAAGACTATTAAAGTATAGTTCAACTTTACCATGAATCGTACTATCGGCGTAATCTTTGTAAATCTCAACATTGCTTACATGGCTAAACTCTGAAGAAAATTCCTTTTGTACTGAATCTTTACTAAAAATGCCTAATTGTTCAACAAGTGAGGAATCTCTTTGGCTTGACCATTTCATAAAATAGTGAATAAACATGGTTCCGGTACCGTCTGTCTTTATTGTAGTTACTTGAGTATAATCAAGGCAGCTTGTAATGCTAAACAATAGGATGAGAGATAACAGTAGTTTTCTTTTCATATCACTTTAAATTTTTCGGGGCAAATATGCAAAATATTAGCTAAATAAGATAGAAGTTTGATTTCTAAAGATTGCTCTCATATTTTTGGTGCCATTAATTAATAGAATAGTGTTATATGCCAACATACGATTATAAATGCCTGGATTGCGGTCATGCTTTCGAACATTTCCAGAGAATAAGTGAAGAACCGCTTGCAACTTGCCCGGTTTGTTCCGGTAATGTTAAACGTTTAATTGGAGCCGGGTCGGCACCAATTTTTAAAGGAACCGGTTTTTATCAGACTGATTACAAAAACAATAGTGGTAAGAGCTCGGGAACAAAACCGAGCAAACCAAGTTCTGGCAGTGACGAAAAAAAATCCGGCTAAGCCGGATTTTTTATTAGAAATCTAATCCAATTGAAATGTAATATCTCGGCGGGGAAAATTTGTCAAGGTCGTACTTCCAAGCGATGTCTAATTTCCAGAGAAACAACATGTAAATTCTGAATCCTACACCAGTTCCTAAAAGCAAATCGCGAGTTGCGGTAGCTCCATTTTCATTCTTGCCAATGAATTTAAGTTTCGATGTATTATCCCAAGCTGAACCGGCATCAAGAAAAGCCACACCAAGAATATTCTGGAAGAATAGGGGAAGTCCGCCGGTAAGTAAATACCGGATGATTGGGATACGTAATTCCATATTCATTAGCGCATACTTAGTACCCAATTGTTCCGCGTAGTCGTAACCGCGTAGCGGCATAACCGGAGAAAGAAAAGCAAAATCTGATGCTGACGAAATTGGAACACCGCCGGTTTTGAATGAACGGTTAATCCAGTTGTCGGTTCCGCCAACAAAAAATCTTTGAGCATTACCGCCGCCGGAAAAACCTCCGGAAAAACGTAAAGCAAATCCGTTATCATAAAAGAAGCGCCAGTACTTTCTAAAATCTCCGGTGATTGAGAAAAAGCTTTGTCGAGATTTTGTAATTCCCGGGTCGCCGAAGACAGTAATGTTGTAACGAGAGCCTTCTATTGGTGCTGTGTAACCAAACATTACATTATCTTGAACCAGGCTTGCTGTGGGTAAGATAAAAGTTTTTTGATCTGAAGGGATTAGATAGTTATCAAGATTTTCAGAACTAACGCGGAGTACACTTAATCCGAAATCGAAACGGTGGAATCTATCGAACGGGTAACTGGCAGAAGCAATTAAGCCAAAACTTCTGAAGCGATATAATTCATCTCCATAAATTGAGCTCTGATATAGAAAGCGGGCAGTGTGGAAAGCTTGGATTCCAATATCCATTCTCTCTTTCAAATAAAAGTAAGCTAAACCGTAATCGCTATTCTTAATATCTATCTGCAAACTTGTTTGACCAATTAAACGGTGATTGCCAAGCACATCGCTGAATGAGAGGATTGTTGTTCCCAATAAACCATATAGTGTGCTATAACCAGCGTTTGCGTAAACTAAATCCGGTGAGAAATTAATTTTGTAGCGGTTAACAAAATAATTGCCGTCAGGGTCAAGGTTTTCCTTAAACATTTCGTTGCGTTTTGCAATTCGCATACTATCGCTTTCAACACCATTGCCGGAAAATACATACTTACTATAATCGGCAGCGGCAGAATCAGCTTTATCTTTTTTATCGCTGATGTACTGACCAACAAAAATTCTTGACGGTTCCTCTTTGGCAGTTGAATCAGCAGCAACTTCCGGTATAAGTTTTTTTGTCCCTTCTTTTTCAGTAGCGATTGCTTTCTCATCTAATTTTACTGTCTTTGGAGAAACTACGGCGCCCATGTAATTAGTGTAGCGGAGTGAATCTCCATCAATCTTCATCTCAGGAAGATTATTAAGCATGAAAATGTTGTAACCAAGATTGTAGAGCGCAGAGAAAACCAATTTCTTTCCATCTGCTGTAATTGACGGCTGAGTAATTTCGCTTAGTGAATTTGTTAATGGTACCGGTTTGGAATCCGGTTTACCATCTTTCAACTTCATTTCATAGAGATTGTTAATTCCGTTTTTATCGGAAACGAAAATCAAATCATTTCCGTTGCCAGTTACAGCCGCGAATTTTTCATCGCTAAATTCCCAATCTGTAATTCTATCAACAGTATTTGTTTTGATATCTACCGAATAGAGATCAAGCTGTTTGAAAGAGAATTTGTTCATCTCGAACTGTTCGTTGGAAATTTTTTGTACAAGATCGTTTCCTCGGTCGGATGAAAAAATTATTTTGCTTCCATCCGGCAGCCAGGTCGGGTCAACATCGCTATATATATCGTTGGTAAGATTAACGAGCTGCCTGGTGGTAAAATCATACAGATAAATATCGGATTGACTTGCTGTCTGGCCAACAAGAGCTAACTTGTTTCCATCTCTTGACCAGCTGATAGATTCAACGCATGATAACTTAAACGGAAGCTCTTCTTTTTCATCAGTTTCTGTATTGATAATAGCAACAACATCAGAGCCGCCGGATTTTGAAGAAAGTGCTATTCGTTTGTTATCAGGAGCCCAAGCAATTGAAGGATGCAAAACATTTAATTCCTCAAAATCAGTTGTCTTTCCGCTTTCAACAATTTTCTTAATTACTTTTCCATCTACTGCATCCATGATATAAACATCGAGATAAATATCACGATCCGAAATAAATGCAATTTTATCTCCTTGCGGAGAAATTGCCGGACTTGCGTTATAGAAGCCGCCATCTTTCTTATTGTTTGTTAACCGTTTTGCAAAAGTATCCGGGTCCTGCATGTCTTTAATATCCGGCCAGAATTCTTTCTTCACACTTTTCTTCCAGCGTTCGTTCAATTCCTCTAAACCAATTCCAATTGAAGCTTTTAAAGCCGGTTCAAGCGCCCCAAGGTTTTGAATTTTCCCGAACAACTCGCCAATCTTTTGTCTGCCGTAAGTTTCAGCAATAAATCTAAATAGTGATTGCCCGCCCCGATAAGCGAGGTATCCATTGAGTTGAGGAATATCCGGCAAAGCATCACTCATAATCGCATTGCGGATGAACATATCACTATTGGTTTCCCAGCCTTGTGAAAGATATTCCGCGCTTCCTTCCCAAAACCACAACGGCATTTGTAGTGTTATACCACGCGAAATTATGTTTTGAATTGTTCCGCCGTAATACATATCGCGCATAATGGCGTGAACAAGTTCGTGAGCAATTACATGCTGAAATTTCTTATACGAACCTTCAAAAGGGAAGACCACGCGATTCTTAAAAGGCTCTGTAAACCCGCCGGTTCCGCCGGAAAGATATTCATCTGTAACATTTGTCTCTTGGAAATCATTATGTGAATTATAAACTATAAGGGCAATTCTTGAACCAATTTGATAGTTGATGTCTTGCTGAATTTTTTGAAGAGTCTCTTCAGCATGAATAGCTGTAAATTCTGCTGTCTTCTCGCCGCCTTTGGTAAAGTAAATATCAAAGTGCTTAGATTGGATGAAATACCAATCGTAGTTTTTGTAGTTAACTTTATTCTGCCCGAACTGCGCGTGTGAGAGGGAATAAAATGATAACAATATTAAAACAACTGAAATATATTTTTTCATATCTACCGCCTTCAGGGTGGTTAATCAGTTAAAACAAAATCAATTTCTCTTCGTTCTTCATCAACTCTAATGAGTTGTACATTTACTTTATCGCCAAGCCGGTAACGTTTTTTACTTCGCTTACCGACCACACAGTAATTCTTTTCGTCGTAAGTAAAATAATCATCTTGAATATCCCGGAATTTTATAAGTCCTTCAGCCAAAGTTGAACTTAACTCAACAAAAATTCCAAAGTGCATTATGCCGGAAATTACGGCGTGAAAAACTTGCCCGACTTTTCCTTTCAAAAACTCAAGCTGCTTTAGTTTTACGGATTGTCTTTCCGCACTTACAGCACTGCGTTCTTTAGCGGAAGCATTATCACAAATTTCTTCTAATTCTTCCAGCGATAAATTTTTCTCCGAATTCTTAACGATGTAATTGTGAATTGTTAAATGCACCGCTAAATCCGGAAATCTTCGTATAGGCGAAGTGAAATGAGTGTAATACTTAAACCCGAGTCCGTAATGCCCAATATTTTGAGTGGAATAAATCGCTTTTGCCATTGAACGGATTGCAATTTCGTTAACCACTGCTTCTTCTTCGGAACCTTTCACTTCATCAAGTAAAGCTTGAAACTGTTTGGATTTGTTCGCTGCGTTAGGATCGAAATGATAGCCGAGCGAGCGGACAAATCTTGCAAACTCTGTAATTTTTTCTTTATCCGGTAAATCATGTATCCTATAAACAAATGGAACAATGATTTTGTTCTGTTTAGGTTGAACATGTTCTGCAACAATTTGATTTGCCAAAAGCATTAGTTCTTCTATTAAGTTATGGCTTTCCCTTACTTCCTTAATTTTTATTTCTACCGGAACCCCGTCTTGATCCAGTTTAAAGACAACTTCAGGAGAGAAAAAGTTTATACTGCCTTTCTTCATTCTCTTTGCGCGTAGCGATTTGGAAATTTTGTTAAGCAGAGTAATTTCGTAAGCAAAATCGCCGGTTCCGGTTTCAATAATTTCTTGAACTTCTTCGTAGGTAAATCTTCGTTTACTATTTATGATAGATTTTTCAATTTGATAATCAACAATTTTAGAAAGTTTTGTTAGTTCAACAAAGACAGAGTAAGTTAAACGGTCTTCGTTAGGCACAAGCGAGCAAATTCTGTTGGAAAGTTTTTCGGGAAGCATCGGGATCACTTTCCCAACAAGATAAACGCTTGTTCCGCGTTCTAGTGCTTCATTGTAAATAGCCGTGCCGGGCTGAACGTAATGGCTCACGTCAGCGATATGAATGCCGACACGGTAGTTTCCGTTATCAAGAATATCTACAGAAACGGCGTCATCAAAATCTTTTGCGTCTTCGGGATCAATTGTAATAATTGTTTTGTTGCGAAGGTCGGTTCTTTTTTTGATTTCGGCTGGCGGTATTACATCGCTAATTTGTTCAGCTTCTTTCAAAACAGATTTTGGAAATTTGTATGCGATGTTAAACTCGCGGGCGATAGAGGCAATTTCGGCATCATAGCTCCCGGCTTTGCCTAATACTTCTTTAACAATTCCCTCCGGGTTCAAACTCTTTGTTTTCCATTCAATGTTAGTGACAGCAACTTTATCCCCAACCTTAGCGCCATGAAGATTATCGTTATGGATATAAATCTCTCTGTGAATTTTATCATCATCAGATGCCAGAAAGTAGGAAGATTTGTTTTTCTTTAGTACGCCAATAATTTCTTTTCGTCCTCTTTCAATTATGTTTATGATTTTCCCTTCAACATTTTTACCCCGTTTTCCATCAACTAATTCAACTTCAACAATGTCACCATCAAGAGCAGTAGATAAGTTTTTCCCGGGGATAAAAACATCTTTAAGATTTCCTTCTTTCAAAGTCACAAACCCAAAATCGCCTTCCTTAACAATCTGCAAAGTTCCAATAAGTTTATCAGAAGCAGCGCGAACCAATTGATAACGTTTGCCTTGCTTTTCAAGGAAGCACTCTTCAGTTAATTTGAAAAGAAAGTGTTTCAGCTCGGCATATGAATGCTCATCAACCACGTCGAGCTTTTTTGCAATCTCTTTGGCTTTCATATTTAAGCCGGGACTTTTGGCGAATAATGCTTTAATTTCTTTTTTCATCAGAACTCGAATTTATATTTGAGAGCCATTTCTAATATCTTTTCATCAAGACCATAGGTTTTAACAATAGGATCTTTTCTTTCAAAGCGTGCTTTTAAGTTCGTTGGATAAAACCTATACTCGAGCATTAAGTTAGCTTTGCTCAAGTTGGTAAATGTTTCTGTTGTTCCGCCAAGTGTGTAACTGAAATTATCATACCTGCCGGATAAACTAAACTTTGTTTGTTCACCGGAAGAGTTTATGGAAATATTATTTATCAAATCTCCTACGGCAGAATTAACGAAACTTGTAAGCACTGTTCCCAGAAACGAAGTTGCTGTACTGCCGATTGCATTTTGAGTTTGTCCGGCAACTACAGCTTTATCTTGCGCTGTAAGATCATCCTTAAACTTTCCCATCAAGATAAAAGAGAAAGCGTCGGCGTAATCATAGCGAGTTTCTCTAACATTATTTTGAATGTTACGCGAGCCGACATAAACACTTAGTGCTGTTTGATCGCTCGCTAAATTCTTGCCTAAATCGGAAAGAGGTCCCTTAATTTTAATTTTTACAGCAACTTCTTGCGATGTTTGGGCTTCGTCGCGAGGGCTAATATAATCCGCTGTGTAAGTTGAAGTTATATCTAAGTAAGGATTTGTTACGTCGCTTTCAAAGCGAAGGAAGCCGGTAGCATCAAACGTTTTGAAAAATTCCAGGCGTGAACCCGGAAGCAATTCGAACGAACCTTGAGCGCGGTAAGCGTTTGCAATGCTTTCAAACTTCATTCCACCGCGCATCTCTACAATTAGTTTTTGATTAAGGGCTTGTCCAAGAATAAATGTTAGCCTTCCGTCTTTCCCGGAGGTTAAGCCAATCTCATAATCGAAATCGAAATTCTTTTCGTTCGAAGAGGCAATCTGCTGCTGCAAAGCTTTTTCTTTAGCAAGTATATTTTGGAAACGGATCAGCTCTTTATCTATCTTACTTGAATCAACCACAAAAATTATATTTAAGTTTTTGTTAGCGTTCATAGCTTCATCTCTGCCGGTAGTATAAACAAGATCGGTTTTCTTCATCAGCATATTTCCTTTGAAGAAAAATTTATCACCTTTCTTGGTGAGAAGCCAATCGCCGTCGGTTTCAATTTGAAGATCGCCATAGAAAAATGGACTAACTGTTTGCGTCTGCTGACTCATAACCGCTATGTCGCCAAAGAAGCGAAGGTTAACATCTTTCATTGAGAAACCATCAAACAAAATTGAGCCAAGTCCTTTAATTTGTCCCGGGAAGTTTGTGCCGCCGGCATTTGCAACTACAAGACTATCTACAATAAAACCTTTCTTTTCGAACGTGAGTTTGCCGCCGCATTTGTAAGTAAGATTATTAAATGTAGAAGTGAAATAAGCATCGGAGAGATTAACGTAGCCCGAGTAAACCGGATCGCTAAAAGTTCCGCTGATGTTAACATCAGCTTGTAAAATTCCACGCTGATCAACTATACCCGGAACAATTCTTCCGAGCTGACTTAGATTGAAATTATCGGACTTAAATTTCATATAGAATGGTTCGTTGCGCAAAAATCTTTCCTTCACTGAAGTGAAACTCATATCAATAGCAAACATTGCATCAAACAAGAAGAGCGGTTTCTTCTCATTGCCATCAGCATCCAGAAAAGCAAAGTTGGTTATCATCTTTTTATCGGCGTACTTCATGTAACCTTTGATATTACCAAGCTTATCGTTATTGAGCTGGAGATCCTTTGCATCGAAAGTAATATTGATAAGCGGATTCTCAAATTTGCCCTCAATTTTTCCGCGCAGCGTTCCGTTTGCAATCATGCCGGTATGTTTAAAACCAAATGCATAGCGTTCTATAATCTCACCTGTTAGCCGTGAGCCGTTTACAGTTAGCGATTGGTCGCCGGTATTTTGAATGATGCCTTCTAACGAAAGCAGAGAAGTATCGTGCTGAACTTTACAATCAACAATTTTGAAGTAGTTTGGATTGAAGAAAGCTTTTATTGTGTCTTTGTTGGTCCAGTTAATTCCATCGTAATTAACATTCAAATCGCTGATTAAGAACTGCTGTTCATTTGGCGTCATAAAGATTGTGCCTTCACCTTCTGCAATTATCATGTCGTCGTAGTTGGCAGATGCACTGAACAAAAGTTTGCTCTGGTTAAAAACAATATCGGCATTCAAGGACTTGATACTGCTTCCGGTGTAAAAACGTTTTCCGGAAATTGATGCAGTACCGAAAAGGTTATCGAATGAATTAGATCTGTTGTCACGCGTGAAATTAAAGTCGGCAAGAAAATCGGAAAGATAAATTGTTGTTCCCTTCTCCATCATAACAAGCTGTTCTAAATCCAACTCGGCAGAGATAGAAAAATTTGGCGCCTTGTTTGAAAAACTACCTTTGCCGCTTCCTTTAATTGTAAGCTGCTCATTTCCCATCAGCATAGCTATTAGATCGAAGTCTTTGAACTTAAAATCGTAGTCGAATTTAATATCTTCATTAACAACGTTGGGTACCGGAGTGCTTACTGTATCTTGAATAACCGGCGCGTTAATTACCGATAGCGGATTTAATTCTAATAATTTGTTACTAATAATTTCGGATATCGTTTTTGATTCATAAATCATCAAATCAATCGCCTTGTTCAGAGAAAAGCTTCCATCGATTTTGAAATCAACAAAATCCGATGAGAGCAGAATTTCCCGTTTTGTAGAATCCTTTTTGAAAGTTGCTTCTACTATTGAAGAATTTATCCACTTATCCTGGAAGTATGATGAATCAATTCCGAAAGCAAAGTTTGCATTAATCTCATCCGGATTAAAACTCTTTCCCTCCAAACTAAAATAAAGATTCATCTCGCTCCGGTATTTCTCATCATCCATGAATCTGCCGAGATTCAAGTTTTTAACATCGCCGATAAAACTATAACTAGGAACGGTATCCTTATCGTAAACCAAACTTCCGGTGATGATTGATTTTGCTTTTTCCGTTGTAGTGTAAATTGATAAATCAATTGTGCGGTCTTTGGCGTGAGAAGTAACATCAAATCTATCTATTGTGATGTTGTTTAGCACAGTATTGTAAAGGTTTAGCCGAAGATCCGCAGCTAAATCCATCGGCGTTGTTCCTTGCCCGTAAATATTTCCACTCGAGTTTATTTTAGTTGGGAAGCCGACAAGCGCAGCGAGATCTAAATTTTCAGTAGCGAACTTAATATCGTAAGTCATTGGCTCGGCGCCAACATTCATTGTTCCTTCGCCTTCTATTCTTCCATCATTAACATTCCCAAGAAATTTTGTTTTGAAGTTTGTCGGCTCACCTTCATACTCAACATTTACGCCCGTTAAAACCATCTTAGCATATTCCGGCAGCTTAAGATTGGGCATAAGTTTATTAATGTCTTTGTAGTTAATGTCGGTATTAACAACACTAGCCTTGATGTAAAGCTTAGACGGCACGTTGAGATTTAACACTTGCCCGCTGAAATCAAAGTGTGTGTCTTGATAATCAAGTTTAGCCCTATCAATTTTGAATGCGCCGAACTTGCCTCGCGCGCGTAATTCAAATTCCGGTCTGCCTTTCAAAATTTCAGTTGCGTCAAAGAAAGAGGAAAGGTCATCGAAATTAAATGGAGAGGCTTTTGCATCTATTGTTACAGGATAGTCACGGAAGTCACGCAAAGATGTATTGCCAAAGAGATTTAAGCTGTCAATCCGTGCGTTAATTTTTATTTCGCTGCTGTCTGTTAAGAAATAAAATTTGTTAACGCTTGCAAAATCTTTTGTGATTGCAAACTCGCCGGAAATGTAGCGGAGATTAAACCGTGTTAAGTTTGGCTTGAAAGAAAGTTCTTTAAGAATTAGCAAGTAATTCTGATTTTCAATATCAGCAAACGCTTCCGCGTTGAAATTAAGCTCTTGAATCCGCAAGTCTTCGGAATTAAGAGTTTTGTAAATCTGCTTAGAGCCGTGGTTGGCAAAAGTCTGTCTAGTTAACGAAATGTTTCTCAGTTCAATATCCGGTGCTTGAACAATAAATGAAAAGGACGATTTGCTTGTGTCTTCCGGTGTAGGTTTAACAATCTTTTCGTAATTCCATTTACCATCTTGTCCTTGCAGTAAATTAATTCTTATATCTTGCAGCAAAACTTTTCTAATATGAATTTTTTTTAAGAGTAGTTGTACCGGGCTCATTTTAACTTCTACATTTTTCGCAAAGAGCATTGTGTCGTTTTCAACAACCAGAGAAGTATTGCGAAGCGAAAGGGAAGTTAGAATTGTGCCGTCTATTCTTTCTATGTTCAGCTTGCCGTTAATTTCTTCGTTGACAAGTGAGACTACTTTTTCACGAAGAATCTCCCGGAATGTTTTAGTTTGTGTGAAGCCTACAATGATTAGCGAGATGATTAACAGAATTAAAAATGCTGAAATAAACGTGTTTATGATTTTACGGAATACACTTCGTTTGAAACCAAACTTGGTTGCCTTTTCTTCCGTAGGAAGCTGTTCCGGCGCAGACTGCAAATTCTGATTTTTCTCATTTTCAGAATTTGTCCCGTCTTTGCCTTCTGCATTATTTAATTCTTGCTCGGACATTAATCCTTGTGCTTTTCAAGAACAGTCTTGATAATGTTTGTAGTAGAAGTTTGATTTACAAACTTGATTGTTTCAACGGAGCCGCCATTTGCTTCAACTACATCGGCTCCAACAATTTTATCTTTTGACCAATCAGCGCCTTTCACTAACACATCGGGAATCAATTTATTTATCACTTCAAATGGAGTGTCTTCTTCGAAAATTGTAACAAAATCTACCGGCTTAAGCGAGGAAATTATAAACGCGCGTTCGTTCTGCGGCACAACCGGACGGAGTTCTCCCTTAATTCTTTTTACGCTCGCGTCCGAGTTCACACCGACGATCAGTACGTCGCCGAACTCTTTTGCTTTGCCAAGATAATCAACATGCCCGGCGTGCAGAATATCAAAGACGCCGTTAGTAAATACAACTTTTTTGTTTTGCGCTTTCAGTTCTTTTCTGATTTGACAAAGCTCATCAATAGTTTTTACGTAGCTCATGGTAATTCTTCTTTTACTGCATTGAATAAAACATTTAAATCAATTGGAACTATTCCAACTTCCTGGCATACTAATCCGCCGGCGTAATTAGCAAGATAAGCCGCATCGTAAATATCGGCACCAGCAGTTAGAGCCATAGTTAAAGTGGAAATTACAGTATCACCTGCACCGGAAACATCTGCAACTTTTCTAGCTTTGGTAGGTACACGTCTTTCTATTTTTCCTTTTTCAAAAAGGGCGATGCCATCTTCTCCAAGAGTTAGTAATGCGTATTTGCATTTCAAGTTTTCTAACAATTTAGCCCCGGCACCGGTTACATCATCAACAGATTTTATTCTTGTACCGAATGCATCTTCAGTTTCTTTTCTGTTTGGCTTAAACACAGTTACATTTTGATAAGAGAAGAAATTGTTGAACTTTGGATCAACAGTTACAATTTTTTTATTCTCGTTGGCAAGTGCAATAACTTTTTCGATCAAGCTTTTTGTTAGCACACCTTTGTTATAGTCTTGCAAAATTATTGCGTCAAGCTTTTTGATTTCTTTTTTCAGAATAAGAAGTATGTTCTTTTCTGTATTTGCAGAAATTGGATGCGTCTTTTCTTTATCAATTCTAACGACATGCTGGTTATTTGCAATTACTCTCGTCTTTGCTGTCGTCGGGCGTTTCTTATCAACAACAATTCCAGCATCGCTAATGCCAACATCTTTCATCAACTTCTTTAATAATTTACCATCATTGTCGTTTCCAATGATACCGATAGGAAGGGGAACGCCGCCAAGCGTTTTTATGTTGTAGGCGACATTCATTGCACCGCCGAAGCGGGCAAACTCGTCATCAACCTCAACAACCGGAACCGGAGCCTCAGGAGAAATTCTGCTAACATAACCTTGAAAGTAGCAGTCGAGCATCATATCGCCAACAACAGCAATACGTTTGCCAATAAAATTATTTCTTAAGGTATTTAGTTTTTTTAGTGTAGTATCAATCATTTCTTTACCTCAGTTTTAAGTTGGCGGTAATACCCGACCATTGTGCAAGTTTATTAAAGAAATTTACTTTGATTAAACCGCTTTCCGTTCCCAGCCATAGATTTACTCCATCAAAATAGATAGAATAAATTGAGCGGGGAATTCTATCATCGCGGATTGGAATTATTTGATTGTTAACTCGATTAATCAAAGCCAAACCGCGTCCAAAAGTTTCTTTGGTTGAACTTCCAAACTGATAGAGTGAAGCCCAAATATAATTTCCGGTTCGTTCCAAATCATAAACGCCGTTGCCGGGCAAACCTTTGGATGCATCCAATCCGAGCCACTCAGTTTTGTAATCAAACCGGTAGAGTCCGCCAACGTTAAAATCCGGACGCTCCGGAGTTACAAATTCATCAAGTCCAAACCAAATATACTCACGCTCGGTTAAAATTGTATTGATAGAAACTTGCTCGCCTTCGCCGTTAAAAGAATTGTTTTTTATGTCATAAAATTTGCGGGAATCTTTATCATCAAGATTCCTTGATTTATCATAACGGTGAACACCGGCTTCGGTTCCAAACCAAACATAATTCTTTTCAACCCGGATTGATTTTATTGTGTTTGTCTTTTCATTGTTCCGAATCGTTAAATCGTAATCGGTATATTTTTTAGTTGTTAAATCATATTTGGTTAAGTACTTAAATCTGCCAATCCACACAACATTTTTTTCTTCATCATAAGCGATTGAACGAATCCAGTTTGATAGCTGTCCGCCGAGAGAGAATTTTCTCTTTGTCCAGTTGCCGGTTTTTCGGTCTAAAATAAATAGTCCGTCCGTAGAACCAGCCCAAACGAAATTCGAGTTTGCCGCAATGCAGTAGAATAAGTCGAGCGAAATATTTCCGTTCTGAGTCGAGAATTGATTCCATTTCCCGCTCGAAGGGAAGTATTGAAAAATCCCGTTTCCATTTGTAGCGAACCAGAGATTATATCCGTCGCTTGTAATGTCCATCACTTGAGCTTTGTCTAAATAGAATTCAAGATCGCGGTTCTCTTGTGCATAAAATGTGCTTGCTAAAAGTGTAAGTAAAGAAAAAAGTATTCGCATTGGTCAGTTTAGTTTTTGAAAAATCGTCTGAATTTGTAGCTAAATTTAATACTAAGTAAGAAGGGAAGGAAGTGATTTTAGTTTTGCACCATTAATTTCTTTTGTCAACTTCGCGTTAGCTCAATCTGCCATTCTTGCTCAAATCCTTTGATTAGACACTCTTTCAATCGTTCGTAATCAACTTTAGCCTTTAGGATTGTCTCAATTTCGGTGGTACGTGAGCTAAGTTCGCTCCGCAGCATTCCCTTGGACTCATCACTCGTGTTCAAATAATCTGCAAGTTTCTGGTGAAATGTGCCGCAAAGTATTGAACCATGCTGAAGAATAGTATTATTCAACTTTCTCTGAGCGCTGCCGATTAATTTTTTTCCGCCAAACTTAACTTCATTCTTGGCGGTGGATGCAAAACACAACACGCCGGTTGGTTCTTCCAGCAGCTTTGGGAAATTCGGCTGAGCACTTTCCAACTCAGATTTGGCAAGCAGAGGATTGTATAAATCAAGTCCGCGAATTAATGCGTTAGAAATGATCGAGTAAACTTCTTTGGGAGAATATTGAAAATTAAGCGGCAGTACAACTGAGTAAGTCCACTCTTCCGCGTGCAAAATTGCTCTTCCGCCGGTTGGGCGTTTTACTACATCAATTCCATCGGCTTTGGTTTTAGCTAAATCAATATCATCAAATGATTGGTTGGCGCCGAGCGAAATGCAATTTGGCTGCCATCTGAAAAGCCGGAAGTAAGCATCTTGTGGAGAGCAGTTTTGGGCAAGTTCAAGATCATATTTCATGTTGAACTCGCCGGTGTTAAAACCGGAATCTAAGAAGTGCCAAATCATTTACGAACTATACCGCGTGTTGCCTTAGCTATAAAATCAAGGATATTTTTAACTACTTCGTGATGACCTAAATCTTTAGCGATTTTTTCTTTAGCGTGTGAGAAAAGCATTCCGGAGAGATAAAGAATTCTATACGCTTCTTTAATAGCTTCAAGTTGTTCGGGAGTAAAACCTCTGCGGCGCAGACCAACTTTGTTAATTCCTTCAAATCGTGCGGGCACACCTTGAACCATCATAAAAGGAGGAACATCGGCAGTAACTTTTGAGTTTGTTCCTATCATTGCGTGCGCGCCAATCTTCGTGAACTGATGAATGCCAGCAAGCCCGCCAACTATTACTTGATTATCAATCTCACAATGTCCGCCAATTTGAACACCGTTGGCGAGAATAATATTATCGCCAAGCGAGCAATCGTGAGCTACGTGAGTGTAAGCCATTAGTAAACAGTTTTTACCAATAGAAGATTTTCCCGTAGCATGTGTACCCCGATGAAGTGTAACAAACTCTCTAATTTGAGTTTCATCTCCGATGTAGAAGTAAGAAACTTCGTTGCCGAACTTCAAATCTTGCGGAGTGTTTGCAACAGCCGCTCCTTGGTAAATACGAACACGATTGCCTAAGCGAGCGCCATCATATAACACAACATGCGAATCAATGATTGAACCATCGCCAACTTCAACATCATCATGAATGATTGTAAATGGACCAACTTTAACATCTGTTCCGAGTTTAGCTTTTGGACTAACAATTGCGGTTGGGTGAATTTCTACCATATCAAGTCTTTATTCTTTTGGTTTATTTTCTTTTGGAACCATAGCAGCCATAAACTCGGCTTCGGCAACTAAGTTGCCATCAACAAAGGCAGAGCCTTTAATTGAAAAATATTTCCCGCCTTTTACACTTACCAATTCAGCTTCAAGTGTAAGCTGATCTCCCGGTACTACAGGCTTTCTAAACTTTGCATTATTGATGCTCATAAAATAGACAAGATGGTTTTCCGGATCGAGGTATGAGTTTAGCAAAAGAATTCCGCTTACTTGCGCCATAGCTTCAACAATCAAAACTCCAGGCATAACCGGTTGCCCAGGAAAGTGTCCGTTAAAAAATGGTTCGTTTATAGTAACGTTTTTAATGCCGATAACTTTTTTATCCATATCCAGGTGGATGATTTTATCAACCAAAAGGAAAGGGTAGCGGTGAGGAAGAATTCTTTGAATTGCGTTGATATCAAAAACCAATCCCTCTTTCTTAACAAACTGAAATTTCTTAACAAGCTTTTTCTGTTGATATAGTTGGCGAATCTTCTTTGCAAACTCAACATTGGCTTTGTGTCCAGGGCGGGCAGCAAGTATTTGTGCTTTAATTGGAACACCAACAAGCGCAAGATCGCCAATCATATCTAAGAGTTTATGTCTTACCGGTTCATTTCTGAAACGAAGCTTGTTGTTATCCAAGTAACCGTTAATGACAGTTAAGTCGTGGTCGAGATTTAGCTTTTCTTTAAGTCTTCCCAAGTCTTCATCATTAATTTCGTGATCAACAATTACAACAGCGTTATCAATGTTGCCGCCCTTAATCAGTCCTTGGTCAGCTAACATTTCAACTTCGCTCAAAAAGCAGAAAGTTCTTGCCGGAGCGAATTCACTTACATATTCTTTTTCGAGATCGAACAAACCGGTGTGTTGGCTGCCGAGCGCCGGGTTTTCGTAATCAACCATTATGGAAATTCTGTAACTATCCAGAGGAAGAGCTACGATATCAATTTTATTTGCTTCATCATGGAAACTTACTGTTTGATCAATAACAAGATAATCTTTTGGAGTTTCTTGGGTAACAAATCCGGCTTCCATTAGTTTTTCAACGTAAGGCATTGCGCTGCCGTCGCCAATCGGAGGCTCGATTCCGTCAAGTTCAATAATAACATTATCAATTTGCAAGCCGTAAACAGCCGAAAGCACATGTTCAACAGTATAAACTTTTGCTTCACCCAAACCAATTGTAGTCCCGCGGGAAATATCTACCACGTAATCAACGTTAGCCGGAATTTCCGGTCTTCCGCCAATGTCGGTTCTAATAAATTTAATTCCGTAATTATCCGGTGCCGGTTTGAATGTCATTGTACAAGATGTTCCGGTGTGAAGACCAATTCCGGAAATGGAAACATCTTTGGCAATCGTTCTTTGGAGCTCGAGCATCTATTACCTTTATTTATTTTCTGAAAATTTTGCTTCCAAAGATGCGATTTTTTCTTCTAATTTTTTAATCTTTTCTGCGTAAGAGGGGAGGTTACGCATGTGAGATTCGAGTCTTAGTGTTTCACCAAGTGGTGCGGTTGGCGAGCCACGGTACTTTCCGGCTTTATCAATAGATTTAGAAACTCCGGACTGTGCCGTTATTGTTACGTCATCTGCTAATTCAATATGTCCTACAACTCCAACTTGTCCGGCAAGAATACATCTCTTGCCAATCTTTGTACTTCCGGCAATTCCGCTTTGCGAAATGATAATTGAGTTCTCGCCAATAACAACATTGTGAGCAATCTGAACAAGGTTATCAATCTTGGTTCCTTTCTTAATCAAAGTTGAGCCAAGAGCAGCACGGTCAATCGAAACATTGGAGCCGAGTTCTACATCATCTTCTAAAACTACGTTGCCAATTTGTGGGACTTTCTCATACTCTCCGGCAGCATTTTGAATGTAGCCAAAGCCATCAGAACCGACACAAGTATTAGAGTGAATGATAACGTTATCACCAATAACACAATTCTCGCGGATAGTTACGTTTGGATAAATCAAACAGTTCTTGCCAATCTTAACGTTCTCCATCAAAACTGTGTTGTGAAGAATAATTGAGGCGTCGCCGATCTCGCATCCTTCCGAAACGATAACATTTTTTCCGATGGCTGCTGTAGAGGCAATCTTAGTTGCATAATGAATTGAAGCAGACTTGTCCTGTCCGTCCAAATTTACAATCGGCTTCAAATACTTTTTGATAATAAGATTGAGTGCAACGTTTGGGTCTTTAACTTCGATGTAAGAAATATCTTCTCGTGTTCTGCTGAATTTAGGGGAGATGAGAACTGCTGATGCGTTTGTTGTGCTGAGAAAGTGTTCGTAGCCGGGCAAATAAAGAAAAGTTAGCTCACCAGGTTTCGCTTCTTCGATTTTGGCTAAGCCGGTAACTTCAAGTTCCGGATTGCCGTAAACAACACCGCCGACAAAGTCGGCGGCTTCTTTCAACGTTAATTTCATAAAAACTCATTTTAGTTTTTCAAGAACAAGTTTTGTGCAATCAAATTCTTCTTTAGCGTAAAGGAAAATAACATCTCCGCTTCTATCAAAAATAAAATCGTATTCATTTTCTTTAGCCACATCTTGAATTGCCGTAAAAACCCGGTTGTGAAGCGGTTTCATCAATTCTTCTTGCTTTTGGAACAATTCTCCGCGAACTCCAAATTTATCTTGACGGTACTTAGAAACTTCGTTTTCCAAATCAACTAATTCCTTTTCAATTTCGACGCGCTTCTGCTCGCTCAGAATTAATTTCCTCTTTTCATAATCATCATATTTGGTTTTCCAATCTTTTTCAAGTTTGGCAAGTTCTTCCTGCCATTCTTTAATGATGGCATCAAGTTTCTTTTGTGTGTCCTGATAATCCGGCAGCTGCTTCATGATTGTGTCGCTATCAACATAACCAATTTTTGGCTGTGCGGTTAATTGTGTTGCAAATAAAGCTAAGAAAACTACAGAAAAGATGAATCCGATCTTTTTCATTTTATATCCCGGGTTTATTTTTTGCCTCTTTTTAAGAGATCAAGAACTTTGAAAGTGATATCAAATTGAGCGTCAGCTTTCAAAAGTACAACTTCACCGGCTTTATCGAAAACAAACTGCATTGCTTCGCTGTTGCTAACTTCATCAATGGCTTTGAAGATTTTCTCTTTTACCGGTTTCATTAACTGTTCCTGTCTAACAAAATACTCACCGTTAGGTTGAGCAAATTTCGCTTGCTGAAATTGCTGAGCTCTTTGCTCTTTTTCAACTACATTTTTTTGGGATTTTTGTAAATCGTCTTGTTTAACGTTTTTCTCCTGAGATTGCTTCTGATAGTCGGCATATGACTTTTGGAGGTCTGTTTGCATGCTGTCCAAGTCTTTTCTCCATTTAGCTACTAAACCTTCAAGATCGCTTTTAGCTTTTATAGCTTCAGGGTACTGAGCGAGAATAACTTCAGAATCTACATAACCAATTTTTAATGTAGCGGTTTGTGGCTGCGTTGTTTGAGCAAATAGTGCCGCAGTAAATAGAATTAAAGAAAGTGCTACTAGTTTTTTCACGTGAACCTCTAATTTATAAGTTAATAAACTTTTCCCTTCAACCGGGGTACGAAAACTAAATTTTTGGAAGGACATTCCAAAATAAATATCTGGGTAATTGAAAGTCCACTTCCGACTCTCAACTTTCAAATATCTAATTAAAATCCTTTACCAAACTGGAAGTGGAACATCCATTGCGGAGCTTGTCCGTCAACGCTCATGCGGTCAAATCCGTATCCATAATCAAAACCAATCAAACCAATTGGATTAAGCATAATTCTTGCGCCAACACCAACAGAGCGTTTCAAATCGAAAAGGTTAGTGCTCTTCAAATTTTCGTAAACATTACCTGCTTCGGCAAATGCTATTAAGTAAATTGGAATTGGCTCCATTGCCAAGGAAACTCTGAACTCAGTTGTAAATTTAGTCATAACTCTACTTCCAATTACATTGCTGGAAGAGCCGCTTCTGGCACCTAAGCTTCTGTCATCATAACCACGCAATGGGGTAGTGGCAATAATTAAACCGCTGCCGCCCATGTAATAATATTCAAATGGCTGGATTGGAGTATTTTTAACTAACTCGCCAATGTAACCGAGCTCGGCACTTGTGTAAAGAACAAATCTGTTAGTTCTAAATAAAGGTTTATACCATTCTGTTTTCAAATCAATTTTATAATAATCTACGTTTCCAGGTAAAAGCGGACCGCCTGTGAGCTCCATGTTGAGAGATATCTTAGAACCGCGGGAAGGGAAGATTGGATTATCAATATCAGTTCTTGTAATTCCAATTCCGGCTGAATACTGGCGTGTTAATCCGGTTTGATAATAATTTTGCCCATCAATTACGTCATTATACTGGAAGCGAAGCATTCCGCTGACATAAAAGAAATCATCAGGCCATGTTAAGCGGCGTCCTACATTAAGTGTAATACCGGATTGGCGCAAATCGTAAACATATCTTTGTCTCGTATCAAAAAGATTAAAACCAAGCGAGGTTGGAGTATCCATAAACCAAGGCTCGGTGAAGCCAAGTGAAAAAGTTCTGTAAAAGTTTCCAACGCCAAATTGCCAGTTGAAGTTTAGAACTTGTCCGCCGCCCATTCTAAACGGTTCGAGGATAGAAAAGTTTGTGAGTGTAAAACCAACAGAACCGCTAAAGCCGAACGCACCGCTATAACCAACGGAAGCGTTCAAATAATCGCTCGATTTTTCTTCAACTTTATAAGTGAGATTTACAATACTATCACTAACAGGCTTGTAATCTACACCGGATTTATAAAGCTGCTCAGCGTTAAAATACTGTAAGTTGGCAAGCTGCTGGATGCTGCGCATGATGTAGCCGCGGCTAAAAAAACTGCCCGGAATAGTATAGAGTTCTCTGCGTATAACTTTGTCTTTGGTTTTATCGTTTCCGGTAACATCAACTTTACCAATTTTAAATCTGCTGCCTTCAACTACTTTAATTCTAATATCTACAGAATCTGCAGCAACTTTTTCTTCTTTTGGTTCAATTTGCGCTGTTAAATAACCGTTGTCTTGGTAAAGGGAAGAAACGTCGCTTTGTTTTTCGTTGAAGCGTAAGTTCTGTTCAAATTTTTCATAATCAAAAACAGAGCCTCTCTTCAAATCTAATCTTGCGTCTAATTCCTCTGCCGGATAAACTGAATTACCTTCCCAAATAATGTTGCGCACTTTGTATTCGTTGCCTTCGTAAACATCCACTACAACATCAATAGTTTTTCTATCGGCAGATAGTATAGTCGTGTCTTTCAGAACTGTAAAATCTCTGTAACCTTTTTTGTGATAAAACTTTTGGAGAAGTTCTTTGTCTTTATCAAACTTATCACGCTTAAACTTTGCCGACTTCCAGAACTTCCACCATTTGGTTTCGCTGGTTTCATCAAACTCACTCTTCAAATCATCATCATCAAATGCAACGTTTCCGTTAAAGCGGATTTGGTTAATGGTAACTTCATCGCCTTCTTCAACATCCATCAGCATGAGCACTCTGTCTTTTACTCTGGATATTGAATTAACCGATGATGATTTATCTAACTCATAAGTGGTTTGATATTCTTTAGAGAGGTCTTTTTCATTTCGCCATGTTACGGTAATTTCATTTTCGGAAGTATCGGCTTGGAAGAAGACGTAACGGCTTGAGGTAATTTGCGCATTCAGAAATCCATCTTCTTCATATGCGGATTTTATCTTTGCTATTATTCGCGAAATTTCTTGCGGCTTTAATGTTTGTCCGCGAACGATAGTAACCTTCTTGTTAAGGTCATCCTCGCTAAGCTCATCGTTACCGCGGAAAACAATTTTTTCGAGGCGGGAATATTCTTTCACTTTGATAGAAAGAAAAATACCGTCGGCTAAACTTTTTTCGATAGCTAACTGAACGTCTTCAAAGATTCCTAAATTCCATAATCTTTTTATAGCGTTATTAGCTTGGTCGCTGGGGATGCTTATTTCGTCGTTAACATGTAAGCCTGTGTTGGCAATAATGGTATTAGCATCTGCCGATTTGTTCCCCACAACAGAAATTCCTAAAATCTTATAACTTACTTTTTGTTGTTGCGGAAAAAGCAAGGAAGAAAAAATCAAGAATATGATGAGGGAAATCTTAAACTGCTTTCTTGGAGTGAGTTTTAGCATTATTCGTTTTTTTTGATTTGCTGGATAATTGTTCGCTAACTAAACCGAAACGCCTTTCACGTTTCTGGTAATCTTGTACAGCTTCGATCAAATGTTTACTTCTGAATTCGGGCCATAGAACGTTTGAGATGAAGATTTCGGAATAAGCAAGCTGCCATAAAAGGAAATTGCTGATTCGGAATTCTCCGCTTGTCCTAATCATCAGATCTGGTTCCGGCAAACCGGCAGTTGTTAAATTATCTGCTATTGTTTGCTCACAAATCTGGTCCGCATTCAAATTTCCCGAAAGAACTTCCTTGCTTATAGTTTTTACCGCCTCAACAAGTTCCCATCTTCCGCTGTAACTAAGTGCTAAGTTAAGAATCATCTTATCGTTCTGAGATGTCTTATCAATTGCACTTTTCAATTCCTGGCGAACAATTTCCGGTAAAGATTTAGAATCGCCAATGGACATTAACTTAATTTTATTCTTGTTCAACTCATCTGTTTCGCTTTTAAGACTCTTAACCATCAAGCGCATTAATGTAGAAACTTCATCTTTAGGTCTTTTCCAATTCTCGGTAGAAAATGCGTATAGTGTAAGTACTTTTACACCAAGACCAACACAAGTTTCTACTGCGTGTCTAACAGACTCAACACCTTTATGATGACCGGCGATTCGTGGAAGACTTCTTTTCTTTGCCCATCTTCCATTCCCATCCATAATTATTGCAACATGGTTAGGAATATTACCTTTGGATTTAATCTCTTCAATTAATTTTATGTCAGCGGCGCTTAATTTAATAGCCAACTTACGTCTCTTCATTCAATTTTGGCTCGAAAAAATACTTTCGATGTGAGTAAATGTCAAGAAAACGCGCGGTTTATTTAATTTAGTAGGATTAGAGGAGTTTTTAGCTACTTCTTATCTGCGAGTGAAACTATTTTGATATGCTTTTGGGTCTCTTGCGGCAAGGTCGAAATTAACATCGTAGCTTTTACAACAGAATTATATGGAACGCCAAGGAAAAGAGTAATGCGGTTCATTGGATTTTGCTGCTGGTATTTTAGTATGGCTTCAAGTCTGGTTAGAAAAAGAACATCATTTAATTCATCTTCAGAAATAGTCATTCCAATAGCGAGTTTCTTTTTGTATTTACTAATCGAATCAACTTCGTAGCCGCTTATAGTTGGCGGAGCGGGCAGATACTTGCCAAACTTTCTACTGAGAGTTAAATATCCTTGCTGCCACAAGTGATCAATTAATAAATCCACTCTTTCTCTTTTAAGTCTTGGTGCCATTTTAGTTTAATACCGGCATAATTGGGATTATCGGAGAAAACTTTTCTAATCCGAGAATCTTGATGTTGCAAATTTTATCGTACTCAAATAAATCAATAGAGTTTGTGCCGTACTGTCTGCCGTAAAGAACTTTCTTACCGGTTTTGTTTTTGCTTATGTAATATGGTTCGAGGATAATTTCTTCAAAACCGTAGATGAACCGTACTCTATTTCTATTTAATATTGCCGTTGTGAAGTAAAGTGATTTCATTTCTTTCTCCTCAATTGTAGGTTCTAAATACACTGATGACTTTTCCGATAATCGAAAACTCTTCAACATTATCCACTTCGATTGGTCTGTATTTTTCATTTTCCGGAACCAAATAAATTTTGTTTTCTTTTATTTCGAATCTTTTCATTGTTGCTTCATCGTGAAGGAGAGCAACAACTATATCTCCGTTTACAGCGTTTTTTTGTGGCGAAACAATTACAAGATCACCTTCAAGAATTCCAGCATTCACCATACTATCACCGCTAACTTTTAACCCGAAACAACCAACTTTATTGTTTACAAGGTTTGCATCAATCATCATATTTCCTTCAATGTTTTCTTCTGCCAGTACAGGATAACCGGCAGCAACACGTCCAACAATCGGTAATCCTAACATATTATCGAGAGCATGTCCCGATTTGTTTAGTCCTTCATCTATAATAGATATTGTTCTGCTGGTCTTGCTCTCGTTTGTGAGGTGACCTTTCTTGGCAAGAGCATCAACATGTCTTTTGACGCCGAAGGTGCTGGCAAGGTTAAAATGACTGGCTATTTCGCGATACGTTGGAGGATAGCCATTTGTCTCCAGATATGATTGTATAAAGCTAAATATTTCTTGCTGGCGGTCTGTTAGTTGATCTTTCATCATAGTGCTCATTTGTTCACTACAATTATAGTGAACGCGAGCACTATTTGTCAAGAGAAATTTTTAGGTATTAATCATTTTATTAGTTGGGATGAATAAAATGAAAGGCGAGTCGAGCTCGCCTTTTATTATTAAAGATTTTAAGATTATCTGGATTGGGCTAAGCTAATCAGCTTTTTTCCTACTTCATCATTCTCTTGTATGCCGCCGAATAATGATGAACTCGGTCCGTAAGAAAACATTCCAACAAAATTTGCTGTGTGATACCTTGTAGCCCAAACGACATCCAGAACGCCGGTTTCTTTATTGAGACCGGAAACCCCGAGGCTGGACGTATCGTGATCTGAAAGTACAATTACGAGAGTGTTTTTGTCTTTCTCAGCAAACTTCAAGGCTTCTTCGATTGCGGAATTGAAATCTTTCTGTTCAGCGAAAAGATATTCTTTATCATTTTTATCCGCAGCCCAATCTATCTGAGAGCCTTCCACCATTAAGAAAAATCCTTTTTGGTTCTTGCTTAGAGATTGAATTGCTGACTTGGTAAGTTGACCGAGAGTATAGCTTCTTTGATTTCCATGAGGCAGAGCGTAACCGCCATACAACCCAAAAAACTTTTTATGCAGAGAAAGAGAAAATACTTTTGAGCTGTCGTCTGAGTACTCGTAACCTTTTGCTTTCATCGAATCAACGTAGTTCTTTTTGTCTTCTCTTTTACCACCAAGTTCTTTAGGAAGGAAAAAGTCTGTTCCTGCCCCGGCAAGAAAATCAACATTACTGTTTAAGATTTGTGCTGCGATATCAAACTCACTTTTGCGAGATTCTACATGCGCAAGAAATGCTGCCGGTGTAGCGTTTGTAACAGAGCAAGTAACAACAATTCCGGTAGATTTCTTTTTCTTCTTGGCAATTTCGAAAATGTTGGTAAGAGTTTTATTGTTTACATCAACACCAATTTTTCCGTTACCGGTTTTATAACCGGTAGAATAAGCAGTAGCGCCAGCAGCCGAATCAGTTATCAATTTATCCGCCGAGCAAGTATTAATTAATCCTACGGTAGGAAATTTTTTGAATTGATCATTGTTGAGTGAAAGAACAGACGCTGTAACTTGAGAAAGCCCCATTCCATCACCAATTAAGAGAATGATATTTTTCGGTTTGGGCGAAGTGCCACAAAAAACGGTCGAGCTAATTAGCACGACCGTTAGAAGAGTAAAGTATTTTTTTAACATTTATAATCCGGATTAGTCAACGTAAGTAAGCCAATTATGGCGGTCTTCAATCTTTCCGTATTGAATGCCGGTGAGTTCATCATAGAGTTTTAGCGCAAGTTCTCCGGCTTCGGTTTCGTTGAACGTCATTAACTTATCGTTGTATTTCAGTTTACTAACAGAAGAGATAACTGCCGCGGTTCCGCTTCCAAAAACTTCAAGTAGTTCACCTTTATCATAAGCGGCAACCATTTCATCAATAGAAATCTGTCTTTCGTTAATTGTGTAGCCCCAATCTTTTAAGATTTGGATTACAGACATTCTTGTTATTCCGGGAAGAATAGAACCTTCCAAACTTGGTGTAGCTATTTCATTTTTGAAACGAACAAAGATATTCATAGCGCCAACTTCTTCAATGTACTTGTGCTCAATTGCATCGAGCCAAAGAACTTGAGAGAAACCCTCATGCTTAGCTTGGTTTTGTCCAATCAAACTAGCGGCATAGTTACCGGCTGCTTTTGCTTCACCGGTTCCTCTGCGTACTGCTCTTACATACTGATCAACAACCATAATTGGAACCGGCTTAAAACCTTCGGGATAATATGGACCAACCGGGCTTAGCATAATCATCAACTTATACTGATCCGCCGGACGCACTCCAAAACATGGTTCAGTAGAAATCATAAAAGGACGAATGTAGAGCGAATGACCTGGACGATCTGGAATCCAATCTTTGTCCATACAAACTAAATCAGTTAACCATTTCAAAATTTGTTCGATATCTACTTCCGGCATACAAAGTCTTCTGGCCGAACTGTTTAGACGCTCAATATTTTTTCCCGGCCTGAACATTGCAACGCGCCCATCAACTAAATTGTAAGCTTTCAATCCTTCAAATAACGCTTGTCCATAATGGAAAACCATTGCTGCCGGATGAATACTAAGATTTTCTAATTTTTTAATAACCGGTGTTTGCCAGCCCCCTTTGGAGCTGTCATAATCCATTTCAAAAACATGTTCGCTAAAAATTTTACCGAAGACTAAATTTTCCGGCAGTTTCACTTTACCGGGTTTTGCAATTGTTTCAGCACTCATAATTTCACCTATAGCTCATTAATTTATGATACATTCCACATAAAAAAATATACAAAATAAGAGTAATTGCCAACCCGAAAAGTTTGTTATCTTAATATGGAATTTCACTAAAATTTAGGCACAACAATGGCCTTCAAAAAAATTGGTCTCGCCGTAACTTTTTCACCTAACTCGCGCGCACTTCTTTTTGAAGCAAAGCGATTTAGCGAATTGTTCAATACAGAGTTAGTTTTAATTCACATCGGTGATTTTACCGATGAGTTGAAAAACGAAATGATCAAAATGATTAAGGAGACCGGACTTAAAGAGGACTCCTACAAATTGCTGTGGCGCGATGGCGATGTAGAGGATTCTATCTTGGAATTTTGTTCAACCGAAAAAATTGATCTTCTTATTGCCGGTGCCTTGATTAAAGAAAATTTTTTGAAATACTACATTGGTTCTGTTGCCAGAACTTTGATGAGAGAAGCTCCTTGTTCTGTTTTACTTCTTACACAGCCATCAATTGAAAGAGCGCCTTTTAAAAAAGTTTGTGTCTCTGTGGATTTCACTTCGCTTAGCGAGCTTGCGGCAAAGAAAGCTTATGAAATTTCCTCACTGCTAAATTCTAAAGAACTTTTTTTTATACGGGAGTTTCAACTTCCGGCACTTGCGACAACAGTTTATGATTCCGGTTCGAAAGAAGAAGCTCAATCTATGAGACACGTTTGGCTTGATGAAGAAAAAAGCAAAATGGAATTGTTTGTTCGTGAGTTGAATCTGCCAGGTGCCGAGATAAAAACAATTTGCCTGTATGGTAAACAAGGCTGGGAAGCAAGTAACTGGGTAAACGAAAACAAGGGTGACCTTTTTGTTATTCCTTCTCCGGCAAGAAAGCCAAAATTACTTGATAGAATTTTCCAGCATGATTGGGAGTTTGTGTTCAGGCAATTGCCGTGTTCATTATTAATTGTAAAACCGGATGATGATTCTTTATGAGCTTATCCGAACACGATATTGTATTATTCCTTTCAAGTGTAGCCGTAATGCTTTTCTTCTCACGGGCAATTGGCGAGTTTCTTAAAAAATTTAAGCAGCCAATTGTTCTTGGTGAAATTTTAGCCGGAATTATTCTTGGTCCTACAATTTTTGGCGTTTTGTTTCCGGGAATAATGAACAACTTCCTTTCTTATACTGGTGCTGTAAACATTGCGTTTCAAGGCATAACTCTTTTAGCAGTTGTAATGTTGCTGCTTGTCTCTGGTTTAGAAGTTGATCTTTCGTTAGTTACTCGGCAAGGTAAAGTTGCATCGCTTATTAGTTTGATGGGAGTGTTATTCCCATTCGCTGTTGGATTTGGTGTAGCGTGGTTCTTCCCTAACGAGTTAGGAATTTCTGCTAAGGAAAATCATCTAATCTTTGCATTGTTTGTAGGTACTGCGCTTTCAATTACAGCACTTCCTGTAGTTGCAAGAACTTTAATGGATCTCAATATTTTCAAAACAGAAATTGGCTTTTTGATTATTGCTTCCGCAATGCTGAACGATTTGGTGGGATGGATAATTTTTTCTGTGATTCTTGCAATGATGAAGGGGAATTCCAGCGGATTAGAATTCAGTTCTACTATGTTAATGCTTGGCGTGTTTATAGTGGTTACACTTTTTTTCGTGCGGAGAGTTTTCAATTACATTCTTCCTAAGTTTGAAAAAATTACAACATATCCGGGCGGAATATTAAATCTAATTTTAGTACTCGGGTTTGCCGGTGCGGCATTTAGTGAATGGATAGGAGTACACGCAATCTTTGGTGCCTTCATCGTTGGTATTGCAATCGGGGATTCAGCTCATCTAAAAGAAGAAACACGGGAAATCATTCAGCAGTTTGTAACAAATATTTTTGCGCCTCTCTTCTTTGTTTCAATCGGATTGCGTGTAAACTTCATTCAAAATTTTGATTTGGGAATTGTTCTAATATTTATTGCCCTAGCGTTTGTTGGCAAAGTTGTTGGCTGTGGGTTAGGTGCATATTGGGGCGGAATGAACAAAGAAGATTCACTCGCTATTGGTTTTGGAATGAACTCGCGCGGTGCAATGGAAATTGTCTTAGGAACGCTTGCGTTTCAAGCGGGATTAATCCAAGAAAAAGTTTTTGTTGCGTTGGTAATCATGGCTTTGGTTACTTCACTTAGCAGCGCACCGGCGATGGGTTATTTTCTAAAACGCAGTAAAAAGAAACTCAATTTCAAAGATTTGCTGAGGAAGGATTTAATTCTTTTTTCTGACGCAGATACTAAAGAAGTGTTAATAAAAGAGCTTTGCGATTTTGCCGCTTCAAAGAATAAACTGAATAAAGAAAAAGTTTACGAAGAAGTCTGGAAACGTGAACAGCAGTTTTCAACCGGACTGGCAAATCATTTAGCAATTCCACACGCAAGACTAAAGATTCAATCTCCTTTGGTTGTTACAGCAATTAGCCGCGGGGGTTTGGATTTTGATTCTCTCGATGGGAAAATCGCGCACGTAATTACATTATTACTTACGCCGGAAACGGAGCCGGAACTGCAATTAAAATTGCTTGCAGACATAACCAAAAATTTTCATTTGCCGGATACAGCCAAAGAATTATGTGTTTCGGCAAATTCAGATGAAGTGATTTCTAAAATCAAACAACTTTCTTAGCTTTCGTTTAGCAATTCGGGTTACTATGATTTCATTTTTTCAAAAAGTAGGCGAAAAGACTCTTAACTTGTTTGAAGAGTGCGGGCAAGTATTTCTACTTCTAGTGGATATATTTAGGCACTCGCCAAGTTTATACAGAAGCAGAAAAAACTTTTTCTATCAGATGGAACACATCGGTGTTAATTCAATTCCGCTTGTGTTAATCATTGCAAGTTTTACCGGAGCTGTGGCAGCTTGGCAAGCCGCTTATCAACTAAAAGGAATTGCGCCGCTATCATTTCTTGGCTCAGCAACTTCACGCGCAATTATAACGGAACTTGGTCCTGTACTAACTGCAATTGTAATTGCTGGACGAGTTGGCGCGTCAATCGCTGCCGAACTTGGTTCTATGAAAGTTACTGAACAAATTGATGCACTAGAAACTATGGGAATCAGTCCGGTTGGATTTCTCGCTACACCGCGTTTCTTTGCCGCAATCATCATGATGCCGATTCTTGTAATCTTTGCCAATGCAATTGCAATCGTAGGGGCCTATTTCATTTCTAATTTGTTTCTTGGAGTTTCATTTAATGTTTTCTTTGAATCTGTAAGAAGGTTTTTTGCTTTCAGCGATTTCATATTTGGACTAATAAAAGGATTACTGTTTGGTGGAGTAACATCTCTGCTCGGCTGTCATATAGGATTTAGAACCGAAGGCGGTGCCGAAGGTGTTGGTCTTTCAACTATTCGTTCCTTTGTTGTAAGCTCTTCATTAATTTTAATACTCGATTACATTCTATGGACTTTACTTTTTTAGGATAAAATGCTTTATAAGATCGCTAAAAAATTATTTGATATTGCTGCGTCTCTTTTGGTAATAGCAATTACTTTGCCGTTGCAAATAATTATTGCAACAATTTTATTTTTATTGATGAAAGAGAATCCATTCTTTGTACAGCTGCGTGGTCTATCGCTTGACCAAAAATGTTTCAACATTGTTAAATTCAGAACAATAACAACTTCTCAAGCCAATAAGATTGAACACAATAAATGGAAAGACATTTTTCTGATTCATAAAAACTCTGTAGAAATTGGGAGCTTTGCTAAATGGCTTAGGTTAACCGGATTTGATGAGCTGCCTCAAATTTATAATGTGTTTTTAGGAAAGATGAGTTTTGTCGGTCCACGCCCTTTGATGATGCGCGACTTAGAAATAATGAAGAATCAGTTTCCGGTTCAGTATAAAATAAGAAATGAGCTAGCCGCAAAACCGGGAATCACCGGCGCTTGGCAGTTGATAGGCGATCGGAATCTAGGCGTTGAAAATTTAATTGCTCTCGATTTGTTTTACGAAGAGAATAGATCATTCTTTTTGGACGTTAAAATTTTTTTCATGACTATTCCTCTGGCAATATTTGCTAAGAACTCGGATGCAATCATCCCGAGAATAGAATTCGTTAGTAAATTATTCTCTTATTCGCTTCAAGAGTTTCAGATAAGCAAACGGATAAAGAAAGCTAAAAAGCGTTACGAAAATTACTATGTAAAGCTTCCTTCAACTTGGTGGTATTCAAGCGATAGCTACGATAATTCGAAAAAACAGAATGCTAAAATTTTTCCAATCGAAAATCAGTCCGGCAAGAAATCCGCTGAAGGGAATAAATAATTTTTCCCTCTTTAGCTAAGGTACAACTCGTTTTACGGTTTAATTGCTCATCATATAAATACCTTCATAATTAATAATCTGAAATTTTTGAAATATAAATGGAGAATGTTTTTCGAAAGAACTAATTTTTCGACAGAAAGATTCAACCTAATGGAGAATGCATGTCAAATTTTGTAATTAAACCGGCAGTCAGAACAGAAAACATTACTTACGCCGTGCGTGATATTGTTGTGCTTGCTAACGAAGTTGCCAAGACTGGAAAAGAAATGTTGTATTTGAACATCGGCGATCCAAACCAATTTGATTGGGAACCGCCGAAACATCTCATCGAAGCAACTTACGAAGCGATGAAAAAAAATCTTAACGGTTATTCGCCATCATCCGGTATTAAACAAGCTGTTGATGCAATTGGGCAAGAAGCTGAGCGAAAGGGAATTAAGAATATTCAAGATATTTTTGTTACAACCGGCGCAAGCGAAGCAATTGAAATCTGCTTGACAGCATTGGTTAATGATGGCGAAAATGTTCTAACACCAACGCCCGGCTATCCTCTTTACACGGCTATTCAAAGCAAATTGCAAACGATGGAAAATCCTTATTACTTAGATGAAAGTAACGGCTGGCAGCCGGATATTGATGATATTAAAAGTAAAATTAATTCTAAAACGCGGGCAATTATTCTTATCAATCCAAATAATCCGACCGGCTCAAACAACTCTCCGGAATTGCTCAAACAAATTGTTGAACTCGCAATTGAACATAACTTAGTGATTTTTGCAGATGAGATTTACGATAAACTTTTGATGGATGGAAAAGTTCACACTTCAATTGCTTCGCTAAACTCCGAGGTGCCGATGATTACCTTTGGCGGACTATCCAAAAATTATATGGTTCCTGGTTTTAGAATTGGCTGGGGAATTGTTAGCGGAAACAACGCTGTTCTCAAAGATTACATCGAAGCGATAAATAAAATTTTACGCGCGCGTTTGTGTGCAAATCATCCGGCTCAATATGGAATTGCCCCGTCACTTCTTGGCGATCAATCTCATCTAACTGAAGCAATGAAGAAGCTAACCAAGCGCCGCGATATGACAGTTGAAGCGATGAATTCAATCCCCGGAATTTCATGTGTCGCACCTGAAGGTTCTTTCTATGCGTTCCCGCGTTTGCATAATGTTACCAACGATTTCCACTTTGCTGTAGAACTCCTAAAAGAAACCGGAGTAGTTGTTGTTCACGGAAGCGGATTTGGACAGAAGCCGGGCACTCAACATTTTAGAATAGTTTTTCTTCCTCCGGAAAATATTTTGGAGAGGGCTTACAAAGCTATTGGAGAGTTCTACGGAAAGTATGTAGAGAAGTTTCCAAAATAATATTTACTACATCTTTTGGTGAACTCTTGTAATCAATTTTTAAAGTCTATACCTTTAGTATAGATTATTTGAGGTGCGTGTTGGAAACAGCAAAATTGTTCAAAAATGGAAAAAGCCAAGCTGTTCGTTTGCCAAAAGCTTTTAGAATCAAAGGTGATGATGTATATGTAACCAAAATTGGAGATGCGGTAGTACTAATACCTCACCACAAAAAATGGGATTCCTTTCTGGATAGTTTAGATAAGTTCAGTGATGATTTCATGAGTGAACGTTCTCAACCGGAATTAGAAGACCGTGAAGAGTTGTTCCTATGAAATACCTTCTTGATACTAATATTTGTATTTATATTATCAAGAAAAAACCGGAAGCGGTTCTGAAACGTTTTATGAAGTTAAAACCGGAATCCATCGGAATATCAAGCATTACAGTTGCTGAGTTTTATTTTGGTATTTCGAAGAGTACTCGTCCTAATGAAAATATAATTGCACTTGAACAATTTTTGTTACCCTTGATTCAGATTGACTACACAAAAACCGATGCACAAGTTTATGGAAAAATTAGAGCACAACTTGATAGAGAAGGTAAGATGATTGGGGCAATGGATTTGTTGATAGCTTCGCAAGCAATTAACCGCAATTTGATTTTGGTTACTAATAACGAAAGAGAATTTAAACGCATTGATGATCTAAAAGTTGAAAATTGGGTGGATTAATTTTACGAATATCTTGTTAAAAAGTTGAGAAAAGAAAATGAAGCCGGCAGAAAAAGCTATTAAACTGTACAAAGAAGAATTCAATTGCTCACAAGCTATTTTCTCAGCTTATGCAGAAGAGCTTGGCATTGATGAACAAACTGCGGTACGTGTCGCTTCATCTTTCGGCGGAGGAATTGCGCGTACCGGGAAAACTTGCGGAGCTGTAACAGGCGCATTAATGGTAATCGGCATGAAGCAATGGAATTCCGAGAAGGAAAAGGAAGAGGCAAAAGCGCACGTTTACAAATTATCCAATCAGTTGATGGATGAATTTAAAGCGAGAAACAAAACTCTAAACTGTGAAGAATTGCTTGGTGTTTCCGTGAGCACACCGGAAGGAAGGGCAGTCGTTAAAGCTAATCAGCTGACCGGTAAAGTTTGCAATCGCGTAATAAATGATGTAACTGAAATTCTGGATAGCTTAATGGAACTGCCCAGTAAAACAATACGTTGAAATAGTTAGTCGGGACCTATAACTTCTTATTGAAAATTACTCGATTATGAAAACTCAAGAAATAAATTATGTTGTATGGAAAGAAGATAAATATTTTGTGTCGCGCAGTATCAATGTAGAAGTGTCTTCCTTTGGAGAAACAATTGAAGAATCCGTGAAAAACTTAAAAGAAGCCGTTAAACTTTACTTTTAAGGCGAAGAAAAAGAATAAATTGTGACTAGTGATAGTGAGGCACTGACTAAAAAATAATAATCGAAAAGGGAAAAAATCATGAGACTAAAAGTTGTAATACATAAAGCGGAAGATGGTGGTTATTGGGCAGAAGCTCCGGCAATACCCGGTTGTGTTTCGCAAGGTGAAACTTACGACGAAGTAATAAATAACATCCATGAAGCTATTGAGGGTTGTTTAAGTGTTGATGTTAGTGAAACCAAGTTAGAAAGCGAAAGTGAGATTATTGAGATTGCAGTTTGAAAACCTTAAATGGAAAGGAGTTGGCTTTAATTCTTGAAAAAAATGGCTGGGTGTTAAAGCGAATCCACGGAAGTCATCACATTTACTCTAAAGATGGGCAAATTGAGCGTATCTCGATCCCAATTCATGGCAATGCCTCTCTAAAAATCGGGTTACTAAAATATTTAATGTGTATTGTAAAATTAAGTGAATCTGATTTGGACTAAACTATATCGCAGAATTTCATTAATGCTGCACTCAAAATGAGTTCTTCCTTCTTCGTTCTTCCTTCTTTATATTTGCCCCACATTTTTTGAACTAAAAACAGAAGAATACCATACTTGAAAAACATTAATGTAACACAGCTTCCCAACGGAATGAGAATTGTTTCCGAAAAGATTACGCATGTAAAGTCATTTTCACTTGGGTTTTGGTTTAATGTAGGCTCGCGTGATGAAACAGAGAAAAACTCCGGAATAAGCCATTTTCTTGAGCACATGTTTTTCAAGGGAACGAAAAAGCGTTCTGCTAAAAGAATATCGGAAGAAATTGAATCACTAGGCGGCTACTTAAACGCATTCACTTCTAAAGAACACACTTGTTTTTATGGAAGAGGATTGAACGCTCATATCGAAAAGACATTTGAAGTCCTATCAGATATGGTTCAGAACTCGGTTTTCAATCCAAGGGAAATAGAAAAAGAATCCAAAGTAGTTATTGATGAGCTTTACGATATTGAAGATTCACCGGACGAACTGATTTTCGATAAGTTTGAAAGCAACACATTCGCCGGAAATCCAATTGGAATGCCGATCATCGGAACCGAAAAAAACCTTCGTGCTTTCAAACAAAAAGATTTGTTAAAGTACATTGAAGAAAATTATACATTAGATAGATTCATGATTGTTGCGTCCGGTAATGTTGATCATAATGAAATTGTAAAGTACGCTAAGAAATATATCACCAGAGACTATAGACCGAGCAACGATAAAATTAGAACTATTTCGATGCAGCCTTCGAAAGATCTTTTTGTTGAAAAGGAAACCCAGCAAGTTCATTATATTCTTGGCAAGCCAACTTACGGTTACAAAGATTTACGCCGAATTTCCGTTGCTGTACTTTCTCACATTTTGGGTGAGGGAAGCAGCAGTCGCCTATTCCAAAAAGTTAGGGAAGAGAATGGAATTGCTTACCAAATCAACACTTTTCTCAATTCCTTTTTTGATATATCCACCTTCGGAGTTTATCTTTCGACTAACGAAAAATCGGTTTCCAAAGCCCAGAAGCTGATTTTTGAGGAATTGGAAAAGATTAAGCAGAAAAAAGTTAATGCTGCCGAGCTCGATAGAGCAAAAGAATACTTGGTCGGCAATATGCTAATGAGTTTGGAAGGCACAACTAACCGGATGATCCGCATGGCGCATCAGATGATTTACTTTGGTAAAATTATTCCGGTTGAAGAAACAGTTAAGAAAATTTACAAAGTTACAAAGGAAGACATTCGCGATCTTTCTAATGAATTATTCGGAGACTCGAGTTTAACAAATAAATTTGGCGAGTTTGAAAGTTGTTCGCTTACAAGAGTAATTTTATCTCCAAAAAATTTATTGCTTAGAAAAGCATAGTAAAAGGAAAAGATATGCCGACAATTACTATTGACGGAAAACAAATAGAATTTAAGCAAGGTCAAACAGTTATCGAAGTTGCACGCGAAGCTGGTGTTGAGATTCCACATTTTTGTTATCATCCAAAACTTTCCGTTAGCGGAAACTGCCGTGTTTGTCTTGTAGAAATTGAAAAGATGCCAAAGCTTGCAATCTCTTGCGCAACACTTGCAGGTGATGGAATGGTTGTTCATACAAATTCTACAAAGACTTTGGAAGCAAGAAATGCGGTGATGGAATTTATCCTCATCAACCATCCGCTTGATTGCCCAATCTGCGATGAAGCCGGCGAATGTAAACTTCAAGATTACGCTTACGCACACAGCCGCGGAGAAAGCCGCTTCGAAGAAATTAAAAACAGAAAAGAAAAACGCGTTCAACTTGGACCAAGAATAAAATTTGACGGCGACCGATGTATTTCATGTTCACGCTGTATTAGGTTCTCTGATGAAATTGCAAAATCAAACCAGCTTACATTTGTAAACCGCGGCGATAAAGTTACAATCTCAACATTCCCGGGTGAATCGTTTGATAATCCTTACTCGATGAACACTGTGGATATTTGTCCGGTTGGCGCGTTAACCAACAACGACTTCCGTTTCAAATCCCGCGTTTGGGAAATGTCTTTCACAAACTCAATTTGTGTTGGCTGCGCGCGAGGATGCAATACGGAAATTGGCGTTCGCAATAATGAAATTTTGAGATTAACACCACGCCAGAATGAAGAAGTAAACAGTTTCTGGATGTGCGACAACGGAAGATTAAGCACTTTCAAAAATGTTAATGCTGATGATAGAATTGATGGAACTTTCGTTCGCAAAGAAGGACAGCTTCAAAAAGTAAGCTGGGATGAGGCTTTAGAAGTTGCAGCGAAAAGTCTAAAAGAATATAAGAGCAACGAAATCGCTTTCGTTGGTTCTGCTTTTGCTACATGCGAAGATAATTTTGTTCTGTTGAAACTTGCCAAGCAATTAAACGTTACCAGCGTCGATTTTGCAAGACATTCTGTCGCTGACGATCAAGATGATATTTTAATTCGTGAAGATAAAACGCCCAACACAACCGGAGCCGAATTAGTTATTGCTAAATCCAACGGTGCGAAGCTGGAAGGAATTTATCGTTTGATTAAAGAAGGAAAAGTTAAAACACTTTTTGTAATGGAAGATGATCTTGGTGCGTTGAGTGAAGAATGGGAACAGGCGCTTGGAATGTTAGATCTGTTAATTGTTACAGCAACAAATTCAAGTAAAACAACTGCGCTTGCAGATATAGTTTTTCCGGCGGCATCGTATGCTGAGAAGCATGGAACGTTTGTAAACTTCCAGGGAAGAGTGCAGCGCATCCGTCCGGCAGTTTCACTTGATGAAATGGACCGCGCTCTTGATGGAATGAACATGAGCCGCTGGGATAAGTTTGGAACCAAGTTCGACAAATGGAACCAAGGACGTAAGCATGACGCTAAACCAAGCTGGAAAATTTTAGCTCAGCTTTCATCTCATCTTGGTGGAAAAATAAAATACGAAATGGCTGAAGAAGTATTTGATGAAATTTCAAATTCGGTAGATGCATTCAAAGGATTAGATTACGATATGATTGGTGAGTTGGGTGTTCAACTCAAGATTTTAAACTCTGAGTCGCGGCTTGCCACGACGAAGAGTCTGTAAACAAGAACATTGGGATTCTTCTTCCCGCTATGCGGGACTCAGAATTTAAGGAGTTGTTAACTAATGAGTATTTTGGAAGTTATAATAATCGCACTCATCAAAATTGTATTGATTGTAGTTTTGATGCTGCTTTCAGTTGCTTACACGGTTTACTTTGAAAGAAAAATTGCCGCGTGGGTGCAAAACCGTAAAGGTCCAAACAGAGTTGGATGGCTCGGTTTGCTTCAGCCATTTGCGGATGTATTCAAACTTCTTTTGAAAGAAGACATTATTCCGGAAAAAGCTAATAAAATTTTGCACACACTTGCGCCGTTTATTGCTTTATTTGTTGCGTTCGCCACTTATGCGGTAATTCCAATTGGTTCGGCTGTAGAAATTTTTGGTTACAAAATTAATTTAGTAGTAGCGGATGTTAATATTGGAATACTTTACGTACTTGCTTTAACATCGCTTGGAGTTTACGGAATTACATTTGCCGGCTGGTCAAGCGGAAGTAAATATTCTTTGCTTGGCGGTATCCGTTCTTCCGCACAAATGATTTCTTACGAAGTCTCGATGGGCTTTTCAATTGCCGGTGTAATAATGCTTTCGCAATCGCTTAGTCCGCTAAAGATTGTTGCATCGCAATACGGATTTATGTGGAATGCTTTTATTCAGCCTATTGGGTTTATTACTTTTTTGGTTTCTGCTTTTGCTGAAACAAACAGATTACCTTTCGATTTACCGGAAGCTGAACCTGAACTTGTTGGTGGTTATCATACTGAATATAGCTCATTCAAATTCGCGGGATTTTTCTTAGCCGAATATGCCAACATGATTGTGGCAAGTATGATGATAGTTACTTTGTATCTCGGCGGATATCAAATTCCATATATAGATAAACTTGGGCTCAATTCAACTTTGCTTGTGCTGTTGCAAATTGGTGCGTTCCTGTTAAAAGTAGCATTCTTTATGTTTTTCTTTATATGGGTTAGATGGAGTATCCCAAGATTCCGTTATGATCAGCTAATGGATTTAGGCTGGAAAGTGATGTTCCCACTTTCATTATTAAATATTCTTTGGGTCGCTGCATTAATAATGATTTTTGGATTCTAAAACCGGAAGGAATGAAATGGCTGAAAAGAAAAGATTAAATAACCTTACGTTTCTAGAAAAGATGTACATCCCGGAAATTGTCAAAGGATTGGCTTTGACATTGAGGCAGATGTTTTCTCCTAGTGTAACAATGCAGTATCCGGAAGTTAAGTTTGAGCCGCCGGCATCGTATCGCGGTCGTCCGGTTTTGGTTCAAGAGAGTACAGGAACTGAAAGATGTGTTGCGTGCGGATTGTGTTCGCGTGTTTGTCCGGCTCTTGCTATAGAAGTACAAGCTGCAGAAACTGAATTAGAGAAAGAAAGATTCCCTCAAAAATTTGAAATAAATATGCTCCGCTGCATCTTCTGCGGCTTCTGCGAAGAAGTTTGTCCTGAAGAAGCAATTGTTATGAGTAAAGATTACGAGCTGGTTTTTCAGAACCGCGAGAGTGCAATTTTTGGTAAAGACAAATTGTTAGTTCCGGTAGATGAATTGAAAGATAGAATAGAGTTTCTGAGAAAGTTTAAGAAGTAAAGACAATTTTTTTTTTGAAAGAAGGTTTGTAATGATCACTAAAACAAAAACACACGTTAAAATTCCAAGAGCAGATTGGGAGAAAATGAAAAAGAATCCAGCTCTTAGCGACTCTATAGAATTGATGGAAGATATGGTTGACTATAAAGCATCAAAGCTTGTAAAAGGAAAGGACATATCTATAGAACAATATTTGCAAAAACGTGGCTTACAAATTAATCATTAAGCCTTCTGCTCAGAAGGACTTGGATAAACTACCGGATAAAGAAGTTATTCGCCTAGCACCTAAGATTTTTCTCCTTTCGCAAGACCCAAGGACTATTGGCACTCAAAAGCTTACCGAGCAAGAAGGTTATAGGATAAGAATTGGAAATTACCGTGTCTTATATGAAATAGATGATTCAGCAAAATCTATTTTTGTTTTTAGAATTAAACACCGAAAAGAAGTTTATAAGAAGAAAAAGTGATAAAATTCTTGAAAGCCATTTTAGTGTTGTTCTGAGCCTGAGTCAAAGTATCAGCCCGCCAAACATGAGCGGGGTTTTTTTAGGAAAAATTTTGTACTTGCACATCAATCAAAGAATATTTTAGTTAGGTATAGCTAAAAACAAGTGGGCGGTAAAAGGGGCTCGAATGAAAACAAAACTTACAGTAATATTAATACTAATTACAATACAAGTAGCAATAGCTCAATGGATTTGGCAGAATCCTTTACCACAAGGTAATGCGATTTATGGTGTACATTTCGAAAACGCCCTGTTGGGGTGGATAGTGGGCGAGAATGGTACTATAAATAAAACTACAGATGGTGGAAAAACCTGGACATTGCAGTTAACTGGAACGAGCCAAAGTTTGACCGATGTAGTTTTTAATGATAATGAAAACGGATTTGTAGTTGGATCTGAAGGAGTAATTCTAAAAACTACAAACGGTGGAATAACTTGGTTACCCAAAAGCAGCGGTACTGAAAGCTCAATAAGTAGTATTACCTTTATTGATCGGAATAATTGTTTAGCTGTGGGTTCAGACGGTATAATTCTTAAGTCAACAGATGTCGGAGAAACATGGCAAAAGCAATTAACAAAGACAACTGAGCTACTGAGAGAAGTTAAATTCTTTGATGAAAAAAACGGCTTAATTGTTGGTTGGAAAGGAACAATTCTTAAAACACAAGATGGGGGTAAATCATGGGAATCTGCTTCGCAAGACTCGAATAAATATTTTTGTAGTATTCAATACATAGATAAAGATAATATTATTGTTGTAGGTTATCGTATAATCATTAGATCAAACGACGGAGGTAACTCTTGGTCTGAAGCAAAGTTTGAATTGCCACCAAACAGTCCAAGCACTGCCGGTTTGTTGAATAGTGTTTCCTTTGCTGACTCGCTAAATGGATTGACTGTTGGATTTAATACTCCAATTTATAAAACAACCGATGGAGGTCGTTCATGGACAAAAGTTAATACTGGATTTGTTGTTGGAACATGTTGGGAAGTGACATTTTTTGATAGTTCATTTGCATTCATCGTTGGAGATAACGGAACGATTTTAACTACAACGAATAGTGGTCAAACCTGGGCTGAATCTAGTCCGGGTTCTAGAGGTACCTTACTTTCTGTAAATTTTATTGACTCTAATTACGGATGGGCAGCAGGTTATATTAATTTAATACTGAACACAACAAACGGCGGGAAAGAATGGGTTCAAAGAAAAATTGATGGTATGACATGGCGCAGAGCTATTGCTTTTGTCACAAGAAAAAAAGGTGTTTCGGTTGGATGGGAAAGTATTTATAGAACTACTGATGGCGGTTTAAATTGGCAACTAACTTATCAAAGTAGTCTTAGAGAGATGTTTGGAATTGCCTTTTCGGATTCAAATAACGCTATTGCAGTTGGGAGAGGTATTTTAAGAACAACTGATGGTGGAAAAACTTGGTTTGATATAACAACAGATCAAAAAGCTCTGTTGTTTGGAGTAACTTTCATTGACAAAATGGTTGGATTTATTGTTGGGGCTTATGGAGTGATATTAAAAACTACAAATAGCGGTGAAACCTGGGAACCTCAAAATAGTGGTTCAAAGAATACTCTTAACAGCGTATCATTTACTGATAGGAATAATGGAATAACAGTTGGTGAATTTGGTACTATACTTAAAACAACCGACAGTGGAAGCTCTTGGCAACAAGAAATAAGTAACACAAATACTGCATTAAGCAGCGTATCTTTTGTAAAAGTAAATAGTGTAGCAGCAGTAGGAGCTGGTGGTTTAATCATTCGATCAACAGATGCTGGTAGAAGTTGGGTACAACAGAAAAGTGGAACACGCGATAATTTGTATGGAGTTTCTTTCATTTCTAAAGATGAAGGATATGTTGTTGGGGCTAATGGCACTATTTTGAAAACTACAAACGGGGGCATCACTTCTGTTGATGTTAAAGTCGAGCAGACAATTCCATCTGAGGTTTCCCTCTCTCAAAACTATCCCAATCCATTCAACCCAAGCACAACGATAAATTATACAATCCCTAAAAGTTCTCACGTTACACTTAAAGTCTACGATTTGTTAGGAAGAGAAGTCGCGACGCTTGTTGATGAATACAAACCAGCCGGTTCATATGTAAAGACGTTGCATGCAACGTCTCTACCGAGCGGTGTTTATTTTTACAGATTGCAAGCTGGAAACTTTACCCAAACAAAGAAATTTATTTTAATGAAATAACGGCAGATCGAATCTGTTTCTATTTCTTATTCTTTATTTGTTTGATAATACTCGTTGCCGGTTTATCAGAATAAACTATTACATCATTAATAATCACATTTGCAATCGGGTCAGGGTTCAGCAGCTTTAGTTTGAGCTGATGTTTTCCTAATGGTAGCCGGTATTTGCTAAACATTTCCGTATGGCGTGTTTTGAAATTATAGGGAAGTGAAATTGTATCTTTTTTCCCATCGAGATCGGCTTCCAATTTGAAGACATAATTGGTGAAAGTAATCTTATCATTCATTTCCGAATATGAGCCTGTTACTACAACTCCATTCCCTTCAAAATTATGAACGACTGAATCTTTTAATACAGTGCCAGCCCAGCCGCCCCATTTGCGGGCAACCGGAACCATACCTTCAAAGGATTTTTCAAATCTAACTGGTTTGGGAGTTTGATACGTTATAGTTACTAATCCGTTGTTCTCCGAGCCGCCGTTTTTCTTAATCATTTCTAAAGCGTGTTTGTATCCAACAGAATAAACATCGTTCAAAGAATAAGTTGTGTATTTGAAATCCATGTCTTCAACTTCATGTAAATTCTTTTTCCAAGTATCATGAATTTTATTGTAGCCAAGAACTGTTCCTAATATTCCGGCAGCAGAAGCAGGATTGCAATCAGAATCTTGCCCGCATCTGGCAGCAAGATCCATTGTTAATCCCAAATCACCTTTGCCGTAAAGGAGACCAATAACGATGTAAGCGGAATTAATACGTGCATCAATATTAAATGCGGTAAAAACTCCATCAGGACATCCGGTGTCTTCCGTCCATTTCTTTTGGACTTCAAACCAGTTTGCTTTCCAATCGTTAGGATATTTTTTGTGCCATCGGATTACATCGTTGATGCATTGATAAAAGTGACTTTGCTTTGGAATGGATTTTAATGCTTCCGTAACAATGAAGTTTATGTTGTTTGAAGCGAAAGCAAGACTGTACATTGAAGCAACATAAACGCCGCCGTACCAACCTTCGCCGTAATTCATGATGTGTCCAACTTTGTCGCAAACTTCCGAAGCTGAATTCGGCATTCCCGGAGACATCAGTCCGGCAAAGTCAGCTTCAATCTGAAAATCAATACAATCAGCGTGAGGATTGTTAAGCCAGTAGCCGGATTGCGGCGGAATAATCCCTTGCATCATATTGTAGCGTGCGGCTTGGTTCGCGTGCCATAAAGGATAATCGGCATAAGCAAAAGCCTTTGCAAATGAATCAACAGGTGCGTCTATACCATATTTTTCAATTACATCAACAAAAGTTAGGTCCATGTAAATATCATCATAAAGACCCGGTTCATTTTCGTACCACCATTTTATATAACCATCCTGCCAAGGAATATTTTGATAGTCTTGAATCATCGTTCCTTGAAATTTGAATTCTGTTGGTCCACCGTAGGTAACGCCAATTACTTGTCCGGCCCAACCGCCTTTTATTTTATCCAAAAGTGTTGAGGTGCTTAATTTTATTGCTTTCTTATCGAATAATTTTGCTTGTGCGGAAATAGATATAGTTGTGAGCAGCAGAATGTTTATAAAAATTTTTCTCATTTCTTGTTTACTCCGTAGAATGAAAGAACTCATTTAATATATAAAATTGTTTTTCAAGACAACAACCGTCAAAATATATTGGCGTAAAAATGCTACCATGGTTACATTCGAGTAAGTAAGTTTAATACTATCATTTATTGTTGAGAAGAATTTTATTAGCTTACTAACAACCATTTGGGGGATGACCCATGTTTTCGAAAATCCTATCCGGTGCTACAATTGGAATAGACGCTTATCTTGTAGAAGTAGAAACTCACAGCGAAAATAATCTTCCCTCAGTTACAATTGTTGGATTGCCGGATAACGCAGTAAAGGAAAGCCGCGAGCGCGTTTCTGCCGCAATTAAAAATTCCGGAATTACATTACCTCACAAGAAGATTACAGTTAATCTTGCACCCGCAGATATAAAGAAAGAAGGCAGTTCGTTCGATCTCCCGATTGCAATTGGAATACTTGAAGCGACGGAAATACTAAGTTCCGGGCTTTTAACAGATACAATTTTTCTTGGGGAGCTTTCGTTAGATGGAACATTAAGAAAAGTTAAAGGTGGTTTACCAATTGCTGTTGAAGCAAAGAGAAAAGGAATTAAGAGAATAATTTTACCTGCTGATTCTGTCCGGGAAGCTTCCATCGTTGAAGGTATCAAAGTCTATGGATTAGAAACGCTGAATGATGTAATCAAATTTTTGAATGGAGAAGGGGAATTCCAATCTTACATTTCGAATAAAGAAGAATTGTTTGCGCATGTTAATGATTACATTCTCGATTTTGCCGACGTGAAAGGGCAAGAGAATGTAAAACGGGCTTTAGAAATTGCAGCTGCGGGTGGGCATAACATTATAATGATTGGACCGCCCGGAAGTGGAAAGACAATGCTGGCAAAAAGATTCCCCTCTATTCTCCCACCGCTAACTTTTGAAGAAGCGCTCGAAACAACAAAGATTCATTCTGTTGCTGGAATATTAGCAAAGGATAAGGCGATAATTACCGAGCGTCCTTTCCGGAGTCCGCACCATACAGTAAGCGATGCCGCGCTAATCGGAGGCGGTTCGTTTCCTCGCCCCGGAGAAGTTTCTTTTGCTCATCATGGAGTTCTTTTTTTAGATGAATTGCCGGAATTCAAAAAAAATGTTTTGGAAGTTATGCGCCAGCCTCTTGAAGATTACAAAGTAACAGTTAGCAGATCGAAAATGTCTATCGAATTTCCGGCGAATTTTATGCTTGCCGCTGCGATGAATCCTTGCCCGTGCGGATATTTCACCGATCCTAATCACGAATGCACTTGCAACACTCCGCTAATCCAAAAATATATGGCAAGGATTAGCGGACCTCTTTTAGACCGGATTGATATTCACATAGAAGTGCCGGCTGTAAAGTTTAACGAACTTGCTTCTAAAGCAAGCGGTGAAAAATCAACCGAGGTTCGGAGAAGAGTTGTAGGCGCGAGGGATATTCAGCAGAAAAGATTTGCCGGAATTAAGCATGTTTTCAAAAATGCTGATATGACTTCTAAAGAAATCAAAACATTTTGCCAACTAGATAAAGCGAGTGAAGATTTGCTTAAGATGGCGATGAACAAACTCGGCTTATCCGCGAGAGCATACGACAGAATATTAAAAGTAGGAAGAACAATTGCCGATCTTGAAAGCTTTGAGCAAATAAGAACTAATCACATCTCAGAAGCAATTCAGTACAGAAGTTTGGATAGAGAATTATGGGGACATTAGTATTTTTCAATGCAATATTATTGATGAGGTAAGGCTATGAATAAGTTCGTAGTTAATTTGAATACTAAACTTGAATCAATTAAAAAAGTTCAGGATGACTTAGAGTATTGGTCAGCACGCGAGTTGATGCCGCTGCTTGGTTATAAAGAATGGCGTAAGTTCGAAGGTGTGATTAATAAATCTCTCGATGCTTGTAAAGCTAGTGGACAGAAAATTGGAGACCATTTTGTCGGCTCCGCCAAAAAGGTATCTCTTGGTTCTGATGCAGAAAGAGAAATAAATGATTTTCTTCTTACAAGATACGCATGTTACTTAGTTGCCCAAAATGGTGATCCGCGCAAACAAGAGATTGCATATGCTCAGACTTACTTTGCAGTGCAAACAAGAAAACAAGAAATAAATGAACAACTTAGTTATGAGGATAAAAGATTAAAATCCCGGCGAAAGTTAAAGCAAACAGAAGAAAAAATTGAACAGACAGTATATGAACGAGGAATAAAATTGCCGGTCGAATTTGCTACATTCAAAGACAAACATATTAGAGCTTTATATGGTGGAATTGGGATTAAAGAACTTAAGAAAAAAAGGAACATTCCGGAGAAAAGAGCTCTTGCTGATTTTGATACAGATGTTGAATTACGTGCTAAAGATTTTGCTTTGGCGATGACAGACCATAACATAAAAGCAAAAGACTTAACCGGAAAACCAAAATTGGAGAAGGAAGTTGTAGAGAACAGTAAAGCAACAAGACAAGTACTATTAAAACGTGGAATTAAACCGGAAATATTGAAGCCGGAAGAAGACATAAAGCAGATAGAAAAAAGAAAAGCTAAAGAAAAAAAACTCCAGAACGGCAAAGCGAAACTTTTGAATTAATCATATTCCGGAAGCAATTCAGTACAGAAGCTGAGATAGAGAATTGTGAGGATATTGATTTTTCATGGTTTCAACATGGCAAAATTTTACACGAAAAAATGATTATGAATGAAATTGGAAATTATGTTGAGCATTGCTGATTAGAAATTCCAAATCGTTTGAGCACAGCTGATCATGGTTATTATGTTATTATGCCAAATCATACTCATGGAATTATAATAATAAATTCTGCCGGTACGCCAGATCGGGCATCTGTACAGAAACCATCTTTAGGACAAATCATTAATGAAGCGTATCTGATTCATCAACCTGTCGATATTTCATCTTTCCTCTGAGATTCTTAAAGATTTTCTATAAATTAAATTCAAAAGTCAACTTACTTCTCCAATAAATAAGGTGAACTGCTATGAGCTTTACCAGAAGAGAATTTATTAAGACTGCCGGACTGGGAACAGTCGGACTTACTTTTCCAATTTTATTACCAATCGATGGTAAACAAACTAAGCGGCCGAATATATTATTTATAATGAGCGACGACCATGCCGAGCAAGCAATTAGCTGTTACAGCAAAGCTCTCATCAATACTCCCAACATCGACCGAATTGCGAATGAAGGAATAATGTTTAAGAACAGCTTTGTTACAAATTCAATTTGTGGACCAAGCAGAGCAACAATGCTTACAGGAAAGTATAGCCATAAAAATGGATTGAGAGATAACCGCGATGCTTTTAATGGTGAACAGATGACTTTTACAAAGCTGCTTCAAAAAGCGGGATACAAAACTTATATGATTGGAAAATGGCATCTTGTAACAAATCCCACCGGCTTTGATGACTGGCAGGTGTTAATCGATCAAGGTGAATATTATAATCCGATATTCATTGAAAATGGAGTTAATAAAAAATATACAGGCTATACAACCGATATTATCACCGATAAAGCTCTTGAGATACTCGAAAAGCGGGATACTGAAACTCCGTTTTGCATGCTGGTACATCATAAAGCGCCTCACCGCAATTGGATGCCTAACTCAAAGCATCTAGATGCCTACGATAATAAAGATTTGCCGCTGCCGGAAACTCTTTTTGACGATTATAAAAATCGGCAGGCAGCAAAAGAAGCCGACATGAGAATAGATGACATGTATTTGGGTCACGATCTGAAACTTAAAGAAGGTGATTTCGAAAAAGAAACAGGTACAGGAGGCAATAAAGAGTTTGCGCCAAATGCCGATGACTCCTGGCAAAAAACTTATGAGAGCTTAACCGAACAGCAAAAGAAACTTTGGGATGCTCACTATGACCGCATCAGTAAAAAATTTAAGGAAGATAATTTACAAGGTAAAGATTTAACCGAATGGAAATATCAGCGTTACATTAAGGATTACCTAAGCTGCATTCTTTCTGTTGATGAAAACGTTGGCAGGCTTCTCGATTATCTTGATAAGCATAACCTGGCAGATGATACAATTGTAATTTATACATCTGATCAAGGATTTTATCTTGGCGAGCACGGCTGGTACGATAAAAGATTTATGTATGAAGAATCTCTTGGTATGCCACTCGTTGTTCGTTATCCCAAGGAAATTAGACCCAATCAAGTTTCGGAAGAGATGGTGCTCAATCTCGATTTCGCTCCAACATTTTTGGATTTTGCGGGAGTTAATGCTCCTCAAGAAATGCAGGGTGAATCCTTTCGCCCAATTCTTAAAGGAAAGACACCGAATGATTGGCGGACTTCGATGTACTATCACTATTATGAATATCCTCACGGCTGGCATGATGTTAAACGACATTACGGCATTCGAACCGAGCGTTACAAGCTTATCCATTTTTATAATGATATAGACACATGGGAATTGTACGATTTGGAAAAAGATCCTAATGAATTAAACAATCTTTACACTGATCCGGCTTACAAAGATGTATTAAATGAATTGAAAACTGAACTTAAAAAGCTTCAGGAAAAATACGGCGATACAAATCCATTAGAGAAATAGAATTTGGGAAAGCCATTCTCCATAATTGCCAAGCCGATTGGTCCAATTTGCAATATTGATTGCAAGTATTGTTTTTACCTGGATAAGGAAAAGCTTTATCCGGAAGAAAAGTCTTGGAAGATGAGCGATGCAATGCTGGAGAATTATATAAGGCAATACATTGAAAGTCAGCCAGCCGGTTTGGTTCAATTTTTATGGCAGGGAGGCGAACCAGCATTGTTAGGTTTATCTTTTTATGAAAAAGCTTTGGAACTGCAAAATAAATACAGCAATGGAAAATATATCGAGAATGCTTTTCAAACAAACGGTATTTTGTTAGATGATGAGTGGTGCAAATTTTTTGCAGATCATGATTTCCTTGTCGGGATTTCTATCGATGGACCAAAGCAACTTCATGATTATTATCGTGTAAACAAAAAAGGTAAATCAACATTTGATTTAGTGCTGAGAGGAATTGATTATCTGAAAAAGCATACTGTAAGATTTAATACCCTTACTGTTGTAAATCGGAAAAATTCGTATTACCCGCTTGAGGTATATGAGTTCCTTAAAGAAATTGGAAGCGAATTCATGCAGTTTATTCCTGCCGTGGAAAAGAAAAATATCGAAGGAATAACTATCGGAAGTACTGTTGATCTGCAAAATCTAAATTCAATTGTAAGTGATTGGTCGGTTGAGCCGGATCAATATGGAAATTTTCTGTGCGAAATCTTTGATTCATGGGTGAAGAAAGATGTAGGCCAATATTTTGTACAAAGTTTTGATGTAGCTTTAGAAAGTTGGTGCGGAGTTCCCCCGAGCTTATGTGTCGTTGCCGAAACGTGCGGTAATGCCTTAGCAATTGAGCATAACGGCGATTTGTTTTCGTGCGATCATTACGTCTTTCCCGAAAATTTATTAGGTAATATTTCAGTTGTGTCAATCGGTTTACTTGCTGTGTCGGAACAGCAGGAAAAATTCGGCAGAGACAAAAAAGAGAAACTTCCTGGATATTGTTTAAAATGCGAGTATAAATTTGCCTGCAATGGCGGTTGTCCTAAAGAACGTTTTATAACTACACCCGAAGGCGAAGCTGGATTGAACTATCTGTGCAGCGGTTATAAAAAGTTTTTTGAACACATTGGACCATACATGAAATTCATGGTTAATGAATTAAACCAAAAACAACCTCCGTCAAATGTTATGAACTTATTCAGAACGGAAGAAATCTGGCAAAATTTTACACGAAAAAATGATTAAGCATGAAATTGAAAATTATGCAGAACAATGTCGGATAGTAATTCCGAATCATTTTAAATATGTTGTATTGGATTATAACGTTATTATGCCCAACCATATTTGGGGAATTATAATATTTTTGGGGAGCGTGTGAGAGAATTAGTGACTCACCTTACGCAAAAAGTTTTATCTCGGTGTAACTCAGTGACTCCTCTGTGGCACTCTGTGTAAAAAAGAAATATCACAAAGAAACAGAGAGCAAATACAGAGAATCACAGAGAATCACAGAGAAAAGATATTATTCTGATTCTTGCGTTAGGTGAATTAGTAAATAGAAAGCATCCGCAAGGTCAATTTCAAATTAATTTGGAGCTTGGAAGTTTAGCTCCAGGAATTTACCTTATCCTGATTCGCGGTTTATTAAACCTTTCCAAAAAGATTTTAGTTGTCAGATGATAATACACATGCATAATTATGCACGGAAATGGAAAAATATTTATGGATATTCAAAAAAGTCTTGACAACTAAATTTTCATCGGCTATATTCGCAACAAGTTAAATACCTATGAAAGACACAAATAGAAATATGGCACAACCAATAGCTATTCCACTGGAAGCGACCTGCAACCACGTGTCTTCAACTTATAACCTTTCTTCAGAAATCATTCTTTTAGGGATTATTAACATTCTAGTGCTTCTAGGAATTATTATTCTATTCTAGAATAACTGGTCAATCCCAAATCTAAAAACAAAATATAATTGGATCGGGATTGACCGAAACCCAAGAGTTATATCTGAGGACTATAATTGGAGAATTATGCGTTCAGATTTAATCAAAAAAGGTTTTGACAAAGCTCCGCACAGAAGCTTACTGAAAGCAACCGGCGTTATTAAGAGCGATGAAGATTTCAAAAAACCATTTATTGGCGTCTGCAATTCCTATATAGATTTAATTCCCGGGCATGTGCATTTACAAGAATTCGGCAAGCTGATTAAAGATGCAATTCGCGAAGCCGGCGGTGTTCCGTTCGAATTCAATACTATTGGTGTTGATGACGGAATTGCGATGGGGCATTTGGGAATGCGCTACTCATTAGCCAGCCGCGAGTTGATAGCTGATTGTGTTGAAACTGTTGTTGAAGCTCACCGTTTAGATGGTATGATCTGCATTCCTAACTGTGATAAAATCGTGCCCGGTATGTTAATGGCGGCAGTTCGTGTTGATGTGCCTACAATATTTATTTCCGGTGGTCCAATGAAATCCGGTCGTTTGCCGAGTGGCGAAAAAGTTGATTTGATTTCTGTGTTCGAAGGTGTTGGTCAATTTAGCTCGGGAACAATTAACGAAGAGAGATTAAAGCAATTGGAAGATTTTAGTTGTCCGTCTTGCGGCTCATGTTCCGGAATGTTTACAGCTAACTCAATGAATTGTTTGTGCGAAGCATTGGGAATGGCTCTCCCCGGAAATGGAACAATACTCGCATTAGACCCCAAACGAAAAGAACTCGCAACCTCCGCAGCAAAACAAATTCTCCAATTAGTAAATGATGATTTAAAACCAAGCAACATTTTATCTCTCAATTCTTTCAAGAATGCTTTCTCACTTGATCTTGCGATGGGTGGAAGTACAAATACAATTCTTCACACATTAGCAATTGCAGAAGAAGCCGGAATTGAGCTTGATCTTAATATGTTGAATGAACTTTCTGCTAAGACACCTTACATATGCAAAGTTAGTCCGGCAACCAAAAATGTTCATATAGAAGATGTTGATAGAGCCGGTGGAATTTCGGCAATCTTAAAAGAATTAACAAAATTAAACTTGCTTGATGAAAGCGCCCCGACAGTAACCGGAAAAACTTTGGGCGAAAATATTTCTTCAGCATCAATAAAAGATGAAACTGTAATTCGTACTGTTGAAAATCCATATTCTAAAACCGGTGGACTTGCAGTACTGTTTGGTAACTTAGCTCCTAATGGTGCGATTGTAAAAACCGGCGCGGTTGATGAAAAGATGATGAAGTTTTCCGGACCAGCAAAAATTTATGAATCTCAAGAAGAAGCCGTAGAAAAAATTCTTAAAGGAGATGTTAAAGCGGGTGATTGTGTAATCATTCGTTACGAAGGACCGAAAGGTGGACCCGGAATGCCGGAAATGTTAACTCCAACCGGCGCAATTATGGGAATGGGATTAGGCGATAGAGTTGCTCTCATTACCGATGGAAGATTTAGCGGTGGTACACGCGGAGCTTGCATTGGTCACGTTTCTCCGGAAGCGGCTGAACGGGGACCAATTGCGGCAGTTCATAGCGGTGATATTATCACGCTCGATATTCCAAACAGAAAATTGAATGTAGAACTCAGCGATGAAATAATTACGGAACGTATTGAAGCGCTTCCGGAGTTCGAACCAAAAATTAAAAAAGGTTATTTAGCGCGTTACTCTCGTATGGTAACAAGCGCAAACAAAGGTGCAGTTTTAAAAACTAATTTCTGAAAGGTCTTTTATGAAAAATAGTGGACAGGTTCTTACAGGTGCAGACATATTCTTTGAATGCTTAAGGCAAGAAAAAGTTGAATATGTATTTGGCTATCCTGGCGGAGCGGTATTAAAAATATATGAACATTTATATGATGTTGATTTCTTGAAACACATTCTTGTTCGTCACGAGCAAGGTGCGGTTCACGCGGCAGAAGGTTACGCTAAAGCCTCAGGCAAAGTTGGTGTTGTGCTTGTAACTTCAGGTCCCGGAGCGACAAATACAGTAACTGGAATTGCTGATGCATACATGGACTCGGTGCCGATTGTGGTTTTCACAGGACAAGTTTCATCTCATCTAATTGGCAACGACGCATTTCAAGAAGCCGATATTGTTGGAATTACCCGCCCGATTACAAAACATAATTTTCTTGTGCGTGATGTAAAAGAACTTGCGGCAACTATTAAGAAAGCGTTCTTCATTGCATCAAGCGGAAGACCTGGACCAGTTGTTGTTGATTTACCGAAAGATGTTATTGCAGCAAAATGCCAGTTCACTTATCCGGAAGAAGTTGATTTGCGCGGATACAAGCCAAACTACAAAGGTCATACTAATCAAATTAAAAAAGCTGCTGAAGTTATTTCAAAAGCGAAGAGACCTTTGCTTTATGTTGGCGGCGGTGTAATCATGTCCGGCAGTTCGGAAGAACTAAAAATATTCGCACGAGAAAATAAATTACCGGTTACGATGACATTACAAGGTTTGGGCGCTTATCCGGGAACAGATGAGTTATCACTTGGCATGTTAGGAATGCACGGAACATATTGGGCAAACAGAGCGGTTGATAGCTGTGACGTTTTAGTTTCGCTCGGCGCACGCTTTGATGACCGCGTTACCGGAAAGGTTGATACATTCTGTACAAAGGCATATAAGATTCATGTTGATATTGATCCGACAGCGATAGATAAAAACGTTGTTGTTGATCTTCCGATAGTTGGAGATGTAAAACATGTTCTTGCGGAACTTGCTGCAGAGATGACAACTAAACCGGATACAAGTGCTTGGCTTGCTCAAATAGATGAGTGGCGCGAAGAATGCCCGCTTAGTTACGAAGACAAAGATGGAAAACTTAGAACAGAATTTGTTATAGATAGAATTTGCGAAAAGACAAATGGCGATGCTGTGATTGTTACAGATGTTGGTCAACATCAAATGTGGACGGCACAACATTACAAATACAACAACCCGCGTTCTAACTTAACAAGCGGAGGATTGGGAACGATGGGCTTCTCGCTTCCGGCTTCTATTGGCGCTGCGTTTGCTGTTCCGGATAGAACAGTTGTTTCTATCAGCGGCGACGGTGGTTTCCAGATGAACATTCAAGAACTTACTACCGCTGTGGCTAACAAATTGCCTATCAAAATTTTTATCATCAACAATTCTTTTCTTGGGATGGTGAGACAATGGCAAGAATTATTTCATGCGGAGAAATTTAGTTTTACAGATTTAGGCGCGAGCAATCCGGATTTTGTAAAAGTCGGCGAAGCATTCGGAATTGAATCTTACTCAACAAGCGATCCAAAAGAAGTTGATGGTCTTTTAGATAAAGCGCTTGCAGTTAAAGACAGACCCGTTCTTATTGAGTTCAGAGTTGTAAAAGCCGATATGGTTTTCCCGATGATTCCATCCGGCGCTTCAATTTCCGACATGATGGTTAAGAGATTAAATCCAAAGAGGATGACATAAATGAAACACACAATTTCCGTTTTAGTAGAAAATCATTTTGGCGCGTTCGACCGTGTTGCGACTATGTTCAGCGGAAAAGGTTTTAACATCAGAAGTATTTCGATTGGTGAAACCGAGATTGAAGAAATCTCCCGCATGACGATTGTCACAGAAGGTGACGATCAGATCATTGATCAAGTTGTAAAACAGTTGAACAGATTAATTGACACAATTAAAGTTGTTGATCTTAGCGATGCACCGCGTGTTGAAAGAGAATTGGCGCTCATCAAAGTTTCAGTTCCCAAAGGTGCGATGGAAGAAATCAAAAACATTAACGACATCTTCCGTGGAAACATAGTTGACATCACAAATAAATCTTTGACAATTGAAGTTACTGGACCGCCGGATAAAATTGATGCGGCGATAAATCTTCTTTCCGCATTCGGAATAAAGGAAATAGCTAGAAGCGGTATTGTTGCTTTGAAGCGTGGTGAGCAAGTAAGAATTCTAAAAGAAAAAAATATAACAACATAAAAGAGGTAATGAAATGAAAGTTTATTATGACGCGGATGCAAATCTTGATCTTCTAAAAAATAAAAAAATTGCTGTGCTGGGTTTCGGCAGCCAAGGTCATGCGCACGCACTTAACTTAAAAGAGAGCGGAATGAATGTTAGCGTTGGTCTTCGTTCAGATTCTGCATCGGTTGAAAAGGCAAAAGCCGGCGGACTTGAAGTTAAATCTGTTGCTGATGCTGTGAAGTCTTCTGATGTTATTATGATTTTGTTGCCGGATCAAACTCAAAAATCTGTTTATGATTCTGAGATAGCTCCTAATCTCAAATCCGGTGATACACTTGCATTCGGACACGGCTTCAATATTCATTACAAACAAATCGTTCCTCCGGCAGATGTAAATGTGATGATGATCGCGCCGAAAGGTCCGGGACACTTGGTTCGCAGAACATACGAGCAAGGCAGCGGCGTTCCTTGCTTGATTGCAGTTGAACAAGACCCGAGCGGCAACACAAAAGATTTAGCGCTTGCATGGGCAAAAGGAATTGGCGGCGCGCGTTCCGGTGTTATTGAAACAAACTTTAAGAATGAAACTGAAACGGATTTGTTTGGCGAGCAAGCGGTTCTTTGCGGCGGCTCTGCGGAATTAATTAAAGCTGGATTTGAAACACTTGTTGAAGCCGGTTATCCACCTGAACTCGCTTACTTTGAATGTATGCACGAAATGAAATTGATTGTTGATCTCTATTACGAAGGAGGTCTCTCTCGCATGAATTATTCTGTGAGCGATACTGCAGAATATGGCGGAATGACTCGCGGACCAAGAGTGATTACATCCGAAACGAAAAAAGAAATGAAAAAGATTTTGGAAGAAGTTCAAAGCGGTCAATTTGCAAAAGAATTTATTGAAGAATACAATTCCGGTGCATCTAAGTTTAATCAGCTTAGAAAAGATAATAGAGAACATGGAATTGAAGTAGTTGGTGCAAAGTTGCGCAGCATGATGAGCTGGCTGGTTAAGAAGTAATTCTGAATCCCGACGTGTCGGGATGAAGAATCTCGAACTCATAAGTCAGAGATTCATTATCCAAAAAGAAAGATTTTTTTGTAAATGAAATAAAAGATTTTTTAACATTCTAATTAGGAGATTCTTCGCCCGGCATCTGCCGGACTCAGAATTAAAAGTGAGAATAATGTTTAAAATAGCTTTACTTCCCGGTGATGGAATTGGAGTTGAAGTTGCAGCTTCTGCAGTTCAAGTAATAAAAACTGTAGCGGAACATTTCCACACTGAAGTTGAATTCAAAGAATGTTTGATAGGCGGATGTTCTTACGATGCGCATGGAACTCCATTAACTGATGAAACGATTCAGACGTGTTATGATTCCGATGCGGTATTTCTTGGCGCTGTTGGCGGATACAAATGGGAATCGCTTCCACATAATTTGAAACCGGAAGCAGCGTTATTAAAACTTCGCAAATCTTTGGGATTGTACACGAATATCCGTCCGGCAAAAATTTACAAGCCGCTTGTAGATTCTTCTTCTTTGAAGAAAGAAGTTCTTGACGGTGTTGACTTTGTTGTCTTCCGCGAATTAACCGGCGGAATTTATTTTGGCGAGCCGCGCGGGTTTGATACAGAGCGCGGATTCAACACTATGGTCTATTCCAAAGAAGAAGTTGTACGTATCGCTCGTATGGCTTTCAAAGTTGCTCGCGAAAGAAAAAACAAAGTTATTTCTGTTGATAAAGCAAACGTTCTGGAAGTTTCTCAATTCTGGCGCAATGTTGTTCACGAAGTTCACAAAGATTTTCCGGATGTAGAACTTAACGACATGTATGTAGATAATTGCGCGATGCAAATAGTGCGCAACCCAAAACAATTTGATGTGATCTTAACTTCAAATTTGTTTGGCGATATTCTTAGCGACATAGCGGGAATGATAACCGGAAGTTTAGGAATGCTGCCATCAGCAAGTTTAGGAAGCAAATACGCTTTGTACGAGCCGGTTCACGGCAGCGCGCCGGATATTGCCGGACAGAACAAAGCTAATCCGCTCGCATCAATATCTTCTGTAGCGATGATGTTTACTTACTCATTCGAAATGAAAAAAGCCGGCGACTTAATTGAAGAAGCTATCAACAAAACTTTGGATGACGGTTACCGTACTGTTGATATTATGAGTGAAGGATGCAAGCTGGTTTCAACTGATAAAATGACCGAGCGCGTAATAGAAAATTTCAAAGAGATTTATCACAAACAAGGTTTAGGTGTTTTTACACTTTAACTTTTTTTAATGCTGAGTCCGGCAATTGCCGGAAGAAGCATCTCCTACTTTATTTTAAGTAAGAGAATTAACGTTTGAAAAATGCAAGAAAAAAATGCTGAGTAAATCTAATTAGGAGATTCTTCTCCCGCTGAATGCGGGATCAGAATTTAAAAGGAGAAAGACATGAGCGAAAAAATTATAATCTTCGACACAACATTGAGAGACGGCGAACAATCGCCAGGCGCATCGTTAAATGTTTATGAGAAACTAGAAATCGCTCGCCAGCTAGCAAAACTAAAAGTTGATGTTATAGAAGCTGGATTTCCGGTTTCCTCTCCGGCGCAATTTGAGGCAGTAAAAAGAATTGCTGATGAATCGGAAGTTATTATTGCCGGACTTTCACGCGCAAAAGAAATTGATATTAAAACCGCGTTCGATGCATTGAGAAACGCGAAGCATCCCCGCATTCATACTTTCAGCAGCACATCGGATTATCACATCCTTGGAAAATTTGGCGACAGCAAATATGGCGCTACGTTAGAAGAAAAACGTAAAACGGTTTTGAAGATGTCTTACGATGCAGTTGCTTACGCGAAAACTTATTGTGATGATATTGAATTTTCTGCCGAAGATGCCGGAAGAACAGACATAGGTTATTTAGCTGATATTATTGAAACAGCAATTGAAGCTGGTGCTACAACAGTAAACATTCCGGATACAACCGGTTACACTTTCCCATCAGAGTATGGTGCTAAGATCGCAGAGTTGAAGCGCAGAGTGAAAAATATTAATAAAGCAATCATAAGCGTTCACTGCCACAACGATCTTGGTCTCGCAGTCGCAAACTCAATAGCCGCAATTCAAAATGGTGCGCGTCAAGTTGAATGTACTATAAATGGAATAGGTGAACGCGCCGGAAATGCTTCGATGGAAGAAATTGCAATGGCGCTGAAAGTCCGTAAAGACATTTGCGATTTCTACACCGGATTAAATCACTCGGAAATTTATAACACCAGCAGAATGGTTTCCGGATTTACCGGAATTGTAGTGCAGCCGAATAAAGCTATTGTTGGTGAAAACGCGTTCGCTCACGAAAGTGGAATACATCAAGACGGAATGTTGAAGAACCGTGAGACTTATGAAATTATGACGCCGGAGACTGTTGGTGTTAACAAAACAAAAATTGTTTTGGGAAGACACAGTGGAAGGCACGGATTGAAATCCAGATTGATTGAACTTGGCTATCATCCGAGTGAAGATGAATTAGGAAAAGCTTATGAAGCGTTTTTGGAAATCGCTGATAAAAAGAAAGAAGTGTTTGATGACGACTTGCGAGTGTTGATGGGTGATGAAATTTATAAAGAAGAAGAATTGTACGAACTGAAATACATGCACGTTAACGCCGGCACCGGAACAATTCCTACAGCAACAGTTCAAATTCATTCCGGAGATAAAATTGTGCAAGAATCTTCTCCCGGCGATGGACCGGTTGATGCAGTATTCAATGCAATTGAACGGGCACTTGGAATTAAGCCAACTGTTGAATCGTACAATGTACGTTCGGTTACTTCCGGCAGACAGGCTCTCGGCGAAGCAATCGTGAGAATCCGCGAAGGAGAAAAATCGTTTAACGGAAGAGGAACTTCAACAGATATTATTGAGGCAAGTGCCAAAGCATATTTGCAAGCTATAAATCACTATCTGGTTTTTAACGAAATCAAACTTGAAGTTTTTGAAAAAGAAGAAATGGTTAAATAGTAAAGGAAGAATTATGGGAATGACAATAACAGAAAAAATTTTGGCTAAAGCCGCAAAACGCGCAAACGTAATTCCTGGAGAAAGCGTTTGGCTTGATGTTGATGTGTTAATGACGCACGATGTTTGCGGACCACCAACAATCGCGATCTGGAAAAAAGAATTTGGTGAGCAAGCTAAAGTTTGGGATAAACAAAAACTTGTAATCTTTCCGGATCATTACATCTTCACAAAAAATGTACACGCAAACCGTAACGTAGATATACTTCGCCAGTTTGCTGCCGAGTATGATCTTCCAAATTATTATGATGTAGGAACAGAACGCTATAAAGGTGTTTGCCACATCGCGCTCGCGGAAGAAGGTTATAATGTTCCGGGTACAGTCTTGTTTGGAACTGATTCTCACACATGCACAAGTGGCGCGTTTGGAATGTTTTCTACCGGTGTTGGAAATACTGATGCTGCGTTCATTCTTGGTACCGGAAAAATTTGGGAGAAGATTCCGGAGTCAATCAAATTTACATTTAACGGAAAGATGCCCGAGTATCTAACCGCAAAAGATTTGATTCTTCAAATTCTCGGAGACATCACTACCGATGGCGCAACTTACCGTGCAATGGAATTTGACGGCGAAGCAATTTCCGGAATGAACATGTTGGAAAGAATGACGCTGACTAACATGGCTATTGAAGGGGGCGGAATGAATGGAATAATTGCCGTTGATGATGTAACGAGAAATTATCTAAAAGAAATTGGTGTAACTCAGTACGAAGAATTTACAAGCGATGCCGACGCCGTTTATCATTCAAAATATACTTACGATGTAACCAAACTGGAACCAACTGTTGCAAAGCCTCACAGTCCGGATAACCGCGCAACTGTTAGAGAAGTGGAAGGGACAAAAATTACGAAAGCTTACGTTGGTTCTTGTACCGGCGGAAAGATCACCGACTTTCAGTACGCGGCAAAATTATTGCTCGGACAAAAAGTGAAAGTGACAACATTTATTGTTCCGGCAAGTACGCAAGTCGCAAAGCAATTGGAAGAAGAAACAATCAGCGGAATTTCACTTAAAGAAATTTTTGTGAATGCCGGATGTACGATTGCTGAATCATCTTGTGCCGCTTGTTTAGGCGGACCATCGGACACGATTGGCAGAAGTAGTGATGGCGATGTTGTAGTCTCAACAACAAACAGAAACTTTCCGGGAAGAATGGGAAGTAAAGCATCACAAGTTTATTTGGCTTCTCCGTTAACAGTTGCCGCAAGTGCAGTCACCGGAGAATTAACTGATCCAAGAAAATTTTTATAAAAGCCTCCACCTAAATCCTCCTCCAAGGGAGAAGGAATTTTAAAAGGAAAGAAATATGGAAAATATAATTACAGGCAAAGCTTACGTACTTGGCGATAACATTGATACAGATCAGATTATTCCGGCGGAACATTTGGTTTACAGTACGAGCGATCCGGAAGAATTAAAAAAGTATGGACACTTCGCACTTTCAAGTGTACCCATTGAGAAAGCCGGATTGCCGCAAGGTAAAACACCATTTATTGTTGGCGAGAATTATCAGTCGGAATACAAAGTAGTGATTGGCGGTTCAAACTTTGGATGCGGCTCTTCGCGTGAACACGCTCCGCTCGCTTTGCAAGTTGCCGGAGTGAAAGCAATCATTGCAGAATCTTACGCACGCATTTTCTACCGAAATTCAGTTGATGGCGGCTTCTTAATCCCTTTCGAGGGAAATGAGAAATTGAACGACAAAATTAAAACCGGTGATGAAGTTGAAGTTGACTTAAATGCTAACACAATCAAAAATTTAACAAGCGGAAATGAATATCAGCTTCGTCCGCTTGGAAGTGTTTACGATATTGTGAACAGCGGCGGCTTATTTAACTACGCCCGCGAAAATAAAATGATCTGAGCAAGAAATAATTTTATCCAGTTACTCATTCTACACGCAAAATATTTTTTGCCACAAAGTCACTAAGGCACAAAGGAAAAACATAAAAATTTATTTGCTTATTCAAGACTTCTTAGTGCCTTTGTGTCTTAGTGGCGAAGTTAGCCGACTATATATGTAACATGAGTTATTTAATAGTTTTTAGATTTGTTTTTAAGTAAAGGAATTTTGGATGGAACCGAAACTAATAGAACTTTTTGATACCACACTTCGCGACGGAACACAAGGCGAAGCTGTTAGCTTAACTGTCCGCGATAAAATCATGATTGCACAAAAGCTCGATGATTTTGGCATTGATATTATTGAAGGCGGCTGGCCGGGCAGCAATCCGCGTGATGCAGAGTTTTTTAGTGAGATTAGAAATGTGAAACTGAATCACGCAAAGATGTGCGCGTTCGGTTCTACTGCTAGGTATCCGGATAAAATTGAAACTGATGCGAATTTGATTGCATTGCTTAAAGCGGAAACTCCCTACGTTTCAATCTTTGGTAAGACTTGGAAATTCCATTCCGAAAAAAGTCTTGGATTAACCGAAGTTCAAAATGCTGAGCTCATTTTCAAATCAGTGAAGTTTCTAAAAGATAACGGAAGAACAGTTGTGTTCGATGCGGAACATTTCTTTGATGGATATAAAGATGATTCTCAATTTGCGTTGAGAATGCTAAAATCTGCAGAAGATGGCGGCGCTGATGTTATTACTCTTTGCGATACTAATGGTGGAACCTTAACTCACGAAATTAAATCAGTAATAGATGAGGTTAAGAAGGCGATTACAAAGCCAATCGGTATTCATGCACACAATGATGGCGATCTTGCTGTAGCAAATTCTTTAGCTGCAATTGAAAGCGGCGCTGTACATGTTCAAGGAACAATAAACGGTGTGGGCGAGCGTTGCGGTAATGCAAACTTAGTGAGCATCATTCCCAACTTATTGTTGAAGATGAATTGTAAAACGAAGAAAACAATCCAACTCAATCAATTAACTTCACTTTCAAACACTGTCTACGAAATCATGAATTTGAATCCCAACACAAGAGCTGCATTTGTCGGCAAATCAGCTTTTGCTCATAAAGGTGGAATTCACGTTAGCGCTGTTCTTAAAGACAGCAGAATGTATGAGCATATCAATCCAAATGTGGTTGGGAATTCGCAAAGAGTTTTGGTTTCGGATTTATCCGGACAAAGCAACATTAAATACAAAGCAAAGGAATTTGGCGTTGATGTTGAAGAGGGAAGTGAGTTTAACAAAAAATTAGTTACACACATAAAAGCGTTGGAATATGAAGGTTACCAATTTGATGGAGCAGAAGCTTCGTTTGAATTAATACTCCGTACGGAGAATAATGAGTTCACTCCGTTCTTCAAAACTATTGATTCGAGGATCTATACTTTCTTTGATAATGATAGACACAACAATGCTGAAGCCGTTTTAAAGATTGAAGTGAATGGCGAAGTTGAGCACACTGCCGCTGAAGGCGATGGACCTGTAAATGCTTTAGATAATGCTTTGCGAAAAGCTTTGCTTCGCTTCTATCCGGAAATTGCCGCAATTAAACTCGTAGATTATAAAGTCCGCGTGCTTGATGAAAAAGAAGCCACAGCCGCAAAAGTTCGTGTGTTAATAGAATCAAGCGACGGCGAAACAACATGGTCAACAGTTGGGGTTTCGACAAATATAATTGAAGCAAGCTGGCAAGCACTTTGTGATGGAATGAATTATAAATTGTATAAAACTACCTCAAAAAAATAAAAGCTGCCTCGAATCCTCGAAGTAGCTTTTATTATTGTAATTAATAAACAAGTGTTTGAAATGAGTGTGTCAGGTTGTAGATGCTGACGGAAAATTGGTCGGCATCGTCTCCGGCTTTACACAAGATGAACCAACTCAAAAATGGTATAACTCACCATGTAGTTCTGATTATTTAAGACGGCTGTCGGTTATTTTTAACCCAGATTGTTCATTAGAAATAAGAAAGTTTGTTGATGATAAAATAAGCGTAGATAATTTAAGAAGTTAACCCCCGACTTACATTTTCTTGGTTTTGAAGTTTTTCTTATTTGTGCAACTCTCTCAAAACCTTAGAAAATGTTAGTTGTTTTGGCATTAGCGCTTTTCTAATGACAAATTTGGGTTTAACTCAATCGAATAAACTCCGAATTTTTCTCTTGGGCTTTCATCTTATTTTCATCTTGCCATAAGAAATTTGAAATAGAATTTTCAAAAATCTTATGGAGTTGAAATGAAATACTTAATCTTATTAGCAGTATTTGTTTTTATTACCACCGTTTCACTTGCCCAAACTGGTTCAATAAAAGGAAAAATAATTGACGCGAAAACCAAGCAGCCGCTGCCAGGCGCAAATATCTCAGTCATTGATGAAAAATTCGGCGCTGTTTCAGATTTGGACGGATATTACTTCATCGAAAAAGTGCCTGAGAATGTTTACAAACTGAAAATCAGTTTCATCGGTTATAACACTTATGTTCAGCCCGATGTTCGTGTTATTCGCAGTAAGACGACTTATGTAAAAGAAATCGAATTGGAAGAAACATCAATCCTTGTGAACGAAGTTGAAATTGTTGCCGGACTATTTAATCAAACACAGGATATGCCGGTCTCATCATACATGTTCGATAGAGAGGAAATTAAAAGAGCGCCCGGCTCTGCGGGTGATATTTTCAGAGCAGTCGAAACAATCCCAGGTGTATCAAGTTCCGGCGGAGAGTTCAGCGCATTCTCTGTCCGCGGCAGCGCACCCCGCGAAAATATTATTTTGGTTGATAATATCCCTTTCTCAAGCATATCACACTTTTCCGAATCAAGTGGTAACGAGGAAATTCAAGGAGGAAGATTCAGCATATTTACTTCCGGTCTGGTAGAGAATGCAAAATTCCAGGGCGGCGGATTTGGAGCTAAATATGGCGGTAAGAATGCTTCTTTTTTAGATTTATCTATCAAGGAAGGAAACCGTGAGAGTTTTTCAATCAACGGCACTTACGATTTCCTCGGTTGGGAAGCCAATTACGATGGACCGGCATATCTTTTTGGTAATACCGGAGTGGTTGTTTCGGCGCGTCATCAAGATTTTAAAACAATCCTCAACATAATGGATGAATTGGATCATGGTCATCCAAAGTTTTCGGATTATTTATTCAAAATGACTTCTGATATAAACCAGAATCATAAAATATCTCTTCTTGGAATCTATGCAACGGAAACTTATCAACGTACAAAAGAACATATTTTTAAAAACAGTAACCCGGAAAACGGTGAAATTGGATTGGAGACGGAAGATAAAACTCTTGCGGGATTGAATTGGCGCTGGTTAACCGGATCGAACAGTGTATTGCAGACAAGTATTTTCTATAATCGAATTGATGGGGAAGGTAAATTTGGCACTGTATATCTTGACGAAGTGAATGGAACTAAGCTGGTTGAAAACACGGCGATATCAAGGGACGTAATTCAAATAATGAATTCGATAAAGGATATGTACGGATTCAAGTCGGAGTTCAGTTATTCAGTATCTAAAAACATGATGATTAATTCCGGGATTCAATATCAAACTACCCAGAGGAAATTTGACATTGAGCAGTTCGGCAAGGATACAATCTATACTTACAACAGTAACGATTTGGTTTTTATGGGCGGCAAAAAATATTACGTGACCGATCCTGAAGATGTAAATTATATTTTTAGCGGAAAGAGAAACGAAGCTGCTGCATTCACTGAAATATCGTTTATGCCGCTCGAAAACTTAAACGTGAACGCTGGGGCGAGATACGAATATGATGATATGACGAAGAAATCATCACTGTCTCCCCGTATCAGCGGCTCGTACCAGTTTAACGCAGCAACGTCAATCAACTTTGCTGCCGGGTTATATGACCAAACACCGGAAATTGAGTATATGACTACTAATGGCGTGAATAGAAATCTCACCTTAGAAAAATCCTCGCATTTCATTTTAGGGGTTACTAATTATCTTAGCACCGACTTGCGTTTCTCTGCCGAAGTATATTATAAAAATCTATGGAACTTGATCGTTAAGCCTGCTTACGGAAGCGCTGCAATGATGAACAGCGGTAAAGGTTATGCATGCGGAATTGATCTCGCACTGCTGAAAAGATTTTCGGATAAATATTACGGACAGGTGAACTACTCGTACAGCGTTAGTAAACGAAAAGATGACAATAATCTCGCTCTCTACAATTCATCATTCAACCAGCCTCATATTTTTAATCTTCTTGTCGGATATCAATTCAATGATAACTGGTCGGTTTCGGGTAAATGGAAATACGCTACCGGGAGACCACGCGATAGTTATATGCTTCATTCGGATGCACTCAATAATCCCGACAAGCTTAGATATTCGATGGAAATTACATCCCGTAACAGCAGAAGATTTGAAGATTATCACGCATTGCATTTTCGCGTAGATTATCGCAATCAATTTACCGATAACCTCGCGTTGATTGCATACCTTGATATAATGAATCTTTATGATCGCGCCAATGGTTTTCAGGATACATTGAACCAGGTTACCGGAAAGATTGAAGTTGAAGGCTCATCAATGGTTCCTACAATTGGATTTAAAGTTGAGTTTTAGTTGTCCTTAATAAAAATATTCGTGATGGATGAGAATTATATGAATGTACCATCGAAAAAAGATAAATATTACGCATCTGCCAACAAACAACAGACTGGTAAAAAAAATATTTGGATTGTTGCTGTATTATACTTTTTGATTGGATTTGAATTTATTTATATGGCAAGTCCCTTTGCCGTTTATTTCTATGCAGCTTATGGAAACGGATTGGACTTTCTTAATGAAAGTCCGATTCTTGCATGGCTGTGCAGAACGTTTCTTCCACATATTGTTAAGGAAACATCTTCTGCATTTTTGAATATATATAACATAATCGGTTGGAATCTCACAGTATTTGGTTTTGCCGGATTTAGTGTTAGCGCGGCTCATGTTTACTATTACAAATTTACTCGCAAGAAACCAGTAATCGGCGGTATCTACCGAATCATACGCCATCCGCAATATGCTTCGCTCATAATATGTGGTTTGGGATTGCTGATTTTATGGCCAAGATATATTGTCCTTCTTTCTTTTCTGCTGATGCTATTCGTTTATTACTTTCTCGCAAAAATTGAAGAACATGAATGCGAAGAAAAATTTGGCGAGGCATACCTAGAGTACAAAAGAAAAACACAAATGTTTATCCCAATGAGGATGTCTGCAATAAAAAAAATATTTACTCTGCCGCCATCCGGATTTCAGAGGTTTCTTGCTTTCATCGCATTATTTTCGATGGTCAACGTGTCTTCAATTGAACTGGCTAATATTCTCGAAGAAATTTCTTTGAATAGTTTATTTGCAAGGTTTAATAAAGATGCTGCATATATCTCTGTTTCGAAAATAGAACAGGCACAGCTTACACGGCTTATTGAAATAGCTCATGCTAATCCGAATGTCCGGAAACAGTTAAACAGTATGCATGGAAAAAATGATAAGTTCATCAATTATATTTTACCTGTAGGTTGGTACGTGCCGGAGATACCGATGAATAAAGTTCATAAAGATTCAGACCATTACACGCCGGATAATTACGACAAGAACATTTACAAAATTGTTTTTACTAGAGCGATTATTCGCGCCGGACAGGAAGCTGAAGGGAAAGAAATCCTTTTTAATACTGTCAAAAGAATTCCATTAATTGAAGTAACTGTGAATCTTTCAAATAATACTGTTATGCATATTGTCAATCCGCCGTCGAAATTCAAGTATATGAATATTCCTGTCCCTCTGTATTGAGGAGAGAAAAATGTTAATTAAAAAAAACACTGTTAAAATTTTTATAATCATCATGGTCTTTATAATTATGGATATGCTTGGCGGTTGCTCTACTTTATATAATGGAGCGCCGTCCGATCATTTTGACGGTAGCCGTTTCTTTAATGAAGAACCCGATCATAGTTTTGGGGATGTAGTAAAATGGTTTTGGCAAATGGATACGGTTGAATGGTCTGATGAAATTATTGATGATCCTCAACCAATTCCGGTCGGTAAAGTTGGCGAAGGTGAATTGAAAGTTACATACATCAATCATGCGACAACATTGATTCAACTTGACGGGATAAATATTCTTACCGATCCTATCTGGTCGGATTACGCAGGTCCAATTTCATGGTTCAGCCCACACAGAATACGCAAGCCGGGAGTGGATTTCGAGAATTTACCGAATATTGATTTTGTTCTTATCAGCCACGACCATTACGATCATCTCGATTTACCAACTATGGAGAGACTGAAAAAGCATAATCCTCATATATTAGTAGGATTGGGAGTAAAAACAATTTTGGAAGATGAAGGGATTAGTAATGTTTATGAAATGGATTGGTGGGATGAGTACAAAATTGAAAATACCGGAGTAAAAATTATTTTTGTGCCGGCGCTGCATGGTTCAGGTAGAGCTTTGTTCGGCGGTAATAGAACTCTTTGGGGCGGCTTTGTGATTGAAAGTCAGCATGGAAGAGTATATTTTGCCGGAGATACCGGCTATGGCGAATTCATAGATTCTTTATCAAAACGATGTCCCGATTTCCGTTTGACGATTCTTCCAATCGGCAATTATGAAAAAAGATGGTTTATGAAAAATCAGCATATGAATCCCGATGATGCAGTAAAGGCTCATCAACTCTTAAATTCGAATCAAAGTGTCGGAATACATTATGCAACATTCCCTGAACACCCTGAACAAACTATTGATGCGCACGAAAAGGATCTCGCTGCTGCGCTCAAGAAATATAATATGCCCGATTCGTTATTCAGGGTTTTGAAATTTGGCGAAGGATTATATGTAAAATGAAAATACTCTATTTTTGAGAGTAGGAAACGAAGTCTATTGTTATTGAATTATTTGCTTAAGGAAAACGGGTTGAGAATTTTAGTTATAGAGGATGAAGTAAAAATTGCCGGCGCTATTTCGCAGAAATTGAAAGCAGAGGGCTTTGTTGTGGATATCGCGCCGGACGGCGGAACCGGGGAAGAATATGCAATGGTAAACGAGTACGATGCAATCATTCTAGACATTATGCTGCCGGTTCAGGACGGATGGAAGGTTTGCAGCAACTTACGAAATCAAAATGTTCTTGTGCCTATTCTAATGCTTACTGCGCTGGATGATGTCTCGGATAAAATTAAAGGATTAAACGGCGGCGCCGACGATTATCTTCCCAAGCCGTTTCATTTTGGAGAACTGATTGCGCGGATACGTTCTTTGATCAGGAGAAATTCTTCCGTTCGATCTACACAAATGGAAAGATTCGGTATTACTCTCGACTTCAACCTACGTAAAGCATACCGCGGACAAAAGGAAATAGTTCTTACGTCAAAAGAATATTCACTCTTGGAATTGTTCATGATGAATCCGGACAAGATCCTCTCCCGGCAGTTTATTTCCGAGCATTTATGGGATATGAACTTCGATCCTCAGAGTAATGTAATAGATTCATTCGTAAAATTTCTGCGTCAAAAAATTGACAAGGGATTTGATAAACCCCTAATTCAAACAGTACGTGGTTCGGGTTATTTGTTTTCGGATAAGGAGCGGTAATGTTCGCGAAAATGGAAATTCGAAAAAAAATTGTTTTAAGCTATACTTTAGTATTTGGATTCCTACTCGTTGCAATCGCTTTAGCTTCTATGTATGACATTGAACGCGAACAGATGCGTTTGGTAGAAATGCAATTGACGGCCTATTCGGATAAACTTAAAAGCGAAATTATGCGCCAGATTTATGAAGGTACATTCCCGGATCAACACAAGTTGTTCGAAATAAAGGGAGAAGGACTTATCGATCCCCAATTTAAGATCGTTGACGATAAATTGAACACGGCGGTTCAATACAAGAAATTATTAAGCAGCTTTTCTGCAGAGCAGATAAAAACTCTTCTCAAAGAAAAATGGATCGGGATCGGAAAAGAATCCAGCAGCTATTATTGCAATATTATTCCAGTTGAATTGGGAACCCCAAAAAAATATTACGTTATTACTTCGGCATCTTTAGCAGGATATAAACGCCAGGTACATTTTCACTTTTTCTTTTTTCTGATTGCTGTGCCTCTTGCATTATTCTTGGCTACTGCTGCGGCGTATTATATATCCAGGATATCCTTCAAGCCTATCACAAGAATGATTGATACGGCTAAACAGATTTCGGCTAAAGATCTGCATAAACGAATTGAGGTATCAGAGGCGAAAGATGAAATTCGAGAATTAGGTGAAACCCTAAACGGTATGATTGAACGCTTGGAAAGTTCATTCGAAAGTCAGAAACGTTTTATTGCCGATGCATCGCATGAAATTAAAACTCCGCTTACAATCATTCATGCTAATCTTGAGTTGATACAAGAAAAAATTAGTGATCAAGAAACTCTGCATGAAATAGATCAGATCATCAAGGAAGTAGATCGTTTGAATAATCTATCAAATTCATTACTAAAACTTGCAAAGCTTGAAGCGGGAAATGTTATCCTCAAAGTAAAAATGATACGACTGGACGAAATTATTCTTGAAGTGGTACAGTCCTTTCAAAAAATCTCATCTGAGAAACAACTTTCATGGAATCTTCAAGTTGACGAACCGATTGAAATTACTGCAGACGAAGAACTTCTTAAGAGTGTTTTTAGTAACGTGATTGATAATGCTGTTAAATATTCATTTCCAAATACTACCGTTCAGATTTCGATTAAGAAGCTTAAAACAGAAATAACTGTTAAAATTGTTGATAAAGGTATCATCATTGAACAAGAGGAAATTGATCATATCTTTAAAAGATTCTATCGTTCCAATGAGATTAGAGGTCAAATTCAAGGGAGTGGATTAGGATTATCCATTGCTGAAAACATCATAAAATTGCATAAGGGTATCATGATTTTGAGAAGTGAAAAAGATAAACAAACCGAAGTTGAAATTACATTGCCAATAAAATTACCCATATAATAAATATTGATTTTCTTTACAACGTAGTTTCATCATTTTCCCAATCAAACAGTTACTTTTGTTAATCAATTCGCTTAACGGATTTCAGATATTCAAACTTAATAATAACTCCAAAGTCACTGTATCCAAAACTACAGTGACTCAAATTAAAATATCACTTTTATTTGACTTTGGGATTAAAGATGATGTTGATAACAAGTTCTCAACTGCGCTCCACCTCCGCTCTACCAAGCCTCTAACAAGTATAAACTTGGTTACTAAATGGTTTACTAATTCAACTAGCAAAAGTTTTTTCTCTGTGTTTCTCTGTGACTGCTCAGTGTCGCTCTGTGAAATTTTTTTTTGAATTTCTCAAAGTGCCTCCAACAGTCACAGAGCTACGCTGAGAAAAACAACTACTGAATTGTGTGAAGTAAACACCTTTTAATTTCACTTCCCCAAATTAGTACGACAAGAAAATATTTTTGTAGAATAAATAATGTAATGCGTATTTTACCTATCGAAGTAAACAAACTGGCTTAACTTGAAAGAGCTTACTTGCAGAATACAAAATACACTTGCCCGGTTTGCGTTCATGCTTGTTTTGTTTATCTGCACATTTGCATTAATAGGATGCAGCACAGATAAATCAAATCAGCAAAATGAAATTCTGCGCTTAACACAATGGCAGTACCATCGTGGTGACTTGCCAAAAGACGGCACCGGAAATTATTGTTTCGCCGCAGCCGGACAAACAGATTCTGCTTGGCATAACTCATCGAAAAGTATTCTGCCAAATCAAAATAATGATGCCGCATGGTTTAGAACGCAGATGCCCGCATCAAAGTTACTTGGACCGGCTGTATTCGTGAACAGATCCGAGCAGATGATGTCGGTTTATCTTGACCGGAAAGAAATATTCACCAATCGCACTTACATCTTGGATACGGAAAATCTTGGGGCGTTGTCATTCCGATGGTATCTTATTCCTCTTCCCCAAAATTCTACGGGCAAGTATCTATACTTTAGATTCACTTCTCAAAGTAAAAGTATCGGACTTGCATCGTGGGTATCGTTTGGTTCTACGCATGAATTCCTTGGAACTATTGTTTCGGAAAACATAATAGATTTAATAATAGGCGCGCTGATACTTACATCTGCCCTTGTTATGCTTATTGTTTTTGTTTTTTTACGACGTGAAAAATTCTATCTCGGTTCGTCAATCTTTTTTTTATCGGTTGGTACCCTAATCACGCTTAACAATCCGATGATAAACATATTCTTTGATAATACCGCTCTAATATATTTTCTGGATGATTTCTCGCTCTTGTTCTCGCCGTTTTTTTTCATGGTAATTGAATCTGTAATTATTCCTAAATATCAAAAATACCTCGGATGGGCTTGGAAGATTCACCTTATTTTTCTTGGAGCGGCAGTGGTATGTCTTCTTGCAACAAACATAACCATGAATGAATTAATAACTCCTTTCTTTATACTATTGTTAATTACTAGCAATTCTTCTCTTATCCTCTTGATAAAATCCACTTCCCGTAAAAAGATGGATTCGGTTATTCTATTAATAGGAACCGCTGTTTTTTCCATCATGAGTACAATAGAAATTCTGTTGTATTATATTAATTTTTTTGAGAACACTTGGTACACGCGGACGTATATACTGCAATGGGGAACATTATTCTTTGTTGGATCACTAATTGCATTGGCAATGTATCGTTATCTTCAGGAAAATATAGAAGCACGCAGAGTTCAGGAACAGCTTGTAAAACAGCAGAAGATTGCACTGGAAGCCAACCAGCGGGAAATGCAAATCCGCGAAGAATACACACATCAGCTTTTACAATCGCAGGATGATGAAAGAAAAAGAATTGCCATGGAATTGCACGATGCCGTTGGTCAGGAATTGCTGATTATTAAAAACCTCTCATCCCTTTGTATTAAATCAATTGATAATCCAGAGAAGCTTGATACTGCATCGGAATACATTAAAGAAATATCTTCGACTTCATCATCAGTAATTGAGAGTGTCCGAACACTTTCAAAAAATTTGCATCCTTATCAATTAGATAATTTGGGAATTTCGGAATCGCTGGAAGCAGTTATTCAAAGGTTGGAAAGCACCTCTTCAATTCAATTCAAATATTCTATAGATCGAATAGATAAACTGTTTACCCGCGAACAGGAATTACATATCTATAGGATATTACAGGAACTTTTAACCAATATTATTAAGCATGCCGAAGCCTCTAACGCAGAAATTGTCCTAACTAAAAAAGATGGGGAAGTTGCTCTCAACGTTAAGGATGATGGTAAAGGATTTGCAGCAATAGGACAAGAAAATTACGTGCATGGCTCAGGTAAAGGATTTGGATTATCGGGTATTCATGAACGCGTAAATATTTTACATGGTTCTATTTCCATTGACTCCGTGATTAATAAAGGAACTTCAATTCAAATTCATATTCCGTTAAGAGGCAGCTAACGATGGAAAAAGTAAAAAAAATTTTAATTGTTGACGATCACCCGCTTTTTAGAAAAGGAATTAAATCGGTACTTGCAGAAGATCCTGACGTTAAGGTTATCGGCGAAGCAGGAAACAGTGAAGAAGCAATGAAGTTAATTGAAAAAGAAACCGTTGATATTGTTATTCTTGATCTGCAAATGCCGGGAATGAGCGGCATTGAATTATCTAAAATGATTAAGTCCCGTTATAAAAATATTTCCATTATACTTCTTACTATGCACAAAGATGAACGAATATTTAATAACTCACTTGAATATGGACTGGAGGCATACATCCTAAAAGAAAATGCAGTAGAAGAAGTTCTGAAAGCTGTACACGTTGTTGCCGACGGAAATTTTTATCTCAGTCCATCAATGTCGGAATACATGGTCCAGAGATCAATGAAGCAAAAGAAACTTGCGGATGAAAATCCCGGTATAAAAATCCTTACTGAAAAGGAAAAAGAAATTCTTAACATGATTTCGCAAAACAAAACGACCAAAGAAATCGCCGAAGTGTTGTTTGTAAGCTACAAGACAATAGAAAATCACCGGGCTAATATTTGTAAGAAATTGAATATTACCGGCTGCAACGCCCTACTTAAATTTATTATCGAGAATAAAACTCTCTTATCTTAGCACAGTATTACCTCAAAACCAATATAGCAATGAGCATAGATATTTTTCAGTATCGTCTCTTTAGGTGGATGTCGCATAATTAATTATTTAATAAGAAATAGCACGCGGATGACGCGGATTTAGCAGATTTACACTGATTTATTTTTGATTCATTAATTATGCGACAGCTTCTTTTGGGACGAGATAAAACTTTTATCCTTTTACTGTATATCCCGGTTTTGAGGGTATCGCGTATCACAGTAGTGGTAAACCACTATAATTCATAGGGTGAACTCCCATTTTACCAGCCAGTCTTCCACGCTAAATTTAATTCAAAGATACTAATTGATTTCGCTTAACCTTATGAAAATTCTAATTGTTGATGATTCGGCACGCATGAGAAATATGATTAAATCCATGATTCGGCTAAAACAAAAGCCGGAGGACACCTTAGAGTTTTTTGAATGCTCTGATGGAACAGATGCAATTACAGAATATGAAAAAATTCATCCCGATTGGCTGTTGATGGATATTGCGATGAAAAATATGAATGGGCTGGATGCAAGCGCAATAATTAAGAAGCGTTTCCCCGAAGCCAAAATTATCATAATCACAAATTATGATGATGCTCAATTTAGACGGAGAACTATGCAATATGGAATTGTTCATTATGTGCTAAAAGAAAATCTGAATCAAATTCAAGAAATAATAAATGAGCCGAATCTAAAAAGAACATTTTAATGAGGAATTAACTCGATTTCGAATCAAAATCTAAATCCCTTTTTAATAAATAGATCTTTTTATAGTTGGCTCATAAATATTGCTTGAGAACAAAAATTATATGCGAGTTAAATGAAACCCAGAGTAACCGTTAATAAATCGAATAATAAATTATTATACAAAAGATTTCCCAAGTGGCTGTTGGCAGCTATTTTATACGGAGTCTCCTGGTCTTACTTTGCAGAAATAAATTTATCCTTTATCGCATGGTTTGCATTCATTCCTCTTTTCATTGACCTTGAAAATAGAAATACATTCCGCGAATATTACTTTAGAGCGTTGTTTTTTACAATAGTCTCGTATGCAATAATTTGCCATGGCTTTCTGTTCACGGCTCAATTCCAACTGTTTATTTTTATTGGGGCTGCCAGCGAACTATTTATGGCTTCCATTTCATTTGCATTGATTTATCCCATCAAAAAAAAATATGGATTTAACTTAGCTTTAACAGCCTTACCGTTTATAATTTCATTGTGGGAATGGCTGTACCAGCAGTTTGAGCATACTTCCGGCTATGTAATGCTCTCCAATTCTCAATGCAGGAATACCTGGCTAATTCAATACATAGACATTTTTGGAGTGTGGTCAATAGCTTGCTGGGTTGCGCTATTCAACGTACTTCTGTTTTTCCATTACAGAAAATTTTTGGGAAAACTAAAATCAGCGGCAGTTAATAAAAATTTGACAATAATCTTTTTCATAATGGTTGCACCTCCGCTTTGCTATTATGCTTACAATTATTCTCGCTACTCTGAAACTTCCGGCACTCGGTTAAACCTTACTCTCATCAACACAAATTTTAGTATTGATGATAGCTCGCCGGATAGATGGACGAATAAAATTGAGCGACTTGTATTTTTAACAGACTCTATAGATTACGAGTTGAAGCAGAATCATTTACAGAACAACTTATACGTATGGCATGAAGGGGCGATAGACTATGGAAATAATAATTCGGCAATCCAATTTATTGATACCGTAGTAAATGATTTGGGAACTCCTTTGCTTACCGGCATGCAATTTATGCCGGAAAATGCCGGGAGAGATTATAGAAAAGTAAACCGCGCCGCACTGTTTAATATCAATTATCAATCGAATGATTCTGTTCAGTATTATGATAAAGTTAGACTATTTCCAGTTCGTGAAAAGATACCGTACCACAAATTATTAACTCAGATTCCTTTCATTAAGAACTATGTAACCAAGCCGGACTATTTGAAGGAAGGTGAGGGAATAAAACTAATTGAAGTTAAGACGCGAAATGAAAATGCAGTAAAGATAGGAACACCGATCTGCCAGGAACAGAACTACTCTTACATTTGGAATGAAATGGCTCTTAAAGGTGCGCAATGCTTCGTTCAATTATCTTATGAATCGTGGTGGACTCTGGACTACTTTAAGAAGCAGATGGCAGACATAACACGTTTACGCTGTATTGAAACTCATCGTTATGCAGCCCGTTGTTCAAACGGCGGAGTTACAGATTTTATAGATCGGTTAGGTCGCATATATTCTTCCGCCGGCAAATCTGAAGGCGCGTTAACTGCAAGCGTCTCTTTAATAAATGATGGCGCAACTTTTTTCTCAAAGCATCAAAATCTTTTTCCGTTGTTATGTCTGGCAATGGTTTTTTCAATCATAATCTATGCGGAAGTAAAAAAATCACGGGTAAATAGTTAATTGTTATTCATCAAATAAAAAAACTAAAGAAAGGAGTTGAATATGAAAGAGAAATCTGAAAAACACGCAATCCTTATTCTCATTTTTATTTTTGTGTTGACAGTCTTTAATTCCGGTTCCTATGCTTCTATATGCAGTGTGGGTGGAGATGGAAGTGGTTGTTTGAGAGGCGGAGATCCGGGGGCATCAAGAAAAGTTGTTTTTAAGAGAATGTTTAGCCCAAAAGATTGCCCATGCAATCATCTTTCAAAAAGTTCGATTAATTATTTGAACTCACCAATCACAATTACTTACCAGGATATGATGCAAGCATACGATGCCAAGAATGGTTTAGAATATTACTACTCTAATGAGGATTCGACTTACAGAATGAATATTGGCAAAGAAGATTTGGTAAATGAACAGCATTGGGTTATGCCGAACTGCTTTCTTGAAGATAATGATTACGGAGAAGGCATTTCACCTTCTAAAACTCCTTATCTAAATAGTTTCCCTACAGCGACACATTGCAAACTTTATAAGTATGACACAGAAGAGTATTATGAATATTATCAATTCAGCCAGCAGAATATTTCCCTTATTGGAACAGTTTATCATGACATCACTGCCGCAGAAACAGAAATTGATACTGCTGATTTTTTAATGACCGCTTTACCTCTTGATATTAATACACGGTTTGTTGCCGGTGATTCAGTTAGTGTTGATGATACTTGTTATGTGTACCATGAAGAAATAGCACCATACGGATTCGGGACTCTTACAACACCTTACGGAGATATTAAAGTTCTGGTTCTTAAAAATAGTTATCAGGAAAGAGTTTACGCGGGCAATCAACTTGTTTATAACTATAGCGAATCTTTGTTAACATTTATAAGTAAAGAGGGGCATCAATTAAACGTACTACTTTCCGAAAACTCGCCTCAATCCGGAGATGTTGTGGTGGATTGGATGGAATACGTAAGGATAGTTTATAACACAACCGAAGTTAAAACGGATGGCATGATGCCTACAAGTTTTAAATTATTCCAAAACTATCCAAACCCATTTAACCCGACAACGAATATCAGCTACCAGCTTCCAACGAACAGCCATGTTACATTAAAAGTGTACGATACCCTGGGGAGAATAGTGGCAGAATTAGTTAATGAAGAAAAATCGGCGGGAAGTTATACTGTAAAGTTTGATGGAACAAAATTATCCAGTGGAGTTTACTTTTATACAATCAAAGCAGGCAATTTTTCAGACACAAAAAAATTATTACTCGCGAAATGACAAAGAAAGTCATATATCAATAAAACGAAGGAAATTATAATATGACCCGCATTAATATTATTTGTACTCTGCTTCTCTTCTGTTTCAACGTGTCAAACGCCCAATGGACGAACAATCAGAATGCCTCTCAGGTGGTCGGGCAGCCCGATTTTACTACATATAACTCGGGCTCCGCTTTATCGCAGTTGAACTGGCCTACGGATATTGTCTTGGATGTTGTTAGGGGAAAAGCCTACGTTGCAGATTATACGAATAATAGAGTCCTTCGTTATGCATATCCTTTTTCCGGTTCGCCAATCACCGCTGAGATGCAGTTTGGTACAGGTGCTTCTGTAACAAGTCAAAATTCATTTAAAGAGCCTCTTAGTGTTGCAGTATATAATGATGTGCTCTATATCCTCGACAATGTCAATCGTATACTCCGTTTTGATAACGCGAGTACGAAAACGAATCAACCGAATGCTGATGGAGTAATAGGGCAAACAGATTTTACATCAGGTACAACGGGACTCAGCAGTACTAAATTTGATATGCCTCAATTTATTTACATTGATGAAAATGGAAACCTTTGGGTGCCTGATGCTGGGAATAATAGGGTCTTGAAGTTTTCGGATGTAAACAGCAAACTCACAGACGGTACTGCGGCAGCAGATTTTGTCCTCGGTCAGACGAATTATACTACCAAAGCAAGCGGTACATCTACATCTTCTATGAATGGACCGAACGGTGTTTGTGTGAAAGGGACAACAGTGTGGGTTTCAGATACATGGAACCATCGAGTCCTTCGCTTTGATAATCCATTAACAAATGGAGTTGCAGCAAATGGTATGCTTGGAATTACTTCACAATGGGGACCAACTCAAAATGCATTTGAGATGTCTTCTGATCTTGAAATTGACGGCAATGGAAATCTCTACGTTGCTGATTATAATCGCGTTCTGATCTTTCTTGATGCGGCTGCAAAAGCGGATGGATCTAATGCTGATAATATTCTTGGACAATCATCATGGACAACAGATGCAGCGGGTGGAGGTGCGAATGGTTTTAACGTTAATTGGAGTGAAGGGTTAGCTATTGATAATGCAAATAAAAAACTGTTTGTTGCTGATATTTGGAACAACAGAGTACTCGAATTTACCGCAAGTTCAGCTTTGCCGGTAGAGCTCATCAGCTTCACTGGTTCAGCAAACGGTTCTTCTGTAACGCTAAACTGGCAGACTGCAACGGAAGTGAATAACTATGGATTCAACGTAGAACGTGCCTTGATGGTTCGTCAAAACTCACCACAGGCTCAGCTCGGCATGACATGGGAAAAGATAGCGTTTGTTCAAGGACATGGAAATTCAAACTCTCCAAAAGAATATTCTTTTACTGAAAATCTTGCTCTTGCTCATAATCTTAATCTTAATCGTGTTCAATACCGCCTAAAGCAAATAGATTTCAACGGTGTGTTTGAATATTCACCCATTGTAGAAGTGAATGTTGAAGCCCCATCTCAATTGAAGTTAGCTCAGAATTATCCTAACCCGTTTAATCCGGAAACAACTATTAACTTTCAAATTCCGTTTGCAAGCCACGTTACCTTAAAAATCTATGATGTATTGGGAAGAGAAGTAGCATCGCTCGTAGATGAATTCAAACAAGCGGGAACATATGTAAAGACGTTGCATGCAACGTCTTTACCAAGCGGCGTATACTTTTACAAATTGCAAACAGCTAACGGCTTTTCCGAAACAAAAAAACTAATACTTTTGAAATAAACTTTCGAATCTATATTGATCGGCATATAATTAAAGTCGGAGGAATCTCTCTCAGTGTAACTGTGCTTTATTCTGGTCTAAAAACAACCCAGCCCAGCGTGATTTGATGTCCTAATCACAACGATAAAATAAAACTAATTCTTGCTTGTACATTAAGTATTTAATAATTTCAAGTAGCGATTGTTAAAAATTCTTAGCTAAATATTATTATACGTTGAAAGTGAACACCCCTTGTTGATTAACACATGAGGTTCTGCGGGGATAAAATAAAATAAAGTAAGCTGCAAAGAATGACCAATCTTGTTATTCGAAATGCTACTTTAAATGAAATGCCTCTTCTCTATCAATTAGCTTCTATTGAAAGAAGAAATCCACGTTTAAAAAATTCTGGTTTATTATATCAATTAAACTCCAATGTTTTTCTTATTCCTGTTAATGGAATTGAATTAACTGATCTTATACGGCAGTTAGTCTTTTTCCATATTCCCTATTTCTGGTCCCGGTTAAAAGTTAACCGGAGTACATTTTAGTAAATAACAAAACAATTTTTAATCAGAAGGGAGAAAAAAAATGAAGAAAGTTATTTTATCTATCGTACTCTTAATTGCATTAACGACAAGCAGTTTTGCTCAGGACCCGTACTTAGGAGAGATACGTATCTTTACGTACAACTTCGTGCCGGTAGGTTGGCTGCCATGTGAAGGGCAGACTTTAAATATTTCGCAGTATAATGCATTATACTCACTGTTAGGTACGCAGTTTGGCGGTGATGGAGTTAGAACTTTTATGCTGCCCGATTTAAGAGGAAAAGTTGCTGTAGGTGTCAATTATCAATTGCCGGATTATATACAAGGTAAAACCGGTGGTGTTGAAAAAGTTACTCTACAGCCTACAGAATGTGCAACCGGTTTACATTCCCATCAGGCAACATTTGCTAATCCCGAGTATGTTGCTGCTGTTACCGATCCGGTTTACGCGGCTACACTTACAGATGCGGTTTATGGAACTACAATTAGCGGCACTGTTACTCCTAAGGCAAAAACTGGTCCTGGTACGTTAACAAATAATCCATCTGGGGCTGTAAGTGCGCCCTCGGGAACTTCAACCATATATTCATCTACTCCAAACGCAAGTATGATAGCAGCAGATGTTGCATTAACTGCAACTGTTACAAAAACAACACCCGGTTCTGTAGCAATTTCCAAAACATCACCAGGTTCGGCAGTTATTACAAAATCTAAAGATGGTGTAGTTACAGTTCAGCAAAATAGTGGCGCAGCGGCATCTGTTGCTCATGAAAATAGACAGCCTTATTTAGCTCTACGCTATTGTATAGCAACTGAAGGCATTTATCCACAAAGACCATAGCATGGTTATGTCTAAACTTTTGAACGATTATAATTAGTTATTTTACAACACCTTCTTTCAATTATGAGAAGGTGTTGTAATCTGTAATTTAATGCAAATGAATTGAGGTTTGTATGAAAAAATCTTTCTATTTATTAATTGTTCTCATCTTTATGTGCAGGATTACAATTATTGCTCAGACAGGTACCTTTGATTTTGAAACTGCAACTTCATCCGGCACACCCTTTAGGGTGACCCAAACAGTTGACTCAAGAATAGTCACAATTACTTCTGCTGTTGATTATAAGGTGGTCGATCCAGCAGTTGAATGGTTAATGCCTGTTGGTGGCATCACTGGAAAAACAGCGATCAATGATGTGGATATGACGAGTAGTATTGTTATTTCTTTTAACGGTCCAGTAAATATCAGGACACTGAAAGTTTATGAGGGTAATGGAAGCAATTCCTCCGGTACAATGACTTTTGTTCCAACTGGAGGATCAAATTCAACTATAAATTATACTCCTTCTCCAAATCAATGGGATAATAATAGTAAACTAATAACTTTAAATTGGATTGGAATAACGGCAATCAACATTACGGCGCCCTATTCATATTACTGGGGTTTTGATGATATAGTTATGGACGCATCTCTTCCAGTTGAACTCACTTCATTTACCGGAACAGCATATGGAAGTATAGTAGCTTTAGATTGGGCTACTGCAACAGAAGTAAACAACTATGGATTCAACGTAGAACGTGCCTCGATGGTTCGTCAAAACTCACCACAGGCTCAGCTCGGCATGACGTGGGAAAAGATAGCGTTTGTTCAAGGACATGGTAACAGCAACTCACCTAAAATTTATTCTTTTCAGGATGGGAATCCGTCAGTTGGAAAAGTTCAGTACCGCTTAAAACAAATAGACTTCAACGGTGTGTTTGAATATTCACCAATTGTAGAAGTGAAAGTTGAAGCCCCATCTCAATTGAAGTTAGCTCAGAATTATCCTAACCCGTTTAATCCGGAAACAACTATTAGCTTTCAAATTCCGTTTGCAAGCCATGTAACGTTGAAAGTTTATGATGTACTCGGAAGAGAAGTTGCTACACTTGTTGATGAATTCAAACAAGCCGGAACATATGTAAAGACGTTGCATGCAACGTCTCTACCAAGCGGTGTTTATTTTTACAAACTCCAAACGGATAACGGTTTTTCTGAAACAAAGAAACTGATGCTGATGAAGTGATGGTGATTAACGAAGACATTACAAAATTTCGAGTGGAACGCTTTGATATTCCAATAAAAAAACTGCTTCGAATTTTCGAAGCAGTTTTTTTATAAACATTAAATCAATAAACCAGTGTTTGGATTGAGTGGGGAAGTATAACAACCTCGGCGGCTTGGGAGCCAACGTACAACTTATATGTAATTTTCATATCACTCTGGTTCATAACAACCGTAGCAATTTTTCCATCTGCATTAAGAAATGAAGTGCTCAATAATTGGCTTCTGCTTGCCGCTGTGCTAATTCTTTTTGCATCTGGACGAATAAATTTCGAGAAGTGACCGATGTAGTAATACGACGGCGTAAAAATTAATTCGCCGGTTCTTGTATCGGCATGAACTGGTGCAAAACAAAAGTTCTGAACATGATTCGGTCCGCCGGTTTCATCTAACAGAATATTCCAGTCCGTCCAGCCAACAGTTCCGTTGTTAAAATCGTTTATCATTGATTTGCCATAACGTTCAGCGTTTCCCCAGAATTGATATTTCGTCGAATCAAACTTTTCAACGCATCCTTCAGTAAATAATAAATTTGTCTTTGGAAAAGCTTCTTGAACTTTTGCTACATTTTCAAACATTGGTTGTCCGCCAGCCCATGTTTCGTACCAATGAAAGCCAACACCCCAAGCATATTTTGCCGCTTCAGGATCGCTAAGAATTGTATTAGCTCGTTGATTAATTAAATCCCTATTATGATCCCAGACAATAATTTTTTTGCTGCCGAGACCTTCTTTTGCCATAATTGGTCCTAAATAATTTTTAAGAAAGTCTCTCTCTTCCTCAGCAGTATAAATACACGATTCCCATCTTTGAACAGCCATCGGCTCATTTTGAACAGAAACTCCCCAAATTGGCATTCCTTCTTTTTCATAAGCTTTTACAAACTTAGTAAAATAAGTCGCCCATGATTCAAAATATTCGGGCAATAACTTTCCACCGTGAAGCATTTCTTTATTATCCTTCATAAACGCCGGCGGACTCCAAGGGCTCGCATATAAAACAAGTTCACCACCGGCATTTTTTATTGCTTGTTTGATTAAAGGGATTCTAAAAGTTTTATCGTGATCAATACTGAAAGTAGATAAATCTCTGTTTTCGTTAGAAACATAGGTATAGCTTCCGCTGCTAAAATCCGAGCTGTGAATTGTAGTACGGGCTAATGTGTAGCCAATTCCAGTTTGCTTATCAAAGTAAGCAGTTAAAAATTCCTTTTGTTTCTCTTGTGACAATTTCGCAAAAACCTCTGCCGATGCATCTGTTATTGCCGCGCCAATACCCAAAAAATCTTGGAATATCTTATCTGGATTAACAAAAATGCAAATTTCAGTTTCCATGGGTTGTTTCCCTTGCTTGAACTCAAGATTACCAGTCAATTTTAGTCGTAGTTCAGATGAATCTGCAGTTGTATAAACGCTAATTTTCTTACCGGAAGCAGAATAAGCTTGCTTCGTAAGTTCATTTTGCAGCGAACAACCGGCAAGCAGGAAAGCAAAAAACAGTGCTAAAATGTGATTATTTCTCATTTCCATCCTCGTAGTTAGTTATGTTCAGAATCAAACAGTTGATGAGATTATAATTCCCTCTACTAAATTTAAGATTTTATGCTTTATATTAAAACAGCCTTGGTTTCTTAACTGATCATTTTTTGTTTCTAATTATAGGTCACTTGAATAGTTGACGAACCAACATTACTTTAGTACAGATTTCGCATTTGGCTGATTGTTGATAAAGTTTTTAATCTATTTTTTAAGAGTAATTCTTGCTTTTTTAAATATCGCCATCTATATTTGTTGCTCGCTTTTTGACTTAGTGGGTGAAAAGTGTCTGGGCGGACGCCGGAGTTGGAGAGCCGGGGCGGACTGTAAATCCGTTGGCTAATGCCTTTGGGGGTTCGAATCCCTCGCCGCCCACTAGTTCATTTTATAATGTAAAAAGGTTGGCTTCGCAATAAATGCGGGAGTAACTCAGTTGGTAGAGTCACAGCCTTCCAAGCTGTTGGTCGCGGGTTCGAGTCCCGTCTCCCGCTCAACCATGCTGATGTAGCTCGGTTTTAGAGCATCCCGCTAAAGCGGGAGAAGAGCTTGAGCTAATTATTCAGTTGAAATGCTGATGTAGCTCAGTTGGTAGAGCACTTCCTTGGTAAGGAAGAGGTCACCGGTTCAATCCCGGTCATCAGCTCAAAAGAAATGGAAAAGGTATTAAAATGGCAAAATCAAAAAACGTAAGACAAATAATAATTTTGGAAAGCTCTGCTGGAACCGGATTCCGCTATTCAACCACAAAGAACAAGAGAAATCATCCGAATAGAGTAGAATACAAAAAATACGATCCCGTTGTTCGCAAACACGTTACTTTCAAAGAAACTAAATAATACGTCAGTAGCTCAATTGGCAGAGCAGCGGTCTCCAAAACCGCAGGCTGGGGGTTCGACTCCCTCCTGACGTGCAAGGATTAAAACTGCTGAGTTATGAAAGAAAAAATTATCAATTTCGTAAATGATGTAGTCAAGGAAATGAAAAAAGTTACTTGGCCATCTAAAGAAGAATTACAAGAGTCAACTTCAATTGTGATTGTTGTCTGCTTGATTCTTGCTGCGTTCACTTATGTTATAGATATGTCCTTGACATGGATATTAAAAGGAATATTCTAAAAATTGGAAAATGCTAACGCAAAATGGTACGTAGTAAGAACTTTCTCGGGTCACGAGAATAAAGTTAAAACGCTTATCGAATCTGAATTAAGAGACAGCGACGAATTACGTGCTCATATTTTCGAAATCCTTGTCCCTACGGAAAAGGTTTTTGAAGTTAAGGATGGCAAAAAGAAAACCAAGAAGAAAAATTTCTTCCCGGGTTATATTCTTATTTGTGCCGATTTAGATATTAAGGCGAAAGACTTTATATCTAACACTCCTTCAGTTATGGGTTTTCTTGGTACACAGAATAATCCTGTTCCGCTCCAGGCAGAAGAGGTAAAGCGCATCGTTGGCAGAATCTCTCAAAGTGAAGAAACAGAAAGAACGGATACTATTTATCGTACGGGTGATTTTGTAAAAATTATTGATGGACCATTCAACAACTTCTCCGGATTGGTTCAAGAAGTAAACGAAGAAAAAATGAAGATCAAAGTTATGGTTTCAATTTTTGGTAGAAAAACTCCAGTTGAAATTGACTTTGCTCAAGGCGAATTAGAGAAATAAAATTATTATAGGTTAAAAAATGGCAAAGAAAGTAGAAGGATTCATTAAGCTACAGATTTCCGCCGGTGCTGCTAACCCATCACCACCAGTTGGTCCAGCTTTGGGTCAAAAGGGTGTGAATATTATGGAGTTCTGTAAACAATTTAATGCTAGAACTTCAAGTCAGCAAGGATTGATTATCCCTGTGGTGATTACTGTTTATTCTGATAAATCATTCACATTTATTACTAAGACTCCTCCAGCGGCAGTATTGCTTAAGAAAGCTGCAAAACACGAAAAAGGTTCTGCTGAACCAAACAAAACTAAAGTTGCTAAGGTTACCAAAGCTCAGGTTAGAGAAATTGCTACATTAAAGATGCCTGATCTAAATGCACACGATATTGAACATGCTGCAAGCATGGTTGCCGGTACTGCTAGAAGTATGGGTTTTACAGTAGAAGATTAATCATAAATTTTGACTGGTAAGAAAACATGAAAGTATCAAAAAGAATTAAAGCTGTTAATAAAAGCGTAGATAAAAACAAAGAATACTCAGTAGCCGATGCTATTAAAGTTTTGAAAGAGAATTCTAAAGTTAAATTTAATGAAACATTAGATTGCGCTATTCGTCTTGGTGTAGATCCACGCCATGCTGACCAAATGATTCGTGGTACAGTTTCTTTGCCTCACGGAACCGGAAAGCAAGTTTCCGTACTTGTTGTTGCTAAAGGCGCTCAAGCTGAAGCAGCTTTACAAGCCGGTGCTGAATATGCTGGTTTCGAAGAGTACATTGAAAAAATTAAAGCTGGCTGGGCTGAAGTTGACGTAATTATAGCTACTCCGGATGTAATGGGCGAACTTGGAAAATTAGGACGTGTTCTTGGACCTAAAGGCTTGATGCCGAATCCAAAGAGCGGTACTGTTACAGTAGATGTTGCTAAGGCTGTAAAAGAAGTTAAAGCTGGTAAAATTGAATTCCGCGTTGAAAAGGCCGGCATCGTTCATACTTCTTTAGGTAAACTTAGCTTTACTGTTGATCAGTTAGCAGAAAATGCGAAAGCATTTCTACATACTATTATAAAGATGAAACCAGCCTCCGCAAAAGGTGTTTATGTAAGAAGCCTCTTCCTTTCCTCTACAATGGGACCTGGCTTAAAGATAACCAAAGAAGAAACAGTTTTTAGTACTAAACACGATTAAGAAATTACGCACTAATCCCGGTTGTGAACGGGATTACCAAATGCTTCTAATAAATAAGTAACGATGTTCTAACTAATTGTTTTAGGAGAACGATGAACAAAGCAGAAAAGGGAGAGGTAATTGAACAAATAAAAGAGCTTATACAAAACTCTTCCGCTATGTTTTTGGTTGACTACCGTGGTGTTAATGTTGCCGACATTAACAAACTTCGCTCTAGTTTCCGTAAAGATGGTGTAACGTATAAGGTCTTAAAAAATACTCTCTTCAGAAAAGCATTACAACAAGTCGGCGGATATGAAAAGTTCGACGATATGCTTGTTGGTATGATCGGCGTTGCTTTTGCCGGCGAAAATTTTGTAGCTCCGGCAAAGATCATTAAGAAGTATAACGACGATTCCCAAAAATTAACCTTTAGAGGTTGCTACTTAGAATCAACTTTCTATGGTGCTGAACAGTTGAATACAATAGCTTCTATGCCGACGAAAGAAGAAATCATTGCCGGTATTATTGGAAGCGTTGCTGCTCCCGCATCCGGAATTGTTGGTGCAATTAATGCAGTTATGCGCGATCTCGTTAGTGTTATTGACGAAGTTGCTAAGAAAAAAGCTGCATAATCAAAATTGAATTGTAAAATAAATTAAAGTAATAGGAGTAAATAAAATGTCAGAGAAAGTTCAAGAATTAGTAGAGAAGATTAAAGCTCTCACTTTGGTTGAAGCTTCTGAATTAAAGAAAGCTTTAGAAGATGAATTTGGTGTTACTGCTGCTGCCCCGATGATGATGGCTGCCGCTCCAGGTGCCGCTGCTGCTGCCCCAGTTGAAGAACAAACTGAATTTGATGTTATTCTTCAAGCTGCCGGCGCTACAAAAATCAACGTAATTAAAGTTGTTCGTGCTCATACCGGTTTAGGCTTAAAAGAAGCTAAAGATTTAGTTGATGGCGCTCCGAAACCAGTTAAAGAAGCTGTTTCTAAGGACGAAGCTGAAAAAATTAAGAAAGAATTAGAAGAAGCTGGCGCTACAGTAACTGTTAAATAATTTCTCTTATTCTCGTCTAGATTTGAATTAAAACTTAAGTGGCAGGACGGTAAAGTACGTCCTGCCACTTTCTTTCATTGTAAAATGAAAGAATAGACAAACCGAACTGGAGGTTAGGGTTGGAAAAATCAAAAATTAACAAGAGTACCGGGAGAATAACATTCTCTTCTATCTCATCTGCTATTAAGATGCCGGACTTATTAAATATTCAGGTAGACTCTTTCGAAGATTTTCTTCAATTGAGAATTCCGGCTGCGCAGAGAGAGAACAAAGGTCTGCAAACTGTATTTAACGCCAACTTCCCAATTCACGATAACAAAGAATTTTACAGACTAGATTTTGTTGAGTACTATGTTGAGAAACCACGCTTCTCTATTGCAGAATGCGAAGAAAGAGGTTTATCATATTCAGCACCGTTAAAAGCTAAATTACGTCTTTCAACTAAAGACGATGAAACCGGCGAGTATGTAAACTCTGTTGAACAAGAAGTATATCTCGGCAACTTGCCATTCATGACCGAGCGCGGTACGTTTATCATTAACGGTGCCGAACGTGTTGTTGTTACACAATTACACCGTTCACCGGGCGTTGCATTTGCACAAACATTTCATCCAAACGGAACTCCAATTTATTCCGCAAGAATTATTCCTTTCAGAGGTTCTTGGGTTGAATTTGCGACGGACATCAACAATGTTATGTATGTATATATAGATCGCAGAAAGAAATTCCCATCCACTACTTTATTACGTGCGTTAGGTTACGAAACAGATGATTCCATTTTAAGATTATTTGATTTGATTGAAGAAGTTTCGATGAAACAGCTTTCAATTGATAAGCATGTAGGAAGAATTGCAGCCGCAGATATTATAGATACTGAAACAGGTGAAATCTATGCTACTAAAGATGCTGAGTTAACAGAAGAAATTCTTGAGAGTATCAAAGGCTCACACATTCAGAAAGTACAGTTGATCAGCATTGAAACTTCCGTTGATCAAGATTTAGTATTGAACACTTTGAAGAAAGATACATCAACTACAAAAGATGAAGCTCTCTTTGCTATATACCGCCAGTTACGTTCCGGCGAAGCACCGGATATTGAAACTGCGGTTGGTTTGATTGATAAAATGTTCTTCAATGATAAACGTTACGATTTGGGCGAAGTTGGTCGTTTCAGAATGAATGATAAACTTAACCTTAGTGTTGATGAAAACATTCGCGTACTAACACCTGAAGATATTATTGCAATCATGAAAAATATCATCATGCTTAAGAACGGTAACATGGCAGTTGATGATATTGATCACTTGGGAAATAGAAGAGTTAGAACTGTTGGTGAACAGCTCCAATCACAATACAATGTTGGTTTAGCAAGAATGGCGCGCACTATTAAAGAAAGAATGAATATGCGCGACAACGAAAACATGCAGCCTCAAGATTTGGTTAACGCACGTACAATCAGCAGCGTTATCAATGCTTTCTTTGGCACAAACCAATTATCTCAATTCATGGATCAAACAAATCCACTTTCTGAATTGACACACAAGAGAAGAATTTCTGCGTTGGGACCTGGCGGTTTAACACGCGAGCGTGCCGGCTTCGAAGTTCGCGACGTTCACCATTCTCACTATGGTCGTCTTTGTCCAATCGAAACTCCCGAAGGTCCGAACATCGGTCTTATTTCCTCATTAACTATTTATACAAGAGTTAATAACTACGGATTTTTAGAAACACCTTATAGAAAAGTAAAAGATGGTCGCGTTACAAATAGTGTAGATTATTTAAGCGCTGATCAGGAAGATGAATTTATAATTGCACAATCAAACGTTCCTTATGATGATCAAGGAAGATTTATTGAAGACAGAGTAAAATGCCGCGAACGCGGTGAGTTCCCGGTTGCTCATCCTGGAGATGTTCATTATATGGATGTGGCTCCGGCACAAATTGTATCTGCCGCTGCTGCATTAATTCCATTCTTAGAACACGATGATGCTAACCGTGCGCTCATGGGCTCGAACATGCAACGTCAAGCTGTTCCATTGATGGTACCGGAAAATCCAATTGTTGGAACCGGCATGGAAGCAAAAATTGCCCGCGACTCACGCGCAATAGTTATTGCTGCTGAAAATGGTATTGTTGAATACTCCGACGCAAAGAAAATTATTGTTAAGTATGATGTGGATGTTAATGACCCGGAAACATTAGTTAGCTTTAACGACGAAAAGAGAGTTGAGTACACATTAACCAAATTCTCCGGAACTAACCAAGAAACTTGCTTTACTCAAAAACCAATTGTAGTAACCGGACAGCGATTAAAGAAAGGCGATGTACTTGCCGATGGTTCAGCTATTGAAAAGGGTGAACTTGGACTTGGTAGAAACGTATCAGTTGCGTTCATGCCTTGGAGAGGTTACAACTTTGAAGATGCTATTGTGCTCAGTGAAAAACTTGTAGCTGACGACGTATTTACATCTATACATATAGAAGAATTTGAATTACAAGTGCGCGAAACTCGGCGCGGTGAAGAAGAACTAACACGTGATATTCCGAATGTAAGCGAAGAAGCAACAAAAGACTTAGATGAAAATGGTATTGTGCGCGAAGGTGCTGAAGTTAAAGAAGGCGATATTCTAATTGGAAAGATTACACCAAAAGGTGAAACCGATCCTACACCGGAAGAAAAACTTCTTAAAGCAATCTTTGGTGATAAAGCCGGCGACGTGAAGGATGCTTCTTTGAAAGCGCCTCCAGGATTGAAAGGCGTTGTAATCAAAACAAGATTATTCAGCCGTAAGAAAAAAGATACTGAATCAAAGAAATTTGAAAAGAAATTGCTCGATAATCTTGATGCTTCTTTTAAATCAAGAAAAGAAAATCATTATGCTAAACTTGTTACAAAGTTAACTAAGATTACTGAAGGCAAAACTTCATCCGGCGTTCGCGATTTGGACGGCTCGGTTGTTCTTAGAAGCGGCACTTTAATCAAAGAAGAAACTTTTGCTAACATCGAAGACATTACAAAGCTTGATTACACACGCGACTGGTTTGAGAAAAAACCTATCAACGAAATGATCAAGAAACTTTATTCGAACTATTTTAATCTTCTTTCTGAAATTGAAGAAGATTACAAACGTGAGAAACTTAAAATTGCATCCGGCGATGAACTTCCTCCGGGAATTACACAACTTGCAAAAGTTTACGTGGCTAAGAAACGTAAAATTCAAGTTGGTGATAAAATGGCTGGTCGCCACGGTAACAAGGGTGTGGTTGCAAAAGTTGTTCCGGTTGAAGATATGCCTTATCACGAAGATGGAACTCCGGTTGATATCGTATTGAATCCTCTTGGTGTACCTTCTCGTATGAACCTTGGACAGTTGTATGAAACAGTTCTCGGCTGGGTTGGAAAGAAAATGGGTGTAAAATTTGAAACACCAATTTTCGATGGCGCTCATGTTGAAGATGTAGAAGGATATTTAAAACAAGCCGGATTACCTGATGGTGGAAAAGCTTGGTTAACCGACGGAAGAAGCGGTGAAAAATTCCATCAGAAAGTTACATGCGGTTATATTTATATGATGAAACTCGGTCACATGGTTGATGACAAGATTCACGCTCGCTCAATTGGACCATACTCTCTCATCACGCAACAGCCTCTTGGCGGTAAAGCTCAGTTCGGCGGTCAGAGATTTGGAGAAATGGAAGTTTGGGCTCTAGAAGGTTACGGAGCTGCTCACGTTCTGCAAGAGATTTTAACTGTAAAGAGTGATGACGTTACTGGTCGTGCTAAGACTTACGAAGCGATTGTAAAAGGTGAAAATATTCCGGAACCAAACATACCGGAAGCTTTCAACGTTATGATCAAGGAATTACAAGGTCTTGGTCTCGATATTAAAGTTAACTAAGTCAACCAAGTTTGATTAAAGGAGAATTACAATGCGAGTAAAACCGCAAGAAAATAAAACAAAGATGATTGAAAAGCTGACCATTGGTTTAGCTAGTCCCGATGATATATTAAGCAGATCGCATGGTGAAGTAACCAAACCGGAAACAATTAACTACCGTTCGTTCAGACCGGAAAAAGATGGTTTGTTCTGCGAGAAAATTTTTGGTCCGGTAAAAGATTGGGAATGTGCATGCGGAAAATATAAAGGTATCCGTTACAAAGGTATTGTGTGCGACCGTTGCGGTGTTGAAGTAACACTAAAAGCAGTCCGCCGCGAAAGAATGGGTCACCTTGCACTTGCAGTTCCTATCGTTCACATCTGGTTTTTCAAAGCGTTGCCATCTAAGATTGGTAACATTCTTGGAATGACAACAAAAGAATTAGAGAAAATTGTTTACTACGAATCTTATGTTGTTCTTAATCCTGGTCCAACCGGTTTGAAGAGATTAGATCTCATCAGCGAAGATCAGTATTACGAAATTTTAAATTCGCTTCCGCACGAAAACGATTCCTTAGAAGATAACGATCCTAAGAAATTTGTTGCTCGTATCGGCGGCGATGCTGTAAAAGAATTATTAAAAGAAACAGAGATCGAAAGATTATTTGGCGAATTGAAATCCCAATTGGGTCCGGATACATCTCAGCAGAAACGCACAGACATTCTTAAGAGATTAAGAGTGCTGGAAGCTTTCCGCGAAAAGGAAGGAAAGATTCCTAACAAACCGGAGTGGATGGTAATGAATGTTATTCCGGTTATTCCACCGGAACTTCGTCCTCTCGTTCCCCTTGAAGGTGGACGTTTTGCTACTTCCGACTTGAACGATTTATATAGAAGAGTAATCATTCGTAACAATCGTTTGAAAAGATTAATTGATATTAAAGCTCCGGAAGTGATTCTTCGTAATGAAAAGAGAATGCTTCAAGAGTCTGTTGATGCTTTGTTTGATAACTCACGCCGTTCAAGCGCAGTTCGCAGCGATGGTAACAGACCTTTGAAATCTTTAAGTGATATGCTCAAAGGCAAGCAAGGACGTTTCCGCCAAAACTTGTTAGGTAAGCGCGTTGATTATTCCGGTCGTTCGGTAATTGTTGTTGGTCCGGAATTAAAATTACATCAATGCGGTTTGCCTAAAGATATGGCTGTTGAATTATTCAAACCGTTTGTAATTAGAAAATTAATTGACCGCGGACATTTCAAAACTGTAAAGAGTGCACGCAAAGCTGTTGATAGAAAAGATGCGTTGATTTGGGAAATCTTGGAAAAGTTGATTGATGGGCATCCGATCATGTTGAACCGCGCTCCAACTCTTCACCGTTTAGGTATTCAAGCTTTCCAACCGCTTTTGGTTGATGGAAAGGCTATACAGTTGCATCCGCTTGTATGTACAGCGTTCAACGCGGATTTCGACGGTGATCAAATGGCTGTTCACGTTCCACTTTCTTACGAAGCTCAACTTGAAGCTGCTATCTTAATGTTGTCTTCACATAATATTCTTTCACCACAGAACGGCTTGCCAATTGTACTTCCAACTCAAGACATGGTTCTTGGATTGTACTATTTAACCAAAGCTCGCTCAGGTGCAAAGGGAGAAGGAAAATTATTTGGCGACATTCAAGAAGTATTGATCGGTTATGATAATAAAGTTGTAGAGTTACACTCAAAAATAAAAGTTAAGATTGAAGGTCAAGTAATTGAGACAACAGTTGGTCGTGTTATCTTCAATCAAATTGTTCCGAAAGAACTTGGATTCATCAACGAATTATTGATGAAGAAAAGCTTCTCGGGATTCATTTACAGAATGTTTATCAAACTTGGAAACGTTGTTACTGCTAAATTCTTAGATGACTTGAAAGACCTTGGTTTCCGTTATGCAACCGCTGCCGGTATTTCAATCAGCTTCATTGATATGATTATTCCGGATGAAAAAGATAAGTTGATTGATGACTCGAATAAGAAAGTAAGTGGAATTTTAAGCGAACACGAACAGGGTTTGATTACTGATGCTGAGCGTTACAATAAAATCATAGACGTTTGGACACACACAACCAACAACGTAGCTAAGCACTTGATGGACAGATTAAAAGTTGATCAGGGCGGATTTAATTCGCTTCACATGATGGTTGACTCCGGTGCGCGTGGTTCTCAAGATCAAGTAAAACAACTTGCAGGTATGCGTGGTCTTATGATGAAGCCGCAAAAATCATTAAGCGGTCAAGCCGGTGAAATTATTGAAAACCCAATCGTTGCTAACTTCAAGGAAGGTCTTTCGGTACTTGAGTATTTCATTTCAACTCACGGTGCTCGTAAAGGTCTTGCAGATACAGCTCTTAAAACTGCTGATGCTGGTTACTTAACAAGAAGATTATGCGACGTTGCTCAAGATGTAATTATTTCGGAAACAGACTGCGGTACTATTCGTGGTATTTATGTAACAGCTCTTAAAGATGTTGAACAAGAAAGAGAACCACTCGCAGAAAGAATTATTGGTCGTGTTGCTCAAGAAGATGTTTACGATCCGAAGACAGATGAAACTTTAGTTGAAGCTGGTGACCTTATTTCTGAAGAAATAGCTGAAAAAATAGATGAGGCTAACATTGATCAAGTTTACATTCGTACAGTTTTAACTTGCGAATCTAAACGTGGTGTTTGTGCTAAGTGTTACGGACGTAACTTAACAACCGGCGCACTTGTAGAAATTGGTGAAGCTGTAGGAATTATTGCGGCTCAGTCAATTGGTGAACCTGGCACACAGCTTACTCTCCGTACATTCCACTTGGGTGGTACATCGTCACGTATTGCTTCTCAATCTCAAGTAGAAACAAACGTAGCCGGTACTGTACTCTTCGATAAAATCAACTTGGTTGAAAAAACAGATTTCTTTGGTAAAGTAAAAGTTGTAATTGGTCGCCGTGGTGCAATGGGAATTTTTGATGATGATAATCGTCAAATTAAGAAGTTTGATATTCCTTATGGCGCAGAAATAATGGTTGATGATGAACAGCAAGTTAAAAAAGGACAACCTCTATATAACCACGATCCTTACAATGCTGTAATTATTGCTGATTTCGGCGGTTCTGTTTCTTTTGTTGATTTGATTGACAACGTTACTCTTCAACAGGTAGCTGATGAACAAACTGGTCACGTTCAGAAAGTTGTTATTGAATCGAAGGACAAGAACCTAACACCAAGTATCATGGTTAAGAGCCCAACCGGTCAGGAAAAAGTATTTAACATTCCTACAAGAGCCTATTTGTCTGTTGAAGAAGGTGAGTCAATCCAACAAGGGACAATCCTTGCTAAGATTTCTAAACAAGCTTCTAAGACAAGAGATATCACTGGTGGTCTTCCACGCGTAACCGAATTATTTGAAGCAAGAAGCCCGCACGATCCGGCAGTAGTTTCAGAAATTGAAGGACGCGTTAAGTTTGGTGCCCGTAAAAAAGGTTCCCGCGAAATTATCATCGAATCTTTGGATGGGACATTACAGAAAATTTACCCGGTTCCTTATGGTAAGCATATTCTTGTTCAAGAAGGTGATGAGATTCCGGCTGGCGAAAAAATTACTGACGGTCCAATTGATCCTCATGATATTTTGAAGATAAAGGGTACAAATGCCGTTCAGGAATATTTAGTAAATGAAATTCAAGATGTGTATAGATTGCAAGGTGTTAAGATCAACGATAAACATATTGAAGTTATCGTGCGCCAAATGTTACAGAAACTACAGATTATTTCAGCTGGCGATACTAACTTCATCGAAGAAGACCTTGTTGATCGTAATAAGCTAAATGATGAAAATGAGCGCGTTAAACAAATGGTATCAATCGAAGATCCTGGTCAGTCGAAGTATAAAGCTGGTCAATTAATTACAAAGACCAAATACCGTGAGGTTAATGCTGATTTGACTAGAAAAACAAAGAAAACTATTCACGCAAGAGATGCAGAACCTGGTACTTTTGATAACATCTTACTAGGAATAACACATGCGGCACTTTCAACAGAGAGCTTTATTTCCGCTGCTTCATTCCAGGAAACAACAAAAGTACTGACAAACGCAGCTACTGAAGCTAGAGTTGATAATCTTATTGGCTTAAAAGAGAATGTTGTAATGGGTCATTTAATTCCGGCTGGTACTGGATTAAAGAAATATCGTAATATTATTCTATCAAGTGAAGAAGTTGAAGTACCGGTGCCTACAGAAACCGAGGATTTACAAAAAGAAACAGCATAAAAACTAAAATTTTATTCTGTATTTCTTGACAAGATAGCAGATAATCAATAAATTTGAAGTCTGAATTTTTATAAATATGTAAAATTGGAGGTTAGTGCGTGCCAACGATTAACCAGTTGGTTAGAAAAGGGAGAAAAGTAGTAATAACTAAGAGCAAAGCTCCTGCTCTAGATAGTTGTCCTCAGAAAAGAGGAGTGTGTACAAGAGTATACACAACTACTCCTAAAAAACCTAACTCAGCCTTGAGAAAAGTAGCTCGTGTACGTTTAACAAACCACATAGAAGTTACAGCGTATATACCCGGAGAAGGTCACAATTTGCAAGAGCACTCCATTGTTATGATTCGTGGCGGTAGAGTGAAAGATTTGCCGGGAGTTCGTTATCACATTATAAGAGGCACTTTAGATACTGCCGGTGTTGAAGATCGCAAAAAAGCCAGATCTAAATATGGCGCTAAGAAACCAAAAGCGAAATAATTACTATGAGAAAGAAAAGAGCAGAAAAAAGGTATATTAAACCAGATCCAAAGTTCAATGATTTTTTAGTCGCAAAACTGATTAATTATTTGACTTGGCATGGCAAAAAGTCTACCGCAAGAAACATTGTTTATGATAGTTTTGAATTGATGGAATCTAAAGCTAAAAAACCAGCTTTAGAAGTTTATAAAAAGGCTCTTCAAAACGTTCAACCTTTAGTTGAAGTTAGAAGCCGCCGAGTTGGTGGTGCTACATACCAAGTTCCTATGGAAGTTAGACCGGAAAGAAGAATAGCACTAGCACTTAGATGGATTAGAACATATTCTAGAGATAGAAAGGACAAGTCTATGGCTGGAAAGTTAGCTGCCGAATTACTGGCTGCTGCTAACAACGAAGGTTCTGCAGTTAAGAAAAAAGAAGATACACATAGAATGGCAGAAGCAAACAAGGCGTTTGCTCACTTTAAGTGGTAACAGAAGGGATTTTGTTTTAGATGGCGACCAAAAGAGTAGAAATAAGCAAGGTTAGAAATATTGGTATCATGGCTCACATAGATGCCGGAAAGACTACGACCACAGAGCGTATTCTTTTCTATACAGGCAAATTGCATCGTATGGGAGAAGTTCACGATGGCGCTGCTACTATGGATTGGATGGAACAGGAAAAAGAACGCGGCATTACAATAACTAGTGCTGCGACTACTACCGAATGGAGAGATCATCAAATTAATATTATTGATACTCCTGGGCACGTAGATTTTACTGTTGAAGTTGAAAGATCTTTAAGAGTTTTAGATGGTGCTATAGCTCTTTTCTGTGCGGTTGGTGGTGTTGAGCCTCAATCCGAAACAGTTTGGAGACAGGCTGATAAATACGGTGTGCCGCGTATTGCTTTTGTTAATAAAATGGATAGAGTTGGTGCTGATTTCTTCCACGCAGTTGAAATGATGAAAGAAAAATTAGGTGCACACGCTATTCCGATTACAATTCCCGTTGGCGAAGGTGATTTGTTTAGAGGAATTATTGATTTGATGAGTATGCGCGCGGTTATGTTCAATGAAGAATCTCTTGGTTCTACCTTTGAAGAGGTAGAAATCCCTGCTGATTTAGCGCCGCTAGCTCAAAAGTATAGAACTCAAATGCTTGAAGCCGTTTCTGACGTTGATGATACTTTACTTGAAAAATATCTGGAAGGTAAAGAAATTTCTGAAGCTGAAGTTCGGAAAGTTTTACGTGAGGCAACTGTTAAATCTACAATTATTCCTGTGTTGTGCGGTTCTTCATTTAAGAACAAGGGTGTACAGCAACTTCTGGATGCTGTAGTTGATTTCTTGCCTTCTCCATTGGATGCAGGTAATTTAACTGCTCATCATATTGATAAAAATGATCACATCGAAAGAAAAGTGGATCCGAAAGAAAAATTTGCGGCTCTTGCTTTCAAGATAATGACGGACCCATTTGTTGGAAAATTAACGTTTATTCGTGTTTACACTGGCACATTAGAAGCTGGTTCTTATATATATAATTCTGTTAGCGATAAGAAAGAAAGAGTTGGTAGAGTATTACAGATGCATGCCAATCACCGCGAAGATTTAGATGGTATTCGTGCCGGTGATATTGCCGCTGTTGTGGGTTTGAAACATACCAGAACAGGCGATACTTTATGTACTGAAGATGATGCGATTATTTTGGAAAGAATGGTATTCCCGGAACCGGTTATTCAGATTGCAATTGAGCCTAAGACTAAAGCTGATCAAGATAAATTATCTGATGCTATGGTTAAGCTTAGTGATGAAGATCCGACATTCAAAGTTAAAGTTGATGATGAAACTGGTCAAACATTGATCAGCGGTATGGGTGAATTACACTTAGAAATTCTTGTTGATAGAATGAAACGTGAATTTAAGGTTGAAGCTAATGTTGGAAAACCGCAAGTTGCTTACAGAGAAACGATTACTAAAAAGGTTCAGGCTGAAGGTAAGTTTGTTAAACAGTCTGGCGGACGTGGTAAGTTTGGACATGTTTGGATTGAATTTGAACCTAATGAAGTTGGTAAAGGTTTTGAATTTGAGAACGCAATTGTTGGCGGCGCTGTTCCAAAAGAGTTTATTAATCCTGTAATAAATGGTTTAAAAGATGCATTGCGTAACGGTGTGTTGGCTGGATATCCGGTTGTGGATGTTAAAGCTAAGTTATACGATGGTTCTTACCATGATGTTGATTCAGATGAAATTTCATTTAAGGTTGCTGCTTCAATGGCCTTCAAACAAGGCGCATTAAAAGCTGGACCAATACTTCTTGAACCAATGATGAGTGTTGAAGTTACAACTCCTGAAGAGTATTTAGGTGATGTAATGGGTGACATTAACTCAAGAAGAGGAAAAATCGAAGGTTTTACTTCGAGAAAAGACGCGCAAGTAATCAGAGCAATGGTACCGCTTGCTCAAATGTTCGGGTATGCAACTACGTTGCGTTCCATGACACAAGGTCGTGCTATATATTCCATGCAATTCTCGCACTACTCAGAAGTACCTAAATCCGTCGCTGAAGAGATTACTGAAAAAGCGCAAGTTAAAAAGTCGGTTGAATCGGCTTAACTTAATTAGAATTACATATACAAAAAATAATAATAACAAGGAGAGTACTTAGATGGCAAAAGAAAAATTTGACCGCAGTAAACCGCACGTCAATATTGGTACTATCGGACACGTTGACCATGGTAAAACTACTCTTACAGCAGCCATCACCATGGCACTTGCAAAAAAAGGTTTATCCGCAGTAAGATCATTCGATAGTATTGACAATGCACCTGAAGAAAGAGAACGTGGTATCACAATAGCTACGGCTCACGTTGAGTATTCAACAGCAAATAGACATTATGCTCACGTTGACTGTCCTGGTCACGCTGACTACGTAAAAAACATGATCACCGGTGCTGCACAAATGGACGGCGCTATATTAGTAGTTGCTGCAACTGATGGTCCTATGCCTCAAACACGTGAACACATTCTTTTAGCTCGCCAGGTAGGTGTGCCGAAGATGGTTGTTTTCTTGAATAAAGTTGACGCAATGGACGATGCAGAATTAGTTGACTTAGTCGAAATGGAATTGAGAGAATTATTAACAAAATACGAATTCCCAGGCGATGAAATACCGATCATCCGTGGTTCAGCTCTTCATGCTTTAGAAGCCGGTTCTTCAAATGCTGATCCTTCAGACGAAAGATATACTTGTATTTGGAATCTTATGGAAGCTTGCGATACCTACATTCCGGTTCCAGAAAGAAGTGCTGAAAAGCCATTCTTGATGCCGGTGGAAGACGTTTTCTCAATCACCGGTCGTGGTACAGTTGCTACCGGTCGTGTTGAAAGAGGAACATTGAAATTGAACGAAGAAGTTGAATTAATCGGTTTAGGTATTCACAAGAAAACAGTTGTAACCGGTATCGAAATGTTCCGTAAAGAGCTCGATTCCGCTATGGCTGGTGATAACGCTGGTTTATTGTTACGTGGTGTTGATAAAACTGAAATTGAAAGAGGAATGGTTCTTGCTAAAACCGGTTCTATTACTCCTCATACAATTTTTGAAGGCAAAGTTTACATCCTTTCAAAAGAAGAAGGTGGCCGTCATACACCATTCTTCAACGGTTACAGACCTCAGTTCTATTTCAGAACAACAGATGTTACCGGTGTTGCTACTCTTCCTGAAGGAACCGAGATGGTTATGCCTGGTGATAACGTTCAATTGAAAATTGATTTGATTTCTGAAATCGCTATGGAAGAAGGATTGAAGTTCGCTATCCGCGAGGGTGGTAGAACAGTAGGTGCTGGTTTCGTAACTAAGATTATCAAATAATAATTGATGATAAAAAATGAAGGCGTTTGCAGTGCGAACGCCTTCAATGTGTATAACAAGGAGATTATTAAAAGTGCCCGGTCAGAAAATTAGAATCAAGCTAAAGTCATACGATCATATTTTGATTGACAAATCAACAGAGAAGATTATTAAAACTGTTAAAAGTACTGGAGCTGTTGTCAGTGGTCCAATTCCGCTTCCTACACGCAGAACAGTATTTACTGTGTTGAGATCTCCACACGTTGATAAAAAGTCCAGAGAACAATTTGAAATTAGGGCTCACAAAAGAATCATTGATATTCACAATTCAAACAACAAAACTGTTGATGCGCTTAGCAAGTTAGATATTCCTGCTGGCGTTGATATCGAGATTAAGTTATAGGAAGAATGAAATGCCTGGCTTGTTAGCTAAAAAATTAGGAATGACAAATATATTTACTGAAGACGGACAAATTATTCCGGTAACAGTTTTAGAAGCTGGTCCGTGTAAAGTTTATTCTGTCAAGACCAAAGAAAAAGACGGATATGAATCGCTTCAAATTGGTTTTGGTGTGAAGAAAGAGAAAAATATCAACAAACCGTTGAAAGGTTTTTACTCTAAAGTTGGTTTGAATGCTCCTCAGTTGCTTAAGGAGTTCAAGAACTTTGATACAGCTTCTTTCAAAGTTGGAGATGAAATTACAACCGCTATTTTCACCATTGGCGATAAAGTAAAAGTATCCGGCAGAAACAAAGGTAAAGGTTTCCAGGGTGTTGTTAGAAGACACGGTTTTGCCGGTGTTGGTTCTGCTACTCACGGTCAAAGCGATAGACAAAGAGCTCCTGGTTCCATCGGTGCTTCATCCTATCCTTCACGTGTATTCAAAGGTCAGAGAATGGCCGGAAGAATGGGCTTCGAAAACACTACAATTAGAAATTTGAAAGTTGTAAAGATTATTGCTGAAAAGAATATTATCATGGTGAAGGGTGCAGTTCCCGGATCTATTAATTCAATTGTTGCCATCAATAAATAAGTTTGATAAGATGAAATTAGAAGTTTATAAAAAAGACGGTACAAAATCTGGCGATAGTGTAGAACTATCGAAAGAGATTTTCGAAATCGAACCGAATGATCACGTACTTTACTTAGCAGTAAAAGCTTTCTTGGCTAACCAAAGACAAGGAACACACAAAAGTAAAGAGAGAAGTGAAGTTAGCGGTGGTGGAAAGAAACCTTGGAAGCAAAAAGGCCGTGGCGGCGCTCGTGCCGGTACATCTCGCTCTCCAATTTGGGTTGGCGGTGGTAGAATTTTCGGACCAAAGCCACATGGTTACAGACAAAAATTGAATAAGAAAGTTTTGTCTTTAGCTAGAAAATCTGCTCTTTCCTACAAAGCTAAAGCAACTCAAATTATGGTTGTTGAGGATTTCGATTTTGAAGGACCAAAAACAAAAGACTTTGTAACAATTCTCAATGCTCTAAATCTGAGTGGAAAGAAAACTTTATTCCTTACAGATGGTTACAAGAAAAATGTTTACATGAGCGGAAGAAATGTTGAAAGAGTAAAAGTTCTTGAAGCAAGTAAAGCATCTGCATACGAGTTGGTTAATAATCAAATCTTGTTATTGCAGAAGAGCGCAGTTAATCTTTTAGAAAGTACAATTAACTAATCTGGTTCGAAAATGAAAAGTGTTTTAATACGCCCTTTGATAACTGAGAAGATGACAAAAATTAGCGAGAAGCTTCCAAATAAATTTGGATTTATGGTTGCTATTGATGCTAATAAAATTGAAATCGCAAAGGCGGTAAAAGAAAAATTTAATGTTGATGTAGCATCTGTTAATACTGTCCGTCATCCTGGTAAATCGAGAAGTCAGTTTACAAAGAAGGGACGTTTTGCAGGCAGAACATCAAAGTATAAGAAAGCAGTCGTAACCTTGAAAGAGGGTCAAACGATAGACATATTCGGTCAAGCATAGGTTGGAGCTGATTAATGGCAATTAGAAAATTAAAACCAAATACCCCCGGAACAAGATTTATGTCTATCTCTTCATTCGATGAGATAACAAGAACAACGCCGGAAAAATCTTTGACAGCCCCGATTAAAAAATCTGGCGGAAGAAATAATCATGGTCGTGTTACTTCCAGACACAGAGGCGGCGGACACAAACAGAAATACAGAATCATTGATTTCAAGAGAGATAAAAAGAACATTGCAGCAAAAGTATTTTCGATTGAATATGATCCGAACCGTACATCAAGAATTGCTTTGTTACATTACATTGATGGAGAGAAGAGATACATTATAGCTCCTGACGGTTTAAAGGTTGGTGATTCAGTAATGAGCGGTAGTGGAATTGAAATCAAAGTAGGTAACGCCCTTCCGTTAAAGGAAATGCCACTTGCTTCTTTCATACACAATGTTGAATTGAAACCTGGTAAAGGCGGACAGTTAGGAAGAACAGCCGGTGCTTCTATTCAATTGCTTGCTAAAGAAGGAAACATGGCGTTATTGAAAATGCCAAGCAGTGAAGTTAGAAAAGTTCCGATTGAATGTATGGCTACATACGGTACAGTTGGTAATGCAGATCATGAAAACATTAGTTTAGGTAAAGCGGGCAGAAGCAGATGGTTAGGAATTAGACCTCACGTTCGTGGTGTTGCGATGAACCCAGTAGATCACCCAATGGGTGGTGGTGAAGGTAAAACTTCAGGCGGTGGCCATCCAGTTTCACCATGGGGCCAAAAAGCAAAAGGTCTCAAGACTCGTAAGAGAAAGAATCCAACTAATAAATTTATTGTTAAGAGAAGAACTAAGTAAGAGTAGAATATGCCAAGATCAGTCAAAAAAGGTCCATTCATTGATGTGAAACTTCTTAAGAAGATCACAGCGCTCAATGATAAAAATCAGAAGAAAATTATTAAGACTTGGTCAAGATCGAGCACAATTACACCTGATTTTGTTGGACACACAATTGCAGTGCATAACGGTAATAAAATGATACCGGTTTACATTTCTGAAAACATGGTTGGTCATAAGTTAGGCGAGTTTTCTCCGACCAGAATTTTTAGAGGTCATCCGGGTACTAAAGCAGAAAAAGCAACCAAAGTAAAGTGATATTGAGGTAATAGAGAATGGAAGCAAAAGCTACTCACAGATATATTGGATCCTCACCACGTAAGATGAGATTGGTTATTGATTTGATCAGAGGAAAATCAGTTGATCAAGCAATTGAGATTTTACACTTCTCGCCAAAGCATCCTTCTAAACCGGCTGAGAAAGTTTTAAGATCTGCTGTATCAAACTTGATGAACAAGGATGACAATACTAAGCATGAAGTTTCTGATTTGTTTGTTAAAGAAGCGTTCGTAAATCAAGGTCCAACTATCAAAAGAATTTCGCCGGCTCCTATGGGTCGTGCATACAGAATAAGAAAAAGATCTAATCACGTTACAATTGTTGTAGCAACGAAAAAGTAATCGGAGGAAGTTTTGGGTCAGAAGACTAATCCAACTGGTTTTAGAGTCGGAGTTATTAAGGGATGGGATTCAAATTGGTACGAAAACAAAAGTTACGCACCAAAATTGCTCGAGGATAAGAAGCTTAGAACTTATATCCGCAAAAGATTACAAAATGCCGGTATCTCTTCGATCAAGATTGATAGAACATCTAAGAACGTGATTTTAACAATTCATACTTCAAGACCGGGTGTTGTTATAGGAAAGAGCGGTAAAGAAATTGCTCAGATCGAAGAAGAATTAAAGAAAATCACAGACAAAGAAGTTAAGATTCAAATTACAGAAGTGAAGAGACCGGAATTAGATGCGTATTTGGTTGCTGAAAATATTGCTAAACAAATTGAAGGTAGAGTTTCTTTCCGCCGCGCAATGAAACAAGCAATAACATCCGCGATGAGAATGGGTGCTGAAGGAATTAGAATTATGTGTGCCGGCCGTCTTGGCGGAGCTGAAATGGCGAGAACTGAACAATACAAAGAAGGTAGAATTCCACTTCACACAATTAGAGCGGATATAGATTACGCAAACGGCAGAGCAGAAACAATTTATGGATCCATTGGAATTAAAGTTTGGGTCTGCCGCGGAGAAATTTTAGGTAAACGTTCAACCGACTAAAGAATAGAGTTTGAGGAGTTTTTTCAATGTTAATGCCGAAAAGAGTAAAATTTAGAAAAGCGCAAAGAGGAAGAAGAAAAGGTAAAGCTACGCGCGGTCACTTAGTAAATTTTGGTGATTATGGTTTGAAAGCTTTAGAGCCAGCTTGGGTTACAAGCCGTCAGATTGAAGCTTGCCGTGTTGCTCTATCACGTCAAATGAAGAGAGACGGAAAAGTATGGATCAGAATCTTCCCGGATAAACCGGTTTCTAAAAAGCCACTTGAAACAAGAATGGGTAAAGGTAAAGGCGCTCCGGAGTTTTGGGTAGCGGTTATTAAACCCGGAAGAATTATGTTTGAAATTGGTGGTGTAGATCGTACAACCGCTCACGAAGCTTTAGTTCTTGCTGCACATAAATTGCCAATTAAAACAAAAATTGTACAAAGACCGGATTTAGAATCATAACAAGGTTTGACTTAAAATGAAGATCTATCAAATAAGAGAAATGTCGACAGACGAAATCAAGAAGAGAATTCTTGAAGAACAAAAAAACATGATCGACTTAAGATTTCAACTTGAACTTAAGAATCTTACCAACACAGCAAAGATCACCAATACAAGGAAGGATATTGCTAAGATGAAGACGATTCTTAAGGAAAGAGAAACGCAGGAAGCAAAAACCTCGAAGGAAGTTAAATAAGGAGAATTTGGGTTTAAATGGAAACTAGAAGTTTAAGAAAAACTAAGATTGGAACGGTTGTAAGCAATAAAATGCAGAAGAGCATTGTAGTTGCTATCGAAAGACGCGTTGCACACCCGATCTATAAAAAGTATTTCAAGAAAACTACAAAGTTGATGGCACATGATGAGAACAATGAGTGCAAAATCGGCGATGTTGTAAAAATTATGGAAATACGTCCTTTGAGTAAAAGAAAAAAATGGCGTTTAGTAGAAATAGTTGAAAAAGCCAAGTAATAAAGTTTGATGAGGAGCAGCTTGTCATGATACAAGAAGAAACAAATTTAGTTGTAGCGGATAATTCCGGAGCGAAAAAAGTTCGCTGCATAAGAGTATTAGGTGGTTCTAACCGCCGGTACGCTTCAGTTGGTGATGTAATTGTAGTGAGTGTTAAAACCGCAATTCCCGGTGGCGGAGTTAAGAAAGGCGAAGTTTCTCGCGCGGTAATTGTAAGAACCAAAAAAGAAGTAAGAAGAAACGATGGTTCTTATATCCGATTCGATGAAAATGCTGCCGTACTTCTCAACGCACAAGGCGAACCAAGAGGTACACGTATCTTTGGACCTGTAGCAAGAGAATTGCGTGACAAAAAATTCATGAAGATAATTTCTCTGGCTCCAGAGGTATTATAAGGATAAGAGAAAATGAAAATAAGAAAGAATGATACTGTAGTAGTAATATCCGGAAACAATAATGGTAAAACCGGTAAAGTTTTGAAAGTTTTTGTTGACAAGAACAGAGTGATTGTTGAAGGTGTTAACATTCGCAAGCGTCATACAAAACCAACTCAGAAGAATCCACAAGGTGGAATTACTGAAAAAGAAGCTCCAATTAATGTTTCCAATGTTATGATTCTCGATCCAAAATCCGGAAAGGGAACAAGAATAGGTTCAAAGATCATCGTTGATGATAAAACCGGAAAAAAGAAAAGTGTTAGAGTAAGCAAATCAAGCGGCGAAATGCTTGGCTAATAAATAGGGATTTACGATGGCAAAAGATCAAAAAGTACAAAAAGAGCAGAAACCTAAAAAAGAAGCTGCTGCGGTAAAAGAAAAACAACCGGCTGTTAAGGTTGTTGAAGTTAAAATTCCGGCACGCTTAAAAGAAAAGTATGCTAAAGAGATCGTTCCTAAGTTGAAAGAGCAACTTGGCTACAAAACTTTGATGCAAGTTCCAAAGTTGCACAAGATTGTTGTTAACATGGGTGTTGGTCAAGCTACTCAAGATCAAAAAATTATGGATGAAGCTGTAAAAGATCTTGAAACAATTACCGGACAAAAAGTTTCTGTTCGTATAGCGAAACAAGCTATTTCCAACTTCAAGTTACGCGAAGGAATGAAGATTGGTGCTAAGGTTACATTGAGACGTGAAAGAATGTATGAATTCTTAGACAGATTTATTTCGATTGCTTTACCACGTATGCGCGACTTTAAGGGCATACCGGATAAATCATTTGATGGTCGCGGTAATTATACTCTTGGACTCAAAGAACAAATTATCTTTCCGGAAATCAACTCCGATAAAGTTACAAGAGTACTTGGAATGGATATTACATTTGTAACTACTGCTAAGACAGATAAAGAAGCATACGAGCTCCTTGCAGCTTTCGGTATGCCGTTCAGAAAGAAAGAATAAACCAAAGGGTAATCATGGCAAGAAAAAGTTTATTAGCACGCGAAGTCAAAAAACGTAAGTTGCACGCAAAGTACGCAGAGATTAGAAAAGAGTTGAAAGAAAAGGGTGATTATGATGCTCTTCAACTTCTTCCAAGAAATTCTTCTGTCACACGTTTGAAAAACAGATGCCAGATGACAGGAAGACCAAGAGCTTACTATAGAAAGTTTGGTGTGTCACGTTTAGTTTTGCGCGAGATGGCTTTGCGCGGTGAAATTCCTGGACTTAAAAAATCAAGTTGGTAATTAAGGAGAGAATGTAAATGCCAGCAACAGATCCGATTGCAGATTTCTTAACACGTGTTAGAAACGCAGTTAAAGCAAGAAAAAAATATGTCGAAATTCCATCTTCAAAAATGAAAATTGGTCTTGCTGAAATATTGAAAACACAGAAGTTCATCAAAGATTATAACGTAATTGAAGATAATAAACAGAATGTTTTGAGAGTTCATCTTCAGTATGTTAACGGAGTTCCATCAATAACCGGTTTGAAGAGAATAAGCACTCCCGGTTTAAGAACTTATGTTGGCAGCGATGAAATTCCGAGAGTTCTTGGTGGATTAGGAATATCAATCCTTTCAACACCAAGTGGTTTGAAGACAGACAAGCAAGCAAAGAAAGAATCGGTTGGCGGCGAGTTAGTCTGCCAAGTTTGGTAAAAATTTTATACGAGGAAAACTAAAGTGTCACGTATTGGTAAAAAACCGGTTAAAATAGTTAAAGACGTTACGGTAACACAGAAAGCCGACGTTCTTAATGTAAAAGGCAAGTTGGGTGAAATGACATTAAAAGTTCATCCCAATATGAAAATTGAATTTCAAGGTGATGAAGTAATTGTAACCAGACCAGATGATACAAAAGAAAATAAATCTCTGCATGGATTAACACGCGCGCTTCTTCAGAATATGGTTAAAGGTGTTAGCGAAGGTTACACAAAGCAGCTTGATATTGTTGGTGTAGGTTACAAAGCTGAAGCTAAAGGCGAAGCAGTTTTATTCAACTTAGGTTTTTCGCATCCAATATATTTCATTCCGCCTACTGGCATTAAGATGGAAGTTGTAACTCCAACACAAGTTAAAGTAAGCGGTTTTGATAAAGAATTAGTTGGAATGGTTGCCGCAAAAATTCGTTCCTTCAAGAAACCGGAACCATATAAAGGTAAAGGCGTTAAGTATTCCACTGAAAAGATTATTCGTAAAGCTGGAAAGACAGCTGGTAAGTAATAGGAGAGTTTGAAAATGTTTTCACGCGACAATAAATCAAGAAGCAGAAAGCACGTTAGAGTTCGTAAAAAAGTTTCCGGAACTGCTGAAAGACCAAGATTATGTGTTTACCGCAGCCTTAGCAATATTTATGCTCAGGTTATTGATGATACTTCCGGAGTAACTTTGGCAGAAGCTTCAACTCTTTCGAAAGAATTAGGCGAAGAAATCAAAGCTGCAAAAGGTAAAGTATCTAAAAGCAAAATAGTTGGTAAACTTGTAGCTAAAAAAGCTCAAGAAAAAGGAATTAAAACTGTAGTTTTTGACCGTGGTGGTTTACGCTATCATGGTAGAATTCAAGCAGTTGCTGAAGGCGCCCGTGAAGGAGGCCTTAAAGTTTAGTTCGCTTACCGGCGAGCTTAATTGCCGGGTCGTCTAATGGCAGGACAACGCCCTTTGGAGGCGTCTGTAGAGGTTCGACTCCTCTCCCGGCAGCAAAGATGATGATTAAGTTTGTTTATATAAGTAGCGAAAACAAAAAAGTTCGTAAACAGGAGAGACAAAATTGAATTTGAAGTACAAAAAAGTATCGGGTCTTGATAATCTTAAAGAGAAAATCGTTCATATCAACAGAGTTGCTAAAGTAGTAAAAGGCGGTCGCCGTTTTAGCTTTAACGCAATTGTAGTTGTTGGCGATGGCAACGGACACGTTGGCGTAGGTCTCGGAAAAGCAAATGAAGTAACTGATGCAATTTCGAAAGGAATTGACGATGCTAAGAAGAATGTTTATAAAGTTCCTCTCTTGAAAGGTACAGTTCCGCATCCGGTTCAAGGTAAATTTGGCGCCGGTAAAGTATTATTGAAACCAGCCACACCTGGTACTGGCTTGATTGCCGGTGGTGGAGTTCGTGCGGTTCTTGAAGCTGCCGGTGTTTCCGATATCCTTACTAAATCGTTGGGATCAAGCAATCCGCATAACCAAGTTAAAGCTACTTTAATTGCGTTACTTAGCTTGATGGATGCACGTACAATGGCTGCTAAACGTAAAATGTCTGTTTCAGAGTTATTTAATTCGTAATTGAGGAAATGATGGCAAAGATTAAAATTACACAAACCGGAAGCGTTATAGATAGACCGGTTCCACAGAAAAGAACAATTGAAGCTTTGGGTCTTGCAAGACCGAAACACTTTGTAGTCAAAAACGATACTCCTCAAATTAGAGGTATGATTAGAAAAGTATCGCATCTTGTTAAAGTAGAAGAAATTGAAGCGTAAAGAGGAATAAATGGATATTTTAAGTAATCTTAAACCTGCTAAAGGTTCGCACAAAAAAGTTAAAAGAATTGGCCGCGGTGAAGGAAGCGGACACGGCGGAACTGCAACACGTGGAGAAAACGGTCAACGCTCACGCGCTGGTGCAAAATTCCGCGCTTGGTTTGAAGGCGGTCAGATGCCTTTGCAAAGACGTGTTCCAAAACGTGGTTTTCATTCTCCGTTTAGAGTTGAATATCAAGTTATAAACTTAAGCACTTTACAAAAATTAGTTGATGATAAGAAAGTAACAGACGGTGTAATTAACGCAGTTAGTCTTTACAAAAGCGGCGCTATTTCTAAGGCTGCTGCGCCATTTAAGATTTTAGGCAATGGCGAACTTACAGCAAAGTTGAACGTAGAAGCCTTTAAATTTTCTGCTTCTGCAAAAGAAAAAATTGAATCTGTCGGCGGAACAACTAAAGAGATTAATGGTTAATGGCAAAGCTACAAGAAACCTTCCGTAATATTTTTAAGATTCATGAGTTAAGACAGCGTATTCTTTATACCGTTGCTTTACTCATTATTGTGAGAATTGGTTCTCACATTACCTTACCGGGAATTGATACCGCAGCACTAACTGCTGCAACAGCAAATTCATCATCAAACAGCTTGTTTGGTTTTTATGATTTTTTTGTTGGCGGTGCATTTAAGAATGCCGCAATTTTTGCATTGGGCATTATGCCTTACATTTCTGCTTCAATCGTTTTGCAAATAGCCGGGGCAGTAGTTCCTTATTTGCAGAAATTACAGAAAGAAGGAGAGGATGGACGCAAAAAGATTAATCAGCTAACACGTTACGGCACTGTTCTGATTAGTGTTTTCCAGGCTTGGGGAACAAGCTCTATTATCGTTCATCAGTTGAAAGCTGTTCCGGAATCTATCTACGGATTTGGATGGGTTCTTTCAACAATTGTAATCTTAACTTCCGGCACAATGTTCTTGATGTGGATGGGCGAACAGATTACCGAAAAGGGTTTGGGAAATGGTATTTCTCTTATCATATTTATCGGTATCATTGATCGTTTTCCATTTGCTATATTAGATGAATATCAGATGATTGTTGCCGGTCAGCGCAATTTAGTTATCGAAGTTGTAATTGTTGCGTTGATGGTTTTAATTATTGCCGGTGTTATTTTTGTTACTCAAGGAACACGAAGAATTCCTGTTCAATACGCTAAGAGAGTTGTTGGCAGAAAGGTTTATGGCGGTGTAACTCAATATATTCCTTTAAGAGTTAATACAGCCGGTGTAATGCCAATTATCTTTGCTCAATCTATTGTGTTTATACCGAGCACATTGCTTTCTTTCTTTCCTAACAACGAATTCCTTTCCGGTATAGCCGGCTATGTATCTTACGGATCGTTGTTCTATACTTTGACAGAGGCTTTACTAATTATATTCTTTACTTATTTTTATACTGCGATTGCTTTCAATCCGCAAGATGTTTCTGATAACATGAAGAAGCAAGGTGGCTTTGTCCCCGGCATTCGTCCCGGCAAGCAAACAGCAGATTTTATTGATAACATTTTGACAAAGATTACATTACCGGGATCAGTATTCCTTGCAATCGTTGCAATTCTTCCAAATTTTGTTAGATATTTAGGAGTGTCATCAAGCTTTGCATCATTCTTTGGCGGTACAAGCTTACTGATAGTAGTTGGTGTTGCTTTGGATACTCTGCAACAAATTGAATCTCACTTATTGATGAGACATTACGACGGATTTATGAAGTCCGGAAAAATTAAAGGTAGAAGAGCGTAGTTAGACTGTGATTTTATTAAAGAGCCGAAACGAAATAGAATTAATTCGTGAAAGCTGTAAAATAGTAGCTGAGACTTTACAATTATTGAAGCGTTACACCAAACCTGGCGTAACGACATTAGAGCTGGATAAAATTGCTGAAGATTATATCAGAAGCAATGATGCCCGTCCAGCCTTCAAAGGATATTCGCAAGCTGGCTCCTTTGATTTTCCGGGCACAATTTGTTCTTCAGTTGATGATGAGGTTGTTCACGGGATTCCCGGCAACAGAGTTCTTCAAGAAGGTGAAATTCTTTCGATTGATGTTGGTGTAGAGAAGAAAGGATATTTTGGCGATGCGGCTTTAACAGTTGCAGTCGGAAATATCTCGGAAGCAAAACAGAAATTGATGGATGCTACCGAAAAATCTCTTTACCTTGGTATAGAGCAAGCGGTAGAAAAAAATCGGCTTGGCGAAATCTCTTACGCAATTCAGAATTATGTAGAGTCATTTGGATTTGGTGTTGTAAGAGATTTATGCGGACACGGTTGCGGAAGATTTTTACATGAAGAACCGCAAATTCCTAATTATGGAAAAAGAAACAGCGGTCCGCTTTTGAAGAATGGTATGACTTTGGCGATTGAGCCGATGATTAACGGCGGAACTTATAAAGTTCATGTAGCTGAAGATGGATGGACGGTTTTTACAGCAGATGGTGAGCCTTCTGCACACTTTGAACATACAATTGCGATAATAGACGGTAAACCGGAGATATTAACAGTAAGCTAATGGCAAAACAAGGACCAATTAAAGTAGACGGAATAATAAGTGAAACGTTGCCCAACGCAACTTTCAAAGTCCGTTTAGATAACGGTCACGAAATATTAGCTCACATATCCGGCAAGATGCGGATGCATTTTATAAAAATTTTGGTTGGTGATAAAGTTGCAATAGAGCTTTCACCGTACGATTTGAACAAAGGTAGAATTACTTACAGATACAAATAACGGAGTTTTAGAATGAAGGTTAGAGCTTCAGTCAAAAAGATGTGCGAACATTGCAAGATTATCAGAAGGAAAGGCGTTGTGCGCGTAATCTGCAAGAATCCAAAACATAAACAAAGACAAGGTTAAACTTAGGAGGTTATAGATTTGGCTCGTTTAGCTGGTATCGATTTACCGAAGAATAAAAAAGCTTATATCGGATTGACCTACATATTCGGTATTGGTGAAAAATCATCAACGGATATTTTAGCAAAAGCTAATGTTAATCCTAATAAAAAAATATCCGAGCTTTCTGAAGAAGAATTAGCAAAGATTCGTTCTATAATGACTAACGAATATAAAGTTGAAGGCGCTTTAAGAAGCGAAGTTCAACAGAATATTAAGAGATTGATGGACATAGGAACGTATAGAGGAATTAGACACAGAAGAGGATTACCTGCGCGCGGACAGAGAACCAGAACAAACTCTAGAACGAGAAAAGGTAAACGTAAAACTGTAGCCGGCAAGAAGAAAACTCCGGCTAAGAAGTAATAATTAATTTTTTATTGTGAGGAGTTAAATTGGCTAAAGTTGTTAAAAAGACGAGAAAGAAAGTTCACGTTGATGCGGTTGGTGTAGCACACATAAAGGCTTCATTCAACAACGTGATTGTTACGATTACTGACATTTACGGCAACACAATCTCATGGTCTTCTGCCGGTAAAAATGGTTTTAAGGGTTCTCGCAAGAACACACCATTTGCTTCGCAAGTTACCGCCGAGGCAGCTGCTAAAGAAGCTCACGATCTTGGATTAAGAAAAGTAGATGTGCTTGTGAAAGGTCCGGGCGCCGGTCGTGAAGCAGCTATCAGAGCTTTAAATACTGCCGGATTGGAAATTTTATCTATCAAAGATCAGACTCCAATACCGCATAACGGATGCAGACCACCAAAACGTAGAAGAGTTTAATAGGAGAATTTTTAGATGGCAAGATACACTGGTTCAAGTTGCAAATTGTGCAGAAGAGAAAAGACTAAACTTTTTCTTAAAGGTACTAAGTGCCTTTCGGAAAAATGTCCTCTTGAAAAAAGAAATTATGCGCCGGGACAACATGGACTTTCCAGACGCACCAAGTTTTCTGAATATGGTGTTCAATTAAGAGAAAAACAGAAAGTAAAAAGAATTTACGGATTGCTCGAAACTCAGTTCCGCAATTACTTTGAAAAAGCTAACCGCCAAAAAGGCGTTACAGGTGCTAACCTTGTGAAATTATTGGAAAGAAGATTGGATAACGTTGTGTTCCGTCTCGGTTTCGCACCTTCAAGAAAATCTGCTCGTCAGTTAGTATTGCACGGACATTTCACGGTAAATAGTCAAGTAGTTGATATTCCATCTTTCTTGCTCGGTGCCGGTGATGTTGTTGCCGTTCGCGAGAAAAGCAAAAAATTGGATGCAATCCACAATTCATTAAGAAGAACCAAAGACAACGTTTATGTTTGGCTTTCTGTTGATAAGGCTTCTTTGAGCGGTACATTTATGAATGTTCCTGAAAGAGAAGATATTCCATTGAACGCTAACGAACAACTCATTGTTGAGTTGTATTCTAAGTAAAAATTATAAAGAGGATACTATAAATGAGCTATCCATTCATTAAAATGCCGGAAGGAATCGTTATGGACGATACTTCCAGCAATGAGAATTACGGAAGATTTTTTGTACAACCACTTGAAAGAGGTTTTGCGGTTACTTTAGGAAATGCTATGAGAAGAGTATTACTTTCTTCTCTAACCGGTGTTGCCTTTACTGCTGTTAAAATTGAAGGTGTTTTGCATGAATTTTCTACGATTCCCGGAGTGGTTGAAGATGTAACTGAGATCATTCTTAACTTGAAAAAAGTTAGAATGAGACTGAACAACAAAAAAATTACCGGTTGCGAAATTTCTCTAAGTGGTAATAAAGCTTTTACTGCTGCTGATATACAAAAAGCTTGTCCGGATTTGGAAATTCTTAACCCGGAGAAACACATTGCGCGCTTAAATGCCGATGCAAAATTAAATATTGAATTGCGTATTGGTATTGGCAAAGGTTATGTACCGGGTAACGAGCAAAAAATTGCAGAATCAACAATCGGTACTATCCCAATAGATTCTATCTTTACACCAATTGTAAACGTACGTTACGATGTTGAAAACGTTCGTATTGGCGAAAGAAATGATTTTGAGAAACTAACACTCGAAATTACAACCGACGGTTCCATTACACCTTCGGAAGCTTTATCTAACGCCGGCAAGATTTTGAAAGATCATGTTGCAATGTTCATCAATTTCGAATCTGAACCGGAAGAAGAGAAAGTTGAAAATGAGAAAGATGCTGAAGCAGAAAGACTCCGTAAGATTTTAACTACCAGCGTTGATGACTTAGAATTAAGTGTTCGCTCTCATAACTGCTTGAAAGCAGCTAACATTAAAAACTTAGCTGATCTTGTTCGTAAAGATGAAAGCGAAATGCTCAAGTTTAGAAACTTTGGACGCAAGTCTTTAGCCGAATTGCTTGAGATTGTTGATAACTACGGTCTTGAGTTTGGAATGGACGTAGAAAAATATTTAAAAGATAAACCAGAAAACAACTAGTATTTCCATAAGGTTGAAGAATGAGACACAGTGTTAAAGGAAAAAAACTTGGTAGAACTGCAAGTCATAGAGCTGCAACATTAAGACTATTAGCTACCGCACTATTCAAGCATAAAAAAATTAAAACAACTTTAGCTAAAGCCAAAGCATTAAGAACTTATGCCGAACCAATGATTACCAGAGCTAAGACAGATTCTGTACATGCTAGAAGAATTATTGCTGCTGACATTATTGATAGAGCTGTTGTAAAGGAATTGTTCTCTGATATCGTAACTAAAATTGGAGATCGTCCTGGTGGCTACACCCGCGTTGTTCGCTTAGGTCAAAGAAAAGGTGATGGTGCAGAAATGGCTATCATTGAGTTAGTTGATTACAGCGGTATCGTAAAAACTAAAGCCCCTAAGAAAGCAAAAGAAGAAGTAAAACCGGCTGAAGAAAAAGCTGAAGCTCCTAAAGAAGAGAAGAAAGAAAAGAAAGCAGCTAAACCAAAAGCAGAAAAAGCTGAAAAGAAACCTGCTAAGGTTAAAGCTAAGAAAGAAGCTGATTCTGAACCAAAAGTGAAGAAGACTAAGAGACTATCGAAGTAAGCTGAATAACTTCTCTTGATATGTTTATTAAAAAGAGTCCCGCACAAGCGGGACTATTTTGTTTAAATCCTAATCGGATCTTAATTCCACACTTTCTTAACTACTTTAACTAAGATAAATGTGCTGATAGCGAAAACAGTTAGCAGCATAAACGCTAATTCCAATCGTCCATAGAGAAAATTTCCAACTGTAAACAAAGCAGACCAAATCATTGTGCAGCCGGAAACCCAGCCAAGTAAACCAAGCGGGATATTATTCTTTGATTCTTCCAGCTCATTATCTGTAAAGCCGGCTTCAATTTTAATTGCTTTCCAGCCAGGACCAAACGGACGGACTTTCTTGTAGAATTCAATAAGTGTTTGTTTATCTGTTTGAGGGCTTATGTAAGAAGTGGTTACCCAGCAAATGGTTGTGAATGCAATTGTTATTATGAGCGAAATGTGAGTTGAAAACTCGATACCATTTTTGTTTAGAATGAGCAGAACAATGGAGATTGCAAAAGAACTAACCATCGCAGCAACTTCTGCCCAGGCATTTATTCTCCACCAAAACCATCGTAATAAATAAAGTAATCCAGTACCGGCTCCAATTTGAAGAATTATATGAAAAGCATCCAACGCCGAGTCAAGAAAGAAAACTAGAGCAGATGAAACAATGAAAAGAAATACAGTGGCAATTCTTCCCGCAAAAACATAATGTTTTTCAGTAGCGTCGGTTTTTATAAATCTTCTGTAGAAGTCGTGTACTAAATATGAAGCTCCCCAATTTAAGTGTGTGAGAATTGTAGATGAATTCGCGGCTATCAAACCGCCAACCATCAAGCCGATAAATCCAACCGGAAGAAATTTTAGCATCGCCGGATAAGCAATATCGTGCCCTAATAATTTTGGATCAAGATTTGGAAACGCAGTTTGAATATCCGACAGTTGTGGATAAACAATAATGGAAGCAAGTCCAACAAGAATCCAAGGCCAAGGACGTAGAACGTAGTGAGCAACGTTAAAGAATAAAACTGCACCTAGCGCATCCTTCTCAGATTTTGATGCTAACATGCGCTGTGCAATATAACTTCCGCCGCCCGGTTCAGCACCTGGATACCAAACTGCCCACCATTGAACTGCAATTGGCATTATAAATACCGCTACAGCAATATCCCAGTTGCTTGTAAAATCCGGCAAGATATTTAAATAGTTAATGTTGCCGGGACCTTTTACATTAGAAAGCTTATCAACCAAACCGCTTAACCCGCCAACTTGTGGTAATTGCAATGCAAAATAAGCCGCTGCAATAACAGCAGTCATCTTGATAAAGAACTGTATCATATCAATTACGAGTACACCCCACAAACCGGAGTGTGTTGCAAAGACAACGTTTAATGAACCAACAAGAAGCAGTGTTTGCCAACGCTCCATTCCAAATAAGATTCCGGCAATTTTACAAGCGGCTAGGTTTACGGTTGCCATAATCATTACGTTGAAGAATAAGCCTAAATAAACCGATCTGAAACCGCGCACAAATCCGGCGGCTTTGCCGGAGTAGCGATGTTCATAGAATTCCAGATCCGTCATAACACCTGAGCGGCGCCACAGCCTTGCGTAAAAGAAAACAGTAGCTACACCAGTGAGGACAAACGCCCACCAAACCCAGTTACCGGCTACACCATTAGTACGTACAATGTCTGTAACTAAATTTGGAGTATCGCTACTGAAGGTAGTGGCAACCATAGAAAGGCCGGCAAGCCACCAGGGTACCGATCTTCCGGAAGCAAAAAATTCGGATGTACTTTTTCCGGCACGCTTTCCGTAGAACAATGCCGGAACAAAACAGATAATTAAAGTGGATGCAATAATTATCCAGTCAATGAGTTCAAGTTTCATGAGTAGTTCCCAATAGAATTTCAAAAAGATTGAACTTTATGCCGGAGATATCTTTGTATCTCCCTTTTGAAAATTATAAAATTCTTGCTTAGAAACATACCTATAAAATGTAAGTCACGGTTTATTTGAATACTTTTGCAGCATTAATAAAAGCTTTGCTTAGTAAAGCATGAGAGAAAATGAAGAAAATCGAGTTTGTAAAAGCAGTATATAAATTGACTGAATTGCCTAAAGAGATTTTGCCGGAAGTTGTTCTTTGCGGAAGATCAAATGTTGGGAAGTCATCGTTTGTTAATTCATTACTTAACTCGAAAGTTGCAAAAACCAGTTCAACACCCGGTAAAACGAGGTCTATCAACTATTACAAAATTGAGAACAAGTTTTACTTTGTTGATCTGCCCGGTTTTGGTTACGCTAAAGTTTCGAAAGGGGAGCGGGAGGCTTGGCAGAAATTGCTTCATAGTTTTTTCTCACTCAAAAAAAATGATCAAATCGTATTTCACCTTATTGATAGCCGTCACGAGCCAATGCAGACGGATATTGAGTTAAATGAATTTATCAATTCACTCGGACTGCCATATTTTGTCATCTTAAACAAAGTAGATAAACTGAACCAGAAAGAACTGGCTAACATTAAAAGAGTTGTTCACGAGTATTTCCCGGAACTGATATTTGGCGAGAACATGTTTCACTTTTCTTCTATAAAAGGGACCGGAAGAAAAGAGATAATCAGCTTAATTAGCAGACTGTTCCTTTCATGAAAAATTCTCTGAACTTTATTATTATTGATTTGAGAAATAAATCTTTATCGCATCACTAATTAATTGGTATTAAATGGGTTTTGACGACAAAAGTAAACGGCGCTTATTAACTTTTTCAATAATTCCAATACTACTGGCAATTCCATTTTTTACCGAAGATGTAATGTACCGCGCTGTTGCCGCAGTTATATTAGTGATATATATCGGCTTCATAATTTTTCTCCGTGATTCAAATAAAGTAGAAGAAGCCCCTCCGCCAATGGATAATAGACTTGATGAGCCGGCAATCTATAGAGCCGGCGGTTACGAAACAGATCACGGCGAAGAATTCAAAATCATTTCCAAGAATAAAAATCTTGAAATAATCACAGCTGAAAATTTCAACACTAATATTCCCAAAAGCAGCAGCGGCGATGTTTTTAAACCGGCGGATTTCAAAAAGAATTTTGAAAGCATTGTCCTTGAAGAATTACCAACCGATGTAAGTCAGGATGAACAGTTCGGTTTTGTTCTCGAAAAAATTCTAAGTGTAATTAAAGACGCTTACATGGCTCACACAGCTGCGTTCTTTTGGTATAACGCCAAACGCAAAAGACTAACTCTCGAAAGACACGTCTCAGCTTCTACTCAGATTACTAAACAAAAATTTGAATTAGAGGATGATATTCTCGGCAAGATTGTTCAGAAAGAAGAGCCGGAAATCCTTACGGATATTACCTCGAACGCAGAGGCAGATAATCTGCGCTATTACAATCAGCCGCAGGGAATAAAGAGCTTCGTTGGCGTACCGTTGTTTTACGGCAAAGCGTTAACCGGAATTCTTGTGCTTGATTCTAAGATGAACGATGCATTTGGAATTGAACAAGTTTACTCGCTTGGCAGAATCGTTCGCGTGATTTCCGTAATCATTAATCTATTTGAGGAAAAGTTTGCTGAGTCGCAAGCAGAGCAACGTTTAAAAACTTTGGTTGATATTTTCTCTTACGATAGAAAATATGAATCCGAGAGCGAGTTATTCCAAGCTATTGAAACCGCAGTGCATGGCTTAATTGAATGGGACGTTTTTACATTAGTTACTTACGAACCGAACGAACATAAATTCAAAACTGCAAAGATTGTTAACAAGACCTCTCTAAAATATATTGGTCACGGATTGGAAATTGATTTAACCGGAACACTTGTAGGCAGAGCAATACTTAGCACAACCCCGGTTAAGATAGATGATACTTCCAACACTGAAATTCCGCCTCGCTTCTCTAAGAATGAAGATTTTCATTTTGATGGTTCTTTTCTAGCTGTGCCACTTGTTTACGATGATCAGAATTACGGTGTTCTCTGCTTTGAGAGCTTAAAGAAAAATGTTTACTCAAATAATGAAGTTGCCTTCATTAAAAATGCTACAAAGATTTTCGCGTTCATACTACATTCATATTCTTCTGTTACAATTTTGCGTTCTTTCCTATCTCATGATATTGAAACCAAAGCTTTGAATTACGATTCATTCTTAGAACGGTTTACGATTGATCTTGTTAAGAGTAAAGAACTTACAGTGCAAGGCGCGGTAGCTTTAATCAAAGTTGATGAACTGCTAGAGCAGCAGTCTCTGTTTGAAGGCGATCCATTCCCGAAAGTTTTTCGTGCAGTTGGTCAAATGATCAGAGAAGAAATGACCCCGATGAACTTGTTCGGACGTTTAAGCGAAAAAGTTTTTGCAGTTTACTTCTTCAATACTGCTCCAAAGGATGTTTTTCTGTGGGCGGAAAAATTGAGAATTAAAATTGCCCGTAAGCCGATACCGGTGGTCTCTAAACAATCTACATTTACTGTCTCGATTGGTGTTGCATCAACGATTGGAAAAATTGACGCGCAAGAAATTCTTTACAATGCCGAGTTAGCTTTGAAGAAAGCAATTGAGAAGGGCGGCAATTCGGTAAAAAGCACCAACTAAAGGAAATTCATTGAATAATTTTATTGTAGTTGTACTCGATAGTGTCGGGATTGGTGAAATGCCCGATGCTGAAAAATATGGAGATAAAGGAAGCGACACACTCGGCAACATGGCAAAAAAACTTGGCGGCTTGAATCTGCCGAATCTTCAAAAGTTTGGACTCGGCAACATCAATCCGATTTTAGGCGTTGAGCCGGCTGAAGCACCGCTTGCTTCGTACGGCAAACTTGCAGAACAATCTCTCGGCAAAGATTCTACAACCGGGCATTGGGAACTTGGCGGAGTAATTACAAAAAAAGAATTCCCCGTCTACCCAAATGGATTTCCTAAAGATGTGATTGATAGGTTTCTTGCTGAGACCGAATTGAAAGGAATTCTAGCTAATTGTACAGCTTCCGGCACACTGATTATTGATGAACTTGGTGAAGAACATTGCAAGACCGGATTCCCGATTATTTATACTTCTGCCGACAGCGTCTTTCAGATTGCTGCTCACGAAGAAATTATTCCGATTGAACGGCAGTATGAGATTTGCAAAATTGCCCGCGACAAAGTTATGATTGGAGAGCACGAAGTCGGGCGAATCATTGCGCGTCCCTTTATTACTAAAGATGGAAAATTTACACGCACAACAAACCGGAAAGATTTTTCCATTGATCCAACATCACCTACGATTTTGAATTATCTCTCCGAACTTGGAATTGAAACTTACGGTATCGGCAAGATTAACGATCTTTTTAATTATAGTGGAATTAAACATCAGCAAAAAACAAAATCCAACCAAGAGGGAATTGAAAAAATTATTGCGACTAACAAATCTGCGAAGAACAGTTTCTTGTTTGCCAACTTGGTTGATTTTGATGTTTACTACGGTCACCGCAACGATGCCGAAGGTTACCACAGAGCTTTGCAAGAGTTTGATGCTCGCTTACCGGAAATAGTTGATGCGCTGGATGAAAGCGACCATCTGATTCTTACTGCCGATCATGGAAATGACCCAACAGATATTTCGACCGACCACACAAGAGAGTATGTTCCGCTGCTCTATTTTAGAAAAAATATACCGGGCAAAAATCTTGGTGTGAGAAATACCTATGCAGACGTGGCTCAAACGGTTGCTCACTATTTTAAAGTAAACAATGCTTTGGAAGGAAAAAGCTTTCTGAATGAATGAGATGCAAAACAAATCCGGGCAGGAAGAACAGAACAAGAATCTTACTAAAGAAGAAATGTTTGTTCGTATAAAAGAATTGCAAAAGTTGCCGGATGAAGTGATAGAAAAATTCTTACAATCCAAAGGAAAGCTCTCCGCTTCCGGTTTCCAAATTCAACCATTCCAAGTATGAAAACACAAGCTGAGTTCTTAATCGAAACGGATATTTTAGTTGAGCACTTAACTCAACACGATTTATCCGGTCCTTCGGTTTTAGAACTTGCTATGACACAAGGAATTTGTTTCACTTCTGTTATTACTGCCTCAGAGCTCTATTTCAATTGTAAAGATGAGGAACAAAAAGAAGCGGTTAATTCGGTTCTCTACGCCATTAATGTTCTGGGAATTCATCAGCGCTACAGTTTGAACATTACTGAATTTTTTAATAAAGTTGCGTCCGTGCGAGACGCTCTTGTGTGTACTCTTGCAAAAAATAATAAACTGCCTATATTGACAAATGATATTGAGCGATTCCGCAATAGCGGGATAAAAGTTATCTCACCTAAAGAATTGAGAGGATGATTTGCTACTAGGAAAAGTTATTGGTACGGTTTGGTCAACCAGAAAAGATGAGGCGCTGGTTGGAGCTAAGTTTTTAATTGTCCGGCAGCTCGATCTCGATTACAATCCAAAAGATTCCACCGTAATTGCTGTTGACAGCGTTGGTGCCGGCGTTGGCGAAGTTGTAATTGTTGCACAAGGAAGTTCGGCTCGTCAAACAACATTCACAAAAAATAAACCGGTTGACGCGGTTATAATGGCAATTGTTGATAAACTTGATATATCAGTTAAAGACAACAAGAAAAAAACTGTGGACGTTTGATGTACTTAGGACAAGTGATTGGTACAATTTGGGCTACGAAAAAGTATGAAGCTGTAACCGGCTACAAAATGCAGTTTGTTCAGCCGATTAATTCATTGCTGGAAAAAACCGGCGAGCCGCTAATAGCGCTCGATACAGTTGGTGCCGGTGCCGGAGAGATAATTTTTTATGTTACGGCGAGCGAAGCTGTAATTCCGCTTGATGTTGATATGGCTCCGGTTGACGCAACTATTGTGGGGATTGTAGATTCTATAAATGTTGATCGCAAGCAGGAGGCTGTTTGAAAATCTCGAAACAATTTACGAACAGAGAAAGTCAATCGTTAGATAAATATCTTCAAGAAATCGGTAAAGTTGATCTCTTAACTCCGGATGAAGAAATTGAACTTGCAATCCGTATCCGTCAGAACGATCAACTTGCGCTCGAAAAATTAGTGAAAGCAAATCTGCGCTTCGTGGTTTCTGTTGCAAAACAATATCAGAACCAAGGGCTTTCGCTAGGCGATTTAATCAACGAAGGAAATCTTGGGTTGATTAAAGCCGCAAGAAGATTTGATGAAACACGCGGATTCAAATTTATTTCTTACGCTGTTTGGTGGATTCGCCAATCAATACTTCAAGCGCTTGCAGAACAATCTAGAATTGTACGTTTGCCTCTGAATAGAGTTGGCGCACTTAATAAGATTGGAAAAGCCTACAGCAGTCTTGAACAGGAATACGAGCGTGAACCAAGCGCGCAAGAATTAGCTTCAGAACTTCAAATGGATATTAGCGAAGTTTCCGACACGCTTAAAATAGCCGGACGCGCTGTTTCTATGGACGCGCCTTTTGCTCAAGGTGAAGAGAATCGCTTGCTGGATATTTTGGAAAGTGATGAACAACCTTCTCCGGATTATAAATTGATGACTGAATCTTTGAAGAGGGAAATTGAACGCGCTCTATCAACTTTATCTGAAAGAGAAGCCGAGGTAATCAATCTATATTTTGGGTTGAACAAAGAACACTCTCTTACGCTTGAAGAGATAGGTGAGAAATTTCATCTTACCCGTGAAAGAGTTCGCCAGATAAAAGAAAAAGCAATCCGCAGATTGCGCCATGCTTCGAGAAGCAAGAATCTCAGAGCTTATTTAGGATAACCAACACATGATTTTGTTTCTTAAGAAAGTGTTATTGGGGATTGCTGCCTTCATTATGATATCTGCATGCGCGCCAACTTCCAGCGCACAACGTTACGGATCAAAAAAAGAAGTTGCCGAGCAACAAAAGAAATCTGCACCTAAGAAAAATGCTAAAACCAATTCAAAGAGAGCAATTACACCAAAAGTTGAAGAAGCATTGCCTGATTCCACAGAAGAAGAATTTGATGAAGCCCCGCCGCAAGAAAGCATAATTGATAGAAAAGAGTTTATTGCTAATTACAAGAATTATATCAATCCCGATGTACCGCTTGGTTTCCGCGAAGAAATTCTTTTGCAAGTAATTAAGTACTTAGAAACTCCGTATAAATATGGCGGTAATACGGAAAACGGAATTGATTGCTCGGGCTTTACTTTACAAGTTTTTGAAAAATCAACCGGAATAAAACTTCCTCGTTCTGCAAGAGAGCAGTATGCGGTAGGAGAAAAAGTTGAGCGAGAAGATTTATCTTTTGGCGATTTGGTTTTCTTCAACACACGCAGACGCTCAAATCCCGGGCATGTTGGTATTTACATCGGCGACGATCAGTTCATTCACTCCAGCACTTCACTTGGTGTAACAATTTCATCACTTCAAGAAGCCTATTACAAGAAACGTTACGTTGGCGCGCGAAGAGTGGATGAAGATAACTGAGTTGATAGCGGTTAGCTCTTAGCTATAAGCTTTTAGCAAAAGAAAAGTCCCGCTTTTAATGGTGGGATTTTTCTGCACTAATTTTTCTCTTGCTTCTAAATTAGCCTTCTGTTAGGTTGGAAGTGAGAATATAACAATTAAAAAAGGGTGGGGCTCGCTGCAGAATTGGGGTCTCCAAAAAAACACACATGAATTTCTTTACACTGAATATTTCTTACATAAAATTAATTAAGAAGAGCGGTTTATAGATTAATCTTACTACCGTTTCTTTTTACCGTTGCGCTATAAAGAATTGCAGAAGCGGTCTGGCAATTTAAAATAATGGCTAACCACTTTTTAGTTGCACTAAACAAAATAGAATTACTGTAAAAAGAGATATAGATAGCGCTTTAGAAAATAGAAATAGCACAAAAACTAATTGTAATGGTTCCCCAGCAATTTAGAATAGCATTATTTGAAATGGGAATAGCGCTCTGGCAATTTGAAATAGTGCTATTTGAAAAAGAAATAGCGGAAAATGAGCGAAAAACACATAAACCACCCTCATTAGGAGGGGAAAACAAATAAAAACAGAGGTACTTTATGTTAGGTTACTTAAGTGAAGTAAGAGACCGCTTAAAACTACTTAAGGCGGGGATGGAAAAAAACACTGCTGTATGGACAAGCCAGAGTGTTAAGCCAGAAGATGTTGAAACCGCTATAGCCGGTATTGAAACTAAAGATGCGGAAGTAGAAGCTGTTAAACAAGAACAGACACTAAAATTAAGCCAGGCAAGAGAACTTAGTGCAACGAGCGCAAAACTGGCAGATAAGATAGAAAACTTAGCTCTTGGTTTGCATGGGGAAGCTACGGAGAAACTAATTGAGTATGGAATAAAACAAAGAAAAACAGCAGCACCAAAACCGGCACCAGTAAAAGTGCTTATACCGGTACTTGAAGATGACAGTGACGGAGAGGGATTTATTGTGAGCACACAAAAAGACCCGGACGCTGATTACTATGAATGGCAGAAGGGAATAGGCGCAAACGCAGCGGATCCGAAAGCAATACCGGAACTAAAAAACTTTAAGACAACAAAGAAGACAAGCTTTGTGGATGACGAAGTGCCGAAGGGAGTAAGAATATTTTACAGAGTTAGAGCAGCAAATACAAATGGCAACGGCGCATGGAGCGAAGCTGTTAGCAGAGTGCAGTAAGTCTCATAAGAAAACTTCAATTTTACTTAAATTAACTACTGTCAAGGAGAATATATAATGAAACTAATTAAAATCGTGTTGTGCCTGCTTGTCGTTATTATAGCGTGTGCTAATCCAACAGAAACGGAAGAAGACCCGCGTATTGTTTGGGGACAAAGCATAGCTGGGATAAAACTAGGGGACGATTCTTTGACAGTAATAAAGAAAATTGGAAAACCAACTCATAGCTGGGAAGCTGATATTGATGGTTCTTTACTTATTTATGGCGAAGGTTCAAAATATAACTATATGGAGATACTAGTAGTAAAGTCAGGTGCACCACATCTAGGTGTGAATGTTATTGGTGTATATGCACCCTATAGTGGGAAAACCAAAGAAGGAATTGGAATAGGTGTAACACGTAAAAAATCTTTAGAGATATTAGGGCAGCCCAACAGAAGTGAGACTGGTCCAGGAGGAAAAGATAATATTATTGACATATATCTTTTTGATAGAACCGGTTTTAGCTTGGAATACAGAAATGATGTCGTTTATCGGGTAGCGATGTTTGGTCCTGTAACTTATTAATTGTTTTCAATCAGGAGGAATTCTAAAATGAAACAGCATAAGAATCTAATAAAATTACTATTTCTTATAAGTGTATCTTTATCATTTTTTTGCAATAATATATTAGCTACAGATCATCTTGTACGTAGCCTAGGCTCGATAATTAAGCAGTCAACAGTTATAATCCACGGCAAAGTTATTGAAAAAAAACTCGAACTTAACTCATCCAATTCAGAGACTGAAATCGTAACAATACTAATAACTGAAGTTATAGCAGGTAAAATTGCAGAGGATAGGATTAGCATGACGCTCGTGCATTATGAAAATGAAGATACAAATTTTCCTATTTTCCCTAAATTTGTGTTAAATGAAGAAGTAATACTTCATTTAATAAGCTACAAAGATCAATGGCTCCCATTAGGCAGTAATTCGGGTAAATTTGTGATTAGTAGGGGTTACATTGAAAATAGTACTCTAAGCGTGAATTCTTTTATTAGTAACATTAAATCATTTCTGCATGGAAAAATAAGCACTATTGAAACTCCAAAAAATCAATCACAAAAATCAATAAATTCTACAAGCTCTTATAACGGAGAAGGGATTTCTAAACTAGGCGGTGAGTTTCATACTATGAATCCCATTGTTTATGGGCCTACATCTGGTGTAATAACATTTAACATCAATCCAACAAATGCAAAGGATATAAACGGGAACCAACTTTCATTTCAGGAAGTAAAGGCAACCATACAACGTGCCATTGATACTTGGAACAGTGTTCCAAACACTACTGTCACTTTTGCGATCTCGGATCAAGAATATAATGGTTCAAGATCTCAGAATACTGTTTCGACTATTACTTTTGAAGGGGCTGGTGCACTAAATGGATCAAATGGACTTACACAACCATACAATAGTAATTACGTTATCTATGAAGTTGATATGGTTTTTCATAGTGATAATCATTGGAATACAAGTACATCTTATCCCAGCAGTTATAGTACCTATAACCACCCAGTTAATGGGCAGATAGGACCTGTGGATTTAGAAGATGTAGCTGCACATGAATTTGGGCACGCCGTAGGATTGCATCATGTTGGAGATTCATTTTCTTCTTATACACTTTATCCAACTTTTTATGATAGCAGTTTATGGTGGGAAAAAACTTGGCGCAGAAGTTTAGAAATAGGTGATATTGCAGGCAAGATTTATACTGAACCTTCCTTTTCTTACACTACAACACAAAACAACCAAAAAATATTGCTCGCGGCTCCAAATTCTGTAACGTTAGGTGGTAATTTTACGGTCCCTAGCAATTATTCGTTTGAAATTGAATCTGGAAAAACACTTTACCTGAGTAACTATTCTTTGTTTTCTACAGGGGGTACATTAATAATTCCCAGTGGAGCTACAATCTCTGGTATAACAACTTATATTAAGAGCGGATCAAGTATCATTGGTTACTCTTCGTCAATTCAATCTGCGTTGAACAATGCGAATTCGGGCAATACTGTTGAAGTAGTTTCCTCATATACTCTAAATCAAAATATAACTGTCCCGGATGGCGTAACGTTAAAAATACCCTCTTATATATATGTCTTCTTGAACAATTACAATATCCTTGGGGGGACAATTATTGTAGAACCTGCTGCTACTGTTGACGGCTTAAATGCATATATAAAAAACGGAACTAGTATTATCGGTTGTTTCCCATCTATTCAATCAGCACTAAATAGTGCTAGCGCTGGTAATACTGTTGAATTATTAGTATCTAAAACACTAACTGATAATCTAATAGTGCCTGCTGGTGTAACTCTCAAGATCCCTTCATCCATTTCTGTCACACTCAATAATTTTTCCATTTATGGCGGAACAATTATAGTCGAAAGTAGTGGGTCAATTTCTGGAGTCAAAGCTTACCGCAAAGTTAGTGGGGCGATAAGAGGAATATATCCTTCGTTTCAAACAGCATGGTCAGCGCTTAATAATAGCGAATCATTAGAACTTGCATCGGGTACATTTAATGAATCGCCAAACTTTAGTAGCCGCTCAAATATCACACTTAGCGGTCAAGGTTCAAGCAGTACTATAATTAACGGAAGTGTCTCGCTAACAAATTCGTATAATATTCAAATAGAAGGTATGCGCATTGAGAATGGAGTGTATTCGAGCAACAGTCAACTGGTATATGTTTATGGTTGCACTTTCCCCGGTTCAACTTTGCTAAGCGATTACGGAAGTACTTATATGAATGTGTCTTCTTCAACTGCTACCGAAGGCTCGGCTTCTTTTGCTGTTAGCTTATACGGAGGAACAGGCAATGTTTTTTATAATACAATAAGAAATTTTGATTGTGGAGTTTTCTTATCAAATAGCGCTTCCTATAATGTTGGCGATCAAAATATCTTTTGCAATAACGGCGCAGATATTTATGCGCAAAACGGAGCTTATGCTTATGCAATAAGCAATACTTATAGTTTGCCGGTACCACAAAGTATTTATGGTAACGTTTTTGTTACGGGACAGAACAGTGTTTGCAACTTGCCAAAGGCAAGCCCTTATCAAATAAGTGCAACTAATTCTTTTGACTCGAAGCTGCTAAAAGATGCTGATGAAAAATATCTCGGTCTATTAAGAAAGATTGGAGAAGATGCTAAAAAAGAAAAATATGATAAGACTAAATATGAAACTGATTATTCAAAACTACTTGATGACTATAAAAACGTAGTTGCTACTGAAAAAGACAAGCAAATTGTAAAAGCAGCTTTGGCAAAACTGAGTCATCTTTATAAAGCCAAAGAAGATAAGAATTCATTTGCAACCTACTTGAATGTACTGGCTACTGATAAAGCTAATCAACAGTATTTGCCCTACATCAAACGCTATTCCATTTGGGATGCTGTTGATAATAATGATTACAATAATTCCATTTTGGTTGCTGATGATGTTATAAAAGCTGCAATCAGCGATCAAGATTTGACTTGTGAAATGCTTTATGAAAAAGGATTGGTTTACAAATACTATCTAAAAAATCAAGCTAAAGCAGAAGAAGTATTTGGTGATTTAATCGCAAATCATCCAAAACATTTGCTTGCCAAATATGCTTCTTCGCAGAGTGGAATTGCATTAAAGGAACAACAAAGCTTTAAGACATTTGAAAGTGATGAAGCAGTAAGTTACAGTCTTGATAATTATCCAAATCCGTTTAACCCAACAACAACAATAAGCTACAGTCTGCCGCAAGCCGGTCATGTAGTTCTTAAAGTATATGATGTTCTTGGAAGAGAAGTAGCTGAGTTAGTAAATGGAGTAAAAGAAAAAGGAAAGTATAGCGTAATGTTTAATGCTGGCAAATATGCGAGCGGTTTTTACATTTACACAATTAGAGTAAATGATTTTTATGCATCTAAGAAAATGCTGCTAACTAAATAGCTGCAAGGTTTAAGGTTCAAGGAACAAGCACAAAAAAGCCCCGGCAATCCGTCTGCTGACAGAGCCGGGGTTTTTTATGCCACAAGTTTGGTGCCGCGTCAACATCCAGTATCAAGTATCCAGCATCCAAAATCTTTCATTACCTCAATTTCCCGTTTGAAAATTTATCGCCTTTCCATAATTTGATCACGAAATAAAATTTACCTGGAGACACAATGGATTACCGTATCGAAACTGACAGCATGGGCGAAATCAAAGTCCCAACAAACAAATATTATGGTGCTCAGACAGCAAGATCGTTGATGAATTTTAAGATTGGCGGGGAGAGATTTCCGGCAGAGTTTATCCGCGCCATGGCAATTGTAAAAAAAGCCGCCGCTTTAATTAACAATGAACTCGGAACACTTCCCAAAGAAAAACTTGATTTGATTCTTCTTGCCGCCGATGAAGTAATTGAAGGAAAGTTGAATGATCATTTTCCGCTTGTTGTTTGGCAGACGGGAAGCGGCACACAGACAAACATGAATGTGAACGAAGTTATTTCCAACCGGGCTATTGAAATGGTTGGCGGAGTTCTTGGCAGCAAAAAACCAATTCACCCGAATGATGATGTGAACAAAGCTCAATCAACTAACGATGCTTTTCCAACGGCAATTCATGTTGCGTCGGTAGAAGAAATTCACCGCAGATTAATTCCAATGGTTGCAAAACTCCGCGATGCGCTTGATGCCAAAGCCAAAGAGTTTAAAGACATAATCAAGATTGGCAGAACTCACTTGATGGATGCAACTCCTCTTACACTTGGGCAAGAGTTCTCTGGATATGCACAGCAGTTAACAAATGGTTTAGATAGAGTAAACGATGCTCTGAAACGCTTAAGCGAAATTCCCTTAGGCGGAACAGCTGTAGGAACGGGATTAAACACTCATCCGGAATATGCAGTTAAAGTTGCCGCAAAGATTTCTGAACTTACAGGCAAGCAATTTAAAACAGCTCCAAACAAATTTGAAGCTATGGCAGCTAAAGACGCGCTTGTTGAAATGAGCGGCGTTCTGAAAACACTTGCAGCGTCGTTGATGAAAATTGCTAACGACGCACGCTGGCTTGGCAGCGGTCCACGTTGCGGTATTGGAGAAATCTCTTTGCCGGAAAACGAGCCGGGCAGTTCAATCATGCCGGGAAAAGTAAATCCAACACAATCCGAAGCGATGACAATGGTTTGCGCGCAAGTATTCGGCAACGATGTTACAATTAATTTTGCCGGCGCCAGCGGAAATTTTGAGCTCAACGTTTTCATGCCGATTATCGCGTTCAACATTCTGCAATCCATTAAACTAATTGCAGATGCTTGCGAAAGCTTTACAGACAATTGCGTTGTTGGAATTGTAGCTAATGATATGAACATCAAAAAACACCTTGAAAATTCTTTGATGCTCGTTACTTCACTCAACCCGGTTATCGGTTACGATAATGCAGCAAAGGTTGCTAAGAAGGCTCACAAAGAAAACAAAACTTTGAAAGAAGCAGCAATGGAACTTGGCTTGCTCACTTCCGAAAAGTTTGATGAAGTGGTACGACCGGAAAAAATGGTTGGACCGAAGGGTTAATACATATTGTGAACAGTCATTTCTCGACTTCGCTCGAAATGACTTCTTCTGTATTAGAAATAAACTTTTTATAATTAGAGTCACGCTGAAGTCCGTCGGCTGACGGATCGAAGTGTGGCTCTAATTTTATTTAAAGAATATGAAATTTTATAGAATACTTTTCTTTTTATTTGCATCAGTTTTATTAGTGTTGTTATCAAATTGCGTTGATAATAATTTTGATATGACAACCGGAACGGTTAAGCGGATTGAACTTGAAGGAGGCTTTTAGGGTATAGTTTCTGATGATAACCAGAATTTTGATCCAATAAATCTTCCGCAGACATATCAAGTTGATGGAAAACGTGTTAAGTTCTCCTTCAAAGAAAGAAAAGATATGGCAAGCATTCACATGTGGGGAACAATTATCGAAATTATAGAAATAAACGAGTTAAAATAATGAACTTAGATGGCGCTGTTTCTCTGCTAATTGCTTGCTTAGAATTAGGCTACATTATTAACCTTCTGATTTTTGCTAAGAAGAATCCGGTTAACAAACTTGTTATTGCTATGATAGGATTATTGTTTGGCTATCAGTTCTTAGAGTTTCTAATTTGCTTTGCCGGACTTCAGCAGCAGTTTATTATTTACTTAGCCTTTGCAGACATTTCATTATTGCCGCCACTTGGTCTTTACACAGTTTTAGTTTACGCAGAGAAACTCGGAAAGCATCACAAGTTGGTTTTCATACCGGCGTTATTCTTTATTGTTTACTATTTGTTTGCGGTTGATCAATTAGCGGTTACAAAATGCACTGTACTCTATGCATCATATCACTATCCGCTCGGTCAACTTTACGGTGTAGTTTATTATTTACCAATTATCGGTTCTATGATAATTCTAAATAAAAAATGGGGAGCGGAAGAAGACCCAAAGAAAAAAGCACTTACAAGAATGTTTTTCTTTGGTTACCTATTCACGTTTTTACCGGCAATGATTTTTGCGATATTCTTCCCAACGTTCTTAACTGCGGCTGAAAGTTTGATCTGCAAAATGGCTTTTGTCTTTGCTTCATTTTTAACTTTATTCGTTTTGAGAAATAAATAGTTTTATGGATAAAATGAAAATAGCACTGATTCAACAAAAAGCCGGCGAGGATGTAGCTCAAAATATTTCGCGCGGACTTGAAGCAGTTAGAAAAGCCGCAAGCGATGGATCGAGAATAATTTGTTTTGCAGAATTAGCTTTTACAGAATTTTTCCCTCAAAGACTTTCTCCTAAACCGTTTCATTTAGCTGAAACTGTTCCGGGAAAAACTACCCAATTGTTTTCCGGTCTCGCCAAACAACTAGGTGTTGTTATCATTTTGAATTTATATGAAGTATGTGGCGAGGCTACATACGATTCCTCCCCGGTGATTGATGCCGACGGCAAATTACTTGGAACGACGAGAATGATTCACATTACAAACTATGAGCACTTCTGTGAGACCAATTATTACACTCCCGGCGATACCGGCGCTCCGGTTTATGATACTAAGTTTGGCAAAATTGGTGTGGCTATTTGTTACGATAGACATTATCCGGAATACATGCGCGCGCTTGCGTTAAAAGGCGCGGAGATTGTTTTCATACCTCAAGCCGGTGCGGTGGGTGAATGGCCGGAAGGTTTATATGAAGCTGAAATGAGAACGGCTTCTTTTCAGAATGGCTATTTTACTGCTTTGTGCAACAGAGTTGGCGCGGAAGAATATTTAACATTTTCCGGCGAATCATTTATCTGCAATCCAAGTGGGGAAGTAATAGCAAGAGCCGCGGAAGGTTCAGAAGAAATATTGATTTACGATATAGACTTGCAAAGTGTGCAAGACTCTCACGCCAAGAGATTGTTTCTGCGTGACAGACGAGATAACTTATACAAAGATTGGCTTTAGAAAACAAAAAGGATTAAGGAATGCAAGAGACAATTTTGAATATCTATTTAGTGATTGATAAAGGAAGTGTAACGTCGTTTCGTGCTAAAGCTTACGAGATGGAAGGAGAAGATTCTGCAAAGATTGGTTTCTTAAAAGAGAGAGCTACCGAAGATTTTGCTTCCGCCTTTGTTTTTGATTCTCCGAAGAACAAGAAGGGAGAATACATGCCCTACAAAAAGTTTAGCAAGCTGGAAAAACAAGGACTGCAATACCAGCTCTTTGAAGAAATTTTTGAAAAATTTAGAGTGCCGCAAAATCCATTAATCTGTGTTACTCCGGTTGTTGATGGAGAAGTATTCGGGAAAAAATAACATTGTTGTAACATTTCTACACCTTCGGGGTCTATTTATTAAGCCAATAATTAGGAACTTTAAGTGAAAGAAGAAAAAACTGTTAAAGAATTGTTTTCTTCTTATTCAGACGACATACTGAATTATTCTATGAGTCTGCTCAAAGATTCCGATGACGCAAAGGATGCGGTTCAAGAGGTTTTCATTCGTTTTATAAACAGCCAAAGTTCATTTAGAGGTGATTGCAGCTACAAGACTTGGCTTCTTGTTATCACACGTAATTATTGCTATAAGAAACTAAATGGTAAGACAAACCAGCCGGTTCTTATTGATGAAAACTTCCCTCATACTTACGAACCTAAACTTGAAGAGAAGATAACGCTTAACGATGCGTTGAAAAAACTAAAACATGAAGAATTCGAGTTGATTTATTTGCGGGAATACGCTTGTCATTCATATCAAGAGATTGCGGAAATTTTGGGGATATCAGTTGATAATGTTAAAGTAAAATTGTTTCGCGTGCGTGAGCAATTAAGAAAGTATTTAAAGTGAGGTTAACCATGAAACATTATGAATATGAAATCAATTTATTTGTTGATGGGGAACTGGAAAAGGAAAAACAAAGTGAACTGTTTGAGCATCTTGCCAATTGCAATGATTGCCAATCTCTCTTTACAGATACACTAATACTGAAGGAAAAAACAAGATTGTTCTGTGTAGAAAACCTAAACCAGATAAAGAACAAACCAAAACCGGTAAACAAATTTTACAAAATTGCATTCTACGCAAGCTCGGCAGCGGCAGTTTTATTATTGTTTCTATTGATTACTGCCAAGCCAAAAGAAACCTTCATTACCAAAAACGAAGTCAGAGTCGACACTGTCTTTGTGGAAAAAGCTGTTAATAATGAAATAAAAAATGTTTCAACACTTGGTAAGAAACTGAAAACCATAAATTCTAATCAGTTTTCATTAGTTAACGAAATGAAGGAAATGAAATCAGCTAAAATCACTTTTAGTGATTTAATTAAGTACGATGTAGGGAGTTAGATATGAAAAAAATATTGGTTCTTTTAATAGTAGTCTGTTCAACCTTAGTTGCACAGCGGATAGAAAGTTCAAGTTTTTCTCTTAAGGTAAAGTATGGTAACAATAAGTGGGGCGGTTTTGCCACAACAACGCAAAATGAAAGTGGTTTCTTGACTGGAGTGATATATGGAAATGATAGTCTGTCGTTAGGGGTATCGTCGCAACTTCATGCCTCTTATCTAAATAGTTTTTCTGATAACTATTGGAAGCAAGTTAAAGGAGAAATTTCGAAGATGCCGCGTACAGGCTGGGAAGAGACAGTAACTAAGATGATTGTCTATTCTTTCTATCCAAAAAGAACATTAACGGATTCTCTCTTAGTTTATTGTAAGTATATCACGTACTCCCTAAAGTCTGTAAAAGCAGTAAATGATTATAATTATGATATTGTTTATAGTGAAGAGTTTTTAAAAGTACAGTTAAATGAGGAAGTAAAAGCGAGCTTTATTCAAAGTCAGTTCCCAAAAGCAGAAGTCAATTTAAAGATTGTTCAAGGTGATGACAATTTTGAACGAACAAATCATGTAGATAAATCGCCTTTCCCTTTCGAGGAAGTTAGGTTAAAGGATTATGCTGAAAAATCACAATTATCCGAAAACAATATATTGTTTGGCATTGATTTGGTAAGAACTGATAGAAACGGTAATAAAGTCATTCTTAAAAGAACTGACTTTCCACTAAAATCCTTTTTGTTAAATACCGGGACTGAAAGTATCCCGGAGTTTAAAACGCTTTATTATGGATTTATCGAAGTACCAGTACAAATATATAACCCGGCTAAGTTATCGCTCTTTAATAATTCTAATAAGAGTAAGAAAAATTCATTTTGTTCAGTTTATGTAATTCCTTTAGTAAAGGAAAAGAATAACTACAATCTCGAGCTTATTATTTCCCGTGGTGATAATAGCGGAAATTATTCTTATTCAAAGAAAGTTACTCTTGCCGCTGGTGAAAAAATAAACATTGAATTGCAGCCGGATAATTGGCGTTATGAAGAGGTCGTTGAAGGGGAAAGAATGCAATTAAATTCCGAAGAAGACTATAATAAGTATGTTAAAGACTACCTTATACTAACATTGGAAGAAGGCAAAGATAGTTTTAAGGACAAAAGTCAGACTAATAACCGGGATGATACTAAAGCAAAATATGTTGAGACAAGAACTCAAGCAGATTATGAAAGAATCTCGCTTGGAAACGAGTTACATTCTTTAGCTACAAATGCAGTAAATTATTGTTATTCAAAAAATAGAAGTCTAAAAAACTGGGAAATACCAGCGGCGTATAGACAAAATGGATTCAATATCTATCGTGTAACTGATATTAATAATGGAATTGAAATTGAAGCTACGGGTAGAGCAATAGGAAATGATAAAGTAACACCGGTAAGATCAACTATAAAAATTACTTCTAATAAACATAAAATAGTGAATCATAGAGTTAACTCAGGGGAATCAATTTATGACATTGCAAAAAAGTATAATGTTGCTGTAGGTCAACTAATGAGTTGGAATAATAATCTGCATTCAAAAAAAATTGCTGCTGGAAGAAGATTGATCGTATATGATCCTTCCGATGTAAATAAACTGACAATTTCTCAAGTCGAAATAAAAAACTAAAATTAACTTAATATGAACCGGAAACATTCGTTTCCGGTTTTTTTATATCCTTATTGCAACTAATGCACTCCCGCCTTATCTTGAAAACAAACTTCTGAGGAGAGTTGCATGGCGATTTACAAAGACTTCAAAACGATTTCCCAGTTGTATCAAATAATGACTAAGGAATTCGGGAAAGGAATAGAGCGTCCGGCGCTGAAGCACCGCGTTGGCGAGCAATGGGTGGGCATAACTTACGATGAACTTGCACGGCAAACCGATCTATTTGCTCTTGGTCTTGCATCTATGGGCGTTAAACGTAACGATAAGGTTGCCATCATTGCAGAAAACCGACCGGAATGGGTTTACTCCGATTTTGCAATTCTCGGTCTTGGCGCTATTGATGTTCCTTTGTATCCAATTTCAACTTCCGAAACAATAGAATTTTGCGTGAACAATTCCGAATCTGTTGGCATTATCGTGTCAAATAAATTCCAGCTCAACAAAGTTTTGAAGGTTCGTAACAGCTGCAAAACTCTCCGTTTTATCGTTGTAATGAACAACGATGAAAAGGGATTGGAAAAAGATGTTTTCACTTTTGCTGATATTCAATCGAAGGGTCTTGAGTTCCAAAGCAATAATCCTTCTTATTTCGATGACAGCTTAAAGCTCTGTCAAGAAAATGATTTATGTACAATTATTTATACATCGGGAACCACAGGCGAGCCGAAAGGGGTTATGCTTACTCATAAGAATATAACTTCCAATGTAAAAGGCGCGCACGAAGTTTTTGATATTGGTGAAACGGATATTTTCCTTTCGTTTCTGCCGCTTTGCCATATCTTTGAAAGAATGGGCGGCTACTACACTGCTTTCTCTTGCGGCGCAACTATAGCTTACGCGGAAAGTATAGAGAAGGTTTCGCAGAACCTAAAAGAAATTCAGCCGACAATTATGACGGCAGTTCCCCGTTTGTTTGAAAGAATCTATTCTAAGATCAAACGTAATGTTGATAGTCAGCCCGAGAAAAAGCAGAAGATATTTAACTGGGCAATCGAGCTTGGCAAAGAATTTCAAGTTGCTAAAAAATCGGGCCATCCAATACCGATTTTCCTTTCACTGAAAAGAAAACTTGCCGATAAATTAGTTTACCACAAACTGCGCGAAGCAACCGGTGGAAGATTACGCTTCTTCATTTCCGGCGGTGCCGCACTTTCTAGAGAACTCGGACTGTTCTTTGAAGCTGTTGGCATTCTTGTAATTGAAGGCTACGGATTGACGGAATCTTCGCCCGTGATTTGTTGTAACAGAGTAAACGATTACAAATTTGGAACAGTTGGTAAACCTTATCCGGGTGTAGAAATAAAAATTGCAAAGGATGGAGAAATTCTTGCCTACGGTCCTAACATTATGCAAGGTTACTACAAGAACAAAAAGGAAACCGACGAAACAATTAAAGAGGGCTGGCTTCACACCGGCGATATTGGTGTGTTCGATGCTGAGGGTTTCTTAATAATCACTGATAGAAAGAAACACTTGTTCAAAACGTCCGGTGGAAAATATATAGCTCCGGCGCCAATTGAGAACATGTTCCTTGCAAGCAAATATATTGATCAATTCATCCTTATTGGTGATAGAAGAATGTTCTTGAGCGCCTTGATTGTCCCCGATTATGAAGCGCTTAAAGAGTACGCTGACGCAAACAGAATTCAGTATAAAACCATTGAAGAGCTTGTAGAGATGAAGCAGATTTATGAATTGCTGGATAAAGAACTCGGGCAGTTCCAAAAGAAACTGGCTAATTTCGAGCGCGTACGTAAGTTTGCAGTTTTAGATAAACCGTTTACAATTGAAAGCGGAGAGCTGACGCCAAAACTTTCGGTTAAACGTAAAGTTATTGAAGAGCGTTACAAAGGATTAATAGAAGACATGTACAAGGGTCTGGAAGGATAATTCTCTTTCTTGATCTTACTCTTGATCATGATCTTGATCTGATTGTTGAAATGCGATCAAGATTAAGAATAGGGTCAAGATCAAGAGAAGAACCATGATCTAGAAGAATAAATGATGGATGACAAAAGTTTGAACGCTGACTATGAAATTGTTCTTAAACCAATTGGATATTTGAAATCTGATTTAATTTACCGATACGAAACTCCCCGGCAAGGAATTCTTGCTGGGGAAGATATATCGGTAATTGAATTGCTGCCTCATCAAAATTTTGAGCAAGCGGTTTCTCAGTTAGATGGTTTTGAAAGGATTTGGATTATTTACCAATTTCATTTGAACACTAACTGGAAACCGCTTGTCAATCCTCCGCGCCATACAAGAAAGAAAGTTGGAGTGTTTGCCAGCCGCGCGCCTTACCGTCCTAACCAAATTGGAATGAGCTGTGTTAAACTTGTGAAAGTTGATGGACTAAAAATCTATATCTCACAATCGGATATTTTGGATGGCTCGCCGGTGCTGGATATCAAACCATATTTGCCTTACTCGGATTCATTCCCGGAAGCCGAAACCGGCTGGGTAAAAAAGAACATTGATGAGAAATATGAAGTCGTTTTCTCAGGGGAAGCGGAAAAACAGACAACCTGGCTGAAAGAAAAAGCTAATATCAATCTTTCAAATTTTGCCCGACTTCAATTAGAATTCTATCCGAAAGACGATTCCAGAAAACGTATCTCAAGCAATGAAGAAGATTTTACTTTGGCTTACAGAACATGGAGAATTGTTTATCTAGTTGATGATGATATGCGAACCGTTACAGTAAAGAAAATTTATTCCGGGTATTCCAGCATAGAATTAATCGCCGAAGATGACAAGTACAGCGATAAAGAACTGCATAAGAAGTTTATTACTAAGTTCCTAAGTACCTGAGAAATCGAGTTTTTTTGCTCAAGCACTTTGGCACTCAGTTACTCAGTCACTCCTAAAGAAGAAATTTCCTATATTTGCCCACAATTATTAAACATTTCCGGGTTAATCTTGGCTAAAGAAAAAGTTTTGGTTACATCGGCGCTTCCATACGCAAATGGCAAGATTCATCTTGGTCATTTGAGCGGCGCTTACCTTCCGGCAGATATTTATGTGCGCTACAAACGCCTAAAAGGGGATGATGTGCTTTACATCTGCGGCTCCGATGAGCATGGGGTTCCAATTACCGTTACAGCCGATAAAGAAAAAATTACTCCTACCGAAGTGATTGATAGATTTCATGAAGCGAACAAAAAGGCGTTTGAAAAATTTGGAATGAGTTTCGATATTTATTCCAGAACAAGCATACCAATTCATCACTCAACAGCCCAAGAGTTTTTTAAATGTTTTTATGATCAGGGATTGCTGGTTGAAAAGAAAACGATGCAGTTCTACGATGAGAAAGTAAATAAGTTTTTACCGGATAGATATGTTGAAGGAACTTGCCCAAAGTGCGGCAACGAAGAAGCCAGGAGCGATGAATGTGAACGATGCGGCTCGCTATACGACCCGACTGAATTGAAGAATCCAAAAAGTAAGATGACGGGAGAAACCCCGGTTTGGAAAGAAACTTCTCACTGGTACTTTCCGCTTGGTAAGTTTCAAGAGCGTTTGGAAAAGTATGTTAATGAAATGGATGAAAAGTATAAGTGGAAAGAAAATGTGCTTCAGTATTGCCGCGGCTGGTTTAACGATGTTTTGAAAGACCGCGCAATTACACGTGATTTGGATTGGGGCGTCAAAGTTCCGCTTGATGATGTTCAGAATAAAGTTCTCTATGTTTGGTTTGAAGCTGTGCTTGGTTATATCTCCGCAACAAAAGAGCTATCGGAAAAACGCAGCGAACCTGAACTCTGGAAAAAGTATTGGCAAGACGAGCAGACAAAGTACATTGCTTTCATTGGGAAGGATAACGTTGTCTTTCATACAATCATTTTCCCCGCAATTTTAATGGCTTGGAACGATGTAAACGAAAATAAGTATTGCCTCCCGCAAAATGTTCCGGCAAATGAATTCTTGAATTTTGAAGGGAAGAAATTCTCCAAATCGCGCGGATGGGGAATAGATGTTGATGAATTTTTGGAATTGTTCCCTTCAGATACTCTACGTTATACGCTTGGGGCGAATCTGCCGGAAGGAAAGGACACTGATTTTTATTGGAAAGAATTTCAGTCGCGTACAAATGGTGAACTTGCGGACATCTTAGGAAACTTTGTTAACCGAACATTCACATTTGCTCATAAGCATTTTGAAGGAACTGTTCCGACAAGAGGAACGCTTGCGAAGATTGATGAAGAAATGCTTGAGCTATTGAAAGCCGCTCCGGTGAAAGTTTCGGAATTGCTTGAGCGCTATAAGATTAAAGACGCAATTTTTGAGATGATGAATCTTGCCCGTGCCGGAAACAAATATTTCAATGATTCCGAGCCGTGGAAAAGTTCTAAAGCAAATAAAGAGCAGTGCGCTACTACAATTAATATTTGCTTGAACATTATTTACACTTTGGCAGAGATTTTTGAACCGGTAATACCTTTTGCCAGCGTTAAGATTTTTGATATGCTGAACGCTAAGTCAACCGATTGGATGAAATCGGGCGAAACAAACTTGGTTGAAGGACATAAATTGAATGAACCACAAATTCTTTTTACAAAACTGGATGACAAAGTGATAGAAGAACAAGTGAATAAACTACCTCAGGCAGAGGAAGCGCCGAAAGAAGTTTCGGAAGAAATTACAATTGATGAATTCAAAAGAGTAAAGCTTAGAGTTGGTAAAATTACCTCTGCTGAAAATGTTAAGAAGAGCGATAAACTGTTGAAACTTCAGATTGATCTTGGAACTGAGCAGCGCCAGCTAGTTGCCGGAATAGCAAAAAGCTATTTACCGGAAGAGTTGATTGGTAAAAAAATATTAATGGTAGCAAATCTAAAACCGGCAAAACTATTCGGAGTTGAATCGCAAGGAATGGTCTTAGCTCTTGATACAACCGAAGAAGGAAAAGTTAAACTCATCGAGATTGATGAATCAATCGAACTTGGTAAGACAGCAAAATAAATTTAATACCGTGCTACAATGCCGGCTGAATCTTTGAATGCCAAAATCGCCACTGAATAAAACAATAAAATTAACCCGCACTGAGTTGAGTCAATATTCATCCGGACTCATCACACTTAACGCGCCGGTTTCTGCTAAGAAACTTGCCAACAGAACAATTCACCAGGATTTGTTTCAAACACTCGAATTCCTGCCGGATAAATTTGTTGATTTGCTTATCATTGATCCGCCATATAATTTGAATAAGCAGTTTAATTCACTGGCATTCCAGAAGAAATCAATAAACGATTATGCTTCTTATCTCGATGAGTTTATTTCAAAACTCAAGCGTACGCTAAAGCCGGATGCCTCAATTTATGTTTGCGGAGACTGGCATTCTTCTATCTCTATTCCATTGGTTTTAGAAAAGCATTTCATTATTCGCAACCGGATTACATGGGAACGTGAAAAGGGAAGAGGCTCAACATCAAATTGGAAGAATAGCTCAGAAGATATTTGGTTCTGCACCTTGTCCAACAAGTTTACTTTCAATACTGAAAAGGTGAAGCTCCTTCGCAAAGTGTTGGCGCCATACCGTGAGGAAAACGGAAACCCAAAAGATTGGAAAGAGGTTGGAAAGAATGGCTACCGTTTAACCTTTCCTTCAAATATATGGACAGATATCTCGGTTCCATTTTGGTCTATGCCCGAAAACACCGATCATCCAACTCAGAAGCCGGAAAAATTAATTGCTAAACTAATTTTGGCAAGCAGCAACAAGGGCGATTTTGTCCTCGATCCTTTTCTGGGAAGCGGAACAACTTCTGTTGTAGCTAAGAAGCTGGGCAGAAAATACTTAGGCATTGAAATAGACAAAACTTTTGCATGCCTGGCGGAAAAACGGCTTCACATTGCCCAGAGAAATCAGTCAATTCAAGGCTATGAGTTTGATACCTTCTGGGAGCGAAATACAAAGCCATTTTTATTGAAACAATCCTTAGATTAATGTAGTTAAAGCAAGCTCGAGGTCAATTACTTACCTTGATTTTAAGAGCCCCTTTGGATAAAATAGCACACTTAAAAAATACCAATTTGGAGGAATTTGAATGCGATTTGTAAAGCTGATAATGGTTCTCGCTGCAATTGTAGTTTTCATTTCTTGTTCTGCGCAAAACGGAAAAATTGTTGTTGCCGAATTTGGAAAAGACAACATTTACTTAGATGAATTTGAAAAAGCATACGTTAAAAATTCGGGTGGAATTGAAAAAGCCAAAACCGATTCGATAGCTGCCTACAAGAAATTTTTAGATCTTTTTGTTAACTATAAAATGAAACTCCGCGACGGCGAAGTTCGTGGCTACAATTCTGATTCCGATATGAAAAAAGAATTTAATGACTATAAGGCAAATATCGGCACTACGTTAATGCTTGAAAAAGAAATTTATGAACCGAACATGAAATTGCTTTACGAGAGAAGAAAAGTTGAATACCGTGCCAGCCACATATTTTTATCAGAAGATTCAACAAGAAACAAGCAGCAGACAGAAGCTTTTGCACAAGAACTAATAGGCAGAATAAACAAAGGGGAAGATTTTGTAAAGCTTGCTGCTGAGTACTCCAAAGATCAAAATACCTATAAACGAGGCGGAGATGTATTTTATTTTACCGCCGGCATGATTAATCTTCCTGTAATTGAAGATGCGATTTACAGTTTGGAAGTTGGACAGGTTTACCAAAAGCCAATCTTTTCCGGCTATGGCTATCACATCTTGAAAGCAACCGATAAACGTCCGAGAAGAAGTTCTGTTCGTGCTGATCATATTTTAATTGTATCTCAAGACTCAACAGGAATTATTGACACTCTTAAGGCGCTGAATAAGATTAAAGAAATTGAAAAAAGAATTAAAGCCGGCGAAGACTTTAACGAACTGGCGTTTCAATATTCTGAGGATCCGGGAAGTAAACCAAAAAAGGGTGATCTAGGATATATAGAGCATGGTAGAACAGTTCAAGAATTTGATGAAGCTGCATTCAAACTTAAAGTGGGCGAAATTTCTCCAATAGTAAAAACCCAGTTTGGTTATCATTTGATAAAACTAACCGGAGAAACTTTACAAAAGCCTTATGATGAAGATAAGAACGAGTTACGCGAGTTAATTCAACGCGGCAGATACAAAATTGAATATGATAAACTCGTAGAACGGTTTAAGAAAGAATACAATTTTGTGTTGAACAATGCCATAGCAGAAAAAATTGTAGCCAACGCCGATACTATGAAAATCATTCCGGCTTATCATGAAAGCAAGATTACTAAAAATGTTGGCAAAGAAATCTTGTTCTCTTTCGCAGATAAAAAGTTTACAGTTGATAGTTTGTTCAATTACCTTTTAACCAATGCAAATTTCCTTGGTAAAGGAATTGATCAAAAAACGATTGACGCTGCTATAGCGCAGTATTCCGGTGATCTTGTTGTTAAAGAAAAAGCAATGAACTACGATAAAGTTGACCCGGAATTTGCAAGCCTAATGGCTGAATACAAGAACGGAATGTATCTCTTCAAAATTTTGGAAGAAGAAGTTTGGCAGAAAACAGTTGTTGATTCAGCGAAGACAAAGAATTTTTGGGAGAAGAATAAAGACAAATTCCGTTGGGGCAACAGAGTTGAGTTTAAGGAAATTTATATTGATCAAGATTCTATGCAAACCAAAATCGCTTCTGCATTAAACAGCGGTGAAAATTTTGATACTTTGTACACTAAATACAACAAGCGTTCCGGATTTGAAAACAAACCTGGTTATTACGGATTGGTTGATATCACTACAAATGAGCTTGCCCGCCAAGCTAATAGCTTGCAACAAGCTGGCGATATATCTAAGCCATTCAAATTTGAATCCGGATGGTCGGTTGTTAAATTGATTAGAAGAGACGCTGCAAGAGTAAAAACTTTTGACGAAGCTAAACCGGAAGCTGCCAGTATGTTGCAAGAAGAAGAAAGCAAAAGACTTGAAGATGAATACCTGACAAAGTTGAAGAATCTTTATAAACCTACTATGAATTATGAGGAGCTTAAGAACGCATTCAAGAATTAGTCTCCAATTATTATCATTCACTCTAATTACTCTTATTGCTGCTTGCAGCGAAGAACAAAAGAGTGAGAAGATTGTTGTTAAAGTGAATGAGTCAGTTCTTACTAAGACTATGCTGGACTCGGCTTTATCAGCAAAAGTGAATAGTGCTAAGTTGAAAGATGAGTTCATCAATGACTGGATTGAAACTGAAGTTCTCTATCAAGAGGCTGTTAAAGATGGTGTCTTGGATGAGGATGATTTTGTAACACTGTTGAATAGAAGTAAAAAAGAACTTGCGGGCATCTTTTACATTAAAAAACTTCTTTCAGAGAATGAACAAACTCCAGATGATGATGAAATTGCAAAGTACTTTAATGATTATAAAGATGATTTTCGGCTGAAGGATGATTTATACAAATTAAATTTTTTGAGAACAGACGCTTTTGATAAAGCTGTACAAGTTAGAAGTAAAATAATTGAAAGCAGCTGGGATAAGACTAAGGATTTTTTTAGAACTGATTCCACCTTATCATTTAGTTCTGAAAATTTATACCGGCACGAATTGCAATCGGCAATTTTACTTAGAATTGTTAATTCTTTGATGGTGAATGAAACAAGTATTGTCTTGGAAATTGAGCCGGGAATGTTTTCTGTAGTTCAATTAGCTGCAAAGTATCCGGTTGATTCGATAGCTCCGTATGAAATCGAGAAAGAAAATGCTAAAAATCGTTTAATAGTATTGAAACAAAAAGAGTTTGTGAAAGAACACATCAAGAAATTGGTGGAAGAACATAATTTGGAAATTGAGAGGTACACTGAATGAAAAAAATACTTTTGCTCTTGCAGGTAGCTGTTTCGCTTAATGCTCAAGTCTTAGATAAAGTTATAGCGGTCATTGATAACGAAATTATTCTTAAGTCTGAATTGGAATTTCGTGTTAATATGGAAGCTACTCAGAGGAATATGAATCCGGCTGATTCTACACTTCGACGGGCGATTTTGAATTCTCTAATTGAAGAGAAGTTGATGTATGCTCAAGCCGAAATGGATACAATCAAAGTTACCGACGAGCAAGTTACCCAACAATTGGAATACCAGATTAATTATTTCATTCAGCAGTATGGCTCGCGAGAAAAGCTTGAGCAAGTTTACGGAATGCCGATTGAAAAAATTAAGCGCTCTCTTCAAGAAGACACTCGCAAGAACATTATGGCTCAAATGCTTCAGCAGAAAAAGTTTGGGCAGGTCGAGTCTTCCCGTAAAGAGGTTGAAGAATTTTTCAGCACAATAAAAGATTCGCTTCCTATTGTTCAGCAGAAGTTTCATATCTACCACATTTTCCAAAATCCAAAAACGGGTGAACGCATAAAACAAAAAGCAAGAGATTTTGCCAGATCGTTATTAGATTCAATCAAAGGTGGTAAAGATTTTGCTGAGCTAGCAAAAAAATATTCGGATGATCCGGGCAGTCAACCTAACGGTGGCGATCTTGGATTCCAGAAACGTGGCGTACTTGTTCCGGAGTTTGAGGCTACAGCATATGCACTCGCTCCCAATCAACTTTCTAATGTAGTGGAATCACCGTTCGGATTTCACATTATACAAATGATTGAACGAAGAGGCGATGCAATTCATGCGCGTCATATTTTAATCAAAATAAAAGCTGATGATGAAGCAGATCTTAGAAGTATTGAATTCCTAAATGACATTCGCGACAGTATAGTTCGCAAAGTAAATACATTCGATTACTACGCAAAGAAGTATAGCGATGATAAAGAGAACGCGCGCTTTGGAGGTGAGATTGGTACTTTTGAAAGCAGCCAGCTTGATAAAGGACTTACGGATGTTGTGTACAAACTTAAGGAAGGCGACATAAGCTATCCTAAGCGCATTGAAATTGACCGCACTACTTACGGCTATCATATTGTAAAATTAGCGGAACGCATACCTGAGCATAAAGCTAATCTGGATTTGGATTATCCTGAGATAAAAAGATTATCTGATTATGCTAAGAAACAAAAACTATACGCAAAGTGGATGAAAGAGATTAAAGAAAAAATTTATTGGGAAATACGTTCTTGATTTTATGGTAAATTAATTAGAAGAATTCCTTAGGTATAAAATTGACGCAAAAAAATTCTGTTGATGACGTAAAAGCTGTAGAGCAATTGTCTGATTCGATTGCAAGTGTTAAGAGAGAAATTGCTAAAGTAATTGTTGGGCAAGAGCAAATTGTAAATGATCTTCTCGTAAGTTTAATAGCGCGAGGACATTGTTTGCTCGTTGGTGTGCCCGGACTTGCTAAAACCCTTCTTATCAAAACACTCTCTGAGGTTCTTGATCTCAAGTTTAGCAGAATTCAGTTCACGCCGGATTTAATGCCGAGCGATATAACCGGGACAGAAATAATTGATGAAGATCCGGTTACAAAAAAACGGGGCTTTAGATTCATTCAAGGACCAATTTTTGCGAACATTATTCTTGCAGATGAAATAAACAGAACGCCGCCCAAAACGCAAGCTGCTTTGCTTGAAGCAATGCAAGAGCACAAGGTTACAGCTGCTGGAGTAACTCATTCGCTCGGCGAGCCTTTCTTTGTACTAGCAACACAAAATCCGATTGAGCAAGAGGGAACATATCCTTTGCCGGAAGCGCAATTAGACCGCTTCATGTTCAACTTGTGGCTTGATTATCCTAAGTTTGCAGAGGAAGTACAGATAGTTAAAACTACTACTAGCGATTATTCTGCTGATCTGAAAAAAGTTATCAATGCGGATGAAATAATTTCGTTTCAGAAACTTATCAAGCGAGTTCCGGTTGCAGATAATGTAATTGAATACACTGTCAAGTTAGTGGATTCAACAAGACCAAATAACAATCAGAATGAATTTGTAAAAGAGAGAGTTGCCTGGGGAGCCGGTCCGCGAGCTTCTCAATATTTAATCTTAGCTGCAAAAACAAAAGCTGTTATGGAAGGAAGATTTACTCCTTCGATAGATGATGTAAAGTCATTTCTAATTCCAGTTCTACGACATAGAATAATTCCGAACTTCACTGCAGAGGCTGAAGGGATTAGTTCTGTAGATATCATCAATAAACTATTATAACAAGACTTTCTACGAATGCAAATTAAAACCCGTTCGATTTTACTGCTAATATTTTTGGCTGTAATGTTATCCTCATGCAAGAAAAATGAACCGATAGTCACTAAAGTTGAACCAAGAGCAAATCCATTTAATCTTGTTGCCATTGATGATTTGATAGAAGTTTGCGATACAATCCAAGCTGATGAAACAGTAAGTGATATTCTTGCGCCTCATGGCGTTTCACCTCAAATGATTCATGACATTGAACTCAAAGCTCTCAAAGTTTTTCCACTTAGTAAATTTAGAGCAGGGAAGGAATTATTTATTTATGCTAAGTGGGATTCCGTAGAAACTTTGAAGTACATGGTGTATGTAGTTAATGAAATTGATCATGTTATATTTGATCTCCGCGACTCAATTAAAGTTACCGAAGAGAAAAAACCGTTTACTGTAAAAGAAGTTGTAGCTAGTGGTGAGATAAAAGAAAATCTCAGCCAAGACTTAATAGCTCTCGGCTTTGATGAAAATATCGGATACAACACCGCAGATGTTTTTGAAAGCCAAATTGATTTTGGCGCACTTCAGCCAAACGACAAATTTGATATACTTTACGAGCAGATTTATGTTGAGGGAAAGCCGACTATGATCGGGAAAATTCTCGCTGCAAAAATCAACCATAAAAAGAAAGATAATTTTGCTTTCCTATATGAGAAAGAAAAAGCTAACAGTTATTATGATGCGAATGGCGGTGGGATGCTGGGAATGTTTTTAACTGCGCCGATTAAATTTAGATACAGAATTTCATCTAAGTATTCGAAGAATAGATATCATCCGGTATTACATAGAACAAAAGCTCACTTAGGAACTGATTTCGCGGCAGCTTACGGCACACCAATTCAGTCAACAGCGCATGGTGTAGTAGTTGAAGCAGGCTACCGTGGTGGTAATGGTAACTATGTAAAGATAAAACATAGCGCAAATTATACAACTCAATATCTCCACATGTCTCGTATAGCAAAAGGAATGAGACGCGGTGCTAAAGTTTCTCAAGGACAAGTAATTGGATTTGTCGGCAGTACCGGATTGGCAAGCGGTCCTCATGTTTGTTATCGCTTCTGGAAAAACGGCAAACAAGTAGATCCTTTCCGCGAGAAGAATCAAGCAACAGCTTCTCTTAGCAAAAAGTATAAAGCTGATTTTACTGTTGTTAAAAATACTTACTTGCAGAAATTAGAAAGCCCAAAATCATAAAAAGACCACGTGCATGGTTTTGCATAGTTCTGAATAATTATGCACAACGATAATTCCATCTTTTAATCCCAAATAAAAATTGTCTTATAACTTTAACTTTTATTGCACAAAAAAATATTGTTTCATACTTTTGCAACACTTTTATTAACAAGGAAGTAAAAAATGAACGCAGATTTATCCGCCACGGCGGAATGTCCTGTATGCGGAGCGCAAATTCAACTTGCAGCAGATGCTGTTCAAGGTGAATTGATTGAGTGTTCCGATTGCGGAACTGAATTGGAAATTATTTCTGTTAATCCTCCGCAAGTAAAAGAAGCTCCACAAGAAGAAGAAGACTGGGGCGAATAAATTGGTCTGGGTATTAGACTCAACATTACGCGAAGGCGAACAGACTCCCGGTGTTTATTTCGATAAACACATAAAGCTTGCAATAGCAAACTTACTTGATGAAGTAGGAGTTGATATTATTGAAGCGGGTCATCCGATGGTTACTCCGGAAATCCATGCGGCAGTTAAATCAATTGCTCAGAAGGGATATAAGAGAATTGTCGGTGCGCACTCTCGTTCATTAAAAGCTGATGTTGATTTGGCTCTTGAATGCGGAGTTGGTTTTATTGGAATCTTCTACTGCGTCTCGGATGAAAGGTTAGAAACTGTTTTCAAAAAAGATTTGGATACTGCTTGCCAGTTAATTACAGATGTGATTAAATATGCAAAAGCGCAGAAGCCTGATCTTCTTATAAGATATACTCCGGAAGATACTGTTCGTTCTCAATTTGAAAATGTTGTTAAAGCTGCTGTTGCTGCAGTTGAAGCTGGTGCAGATATTATTAGCGTTGCCGATACAACCGGTTATATGGTTCCGGGAACTGAACGCAGTATGTACGATTATATCTCAAGATTAAAAGATGAATTTGCAAAACGTAATCTTTCTCCAAAAGTTGCTGTACATTGCCACAACGACCGCGGTTTAGCATTAGCAAATGCGCTTGATGCTTACCGCGCCGGTGTTGATATTATTGATGCCGCTGCGCTTGGTTTGGGTGAAAGAGCGGGAATTGTTGATCTCGCACAACTTCTATCTGTTCTTACAATTGATTACAAAGAGAATAGATGGAATTTAACAAAGTTAGTAGAGCTTTATGAACTTGTAAGCCTACATTCTGGAATTCCTATTCCGGCTAACTTCCCAATAACGGGAAAGAACGCATTTACACATTGCGCCGGAGTTCACACTCATGCTGCTTCGGTTAATCCGATGCACTATGAAAGCCTCAATCCCGAGTTGTTAGGACGAACAAGAACATTTTCTCTCGATCATATGTCGGGTATTGCATCGTTAAGGTATGCACTTGCACTTATTGAAGAGAGTTCTCTTGAAGAAGATTTACAACAAGATGTCTTAAGAGAAGTCAAATCTGTCGGTCAACGCGGAAGAACCGTTGAACTTGCCGAACTCAAGCATATCGTCGATGCAGTAAAGCATCATCAGACTTACACTAAGTGAGCCTCGCTCACTTTTTACAGTTGTAAATAAAATATTTAATAAACGGAGAACAACTACTATGAAGATAGGTTTGCTTCATTCATTAATTCGTAAAGACGAAAAATTCTTGATCGATGAGTTCAATGCAGTAAAGGGTTTAGAACTTGTTATGATCGATGACAGAGAAATCTCATTCAATCTTGGCAAAGACAAGTTTGATTATGATGTTGTTGTGGAACGCAGCATTAATCACTCGCGCGCTTTGCACGGCTTAAAACTTTTTGATACTGCCGGAATTAAAACAGTGAATACATTTGGCGTTGCAACAATCTGCGGCGATAAACTTTTAACATCATGCGCACTTGCTGAAAACAATGTTCCGCAGCCGGAAGTTAGAGTTGCTTTTACTGAAGAATCCGCACTAAAAACAATTGAAGAAATGGGTTATCCGGTAGTTTTGAAACCGGCTGTTGGTTCTTGGGGAAGATTACTTTCAAAGATTAATGACCGCGACGCAGCTGAAGCAATCTTAGAGCACAAAGCTGTTCTTGGTTCTTACCATCATTCAATATTCTATATCCAGAAGTATGTTGAAAAAACAAGAATTGAAAATGGTGAAAGACTTCCGGGTAGAGACATAAGAAGTTTTGTAGTTGGAGATAAATGTATTGCCGCGATTTATAGAACATCTCCTCACTGGATTACAAACACAGCTCGTGGTGGGAAAGCAACTAACTGCGTAGTTACTGATGAGTTGAACGATATTTCTGTCAGCGCGGCAAAAGCAGTTGGTGGTGGAATTGTGGCGATAGATGTTTTTGAAACCGAGCAAGGTTTGATGGTGAACGAAGTAAACTATACAATGGAATACAAAAACAGTATTGCTACAACCGGCGTTAACATTCCACAAAAAATGGTTGAGTATGTTTTGCAAGTTGCAGAAGGAAGAGTTTAATGGAGAAAATTAGAGTATCAGTTGTTGGCGCATCCGGCTATACCGGCGGAGAACTACTTCGCTTGTTGCTGTTTCATCCGAATGTCGAAGTGAAGCAAGTTACATCAGAAAGTTACACTGGAAAGTTTGTGCACAAGATTCATCCAAACTTGCGCAAATCAACACAGATGAAATTTGTTTCGGCCACTGAGCTTGAGCCGTGCGATCTTTTATTTTTGTGTTTGCCGCACAACAGTTCACAGAATAAAATTGATCAGTACAAAGCGTTAGCTCCAAAGATTATTGATTTGAGCGCGGACTTCAGAATTAAAGATGCCGCTGAGTATGAAAAATGGTACGGACACAAACATTCCCGTCCTGAATTGCTGAACGAATTCATTTACGGAATACCGGAACTTCACCGCGAGGAAATGAAAACAGCAAATTATATTTCCAGTGCCGGTTGTAACGCAACAGCGAGCATTCTCGGTTTATATCCATTGTACAAAGCCGGATTAGTTGAAGAAGATAGAACAGTAATTGAAGTTAAAGCTGGTTCCAGTGAAGGCGGCAATAAAGTGAATGAAGGTTCGCACCATCCTGAAAGAAGCGGTGTTGTGCGTTCTTATATGCCGACCAAACACAGACACACAGCTGAAATGCTGCAAGAGCTTTCCTTCGGGAAAAAGATTCAAGTTCATTTTTCCGCTACTGCGATTGATATGGTTCGCGGCTTACTTGCTACTTGCCACGTATTTCTTAAAAACGATTTGCAAGAAAAAGATATTTGGAAAGTTTACCGTGATGCTTACGGCAACGAGCCATTCATAAGAATCGTGAAAGAGAACGACGGCATTTACCGTTACCCGGAGCCAAAGCTTTTAAGCGGTACTAACTTCTGCGATATTGGTTTCAAGAAAGATGATTTTTCAAACCGCTTAGTTGTTGTGAGTGCGATAGATAACTTAATGAAGGGCGCTGCCGGACAAGCGCTGCAAGCGTTCAATATTATGTATGGTTTTGATGAAAGAACCGGACTTGAATTTCCGGGCTTGCATCCAATTTAAATTCTGAGGAGCGAAGCGAGAAGAATCTCTTATCTGATAACTTGAAATGGGATTCTTCGCTTCGCTCAGGATAAAATAAAATGTGCAGATTACTTTATGTGAATTCAAAAAATGATTTCGATGTGAATACCTACTTAACGAGATTCGCAGAGATATCCCAAAAGAGCAGAGAATACCAAGGACACGGTTGGGGCTTTGCATATTGGCAAAACGGCAAATGGAATTATTACAAGAATGTAAAGTCCATTTGGGAAGATGATCTTTCGCAATTCGGAAACTCGACTAGATTGATTGCTCACGCACGAAGCGCATTTAAGGATGAAGGAATTGTTGTAGAAAACAATATGCCTTTCTATGATGACAAAAACATTTTTGTTTTTAATGGTGAGCTTCGTGGAGTAAAGATTAAAGAAGAGGGAAGAATTGGTGCGGAGAAAATATTTAATTACATCAAACGATTCGATAAAGGCAGTTTTGGAGAAGCGTTGAGCAAGGGAACCGAAATCATTAAAAAGAAATCATCTTACATACGAGCGATGAATATAATTGCAACAGATGGTGAAAAAGCTTTTGTTTATTCTCACTTCAATGAAGATGAAGAATATTTTACAATGAGTATCAAAAAAGTAGAAAGCATGGTTGCCGTTTGTTCATCTCCTTTTATTGGAGAGGTCGATTGGCAGCCGATTAAAAATAACACGTTAACGGAGCTCCAATGTTTATAGTTAAAATTGGCGGCGGAAAGGAATTGAATCTAAAAGGAATTATTTCCGATCTGGCAACTCTGCAAGAAAAATTTATAATTGTACACGGTGCAAACGCTTTGCGCGATGAATTAGCTCAGAAACTAAACTACGAAAAGAAAGTTGTTACATCACTTTCCGGATACGATTCGGTATTGAGCAGCGAAGAAACAATTGATTTGATGATGATGGCTTACGCCGGGTTGAAGAATAAACGTATAGTAGAGCTTTGTCAGCAAAACGGAATTAACGCTGTTGGACTTTCCGGCTTAGATGGCAAAGTAATTCAGGGTAAGCGCAATAGTGGGATTAAGGTACGCGAAGGTGGTAAGACTCTTTTACTGCGTGATTTTTCCGGTAAACCAAAAGCTATAAACAAACAGCTTTTGGAATTGCTTTTAGATAACGGTTACATCCCGGTACTTAGCGTTCCTCTTATAGATGAAAACAACTTCGCAATCAATTCTGAAAATGACGACATAGTAGCATTACTTCAAACAGAATTGAAAACAGAAAAAGTTATTTCTCTAATTGAAGCTCCCGGATTTTTGTTAGATAAAAATGATCCGGCTTCACTTGTTTTCAAAATGTCCAAAGCCGAATTAGTGGCAATGGAGGAAAAAGTTGAAGGAAGGATGAAAAGAAAAATACTTGCCATTAGAAAATTGTTCGATGGTGGAGACACAACAGTAATAATTTCAGACGGACGTACAGAGCATCCGATATTAGATGCGCTCAACGGTAAAGGTACTACAATTTCTTAGATAAGGAGAAAAAGATGAAAGACTACAAAGCATTAATCCAACAATATGAATTAGATGTTTATCCGCGCAGAGACGTTGTACTGGTTAAGGGAAAAGACTCACGCGTTTGGGACGATCAGGGTAAGGAATACATTGATTTAGCTTCCGGTATTTCTGTTGCTAATGTTGGTCATTGTAACGAAAAAGTCGTTGAAGCAATTTCCAAACAAGCCGGAACATTGATTACTTGTGCTAATACTTTTTACAATGATGCAAAAGCAATATTTCTAGAAAAGTTGTTCAGCGTTGCACCAAAGAATTTAACGAGAGCTTTCCTCACAAATTCCGGCACCGAGGCAGTGGAAGCCGCAATCAAGTTTGCGAGATCAAATACAAAAAAGACAAAGTTCATCTCAGCCATGAAAGGTTTTCATGGAAGAACTTACGGCGCGTTAAGTGCTACCTATAAGAAAGAATACAGAGATATTTTCGAGCCGCTCGTTCCCGGTTTTTCTTTTGTTCCATACAACAATTTTGAAAAACTTGCCGAGGCTGCAGATGATCAAACAGCCGGAATTATTTTAGAATTAGTGCAAGGTGAAGGCGGAATCAACATTGGACAGAAAGAATATTTCCAACAAGTAAGAGAGCTATGTAATGAGAAGGGCATCATGCTCATCATTGATGAAATACAGACCGGCTTCTGCCGCACCGGAACAATGTTCGCGATTGAGCAATATGGAATTGAAGCTGATATGATGACAGTCGCTAAATCAATTGCCGGCGGTTTCCCGATGGGCGCACTGCTTTGTTCAGATAAAATTCAAATTGAAAAAGGAAAACACGGTTCAACATTCGGCGGAAATCCACTAGCCTGTGCTGCCGGAACTGCCTCAATTGATTATATGATAGATAACAAATTGTGGAAACAAGCCGAAGCAAAAGGAAAGTATTTCAAGGAAAAATTATCTGCTCATCAGCTTAGCAAAGTCCGCGAGATTCGTGTAATTGGTTTGATGATCGGAATTGAGCTCAAAGATAAATCTCAACCTGTTATAGTTGAACTGCTTGAAAAAGGAATTCTTTCACTTCCGGCTGGAACAACGGTTCTTAGACTTCTGCCGCCATTAACAATCAGCTATGAAGATTTGGATAAAGCTGTAGCAGTTTTAGCCGAAGTATTAGCTTAAGTAGTGTAGAACGTAGAGTATAGAGTGTAGAATTTTGAAGTTCTACACTCTTCGTTTTTCACTCTACACTCATTTTGCTTTGTAACCCCATTTGCCTTATTTTTCGCCAACCTAAAATCAAAAATTAAATATGATAGTTGATTACATACCGGTTTTTCTTGTCATTCTTGTAGCCGCAATTTTCGGCGGAGCAGTGGTATTTTCCTCTGTAATTTTCGGTCCACACCGTCCGAACAAAATCAAAACCATGCCTTACGAAAGCGGCAAAGATCCTATTGGAACCACCCACGAAAGAATTTCAATCAAGTATTATCTAGTAGCAATGCTTTTTATCATTTTCGATATTGAAGTAATTTATGTTTATCCATGGGCTATTCAATTCAAAACATTGTTTGCCGGATATGGAATTTTTGCGTTTCTACCGATGTTTATATTCTTAGTAGTACTTGAGCTGGGATTCGTTTATGTCTTGATGAAAGGAGGCTTAAAGTGGGATTAGAAGCAAAACTTACGCAAGACGGATTTCTTACTACAACGATAGATGCAGTTGTTTCCTGGGCTCGCAAGAGTTCTGTCTGGCCAATGCCAATGGGAATTTCATGTTGTGCGATTGAAATGATTGCTGCCGCTGATCCGAAATATGATATTGCACGTTTCGGTTCGGAAGTAATGCGTTTCACACCGCGTCAGTGCGATCTAATGATTGTAGCCGGAACTGTTACATATAAAATGGCCCAAGTTGTTAGAAGAATCTACGACCAAATGCCGGAACCAAAATGGGTGATTGCTATGGGTGCTTGTACATCCTCCGGCGGAATGTACCGTTCTTACAGCGTTGTTCAAGGTATTGATCAATTCTTACCGGTTGATGTTTATGCCGCCGGCTGTCCTCCCCGTCCGGAAAACTTGCTCAATGCTTTGATGACAATTCAAGATAAAATTGGTAAAACGCGCGCCCGCGATTTCCAAGATATCATTCAACCAAAATTAGAAATAACTAATAACTGATAAATGGAAGTAAAAGAATTTATTGTTCAGAAGGTGAAAGAGTGTGTTGGTGAAGCCAATGTTGAAGTTACAGATGCATTTGGCGATCTTTCAATCACTGTAAAAAAAGAAAAGCTTTTAGAATTAGCCAGGTTCTTGAAAGAAAATAATGAACTTGAATTTGTAATGTGTAAAGATGTAACCGCTGTTGATTGGGCTACCAGAAAGAAAAGATTTACAACTGTTTATCATATCTATTCTTTCAAGCTGAATTTTACGCTAAGAGTTAAAGTTAATCTTGATGAAGAACCTTACCAAGTTGAATCTGTAGCTCCAATTTGGGAAAGCGCTAATTGGTATGAGAGAGAAACATTTGATATGTATGGAATCGAGTTCTTGAATCATCCCGATTTAAGAAGAATGTATATGCCCGAAGGATTTCAGTATTATCCACTTAGAAAAGATTTTCCGGTAATGGGAATTCCGGGTTCACTTCCACTTCCACAGAAGCCAGAGTAGTATGGAAAAAGTTCATAACGTTTATTCAGATGAAAAAATCTACAAGAAACTTCTTGAAGACAAGAACATTACTGTAGAAGATGCTTTAGAAAACGAAATGGTTATCAACATGGGTCCGCAGCATCCGGCTACTCATGGTGTTCTTAGAATTGTTTTAAGACTTGATGGCGAAACAGTTGTTAAAGCTGTACCGGAATTAGGGTATCTTCACAGAGGCTATGAGAAAATGGCTGAGGATATGAGTTATATTGAATTCATTCCTCACACTGATAGATTGGATTATACCGCCACTCTTTGCAATAATGTTGCTTATGTTCTTGCAGTTGAAAAACTTGCCGGAATTGAAGCTCCAAAACGTGCTCAGTGGATTAGAATGATTGTTGCAGAACTTGCAAGAATTGCTGCTCATATGATTGCTATCGGAACATTTGCGATGGATGTTGGCGCTGTTACTATGGTAATGTGGACTTTCCGTGAACGAGAAAGGATTCAAGAAATTTTTGATCGTTTTGCCGGTGCGAGATTTACAACAAGTTATACGCGTCTCGGCGGTGTTGCTTCCGATCTTGATGATGTTGCAATCAAAATGATTCGCGACTTCCTAAATTCTTTTGAACCCGGTTTGAAGGACATGGACAATCTTGTTCTTCATAATAGAATATTTATTGATCGTCTTGAAGGTGTTGGAGTTCTTAGTAAAGAAGAAGCGATTTCCTTCGGTCTTACCGGACCAAATTTGCGTGCAAGCGGTGTTGAATATGATGTTCGCAGAGCTAAGCCGTATTTGTACTACAATGAAGTTGATTTCAAGATTCCGACTTATCCGGAAGGAGATTCGCTGGCTCGTTATTTCTTGAGAGGTGATGAGGTTCGCGAGAGTGTTAAAATTTTATATCAATGCCTGGATAAGATTCCTCATGGCGAAATAATGGCGAACGACCCTAAGAGAGTTTTGCCTCGCAAGACGGAAATCTATTCTCGTATGGAAGAATTGATACACGATTTTATGATCATTAATTATGGAATCAATCCGCCTGTTGGAGATTCTTTCTTCTCAGCTGAAAATCCAAAAGGGGAATTAGGATTTTATATTGTTAGCAATGGCGAGGGTCATCCTTGGAAGATGAAAATTCGTTCACCATCATTTTGTAACTTGCAAGTGCTTTCAAAGTTGTGCGAAGGTGCTATGATCTCCGACGTAATTGCAATAATTGGCTCGTTGGATCCTGTAATGGGAGAGGCAGATAAGTAAAGCAGATTATGATTATGAGCAAGAGCATGAATAGATTAAGATTATGAGCAGCGTGAAATGAGTGAGATAGTTTTTGATCATGAAAAATTAATTGTTTATCAGAAATCGGTTGAATTTGTTAAGTGGGTTCATCAAATCCTTTTAAAGATAAAGTTGAAGAATCCAACGATTGACCAATTTGAAAGAGCAGCAGATTCAATAGCTTTGAACATAGCTGAAGGAAATGGCAAATATTCCGGGAAAGACCGTTGCCGTTATTTTGATATTGCAAAGGGTTCAAGCTTAGAATGTTCATCATGTTTGGATTTATTGTTTGCGAAAGATTTAATTAGCAACGATGCATTAAGTGAAGGAAGAGAAAGACTAAAAGAGATTGTAATGATGATAATGGGATTGATTAAGAAAAATTCAGATCGTATTTATGAACCGGAGACAGAATATGAGAATTAAGTTTCTTGCTCATGCTCTTGCTCTTAGTCTGAGGAAATATGAGTTTTAAATTCACAGAAGAAAATCTTAAAAAAATAGAAGCAGTACGGGAAAAATATCCAACTGCGTTAGCTGCTGTTATGCCGGTAATTTATATCGCTCAAGAGCAGAATGGATATCTGAGCAATGAAGCAATGGAAGAAATTGCTTCTGTCCTTGGTGTGGACAAAGTAAATGTGTTGAGCGTTGTTACTTTTTACACAATGTATCACACCAAGCCAATGGGCAAGTACCACGTTCAAGTTTGTACAAACGTGTCATGTATGCTTCGCGGTGGTTATCAAATTTGGGATCAGGTAAAAGGAAAGCTCGGACTCGACCACATGCAAGTTTCTGAAGACAGTAAGTTTTCCCTTGAAGAAGTTGAATGCATGGGCGCTTGCGGTTACGCACCAATGCTTGCTGTTAACGAAGATTATTTTGAAAATCTAACTAAAGAAAAAGTCGAAGAAATTTTGGATTCGCTCAAGTGATGGAAAGAATTGTCCTACCTCAAATAGAAAATTTTAACACGATAGATGTCTATCTTGCTAACGGCGGATTTGAATCTGCTAAAAAAGCTTTAGCTAAAACTCCGGATGAAATTATTGATGAAGTTAAGAAATCCGGGTTACGCGGACGCGGTGGCGCGGCATTCTCTTGCGGTCTAAAATGGAGCTTCATGCCAAAGACCACTTCGAAGCCAAAGTATCTCTGTATCAATGGCGATGAAAGCGAACCGGGCTCTTTCAAAGACAGACAGATTTTTGAGGATAATCCTTTCCAGTTGATTGAGGGTGCAATAATTGCATGCTATGCAATAGGCGCTAAAGTGGCTTATTTGTATATCCGCGGTGAATACCACAAGTGGATAAAAATGATGCAAGCTGCTGTTGATATTGTATACGAAAAAGGTTTCCTCGGCGAAAAGATGAAAGAAACTTTCGGAAATGATTTTTCTTGCGACCTTTTTATTCACAAAGGAGCCGGCGCTTATATATGCGGTGAAGAATCTTCTTTGATGAATTCGATTGAGGGATTACGCGGTTATCCAAGAGTTAAACCGCCATTCCCGGCACAGAACGGTTTGTGGGGAAATCCAACAACAATTAACAATGTTGAAACAATTACTAACATTCCGGCAATTATTAAGAACGGTTGGGAGTGGTTTTCTAAGATTGGCGCACCTAAACATCCCGGAACAATATTGTTTGGTATTAGCGGACACGTTAATAAACCGGGTGTGTATGAACTTCCTTCCGGGACTCTTCTGACCGAATTGATTAATGATGTTGCCGGTGGAGTTATTGGCAACAAAAAGATTAAATGTGTAATACCGGGCGGCTCTTCTATGCCACCACTGCGCGGCGATAAGCTTGAAGGTGTTAAGATGGATGCCGACTCGCTTCGTGAAGTTGGTTCAGCAATTGGAACCGGCGGCGTTATGGTGATGGATGAAGACACTAATCTGCTCGATGTTCTTATTCGCATCGCTCATTTCTATCATCATGAAAGCTGCGGGCAATGCACACCTTGCCGCGAAGGTACCGGATGGATGGAAAAAACTTTGAAAAGAATTAAACAAGGTAACGGAACTTCTGAGGATTTGGACCTACTTTGCGATGTTGCTAATCAAATTGAAGGAAACACAATTTGCGCACTCGGTGATGCAGCTGCCTGGCCGGTTAAGTTTATGATTACAAGATTCCGTGATGAATTTGAGCAATATGTTAAACCGGAAGTCTCAATGCCTGTCCCGAATAAAGTACATTCGATGAGATCAACTGCCGCTCCGCTTAATAATCTTCAAAAATAGCCCTACATTTTTGACGGGGGAGAAATATTTAAATTTCTCTTTATAGAGTAAGCCAAATCCGAGACTGATTCGTCTAATTAAAAGTGAATTTAAATTACATGGTTGATATTTAAAATCATTTATTTTGTCCGATAATATCTTCGGAAAGGAGTTCTGTTTTTTTAGCTCACTAATATCGGAAACCATGATGGTACTCTTATGAAGTCAAAAGTATTAATTGTTTCAGACGACGAAAAGCTTCTCACAGATGTCCGTAATGTTGAGGCAACCTTAGCTAATAATTTCAAATTTGATTATGCTGTTTCGGAAGATCAGGCTAAAAGACTTTTAAGCTCGGATGAATACGCTATAGTTTGTGTTGAGTATTCTTCTAATAAAATAAACGGAATTGATTTTCTTTCGTTTACAAAAGAAAAATACCCCAAGACTTTCAGGATGTTATTTACGGAAGCAGCTAAGAGGGAAAGAGCTGTTTATTCCTCTGTTGATACACACCGGTTCATTAACAAGCCTCTAAAAAATCCGGAGTTGGCAAAAGCTGTTGAGCATTTTGAAGATCTGGCAAAGTATGAACTTGATCCAAAAGTTATTTCGGCAATTCTCGGCATCGGTACTATTCCATCTTTGCCGGAAGTTTACTTACGCTTAGAAAGAGAAATAAACCGTCAGGAAGTTTCTATTAGCCGCATTGCAGATATAATTTCCAACGACCCGCTTGTTGCTGCGAAGATAATGCACATCGTTTATTCTTCTTTCTATAATATTTCTAAAAGCATTGTTAATCTTGTTCACGCTATTAACTTTTTAGGATTAGACATTATCAAAAGCTTAGTCCTATATATAAAAGTTTTTACAGTTAAGAATCAGCCGCCGGAAGTACAACAATATTTGAAAAAAATTCGCGATCACTCAATTGATGTTGCTAAGGTTTCCAAGGCGCTTATGAACCTTGAATGTAAAGACAGAGACCTTATTGATTCAGCATATATAGCCGGTCTTCTCCATGATATTGGAAAGATTATGCTGCTTCAGTGCAATGATAAAGTTAAGAGGATAGCATTTGTAAATGATAATAGTCTGAACGATGAGCAAGTTGGTTTTGAACAAGAAAAATTTGGAGCCTCACATGTTAACGTCGGGGCTTACTTGTTAAGCACCTGGAATTTTCCATCGGAGTTAATTGACGCGGTCGCGAATCACCACAAGCTGGAAGTAATACAAAACGGCGAATTTGGTTTGAACCAGGTGGTTTTCGTTGCAAACGCTTTGGTAGCCCCAGACGAATTAGCAATTGAAGAAATCAAAAAGATTTATGGTGCAGAAAAAGTTAACCACTGGTACGAGTTTATTCCCGGGCAACTTGAAGAACTTTAGAAATTCCGACTAAGATGAAATTTAAGGCGAATCCGTTGATTCGCCTTTTTTGTTTTTGTGCCTATAGCTAAGTTTGCATAAACTTTTATGGGAAGAAATGAAATACCTTTTACTTTTACTGGTTACTTCTTTTACATTTATCGCCGCACAAGAAAACAAAGTTCAAAAAGATACGATGCTGCTCAAGTTTGATCAGATTACAGTTACTGCTACGAGATACGCGGAAAATTTGATTGAAATACCTTACGCGGTTACTATCCTAAATTCAGAACAACTGCAGATGAAACGTGCTTACGGTATAGATGAAGTTGTTTCTTCAATTCCGGGAGTGTTAGCTCAATCTCGCGCGGGAAACCAAGATGTGCGCTTAGTAATTCGCGGATTTGGCGCACGTGGTGCCGGCGACAGATCAAATTATGGTACATCCCGCGGAATTCGTGTAATGGTAGATGGAATTCCGGAAACTGAGCCGGATGGAAGAACATCGTTTGATCTGCTTGATCTCGGCAGCGCTGAGAATATTGAAGTAATTCGTTCCAATGCTTCTGCTACTTGGGGTAATGCAAGCGGAGGTGTAATTAACATTTCTACTATTCCGTCATCTGAAAATTCTTTTGCCAGATTAAAAATGTCTTCAGGCAGTTTTGGGTTTCTACAAACTCAAGTTCAAGTTATGAGTAAACTTTCGGAAGGCAAAATTTTTGCATCGGCTTCCAATACAAACTATGATGGCTGGCGCTCACATTCATCAAGTTATAGAACGCTGATAAACTTAGGCATCACTTCCAAGTTAGATGAAAAAACGGATTTGAAGGCGTTCCTCATTGGCGCTTCAAATGTTTTTCATGTTCCGGGACCGCTTACACAAAAACAGTTTGATAGTAATCCAGAGCAAGCTAACATCACATACACTCAACGTGATGAAAGAAGGCACAACCGCCTTGGCAGAATTGGATTGGTTTTAGATCATCAGCTAACAGCAACCAGTTCTGTGAGCGGAATGGCTTTTGCTTCGCCAAAATATTTACAAAGATCAGAAAGAGGAACGTTCCGGGATTTTACCCGTTACCATATTGGCGGAAACTTAGTGTTCAAGGACAGAATGATTTTGGGAAATGAAATTGTTAACCAAGTTGTTGCCGGCATTGATGAAGCTTACCAGGACGGCGCGATTTTGTTTTACAGTCTTTCGGCATCAAACGGGCGCGGCGATCAGCTAAAAGATAATAAACGGGAGGGTGCGAATACATTCGGTGCATTTCTTCAAGATGAATTGATGCTGAACGAGAAGTTAAGTTTTATACTCGGCGCGCGTTTCGATAAAGTAACTTATTACTCGGAGAGTTTTATTGATACTAAATATGGACTGCAAGAAAAATCTTTTGAACGGTTTACTCCGAAAGCCGGAATTACTTTTAGAGTGAGTCCAACTTTTAGTTTATACGGAAATCTTGGCGGCGGAATAGAAGTCCCGGCTGGCAATGAAACCGATCCTTCGGGAACGTATGGACAAGATTTGGTTTATCTGCTCAATCCATTATTAGAACCGATAATTTCAACCACTTACGAATTTGGAGCCAAGCATATTGTATCATTTTCAAATAATGATTTTCTAAAGTACATCAACTATGATGTAGCCCTTTATCATATTCTCATTAAGAATGATATTGTTCCATACAGAGGCGGGCGATTTTATTTTACAGCTGGAAAAACAAGCCGGAACGGTGTCGAGATTGGAACCGAGATTCAATTTACACATGGTTTAAATTTGCGCGGCGCTTTCACTTATACAAATAGCAAATACGATGATTACTTAGTTGATTCTGTTCATTACGGTAAGCCTAATAAATTTGCAAACTATGTCGGAAATCAATCTGCCGGAATACCGAAAGTGTTTTACAATCTGAATCTTTCTTATTCACCCGAAAACTTTTATGGTTTAACCGGATCGGTTGGTTTACAATCTGTAGGTAAATATTTTGTTGATGATTCCAACCAGACTGAAGTTCCATCATACTCGGTTTTGAACGCAACAATTGGCTTGAAAGAAGGACTTAAAATTTCGAATTCAATTTCACTTTCGGCTTTCGTTAGCGTAAACAATTTATTCGATGCGAAGTATGCTTCGTCGGCATTTATTAATCCGGATGTTGTAAATGGAGAAGCTTATTTCTTAGAACCCGGATTGCCGAGAAATTTTGTGCTTTCATTTTCTATTCACCTAAAATGAGGTGAAGATTTTAAACTGTGCGATGTAACATTTTGACTAGTTCTTTCGTCTCTTAGAAAAAATAGGGGAACACTACGTGAAAAAATGTTTTTGGCTGCTGCTGCTGTTTTCTTTCGAATTATTCTCACAACCTTATAAGCTAAATGGAATTGTCTTGAATGAGGATACGAAAGAACCAATTCCATTTGTTAACATCAGAATTATTGGAACAACTCAGGGAACTTCCTCAAATCCCGAAGGCAAATTTGTAATCATCAGCGAAAAAAGAAATCTAAAGCTTGCCTTTACATCCGTTGGTTTTAAAAAATTTAGCGTTGATGTTAACCTTGCGGCGAGTGAATATCTAAAGATTGGACTCAAGCCCGAACCAATAAACTTTGCAGAAATTGTAATTGGGCGTACCGAAGATCCCGCCTATGCAATTATTAGAGAAGCTATTAAGAGGAAGAAGCAGAATCATGCCGGATTAAACTCATTGGAGTATAATCTTTATTCTAAGAATGTACTAACATCTTCCGGCGAGGTAGCTATGGTTTCCGAAAATTATTCAACCGGCTATTTTAAAAATGAGAAGCGGGAAAAAGTTCTTATTAAGTCCATTCATATTTCCGAAAATGAAAAGAAAAGTAATTTGGCAATTGGGGTAAGTTTATTGGAAAGGCACTACTTTGATTTCACAGAGAATGAACTTGAACTTGCGGGTAACAAAGTTTATTTGCCGTTAATGGATGATGCTTTTAGCTACTATGATTATCACTTAATAAAGACAGCTCAAACTAATGACGCTCACGAGTTTCATATTGAAGTAATCCCTAAATCTAAAATTCAACCGTTGCTGGAAGGTGTAATTGTAATTGAGGATTCAACATTTTCTTTGAGGCGGGTAACGCTGAAAGCCGGCTTAGGTGTTCGCGTTCCTTTTGTTAATGATTTTACAGCCGAGTTTGACCAAAAGCTTGAGCAGTTTGAAAAGTATTGGCTGCCAGCTTATTTCAAATCGGATTTTAGTTTGAAAATGAATTTCAGCAACCTCATTACTACGGGTACTATTTCAACAAATACGATTGATGTCTTCACTGAATATAAAATCAATCCAGTAATCCCGGACTCGATTTTCAAACTGCAGAGTTCTCTTACAAAAGATGAGCATGATACTACCCGCAAGTTCTTAATTAAACCTGAGATACTCACACGGGTACAAATAGATTCTTTGCGTCCAATTCCTCTTACTTTGAATGAAGAAAAAGCCTATAGAGATTTAGACAGCTCGAAGAAGTTTATTACACAATTGAAGTTCGGCGGCGTGTTTGGCGGCTTGGCTGAAGATGCAGTTAAAAAAGAAGGTAATAAAAGCTCCGGTGGAGGAGTTTGGAGTTATTTAGGTGACGGTGCAAAATATCTTCGCTTTGTAAAGTTTGATGATAACCGTGTAAACGGAATATCGCTTGGCGGGTTGTACGATAATCTTGCTGTTGGCGCTGCTTCATTTAGCGGCTGGGCAAGCTACGCATTCGCTCGAAAGCAAGCGGAAGGAAGTATCTCGGCGTCTTACTCATTCCCAAAATTGTTTATAAATAAAATTGAAGTTGAATATTTCAACGGCGCAAGAAACACGCAGATGTTAAATCCTTACATACCTATTCTAAATGCTGCAAATATCTTATTAGGTTTTGAAGACCAACACAACTACTTACTTAGCAAGCAATTTAAAATTAGTTTGTATAACGGTTTCCGTCTGCCGTTCAATTTAAAAACAGACTTAATTTTTGAGAAGCAGTATTCTCTTGCTGAAATGAAATACCAGAGTATTCTAAGAAAGAATAGAGTAGTTAGGGCTAATCCTCAGATACAAGAAGGAAATGATAACCGGATTTCATTTGGTATTAAGTTTGGAAAGAACCCGCAAGAGTTTCAAGCGAAAGCGGAAAGTGGAATGGTTTTGCAATTGGATATTTCTAATCCGTTGCTGGGAAGCGATTTCAATTATAAACGGGTTCGTTTTATTTCTCAGATTGTTACTAAGACTTTTTTTAAGGAATTGTTTATTGCACCTTACTTACAATTTGGAATAGAGGGCGGGGCAGTCTTAAGCGAATTTGGCGCTCAACATTCAATTACACCTAACGTAGCTCTTAACATTTATTCACCTTTCCAATCTTTCAAAGGTCTGTCTCCGTATGAATTTAATGGAGATAAAATGCTGGCGCTTCATTGCGAACATAATTGGCGGACAGTCCCATTTCAATCTATTGGTCTAGATTTTCTAACCGATCTTAATATTGATGCAATAACCGGATTTAGTTTGTTGAAAAATTGGAATGAAAAGAATTTCTATTCTACCGGAAATGACAAAAAAGTTTACTGGGAGGCTTATTTAGGCTTTGGGAAAATACTTGGAGTCGGACGCCTTGATTTCTGCTATACATCCAACAAAGCATTTTTTACAAGGGTAGCATTATCAGTTATATTGTAGTTGTGCAACAAACCGGAAGAAAATAAACCAAAGGGCAAGTATTATTATGAAACAAAACATTGGAATGATGACCTACCTCGTAAATGATTACGACGAAGCGATAAAATATTTTACCGAAAAACTGAGATTTGTTTTGGTGGAAGATACTGATAGAGGAAACGGTAAGCGGTGGGTTCGTGTAACTCCAAACGACTCGGATAGATTTTGTCTGCTTCTTGCTAAAGCTACAACCGAAGAGCAAATAAAAGCTGTAGGCAACCAAACCGGCGGACGCGTTGCCTTTTTCATTTACACAGATGATTTTTGGCGCGACTATACTTTTATGAAGGCTAACGGAATTGAATTTACAGAAGAACCAAGAAATGAAGATTTCGGAACGGTTGTTGTCTTTAAAGATTTGTACGGCAACAAATGGGATTTTATAGAGGAGAAAATTTTTAATTCTTGAAAATATAGCCCCGCGCTTAAGCGCGGGGCTATAAATGAAAAAATAAAATTGGCTTTAGCCGAAATAGAAATGCTTAACAATAACAACATACATTAGAGGGGCAAATATGCCAATGATTAAAATCTGGATTCATTTAATCTGGGCTACAAAAAACAGAGATAAGCTCATCGCTAAGGAATTAAAACCAAAGCTAATTGAGCATATTAAATCCAACGCAAAACAAAAAGAAATATGGATTGATTCTGTGAATTGCGTTAGCGATCATATTCATCTGTTAATATCTCTTGGCTCGGAACAGACAATTAGCAAAGTTGTCATGTTGATTAAGGGAGAATCCTCCTTCTGGGTGAATAAAAACAAATTGATTCCAGGTAAGTTTGAGTGGCAAGATGATTATATGGCTTATTCTGTTAGTGATTCTATTGTAAAGAGAGTTAGAAATTATATCGCGAATCAAGAAGAGCATCATAAAGTGAAATCTTTTGGTGAAGAGTATGAGAATTTTATGAATGAGGCTAAGGAGAAATTATTGGGCTAATGCCCATTTATTTGTTTGTTAATCTATAGCCCCAGGCTTAAGCCTGGGGCTATATTAATTCCAGAATAAAACGGCTTTAACCGAAAAATGGGATGAATAATTAATATCTAAATGTTATTTTGTTTACAGAGTTGAACTAGGCTTATTAAGTGCACTCAAAAGAAGGTAAAACTACAAATTCTCTCTACCCCATCGACTAGCTGGCATTAGGATGAAGCAGTCGGTGTTGAACACAATGAATAGATTTGGGGAAAATATAATGAAAGCATTTTCTTGGCAATTCGAAAGATTCTAAACCAATAAGGATTACTTCGATGAATTATAAGTGGAAAAGGTTTTGGTGCCCGAGGGATGGACAAATAAGTTTCGATATAAATGGATTCCTATATGATCCAGAATCAGAGTATAGAGTGTATGCAAAGCAAGATGCTCAACCATTTGAAGAATTTCAAATGTATCCTTGCATCGTCTTGCTAGGAGAACCCGGAATGGGTAAGTCAACTGAGATCATGAATATATATGAAACTACAAAGAGATTTGTCGATAACCCCGATAAGCAAATAATCAACTTGGACTTGAACGTTTATAACGATTTAACTGATTTATCGAGCGACTTATTTGAATCTGAAAAGCTGAATGCTTGCCGTGAAGAGAATATTCCCTTCTACATTTTCCTTGATAGTCTAGATGAATGTAGATTTCGAATTGATACAATTTCACAAATTCTAAGTGAAAAAATTCGACTGAAGTACTATGATAATCTATTTTTAAGGGTTGCATGTAGAACAGCAGAATGTCCAAACAATTTTGAAAAGGGATTGGAAACGATATGGGGAAAGGAAAATCTTAGATTTATTGAATTGGTACCTCTTAGAGAAAAAGATATTCGACTAGCATGTGTTGAAAAACAAATAGATCAACAGAAGTTTCTAAACCAAATCATTGAAAAGGAGGTGCAACCACTAGCAATAAAACCGATCACTTTTAATTTTCTCGTAGACCTTTTTGAAAAGAAAAAACAACTACCAAGTTCACGATTAGAATTATATGATGAGGGGCTCCGGTTTCTCATTGAGGACCCAAATACAAGCCGAAAGGAATCGAAACTAATCGAAAAATTTCCATTAGCTCAAAAAATGAAAATTGCGGAGCGAATTGCAGCAATTACAGTACTATGTAGTATCAATAGCATTAACAATGATTACAGTTATACCAAAGATGTGGCTGGTTTGGCAAAAGAAGATTTGATAATAGATGATGATACTAGTTTAAAAGTAATTGAATCTGTAATTGATAGTGGGTTATTTTCCTCACGTGGTAAAGGGAAAATGGGGTGGGCACATCAAAGTTACGCTGAATTTTTAACAGCAAGATTTTTGTTGAATACAAATGTTAGTGATGAACAAATATTTAGTTTAGTTATAGATTCAACATTTCGAGAAAAAAAGATAACTCCACATCTAGATGAAACAGTTGCATGGCTAGTATCAATGAAACCAAGCATATACAAATATCTTGTAAAAGATAATCCCGAAGTTTTGCTGAAATGTGATCTTGTGTTGCATGATAAAAATGCAAAAAAACTCTTGATTAGAAATCTATTAGTAAGTTTTGAACAACAAAAACTATTTGATCTCAAGTACTCTTTTAAAAATCATTACAAAAAGTTAATCCACACAGACTTAGCAAAACAGTTACGCCCGTTTATACGTGGGAAAAACAAAAATTGGCTTGTAAGAGCAGAAGCAATATTGATCGCAAGAGAATGCAAGCAAGTTGACTTATTGGACGACTTAATACAAGTATTTTGTGATAGAAAAGATTCGCTAAACATTCGGGTAGACGCAGGTTGGTGCTTATACAAAATAGCTGACGAACCATGTTTACAAAAAATGAAAAATGTACTTGCTACTGACTTATTAGAAGATGGAGATGATGAATTAAAAACAATTTGTCTGACTGCACTTTGGCCTAAAATCATGTCAACTAAAGAATTATTCTCTTTTTTAAGTAGACCTAAAAACACAAACTATACGGGTAGGTTTTTCCATTTAATACATAAAATAGTTGTAGAAGGAATTAACTGGTGCGATTTGCCAGTTGCTCTTAATTGGGTCGGTACGCTTGGAACCAGACATGGCGCTGCCTTATATGATTACGAGGATCTCATAGATTATATAATGTATGAGGGATGGAAAAATATTGAAAAGTCGGAAGTACTAAATGCATACGTAGAGGCAATTAAGCGGCTAAAAAGAAATTATGATGAGATAGTTCAGAAAAAGTTCAAAGAAGAATTTCGAGCTGAATTGCAAAGGGAAGATTCCAAGAGGCGTCGATTAATTACTGCAATTGTTGATTCGCTCTCGGATGAAGTGAATGAAATAGAACTATTTATAGATCACAATATCAATTTGGTTTTAGCAAAAGACTTTTCCTGGCTCATAAAGAAAACAGTAGAAGAAAATAATGAAAAAAAATCAAGAGTATGGGGCACACTAGCTAGTTGGAGCTTTGATATAAATAACATTACCGATAGCGAATATCTCATGCTGATTGCAAGAAAGAATGTAATTGTTAGCACAATTTTCTCTTATTGGTTGATGCCAATAGAACTAAGCTCGGAGGAGGCTAAAAAACGCAGAAAGAGATATTTGAAATTTGATAAACCTCGTGTTCATAGTGATAAAAGTCCTTTAAGAAGATTGGGTTGGGAGGAGAGAGTTTTTCAAAGATTATTTGAATTGAACGCGGGTGAAATAAATGCTTATTGGCAAATACTTAATCTTTTACAGTACGACCCCGAGGATAATAAAAAGAATGTAGGCGAACATGCTTATGATGTGCAAACATTTCCCGGCTGGAAGTTTCTTGACTCAGAACAACAAAAATTAATAATCGATTCATCAAAAACATATTTGTTAGAAGCTGAACCATTCCCTAATAAATGGTTGGGGCAAAATTTTTATTATCATTCTTCGAGGGCTGGTTATCGAGCAATTTCTTTGTTATTCAAGACTGATATAGAGTTTATTACATCGCTTGATGAAAGTATTTGGAAAAAGTGGGCAGCATCAATTATTGAATATCCATCTTATGCTGAAACGGAGAATCAGATATTTCAGAAACAAATAATTGCAATTAGCTTTAATAAAGCATCTAATGATTCATTGAATGCATTCAAAATTATTCTGGATAAAGAAGTAAATAGTGGAGATATATCTATACTCAGCAAATTTGAAGATTGCTGGGATGATACCGTTTCTGTTGCCGTGTTAGATAGGATTAAAAATGGAGAAACTCGCCCAAGAGAATTTTCTGACTTGCTGGAATATCTATTTAGACATAGTTATAAACCTGCTGAATATTTCTTTTTTAGTCTAATTTCAGAACCTTTACCTACAGATGCCAATATATTACAGAAAATAGTTTTTGGTTGCAGCACGCTTATGGTTTATAGAACAAGAGAGTTCTGGAAAATTATCTGGCAATTAATTGAAAAATATCCAGATGAAATAGGTAAAAAAGTGATCCTTCGTTTACCTTATTCTAGAAAAGCAAACATTAATTACTTTGAAGAACTTAATGCTAAAGAGTTGTCCGAATTGGTTGTATGGATTACAAAAAACTTTTCTATGCCGTTCGATCAATTTAAGAGAGGAATTCATGTAGTTACTGCCGAGGACGAGGTTCTTAGGCTAAGGGATTCAATAATCAACCAGTTGAAATCTGCAGGTAAAAAAGATATTCACAAAGTAATAAAACTTCTTAAAAAACAACTACCTGAAATTGAATGGTTAAGTAGAGTGGAATACGAGTCAAATATTGTAACAAGAGCTAAATCATGGCAGCCACAGTCATTAGGTGAATTTAAACAACTAATAAGCAATTCTAAAAAACGATATATACAGAACGAAGATGATCTACAAAGAATTGTGGTTGATTCTTTGAAAAGATTTCAAAGAGAATTACATGGAGAGACTCCGGCTGTAAAATTTCTCTGGAACTCTAAACCGGAAAAAACCACGCCAAAGGAAGAAACAGAATTGTCAAATTTTATTAAACGATACCTTAAAAAAGATTTGGAAAATGTCCTTGTTAATAGAGAAGTTGAAATTAGAGGGAGGAGAGGTAAGGTAGCTGGTGAGAAACCAGACATAATTGTAGAGTCAGTTAAATATGACGTAAACCAAAAAGTGATCGACAGATTCAAGCTAATAATTGAGGTGAAATGCTGTTTTAACAAAGATTATTTGACGGCTATGAAGTCTCAATTGGCTGATAGATATCTTAAAAGAAATCAAACTAAGTATGGTATTTATATTGCCGGATGGTTTACGTGTGAGAGTTGGGATAAAAGGGATGGTAGAGTGAAAAGAAGTGTTGGAAGAAACAAAACACTGAAGGAAATTGAAAAATATTTTGCCAAACAAGCGGATGAGTTATCTCAAGAGGAAATATCAGTAGAGCCTTTTGTGCTAGATTGCAGGTTGGTATAATGGAAAGAGTAACATATTTTAATTGGAGAATAAAGGGTTTATAAAGTTGTTGGGCTAAAGCCCATTTATTTGTTTGTTAATTTATAGCCCCAGGCTTAAGCCTGGGGCTATATAAATTACAATTCAATCTCTGATGTACTTCCGCTCTTAATCGTTTTGGAGAATAATTTTTTCCCTTTAGTTATCTGCACTTCCAGCTTTTCATTTTTGCGGGTGACTGAAATATCAAAATCTTCTCCAAACAATCTTACATGTTTCAGCTTCATATTATTCCAATCTTTAGGCAAACGGGGGGTGAGGGTAAAAGTTTTCAATCCGGTCGGTCTAATTCCAAATATTCCTTCTGTAATTATTCGGCAATACAGGCCACTCTCGGCTGATAAATGGCGCTGGTTACCTTCCGGGTAAGCTTCAACCGGATAAGGAACATGATCACCAAGCAGTCTTCTATTGGAATAATATTTTAAGTAGTCAATCGCTTTTTCGGTTTCGCCGGCGGCAAAAACTCCGTGTAGTGCGTAAAGTGTAGAGCGGTCCCAAAATGTTTTGTCACCTTCTTCTGTTGCAAGTCCGTCGTTTGTCCAAAGCTGGGGAGAAAAAAGAGCGTCAATCGTTCCTTGTTTTCTATCGAAGATTCCAACAGTCAAAGGTATGCAGATCCATGCGCGTAGTTTGTCGTTACCTTCATAATATCTGTAGGTTTCAAAGCCTTTCAAAGTGTAGCCAAAATGCTTCTCAATATTTTTTCGCAATAGTTCAGCTTGTTTCAAATAATCTTTCTTTGGAAGATTTAATTCCTTCACTAAATAGGTTGAAGAAATTAACGCATCATAATAAAGTGATGATGTGCAGAGGTTTGCGTTGCCGGATGGAAATCTTCCTTCAAGTTCATCGGAATCGGAAGCGACTACGCCGTTCTTATCAATTTTTCTATTGCAGTATTCAAGACACCATTCTATAAGTTTCCAGAGTTCTTTAGCAATATTTTTATCTCCACTTGCCAATGCAAACCGAGCTGCGCCGTAAGCAATCATTGCCGCATCGCCTCTATCGCCGGCACCGTTCCAAATATCTAATCCCTCCGCGATTATCGAGCTTGGAATTGGTTTGTATTCGGGATTCATGAAACGTGCAAAATGTTTGTAGGCGTTTAAGGAGGCTTTGTTTCCAATATCATAACCGAGATAAGGGAAGAATGGTCCAATATATTCCGCTTGATCATTAGCCCAGATTGCGGCATAGTAAGATTCGCCGCCGGGTCCGTGCATGAATCCGCCTTTGGTTTCGTAGATGCTTTCGGAGCCTCTGATTTTTGCAAATTGAAAAACTTTATTCAAAACTTCGTCGGGCGATTCAAAGACTAACTGATTTTTTATGATATCTATGAATTTGATTCTCTCAGTCAGTTCTTTGTTAACATCAACAAAAATATCTTCGTCGGTTCTGTTACCTATGAATGCAACTGAAAATGAAATTTCTTTCTCCGGTTCTACTTTGAAAGTGCCGGAATTGTAAAGTTTGACAGTAGGGAAATAACTTCCTTCTACACCGGCTTCCGGTAAAGTTTTGTAAACATTCTTCAGCTCCGGAATCTCAATAGTTAAATTTTTCGAAGAAATGTTTTTAACAGAATAACTTTCGCAGAAAGCGGGCTGATTGTAAGAAGGAAATAGAATCCGTTTAATTTCAACGCCCGGATCGAACTTGCTTATAATTGTCATTAATCCGTTGTGAGAAATGGATTGCACCTTTTCATTCACCGGATTTTTGCCATTGATGATTAGGAGAGAGGGAATATCTATCGAAAATCTTCTGGTTAAACTGGCGTGAGTGTTATTCGGGATAGTACGCAAGAGAGGCCACACAACGCTTCTGCTTAGTTCTAAAGCTCCATCCTCAGCTACCTTATATCTTACAACGGTTGAAACCTTTTTTCCGCTCATTTCAATATGATCGGAATGGGTTTCTCCACTTTTGATGTTCCAGACTATTCCGTCGGATGTTAAATCCCATCTTTTTTGTTGTTGCGCGAGATTTAAAATTTGGAATAAAATAATTGTGGCTAAAATAAGTGTGAATTGTTTCATAAAAGTAACCTTTAGGACAAGTTGCATGAATTAACCATCTGCAACAGCAAAAGTAATTATTTAACAGAAAAATAGAACGCGGATTAAACTGATTTTTTTTGATTTACGCAGATGAATTCTGAATAATTACTTTTGAATCTTCGCCACTTTTTTGGAATGCAATCCTGAAACGTTAGTACTTATGGACACAAAAAATCCCGGGTTAGCGGGATTGGTAGAGGCGCCGGCTTGCCCGACAATGACGGGTCGGATTCCTCCGAAGGAGTCCCTTCGGGAGAAGCCACGAATAAAACTTAACGAAAGATTTAAAAACAAAAAATCCCGGGTTAGCGGGATTGGTAGAGGCGCCGGTCGGATTCGAACCGACGAATAAAGCTTTTGCAGAGCTTCCCCTTAAGCCACTTGGGTACAGCGCCATATAAAAGCAATTATGAATTTTGAATTCACAATTGTGAGTGAGAAACAAAGAAATTAAGAACAATTTGGAGCTTAAGCCACTTACCCCGCCTTTGGCGGGATAAAGTCGCAGAGCCATTAAAACAATTGCGAATGGAGAATTTACAATTGAGAATTAAAACCAAACAATAAAGAACAAAAACTTGAAAAACAGAAAAAAAATCCCGAAATGATCGGGATTAGGAGAGCGGGAAACGGGACTTGAACCCGCGACATCAACCTTGGCAAGGTTGCGCTCTACCAACTGAGCTATTCCCGCATATCAAAATTTCAAAAACACATTTTTAACGGGCGAAATATAATACTGTTGCCATTTCAACGCAAATTCGTTCTAAAAAAATTATACACGCGAGCCATGCATAAATCCACGGTACGGGCGCGAACTTTGCACTGTAATGAATGCGCGTTTATCAATTGTCTCAACAGTATTCATCAATTCTTTTAAAAATTTTCTTTTAATAATTGCGATAAGAATGGAAATTTCGCCGGATTTTCCTTCCCCCGGCAAAATGGTAACACCATATTGTTTTATTCTTAGCTGTTCTGCAATTTCGGCTGTCTTATGGCGGGAAACAATATTTATTTGAACATAACCGAGCGCAACTCTTTGTTCAAGAGTAATACCTAAAATGTTACCGAGTGAAAATCCGATTGCGTAGCCGAGCAAGTTGTACATATTATCCATGTGCTGAACTATGTAACGCATAGCAAAAATCCAGACTAGCACTTCAAAAAAGCCGGCTACCGCTGCTTGATATTTTCTTCCTTGCACAACCATTATTGTTCTAAACGTTCCGATTGTTACATCGGTAATGCGCATAAGCGCAATTAAAAACGCGCCGCCAAGTGTCTCAATCATTTTTTATCCTTATCGTAAAAAATTCTTTTACAATCGTTATTATTGCAGCGCTAATTTAAACAGAAAAAAGAATGTTTGAGAACGAAAGAGAAGAACTAATACAAATATTAAAAACACGCGGCATAAGAAACGAAAGTGTGCTTGCCGCATTTAGGAAAGTTGAACGCCATTTGTTTGTTCCGGAAATAATGCGCTTCAATGCTTATAAAGATGTTGCGCTGCCGATTGGACAGGGGCAGACTATTTCTCAGCCATACACAGTAGCTTATATGACGGAGGCATTAAACCCACAACCAGGACAGAAAGTCTTGGAAATTGGAACTGGCTCCGGATTTCAAGCTGTAATACTTAGTGAACTTGGCGCACGGGTTTTTACAATTGAAAGACAATTTGATCTTTACAACCAAACACTAAAACTGTTTGATAAACTTGGTTATAAAATTGCAGCACGTTGCAGCGATGGTACTATCGGCTGGACAGAGTTTGCACCTTATGATGGAATTATTGTAACAGCCGGCGGACCAACTATTCCGGAGAATTTGAAAAAGCAGCTTTCTATTGGCGGCAAAATGGTTATTCCGGTTGGCGGTAAAACAACGCAGACGATGAAGATTCTAACCAAGATTAGCGAAGATAAATTCGAAACTCGTGAAGCGCCATATTTTGCTTTCGTTCCTTTGATTGGTAAAGAAGGATGGAAAGAATAGTTATTGTAATTGCCGGACCAACTTGTTCCGGTAAGACTGATGTTGTAATTTCTCTCGCACAGAAAATTAATGGGGAAATAATTTCTGCCGACAGCCGCCAGGTTTACAAACATCTCACAATTGGAACCGCAAAACCTTCCAAAGAACAATTACAAAAGGTTAAACATCATTTTATTGGTGAACTGGAGCCGGATGTAGAATTCAACGCGAGCAAGTTTGAAGTTGAAGCGATTGAGTTAATTCAGAAAATTTTTGAGAAGGGAAAAACCCCGATAGTTGTCGGCGGTTCCGGTTTATACATACGAGCTTTAGTAGATGGGATAATGAACAGTGTAGAAACTGATCTTGACTACCGCAAACAATTATACGAACAGAGGGAAAAGTTCGGGAACGAATTTATTTATGAACAACTGAAGAAAGTTGATCCGAAAAGTGCTCATGAAATGCTTCCGCAAAATTGGAAACGTGTAGTTCGTGCCCTCGAAGTATTTCATCTGACCAGTGAGCCAATCTGGAAACACCAAAATGAGTTTGAAAGAAATTTGGATTTTGAGTTCGCCCAATTTGGGTTAAGCTGGGAAAGAGAAACTCTTTACAAAAACATTGATGCCCGTGTTGATAAAATGATTGAGCACGGATTAGTAAATGAAGTAGAAGGAATTCTTGGAAGGGGATTTTCCCAAGAACTTTATTCGCTTAATACCGTTGGCTACAAAGAAATAATTTCCTTTCTTAATGATGAAATATCTTTGGAGCTTGCTGTAGAATTGATTAAACGGAACACAAGACGCTACGCAAAGAAGCAAATGACTTGGTTTAGAAGAGATGAGAGGATTAACTGGCTGAAAATGAGCAAGAATTCCAAACCAGAAAATGTTGCAGAAGAAATTGCACGCCAAATATCAGTAGTTTGAAGTTATCCATCCTTTGAATATTTTCCATTTAACAAAACTGTACGGTAATGAAAGAAAAAATTAGAATAGCATCCGGACAAGGATTTTGGGGCGATTTGATTGACGCTCCGTTCACTCAAGTTTCGGAAGGGCAAATTGATTATCTGGTGATGGATTATCTCGCCGAAGTAACAATGTCCATTCTACAGAAACAGAAAAATAAAAATCCCAAGTTTGGGTACGCGCGCGATATTCCGGAATTAATGCAGAGAATTCTTCCAATCTGCAAAGCAAAAAATATTAAAGTGATTACAAACGGCGGCGGAGTGAATCCTGAAGCTTGCGCCGAAGCCGTGCTCGATGTTGCAAAAAATCTCGACATCAATGATTTGAAAGTAGCTATTGTAGTTGGCGATAACATAAAAGACCGGATTGATGAAATAATTGCGTCGGGTTGCGAACTTAATAACATGGAAACGGGGGAGTCTGTTATTTCTGTTAAAGATAATTTGTTGAGCGCTAATGTTTACTTTGGCGCTATGCCCATTGTTGAAGCGCTTCGAAAAGGTGCTGATATTGTAATAACCGGAAGAACTACCGACACGGGACTAACCTTAGCACCAATGATTTATGAATTTGGCTGGGACGAAAAGGATTATAATTTAATGTCTGCCGGAACAATTGCCGGGCATATTTTGGAATGTGGCGGGCAGGCAAGCGGGGGAAATTTCCTTGGTAATTGGCAGTCAGTTCCGGATTTGGCAAACATTGGATTTCCAATAGCGGAGGCATTCCCCAATGGTGAAGTGATAATTACAAAGCATGAAACTCTCGGCGGGAAAGTCAGCTTTGAAACTGTAGCAGAACAATTGGTCTATGAAATTGGCGATCCTAAAAAATATATTACGCCGGATTGTGTTGCGGATTTCACCTCTATTAAGCTAGAAGAAGTTGCCCCAAATCGAGTAAAAGTCTTTGGAATTACCGGGACTCATGCAACGGATACTTATAAGGTATCTTGCTCTTACGCCAGCGGTTTTTCTTCAGTAGGAACTTTAACTTATTCTTACCCGCAAGCATTAACTAAAGCAAAAGCTGCGGACAAAATTCTACGTGCGCGTTTAGAAAAGCTAAATCTAAAATTCGATGAAATAAGAACCGAGTTTGTTGGCTACAATGCTTGTCATGGACCTCTTGCAGAAGAAATTGATGAAGATAAAATCAACGAAATAGTTCTGCGGGTTGCGGTTAGAGGAAGTGAGTATGAATCAATAGAAAGATTTGGAAAGGAAATTGCGCCGCTGATTCTAACCGGTCCGCCAAGTGTTACCGGCTTTGCCGGCGGCAGACCAAAGCCAAGCGAAGTTGTAGCTTATTGGCCTGCGCTTATTCCTAAAAATCTTGTTCAACCAAAAGTGAAACTATTTTTCTGAGAATTGTGTCTTTGCGGCTTTGCGAGATAATAAACTTTTCTCGCTAAGACGCGAAGAACGCAAAGGAGAGTTATGAAAATAAAATTACTAGATATTGCGCATGGAAGAAGCGGCGATAAAGGCGATGCCGCAAATGTTGGAATCATTGCTTATGATGATAAAGGTTTTGAAATAATAAAAAAACATTTGACGGAAGATGCTGTAAGGAAACATTTCGAAGGAATTTGCTTCGGCAAAGTTGAAAGGTTTGAGCTGCCGAACATCCGCGCGCTGAATTTTTTGCTTCACAATACACTCGGTGGCGGCGGAACGGTATCCCTAAAACATGATGCACAAGGCAAAACTCTTGCTGCAGCACTTCTAAGAATGGAAATAGAAGTGTAAATTTGCGGCGCATATTTCAATAAAGGAGAAAAGATGTTCGAAGAGCAATTAAAACGTGTTAAAGATTTTGAGACAAAGATTACCAATCTACGAGGTTATCTTTAAGTTAGATGATAAAGAAAAAGAAATAGAAAACGTCCGCACACAATCGGAAGCCCCAAATTTCTGGAATGATCAAAGAGCCGCACAAGCATTACTTCAAAAATCAAAGTCGTTGCAAATTTGGGTTGAGGCTTGGAAAAAACTAAATGCCCAGCTGATCAATCTTCTGGAATTCATTGAGCTTGCTGAAGCTGATAAAGATGAAGCTCTTGGTGCTGAGATAGAAACAGAAATTAAAAATCTGGATAAATCCTACGGCGATTTTGAACTAAAGAGTATGTTAGCCGGCAAAGATGATGATAAGAATTGCATTCTTACAATTCACTCCGGAGCTGGCGGAACTGAATCTCAAGATTGGGCTCAGATGCTAATGAGAATGTATCTTCGCTGGGGTGAGCAGAACGGTTACAAAATGAATGTTGTTGATTGGCTTGATGGCGACGGTGCCGGAATAAAAAGTGCTACCATTGAAGTCGCCGGCGACTTTGCTTACGGTTATATGAAAGCAGAAAACGGCGTTCATCGGCTTGTGAGAATTTCTCCGTTCGATGCGAACAAACGCCGCCACACTTCATTCGCTTCAGTGTTTGTAATTCCGGAAGTTGACGATACAATCGAAATAGATATTAACCCGGCTGATTTAAGAATTGATACTTACCGTTCCGGCGGAAAAGGCGGGCAGAACGTAAACAAAGTTGAAACAGCAGTCCGCATAACACACATTCCTACCAATACAGTAGCAGCTTGCCAATCGGAACGCTCTCAGATTCAAAACAAAACCAATGCTTTCAAGATGCTTAAGTCGAAGCTATACCAAATAGAAGTGGAGAAGCAGCAAGCTGAGGCCAACGAAATTGAAAAAGGCAAAATGAAGATTGAGTGGGGAAGTCAAATCCGCTCCTATGTTTTTCATCCTTATAATATGGTTAAAGACCACAGAACGGACTGCGAAACTTCAGACGTTCATGGTGTAATGGATGGAGAGATAAATAACTTTATAAAAGAATACCTTTTGAAGTTTTCTCACAATTAGTGAGGCTGAAATGTCCACGATGAAGCATTATCTCTTCAATGAAGTTATAGCTCATGAAGGGGACAAAACAAAAAATTTCTTTGTTTTGGTTGAAGGCAAAATTGGAATTTTTAAGAACGGAAAAAAGATTGCTCAATTTGAAAAACCGGGCGAGATAGTTGGCGAGATGAGTTTAATTCTCAATAAACCTCGCTCGGCAGAAATCAGAGCTCTCGAAGCTTCGAGCATGTTGATAATTTCCGGCGAACTTGATGAGATAATCAGAATGTATCCGGACATTTCTAAGAAACTAATTAAAACGTTAGCGGAACGGCTGGCTAAATCAACAGAGGGTAATAAATGAAAACTTTGACCGAATATCTTTGGTTTAATACTTCGAAGAAGAGAGAATATATTAACATTACTCATGAGGTTGAAAAGGCGCTCACCAAAAGCGGCATTAAAGAGGGAATGATTTTGGTTTCCGCAATGCATATTACTGCCGGAGTTTATGTTAATGATGCAGAGAGCGGATTGATTCAAGATATTGATGAATGGTTGGAAAAACTTGCGCCATTCAAAGCTGATTACAGACACCACAGAACCGGCGAAGACAACGGCGATGCACATCTCAAAAGTATGCTTGTTCATCACGAAGTAATAATTCCGGTAACAAATGGTAAGCTCGATTTTGGTCCATGGCAGCAAGTCTATTATGCCGAGTTTGACGGACAGAGAAGGAAGAGACTTATCATAAAAGTTATGGGGGAATAAAGGAGCAATTGAGAATTGCGAATTTAGAATTGAGAATGCATTGAAGATGAAGCAAGATTTTTTTGATAGAGTTTATAAGATCGTTGCTAAAATTCCTAAAGGGAAAGTTACAACGTATGGTTTGATTGCCGAATCATGCGGTATTAAATCTGCTGCGCGTACAGTTGGCTGGGCATTAAATGGAGCGAGCAGCAGCAATCTTCCTTGTCATAGAGTTGTAAATAGATTTGGCGCGTTAACCGGCAAAGTTCACTTTGGCGATCCAAAATTAATGGAAGACTTGCTTCGGTCTGAAGGAATTATATTTGATAAAGATGATTGTGTTGAAATGAAAAAGCACCTTTGGATTCCTCCAAAAGTGCTTTCCAATAAAACTAAAAAGAAAAAGTAGTTTAGTAACGGTAGATATTAAACGAAGAAACACCACCCTCAACATTAATTTTTATTTTCTTTTTGCTCGTTTCGAAATTATCTGTAACGTAATATCCGTCACCTTTCTTACTGAAACCATCAAAGTGTTTTGCAATCAATGCCATGTCGGAATCAATCTCGCAGCCTACGCCTTTCGGAATTTCCAATGTTAAACTTGCCGCTCCCATCTGAATATCAACATTAGTATCATCACTCTTATCCCCAAATTTAATGTAAGTACTTGTTGCACCGGTTTCCAAACTTAGATTGCGGACATCGAATTTAGAGAGATCGAATTTAGACTTTGACGCGCCAAGGTTGATATCAAAATCCCAAGCTACCTTCGGATTTAATCTGATGTTCAATTGGTTACGCAGTTTGTTCTTAAAGAAATTAAAATTCTTAGTATGCATGTGGAAATAGATGTTAGCTATTGAATCCGTTTCATCGCAGCTGAAATCATATTCGCCAAGAATTCCGCGAGCTTTGGCATCAACTAAATTTGAAGTCGTATCGGAAATTGAAAACAAGCCGGCACCGGCATCAATCTGCAAGTTGGCAATCTTAATTGTCGGGTCGTAATCTTGGCTGTATGATTCGGCGTAAGTATCGGACTCATCAAATTCGAAATTGAATCCTCCGAAAAGGTTGTTTAGAAAACCGAATATGAGTACAGCGAGAAAAATTCCAAAGAATCCATTGATAATTGGTCTTGCAATAGATTGTTTGAAAATTACCATCGCGCCCCAGAATACAAAGATGAGTGGCCATAAATCCCAAACAAATTCGAATGAACTAACAATCACATCGTACTTAACTAATAAGAATAACGCGCCAAGAGTTAGAAGAAAAAATCCCCAAAACATTTGTCCGCTTTTCATTTCGTGCCTCACTTTTTAACCGAGTTCAATAACAATGCAGCGCCGGCAATAATGAAAATAAACGGGATGATATCGCCGAAATCAAACGAAGGAATAAATCTATCAAAGAAAAAGATTGCACCAATTAAAATTAAAATTGAACCGGCAATTATTCTTCCGGAACCGGTTTTCTTTGGCTCGAGCGGAACATTGTCCATGTTCAGGTTTTCGGATTTTTGTTCTTCGCCTTCAGGCGTAACTGTACCATCCGTATTGATTCCGTAAGCTTGTGCAAATGGTTCTTCCGGGACTGCAATCCAGAGTATGATATATATTACGGGACCCATACCATGCATAATCGTTAACACTACAAATAGAATCCTCACGATTACCGGATCAATATTAAAATACTGTGCTAAACCACCGGAAACACCGGCAATTACTCTTGTTCTTCTTGAACGATATAGTTTCTCTCTCATAACGTCACCTTTAAGCTGTTCTGTTATTAAGACGTAATAATGCTGAAAAGGTTTTGGAAAACAATTTTACTTTGCGTTTGAAAATACTATGCTTCTTACTAACTTTCGCTAAAATAATTAAACGTATTGTTGATGAAAATTGCCGTATGTCAGTCCAACCCAATTATAGGCGACTTAAAAGGGAATAAAGGAAAAATTCTTGCCGGATATAAACTTGCCGAAAAAGATAAAGCTGATTTAATAGTCTTCCCCGAGTTATTCCTATGCGGATATCCTCCGCTTGATTTAGTAGAGAAAAAAGAGTTTCGGGATGCTGTTCGAAAAGCCGCTGAAGAAATAGCTGCTGTTACCGGAGAAGTTGGCTTAATCTTCGGCTCAATCACAGAAACATTTGAAGACAATATCGGAACGAATGTTTACAATTCCGCTATACTTTGTTTTGATGGGAAGATTCAGTTTGTTCAGCACAAAACTTTGATACCCAATTATGATGTGTTTGATGAAGTAAGATATTTTGAATCTGCAAAAGAAATTTCCGTTTTCGAATTTAAAGGTGAGAAGCTTGGTATTTCCATTTGTGAAGATATTTGGAACGATGTGGATTACTGGAAGCATCTTCGTTATTCGGTTGATCCTATAAAGAAATTATTTGATGGCGGCGCAACTGTTTTGATAAACATTTCCGCCAGCCCGTATGCTTACGGCAAACGGTTAGAAAGGTTAGCTATGCTTTCTAAGCTAACAAGTGATGATAAACTTCCTCTTGTTTATGCTTGCTGCGTTGGCGCTCAGACGGAATTAATTTTTGACGGCGCGAGTATGTGTTTTGACAAAACCGGCAAGTTGTGCTTAATCGGTAAAAAGTTTGATGAAGATTATTTTGTTTTTGATACTGACAAAGAGTACGAGCCAGTAAAAGAAATTGAAGGAAGTTTAGCTGAAGAGGTCACAGAGGCTTTAGTTCTTGGATTGAAAGATTACGCCCGCAAAACCGGATTCAAAAAAGCGTTAATTGGTTTAAGCGGGGGAATTGATTCCGCTATTGTAGCTTATCTAGCGGTAAAAGCTTTTGGCAGTGAAAACGTTCACGTTGTTATGATGCCATCTCAATATTCAAGCGATGGTAGTATAAGCGATTCCGAGAAACTGATTGCAAATCTCGGCATCTCATCAGATACAATTTCAATTCAAGAAGTAGTTGATAAGACTCTCGAACTGTTGAAAGACGCTTTCCATGGAAAGGGAGAAGATGTAACGGAAGAAAATTTACAATCTCGAGTTCGTGGACTTTATTTGATGGCGATGAGTAACAAACATGGTTATTTGCTTTGCACAACCGGGAACAAATCTGAAATTGCTACCGGCTATGCAACACTTTACGGAGATATGTGCGGCGCGCTCGCAGTAATTGGCGATGTTTACAAAACACAGATTTACCAGTTAGCTAATCACATCAATAAGAATAAAGAAATTATTCCGCATGAAATCATTAAGAAAGCCCCTTCTGCAGAACTGCGACCAAATCAAACAGATCAAGATTCGCTTCCTCCGTACGACTTGCTTGATACAATTTTGAAAATGTATTTGGAAGAGCAGAAAGAGTTTGATGAGATTTCTAAGAAAATTGGGAACGAAAGCATCGTAAAAAAGGTTTTACGATTAGTGGATTTGAATGAGTTCAAACGTAAACAAACAGCCCCGGTTTTGCGCGTTTCAACAAAAGCTTTTGGCTACGGAAGAAGATTCCCAATAGTGCAAGGCTGGAGAAAGTAGTTAATACATTGGCAATTAATCAAAAAACATACAAAAACCTTTCGAATTCGATTCGGTTAATATGTCTCAATTCATTATTTTTATCGGCACTAATAGAAAATCTAAAGGTTAATAAAGAGAAATAATTATGGCAAAAAAAGTTCAAGTAGTTGATGATGTAACAATCCGTTTCGCCGGAGACTCCGGCGACGGAATGCAGTTGACCGGTTCTCAGTTTACCGATACAACTGCAAAAATGGGAAATGATTTAAGTACAGTTCCCGATTTCCCGGCAGAAATCCGTGCACCCGCCGGTTCACTTTCGGGTGTAAGCGGTTACCAACTTCACTTTAGCAGCAGCGATATTCAAACTCCGGGAGATTCTCCAGACGTTTTAGTTGCAATGAATCCAGCAGCGTTAAAAGTGAATGTAAAAGATTTAGCACAGAATGCTACGATCATTGTCAATACAAATGCTTTTGATATAAAAAACCTAAAGCTTGCAAAGTATGATTCCAATCCTTTGGAAGATGGTTCGCTATCTAAGTTCAACGTAATTCCTATAGAACTTACAAAGCTTACAATGTCTGCGCTGGAAGATCTTTCTCTTTCGATAAAAGAAAAAGAGAAGTGCAAAAACTTTTACGCGTTAGGGTTGCTATACTGGATGTATAACAGACCAATTGAGATTACTCAAAAATGGCTTGAATCAAAATTTAGTAAGAAGCCGGAAGTTCTTGAGGCGAATCAGCGAGTATTAAACGCGGGATATAACTACGGTGAAATCACTGAAATATTTACAACGCGTTATGATGTTAAACCGGCTAAACTTCCAAAAGGTATATATAGAAATGTATCCGGTAACGAAGCAGCTGCTCTTGGTTTTGTTACTGCATCATTGAGAAGTGGTTTAAAACTTTTCCTTGGTTCATATCCTATCACACCGGCATCCGAAATTTTACAAGAACTTAGCAAATACAAAGATTACGGTGTTGTTACATTTCAAGCTGAAGATGAAATTTCCGGTGTTGCATCTGCAATTGGTGCTGCGTTCGCCGGCAATCTTGCTTTAACAACCACATCTGGTCCAGGTCTATCTCTAAAAGCAGAAGCAATTGGATTAGGAGTTATGACCGAACTTCCGCTTGTTATTGTTGATGTTCAGCGTGGCGGTCCAAGTACCGGATTACCAACAAAAACCGAGCAATCAGATTTACTGCAAGCAATGTATGGAAGACATGGTGAAGCTCCGGTTGTAGTTCTTGCAGCTCAAAGTCCGGCTGACTGTTTCTTTATGGCGGTTGAAGCTGCTCGCATCGCATTAAAATTTATGGTTCCGGTAATTCTTTTATCTGATGGTTACTTAGCATTCGGTTCAGAGCCTTTGAGAATTCCAAAACTGGAAGAGCTTCCGGAAATAGATGTAAAATTCAGAACTGATCCGGAAGGATTTCATCCTTATATGCGTGATGAAAATCTTGTTCGCCCTTGGGCTATTCCCGGAACACCCGGATTGGAACATAGAATTGGTGGATTGGAAAAGAAAGATGTTTACGGCAACATTAGCTACGAAGCAGAGAATCATGAAATCATGACTCACCACAGACAAAACAAAGTTGAAAAAGTAGCCGGAACAATTCCGGAACTCGTTGTTGATGGTGATTCTGAAGGTGAATTACTTGTTGTAAGCTGGGGAAGCACATACGGTGTAATAAAAGAAGCTTTGAAGAATGTTCGTAAAGAAGGTCTTAATGTTTCTCACGTTCACTTACGTTATATCAATCCTTTCCCCAAAAACCTTGGCGAAATTTTAGGCAAGTTCAAAAAAGTACTTGTTCCGGAAATGAACTTAGGTCAGCTTTCATTATTGCTTCGTAACAAGTTTATGAAAGACGTGATTCAATTGAACAAGATGCAAGGACAAGCATTTAAGATTTCTGAAATCGAAAAGAAAATTACTGAGGTGTTTGGAGGCAACAATGGAAAATAAAATAGATCAAGTGCAAGAAGTAAAATATACTACTAAGGATTTTTCATCCGGCTTGGATGTAAAATGGTGTCCGGGCTGCGGAGATTATTCTATTCTCGCTCAAGTACAAAAAACTTCTCCGGATTTTGGCGAGAAGAAAGAAAACATAGTTTGGATTTCCGGCATTGGCTGCTCAAGCCGTTTCCCTTACTACATGAATACTTACGGCTTCCATACAATTCATGGAAGAGCTGCTGCAATTGCAACCGGAGTTAAACTTGCTAATCCAAAATTACAAGTTTGGGTTGCTACCGGCGACGGCGATATGATGAGCATCGGTGGAAATCATTTCATTCATGCTTGCCGGAAAAATATCAATCTCAAGATTGTAATGTTCAACAACAGAATTTACGGATTAACAAAAGGTCAGTATTCGCCAACATCTGAAAAAGGTAAAATGACCAAATCTTCTCCTTACGGAACAGTTGATTGGCCATTTAACCCAATTAAAGTTGCTACCGGTTCCGGTGCTTCTTTTGTTGCAAGATCTTTAGACCGCGATCCAAAACATTTGCAAGACATGATTAGTCGCGCTTCGAAACATAAAGGACTTGCATTTATCGAAGTTTATCAGAACTGTCCAATTTTCAATGATGGAGCTTTCTTTCCATTAACTGAAAAAGAAACGAAACCGGATAATGTGATTTTCTTAGAGCATGGCAAACCGCTTGTGTTTGGTGCAAATAAAGAAAAGGGAATTAAGCTTGATGGATTGAATCCGGTAATTATTGATTTGAACGATGGTGTTCATTCAATTAACGATTGCTGGATTCACGATGAGTTTGATGAAAATCCAACACGTGTATTCCTGCTCGCCCGGTTCACTGATTTACCTGGATTCCCAACTCCGATTGGAGTTTTCCGTCAGTTTAATAAAGAGACGTATGACATTGATTATGTAAAGCAAATTGAAGATGTAAAGGCGAAAAAGGGTGAAGGAACCTACGAGAAACTGATGTTCAAATCCGGCACCTGGGAAGTAAATTAATTCCGCATTTTGATTTTATGAATGTGGTTATCATTTTTGAGGCGAAGTTTTCTTCGCCTCATCTATTTATAAACAAACTGGTTAGTTAATGAATGCTTTTACCGAACTTAAAAAAATAATTGAAGCAAATAACTCTTTCCTTTTGATGACTCACGTTAATCCGGACCCGGATGCGCTTGGCTCTGAATTAGCATTCTACTCGATATTGAAAAAACTTGGCAAGCAAGTTAGAGTTGTAAATCATAGCGCTACGCCTTACAACTTAGAATTCATGGATGAAGAAAAAATTATTGAGAAGTTTGATGCTGAAAAACATTCGGAACTCTTTGCGCAAGTTGATGTTTGTGTAATTCTGGATTTGAATAATGCCGGACGCGTTGTAAAAATGGAATCAGGTCTTCGTTCATTCAAAGGATTAAAAGTTTGCATTGATCATCACCAGGACCCGGAAGATATTTTTGATTTGATTGTTGGAGGTACAGAATACTCTGCAACCGGGGAAATACTATTCCGTTTTATCAAAGAGACAAAAATTGCGGAGTTGGATAGCTTTATCGCTAATCAACTTTATGTTGCAATAATGACTGACACCGGATCCTTCCGGTTTGAAAGAACAACGCCGGAAGTACACCAGATGATTGCTGAATTAATTTCTTACGGGATTAATCCGCCGGAAGTTTATGATAAAGTTTATAACCAATTTAATTTTGGTAGAGTAAAACTTTTGGGCGAAGCATTGAGTACTATGCAGTTGGATTCAACAAAACAAATAGCCTATATGATTGTTACAAAAGAAATGTTGGAAAGAAATGAAACCAGCGAAGCAGATGTTGATGGTTTTGTGAATTATTGTTTGACAATTGCCGGAGTTGAAATTGGAATTTTGTTTTATGAGTTGAAGGATGGAATAAAAATTAGTTTCCGTTCAAAAGGTGAAATTGCGGTTAACAAACTGGCGGCTGAGTTTAACGGCGGCGGACACCGAAACGCTTCAGGCTCAAGACTCTTCAACGTTACAATTGATTCCATCAAAGAAAAAGTTATTACTACAACACAAAAATATTTGAATAATTAGGAGATAGAATGCATTTCAATCTTAGCATCAAAGCTGAAAGCGATAAACTGAAATTTGGTGATGAAGCCGGTCTGGTTAAGTTTTTTATTGAGGGGGAGAACTTAGAAAAATTAGTTGATGATTTTTTTGCATCGTTTAGCTTCCCGCAAAACTTTATTCAGAAAAAAAGTTTTCTTGATAAGAAGAATAACTCGTTAACTTACTACTCGTCTTTCGGAGAGCCTTCGGTAATATTTCTGAAGAAAGCCAAAGTGGATAAGGATTTCTCGTCCGACTTTTTCCGCGATTATTTTGCCGGATTGCTTCCAACACTTAAATCAAAACAAATCAAAACAGTTCATGTTGTTGTTCCGGCATTCAGCCACTTCCCGGGGCATTTCATTAGTGATGAATACTTAATCCAGACAATCGTAGAGGGGATTCATCTCGGCAATTACACTTTTGATAAGTACAAATCCGAGAAGAACCCAAAAAAGAATTTGCAGTTTGTATTGCACTATTCCAATAAATCACTTGTAAGTAAAGTGATTGAAAAGACAAACCAAATTATGTCGGCTGTTCACTTCACGCGCGATCTCGTAAATGAACCGGCAATCACATTAACTCCGCAAGAATTCGCTAAACGCACTAAATCCGAGCTAACCAAACTTGGTGTTAAAGTTACAGTGATGAACAAAAAAGAATTGCAAAAGAGAAAGATGAACGCAATCCTTGCTGTCGGCGGTGCGAGCAATCATGAACCGCTGATGATGGTGCTTGAGTACAAACCGAAAACATCGAGAAAGAAAATCGCATTGGTAGGAAAAGGTGTTACTTACGATAGCGGCGGATTATCTATCAAACCAACGCAAAGTATGCTGGAAATGAAAGCTGATATGGCTGGCGGCGGATGTGTTGTTGGTACGATTAGAGCAGCGGCTGCGTTAAAACTTCCGGTGGAAATTATTGGCGTTATACCTTGCGTTGAAAATATGATAAACGGTTCAGCATACAAACCTGGAGATGTAATTGTTTCGGCTTCCGGTAAATCCATTGAAGTGAAAGATACAGATGCCGAAGGAAGAATTGTCTTGGCAGATGCTCTTCATTATGCATCTAAACAAAAGCCGGATGAGATTATTGATTTTGCAACTCTCACCGGAGCGATAGCTGTGGCGCTTGGTGTAATCATCGCCGGAATGTTTACTAAGAATGATGATCTCGCTAAACGCTTGAATGATGCCGGCAATAAAACTTTTGAGCGTTTATGGAGAATGCCTTTCTGGGATGATTATAAAACAATGATTAAGAGTGAAATTGCCGATGTTTCCAATCTTGGTCCAAGATGGGGCGGAGCGATTACTGCCGGAAAGTTTTTAGAACATTTTGTTGATGAGAAAATTCCGTGGGCGCATCTTGATATTGCCGGTCCTGCTATTAAACACGAATACAACAACTACACAAAAAATTGGGATACAGGTTACGGAGTGAGGTTAATGGTAGATTATTTGGAAAATATTTAGGACATAACGTAGTGACGTTGCACCTGTCAAGACTCGGTCTTGTCGAGGCTGATGCAACGTCTCTACCAAAAATATTTGGCACCTCTAAAAACTACACTTTTCTTTGCGCTCTTTGCGTTTTCTTCGCGGTCTCTGCGTGAAATATTTTAAAATAAAGGTTTTTAGAAGTGCCCTTATTATCTACGAAATAATCTCAATAGGTTTTGTAGTCTTCCAAGCCCCGCGCGTAAAGTCCGGGACTTCAATTGATTTACTTTTATTCTTTACAGACAATTCGCTTAACTCAACAATACTTGACCAGGTAGCTCCATCATAAACATCTTGGTCTAGTGGCAAACCGTTTCTCAGACAGTGAATCAATCTGTAATCCATAATGAAATCCATTCCGCCATGTCCGCCAACTTCGCGCGCTTTCTCACCAATTTTCTTTGCGAGAGGATGTTCGTACAGTGTCATCAGTTTTTTGTATTCATCTTCTTTCAGCCATTCGTGCGGTTTAGGTTCGAGAGCAATTTTTTGCGCCGGCCATTTCTGAGCAATTCCTTTTGTTCCGCTAAGTAAATGAATCCTACTATAAGGCCTTGGACTTGTTGTGTCATGCTGAATCATTATTGTATGACCTTTAGCTGTACGAACCAAAGTTGTATTCATATCGCCAAGTTTGTAAGTCTGTTTTGCATCAGCAGAATCTTTCCCAAATTTATTGGCAGCGTATTGAGACATTCCAAATTGATTCGTTGACATTGAAGTGAGATACTCCATTCTATCGCCCCGGTTAATATCCATTACTTGTGCAACCGGACCAAGACCATGAGTTGGATAAGGATTGCCGGTATGTTTCTCGCTGTAGTTCAGCCGCCACATTCCTTGATAACCTTTTTCTTTATCAAATTTAAGCCAGCGTAAATCATGTAAGTAAGCACATTCCGCATGAATGATTTCGCCTAGAACGCCATTGCGTGCCATGTTTAAAGTTGCCATTTCAAAGAAATCGTAGCAGCAATTTTCCAGCATCATACAGTGTCTTCTAGTTTGCTCAGCAGTATCAACAAGCTCCCAACATTCTTTTAGCGATACTGCAATTGGTACTTCGATAGCAGCATGTTTACCATGCTTCATTGCGTAAACAGCGATTGGAGTGTGTAAGAGCCAAGGTGTACATGAATAAATTAAATCGATATCATCGCGTTCGCACATTTTCTTCCACGCATCTTCACTTCCGGAGAATTCAATAGCTTCGGGTCTTCCGGCTTTTTTTACCAGCTCATTAACTGCTTTTACTCTCTCGGGCATTAAATCGCCCAAAGCTTTTATTTCTACACCTTCAATTTTCATCATACGGTCAACAGCATCTGGTCCGCGCATACCTAAACCAATAAATCCAATTCTAACTTTTGGGATAGGTTCGCAAGCTAATCCAACAACATTTTTATTTTTTGTTGATGGAGCTTGAAGAGATGCTAAATCATTTCCAAGTGTTGGAATGTTGGATAGACCAATCGCTGCGCCGGTCATTAATGAAGTCTTAAGAAAATCTCTACGTGAAGTGCTCATTATTTCCCTCGCTGTTGTTTGAATATTTTGCCGTCTTTCATTTCGAAAACCACATCGCCAAGCTTAATTAACTCGGGATTGTGTGTAACAATTAAGAATGTTGCCGAAAACTTGTCGCGCAAATCAAAAATCAATTTATGAAGCATTTCGCTATTGACGGAATCCAAATTGCCGGTTGGTTCATCTGCAAAAATTATAGCGGGATTATTTGCCAAAGCACGCGCAACCGCAACGCGTTGAGCTTCGCCGCCGGAAAGTTCAGAAGGACGGTGTGTTAACCGCTCTTTCAGCCCAACTAATTCAAGCAACTCGGCAGCCTTATTCTTTGCTTTGGATAATGATTCCCCGGCAATCATCATCGGAATAGCAACGTTTTCTTGTGCATCGAACTCAGGTAGAAGGTGATTAAACTGAAAAACAAATCCAATGTGTTTATTTCTAAACTTTGAAAGTTTGTCATCGTTCAAAGAAGAAATATTTGTTGAGGCGATTTCAACCGAACCGGAATCCGCAGAATCCAAACCGCTGATAATGTGGAGAAGTGTACTTTTACCGGCACCCGAAGCGCCAACTATCATGCTGATTTTACTCTTCACAATATCTAATGAAACATCTTTCAATACATCCAGCTTTTCGTTGTTCGATTTGATAAAAGATTTGTGAATATTTTTTGCCGATAAAATTATTTCACTCATTGTTACTCATATTTTATTGAATCAATGATGATAGTTTTTGCAGCCCGCTTTGCCGGGAAATATGCCGCCACGAACGAAAGAAAAATCGCCATTAAACTGATGACCAATACGTCGGAAAACCTAACTTGAATCGGCAGCGCGTCAATTATGTATTTCATTGGATCGAGCGGATAAAACTTGTATTGCACCTGGAGATAACAAACGAGTAAACCAATTGCCAATCCGGCAACAGTTCCGGCAATCCCAATCATTAATCCGCTGAACATAAATATTTTATGAATTGATTCTTGCTTAACACCGAGCGAGCGCAAAATTCCTATATCCCGCTTCTTTTCGATCACAGTCATTGTTAGTGAAGCAAAAATATTAAAGGTAGCTACGGCAATTATAAGACAAAGAATTATGTATGCCGCCCAACGTTCGATTAGCATTACGTTGTACAACTGCTTGTGAAGATCGTACCAAGTTTGAATTGCAGTAACATCTTTGCCGATTTTGCTTTCTAAAATTGTCTTAATTTTTTCGGAAACTTGAAAATCTTGCAAGCGTATTTCAATACCGGAAATTTTCTGATTAATTCCGAATAATTGCTGAGCGGTTTCTAAAGAACTAAACGCGAAACCGGCATCGTAATCTCTGTTGTTGGATTCAAATAAACCGCTTACAATCAACTTTCTCGTTTGTGGAAGGGTGAGGGATGTAATTGTCTTCTCAATATTGTAGGCAGAAGTAACCGCAATCGTATCTCCGGCACGAATGCCAAGTTTAAGAGCTAATGCTAATCCAATTACAATTTTGTTTTGGGATAGATCAGATTTTCCACTTATGATTTTTGAACTAACGTTCCAACTTGTTGGTGAAGTAGAAATATCAATTCCTTTAAAATTTACGACATCATAAGTTTTGTTATTGATAAAAAGCGTTTTCCCTTCAAGAATTGGATTGTACGATTCTATTCCGGGAATAGTTTTAATTGCGTTTTGTATTTCAGCAATCTTTGCCGGCGTTGCTTTATCAACAAGAATAACTTTTACATGGGGATCGAAACTTACAAGAATCTTAGTTACAATCGAGCCGAATCCGTTGAAGACTGAAAGCACAATTACTAATGCTGCTACGCCAATTGTGATTCCCAAAGTAGAAATAATTGAAAGCAAACCAATGAAACTCAGTTTGTGCTTAGCCCGGGAATATTTTCTTGCGATAAATAATTCAATCATCTAATCGAACCTAATTGCTGTAATTGGTTTTATTTTGGATGCAACAAAAGCCGGTATTAGCGAAGACAGAAAAGCTACAATTATGGTTACCGCCGAAACCAAAACATAATTCTCAAGCCGAATAGAAATTGGAACACTTGTAACAAAATAAACTCCGCTTGGTAAAGAAATTATGTCGAATTGCATTTGGAGAAAACTTAGCACGAGAGAAAGGGAAATCCCAATGAATAATCCCCAAAGGATTAAATACATGGAGTTGCCGAGAAAAATCTTCAAGACAGAGTTCCGTTTCATTCCTATAGACTTTAAAACGCCAATCGTATTAGTCTTTTCGAGCACGATCATAAGCATTGTTCCTACAATATTGAATAATGCCACAATAATTATAAGCCCAAGCACAATTGGGATTGGCTTTTTCTGTAGTTCTATCCAAGTAAAAATATTTTGGTGAACTTGGTAAATTGATCTCACATAGAATGGATAACCAAGATAGTCTTGCAGCCGGGAGGAGATAACGGAGAGTTTTAATGGATAGTTGATTGAAATATTAAATCCGGAAACTTCGTCACTCATTCCAAAGAGTTCTTGAGCGCTTTTCAGATTTATAAATGCGTTCCAATCATCATATTCTGAGATTCCGGTTTCAAAGATTCCGGTTACAGAAAATTGTTCTATCGCCGGCGGATTTTCTAACGATGGTGGGGCATTTCCTCTTAGACAAAAGATTGTAATTCTATCGCCCTTTAGTATTCCCATTTTCTGGGCGAGATTTTTTCCGATTAAAACTTCTTTGTCTGTTGGCTCGCTTGAGAAAATAGTTCCATCAACCAAAAATTTGTTGAAGGAATTTGATGCAAATTGTGTACTTACTCCGGTAAGAGTAATTCCATCAGTAACTTTTGGGGATTTAATAATTGCTAATTTGCTTGCAAAAGGATCAACAGAAGAAATATCCTTCTTAAAATCTTCTGTTACTTTTTTAGCTATGTATTCAGATGCGGGGAGATTTCTGTTGCCAAAACCGGTTATTTTTATCTGAGCATTGAATTCGTTTATTTTATCAGAAATAACGCTTTCAAAACCATCCAAAATTGTGAGAGCAAGGATCACCACTGTAATACCGATTGCAATTCCGCCTATTGTAATCTTCGAAACAGAAGAAACTAATCCGGATTTTCTGTTGGAATTCAAAAACCGTTTTATAAGTAGTAAAAGAAACTGCATCATTCTGGGTATTTGTTGAGATTAAAATAGGAATAATCTAATTGAAGGTGAAACATGTCCTTTTGATTGACATTTCAAAACAGAAAATATATCTTTGAAACCCAATTTTGAAACGATGTTTTCTTCCCTTATCGGGGAGTAGCTCAGCCCGGCTAGAGCGCTTGGTTTGGGACCAAGAAGTCGCAGGTTCGAATCCTGTCTCCCCGACAATATCAGAGTGTTATTTGACGTTGTGTTATGCGCCCATAGCTCAATCGGATAGAGCATCAGCCTTCTAAGCTGAGGGTTAGTGGTTCGAGTCCACTTGGGCGTACAGAAAAGTTTTTAACTTTTTCATGGTGATCATAGCTCAGTTTGGTTAGAGCATCTGGTTGTGGCCCAGAAGGTCATGGGTTCAAGTCCCATTGGTCACCCAGAAGTTTTTGAAATGCTGGCCCCATCGTCTAACGGTTAGGACATCGCCCTTTCACGGCGGTAATATGGGTTCGAATCCCGTTGGGGTCACCAAATCATTTCCTTTTGAATCGCTTCTTCATTTTTAGTAATTTTCTTTAAAAATCTAGAACAACACTATGAAATCACAACTCGTGTACGACAAATCTTTTTCAGCTAATAACGAATACAAAACTGATAATTCGAAACATTCTCCTAAAATGTTTCCTTCATTGTATTTCTATTCTCATTTGATAAAAATAATTTTCAAAAGTAACAAGCTTGCCAAAAAAGGATTGTATAATGACGAGGAGTGGTCTAACAGTTCTGTTTATGTTGTGCGTAGTTTGGAAAAAACCGGAGTTAAATTTCACTTTCACGGCTTGGATAATTTCAAAAAAGTTGAAGGACCTGTAATCTTCATCGGTAACCACATGAGCACTCTTGAAGTGATGTCTCTTCCTTCCATTATTCAGCCGAATAAAAAAGTAGTTTATGTTATTAAACAAGAACTTGCAGATTATCCTTTGTTTGGACCGGTAGCTCTTGCGAGAGATCCAATTTGTGTCGGTAGAGAAAATCCTCGCGAAGATTTGAAAATTGTAATGGAAGAGGGCAGTAAGAGAATTCAAAACGGTAAATCAATTATCATTTTCCCTCAGAAAACAAGAACTCAGTTTTTCGATGCCGATTCGTTCAATTCTTTGGGAGTCAAACTTGCAAAAAGAAATAATGTGCCGGTAGTCCCGGTAGCGGTTTTAACTGATGCTTGGGGTAATGGAAAAATGATAAAGGATTTTGGTAAAATCGCTCCAAACAAAACAGTAAACATTTGTTTTGGAGAACCTTTTGAAGTAAAAGGAAACGGTGCGGAAGAGCACCAACGTGTTATTGATTTCATTTCCGGAAAGCTAATTGAATGGGGCAGACCGGAATTAATCGTTAAAAATTAGTTCGTGAGCTTTCCATTTGATATTAAGTTTTGACTAATAGCTCGAATTTTTTCCCTCAATGAGATAATCACCTTACTCAGCATACCTTTTCTTAACAATTTCTTAACATTCCCTTAACATTGAGTTAACAATTCCATAATAAGTTTGGTTACCAAAATAATGGAGATTAATGATGAAGAAATTTGTTTTACTTTTTGTGCTATCCTTAGTTCTTGTTGCCAGAATTTCAGCACAAGAAGATACTACCAAAACGACAGCAGAAGATTTGAAGGCAAAGATTGATGAGCTAAAAGGTCAAGTTGAGGGGTTGAACGAATCCTATTTAGAGACCAAGGCTACAGTCGATGCCTTAAAGAAAATTAAACTTTCCGGTTATATTCAAGCGCAATTCCAGTCCGCAGAACTAGATGGCATTTCATCTTTCTCAGGCGGAAATTTTGCTGCCGGCTTGCATAACCGCTTTACGATCAGACGCGGAAGATTAAAAGTTGCTTATGATAACGACATTACAAATTATGTTTTACAAATAGACGCAACTGAAAAAGGTCTTGGTTTGAAAGACGCATATGTTTCATTCAAAGAACCCTGGCTAAAATCTTTTGGATTGAAGGCGGGTGTGTTTGACAGACCGTTCGGTTTTGAAATTAGTTACAGCTCTTCAAGCAGAGAAGCGCCGGAAAGATCGAGAATGTATCAAACTCTTTTCCCCGGCGAGAGAGATTTAGGCGTCAGCTTCGAATATGCGCCATACGTTCCGTATGAAGACTTCTTAGGCTACTTCAATTTCAGGGGCGGATTCTTTGCAGGCAATGGAGTGAGTGTTGAAGTGGACAATCAAAAAGATTTCATAGGTCGTTTAGGTTTCTCACTTCCATTCTATGAAGAAAACTTAGCAATTGATGGCGGTGTTTCGATGTATGTCGGCGGTGTTAAACTTGCTGCCGGCAAATCAATTTTCACTGTTAACAATCCTACTTTAGCTTCAGCAGATACTAAAACAACCTATGCAGATAGAAATTATCTCGGTTTAGATATGCAAGTTTATTACGCTTTGCCTTTGCTCGGTAACTTCACACTCCGCGGCGAGTACATTAGTGGCAAACAACCTGGCGGAAGTGCATCAAGTTCTTCTTCACCAACTGCTTTGCAAACCGGCGATCTTTACTTAAGAAATTTTTCCGGTTACTATCTTAACTATGTTCAAAACTTAGGCGATAAGAACCAGCTTGTAGTTAAGTATGATGTTTATGATCCGAACACTGATGTTGAAGGAGACCAAATTGGTGCTTTGGCAGCGGCAAAACTTGGCGCAGGAGATATTAAATATTCAACATTAGGAATCGGCTTGGTTCACTACTGGGACGATAACATCAAGTTCGTTTTTTACTATGATAGTGTAAGCAACGAAACGTCTTCTAAGTTAGCGGCTCTAAATTCCGATCTTAGAGACAATGTTTTCACGTTTAGAATTCAGTACAAGTTTTAAGAAAACTTAACAGTTTCTTAACATTAGATTAACAATGAAATCACCAACTTTGTAATAGAAAAAGAGGAAAGAATGAAAAAAATAATTTTGTTGCTTGTAATTGCAACTATGGCTTTTGGGTTCACTTATGATAATAAAGTAATTACGGTTAAAGGCTCAGACACTATGGTTATTCTTGCTCAACGCTGGGCAGAAAAATACATGGAATCTCATCCCGGAATAACTATTCAAGTTACCGGCGGCGGTTCCGGAATTGGACTTGCGGCGCTTATTAATGGTTCTACAGATATTGCAAATGCTTCCCGTCCAATGAAGCCATCTGAAAGAGAAAAATTGAAACAGCGCTACAACTCTTTAGGCGTAGAAGTTAAAACCGCAAAAGATGGATTAAGCGTATATCTGAATGAAAAAAATTCTGTTAAGGAATTAAGCATTCAGCAGATAAAAGATATTTACACCGGCAAAATCACAAACTGGAAAGATGTTGGCGGTAAGGATGCAAAGATTATTGTTTACGGTCGCGAGAACAGCTCCGGTACATATGTTTATTTCAAAGATAATGTTTTAGGTGGACAGGACTTTACCTCTACAATGCAAAGTATGCCAGGAACATCGGCGGTAGTTAATGCAATTGTTAAGGACGCAAACTCAATCGGTTTTGGCGGCGCTGCTTATGCAAAAGGAATTAAGTTCGCGGCTGTTAAAAAAGATGCTACTTCGAAAGCATATATACCAACAGAAGAAAATATTAAAAGCGGCAACTATCCAATAACACGCTATCTTTATTTGTACTTAAAAACAAGACCTTCCGGCGAGATGAAAGATTACATTGATTGGATTCTTAGCGCAGAAGGACAATCCATTGTTACGAAAGTTGGTTATTTCCCGGTTAGATAAACTAAATGGCTGAAAAAGAAATTTCAAATAAGAACTCACTCCGCCGAAAATTCCGGCTGGGTGAGTTTCTTGCAGAGTACATAATCAAAGGTGTTGCGTTTTGTTCATTTGCAGTAATCATTTTGATTTTTGTTTTCGTATTCAAAGAAACACTTCCTATCTTTTCACCTAAAGAAGAAACCGCAACAAAACAAGAATTTCTACAATCAGAATCTTATGGCGATGAACCCGCTACTGAATCTTCTTCCCAAATGAGTGATTATTCTTCTTTCACCAGCGACAAGAAAGATGTTGCAGATATAAAAAATTTAACCGGCAAAGAATGGCAGCCGGTTGGCGAAGATCCAAAGTACGGATTGTTTCCGTTGATAATGGGAAGCCTGAAAGTAACGCTGATAGCAATTTTACTTGGCGCTCCATTAGCAATACTTGCCGCAATTTACTCCGCACTCTTTGCACCAAAAAGATTTAAAGAGTTAATAAAACCAGCTATTGAGTTGTTGGCGAGTTTTCCTTCTGTAGTTGTTGGCTTCTTTGCATTAATAACGCTTGCTACTTTTTTTCAAGAAGTTTTTGGATGGACATTTAGGCTGAATTCCTTTATCGGCGGTGTGGCGATGGCGCTCGCCGTTATTCCAATTGTTTATACAGTTACGGAAGATGCAATCACCGCGATTCCAAAATATATGACTGAAGCAAGTTTGGCGCTTGGCGCAAACAAATGGCAGACAGCTTTATTTGTAATTCTTCCGGCAGCTACGCCCGGTGTTTTTGCCGCATTACTTCTTGGTTTTGGCAGAGCATTCGGCGAAACAATGATTGTGCTGATGGCAACCGGTAACGCGCCTCTCTCAACATTAAATCCTTTTGAGCCGGTTAGAACTTTATCTGCTACAATCGGCGCTGAAATGGCTGAAGTTGTAGTTGGCGATACTCACTATACTGTTCTCTTTCTCATTGGTTCTTTGTTATTCATCGTTACTTTCTTGATTAACGCAATTGCTGAATTTTACGTTCGCGCAAAGTTGATGAAAAGGTTCAGAGGCGAATGATGAATAACAAGCTGCTTGGAAAATCTATAATTGCTTTCTCTTTTGTTTCAGTTGTTCTAATTATTTCGGCTCTTGTTTTTATGTTATTGGAAATTTATCTCGGCGGAAGATCATATTTATCCTGGGAGTTTCTAACTCAACCGCCAAAAGAGGGAATGACCGAAGGCGGAATCTTTCCGGCAATTGTTGGTACAGTACTTTTAGTAATCATCATGTCGCTTGCTTGTATTCCCATTGGAACCATAACAGCAATTTATTTGAATGAATACGCGAACAAGAAATCAATCTTCACAAAAATGATTCGCTTCGCTGTTAATACACTTTCCGGAGTTCCTTCAATTGTTTTTGGCTTATTTGGATTAGGATTCTTCATTCAGTTCGTTGGTGCCGGAATGGATAAAATTTTTACTCCCGAAGGAGAATTAAATTGGGGGCAGCCGAATATACTTTGGGCTAGTATGACGATGGCTTTTCTTACGATTCCAATTGTAATTGTGTCAGTTGAAGAATCTCTCAAAGCAATCCCGGATGATTTGCGAGCCGCAAGTTTAGCTCTCGGCGCTACTAAATGGCAGACCATTTGGAAGGTCGTTTTGCCAAATGCTGTGTCCGGTATTCTCACCGGTTCGATATTGGCTATCGGGCGAGGTGCCGGCGAAGTTGCCCCAATTTTATTTACCGGAGTTGCTTATTTTATTCCTCATCTCCCGAGTAAACTAACAGACCAGTTCATGAATTTGGGTTATCATATTTATGTTATGACAACACAATCAACTGACGTTGAAGCGACGAGAGGAATTCAGTACGCTACAGCTTTTGTTTTACTTGTGTGTACATTTTCACTTTCATTTATTGCTATTGTTGTTCGTTATAGATTTAGAAAAAAATTAATCTCTTAGGAATTTTGATGACTGAAACACCAAAAATTATTACGGAAAGTCTTGATCTCTTTTACGGAAAGAAAAAAGCACTGAATGGAATTTCTCTTTCTATTCCAGCAAACAGAGTTACAGCTTTGATCGGTCCGTCGGGCTGCGGTAAGTCAACTTTTCTTCGTTCCTTAAATAGAATGAATGATTTGATTGATGGAGTTAAGATTGATGGCAAAGTTATGATTGATGAAACAAATGTTTATTCGCCGGAGATTGATGTTGTTGAGCTTCGTAAGAAAGTTGGGATGATTTTCCAGAAATCAAACCCGTTTCCAAAATCTATTTATGAAAATGTTGCCTTCGGACCAAAGATTAATGGTGTGAGTAACAAATCAGCTTTAGATGAAATTGTAGAAAAAAGTTTAACTCGCGCCGCACTTTGGAATGAAGTAAAAGATGATTTAGGAAAGAGCGGTTTATCCTTAAGCGGCGGACAGCAGCAGCGGCTTTGCATTGCGCGCGCTTTAGCAGTTGATCCGGAAATCCTTTTAATGGATGAACCGGCAAGCGCTCTCGATCCTATTTCGACAACCAAAATTGAAGACTTAATTTTCGAATTGAAGGATAACTACACAATTATTATCGTAACACATAACATGCAGCAAGCAGCCCGCGTTAGCGATTATTGCGCTTTCTTTTACATGGGCGATTTAATTGAGTTTTCCAATACAAAGAAAATGTTTACCGCGCCGGATAGACAACAAACAGAAGATTACATCCGTGGAAGATTCGGATAAGAGAGGGAACAATGCAAGAACATTTTAATCAAGAAATTGAAAACCTAAAAACCAATCTCATCAGAATGGCTTCTGTTGTTGATGATATGGTTGAGCATGCTATTAAGGCTCTTGAAACCGGAGACGTTGAACTTTGCAAGGGCATTAAAGCTAAAGACCTTGAAGTTGATGCTTACGATAATTTAATCCAGACCCAGTGCGAAAACACTCTGGCTTTATTTACTCCGTTTGCCAGCGATCTGCGCTTTGTCATGTCTGTTTTAATGATTAACAATCAACTGGAACGCTGCGGAGATATTGCCGTGAACATAGCTCAGCGCGTTAAAAAAACAGCAAATTTCAATTCTCTGATTCATGAATCACAAATCTTAGAAGAGGCGCAGCGTGCCCGCGAAATGCTTAAAAAGGCGATAGATTCATTTATTCATAACAACAGCGAGCTTGCCAACGAAGTTTTAGCCAGTGACGAAGCCGTAGATAAACTCAATAAGCAGAATTTTAAGTTTCTTGTTACCAAAATGCAAAGTGATAGTTCGGTTGTAGAAGCCGGTGCTCATTTAATCATCTTAACACGTCAAATTGAGCGCCTTGCCGATCACGCAACAAATATCGCTGAGAATCTCGTGTTTTTCGTTGAGGCAAGAGTCGTTACTCACTACAAAAAACTGAATAAACCGGCAAAAGAATAGTTTCCGGCTGGAATAGTTTTGATCGTTCTTTTCAAAAGTTTATACGTTTGAATAGTCTAAACTTTTGCTTCCTTCAAGTTCATTTATTATTTTGTGAACAATAACGTTCTAAGAGTAATGAATGGCAATAGTAAAACCTAAAAGACTGAAACCGGGAGAAGTAATTGGCGTTATTTCTCCGGCATCCTCTCCTGAAGACCTATCCAAAATTAACCGCGGCGTAACTTATCTTGAAAAACTTGGCTACCGAGTTGAAATCGGTAAAAATGTTGGTATGAAAGAAGGCTATCTCGCCGGCTCCGATAAGCAGCGCCTTGATGATTTGCACGATATGTTTAAGAGTAAAGACATTCGTGCTATTTTCTGTGTCCGCGGCGGTTATGGCTCAGGTAGATTGTTAGATAAAATTGATTACAATCTAATCAAGAAGAACCCAAAAATCTTTGTTGGTTACAGCGATATTAACGCGCTGCAATCGGCATTCTTCACAAAAACCGGGCTGGTTTCATTTGCCGGACCAATGGTTGCTGTAGATTTTCATGATGAAGTTAGTCCGTTTACCGAAGAAATATTCTGGCGCACGATAACTTCAGATAAAAAAATTGGAAAACTCCATAATCCCCGTAATGAAAAGTTTTATACACTCACTAAAGGGAGAGCGGTTGGCAGAATAATTGGCGGCAATCTTACATTGCTGGCTTCACTTATGGGAACTGAATATTTCCCTAAACTGAAAGATACAATACTTCTTTTAGAAGATATTAACGAAGCTCCATATAGAATTGACCGGATGTTTAACCAGCTTCGTCTCGCAAAAGCTTTCAAACAAATTAAAGGTGTAGTCCTCGGTCATTTTGTTGATTGTGTCAATAATGATCCTTCAAGCAGCTCATTTACTCTTAACGAAGTAATTATTGATTATTTCCAGAATCAGCTTAAACTGCCGGTTATTTACAACGTTAAACATGGCCACATCAAAGATAACATCACCATTCCTTATGGTGTTAAATGTGTACTAAACGCTTCCCTTGGTTTTGTAGATATTACAGAAAATGCGGTTAGCTAAGGCTAATCGCATTTTTTATCCGGTTTGCCAGATTTAGAATAATCCTTCTTTGCCTTCTCTTTTTTAAGAAAATTGCCCCTTTGTACTTCGTTTTCATTCAAATTCATTGTCTATTCATGTGGTATGGTTATTGCCAAAAATAGTACAACCCAATTTTTGGTTACCATGGAATTTATAAACGAATCGCACATTTCATCATTAATTGAAGACTCGAAACTCAACAATATTGAGCTTCAAAGGGAAATTCTCCAGAAGTCCAGAGAAGCCAAAGGCTTAACGCTTCAAGAAAGCGCTGCTTTACTAAACATAACCGATGCGGAACTTTTAGCTGAAATGTACCACACAGCTAAGGAAGTGAAGGAGAAAATCTATGGTAACCGTTTAGTCCTTTTTGCGCCTCTCTACATTACAAACCTTTGCGTAAACAACTGCATGTACTGTGCTTTCAGAAGAGATAATAAAGAGTTAGTACGCAAAACACTTTCTTTGAATGAAGTAAGGCAAGAAACTGAATTTTTAGTAGGACAAGGACACAAGCGTGTACTTTTAGTTTGCGGTGAGCATCCTAAAAAAGCAAGTATGGATTTCATCGGCGAGTCTATCAAAACAATTTATGATGTAAGAGTAAAAGGCGGGAATATCCGCCGTGTAAATGTGAATACGGCTCCTCTTTCAATAGAAGATTTTAAGACACTTAAGAGTTTCGGAATTGGAACTTACCAATGCTTCCAAGAAACTTATCACTATGATACTTATATGCAGATGCATCCGGACGGACCAAAGCGTGATTACGCTTGGCGCTTGTACGCAATGGATAGAGCATTGCAAGCCGGAATTGATGATGTAGGTATTGGCGCATTATTTGGATTAACCGACTGGCGTTTCGAAACTCTTGCTTTGCTAAGTCACGCATTTAATTTGGATGAACGTTTTGGAGTTGGTCCTCATACAATGTCTGTTCCGCGTCTTGAACCGGCATTTAACGCGCCGGCAGCTATCAAACCGCCATTTGCTGTTGATGATGCTTCCTTCAAAAAACTAATTGCGGTTATTCGTCTCGCTGTTCCTTACACCGGAATAATTTTATCTACTCGTGAGCGGGCGGAATTGAGAAGAGATTTATTTACTGTCGGAGTTTCTCAAATTAGCGCGGGCAGCAGAACATCACCGGGTGCGTATAAAGAATCTCAAGAAAGTTTAGGCGAGCATGAAATGGAACAATTTCAGCTTGGAGATCACCGCACACTTGATGAAGTAGTAAAAGATGTTTGTGAGCTTGGCTACATGCCGAGCTTCTGTACAGCATGTTACAGAAGCGAAAGAACCGGCGATAGATTTATGGAATTTGCAAAGAGCGGCACAATTGGATTGATGTGTGTACCAAATGCAATTTCAACTTTTCAAGAATACGCTAACGATTTTGCATCGGGAGAGACTAAGCAAGCCGCAGAAAGTTTTATCAAGAATGAAATGGAAAAGTTAGAAGGCGCAACTAAACATAAAACAGAAAAGATGGTTGAACGTGTTAACAATGGCGAAAAGGATGTTTTCTTTTAAGCGATGAACTTGCAAGAACTATTACATAAAGACGAACTGACTCGCGACGAAATAATTTATCTTCTTCATCTTACGGATAAAGAAGATTTGCAACAATTGTATGCCCGGGCTGATGAAGTTCGCGCTCAATATTGCGGCGATGAAGTTCACCTTCGCGGAATTATAGAAATTTCAAATTTCTGCGAACAGAATTGTGTTTACTGCGGACTCCGCCAGGACAATAATTCTTTGCCACGATACAGAATGACGCCGGAAGAAGTTATTGAAACAGCACGCATCATTACTAATCTGGGAATATTTACAATCGTTTTGCAATCCGGCGAAGACAATCATTTCGATACTGATATAATTTCTTACATCATTTATCAGATAAGACAGCAATCCAACGCGGCAATAACACTTAGTTTAGGCGAGCGGACTTTTGATGAATACCGTGCATGGAAAATTGCCGGCGCCGATAGATACTTACTTAAGCATGAAACGGCAAATGCAAACTTGTACGAATCATATCATCTAAAACAAAAACTTTCCGAACGGGTTGATCATTTGAAGTTTCTAAAATCAATTGGCTACCAAATTGGCTCTGGAAATTTAATTGGTCTTCCAATGCAAACATCAGAAGATTTAGCGGATGATATTCTTCTCTGCAAAGAACTTGATTTAGACATGGCGGCGTTTGGTCCTTTCATACCTTCACCAAATACACCTTACCAACACAAACTTTCCGGCGAAGCAGAACTAACTTTGAAGGTTACCGCTATTGCCCGTCTTGTGCTTAAAAAGGTTCACATCCCGGCAACAACAGCTTTGGATACAATTGATCCAATCGGTCGTGAACGTGGATTAACAGCCGGCGCAAACATTGTTATGCCGGATTTAACACCGTTTCCTTACCGGGAACAATATCAAATCTATCCCGGCAAGCGGGGCAGTCAAGATGATCCGCTCGAAAGTACAGCGCGGCTTCAGAAAAGAATTGAAGCGCTCGGCAGAAAAATATCCTACAAACGTGGTGATTCATTAAAACTCGATCTTCAGCAGCCTCTTTAGCCTTTCTTTGCTTTCCCATTTGATTGTATATTTGCACCATAAAAAATTTAAAGGGTTTTACAATGAAACGGATACTCCCATTACTGTTTATCTCTCTTATTTTGATAACAGCTTGCAACTCAAACAAAGATAGAGACACTTTTGACTCCGCTGAAAAGAAATACAATGAGAAAAAATATGCTGAGGCTTTGACAGATTATAAATTGGTTATAGATGAATATCCTTCCGGCGATTTTGCGGCTAAAAGTTTAATGCGCGTCGGCTCTTTGTACCAAATGTTTTTAGTGCCTAACGTTCAAAGTGATGAATCAAACAAAAAAGCAGTTGAGTATTACCGCAACTTATATAAGAACTTTCCAAAATCAGTAGATGCGCCAAAAGCTTTGTTCATGTCGGGATTCATCCTTGCGAACAATCTAAACAAGCTTGATGAAGCTAAACTTACTTATCAAACCTTTCTTGATAAATTTCCGAAACATGAACTCGTTCCTCAAATTAAAATGGAATTAGAAAATCTCGGCAAAACTCCGGAAGAAATTTTAGAAAATAAATTATCGTCTAAATAGTGGCAGTTAAAGCGCAAGACTTTAGAAAATTTCTTGATCCGGCAATAGTCTCCAAACTCAAAACACTTGAGCTGCGGGCACGTATGGTTGTTGAAGGTTTTATGGTAGGGCTTCACAAAAGTCCTTACCATGGCTTCAGTGTTGAGTTCAGCCAGCACCGTCCTTACATGCAAGGAGATTCGCTTAAGAATGTTGATTGGAAAGTCTTCGCTAAGAGTGAAAAGTATTTCATTAAGCAGTTTGAAGAAGAGACTAATCTCATTAGCCACATTTTTTTAGATGTCAGCAAATCAATGGATTTTAAGTACGACAGCAAAGTGACTAAGCTTGATTACGCTACAAACCTTGCTGCTGCGCTAAGTTATACTATGATTAATCAGCAAGATTCAGTAGGATTAGTTACTTACTCTGAAAAAATCCAAAGTTATCTGCCTCCAAAATCCAACCGGATTTATCTTACTAATTTGTTAACAGCATTGGCGCAAACTAAACCGGAAGGGAAGACGAGCATTTCCAGATGTTTAGAAAGTGTTGCAGAGAAAATTAAGAAACGCGGACTTACAATCATCATCTCCGATTTTTTCGACGATATTGAAACTACAATTTCCGCGCTCAAACAAATCCATTTTAAGAAGAATGAAGTAATCGTATTTCAAATTTTAGATCCGATAGAAAAGAGTTTTGGCTTTGACCGCGATGCGATCTTTGTTGATATGGAAACTTCAGAAAAACTTACCTCGCAACCTCATCATATTCAGAAAGCTTACCAAGAAGCAATGAAGGAATTTCTGAACCGGATAAAATCCGAATGCTTGAATCTCGGCATTGAATACAATCTGATAGAAACGAACCAACCGTTTGATAAAGCGTTGATGAGCTACTTCTCAAAACGGGCGAAATTGAGCTGAGTAACTGAGTGCAAGAGTGCCTTAGTGCTAAGTAACTGAGAGACAAATAACCTTGATTAATATACCTTGGGATACTATGTTGCATTAGCATAAGAGGTTCAATACTATACAACTCTGGGGAACCCTCTATACACGACTTACATGGAAAAAACATAAATAGTAGCTTGAAATTACATTCAACATGAAATTGGAGTTATTAAGATGTCAGTTTTAGAAACTATATTAATTTCGTCATTAACATCAGCTTTTGCATTAGTATATTATGCATTTCGTCAACTTCTAAAGGAAAAATCAAAGACCAAGGCTGAACTAGAACAGAATAAACGTGATGCGTTCAAAAAAATGCTGGATGAACATTCAGAACTTGTTATGAATATTTTTCACGATAAACCGCTCAAAGATTGGCAAAAGGATTTTTCTGAGATGAGTAAAAGTATTTTGTCGTGGGGCTCTGATGATGTACTTAGCGAATACGGGAAATATGCTGAATTATATTATACAGATGGTGCTCCAATTAAAGAGAGGGAATTACATTTCGCAAGTGCTATTCTTGCCTTTAGAAAAGAACTAGGATATAAGAATAAAAAAGGAATCATTACCCCAGAGCAAATTATATATATATTCAGATGTGGGCATAATAAAAACATTTAATATGAAAAAGAGAATGGCTTAATTGCTATACATTCTAATTAGTTTGTTTATAGAAGGAAAATCGAATGAAGACTGAAAATTTTTGGGAGCGTGTTCTTGTTGAAGTAGCAAGTAATTCTATTAAATCAATAATTGTTATTTGTGTGTCAGCCTTTGCAGTAGTAATAGCGGCTATATACAATCCTTTAATAGACATTGTAAATAAATTTGTTCCTAAAACCATTTTAGTATTGCTTCCCTTAACGTTGCTCATATTATTGATAATCTCTGTTGCATATATATTTTATCTTCGCAAAAAATTAGGGGTAGAACTGAAGCAATCTTTGGGAGTTTATTGGGACAAGGATTTGAATACATATTGTCCAGCATGTAAAAAACTTCTCGGCAATTATGCTTATTATCCTACACACACAAATCAAATGCCTGGATTCAAATGTGTAAATTGTAAAGAGGTAATACGGATGTCCAATGGGAAAAATATTTTTATGGGTATAGACGAAGCCAAAGAATTTGTAAAGAATCTTTTCAAGTAACAAATTCATCGAAAATTACTTGATTTCATCTTATCACCCGTATTCGGTTGATCCTTCAAAAAGTTAATCAAACTTAATCTCCTCTATTTACCAACCTTTTTTCGTAAATTTGCCCCCTCAATAAGTGTAATTTTATAAGTAAAGGAGTTTTAGTGAAAGATATACGCAATATTGCAATAATTGCTCACGTTGATCATGGCAAGACCACGCTTGTAGATCAAATTTTGAAACAATGCTCGGTTTTTAGAAGCAACCAGGTTGTTCGTGACTGCTTTTTGGATTCAAACGATTTAGAGCGGGAACGAGGCATTACAATTTTAGCAAAAAACATCAGTATTCCTTATAAAGAATACAAAATCAATATAATTGATACTCCCGGTCACGCGGATTTTGGTGGTGAAGTTGAACGAGTTCTTAAAATGGCAGATGGAGTTCTTCTTCTTGTAGATTCATTTGAAGGACCGATGCCGCAGACCCGTTTTGTGCTGGAAAAAGCTCTCAGTCTGCATCTTAAACCTATCGTTGTAATAAATAAAATTGACCGTCCCGATAACCGTCCGCTGGAAGTTCTTGATGAAATCTATGATTTGTTTATTGAGTTAGGCGCTGATGAAAACCAGCTTGATTTTACTTTTGTTTATGCAAGCGGAAGAAATGGCTGGGCAATCAAGAACTTGGATGATCCAAGAAAAGATTTAACTCCGCTTCTCGAAAAGATTATTAAGAAAATTCCAGCGCCAAAGATTGAAGAAGGTACAGTGCAGATGCAGACTACTTCCTTGGATTACAGCGATTACGTTGGACGAATTGGCATTGGACGTGTTTTTAGAGGTACACTCAACAAAACTACAAAGCTCGCAATAATCAAACGGGATGGAACAATACGCAATACTGCTATTAAACAGTTATTTATTTTTGATGGAGTAGGCAGAGCGGAAGTAGATGAAGTTCAAGCCGGTGATATTTGCGCGGTTGTTGGAGTAGAAGATATTGATATTGGCGATACAATCGCAGACTTTGAAAATCCGGAACCATTGCCGATAATTTCTATTGATGAGCCCACAATCAGCATGACGTTTACTGTAAATAATTCTCCATTCTACGGACAAGAAGGAAAGTTGGTTACATCCCGCCAAATCCGGGATAGATTATACAAAGAATTAGAACATAACGTAGCTCTTAGAGTCCAAGATACAAGCTCGCCGGACTCATTAAAGGTTTCCGGTCGCGGGCTGCTTCATCTCTCAATTCTAATTGAAAATATGAGAAGAGAGGGATTCGAATTACAGATTAGAGAGCCAAAGGTTATCTATAAAGAAATTAATGGTAAAAAAGCTGAACCGATTGAAGTTTTAGTTGTTGATGTTCCGGCGGAATATGCCGGTAAGGTAATTGAACTTGTTGGACAGAGACGCGGTGTAATTGTGAAGATGGAAAACAAGGGCAATATGCAAAAGTTGGAGTTCCATATTCCTTCACGTGGAATTATGGGATTGAGAACAAAAGTTTTAACTGCTACTGCGGGCGAAGCTGTTATGCACCATAGATTTTTTCAATATGAATATTTTAAAGGTGCAATTGGTGAAAAGAAAAACGGCGCATTGATCTCTATGGATCAAGGACCAAGTACAGCATACGCAATTGATGGTTTACAAGACCGTGGTAAATTCTTTATTGAGCCGGGTGATATTGTTTACCGTGGACAAATAATTGGTGAGCATAGCAAAGACATTGATATTGAAGTAAATGTTCAGAGAGGTAAAAAGCTATCAAATATGCGCGCGAGCGGCAGTGATAAGGCGGTTAAGATTGTTCCGGCAATCAAATTTTCTTTGGAAGAGGCGCTCGAATATATCCAAGATGATGAAATGGTGGAGGTTACACCAAAATCAATTAGGCTCAGAAAACTTCATCTTGATCCAAACGAACGGAAGAGATACAATCTTGCAAAAGCAGAAGAAGATGGAGATTAGAATTTAACCAAGGCTGAGAAATCAGCCTTTTTTATTAACAAATTGTTGGGGGTAAAGAAAAGCAGTTTTGTTACGATAATACATGCACTAAACATTCAAAAGTATGATGGATAATTCAAGAACTACTCGAAATTTAACAGCAATCATTTTCTTTTTGATTTTGCAGCTAACAATTATTCTAGCTCAGAAACCGGGTGAAATAACCGTAAGATTAACAGATGTTCAAAAAGGCACAGAAGTTATTGATAAGAGCGAGTGGGAAAAAATTTCACTTGTGAAGGGAGAAACACTGTATTTAGGATTTACAGCAAGCCAAAGTTCTTTTTACAGAATTTTTCTAGACGGTGTTATGATTGAGCCGAAACATATTGAGAGTTACTACACATTAAGAAATCTCGATCCCGGCACTCACATCTTAAAGATTATTGCCTATACAGAAAACTTAGTTGAATCAGCTCCGTTGCTGCTGACTTTTTCTGTTACAGAACAATCTGCCGAATCTAATTCAGAAAAACCTATTCAAGTATCTAGATTTACCGACCCTCTTTTTATTTACGGACTAGCCGGATTATGCGTTGTTCTGTTTGTAGTTGTATTGGTTCTTTTAGTGAAAAGAAGTCCGCATGATAAAAATAGTAAGCGACTCGTCGAAGAATTATCCGATCTAAAATACTCCTACAAACGTGTTAAAGAAGAATTAGCCCACAAAAAAGAAGAGAATGAAAATCTTAAGAACCGAATTCAGGAGTTAGACAAGAATGTAAAGACTCTCGAGAAATCTAATGTTCATCTTGTTGAGCAAAAAGAAAAACTTGCAGAAGCAAAAGCGCGTCTTGAAATTTTACACACTCAGAAAGAAGAATTATTCGCTATGGCGATTCACGATATTAAGAATCCGGCTTCTGCAATCCGGGGATATATAGAGCTGCTGAACTCATATGAGCTTAATGCTAACGAGCATCAAGAAATTATGGCGTCGCTGGTAGCTTCATCCGAAGATATTGTTAAGCTGTCGCAAGATATGTGTACTATAATTGCAAAAGCATTGCCCGAACCAAAGTTGAAACTCGATAAATGTTCTCTCAAGAATCTTGTTGATGATGTATTTAATCAAAATGCTTCTTATGCTAAGGCGAAGAAAGTTAAGTTCTATAACAAGAACGCAATTGAATTGCCGGAAGTGAAAATGGATCCGGAAAAAATTGAAGAGGCGCTGGATAACCTTGTCAATAACGCTATTAAGTACGCGCCGCCGGAAACTATTGTTGAAGTGAGAACTTATGTGAAAGACTTGAACAAGAAAACGATTGTAGTAGAAGTGAAGGACAATGGAGTTGGACTTTCAGAAGATGACTTGAAACGTTCTTTCCAAAAAGGCTCTGTGCTTAGCGCAAAGCCTACGGGATTAGAACAAAGCTCCGGTTTAGGCTTGTGGATTGTAAAGAAAATTATTGAAGAGCATGGGGGAAAAGTTTGGGTGGAAAGTAAACAAGGTGTTGGTTCAACCTTTGCGTTTGAGTTACCATATGAATAATTATTTATTCTGAGTTCCCGCTTCGAATTACGAAGCGGGAAGCGTCCGAGGGACTCCTTTGGAGAAGAATCTCATCAGTTATAATTATTAGACCAGTTCTGTAAAAACACTTAGCCCAGTTGCAACATCTTTCCCTAAATCTACAGTTATTAATCTACGTTGGTTGTCTAACAATGCCTGTCGGTCGCCGAGAGCTTGCGATTTTATCAGCACACCAAAACTCATAGAAGATTTATCATCACCGGCTTCATCCGGAATTGCAGAATCTTCTGCAGCCGTAGAAATGAATTGAATGAACAATCCGTTCCCGGCGTCACCTTTATGAAGCTGCCCGGTTGAATGTAAGAAGCGTGGACCGAAACCAACAGTCGTTGCAACTTTATATTTCTCTTGAATTTTTGTGCGAAGAACTTGCAACAGCTCTTCATTCTCTTTGTTCATTGTTAAGTATGCTTGGATCGAAACGTAAGGCTTAGGCAGTGAAGCATCTTGCGAGTTCATAGAATCTAAAAATTTTGTAACAAGTTCTTTTAATGAGGTAGCTTCTGTTGTGGCGGAGACTTTAATGCCGCTTTCTTCGATTGCTGTATTCAATTCCGGTAGTTTGCCGGTCTCTTTATATTCTTGAACCATTTTACGGGCAACAATCTTTGCGGATTCCACGTTCGGCTGATCGAAAGGCTGAATGTTAATTAGCCTGCTTGCAACTATCGTAGCGAACTCCCATCTGAAAAACTCCGCGCCAAGTTCGTAAACATCGTGCAGAGCAATTTCTACAACCGGATGACCGGCGTTTTTAAAAGCATCTACTTTTTCTCTAAGACTATCATCGTTTTTCAAACGAATATAGACGAACAAACGGTCGGAAGAATATTTGTCCGGAGCTAAGATTTCTTCACCAACAACCGGAAGAATTCCTTTCCCGACTTTTCCTGTGCTCTCAGCAATCAATTGTTCAACCCAAGCGCCAAAATATGAAAGCTGCGCAGTGTTGATAAATGTTACTTTATCTTTACCATTCTTAGCAAGCAACCCCATTAAAACACCAATTTGAGCGGAAGGATTTTTTACAGCGCTACTTACTTTACTTGTGTTGGCAAATGCTTCGGCAATTCGTAAAACTTGTGCAACGTCAACTCCAATTAGGGCTGCCGGAACAATTCCAAACAAAGAAAGGGCAGAATATCTTCCGCCAATGTTCGGATCGTTCAAAAATATTTTTCTATAGTTTAGCTGCTTTGCCGTAGATTCAAGTCCGCTTCCCGGATCGGTAATGGCTACAAAATGTTTTCCGACATTTTCCTTGCCAACTTTAGCTGCAGTGAGATTGTAAAAATACTTCATGAATGAAAACGTCTCTACTGTCCCGCCGGATTTTGTTGATACGATGTAAAGCGTTTCTTTTGGGTCGAAAGTCTTGGCGTAATTTAGAACAGCATCCGGATCGGTGCTGTCCAAAACAGCTAAATCCAGGTAGCCTTCTTTAACGCCAAATGTTAAACGAAAAACTTCCGGGGCTAAACTTGAGCCGCCCATGCCAAGCAGTAAAGCTTTCTTAAATCCATCTTTGCGGACGCCTTCAACAAAAGCATTTATTTCCTTTAGATGAGACAAAGAATTTTGCGGACTAGTCAGCCAGCCCAGACGGTTAGTAATTTCATCCGGTTTATCGCTCCAAATTGTAAAGTCTTTTTCACAAATTCTCTTTGCTATGTTTTCCGATTCAAATTGCTGTGCTGATTTATCATACTCTGCTTGAAAATTTCCAATGCTGAATTTCATTTCCTTCACTACTCCTATTTATTTAGTTTGATATTTCTTGAAAATATTTATCTGCAAGACTTTTTGCGTCTTTTTTGTTTTTGGCTTCCACAATGCAGCGGATGATCGGCTCTGTATTCGATTTGCGGAAGTGTGCCCAGTGATCTGGAAAATCAATTCTCAATCCATCTTCCGTATTTATTTGTGCGCCGCCATATTTCTGGATCAGCCTTGCTATTACTTCATCCGGATTCTTGTTCCCGATTTCAATTTTCTTTTTAGCAATAAAATATTGTGGAAGAGCTTTTTTCATTTCGCTCATCATTCCGCCAAACTCAAGTAAATGCTGAAGCATAATTACAGTCCCGGTTAATGAATCTCTACCAAAAACAGCTTTCGGCAAAATCACTCCGCCGCTTCCTTCGCCGCCAATTACAGCTTTTACTTCTTTCATCTTCTTAACAACATTTGCCTCACCAACCGGTGAGCGGAAAACTTTGCAGCCAAACTCGTTTGCAACATCATCAACCGCACGTGTGGTAGAAAGATTAACAACAACGTTTCCTTTTTTCTTCGAGAGCCAAAACCGTGTTGCTTGTGTTATTGTATTTTCTTCGCTAAATGGCTCGCCTTTTTCGGTAATTAAAACAAGACGGTCAACATCCGGGTCAACAACAATTCCAATATCGGCTTTGTGTTTCTTCACAGCTAACATTGTAGCTTTTAGATTTTCGGGAATTGGTTCCGGCAAGCGGGGAAAGATTCCGCTCTTAGAGCAATTCATTTCGATTACTTGACACCCCAGCTTCTCTAACAGTTTCGGCATTGAATAAGCGCCGGCTCCGTTAACACAATCAAGTAACACTTTGAATTTCCTTTTGCGAATTTTAGGAACGTTTATGAATGGAATCTTCAAGACAGCTTCGATGTGATCATCCAAACCTTTTGAGTAGGAGGTAAGTTTGCCAAGTCTATTCCACGAAGTATAATTGTTGTTAGCGTTATCTATGTTGGAAAGCATTTGCCGGTTTTCTTCCGGTGTCATAAACTCGCCGTTGCGGTTCAACAATTTCAAAGCGTTCCATTCATTGGGATTATGACTTGCAGAGATTTGAATTCCGCCAACGGCTTTCAAATTCTTTACATTGAATAAAACTGTTGGAGTAGGGCAGATGCCGATATCAACCACATCGTTTCCCTTAGCAAGCAAAGTTCCAATGACCAGTTTGCTAACCATTTCGCCCGAAATTCTTCCGTCGCTGCCGATAACGATTTTACCTTTGCCGCAAAAATTAGCGTAAGCCGACGCGTATTTAACAATTGTCTGCGGATCAAGTCCATCGCCTACTATTCCGCGTATTCCGGAAACACTTACCATCAAAGTGGGCATCATTACTCCATTTGGTTAAAAAATGCAGAGCAAATTTAAGCAAATACAATTGAGAATGGAGAATTGATAATTGAGAATTTATGAAATTGAGAATTCTAATTACTAACTCAACTTACGCAAAAAGTTTTATCTCGGTGTAAAAAGAACAGAAATATCACAAAGAAACACAGAGCAAATACAGAGAATCACAGAGAAAAAATCTTCATTCTGATTCTTGTGTAAAATGAATTACTAATTCGTAATTCTAAAATCTTAAATCAAAAATTTCTTTATCTCTTCATTTAACTGATCGAATTCTATTAGGAACGCATCGTGACCGTAAACAGATTTTATTTCAAAATATTCTGCGTTAGGAACCATCTCGGCAATTTCTTTCTGTTCATTTACCGGATAGAGCAAATCAGTATCAATTCCTATTGATAAAGTCTTCGCTTTGATTTGTGATAAAGCATTTTGCAATGTTCCTCTTCCGCGAGATACATCGTGAGAATCCATTGCGCGTGTAATATAAATGTAAGTATTGGCATCGAAGCGGGAAACTAATTTCTGTCCTTGATAATGCAGATAACTTTCTACTTCGTAAAACGGAGTTCCGTTAACTTCTTCTCTAACATTGCGGGCAAATCTGTTTTCAAAATTTTCATTGCTTCTGTATGTCATCATTGCAAGCATTCTGGCTGATGTCAATCCGCGTGATGGCTGCGAAGTGTATTCACCACCATTCCATTTAGGATCTTCAATAATTGCTTTGCGCTGAATTTCATTCAATCCAATTGCCCACGCAGAATGACGTGCACCGCACGCAATTGGAATAATTGACTCAACAATATCCGGATACATTAATGCCCACTCAAGAGATTGCATCCCGCCTAACGAGCCGCCGGAAACAGTAACTAATTTTTTGATACCGAGATGAGTTATTAATTTGTGCTCGAGATTAACCATATCTCGTACTGTCATTTGAGGAAAGCTTAGATTGTATTTTTTATTTGTGGCTGGATTGATTGAGGGCGGACCGCTTGTTCCATAACAACTACCTATAAAGTTGGAACACACGATAAAATATTTTTCGGGATCGAACGCTTTATCTTTCCCAATTACGCCATCCCACCAGCCTTCACGTCCGTCGGTATTATTCCAACTTGATGCATGCGCATCACCGGTTAACGCATGACAAATAAGTATCGCGTTTGTTCCTTCCGCATTCAACTTGCCATATGTCTCGTAAGCGGTAGTAACACTTGGAATCTCAGCGCCGGATTCAAACTGAAACGGTTCATCAAGAAATAATTTTTGATAAGCTGTTTCTTCTTCGCGCAAGTTCTCAATAACTCTAATTTTATTTTTCATTCTAAGCCACGTTTGCAGTTAGCGAATCGCCGAAAAATGTTTCGTGCAATGCCTGGATTACATCTTTCGTATCAGTTTTATCCATCAAAAAAGAGTAATTCTTTCCTTCAGTTCCGTTGAGATAAGTTAATGAGCTTATTTCCAGCCGCTCAACAGTATCAGAAATCTTTTTGAAAGTCTCCGGCTGGTTATCAGTTTTATTGCCGATGATTGTTACCAAGCTAATGTTATTTACAATACTGAATTTCTTTACATCGTGATGTTCAAGTTCGGATTTTAACTCTTCACGCAGTTCTTCAATAAACTCGGAAATTCTCTTAGAGTAAGTTAAGATTGATATAGCTCTGTTTGCAAGAGAATGATTCAAAGAAATAATCGGCAAATAATGTTTGTTCAGTTTGTTTATAACTTTTGTAAGTACGCTGTAATTAATTTCTTCGGTTATGTCTCCAAGCGAAACCATCGAAAGATTGTTCAAACTTGTGATCGAAATAATCTCTGAAGTAAACTTTCCGAGTTTTTCGTTAATCACTGTCCCTTCAAAATCTGTGTTGAAGGTATTTAGAACAAGAATTGGAATTCTCTTTGCTTTCACCGGCTCCATTGCTTTTGGGAAAATCACTTTAGCGCCAAGGAACGCAAGTTCGGCTGCATCGTTGTAATTTATTTCTTTTATGATTTTAGCCTCGCCAACAATTCTCGGATCTGCACTGAGAATTCCGTCAACGTCTGTCCAGATTTCTACTGAGTCTGCGCTTAACGCTCCGGCAATTATCGTGGCGGTGTAATCAGAGCCGCTTCTGCCGAGTGTTGTTATATATCCGTAAGTATCAGAACCGGTAAATCCGTTAACAACCGGAATTGTATAGCGGTCAATTTTTCTAAACTTATCGCGGATTAGTTTGTTCGTTAAATCAAAATTCACTTCCGCAATGCTGTAGTGAGAATTTGTTTTTATAAACTCAGCCGCTTCTAAGCTGATTGATTTAACTCCACGTGCGTTAAGAACTGCAACGAGCAGCGTTTTTGAAAGCTGCTCGCCTATGGAAATAATTGCGTCTGACTGACGGTGTGTTGTTTCTTCGATTAAATAAATTCCTTTCAGTTTATCTTCAATTGATGAAAGCAGAGCTGTGATTTGTTCTTCGGTATGATTAGTCTTTCCGTTTAGAACAAGTTCTTTAAGAAATTTATAATGGATTTGTTCAATCTCCGCAATCACTTCCAGGTATTTTGGATTTTTTAAGGAAGCAAATTCCACTGCGGAGATTAGCTTATCGGTTATTCCGCCTATTGCAGAAATGACAACGCAGACTTGATCTTCCTTGAACTTGCCAAGAATTATTTCTACAACGTTGGAAAAGCTTTCAACAGTACCAACAGATGTTCCGCCAAACTTTAAGACTTTCATCTTTTCTCCACAATTAAATTTTTGCAAATGCTTGTTCAAAGTCTTCAATAATATCTTCAATGTGCTCAATGCCGGGGGATACACGGATTAATCCGGCAGAAACACCGGCTTGTTTTTGTTCATCGGCAGAAAGCTGGCTATGTGTTGTGGATGCCGGATGAATAATCAATGTTTTAGCATCGCCAACATTAGCAAGCAAACTGGCAAGTTTAACATTGTTGATTAAAGTTTTTCCGGCTTCAAATCCGCCTTTAACTACAAAGGTTAATATTCCGCCAAAAAGATTTTTACGGAATTGCTGCTTTGCAATTTGATGATCCGGATGTTCTTCCAATCCCGGATAGTTTACGCTTTCCACTTTAGGATGTTTCTGTAACCACTTAGCAAGCACTAATGTATTTTCGCAATGTCTTTCAATGCGGAGCGAAAGAGTTTCCAATCCTTGAATAAATAAAAATGAATTGAAAGGAGAGAGTGCCGGACCAATATCGCGGAGCTGCTCAACGCGCGCGCGAATTATGAATGCAATATTCCCGAATGGACCCCCTTCGCCAAATACTTTCCAGAAGTTTAAGCCATGATAAGATGGACTTGGAGTTGTGAACAAGGGAAACTTTCCGTTGCCCCAATTGAATTTGCCGGAATCAACAATAACTCCGCCGATTGATGTGCCGTGACCGCCAATCCATTTAGTTGCGGATTCAACAACAATATCGGCACCATGTTCAATTGGACGAACAATAAATCCGCCGGCGCCGAAAGTATTATCTACGATTAGAGGAATATTGTGTTTGTGAGCGAGGTCTGCAAATTTTTTGATGTTGGGAATGTTTAAGCCGGGGTTGCCGATTGTTTCTATGTAAAGCGCTTTGGTTTTTTCATCAATTGCCGCTTCATAATCTTCCGGATTATTGGTGGCTACGAACTTTACATTTATGCCAAGACGTGGAAAAGTAACTTTGAACTGATTGTATGTGCCGCCGTAAAGAAAACTTGTTGAAACAATATTATCTCCGGCTTCGGCAATTGTAGAGATTGTTAAGAATTGTGCAGCGTGTCCCGATGCAACAGCAAGCGCCGCGACACCGCCTTCTAATTTTGCTACTCTCTCTTCAAACACTGCTGTAGTTGGATTCATAATTCTTGTATAAATGTTTCCAAACTCTTTTAACCCGAACAGATTAGCGGCGTGGTCTGCATCGTTAAATGTGTAAGAGGATGTTTGGTAAATCGGTACCGCGCGTGAGTTTGTTGTGCTATCCGGTGTGTGTCCGGCATGTAACTGCAAAGTTTCAAAACGGTAGTTATTTGTGCTGCTCATATATTCTCCTTGTGATTAATCAATATTAAAAAGCCCTTCCGGTATTTCCGTAAAGGGCTTGATGTTTAAATTTCTTTGTGAACGATCAAGACTCTTCACGGAAAGGGTAAAGCATTTCCATCATGAGCATCATCATTCGCATCATGTTAGTACAGCTTAGTATTTTGATTTTTCCGTTCATAATTGCCTATAACAAAAAAGCCCTTCAAGATTTCTCAAGAAGGGCTTAGTTTAATTATCTTAGTGAAGTTATATCGCTTCGCCCTTCGTATTTAACGAAATCATCATACACATCATAGCCATCATGATGTTGTTCTTCGGGGCGATATTTTTAACTGTGTTTTTCATTGTCTTAATTTCTGTTGCGAAGATAGCTTCAGAAAAATGAGTTGTCAAGAAGTTTGAAAAATATTTTTTAAATCCGTGCATAATTATGCGTGGAGTAAGTTGTTAGTGGATAGTTGTTGCTTGATTGTGTGATGTACGAATGGGAAATTCCCGTTAATTTTTTCCGATTTTACAAATTGACCTCAAAATATCGGCGTAATAAAGAATGAATTAAAAGAAGTGTTTTTTTGCTCGCACCTAAAAATAATTGTGTTAATAATCTGAGTGGAGCTGAGGAAGAGAAGAAAAATATGTTTGATCCCGCATTCAAATTATCTATTTCGATAGCGGGAGAGTTTATTTTTCTTCCCGAAGCGGAACGAAGATTTAGCAATTATTTTTAAGTGCAGTTTCTTTTGGTACTTTTCTTACACTAAGAAAAGTACAGAAAAAGGTTAGGCACTTGGTATTATAGCTCTTCTCTTACCGCGATAAAGTTCAGTATAATCGAAAAACTAATAAATATTCCCTACGTCAAAACATGTGTAGATTAAAATTAAATAGAAGATTATTTACCTCACTATTAGCTTATAAGGAATTGATCAAATGAGTAGGGCAAACACAGATATTTGTTCGGTTGAACTTGCCGGAGGTTTAGATAACCGTTTCCGCCGTTTATTTCAGAATCCTCAAAAAATTCTTTCTCTATATCTAAAAGAAGGACAAACTGCACTTGATGTTGGCTGCGGTCCCGGTTTCTTTACTCTGGATATGGCTAAACTTGTTGGAGAAACGGGACGTGTAATTGGCGCCGATCTTCAAGAGGGAATGCTTAGCATTGTTAGAGGAAAAGTAAAAGGAACCGAACTGGAGAACCGCATTGTTCTTCATAAATGCGGGCAAGATAAAATCGGGTTAACAGATAGAGTTGATTTCGTTTTAATGTTTTACATGGTTCACGAAGTTCCAAATAAGAATAGTCTCTTTAGCGAGATTGCTAAACTTCTCAATCCAAATGGCAAAGTGCTTCTTGTTGAACCGCCTATACATGTTTCCAGAGCAGCGTTTGAAGAAACTTTGCAGATTGCCCGGAGCTGCGGCTTAAAAGTAATCTCGCGTCCAAAAATGTTTCCGGATAAGGTTGCTGTTTTAAGTGCTGAATAGCAGAATTAGTTTGCAAGCTATTCACATCAAAGACCCATTTGACGTATAGTAAATTTCTGTAAATTATTTGCCTATATTATTTGCGCCATTTATTCCATTCATAAATCAAAAAAGAAAGGTTAAATAGCTATGGCAGAAAGATCAATTAAACTACATAGAGTATTAAGCGCGCCGCCGGAAAAAATTTACCGCGCTTTCTTAGATGCGGAAGCATTATGCAAGTGGCTTCCGCCAAATGGTTTTACCGCAAAAGTTCATCACCTGGACGCTAAAATAGGGGGGACATACAAGATGTCCTTTACCAATTTCACTTCCGGCAAGAGCAATTCTTTTGGCGGCAAGTATCTTGAGCTGATTCCGAATGAAAAAATTGTTCACACGGATGAATTTGAAGAACCGGCTTTGCCCGGCGTTATGCGGGTAACTGTTACATTGAAACAAGTTTCTTGCGGTACCGAGCTTAATATTGTTCAAGAGGGAATACCGGAAATGATTCCGCTTGAAGCTTGCTATCTTGGCTGGCAAGAATCACTAATTCTTTTGGCAAAAGTAGTAGAACCGGTAATCCCGGATTAACATATAATTATTGAGAGGGCACACAATGCCCTCTTTAATTCTCACTCACTCAGCATTATCCCTTATTCTAAGTATTTGTGTCGGGACGAAAGTTCCGGCTTGGCATAAAGTTTTTTACTTCTACTCAGTTACTCAGGCACTTAGTCACGTAGGAATTCCAGCCACGCCTCTCTCAGTTTTTCTCTTGATATTAAAAACTTCAATGGGTAAGTTGAAAGCCAAAAGGGGAGCCAATTCTTAAAAGACGGGGCACCAAACAAGTACTAATTACGATGTGAGAAATAAGCAGTACGATTTTGGAAATACGAAGTAACACCATATAAATTTTCTTTAGAAAGAATAAAGAATATAGAAGAGCATGATATCACGCGAAAAAATGTGATTTCGTGTAATAAACTAAACAAAAGCCGGTAGGCAACATTCCATTATGCAAAGTCCACTGGCGGGTGAAGTAATAGTTAGGTGTAAGTTAAAATACGGAGGTTAAATGACTGATTTACCTGTGTTAATAAAAAATATAACTGAAAGAAGGGATGAAAAATCTATAGATGCATTTTTTGAAATAGTACGTGAGCACTTGTTCAAATTTTATTGCGAGAAAGGGATAAAAAAGTTATTAGCTGAAAAGGTAACTTTTTTCGCAATTGAATGGATTTTATCAGAGTGGCAAGAAAGCGATAAGAAAAATGAAACGGCAGACTTCGATTTCTTATTCCATAGCGTAAGGGAGCAATCATATAATTTGGTTCAATTCAAAACTTTTATAAGTTTCATCGAACGTAGACAACCAAATTATTTTTTCATTTCTCCAAAGCAATTATGGGAACCTTCTCGACAAATAAAATTCACACCTGACGAATTTTGGACGCTCATTGAGAAAGCAACTGATATCAACATATTTTCCGACCTGATTAACAAAATAGAAATCAACCTTAATAAGACATTATCAATATTGGAATTAATGGATAAAAAACTGGAGGCTATATAATGGGAATATCTAAGGACTTTCTCGAAACATTATCAAAATTAGCCTCACTTGAACAAAGAACAGCCGATGTTTCAAAATTTGTTGAAAGAGTTGATTCAAAAATAGATAACCTTGTTCAAAGATTAACAAAAATCGAAACGAGAGTTGAATACTTAGAAAAAAATGTAAAGAATGAAATTATGGCTGAAATAAAATCAGAAATAGTATCAGTAAAATATGAAATGATGTCTAACAAGACTAAACTTCTCGATGAAAATAATTGAGAATTACGCCCAACCCGCCGCTTCCCGATAAAATGCACTGGGGTAAACTTTTTTTCAGTGCGGCGTTTGTGTAGTTAAATAATTGTGTTCACAAAACAAAGTTGCTTTTTTAGGTAGGTTGTTCTTAGAAACATTTTTATAAATAAAAGTTGTTGCAGTTAATTGGCATTCTTGTTCTGGGCTGCCGGTTAGCGGCAGCACCGTTAGGTGTAAATATGAAGATGGGTAAATCATGATTGAAGGTTATTTAGTCGAAAAATCATTGGATTTGTTGCTGTCAGAGACTTGGCGATTATTGAAGAAGTATAATTTGACAATGCCCACAAATAAAAACGATTTAGAAGAAGCAATTAATTATCATCTACGTGATGTTAAAAATTGGTCCAGCGAAGTATCAATCAAAGATCAACAACAATCAAAATTAACAAAGGATGTTTATATAAACCTTGATTTGTATATATACCCTAAGCGAATTAGAATTTCACAAGATGAGCGAATTGATATCATACCCTTTAAAAACATTTTTGAGAATGCAAATAATAATATAATTCTATTGGGACAACCTGGTGCTGGAAAGACGACCTCAATGAAACACTTATGCCATTTATTATTGTATGATGAAAAATTTCATCCAAATATAAAATTTCCCATTGTTATAAGACTAAGAGAATTCAATACACTTTCTTCAAAAAAATATTTTACTAATGAGAATAGTGGCCCAATTTTCGAACGTTTGTTTGAAGTATTTGGTTTTAAAATCTTTCAGAATAAGAAATCTACTCAAGAGATAAGTAATATTAGTCTTCGGATTGTAAAAGAAAAAATCGTAATTGATACGTTAAATAAATTAGGCATTCTGATCATACTTGATGGTTATGATGAAATTATTTATAAAAATATGAAGAGCATATTTATTGATGAGATAAGGTTGCTGTGTGAACAATTAGAAAATTCATATTTTGTTTTAACTTCTAGAAGTGGAGATTTCCATTATAGTATTGATCGTTCAGTAGTATATGAGATTGCACCACTCCATGAAACACAAATGTATAATTTTGCTTTGAAGTGGTTAGGAAATAAGTCTAAAGCCGAAAACCTAATCAAAGAAATTCAAAATTCCCCATTTGCCGACACAGCTATCCGTCCCTTAAACTTAGCTCATCTTTGTGCTATTTATGAAAGAATAGGAAAAATTCCAGATAAACCTAAAACGGTATATAAAAAGATTATCAATTTATTGTTAGAAGAATGGGATGAACAAAGGTCTGTAAAAAGAAATTCAAGCTACGCTAATTTTGAAACTGATCGCAAATTTGAATTCTTAAGTAACCTTTCATTTATGTTAACAACTTCACTAAATAGGTCTGTATTCTCTTCAGCAGATTTGATAAAAGTTTACAAAAAAATTCATAAGGATTTTGGCCTTGAAGCTGATGAAATGAAGCAAGTCGTAAATGAATTGGAGACTCATACATGATTATTTATACAAGCTGGTTTTGAGTTTTATGAATTTTCGCATAAATCTTTACAAGAATATTTGACTGCTGAATACATTGTTAAATTACCAACATTACTTTCAAATTCCACCATGCTATCAAGATTACCAAATGAACTAGCAATCGCAATCACGATTTCTTCAAATCCAAGCATGTATTTCACAGAATTAATATTCGGGAGATTCTGCAATATCAAATTCCACGATGATTTTATTAAAATATTTGTCAACAGATTAATACTAGAAAAGCCAGATTTTAATATGAACCGTGATGTAGTTATTGCCACATTGACACTCTATTCAATTTATTTAGGAATGCAAATAAATGATCCCGATAAATCAATGCAACTAAGTTTTTTTATATTTGATCCATTAACTAAAGAATTCGAAAAATTTCTTGAAATGATATTTAGAACAAATACAAAAGAAATAATTTTTGAACTATATGATGTTATTGATTCATTAAAAACATCTGAGAATAGAATAATCAATATTCTGGAACTTAAAAAGAATGTAAGTGCCTCAACATTCCCAGTAAGACTTTACTCAAGAGATATATTTATGAATTAGATTTATTACACTTATCACGCCGCTCAACATGGGCAGTGTTTTTCAATGCGGCATTGTTCTAATCTTCAGCTGCCTTCATTTCTACCATAACAAAAAAATGCTTCCCCGGATTGGGGAAGCATAGTTCTGTTTTACAAACTATTATCTATCACTCATACTACCGGTTAGATCTTAACAAATATTTTGTTCTTATACATATATCTGAGAATCAAAAAGAGTACGGCAACTCCACTTGTCGCTAAGATAAACCAATACCAGGCACCAACATATTTTTCTAAACCGCCGACAAATATTACCGACACTAAAGTGAAATTAAAGAGACTCGCAGAGACATATGCCGCAATTGCGTTTGAACCAATTATTATAAAAAAGAGAGACCATTTTTTGAAATTGAGAACATCTATTAATAAGTAAAAGAATGCAAGCAATAAAACACAAACACCACCGGAGAAAAGTACGAACGAACTTGTCCAGATGTGTTTGATTGAGGGAAGAACCAAACCCCAAACTTGACCGGAAACTACTAAAGCAACTCCGGCAATTATTAAGTAATAAAGTTTTGTTAGTGGTTTATTATCGGACTGAAGTAAGTAGCCGGTAAAAACACCGAGCATTGTTGTTGCACCAAAGTTTAGACTTGAGACTATCCACGTATAGGTTGTTCCATCTTGAAATTTGCCAAGCAAAAGTTTGTCTATGTAAAGTGCAAAATTAACTTCCGGGGCAAAGTGCCCGGAACCGAGTCCCGGTATTGGCGCAAATACCATTACAGCCCAATAAACTAGCATTAATCCTACTGTTGCAATAATCTGTTTGATGATAGATAAATTGAGAATGAAGAGTGCCGAGATGATATAACCGGCTGCAATTGCCTGCAATGTGTTGCTATAGAGTTTTATCTCGTTGATGTCGTATGTTAAAAGTTTTCCTTGTAACATCATTCCTAAAACCCACAACCAGAAAATACGTATTAGAATGTGTTTCCATAAATTCGCTTTGGATGGATCAACGCTCAGTCTTTTTCTAAATGAATAAACCATCGAAACACCAACTAAATACATGAATAGCGGCATGATGATATCGTAGAAAGTAAACCCCAGCCATTCCGCATGATCCAATTGTGCTGAAATTTCATTAGTGATGGAATTATTAACCGCCCGGTCCAGACCTTTGAATATGTACTCTCCTCCGATAATCCAAAACATGTCGAATCCCCGAAGTGCATCAACGGAAATGACCCGATCTTTTGAAACCGCATTCTGCTTGTTGATTTCAAAATAATTGAGTGAATTGAAAAATGCTTTCATTAAGACCTCATCTTATGCTGATGTTATTTAACCATATATGTTTAATTTTCCCAACAATTAGTAAGGGAACCTTATCATTTGATGTCAAAAGGTCTGAATACTCCCCGGGTTCAGCTTTACATTCTCTTCTTAAGTACAAACATACCAATTTTATTTTTCCAGTGTAAATGCTTTACCGCTGTTAATTGAAATTTACATGTGCGCCTACAAACGTTCTACGGGAATAGGTGAAACGTGAAAGGGCAAAGGTGAAAAGGGAAAGGTGAAATGGTAAATTCAAATAGGAAAATCTGCCGGAATTTTAAGTTAGTCTATTTTCATAACAACTAAATTGTAAATTAGCAGCCAAAGTTTTTTCTCTTAACAAAAATTTTGTGAATGAGTTTATGGAATCAATTTTACAGATTAACAAACTACTGATAAAACATTTCGGCATTCCCAAGCGGCAAAATCCTTTACCCGATCCGCTTGATACTTTGATTGCGACAATACTTTCTCAGAATACGAATGATAATAATTCATATAAAGCATTTAACAATCTCAAGAACGCTTTTGCGGATTGGGGAGAAGCAGCGGATGCAAGAAGAAGCACAATAGAAAAACTGATTAAAGTAGCCGGTTTGGCTCCGGCGAAATCGAAAGCAATCAAAAATCTTCTTGTTGATCTAAAAGCAAAATATGGAAAGCTTTCCCTCGATTTTTTGAATGGGCTAAGTAACGAAGAAACCCTTACGAAACTAATTACTTACGACGGCGTTGGTGTTAAAACTGCCTCTTGTGTTCTGCTCTTTGCGATGAATAAAAATGTATGTCCGGTTGATACGCATGTTCACCGTACAACAAACCGTATTGGAATTGTAAATGAGAAAACGCCCGATAAAACTTTCTGGGCTCTCAATAGCAATTTCCCGGATGGAATCGCGCATTCATTTCACACAAATTTAATTTTGCTCGGAAGGGAAATTTGCAAGCCGACAAATCCGGGATGCGGCGTTTGTCCTCTTAAAAAAGTTTGTAAGTTTGAACCCAAGAATTTTGAAATGAAGAACGCAAAACCGAATAAGAGAATTTTGCTTTTGGATAACATTGGAATCTAATATTGTCATTCTGATACCGCCCAAGGCGGGAGAAGAATCCGTTAATTACAATTTGGCATTGAGATATTTCGTCCCGGAAAGACGCATAGGCGTCAACCTAATTTTATGATTTTTAGATTACTGTTATATAATCCCTAAAGGGATTTTAATTGTAGGTGATATAGTGCTATAAATATTTCATCCCTAACGGGAATAGCAATGTAAAATCCCTGAGGGATTATATATTTATAGAAAAAAGAACGAAAAGAAGAATGAAATCCCTTTAGGGATGAGATATAAAACCTATATTTTGTTATATGAACGAAGCAATTGTTCAAATTTCTGCTGGAGAATTTTTTATTAAGTTGACGCCTATGCGGAAAACCGGACTCAATATGACAGAAGAGAACTAAAAACATGTGGCTAATTTTTGCAATACTAAATCCAATTTCCGAAAGCTTGCGCAGCTTGTTTATTAAACGGGCTTCCGGCAATGTTGATCCGATTCTGATCTCATGGTCGAATAATGTAATTCCCTTTATAATTTTTCCGCCAATGCTTCTTCTGATAGACTTGAAATTTAACTCGCAATTTTGGATTGGCTTTCTCGGCTCTGGAATCATACAAGTAGTCAACACAGTAATTTATATGCGCGCAATTTCGAAGGGAGATATTTCCACAGTAATGCCGATGCTTAGTTTTACTCCGCTAATTTTACTTGTTGCCTCACCATTTACAATCGGTGAATTTCCTTCGTCAATCGGACTCCTCGGAATCTTGCTCGTTGTTCTTGGCTCCTATCTGCTGAATCTTGATCTCAAAAAAATGAATCCGCTCGAACCGTTTAAGGCAATTCTAAAAAATAAAGGAACGCGCTACATGCTTGTCGTAGCTGTACTGTGGGGAATTTCCGGTGTGTTCGATAAAATCTCTATCAACAACTCATCCGTTCTGCAGCATGTTACTTTTCTGAATGTTTTAGTTTTCATCTCAATGACTGTAATCGTAATCTCTCAAAAGAAATTCAACTTGCCGAAAATGAAAGAAGCTAAAGCCGATTTGTTCCTTGTGAGTTTATTTACGACCGGCTCGTATCTTTTCCATTATATCGCGCTTTCACTCACACTTGTTGCTTATGTTGTTTCGATGAAACGCATTAGCGGGGTATTTTCTGTACTTCTCGGCGCTTACTTCTTAAATGAACCAAACCTAAGGCAAAGATTGTTAGGAAGTATAGTTATGTTCATCGGCGTGCTTTTAATTGTTTTTTCTTAAAAAGACACAATGTTTGTTATAACTAAGCACTTCCATATATTTGGACAAAATTTCAACTCAGATTAGGTGTAATCACGGATGAAGAAATCTTTTGATTTGGCTGTACTGGGAGGTGGACCGGGCGGTTATGTTGCTGCAATCCGCGCGGCACAGCTTGGGTTTAACACTGTCGTAATTGATAAAGAAAATCTTGGCGGAATCTGCTTGAACTGGGGCTGCATTCCTACTAAAGCGCTTCTTAAAAGTGCGGAAGTTTATGATATGATGAAGAATCATTCCGAAGATTACGGAATTAAAGTTGATGGACTGAGCTTCGACTTCAATAAAATCATTTCGAGAAGCCGTGGCATTTCCGACCGCATTACCAAAAATGTTGAGATGCTGATTAAGAAAAATAAGATTGAACGGATTCGTGGATTCGGAAAGTTTGTTTCCAAAAACGAAATAGAAATTTTTGATACTGATGGAAAGAAATTCGATTCAGTGATTGCGGATAAAATCATTATCGCTACCGGCGCGCGACCAAGAATTTTTCCAACAATTCCGGTTGATAGAAAAAATATTATCACATCAACTGAAGCGATGAACTTGCCTAAGCAGCCGAAAGATTTAATTGTAATCGGCGCCGGTGCAATCGGAGTTGAGTTCGCTTACTTTTATTCTGTTCTAGGAACGAAAGTTACAATCGTTGAGATGCTGGATAACCTTCTTCCAATTGAAGATAAGGAAGTAAGTGAGACTCTTGAAAAGAGTTTTAAGAAAAGAGGAATTGAGATTTACACTAAGACCAAAGTTGAAAACGCTGTAGTGAAAGATGATTATGTTATTGTGAATGTTGAAAAAGATGGAAAGAAGATTGAGCTGAAAGCTGAAAAAGTTTTAAGCGCAATAGGCGTTACCGGAAATGTTGAGGGTTTTGGTCTACAAGAATTTGGAATCGAAATTGAGCGTGGACATATAAAAGTTGATAAGCAAAACTATCAGACAAACGTTCCAAATATTTTTGCTATTGGAGATGTTATTGGTGCGCCCTGGCTTGCACATGTTGCCTCTGCTGAAGGCATTCATTGTGTTGAAAAGATGAAAGGACTGCACGCTAATCCGATAGATTACAACACGATTCCCGGATGCACATACTGCCATCCGCAAGTAGCAAGCGTTGGTATGACAGAGAAGAAAGCAAAAGAAGAGGGACGCGAAATAAAGATCGGAAAGTTTCCATTCATGGCTAGCGGGAAAGCATTTGCTGCGGGCGAGCGGGATGGTTTTGTTAAATTAATTTTTGACGCCAAGTATGGAGAACTTCTCGGCGCGCATATTATTGGTCCGGAAGCAACCGAATTAATTTCGGAAATTACTCTTGCTAAATCTATGGAAGCTACTTACGAAACAATTGTTAAAACGGTTCACGCTCATCCAACTTTGGCAGAATCAATAATGGAAGCGGCGGCTAACGCTTATGGCAAATCAATCCACATATAGAACTTTTGATTACTGCGATCTCGGCTTTATTGATTATCAGCAAGCGTGGGATTTGCAGAAAGAAATTTTCTCTAAGCGTACAAAGGATGAAATCTGCGATACGTTTTTCATGCTTGAACATCCCCATACTTATACGCTTGGAAAAGTTGCTGAGAAAGAAAATCTGATTAGCTCGGAAGATCAGCTTAAAGAACTCGGCGTTAGTGTTTATGAAATTGACCGGGGCGGTGATATTACTTATCATGGTCCGGGACAAATTGTTGGTTATCCAATTATCAAACTAAGTGATTGGAAAGAAGATACGCATGAATACTTGCGTGGACTTGAAGAAGTAATAATGAAAGTTTGCGCGGATTACGGCTTGGAAACACACCGCAATCCAAAATATACCGGTGTTTGGATAAGTGAAAGAAAAATTGCGGCAATAGGAATTAAAGTAAGTCGGTGGACAACAATGCACGGCTTTGCTTTCAATGTGAACACTGACTTGAATTATTTTAGCGGAATTATTCCTTGTGGAATAAAAGATAAAGAAGTTACTTCTCTTAAGCATGAACTTGGAAACGAAATATCCATCGAAGCAGTAAAAGAAAAACTTGTTGAAAAATTCAAAGAAGTTTTTGCTTATCATACTTATAGTGTAAAAGAAAAAGTAAATTATTTAACGACTGTTGTGGATGTTCCTTAGTGTCTTAGTGACTTAGTGGCAAAAAAGATTTCGCCACCAAGACACCAAGGCACAAAAAAAATAAAGGGAAAAACATGGCAAAAGAAACAATAGAAGAAACGGTAATAGATAAATCAAACGGAAACGGTCCAACCGGGAAGATTGATTCATTCGGCGGAATGTCAAAAGATGAACTGATGAATGCGTTGCGCATCATGAGTATCAGCCGCACTATTGACAATAAGGTTATGACCTTGATAAAACAAGGCAAAGCTACATTTCACATTTCCGGTGCGGGACACGAGGCAATTCAGGTGGCTTGCGGACTTGCAATGCAAAAAGGAGTTGACTGGGGATTTCCATATTACCGCGATATGTGCTTTACAATTTCTCTCGATGTTAAACCTGAAGAAATATTTTTAGGATTTCTTGGTAAAGCAGATGACCCGATGACAGGCGGAAGACAAATGGCTTGTCATTGGGCAACAAAGGAAGGTAACGTTCCAACGCAATCAAGTCCAACCGGTACTCAATTTTTGCAAGCTGTCGGCGTGGCTCTTTCAATGAAGAAGAGGGGAATCGACGGCGTTGTATATGTTAGTAGCGGCGAGGGAACAACATCTCAAGGCGAATTCCACGAAGCGGTTAACTGGGCGAGCAGAGAAAAACTTCCGGTTGTTTTTGTTATCGAAAATAATAAGTGGGCTATCTCTGTTCCGGTTCAAGATCAAAGCGGGGGCAAGAATGCTTCGATTATTGAAATGATGAAAGGCTACGAAAATCTATTGCGCCTTGAAGTTGACGGAACTGACTTCTTGCAGTCACACGCAATTGCGCAAAGCGCGTTTAAATATGCGAGACAAGGAAAAGGTCCGGCGTTAATTGAAGCGCACGTAGTTAGATTATTCTCACACTCATCAAGCGATGATCAGAAAAAGTATAGACCAAATGATTCTTTGCATGCTGATTTACAGAAAGATCCGATCACACTGTTTTCAAATTATTTGATTAAGAAAGAAGTACTCACAAAACTTTCTTACGAAGAATTCAAAAAAGAAATTACTCAACATATTAATGAAGCTGCTGATTGGGCGTTGAAGCAGCCCGATCCGACACCTGAAAGCGCTACTAAATTTGTGCTGGATGAATCTGGTAAACGTGATCGTCTTGAATATGAAAAACTTACTCACGAAGGTAAGCCTATTGTTTTAGTTGATGCAGTCAATCATGCGCTCCGTGAGGAAATGGATAGAAGTGATAAGATTTATGTCTTTGGAGAAGATGTGGCTGATGGTAAAGGCGGAGTATTCACAGCAACAAAAGGTTTATCAACCGCGTTCGGAAAAGAAAGAGTTTTTAACTCTCCACTTGCAGAAGCAAGTATTGTGGGCGCGGCAATCGGCATGGCGTTAACCGGATTAAAACCTTGCGTTGAAATTCAGTTTGGAGATTACATCTGGCCCGCATTCATGCAGTTCAGAGATGAAATGTCAATGTTCAGATACCGTTCAAATAATTTGTTTGAAGTTCCGGTCGTTACACGTGTTGCGGTTGGCGGCTACATTCACGGCGGATTGTATCACAGTCAAAACATTGAAAGCTTTTTCGCACATATACCGGGATTACTGATTGCATATCCTTCAAACGCGGCAGATGCAAAAGGTTTATTGAAGACGGCGTTGCGAATCAACGATCCGGTGATGTTTTTAGAGCACAAAGGTTTGTACCGTCAGAGTTATGCAACATCTCCGGAGCCGGATGCAGATTATCTTGTTCCATTTGGGAAAGCAAAAGTTGTTAAAGAGGGAAATGATCTTACAATAATTTCTTGGGGAGCGCTGGTTCATGAATCGAACTTCGCGATTAAAAAATTGGAAGATGAAGGTTACTCAGTAGAACTAATTGATATTAGAACAATTGCGCCTCTCGATGTTGAGACGATTTATAAATCAGTTAAGAAAACCGGCAAAGCAATTGTAGTTCACGAGGATACTCTTACAGGCGGATTTGGTGCTGAGATAGCTGCTTTAATCACAGAAAATTGTTTTGAATCTCTTGATGGACCGGTGAGAAGGATTGGCGCACTTGATACTCCGATTCCATTTCATCCGGTATTGGAAAATACTGTTTTACCAACACGCGAAAGAGTTTATAAAGAAGTTAAAAAATTATTAGAGTATTAATGCTGAGTCCGTCAGCCGACGGATGAAGCATCTCTATCCAATAAGAGTTAGAGATGTTTCTTCTGCTAAAGCGGAATAAGAATGACATAGGAGAAAGTATGAGAGTAAACATAGTAATGCCGCAAATGGGTGAAAGCATTACGGAAGGAACTCTGATTAAGTGGCATAAGAGAAAAGGTGAGTCAGTAAAGAAAGATGAAATCATTTATGAAATAGCTACTGATAAAGTTGATACAGAAATTCCAAGTCCGGAAGATGGTGTTCTTGCCGATATTAATGTGTTTGAACAAGAGACTGTTGTTGTAGGAACTGTTGTAGCAGTTATAGAAACAAATGGGAATGGTTCGGCTGATACGGCTAGTGAAACTAAAGTTGAAGAACCGGCGGCAATTAAAACAGAACCGGCTTCGACGACACAAGTCGGTGGCGAATTGATAGATGTTCCAATGCCTAAAATGGGTGAATCGGTTATGGATGGAACAATTATTAAATGGCACAAAAATGTTGGTGATAAAGTTAACCGTGATGAAATTGTTTTTGAAATAAGCACAGACAAAGTTGATACGGAAGTTCCCTCTCCGGTAGATGGAATACTTGCAGAAATTCTCTTCAAAGAAAACGAAACGGTAAACGTTGGTGTTGCTGTAGCTAAGATTAGAACTACAACCGGTTTGGTTAAGGAAAAGACTGCTTTAAAAGAAGATCAAGAGCACGATCAAGATCAAGAGAAAAAAATCTCCAAACCAATCACTAATCACCAATCACCAATAACCAAATCGCCGACCGCCAACAAGTTTTATTCACCGTTAGTTTTGAGTATCGCTCGCACGGAAGGAATTTCGCTTAACGAACTTGAGATGATTGAAGGAAGCGGAATTGATGGACGTGTAACAAAGAATGATATTCTCGGTTATCTGCAGAATAAGCAGTCGGGAAAATTATTCGCTCCGGTTTTGCCAACTAACATCTCAGAAAAAACTGAAGCAGTAAAGGAAGTCAAAACTGTTTCCCGTCAGCAAATAGAATTTGTCGCGATGGATAACACGCGTCAGCGGATTATGCAGCATATGGTCAACAGCCGCGATACTTCTGTTCACGTCACAGCAGTTATGGAAGTTGACATGAGCCGGATTCATAACTTTGTTGAGAAGAATAGAGAGGGTTTTGCAAGCGAAGGAATTAAGCTTACTTATTTGCCATTTATTTCTTCCGCTGTAATCAAAGCATTAAAAGAATTTCCGTTGATGAATTCATCTATCGAAGGAAAAAATATTCTCACAAAGAAGTTCATCAATTTAGGAATTGCTGTTGCGGTTGAGCCGAATGGATTAATTGTTCCAAATATTAAAAACGCGGAAGAAAAAAGCATACGCGGATTGGCAAAAGCAATTGCTGGTATTGGACTTCGCGCGCGTACTAAAAAATTAGTGCCGGAAGATGTTGTTAACGGCACTTTCTCAATTACAAATTACGGAGTGTTCGGTTCGTTATTCGGTACGCCGATAATTAATCAGCCGGAAGTTGGAATACTTGGCGTTGGCGCAGTTACAAAGAAACCGGTTGTTATTGATGTAAATGGTAATGATGCAATAGTTATAAAACCAATGATGTATTTATCGCTCAGTCACGATCACAGATTAATTGATGGAATGCTTGGCGGTAAATTCTTGAAATCAATAAAAGAAACTTTAGAAAATTTTGACACGAGTAATGTCTAACAAAAGAACAAGATTAAGATTAAGAGCAAGATCAAGAAAATAAGTAGAGAATATGAAAATTAATCAGCACCAAAAAGCATTTAAGGAAGCTACTGAACAGAGTAGAGAAGAATTAGGCAAACGTCCCGATTGGTTAAAAGTCAGATTGCCTACCGGACATAATTATAAAGAAGTTTACGAGTTGATGCGCAAAAGCAAATTGAACACTGTTTGCGAAGAAGCTAAATGTCCAAATCTTGCAGAATGCTGGAACAGAAAAACCGCCACGTTTATGATACTTGGCGATACTTGCACCCGTTCTTGCGGATTTTGTAATGTAAAACTTGGCTTACCAAGCGAACTTGATTTGGATGAGCCACGCCGTGTTGCAGAATCGGTTGAGGCGTTAGGATTAAAACATGTTGTTATTACCTCCGTAAACCGTGATGAATTGAAAGATGGCGGCGCAACAATTTTTAGCGAAAGTGTTCGCTTGATAAGAGAAAGAATGCCGGAAACTACGATAGAAATTTTGATTCCGGATTTCAAAGGTGAGGAAGATTCGTTTAAAATTATCATGCAAAACCCGCCCGATATTCTAAATCATAATCTTGAAACCATAAAGAGATTATACCATGCTGTTCGTCCGCAAGCTAAGTATGAGCGAAGTCTGGAAGTCATTCGCTGGTTCAAAGAAAATGGCTTGCGAACAAAAAGTGGAATCATGGTTGGTATTGGAGAAACACAAGAAGAAGTTTTTGAACTGATCCAAGATTTGTACAAAAGCGGTTGTGATATTATGACGATTGGACAATATCTCCAGCCAACAAAAAACCATCTTCCGGTTCAGCGTTATGTTACTCTCGAAGAGTTTAAATCGTATAAGGATTTTGGTTTGCAAATAGGCTTAAAAGCCGTTGAGTCTTCTCCTCTTGTTAGAAGTTCTTACCACGCTGATAAACACGCCGAATTAGTTTAGGTTTAGTTCTGTTCGGCGTTTTCTCACTTAAAATTTTCCTTTCTCATTTATGAAAATCAGATTCATTGTCTTTATACGAATAAATTGAATGCTGAAAACCCGCTTTGTTTTTAGTAAATAATCACTATTTTTTCATCACTGATTTATGAATTGGGTCGAGAAGGTTGGCACGTTGTTTTTAATGGGTTAATCACTAATAAGGAATACCGATGCTTAAAATCATCGCTCAAATTCTGCTAAATACAAATTTCAACCTAAAAAAGGTTATGGCATTTGCTGTAACCTTTTTGGTTTTAAACCAGCGAGGTCTTAATGGCTAAAGTTAAAGGCGATATCATAATTGATATTGACAAATGCAAAGGCTGCGAACTTTGCGCTGCGGCTTGCCCGCAAGAATCACTCGAACTGTCTCGCAAGCTTAACTCTAAAGGTTATCATTATATCGTTAAGATAGAAGATAACTGCACAGGCTGCACAAATTGTGCAATGGTTTGTCCGGATGGAATTATCAAAGTTTACCGGAAAACTGAAAAGAAGAAAGAGCAGATCGCAACTCTTACAAACGTAACCGGTGACATAACAGTAACGGTGAACTCATGAAAAAAGAATTAAAATTAATGAAGGGAAATGAAGCATTGGCAGAAGCTGCTATTCTTGCCGGCTGCGATGCTTACTTTGGTTATCCAATCACTCCTCAATCGGAAGTATTAGAATATCTGAGCAACGAAGCAACCAAGAGAACAGGAATGGTTGTGCTACAAGCAGAAAGCGAAGTCGCTTCAATCAATATGGTTTACGGAGCTGCGGGAACCGGAAAGAGAGTAATGACTTCTTCTTCAAGTCCGGGAATGAGTTTGATGCAAGAAGGAATTTCTTACATCGCTTGTGGTGAAGTTCCTTGTTTACTCGTAAATGTTCAAAGAGGAGGTCCGGGTTTAGGAACTATTCAGCCTGGACAAGCAGATTATTTTCAAGCAGTAAAAGGTGGCGGTCATGGTGATTATAAAGTACTAACTCTCGCACCATCAACTGTACAAGAAATGGTAGATTTTGTAGGTCTAGGATTTGATCTCGCTTTCAAATACCGTAATCCGGTTATGATATTAACAGATGGCGCTCTTGGTCAAATGATGGAAAAAGTTCTTTTACCGGAACAGAAACCAAGAAAGACCGAATACGAACCGTGGGGAAGCACAGGCAAAACACCGGATCGGGAAAGAAATATTATTTATACTCTTTCATTACAAGCAGATGTAATGGAAAAATGGAATCAGCGTCTTCAAGCTAAGTATAGAGAAATTGAAGCTAACGAAGTACGTTCCGAAATGATTGACTGCGAAGGTGCAGATTATGTTTTGGTTGCTTATGGTTTGGTTGCGCGTATCTGCCAAAAAGCTGCTCACTTAGCAGCGGAAAAGGGAATTAAAGTCGGTGTATTTAGACCAGTTACACTTTATCCATTCCCTTATGCAGATTTAAATAAACTCGCTGATAATGTTAAGGGATTTATGAGCGTCGAAATGAACGCCGGACAAATGGTTGAAGATGTTCGTCTTGGTGTTAACGGAAAGAAACCGGTAGAATTTCACGGAAGACAAGGAGGAATAATTCCTTCTCCGGAAGAAATTCTTGCTAAACTTGAAGAAAAATTGGTAGGAGAATTGGTATGAACGAAAAAACTATGACTGTAGAAGATGACTTACACTTTGAGCAAATGATTGCAGAAGAAAGTGTTTGTACCAAAGAAAATTTAGTTTATGAAAGACCGGAAACCCTTACAGACGCAACAATGCATTACTGTCCGGGTTGCGGACATGGAGTTGCTCATAGAATTATTGCTGAAGTAATTAGTGAATTGGATATTCAGAAAGATACAGTTGGTGTTGCGCCGGTAGGTTGTTCTGTTCTCGCATACAATTATTTGAACATTGATATGAACGGCGCTGCGCATGGCAGAGCTGCTGCAGTTGCTACCGGTATCAAACGTGTGTTGCCGGATAAATATGTTTTCTCATATCAAGGTGATGGAGATTTAGCCGCGATTGGAACCGGAGAAACTATTCATGCATGCAATCGTGGAGAAAATTTCCTAATCATTTTTATTAACAATGGTATTTATGGAATGACCGGCGGGCAGATGGCGCCAACAACTTTGGTAGGAATGAAATCAACAACTTCTCCTCTTGGTAGAGACGTTGCGACGATGGGAAATCCGCTGAAGATTACTGAACTTGTAGCGCAGCTTCCCGGAACTTATTATGTAACAAGAACTGCGGTTAATTCGCCGGTAAATGTTCGCAAAGCGAAGGCGGCAATCAAAAAGAGTTTCGAATACCAGAAGTTAAACAAGGGACTTTGTTTTGTGGAGATAGTAACAAATTGTCCATCAAACTGGAAGATGACTCCGGTGCAATCGAATAAATGGTTGGAAGAAAATATGCTTCCGTTTTATCCACTTGGCGATATTAAAAAACCATCTAACTGATTAGGAGATTACAATGACTGAAGAAATTATTATTGCCGGATTCGGCGGACAAGGTGTTCTCTCCATGGGACAAATTCTTTGCTACAGCGGAGTAATGGAAGATAAAGAAGTCAGCTGGATGCCATCTTACGGACCAGAAATGAGAGGCGGCACTGCAAACTGCATCGCGATAATAAGCGATGAAAAAATCAGTTCGCCAATACTCACGAAATTTGATACAGTGATTGCTTTGAACCAGCCATCGCTAGATAAATTTGAAAGCGCGGTAAAACCGGGCGGACTTCTAATTTATGAAGCTAGTACGATTATTAATCCTCCCACAAGAACTGATATCGAAGTATTACCGATTGAAGCTTCCAACGAAGCAGCTAAAATGAAAAATATCAAAATCATGAATATGATTGTGCTTGGTTCTTTATTAAAGAGGAAACCTATCATTAAACTTGAAAGCGCTATCAAGGGATTGGAAAAAGTTCTACCGGAAAGATATCATCATCTTATACCACTGAACAAAGAAGCAATTGAAAAAGGAATGGAACTAGCTGAGAAAGCCACTGTAACGGCTTAAGATAACCTATTAAATGAACTTCAAGCCGCAGTTTTCTGCGGCTTTTTTGTTTACCGATAATTCAAACTTTTTTGGAAATCACTTCCATCTTTCCTAATTTTCCGCACTAAATTTTGAAATAAAAGGAATAAAAATGGCTTCAAACGAAGGTCTGATTGTACAAGTAATTGGTCCCGTTGTTGATATTGATTTCCCGGACGGAAACCTCCCAAGCATTAACAATTCGATTCAAATTCCAAGAAAAAATGTGGAAGGCGTTGACGAAATTCTTATCGTTGAAGCACAGCAGCACTTAGGAGAGAATCGCGTTCGTACAATTGCAATGGATTCTACAGATGGTCTTGTACGTGGAATGAAAGCGATTGATACCGGACAGCCTATTTCGGTTCCGGTTGGACCAGAAACTCTTGGCAGATTGATTAATGTTATTGGTGATGGAATTGACGGACTTGGAAAAGATATCAAAACTGCAAAACGTTACCCAATTCACCGTCATGCGCCTAAGTTTGATAACTTAAAGACTACACAAGAAATGTTTGAAACTGGTATAAAGGTAATAGATTTACTTGAACCATATACAAAAGGCGGCAAGACCGGTTTGTTTGGTGGTGCCGGAGTTGGTAAGACTGTTATTATCCAAGAATTGATTCACAACATCGCTAAACAGCATGGTGGTTATTCTGTGTTTGCCGGCGTAGGCGAAAGAACTCGTGAAGGCAACGATCTTTGGCTTGAAATGAAAGAGAGCGGTGTGTTACCAAAAACTGCTTTAGTGTTTGGTCAAATGAATGAACCGCCGGGAGCTCGTTTACGTGTTGGTCTTACCGGATTAACAATAGCCGAATATTTCCGTGAAGAAGAAGGACGCGATGTTCTCTTGTTCATTGATAACATTTTCCGTTTTACGCAAGCTGGTTCCGAAGTTTCAGCGTTGTTGGGACGTATGCCTTCTGCTGTGGGTTATCAACCAAACTTAGCTACAGAAATGGGTGAACTTCAAGAACGAATTACTTCTACAGATAAAGGTTCTATCACATCTGTTCAAGCTATTTACGTTCCGGCAGATGATTTAACAGATCCTGCACCTGCTACAGCATTCTCTCACTTAGATGCTACTACGGTATTGAGCCGTCAGATTTCTGAACTTGGTATTTATCCGGCAGTTGATCCTCTCGATTCAACTTCAAGAATTCTTCAACCGGATATAGTTGGTGAAGAACATTATGCGGTTGCTAAACGTGTTAAAGAAATTCTTCAATCATATAAAGATTTACAAGACATCATTAACATTCTTGGTATGGATGAACTTTCCGAAGATGATAAAATTATAGTTCGCCGTGCAAGGAGAATTCAGAGATTCTTAAGCCAGCCGTTCCACGTTGCTGAGCAGTTTACAGGCTTCCAAGGTAAGTATGTTAAGTTGGAAGATACAATCAGAAGCTTCAAAGAAATTCTTGATGGTAAACATGATGATCTTCCTGAACAAGCATTTATGTATGTTGGAACTATTGAAGAAGCTGTTGAGAAAGCTAAAAAGATGAACGCAGAAGCCTAATTATGAAAGAACTAAATCTTGAAATAATTACTCCATCTAAACAAGCGTTTAGCGGAAAAGTAAAATCAATTACAATTCCCGGAACTGCCGGAAGCTTTCAAGTACTTTTCAATCACGCTCCGCTTCTTAGTACTTTTGAAATTGGAAAGGTTAAGATAGAAGATTTAGATGGCAAAGAAATCGAGTTTGCTACAAGCGGCGGTACAGTAGAAGTAAACGAGAATAAGATTTTACTTCTTGCCGATAGCTTGGAAACAAAGGAAGAAATTAACATTGAACGTGCTAAGCAAGCGTACGATAGGGCGAAGGATAGATTGTCTAACAGAGGAAAAGATATTGATGCAATTAGAGCTGAAGGAGCTTTAGCGCGAGCAATTAATAGATTGAAATTTACTGGAACATCGTTCTAGAATAGTATTTAGTAATTTGTCTTTAGTATTTAGATAAATAAAAAACCCTGAGCAAGCTCAGGGTTTTTTATTTTAAACGATCTTTATAGCCGTTGCCTTTGGGAAGAATGGACAGTTACTTCGCTTCAGCAAATCTCTTTGCTACAGCATCCCAATCAACTACATTCCACCAATTAGTAATGTATTCCGGTCTGCGGTTCTGATATTTAAGATAGTAAGCATGTTCCCAAACATCTAAACCGAGAATTGGAAAACCTTTTACTTCTGCAAGGTCCATCAAAGGATTATCTTGATTTGGAGTTGAGGAAACAACCAATTTACCGCCGCTAACGCTTAACCAAGCCCAGCCTGATCCAAAACGTGTTGTTGCTGTGGCATTAAAAGTTTCTTGAAATTTTTCGAATGAACCGAACGCTGCGTTAATCGCTTCAGCTAAAGCGCCGGATGGCTTGCCGCCTTTGTTTGGTCCCATTACATTCCAGAACATTGTGTGGTTATAATGCCCGCCGCCATTGTTTCTTACAGCAACCGGCAGTTTGGAAATATTCTTGAATAATTCTTCTAAAGATTTTCCTTCAAGTTCAGCGTTGCCTTCTACAGCTTTGTTCAAGTTTGCAACATAAGCTGCGTGATGTTTACCATGATGAATTTCCATTGTTTGCGCGTCGACATAAGGCTCTAAAGCATTATGCGCATAGGGCAAAGGTGCTAATTCAAATTTGCTCATTACTAAGTTACTCCCGTTTATTTTATTATTTATTTGTTTTGTTATCGCTTCAATTTTTGTAGCACTTCCGGCAGCAGCTAAAATACCAAGTGATGTTAAAAAGTTTCTTCTTTTCATTTATACCCCGAATGACTCGCCGCAGCCGCATGTTTTTGTAGCATTAGGATTGTTGAAAACAAATCCTTTACCATTTAGTCCATCGCTAAAATCCAGAACTGTTCCAGCTAAATAGAATAAGCTCTTTCCATCAACAATAATTTTGAGTCCATCTTTTTCCATTACAGTATCACTGTCTTTAACTTCTCCGTCAAAGCCCATTTGGTACGTTAAGCCGGAACATCCGCCACCTTTTACACCAACTCGCAAACCATGCGCTTCAGGAATGTTATTCTCTTCTTTGATTCTCTTTACTTGCTTAATAGCTTTTTCAGTGATATCAATTTCTGACTGAATACCAACTTGATTGCTCATTGAAATCCTTTATTTCTGTTACACAATTCACAACACAAGTTCTTAAAAAAAAATTCATTTTTAGAAATAATTCTTTCGATTTTTGTTGGATTTACTCGATGTTTAGTTCAAAAGAAAATTTTTTTAACGGAAAAATCTTATTGCTAAAACCGTTTGTAGGTGTTAGATTGAAATTGAAACAGCAAAGAAGTGTTGAATTTTGTTGTACTTTTGAATTTAGGTACCAGAAATTATACATTTGTATCCGAAATATGATTCATTCTCATTTGTGACCATTATTAGGTCATTTCAATTGGAAAATCATCAAAAGTTTCAACTACGGTTTAGCGCTTTTTACTCCGATTAGTAAATGGTTTTACTGTTTTTAGTTGGTCGCTGAATCAAAAATCTGTTTAATCCAATAACATAATTCATCAAATAAATGGGTTAACTATGAAAAAACTGAAACAAATCTTCCGCTCCAAAGCGGTAAGGATGGGGAATCTTGTCTTAATGATGTTTCTATTTGCTGCCGGCTTTTTGTGGCTTCCTTCTCAAGGCGGCGAAGCTGTAGAAGGCGGGCATTCGTTCGTTCCTTTCTCCTTATTCTCAGATCCAAAGTACACTCCTCTTGAAATTGGAGCTCTCTTAACAGTCCTTGGTATTGCAGTAGCCGGATTGTTATATGCACTATTACTTGTAAAACAAGTTACCGCGGCAGATAGCGGTACAAAGAAAATGCAAGAAATTGCAGCGGCTGTACGTGAAGGCGCAAATGCTTATCTCGCCGCTCAGTTCAAAAAAATTGGTCCACTCATTATCATTATCACAGTACTACTTTTCTTAACCTATACAGGCTCAGAATCCGCATTTAGATGGGGACGCTCCGGAGCTTTCTTAATTGGCTCTATATTTAGCTGGTTAGTAGGTTTTGTTGGAATGCGCTTGGCAACAATTGGTAACTTGAAAGTTGCTACAGCAGCAAAAAGAAGCTACGGAGAAGCAATGCAGCTTGGTTACAGAACCGGAACTATTACCGGTATGTTAACCGATGGTCTTGGTCTTCTTGGTGGTACTTTGATATTCTTATTGTTTGGTGATTTAGCTTACGAAGCTCTATTAGGATTTGGTTTTGGCGGTACATTATTAGCTTTATTCATGAGAGTTGGCGGTGGTATTTATACTAAAGCTGCCGACGTAGGTGCAGACTTAGTTGGTAAAATTGAAAAAGATATTCCGGAAGATGATCCACGCAACGCTGCAACAATCGCTGATAACGTTGGCGATAACGTTGGCGATTGCGCCGGTATGGCTGCAGATATTTTCGAAAGCTATGAAGTAACAATCGTAGCCGCTATGATTCTTGGTATGTCAACATTCGGACACAAGGGAGTAATCTTCCCATTGTTAGTTCGCGGTATCGGCGTACTTGGTTCAATCATTTCTACATACACTGTAAAAGCTGGCGATAAAGATACATCTGATACAGCTCTTAAGAGTGTTCACAGAGGTTTCTGGATTGGTTCAGTTATTTCCGTTATAGGATTCTTCGTACTCGGATTTGGCTACTTACACTTTACACCGGAATATTTTGGTGTTGAAAAATTAGCTGAACTAAAAAATCTTGGTTACTGGGCTGTTGATCCTATGAACTTACCATGGTTTGCTAACTTTGGTGTTGAGGGATTAGATCTTCGTCCGGCTATTACTTGCTTAATTGGTGTGTTCCTGGCTGTCGGCTTGAACAAAGTTACAAGCTACTATACTCATACAAGTCACGCTCCGGTAAAAAGCTTAACAAAAGCTTGTACAACCGGTCACGCAACAAACATCATTCAAGGTTTTGCTGTTGGTTACGAAAGCACAGTTGCAATGATTTTAGTTATCGCTGTTGCAATCTTTTTATCAGTTCTTACTTATGCCGGAACTCCACCATTGTTCATCGCTTACGGTGTTGCTATGACTGGCATCGGTATGTTGACCTTAACCGGAAATACTATTTCAATGGACGTATTTGGACCAGTAGCTGATAACGCTAATGGTATTGGCGAAATGGGTTACGATAAAGATGAAATGGAAAAAGAAGCTCCAGGTTCATACAAACGCGCTCGTCAAATCTTAGCTGACTTAGATGCGGTTGGTAACACAACAAAAGCTGAAACAAAAGGAATCGCAATCGGTTCAGCAGTTATTGCGGCTGTTTCATTGTTCTCTAGCTTTATAGCAATTATTGCGGTTGGCAGCGAAGATAAAATTAATCTTTTAACTGTATCTCAATATTTAGAAGAAGCCGGCAAACTTACAGTTGCTAATCCGGTTGTATTTATTGGATTCTTAATCGGCGGCGCTGTTCCATTCTTATTTAGCTCTATGTTAATTAGAGCGGTAGGACGCGCAGCTTATTATATTGTTCAAGAATGCCGCGTTCAGTTCCGCGATAAAGAAATTTGGGCTGGTACAAAGAAACCGGATTACGGTCGGGTAGTTGATATTTGTACTAAGACAGCTCAAAAAGAATTAGTTGGTCCCGGACTTTTGGCAATCATGACTCCAATGCTAGTTGGATTCTTGTTAGGACCTTACGCACTTGGTGGGTTCTTAGCCGGAATGATCTTAGTCGGACAATTGCTTGCAGTATTTATGGCAAATGCCGGCGGTGCTTGGGATAATGCAAAGAAGATGATTGAAGATGGTATCTATGGCGGTAAAGGCTCAGAAGCTCATAAAGCTGCAGTTACCGGCGATACTGTTGGCGATCCTTTGAAAGATACAGCTGGTCCGGCAATCAATCCTTTAATCAAAGTTATGAATATGGTTAGCTTATTAACCTTAGGAATGATTTTGAACTTTGGTCTCGTAGCTCCAAAATCCGGTTCAATGGTTGTTGGTATTATTGCTTCAGTAATTTGCGTTGCCGCAATTGCTTGGGCTGTATGGCAATCCAAACGTGAAACCGGTGATTTTGAAGTAGCCGAATAAGTAAATAGATACGATTAATAATTAATGGGGCTGTCTTTAAATTGACATATGCGGTAGGCGCAAGCTTCAGCTTGCGAAAATGAATTTAGCGCAATTTAATAGTTGCACCTACCAAATAAGATTGTTTAGAGACAGCCTCATTTTTTTTGTCCACTAGAATACTAAAACAATTAGAGCAACAAAGAGCGGGTTGAAACCGGAAGAATTTTTGGGAAGATAGTATTTAGTATTGAGTAGTTAGTAATGAGACTAAGAAAAAAAACTTTGATTTAGTAACGATCATATCTAAAATATTTGAAAAGGATGGAAGACTTGTGACTAACAAATCTGAAATAGAGAAGCTTGCGAAAATACTTTCGGAAGTTCATGGACATTGTTACAGACCATTTTATGAATTAAATGGTGAAACTTCCCCAGAATATATTTACAGTTGGGAAACCCTCCCAGTAAAAAGTAAAAGCAAAGATGAAGTAGATAGAACTTTTTTTATAGAAATGGCAGAGCGGGTCTTAGAAGAACTAAATAAAAACCAAATGTGAATTGTAAAATTATTTAAGTTAGCGAGAAAGTTCTCCCGATTGAATAAAATCTAGTAGAGACGGATCGAATCCGTCTCAGCGTGTAAAGAGACACACGCAGCACTTCTTTACTTTTTCTAGTAGAAGTTTTAAAACAAAAAACCCCGCTTAGCGGGGTTTTATTAGCAAACCATAAAAGGAATGGTTGATAACCATTCCCTACAAAAGTTACATCAATCCTAAAACCTCTAAACTGCTCTTTGCCCAATCAACCAAAGGCTGGAAGTAAACGCCTAGCAGAAGAACCGGAGCAACCAGAACCGTTAGCAAAATTTTGTCTGATAAGTTTGGTATAACTGCCGGAGCTTCTTTTTCCGGTTTAACTAAATACATGTGTTTTACAACTCTTACATAATAGTAAAGAGAAACTACCGAGTTTAATAAAGCAATAATTGCGACAGTAATCATTTTGGCATCCACCAAAGCGATAAACAAATAAAGCTTACCAATGAAACCAGCAGTTGGAGGTAAGCCGGTTAATGAAATTAAGAAGATAACCATTGCAATACCGATGTATGGAGAACTGTGTCCTAAGCCGTTGTAATCATCAATATCTTCCGAGCCGGTTTTGTTAGCAATAAGCATTACGATTAAGAATGCGCCAAGATTCATCAACAAATAAATGGCAAAGTAAATTAAGATTGCGAGCATACCGCCGTTAGAAAAAACAACCAAACCAAGCAGTAAATAACCGGCGTGAGCGATAGAAGAGAATGCTAACATTCTTTTCAGATTATTCTGCCAGAGAGCAGAGAAGTTACCGAGTGTCATTGTTAAAATTGAGATTACGATTAAAACAGATTTCCAATCGAATACCGGAAGAAGCTGCCAGTTGCCAACCGGGTCAACAAAAGAAACATAAGTAGTTTTGATGAAGCGGATTAGTAGAGCAAATCCGGCTGCTTTACTTGCAACGGAAAGATAAGCTGTAATTGTAATAGGTGCGCCTTCGTAAACATCCGGTGTCCAAAAGTGAAATGGGGCTGAAGAAATTTTATAGCCAATACCGGCAAAGATTAAAATGTTAGCGAACGCGAGAGTAAATAAGTTAGCGTTCGGTGATTGAAGCATCATATTGATTACGTACAAGTTTGTGCTTCCGGTTAAGCCGTAAACAAGTGAAATTCCAAACAGCATTAATCCGGAAGATATGGCGCCGAAGATTAAATATTTAAGAGCGGCTTCGCTGTTGCGGTCGCGTAATTTTGTGAACCCTGCCAGTACATAAGAGGAGAGAGACATCAGTTCGAGCGAGAGATAAATTAAAATCAAATCTACAGAGGAAACAATAAAGAACATTCCTAAAATCATTCCGAAGATAAGGGCGTAATATTCACCGATTCTATCAGTAATCTTTTGAATCTCTTCGGATGAAAAAGAGAAGAAGACGATCAAAATAGAAGTGATAATGATTAACGCTTTGAAGTAAGTACCGAAGTTATCAATCGCCAGCAGACCAATCTTTCCCATCAATTCGGATTGGATGAATGCGAAACCGGAAGCGCCGGAGTTGGCAATTACGAATATTCCGGTAAGCAGTAAACCGCCAAGAGCAATGTAGGGGATGTACTTTTTGTTTTTATGGAAAATCAGATCGCACGTAACAAGTACCAGCAACGCGATTGAAAGAATAATTTCCGGACGAATTAGTTCTAATGACTGATATAAATTTGCCATCGTAAAATTTTATCCACTAAAGATTAATAAGTAATTCAAAGTCATTTCGAGCGAAGTCGAGAAATGACACTTGCTATAAAGTCACACTTCGACTTCGCTCAGTGTGACACAAAAACTATATTCCGTTTACTACAAAACTTACCAAGGTGTTAACCGATGTATTCATAATATTCAACATTGCAGATGGATTAATTCCTAAGTAGAAGATGATAACAGTTAAAGGAATAAACATCGCCAATTCTCTCTTGTCAAGGTCAGTCATTGTTGCCCATTTTTCATTAAGCGGACCAAAGAAAACTCTTTGAAGTGTCCACAACATATAGCCGGCGCCTAATAAAATACCGAGAGTAGAGATCATTGCTATTGTCCTTGTTGTTTCGACACCAAAAGCGCCAACAAAAACCAATGCTTCGGAAACGAAACCGCTCATGCTTGGTAAACCTATCGCCGCAAAGAATGCAACAGTTACAAATCCGGTGTAAATCGGTAACTGTGTTGCAAGTCCGCCAAAATCATATAAGCCTCTTGTGTGAGCGCGGTCGTAAACAACGCCTACAATCAAGAAGAGCATTGCAGTAATTGTACCGTGATTAAACATTTGGAAGATAGCGCCATTCACACCCGTGGTTGTTAACGAAGCCATTCCTAAAAGAACGTAACCCATGTGCGAAACGGATGAATAAGCGATAAGTTTCTTGAAATCTTTTTGAGCTAAAGCTACGAGAGCGCCGTAAATGATGTTTATCATTCCGAACAAACCAATCCACCACATTAATTGAATTGTAACTTCCGGGAAGATTGGATAGTTAATTCTAAGAATTCCGTAAGTACCCATCTTCAAGAGAACGCCGGCAAGTATAACTGAAATTGGAGTTGGCGCTTCAACGTGTGCATCCGGCAACCAAGTGTGGAAAGGGAACATCGGAATTTTAATAGCGAAGCCGACAAACAATGCTATGTATGCGATAAATCTGTAATTGTTTGGATTAAGCAACGAAAGAATTCCATCCGGAGTTGCGTTGGATTTGTTCATCATTGCAAGAAGATTGAAAGTAAGAACTTTCGATCCGTCTGCTAAAGTTTCTGTAGTAGAGAAGTATAAGCCAATCATTACTAAAAGGATGAACACGCTGCCGAACAAAGTATAAATGAAGAACTTGATAGCCGCATATTCTTTTCTTGGACCGCCCCAAATACCAATTAAGAAGTACATAGGCAGCAACATTAATTCCCAGAATACGTAAAACAAGAAGAAATCGAGGGCTACAAACACGCCCATCATTCCGGTATCGAGCAGTAAGAACAAAGCAAAGAATCCTTTAACGGATTTTGTTATTGTCCATGAAGAGATACAAGCGATGAAGGAAATGATTGCGGTTAGGAGAACCATTGGCATGCTTAAACCATCGAGTCCTAAAAAGTAATCTATCTTTACAGTTCCTAACCAAGAGATGCCGGTAATGTTAATCCAGCGGAATTTCTCAATGAACTGAAATGATTTTTCTTCATAAATTCCCGCCATACCGTAATTGTAATTAGCAAGAAGAATGATTGCCAGAACAACTTGAATTCCAGTAATTGCCAAACTCAAATACTTTACTGTTTTCGGTTGTTCCTTAGGAATAAAGAGAATTAAAATCATTCCCAGTACCGGGAGGAAAGTAATTAACGAAAGAATCGGAAATCCAATCATGTTTACGAACCTATATTTATTTTAGCTATCAGCTGTTGGCGGTCTGCTTTCAGCTTATTATTTACAATTTTGTTAGCGTCTCTGCGGCTTAGCGAGCAAAAAAGAATTTCTCGCAAAGGCGCAGAGGTGCAAAGATTAAAAAGGCTTAAAGAGCAATAAGAGAATGATTACGCCGAACACAACAAATACAATGTATGTCTGAACTTTACCAGTCTGTAATTTTCTAAATGATAAACCAACAAAGCCGCTAAAGAGGGCAGTGAAGTTTACCATTCCATCAACAACGTAAGTATCAAACAAACCGCTTAGCTTAGAAGTAAACCTGGTTAACCAAGCAGAACCATTTACAGCGCCATCAACAATTTTTTGATCAAACCAAGAAAGTCCATTTCCGGTTTGAAGTGTTCCGTTTACCGCTGTCGCATCGTAAAGTTCATCAATTTTCCACTTCTTTAACGAACCTCTATAAAGAGTATTCATGATCTTGCCTTCAATCATCTTATCTACATCAACTTTTTTCCATAGATAAAACAGCATTGCAATAAGAATTCCAAGTCCGGCAACTGCCAACGAGGCAAACATTGCTTTGTAATGAGCCCAATGCATCGTTTCTGTGTATTCAACGGAATGAGTAATCTCACCATGAACTTCAGCTTTTTGCTCTTCGGTACTTGGTCTCATAAATTCGTAACGAGTATTGTATGGAACAACTTGAGCGGGAGTTTTAATCCAGCTGCTAAGAACCCATCCGGCATCTGCACCAATTGGATTTGGTGTGTACCAAATAAAAATTGAAAGTCCGGCAAGAATAACAAGCGGTGCAACCATTAACTTTGGTGATTCATGAGCGTGATCGTACTTATGATGATCTCTTGGTTCACCGTGAAAAGTTAAGAGAACTAAACGGAACATGTAGAAAGCTGTCATTCCGGCAACAGTAAATGCCATAATTGGAATTAACCAATGTCCTGTAAGTTTACCGAAAGCTAAAGTGCCGGCAAGAATTCCATCTTTACTTAAGAAACCGGATGTAAGCGGAATACCGGAAATTGCCAATGTAGAAATTAAAAATGTGTAGTAGGTGATTGGCATTTTCTTTTTCAAGCCGCCCATGTTGCGGATATCTTGCTCGTGGTGCATTGCGTGTATAACGGAACCGGAACCAAGGAACATACATGCTTTGAAGAAAGCGTGTGTTACCAAATGGAAGAACGCAAACGCATAAGCGCCAACGCCGAGTGACATAACCATGTATCCCAACTGGCTAACAGTTGAGTAGGCTAAAACTTTTTTAATATCGTTTTGAGTGAGTGCGATTGTAGCGGCTACAAGTGAAGTGAAAGCGCCTACAACAGCAATTACCAGCATTGCGTCTGCTGTGAGCATTACAAAAATTCTTGTAACAAGATAAACGCCGGCGGCAACCATTGTAGCAGCATGGATTAATGCAGAAACCGGAGTTGGACCTTCCATTGCATCGGGCAGCCACACATGAAGAGGGAACTGAGCCGATTTACCAACTGCGCCCATAAAAATTAAAATTCCAGCAGCGGTTAGCCAAGCAGAACTTCCAAATGGCATTACTCCGGCAGCCATTTGAGAATAGATAGCATCGAAAGTAAATGTTTTGTAGTTAGTCCAAAGAATTAGAATTCCGAGGAACATTCCAATATCGCCAATTCTATTTACGATGAATGCTTTTTTACCGGCATCGGAAGCGGATTTCTTTTCGTACCAGAAACCAATTAATAAGTAAGAAGAAACACCAACTAATTCCCAGAAGATGTACATCATTAAAATATTATGCGTAAGTACAATTCCTAACATAGAAAAAGTGAACAAGCCCAAATATGAGAAGTAACGGGTGTATCTCTTATCGCCGTGCATGTATTCGATTGAAAACAAATGAACTAACATGCTTATGAGATTAACAACAAAGAGCATCATCACAGTGATGTTGTCTATCTTAATGCCAAGATCAATGTTAAACGAACCGGCAAATGGCGCGCTTCCCATAGTAATCCATGTGAATTCGGCAATTATATCTTTGGGGAAGTAAGCAAGTTTAGCAAACATCACAACAAGAGATAGAATGAATGCGATGGAAACTATTCCTACTTCAAGTAAATATAGTTTGGGGAATCTCTTTCCGAGAATAACAACAGTTATGAATCCCAGTAAGGGAAGAAAGAGAATGGCAACGGATAAATTAATAAGTAAACTTTCGCTCATGACTTAGTCTTTTAAGTGATCTATTTCGTCAACGTTAACGTTTGCAAATGTTTTGTAGATATTTAATACTATTGCGAGTGCAATTGCGGCTTCAGCGGCGGCAAGTATAATTACAAATAGTGCGGCAATTTGCCCGCTATAGCCAAAGTTACCGAATCTGGCAAAGGCAATGAAGTTAATGTTAGCCGAGTTAAGAATTAGCTCGATTCCCATTAAAACCATTACTGCATTTTTCCGTGTAACAACTCCGTAAACACCAAGCGAGAACAATATTGCGCTGAGTGTTAAAAAATGAGTTAAACCAACTTGTAACAATTTTGAATCTCCTTTTAAATTCTGAGTCCCGCTTTGCGGGAAGAAGAATCTCCAGTGATTATTCTTTGAGACCCTTCACTTCCCGCCTCGCTTAGTTCGGCGAAGCGGGCGTTCAGGGTTTAAAACCTATTCTTTTTCTCTTCTTGCTATTGAAGCTGCGCCGATAAGCGCAACAAGAAGAAGTAATCCTAACAATTCAAAAACTAAAACGTAATCCGTTAGAAGAAGTCTCCCTAATTCTTTAATAGTGGTATTAGGCGCTGCTGTGGGCTGAATTTTCCACTCGGTGTACCACATCACAGAGACAACTGCGCCCATCAAAATGCCGGTTGCTATAGAAGCGGGCAGAAGATTGCTCGCACCGGTTCTGATATCAACATTTGTAATTGTATTTGTGAGCATAACGCCAAACAAAAGGAGAATTAAAATACCGCCAACGTAAACCATAATTTGAACAACAGCTATAAAATCTGCGGCGAGTAAAACATAAATTCCGGCTACACCAAAAAAAGTGAACAACAAGAAGAAAGCTGAGTAAATCACGTTTCTTGTGGTTACAACAAACCAGGCAGAAACTAATGTGATGGCTGCAAAAATGTAAAACATTATGTCGTAGTAATTCATTTTATTATTCGGTTACTTTTCAGTTATCAGATGGCTGAGCCGGAGTTTCCGGTTTTGGTTTAGCGGCAGCTGCTGCGGCAGCGGCGGCTTTCTGTGCTTCTTTCTCAGCTTGGAATTTTTCGTAATTAACTTTTTTCTGTGCTGCTTCATCTTGGTTCAAAGCGGAAAACTTATAAAGCAAGTTTGCTCTTTCATATTCAGAAAATTCGTAAACGTCCGTCATGTAAATACATTCGGTTGGGCAAGGAAATACACAAAGCTGGCAGTAGCAGCATTTAGCAATGTCAATATCAAATTTGGTTACCCAAAGAGCTTTTTTCTTTCCGTTAGAAGTCGTGCCTAAATCTTCACCGGGAATACTTTTAACAGTGTCAATTTCGATACAGCTTACCGGGCAAGCACGCGAACATTGATCGCAGCCGATACAGTCATCAATATTTACATACAATCTGTTACGTACGCGATCCGGCAATTTTACTTTTACTTCCGGATACTGAATAGTAACAGCCGGTGTAAACAAATGTTTGAAGGTGATTCGCATTCCAACCAGAACGGTGTAAATGCCATCCCAAGTATTTTTAAGGTATTCTCTCATAAACTCAATTCCGTCTTTTTGCATTCTGCAAAGAGACTTCCGATTTATTACAATAAAGAAATTATTCCAATGATAACTAAATTAATAACAGCGTAAGGAATCAAATACTTCCAGCAGAGTGTCATAAGCTGATCAACACGTAAGCGGGGAAGCGTCCAGCGTAGCCACATTTGTACGAAAATGAAAAACCATCCTTTAGCAAAGAACCAGCCGAATTGTTCAAGCGAAACAAGCCACTCAATACCAAAAGTTTTTCCTAAATAACCAACCGGTGATTGATAACCGCCGAAGAATAGAACAGAAACAAGTAATGAAACAGCGAACATATTTCCATATTCAGCAAGCATAAACATTCCGTACTTCATGCCGCAATACTCAGTAAAGTATCCGGCAACAAGTTCGGATTCAGCTTCGGGAATATCGAAAGGTGTTCTGTTTACTTCTGCAAGTGTGCTGATAAAAATGATTATAAAACCAACTACCATGAAAGGAATTAATAAAAATTTGGAGAGTTCCCAGCCCGGTCCGCCAAAAATATTCCAGTGCCAGAAACTTGATGTCTGCAACTCACTTATTTGAGTTAAGCTTAGTGTTCCGGTCAACATTACCATAGAAAGCACAACAAGAGCAGTTGGAATTTCGTAGCTGACTATTTGAGCAGCAGAACGCATCGAACCAAGTAAAGAATATTTATTATTTGATGACCAGCCGCCCATTAAAATACCGGCAACTACAAAGCTTGAAACAGCCAACATATAAAACAATCCGACTTCAATTTCACTACCGATTATTGTAGCGGCAAAAGGTATTACTGCAAATGCAGCAAAACTACCGGCAAAAACTAAAACTGGAGCAATGTTGTAAAGCACACCATCAATTTCTGAAGAAACAGCGTCTTCTTTTTGAAGCATCTTAATAAAGTCAGCCACAGTTTGAAAAATTCCATAGGGACCAATTCGGTTAGGTCCAACACGGTCCTGCATCCATGCTGAAACTTTTCTTTCGAGCCAAACGCCAAATAGTGTTACAAGCAGAATGCAAATAAGAGGGACAAGAGCTACTGCTAATGTCGAGATTATGACATTTCCGGTTAAGTCAAAAAAGAATTGATACATTATCTATCCACTTCTCCTAGAACAATATCTATACTTCCGAGAATTGCAATAACATCCGCAACTAAATGACCTTTACACAATTCTCCAAAAACTTCTAAGTTAACAAAAGAAGGCGCACGAACCTTTACACGGAAAGGATTAGTATTGCCGTCGCTAATTAAAAAGTAACCAAGTTCACCGCGAGGATTTTCTACTCTTGCGTAAGATGTTCCTTTTGGCGGTTTAATTCTTTTTGGTATAGCAGATTGAACATCGCCTTCCGGAATTTGATCAATAGCATGTTCAATAATTCTTAAACTTTGTTCCATCTCTCTCATTCTAACATAATATCTATCCCAGCAATCGCCAACTGTACCTTGCAAACCTTTACCAACCGGAATATCAAAATCGAATCTATTATAGATGGAATATGGATCTTCTTTCCTTAAATCGAACTTAACACCGCTACCGCGAAGAACCGGTCCAGTCGCACCATAATTGATTGCAGTATCAGCCGGAAGTACGCCAACGTTAGCAGTTCTTTCAATAAAAATTTTATTGTAGCTGAGGAGATTATCAACTTCTACAATTGTATTCTTGAAGTAGTTAGTAAACTCTTTTGTTTTCCTAACAAAATCCGGGTGAATATCATGTGAAAGTCCACCGATCCACATATAATTGTAGAGCATTCTTGCGCCGCAAGTCTCTTCAAAAATTGTAAGGATATGTTCACGGTCGCGGAATAGATAGAGAAAAGGAGTTAAAGCGCCAATATCAGCTCCGTTAGTTGCAATCGCCACAGTATGAGAAGCGATCCTCTGAAGTTCTGCCATTATCACGCGAATGTATTCAACTCTTTCAGGAACTTGTATTCCGAGAAGTTTTTCGGCAGCAAGTACATAGCCAAAATTATTTCCCATTGCAGCAAGGTAATCTAAGCGGTCTGTATAAGGAACAACTTGATTATACTGCATAGCTTCAGCGTGTTTTTCAAAGCAGCGGTGTAAATAACCAAGATGAGGAATAACTTTTTTAATTACTTCGCCTTCAATTTCAAGCTCGAGTCTAAGCACGCCGTGTGTAGAAGGGTGCTGAGGACCCATGTTTAATACCATTGTTTCCGTTTTGAGGGACATCTTTACTCAGTATTTTTCTTTAGTATTTAGTCTTGAGTAGTGTGTATTTAGACTAAAATCAATTATTTAATGAATTCATTAGACCGGATAACATCTTTTGAATTTCTGAAATTCTATTCGATGCATCCGCCAATTTCACTTCGTCAATAAATCCTATATCGCATGCTAATATTACTTGTGTTTCCAATTCGCTTGCCGATGAATAAGAAATTTCTAAAAATCTATTGAAATGCTTATTCGTTCCATAACCTGATCCTTCGGCAATGTTTGATGAGAATGAAATAACCGCTCTTCTCATTTGAGAAGTAAGTCCATAAATCTTTTCTTTAGGAAATTCCGAAGTCAAAATGTATATGAACTTAACCAGCTCTCTTGCTTTATGCCAAACTTTCAATTCTTTGTAATTGTGCATCTATAATCTTTAATCTTTGTCTAACTACTAAGTACTCATTACTAAATACTAATAAGGTACCTTCATTCCTTGGTAAAATTCCGGGTTTTTATAATCTTTTCTCAGTGGGTAGCCGGCTTCCCAGTCATAAGGCATAAGAATTCTTCTTAAATCAGAGTGATTCAAGAAAACTATACCATACATATCAAACGCTTCACGCTCGTGCCAATCAGCGCATCTCCAAACATTTTCAACAGATTCAACTTGCGGATTTTCTCTATCAGTGGATACTTTTAGCGTAATCTTATGGCGTAGTTCAACTGAATCAAGATGATAATAGACGCTTAACGTTCCACCTTGAATAGTATCGTATCCATCCGCATCTTTAACTTTTGTTCCGTTAGCGTCATCAACACCGGAAAGGCACATTAAGCTATCAAACTTTAATCCTTCGGTTTCGCGTAAAAAAGCGGCAATTTTATGAATCTGAAGAGGAGCAATATTGATAATTGGCTCAGTTGGGGAATCTTTATCCATGACTAAAATTGAATCGCCAAACTGTTGTTTAAGTATTTCGAAAATTTCTTCTGCGTTCTTCATACTGATTTTTTTCTCAAAGTTTCGTGACGAATTTTATCGCGTAATTTTAGTAAGCCTTCCAATAAAGCTTCCGGACGAGGTGGGCAGCCCGGTACATAAACATCAACCGGGATTACTCTATCAATTCCTTTTAAAACATGGTAGCCATGTTCCCAGTAAGGACCGCCGCAATTAGAACAACTACCCATTGAAATGATGTATTTAGGATCTGGTATTTGTTCGTATAATCTTTTAATACGTGTAGCCATTTTAAGTGTAACTGTCCCAGAAATGATAATTGCATCAGCTTGGCGAGGAGTGTTGCGTGGAATAACTCCAAACCGGTCAAAATCGTAATGGGAAGCAGAGGTTGCCATCATTTCGATAGCACAGCAAGCAAGACCAAAGCCAAGCTGCCAAATGGAGGAGAGACGAGCCCAATTTAAAACGTCTTCAACCGGAGCGATGACAATATTGCCATCGGAAAATTCTTTATCTAGTAAACCCATATTTCAATCATCAATTTTGTTAGCAAAAATGCCGAAAATTACTTGATTTCAGCTTTTTTCTTCAGTAAATCACTCAATTTAGGAGCTTGTGGTGTAGGACGAGCCCACTCCAAATCTCCTTTTCTCCATTCGTATGCCATTCCAAGGAAAAGCACAAGTAAGAAGATTATTCCGGCAATAAAACCATAAAGACCGAATTCTTTGTAAGTAACAGCCCACGGGAAAAGTAGCACAACTTCAACATCGAAAATGAGGAATATTAACGCTACAACATAAAAACGGATGTTAAATTTAACCCAGGGCGAGCCTTCCGGATTTTCGCCACACTCATAAACCTTTTGTTTTTCGCGAGAGGGTCTGTTAGGTCTGAGCAGCTTATTAATGGTTAGAGTAATAATTACGAAGATTATTGCGAGGATGATGAATATGAAAATCTTTCCGAATTCAGTAAGCATATATCTTCTAAAAAGTTGCAGAAAAAATAGCACATCCAAGTATTTTTGTCAAGAAATCTTCTCGTGTTTGGAACAACTTCTTAATAAAGTTTATCTAAAAGTAAATTTTCTTAAATTTTAGGCAACAAATTGTATCTGAAATGAAAAAAATAACTTTGTTAATAATAGTTTTTGTTATCTCATCTCTTTTTGCCCAGACACCAGGTCCAAAGTGGGTAACCATTCTCGATATAGAAGATCAGAAAGTCTTTGTAGATACCTCGACGATAAAACATTTTCAGAATCAGATTTCGGTGCTTAGTATTACGATTTTCAAGTCTCCTCAAAAGATTGAGTCAATTAGTGGAAAAGCATCGAGCGTAAAATCTCAAATTCTTTTCAATCTAGGGTTGCAAAAGTATTCTACCGTGGGCACACTTTATTATGATGACAAATTGAAAATTATAGGGGAATCATCTTTGCCCGGGCTTACCGGCGGTGAGGCATTTTCCGTACCGATAGACAGCAATCAAGTAGTCGCGAACATTTATTCATATTGCTTGAAATTTATCAATAGAGGTGAAAGAGGAATTGCAGAGAAAGAATTTAGCGGTCAAAGTGAGCGCACTCGTGAGACTTTAGAAAAATTGGCACCAAAGGAAAATCTAAAAACTGAGACAATCACATCTAAGCCGGAAGTAAATAAAGAAGTAAAAGCTCCGGCAAAAACGGAAGTGACTAAAAAAGATTCTTCAAAGAAAGAAATCATTGCAAAGCCGGTTGAAAAAGATACAACTGTAAAAGTGGTTGATAATCTAGCCAAGAAGAAAGAAGAAGCGCTTAAGACACTCTCATCAAAAAGAAATGCAGCAGATGTCAGTGCGGCAGAAGCAAATCCGAAAAACAATATATATAGTGAAGGTGGCAAATATTCATTCCAAGTTTCTTCGTGGAAGAATAAAGCCAAAGCCGAAAGCGAAGCCACAAAACTTAAAGCACAAGGACACAATGCCTTTATTGTAGAAGCGTTTGTAAATGAAAGGCGCGGAACTTGGTACCGGGTGCGGATCGGCTACTTCGATTCTATAGAAGAAACAGAGGCATATCAAAAGAAACTAAAATGATACTTCCCCTGTATCAGTTTAGAAATTAACAAAAAAGAAAGGTTATTATGACCGGCAAATTCCCCAAACTAGTTTTTGCATTGGGATTCCTATCCCTTTTCGCTTTCGTTTTAATTTTTGCTCAAGATAAAAAAGGCAGTTCTGCCTCAGAGAAAGGAAAGTCCATGAATAAAAAAATAGAGAAGTCAGATAAAGAATGGAAAGAATCTCTAACTGACGAACAATACAAAGTACTTCGTGAAAAAGGAACTGAGCGTCCATTCACCGGAAAGTACTGGAATACTTTTGAAGAAGGCGTTTACAAATGTGTTGCCTGCGGACAAGTTCTTTTTGAGTCTGATACAAAATTTGATGCCGGCTGCGGCTGGCCTAGTTTCAGTGATGTAATTAGCAACAAGAACGTAATTACAAAAGATGATTTTAGTTTAGGGATGCACCGCGTAGAGGTAATGTGTGCTAATTGCGGCGGACATCTTGGACATGTTTTTGATGATGGACCAAAACCAACCGGACAGCGCTATTGCATAAACTCTGTTTCAATAAAGTTTGAGAAAAAAGCTAAGTAAAGATTTTTGCCTTTGGCTGTTGCTGTTTGTTGTTTAATTTCACTCCAAACTTCGGTAGGCATATGAAAAAAATATTTTTTGTTTTGGTTATGGTGACGACTTTTGTCTCAGCTCAGTCAATAGACCTATTTAATATGGTGAATCATGAGTATGCGTTTGCAGAAAAAGCTGCTCACGATGCTACTAGAGAAGCATTCTTAGCTTTTATTGCCGATGATGGAATAATATTCCGTCCACATCCGGTAAATGGGCAAGAGTTTTTAGGGAAATCGAAACCGAATAATGGCTGGCTGATTTGGTATCCGGAGCGCGCCGGAATATCTGCGAGCGGAGATATAGGTTACACAACAGGTCCTGCAAGTTTTAGAAAAGCTAAAGGTGATTCTGCCGATATTTGGTTTGGAAATTTTTGTACTGTCTGGAGAAAACAAAAAGATAACGCATGGAAATTTTTAATTGACTTTGGAATCTCAAGCCCAAAACCATCTGTAATAGTGCCGCCTTTCAAAACAGAAAAATTGGATTTGCCAGTAAGTTCTAAGTTGACAGAACTTGGCAGCAAATCAAAAATGAAATTGGTTGAAGAAGGTTTTGATAGTTCTAACCCGCAAGCTAGAATAAATAAATATTCCTCCGGTTCAAGACTTTTAGTTGAAGGACAGCAGCCGATGGATGGTGAAGCAAATATTGGTGATTATTTTTCTAAGAATTTATCCGGCGCTGCAAAGTATAAGGTGATTGATGGGGGAGTTTCTTCAGCCGATGATTTTCTATATGCTTATGGAACAGTCACTCTTCAAGATGCTGCGACTGAAGCAGAGAAAGAAAATTATTACCTGAGAGTTTGGCAGAAGCAAAAGGACGATTGGAAAATTACAATTGAAGTTTGGAACGAAAAGCCGAAAGATTAATTGCTTCTGGCTTGCTCGTTGGAAAATGTTATTCCGCTTACTTTGATGATACTGAAGATTAATATCGCAACGCCGAGCCATTGAATAAATGTTAGAACAGTTCCTCTCACTATGTAATCAAGTACAACGGCAGTGAGCGGGAAAGCAAGTTCGCAGATAGTTGCAACTGAAGCAGAAATTTTCTTCAATCCAAAATAGTATAGAAAGATTGCCGCGCCGCCGGTTGTAAATGCAATCAATAAAAAAACTCCCCACTGTGTTGCTGAAACTTCACCAATCTTTGTTACATCACCAAATGTAGAGGCAATTATTAACATTATTGCTGCCGAAATTAGAAACCGTAAATATGTTCCAAGTTCAAATCCGGCATTTTTTAGTGCAAGTTTACTTAAAACAGTTGAAGAGCCAAAACTTATTGCGGCAACAAGTGATAAAGCCGCGGCAATAATTGTTTTGTCTCCGGTTGAAAAATTTGGAAGCGTTAAACCAAAAGTCATAAAGTACGCACCGGTGATTGCGAGCCCAGCCCACAAGAAAAAAATCTTTGGCAGGCGTTCTTTAAGAAGTAATGCAGCGAGTCCAAGAGCAAAAACCGGCTGAAGTTTTTGTATTAGTATCACAACAGAAAGATTTACAAAGTTCACATAGAAAAGAGCTTTGGTAATTGCCATAGTTCCAATTGCACCGCCAAGTAAACCAACACCGATGAAAGAGAGCCAATCTTTTCTAGTGAGAGTTTTAATCTCTGCAAATTTTCTAAAGAAGATTGGAGAAAGAATAATTGCTACAATACCGCTTTCGATTAATACCACGAGTGGTACAGGCAAACTATAAAGTGCCGGACGAAGTATAATGCCATCTATTCCCCAGAGCGATGCGGCGGTTATTACAAGAAGCGGGGCAATCCTTTTCATCAAACCTTTCTTTCTAAATTTTGGCGCTCAAAGATATAAATAATTTTAGATGATGAAGTCTATCAGTGGTGTTTAGTTTTATATCGAAAGCGGAATAATAATGTTATACCTATAAGCGCAAGCCCGATTAGCAAACCAATCCAAACTCCAACTGCGCCGAGTTTGAAATAAAAACCAAGCAAAGCGCCGACCGGAATTCCGATAATCCAATACGCAAAAAGTGAAATAACTAATGGAACTTTGACATCAGATAAACCGCGTAGAATGCCAACGCCGGTTGCCTGCATTCCATCGAAGATTTGGAACAATGCGGCTACAATTAAAAGTTGTGAGGCAATACTAATAACTTCGCTGTCGTTAACATAAAATTTTGTGAGAGTTGTTTTGAAAATGATAAATGAAATTCCAAAACAAAACATAATTGCTACAGAAATTCCGAGCGACGTAAAACCGGCATAACGAACTTTTATCCAGTTGTTTTCGCCAAGAAATCCACCAACGCGGATTGTGCCGGCGGCGGAAATTCCGAGGATAATCATGTAAGTAATTGAAGCGAGGTTTATTGCAATTTGATGAGCCGCGAGCTGGTGGCTGCCAATCCAGCCAATCATAATTGCGGCAAAACCAAACGCTCCAACTTCAAGAAAATATTGAAAGCCGCTCGGTAAACCAATGCTGATTAATTTACGAATCAAACTAATATCAAGAGAAGAAATGCTTATGCGGGGATTGTATTGTTTAACTTTTTTGTAGTTGATTACAAAAAGGATAAGAGCAAATGCCATAATCCATCGTGTTACTGTTGTCGAAATTCCGGAGCCGAATAATCCCAGTGAAGGAGCTCCAAAATTTCCGTAAATAAAAATCCAATTGAGAAAAGCATTTAGGAGATTTGCCAGCAAAACAATCACCATTGGAGGATTAGGAATTGATAGTCCCTCCAAAAATTGCCGGTAAGATTGGAACAGCATAAATGGGATTACCGAAAATGAAAGCACTTGCATAAACGGTATTGCTTCTGCAACAACCTCTTTCGGCTGATTGAGATGTGGAATAACATATGTCATCCCAAATGTTAAAACTGTTAGGATAATTGAGAAAGAAAAATTAACAACCAGAGAATGACTTAAAGTTTTACCGCAGTCATCAAATTTTTGCGCGCCCTTTGCCATAGAAATTAGAGGAGTAGCTGCCATCGAAACGCCAATTCCAATCACAAGAACCAAAAAGAATAAACCGTTTACAAGCGCAGAAGCTGCAAGTTGTGCGGTTCCAATTCGTCCTACCATCATACTATCCACAACTCCCATCATAACGTGACCGAGTTGACCAAACGAAATTGGGATAGCAAGCTTTACTGTTTCTTTTATGTGTTCTTTTATCTGCAATGTTTTTTTCAAAAATGTTAGGGGCAAAGTTAAGATTTTACTAAACAAAAAAGCCCCGCTGTTTGCGAGGCTAAAAAATATCATTCAGAGCAAAAAGTTAATTCTTTTTTATCACCGGCATGTTAGATGCTTTTGAAGAGTCCGGTTTAAGCACTTGCATATTTGATTTTAACAAGGAATCGGGTTTCACCACTGGCATATTGGAAGTACTCGCTCTTGGTTTAGGGGCGTTAGCTTTTAAATAATCCACTATTGCCGTAAACTGCTCATCGCTCAAATTCTTGGCTGATGATTTAAGTAGTTTACCGAACGTCTCAATCTCTTCTTCGCTGCCGGGATAACCAATGTTTGATTCTTTATCCATTACATTGGAATTCGAAATCATCTTGCCATCGGAATCTAAGAAAGCGTAAAAAGGTAAACCGGATTTCTCTCCGCCAAGCTTTGCCATAAATTTTTTACCACCCGGATTTTCAAGCAAGTCAATTTTTTCGTTTCGTTCAAGTACATCAAGATGTGTGATAACATAATTGTCTTCAAAAATTTTCTTCAGTTCATCGGAGTTCATCGCTTTGTCTAAACGTTTGCACCAACTGCACCAAGAAGCGTGAAAGATTAATAAGACATTTTTGCTCTCATCATTAGCTTGTTTGTAAGCGCTCTTCATTATATCGTCAGCTTGGAGCGGTTTAGTATCTTGAGCGGAAATTATTCCAAACGAAAAAGTGAATAAAAATAAAATTGAAGTCAGCTTCCGGTTCATAAACATTCCTTTTGTTGTTTGCCTTGGTTAAATTATTAAAAGAATTTGTGAAAAGTTGAATGAGTTTTAATAATTAGAAACTTCTAAAAAATAAAAGATGAGCGCTGATTATAATCAGTGAGAATCTGCCAAATCCGTGTCATCAGTGTTCTATTTAGTTTAGTTGGAGTCCTTTTGTTTTAATTTTTTCTGAAGTCTCAATTTGTAATTCGCATTTATCTGTCTAAGTTTATTGTTAGTAAATCAAATGTTTTCCGCAAAAACAAAATTTCGTTTGAATTATGTTGAGGAATTATGAAGAGAATCATTCTGATTGTAACACTTTTAACTACTTTTTATTTACAAGGATGTTCGGCTATGAACATTACAGAATCAAAATTTATAAGAGTGAGGGGAACCCAATTCGAACTTGATGGAAAGCCCTATTACTTTGTTGGTACTAATCTTTGGTATGGATGCTATCTTGGCGCATCAGATGAGTTTGGAGACCGTGAAAGATTAATCAGAGAGCTGGATAATCTTCAAGCGATTGGTGTTACTAATCTGAGAATTCTTGCCGGCTCGGAAACATCTTACATCAAGAAATCGCTTCAGCCAACAATTCAAATTGAACCGGGTGTTTACAACGATCAGCTTTTAGAGGGACTCGATTTTCTTCTTGCAGAAATGCGTAAGCGTAATATGCATGCAGTAGTGCTGCTTAATAATTACTGGGAATGGTCCGGCGGTTTTGCAGCATACAATAACTGGACAAATTTTGGCGAGGCTATTGATCCTTATGTTCAAACTAATCGGTGGGGCGATTTCATGAATTATACTGCGAGTTTTTATTCCAACGAAAAGGGGAACGAACTATTCAGAAATTTCATTTTAAAAATTATTACAAGGCAAAATAAATTTACCGGAGATTATTATTCCGAAGACCCTACAATAATGGCTTGGCAGTTGGCAAATGAACCGCGTCCCGGGCAGGCGAGTAGTTTAGCGAATAACATAAATGCTTTTTGCAATTGGATTGATCAAACTGCGCAGTACATAAAATCAATTGACCCGAATCATTTAGTAACAACCGGAAGCGAAGGCGTTATCGGTTCTTTGCAAAGAGACAGCGTTTACATCAAAGCTCACGAAAGTAAATTTATAGATTATGCAACATTTCATGTTTGGGCTAAGAACTGGGAATGGTACGATGCCAAACATCCGGAAGCGACTTTCCCGACTGCGGAAGCAAACGCGCTGGATTATTTTAACAAACACATGAAGTTTGCCCGGCTTCTAAATAAGCCGGTTACAATGGAAGAATTTGGCTTGGGACGCAATTTAGAAAGTTGCGATCCAAACTCATCAACAGAGTATCGGGATAAGTATTATAAAATTATGTTAAACGTGGTTCGTGATAGCGCATCTGCCGGAGCGCCGATTGCCGGTGCAAACTTTTGGGCTTGGGGCGGTGAAGGTAGAGGGAAAAATCAAGACAATGTTTGGCAAAAAGGTGATCCCTTTGTTGGCGATCCTCCGCATGAGCCGCAAGGATTGAATACCGTTTTTAATTCAGATCAATCAACAATAGATATACTTAAAACGAACAGTGAGCAAATGAATACATTACGTGATAAAGCATTTCCAATTGCAAAACCGGAATCTTCAAATACGAAATAATTTTTTTGGTACAGAAAATAAAAAGGTCTAACGATGAAAAAACTATTTATTCTTATTATGATTTCAATTACAACAGTATTTGGTCAAAGAGAAATATCAAAACTAAAACTTCCGGTTATCTTTTCAGACAACATGGTTCTGCAACAGAAAACTGATGCCGCCGTTTGGGGTACTGCGGAAGCAAATCAGAAAGTTGTTCTTAAAGCGAGTTGGGGAAAAAGTGTTTCCGTAAAATCCAAAGAAGATGGTACCTGGTTAGCGAAAATTAAAACGCCAAAAGCCGGTGGACCATTTGACTTATCAGTTTCTTGCCGAGACGAATCGATAACTTATAAAAACGTATTGATAGGTGAAGTGTGGCTTTGTTCCGGTCAATCAAATATGGAAATGCCTTTAGCCGGCTGGCCTCCGGCAGATACAATTCATGGTGCTGCAAAAGAAATTCCGGCTGCAAATTACCCAAACTTGAGACTTTTTACTGTAACGCGTGCAGCATCAAGCAAGCCGGAAAAAGATTGTGAAGGAACATGGAATGAATGTACTCCGGAGAATGCGGCATCATTTAGTGCTACTGCTTTTTTCTTTGGAAAGAAATTAATGCAAGAACTAAATATTCCAATCGGATTAATACATTCAAGTTGGGGCGGAACTCCGGCTGAGGCTTGGACAAGCAGCACTGATTTATCTGCAATTCCTAAGTACAAAGAAATGTTAGAAAAATATGCCAACAGTAAAGAAGAATATGAAAGATTGAATGTATGGTTAAATCAACTTCCGCAGATAGATATTAGCCAAAATTATTCTGAAGTAATTTGGAGTAAAATTGATCTGAAAGACAATGAATGTTCAATAGTTAATTATGATGATTCAAAATGGCCTGCTATTGATATGCCTGCCAACTGGGATAAAATTGGTCTTGAAAATTTTGATGGTGCGCTTTGGTTTAGAAAGCAAATTGAAGTTCCGGAAACCTGGCTGAACAAAGATTTGATTCTTTCCTTGGGACCTATTGATGATATGGATGCTGCTTATGTTGATGGAGTAAAAGTTGGCGGATTTGAAGAACCGGGATATTGGCAAGTTGAACGAAACCATATAATTCCGGCAGAATTAGTTAAGCAAAAAAATCTTTCAATTGCAGTAAGAGTTATTGATAACCAGGGCGGAGGCGGAATGTATGGAAGCGCCGATAAGTTCCGTTTACATTTGAGAGGCACTGCCGAATCAATCTCTATTGGAGGAAGCTGGAAATATCTTCCGGTTGCAGAATATAGAAACGGTATGTTTTATTTGTTTAGCGCCAACAATCTTGAATATTTGAACCGACCAAAACTTTCGATAGAAATTTCGGCGTACATGCCTACAACTCTTTACAATGCTATGATATCGCCGCTGATTCCGTATAATCTGCGTGGCGCAATTTGGTATCAAGGTGAATCTAATACCGGCGATGCCGAACTCTACAAAAAAGTTTTTCCAATGATGATAAATAACTGGAGAAGAGACTGGAACAATCAATTATCATTTTACTATACTCAAATAGCGCCTTTCAATTATGGCGAAGAAACAAGCTCGCAGCTGCTTCGCGAAGCACAATTGCAAACTTTGTCTGTTCCTAAAACCGGAATGGCTGTAACAATGGATATTGGTACAATTGAAAATGTTCATCCGGGAAATAAAAAAGATGTTGGAGAAAGATTAGCACGTTGGGCGCTGGCTAAAGATTACGCAAAGAAAGTTGTTGTGTCTGGACCAATTTACAAATCAGCAAAAGTTGAAAACGGTAAAATGATTTTATCTTTTGATTATGCCGATAAACTTGAAATAAAATTAAGAGATGGGAAAAATAATTTTCTAATTACCGGAGATGATAAACTTTTTACAGACGCAATCGTTGAGATAAAGGGTAAAAATTTGGTCGTGTCTTCACCGAATGTTAAAGAACCGAAGTCAGTAAGATATTGCTGGAGTAATATTGAGGAGGGAACATTATTTAATGGTTCCGGATTGCCGGCTTCTTCATTCAGGACTGATGATTGGAAGTAATTAAAATTAACCTGGAATAGCACAATGCAAAAAAAAAAACTTGGCAAAGATGGTCCGGAACTTACAGTAATTGGTTTTGGCGCCTGGGCAATTGGCGGACCCTGGCAATTTGGCTGGGGGAAAGTTGATGATGCCGAATCTATGGAAGCTATAAAAGCAGCTTACGAAAATGGAATTAATTGGATAGACACAGCGGCGGTTTATGGTTTCGGTCATTCCGAAGAAGTTGTTGGAAAAGCAGTTGAGGAATTCCGGGATAAAATTTTTATTGCTACCAAATGCGGCTTAGTAAATGATGGAAAAGGAACTGCTCTTAATAATCTTCAGCAGCAGAGTATTAGAAGTGAAATTGAAGCGAGTCTGCGAAGATTGAAAACAGATTACGTTGATCTTTACCAGATTCATAAACCGGATCCAAATGTTCCAGCGGAAGAATCTTGGGAAACAATGATGAGAATTAAAGAAGAGGGAAAAGCAAGATACATTGGCGTTAGCACTTATGATGTTTCTATGATGGAACGATGCGGCAAAGTTTATCCGGTTCAGTCACTTCAGCCAAGTTACAGTATGGTAAAACGGGATGCTGAAATTGAAAACCTACCTTATTGTTTGCAGAATGAAATTGGCGTTGTTGCTTACAGTCCAATGCAAGCCGGATTGTTAACCGGCAAATTTGATATTGCAAAAATTGCGGAAGATGATTGGCGAAGAAAAAATCCTTTCTTTGCCGAGCCGCAACTTTCCAACATTCTAAAGTTTGTTGAACGGCTAAAACCAATTGCTGCTAGACAAAACAAAACCGTTGGACATTTGGCTATAGCTTGGGTTCTGAAAAATCCGGCAATAACTTCGGCAATAGTTGGCGCTAGAAGGAAAGAGCAAGTTTTAGAAAATATAAATGCCGCAGAATATGTATTGAGTGATGATGAAATGAAAGAAATCCAAAATCTTATTACGGAGTTTGCTTTATAGATTTGATATTATTGTTGTACAGACTTAATTTAACTCTGCAAAAATTATGGCGCGTTCGTCTAGTGGTCCAGGACGCCGCCCTCTCAAGGCGGAGATCACGGGTTCGACCCCCGTACGCGCTACTAGTTCTGCAAACAGCTTTTGCAAAAGGGAAATTCGATTTCCCTTTTTTTATGTTCTACAAAAATTGGCTTGACTCTCTGAGCAAAAGAAGTTTATTTAAGCTTAGGAAAAATAGTTATTCTAACTTGGGGCAGATATGAAAGCCGCACTTACATTTCTAATGATACTGTTATTTGTAATAACTGCAAATGGTCAGAAACTTGAAAAACTGATTTATTACAATAAATTAAACTCACCTTTACCTTCTTACAAAATACAATGTATTGCAATAGATTCTACCAATTGTATATGGATAGGAACAGATACGGGTTTGTCAAAATTTGATGGCAAGACATGGAATATCTATAACAAAGCGAATGGTCTTATTTCAAATTCTATTACCTCAATTTCTATAGATGTAAATAATAATGTTTGGATAATTGACAGTTGTATTTCTAAATATGATGGTAATCGTTGGCATCATTATAATGACAAAATATACGGGAACATTCCTGCGGTATCGAAGCATCTTGTAATTGATAGTAACGGCAACAAATGGTTAATAAATAATTTCTACTCTTTAGTAAAATTCGATGGGAACGGTTTTACTGAGAAAGCAAAACTAAACAGTGAAATATTATCGCTCTATTCGGTAGATAATCAAATATGGTTTAATACTCAATCACAAGTTTATTCGTATGAGAATAACATACTAAAAAACTGGGGCTGGGATAGAGATAATAATTGGGGTATTGATAAACTTTACATTGACAAGAAGAATAATAAATTAATAGCGTCAAGTATTTATCGTGTGATTGGAGATTCATGGAATTTTTATTATAACCTACACCGCTTAGTGGATTCATCTAATTATGAAATAATTGGACAAAGAGAAAATTATGGCCTTTTAACTGCATTGGCGTTTGAAGATACAACAAACTGGTACGGAATTTATTACTACGGTCTAGTGAAAGCAATGGCACCAAGTGGTAGCCAAGTAATTGGGAATTTTAGTTTTGTTAATGATATATTAATAGACAAATATTCAAATAAATGGATTAATTACGGGGGCGGAATAGCTGTATACAATGAAAATGGAGTAATCTTAACAGATGTAAAAAATAGTCTTTCAAGTTTCCCAAATGATTTTGTCTTATCCCAAAACTTCCCCAACCCGTTTAATCCGGAAACTACTATTAGCTACACAATTCCCGTAGAGACGAGGCATGCCTCGACTTTACAACACGTAATACTAAAAGTTTATGATCTGCTCGGAAGGGAAGTTGCGACACTTGTAGATGAATACAAACAAGCTGGGGCTTACAAAGTTACATTTAACGTAAAGACGCCATATATGGCGTCTCTACCTAGCGGTGTTTACTTCTACCAGCTCCGCAGCGGTAATTTTTTTGAAACGAAGAAAATGTTGCTGCTAAAGTAGCTTCAAGGTGTAAGGTTCAAGAAACTAGTTAATAAACCCCGGCAAAAAACGCCGGGGTTTATTATGTTTGGAGCAGTTGCAATAAATACTTTTTGATGTTCTTGGTTGAGGCGAGAAGAAAATGGCACGTTATACAAAACATATATTCATTTGCGAAAACGAACGGCGCGAAGATGACCCGCGCGGATGCTGCGCTTCTAAAGGTTCAAAAGAAGTTCGAGATCAGTTTAAGAAAAGAATAAAAGAACTTGGGCTCAACACAACGGTAAGGGCTAACGGGACAGGCTGCCTTGATGCTTGCGCCTTCGGATGTTCAGCTGTTGTTTATCCTGAACAAGTTTGGTACGGTGGCATTAAGCCCGAAGATGTGGAAGAAATTATTCAAGAGCATATTATTAATGGCAAACCGGTTGAAAGACTAATTCTAAAAGACAAAAAGTTTCTGTGATGGCAGAGAAACAAGAAAAAGCATTCGCTAAAAAAGTGTTTGATAAACTCGCAACTGTTTATCCAGAAGTTCATCCGGCGCTGGAATACACCACAGCGTTTCAACTTTTGATTGCTACAATCTTATCAGCTCAGTGTACAGACGCACGCGTGAATATTGTTACAGAAACTCTCTTCAAGAAATACAAGAAACCGCAAGATTACATTTCTGTTGCTCAAGAAGAATTGGAGAAAGATATTTTCTCTACCGGCTTTTACCGGATGAAAGCTAAAAATATACAAGGCTGCTGTAAATCATTGATCGAAAACTACAATGGCAAAGTTCCAAAAGATTTTGATGAACTCGTTAAACTGCCGGGTGTAGGAAGAAAAACTGCTTCCGTAGTAGCCGGCAACGCATTCGGCATTCCCGCAATTGCAGTTGATACTCATGTAATTCGTTTATCAAACTTACTTGGCTTTATAGATTCTAAAGATCAAACAAAAATTGAATTCCGGCTTAAAGAACTTTTGCCGGAAAGCTATTGGGTAAATTCATCTCACTGGCTTGCAACTCACGGAAGGGAAGTTTGCTTCGCCCGTCATCCGCAGTGCCATGAGTGTGTAATTGCTAAACTTTGTCCATCGTTTAATCCGCAATCAAATATGAAAGGGAAAAAATGAGCAGCGACTTTATGCGAAACCGGGAATTTTGTTTATCAATATTAAAAGAGTACACAAAAAGTGATAGCTTGCTAAAGCATGCTTATGCAGTTGAAACTTGCGTGCGCGCTTACGCTGAAAAATTTGGCGAGGATGTTGAGTATTGGGGCAACGTTGCGTTGCTTCACGATTTTGATTACGAGATGTATCCAACTGCTGAAGAGCATCCTAACAAGGGAAATGAAATTCTTGCAGAGAAAGGTTTTGATGATGAGTTCCGAAAATCAATTATGTCTCACGCGGATTACTCTAACATTCCGCGAGAAACTAAATTGATGAAAACTTTATTTGCTTGCGATGAACTTGCCGGATTTATAACTGCTGTGGCTTACGTTCGACCAAGCAGAAGTGTAGAAGAAGTTGAAGTGAAATCTGTGTTGAAGAAAATGAAAGACAAAGCTTTTGCCAGAGCTGTAAACCGTGAAGATATTACCAAAGGCGCAGAAGAACTTGGCGTTCCTCTTAACGAACACATTGAGTTTTGTATCAATGCTATGAAGAAAAACAAAGAATTACTTGGATTGTAATATTTATTTTCTTGTTAATGAAATTCAAAGTGAGTGGCTGTCGGTCACTCTTTTTTTTGTAGTAATTGTTGCTCTCCCTTTGCTTATTTTGCTTCCGAAAATTTTGTAATAATATTTAATAAAGGAATTATAAATGAAAATACGATTCTTAGTTTTACTCTTTTTAACTTTTGTTGTTACCAATGCGCAAAGCTGGAAATTAATTTGGTCGGATGAGTTTAATGGACCAAGCATAAACACCTCCAACTGGACATTTGAAACCGGCAATAACAATGGCTGGGGTAATAATGAACTTGAATACTATACAAGCAGACCGGAGAACGCCAAGATTGTAAACGGAGAACTTGTAATAACTGCGCTGCAAGAATCATACGGCGGAAAAAGCTATACATCTGCAAGAATGAAAACTCAGGGCAAGAAAAGTTTTAAGTATGGAAGAATTGAAGCATACATTAAAATTCCTATGGGACAAGGTTCCTGGCCTGCATTCTGGACGTTGGGAGAAAACATTACTTCTGTTGGCTGGCCTAAGTGCGGCGAGATTGATATTATGGAACACGTTAACAATCTAACCGTAGTAAACGGAACAGTTCACTATGCCAAGACTGATGGTACATACGATTCCAAAGGTACTACAACAACTTTTGATCCTTCTCAATATCATCTTTATGCAATTGAATGGGATGCTGCTCAGATAAAATGGTTTATAGATTCAAAACCATTTTTTACTTTTTATATTGTAAACAGCATTAACGGAACAGAAGAATTTCATCTTCCTCATTTTATTCTTTTAAATCTTGCAATTGGAGGTAAATGGCCAGGTAATCCGGATGGTACTATGCAATTCCCAATTACAATGAATGTTGATTATGTGCGTGTTTACGAATTAGCAACGGATGTTGAAAAGACCGGAATAATTCCTAACGAGTTCAATCTTATTCAGAATTATCCAAATCCATTTAATCCTGAAACAACAATCGGCTATGAACTCGCAAAAGAGAGTCACGTAACTCTAAAAATTTACGATACACTCGGTAATGAATTCAAAACATTGGTAGATGAATACAAACCGGCTGGAACATATAATTCTCAATTTTCAATCCTCAGCTCTGAATTAACTTCCGGTGTTTATTTAGCTGTTCTGAATGCCGGCGGAGTAATAAGATCAAAAAAGTTAATGTTGATGAAATAATTATATCGAATTTAAATAAGGTTAGATCATGAAGATTGGAATAATATTAGAAACAAAAGAATATGAAAAAGCCTGGAATGCTTTTAGATTTGCAACTACCGCGAAGAAGGAGGGACACGAAGTAAAAGTATTTTTAATGGGCGAAGCAGTAGAATGTGAAGGTTTAACCCATGAGAAATACAATGTTGATGCTCAAATGAAATTATATGTCGCTGAAGGTGGTGAAATTCTCGCTTGCGGTACTTGCCTAAAATCCCGCAATCTGTCGGAAACGGAAGCCTGCCCAATTTCAACAATGGTTGATTGTGTAAATGTTGTGGTTTGGGCTGACCGTGTAGTAACGTTCTAACAAACAGGCGAACTGAAATACAAGGGCAAAACCAAGTTTAGCTGACGTAAACGAATATTATTTTTTTATTCCGGCTTGATGGGGCAAATATAGTATTGCATTAAAGACATTAGGTCGCTATTTTCTTCACATGTTTACCAACTAAAAATGAAGGTGAAAAAAATATATGGACCGAAAGGAATTTTTAACGACAGTAGGTAAAGGAAGTATTGTTGTCTGTACAGCATGCTTTTTAGCAAGCTGCGGGTATGATTCCGGCGGTAACCCAGCCGCGCCGCAAGCTCCTCAGGGCGTTGATTTTACCCTAGACCTAACGCAATCCGCTAATCAATCTCTTAAAAATGTAGGTGGCTTTTTAGTGAAAAGCGGAGTAATAGTTGCACGCATTAGCTCAACAGATTTTAGTGCTGTCTCCGCGGCATGTACACACGAAGGTTTCACTCTGGTTTATGAACAAGCTTCAGCAAGATTTCATTGTAATAATCACGGTTCCAACTTTTCTAGTGACGGAAAAGTAATTAATGGTCCGGCGGCACAAGCTTTAACCAAGTACAAAACAACACTCGAAGGAAATAATTTAAGAGTGTTCAGCTAGAAAAGACTAAAGCAATCTCCCTTTCCCCAGGTTATGCTTAGGGGCAGGGAGATGTATTTAGCTCTTTTCATTTGCCGATAATGCAATTAATAACCCCCAGAACGAAAACTCTTTTATTGTCTTGACATTATCAGCCTATCTTGTATAAATTTTGCTCAGAAATTTGGAGAGATAGTATAGAGAATTTGTTTACCGCTTTTGAAATTCACTTTTTTGGAAAATTTTTTAAATAACTCTAAAGCGTTATGAAAACCAAATTCTCAATAATGTTTCTCTTTTTTGTTTTAAATCTTGCATTACAAGCCCAAGATTTAAAAGTACTTTCCTCAGATGCCGGATCAATCATTCTTGAGTACCGACCGATTATTAAAGACACTGTCAGTATCAGTCAGAATGGTTTATCATTTGTTAGACTTGATATTTCCGGCACGAGCAACGAAAATGGGTGGAAAGCCGGTGTGCCCCAACTGCTTGTAAAGCAGCTAAATATTGGAGTGCAGGCGGAAACCGGAAACACAATCCAAATTATATCAACAAGCTTTACTAAACTTAACGGTCGTTACATTCCAAATCCAACCTTGATTAGAGATAGTTCCGGTAATCAGTTTGTTTACAACGTTAGCCCCGATTACTACAAAGCAGCTGAAACAGATTTGGTAGCTTTTGGCGATTTCGGTTTGGTAAGGAATCTTCCGGTACAGACCATCAAAGTTTACCCGGTTCAATTTGATGCAGCCTCCAATCAGATAAAAATTTACAACAAAATAGTTTTTAGAGTTAACCTCGCTTCTTCCTCTACAGGCAAAACACTTGTGAATGATGTAACTCTTAGTTCATTAATTGTTAATTGGCCGGTTGCTAAGAATTGGGGAGTGCAGCAGCAAAGCAGATTGCAGAAAGTTTCAAACTCAGTTTTAGCTGATGGCACCTGGTTCCGCTTCGAAACCAACGAAGAAGGCATTTACAAAATTGATAGAACTTTTCTACAAAATTTGGGCGTAGATGTTAACGCTCTTGATCCCAGGACAATAAAAATTTACGGTTATGGCGGTGCGCCTCTTCCGGAAGATTTAAGCAAAACAAACAATAAGGGATTGATTGAAAACGCAATCAAAATTATTGGCGAAGAAGATGGCAAATTTGACGCTGCTGATTATGTCTTGTTCTACGCAAGACCGACTGATTTCTGGGAATACAATAAAGATTATAGAGCATTGATGCGCACTAAGAATTTTTATTCCAAGAAAAATTATTACTGGCTGACTTTTGGGAATACAACCGGAAAGCGTATTGCGGACAAAGCTTCGTTAAATGTGAGCAATTCTTTCCCCCAAACATTTACACGCGCATTTAAGTCTTATGAAAAAGACAGCTTAAACATTGGGGAATCCGGCAGAGAATATTTTGGCGAGCAATTAGATGCTAACCTAAAGAGCCGCACATTCATTAACTCCTTAAATGGTTGGGTATTAAATACTCCTGTGGAATATATTGTGCGGGTAGCTCATACATCAATTACATCTACAAAGTACAAAATAGAGGAAACCGGTAACCAAATATATTCTAATACAATTTGGCAAATTGATACTCACTATGATTATGGTATTGCAGATTTAGCTCAAGCGGTTTACCGTGGCGGCTTGGCTGATGAAAGAAGCGTTCTCAAAATATCGTTAGTAGATCCGACAGCAAGCACAAAACTCTACTTAGATTATATAGTAATTAGCTACAACAAATCTTTACGTGCTTTTAGCGACAACTTAACAATCTTTTCCAAAGATACTACCGCTGTTATTGATTATACATTAACAAACTTTTCGAACAGTGCAATTCAAATATTTGATGTTACAGATTTTTCTAATGTTAAGTTAATTTCAAACTCGGTAATTAGCGGCGGACAAGCACGCTTTCAAGCTTCGGAAACCAAAGGCAATGTAAGTAAATATTATGCCTTTACTTCCAGTGTATATAAAACTCCAACGAATGCGGCAAAGGTTGAAAATTCTAATATCCGCGGCACAATTGGGGGCAGTGAATTAATAGTTATAGCTCCAAAAGAATTGAAAACGCAAGCCGAGAGATACATCAAATATCGCACTACTGATTCGCCGAACAAGATGAGCGCACAAGTGTTCTATGTTGATGAAATCTTTAACGAATTCTCCGGCGGAGTTTTTGATCCTATGGCAGTCCGTGACTTTATTAAATTTGCCTATGATAACTGGCAGCAAAAGCCTGCTTATGTTTTGCTTTTTGGTGACGGCACTTATGATTATCTGAACACGATGAAGAACAACATTAATTTTGTACCTACTTATCAAACTCAAGAATCATTGAGCCAAATAAGCGCTTACACTTCGGACGATTATTTCGTCCGTGTTTCAGGCATAGATTTGAAATCCGATTTGGCAGTTGGCAGAATTTGTGCCCAATCTGCTAAAGATGCAGACATCGTGATAGACAAGATCATTAGTTATGAAACAGTACAGAGTAAAGGGGATTGGAGAAACTCAGTTACACTAATTGCGGATGATGGTCCCGCAGGCATTGGCTCTGATGACGGAAGCCTGCATACATCACAATCAGAAAATCTATCAAATCAAATATTGCCCAAATATTTATTCCAGGATAAAATTTATTTGGTAGCTTATCCCACAATGTATGTAGGAAACGGCAGAAGAAAACCTGATGTAAACAAAGCCATTTTGAATTCTATTAACGGCGGCACTTTGATACTTAATTACATTGGTCATGGCAGTCCGGAACTCTGGGCTCACGAAAATGTATTTGAAAAGGCTACTTCGATTCCGCAATTAAAAAATCCAAATTATTTTTTCTTAACTGCTGCTACTTGCGATTTCGGTAAGTATGATGACCCTGTTGAACAAAGTTCTACAGAAACAATGATGAATATGAAAGATGCCGGATCAATTTTAACCTTTACAGCATCGAGAATAGTTTTTTCGCAGTACAATGCGACGCTGAACGATTCTCTTTACACAAATTTATTCCGGTTAAAAGACGCAAATAATTTGCCGCTTAGAGTTGGTAAAGCTTATTTTTTAACCAAGCAGTTTATGGTTGAACGGGAAAATGATGAAAAATTTCATCTATTTGGTGATCCAACTATAAGACTCAATCTGCCAATTTTGCCGGTATCAATTGATTCTGTAAATAGTAAAGCAGCAGGATCACAAGTTCAAGTAAGTGCCTTGAGCAATGTAAAAATAAAAGGAAGTGTACGTAACGAAGAAGGGAAGATTAATCCGCTTAACGGCGAAGTTGTTCTCACTGTTTACGATTCCGAAAGAAGTATTTATTTCCAAGAAATGGGATACTCCGTTAAACAACAAGGCGGATTGATTTTCAAAGGTAGAGCTTCGGTAAGTGATGGTCGGTTTGAAACTGAGTTTGTTGTTCCCAAAGATATTTCTTATGAAAACAGGAATGGAAAGATTGTTGCTTATGTTTCAAATTCAACAACGGATGGGGTTGGTTACTCGGGCAATATTGTTGTTGGCGGAACAAACCAGAACCAGCCGAATGATAATAAGGGTCCGGAAATTGAAATCTTTTTTGACGATACAAACTTTGAGAGTTCCTATTTAGTAAATCCTAACTTTACTTTGATTGCAAAGCTGAAAGACCAAACCGGCTTAAATACAACCGGAACCGGAATTGGACATAAGCTGGAAGCCGTCCTTAATGACGATGCGGCAAATACTTATGATCTTACGAATAACTTTGTCGGCGATTTAAACTCGGGCGGTAAATCCGGGTTGGCAAAGTATACTTTTAACTCAATGGCACAAGGCGATTACAAAATAAAAGTGAAAGCTTGGGATGTTTTTAATAATTTTTCATTTCAAGAAGCAGCGTTTACTGTTGTATCGGCAGATAAAGGAATTGTTATTAGAGATGTCGTTAATTATCCGAACCCGATGACCTCGAATACAACATTTACATTTCAGCATAATTATAGCTCTGCATTCAACACTAAAATAAAAATTTATACAGTTGCCGGAAGATTGATCAAAACAATTGAAGAGAGTGATTTGCTGGAAAAATTTGTGAAGATTGATTGGGACGGACGCGATGAAGATGGAAACCAGATCGCCAACGGAACATATCTTTACAAGCTGATTGTAGAATCCGCTGACGGAAGTTTCAAAGACAATATTCTTGGCAAACTAGCAGTAATTAAATAAATCTTGGACTAAAGTCCAATTAACTTAGTGAATTAATAACCCCACGCTTAAGCGTGGGGTTAAAACAAACCTGATCAATAAGGGCTTTAGCCCAAGTTATCATGTTTGAAAAATAAATATCAAAATGACATTAATCTTAGGAGAACAATAAATGAAAAGAATCTCGATGCTGATGATTGTGTGTGCAATGTTTTTCTCAGCAAATATTATTAAGGCTCAGGGCGAAGCCGCTGTACCGTTTTTAATTCTTGCGCCGGATTCACGTGCCGGCGGACTTGGAGAATCCGGAGTAGGTTTAGCAGATAATTCTTCTGCTATATTCTGGAATCCGGCCGGAATTGCTTTTTTAACCGGTTCAGAAGTCAGCTTAACACATAGTAACTGGCTGCCGCAATTTAATCTGGATATTTTTTACGACTATGCAACTTACCGCCAGTATATAGAAGATATAAGCGGAAGTGTAACAGCAAGCGTAACTTATATGAATTATGGAGAGTTTGTACGCACGCTTTCAAACTCGCCGGACCCGGTTGGAAAATTCCGCTCGTTCGATGCTGCTCTAACCCTCGGTTATGCTACTAAGCTAAGTAACGATTGGGGACTGGGCTTCAACTTCCGACTGATACACAGCCGTTTGGCGGATAAGCCAACAGAACAAGAACAAGGTTCCGGTGTTGCAACTTCTGTTAGCTTCGACGTTGCCGCAATGTGGAGACCGCAGAATTTTGAACTACCTCTTATTGGCGACTTAGGAAACAAGTTTAGCTTTGGTGTAAACCTCAGCAATCTTGGTCCAAAAATTTATTACATAGATCAAGCTCAAGCAGATCCAATTCCAACAAACTTCCGTTTTGGTTTTGCAGTAAGACCATTCGAAGATGAATACAATTCGCTTACATGGACTTTGGACTTCAGCAAACTTTTAGTTGATAAAGGTAAGACAAACATTAAAGATGGAATTACCGGCGAAGATACATCAACTGTAGTTACTACAACAAAAAGAAAAGATTGGTATCAGGCAATCTTTACAGCTTGGGGAGATCAATCCTTCGGCGAAGAAATTAGAGACATTGTAACATCAACCGGGTTGGAATACTGGTACGGCAACATGAAAGAAGGTTTTATGTTTGCGCTAAGAGCCGGATTATTTTATGAAGACCCGGCATTTGGTAATAGAAAATTTATGACACTCGGCGCCGGTATCCGTTATGATTTATACGGCTTCGATTTCAGTTACATTACTACAGATGTATTTAAGGGAAGTGAGAACCACCCGCTTTCCAACACACTTCGCTTTACACTTTCGATGAACTGGGGAACAAAGAGCGAAACTACTTTAGGATTTCCAAGAGGCATTTAAGTATAAATGAAAAACTTAGTTGGTTTTCTAATATTGATCTTAGGATTGGGCAGCATTACTGCCCAATCTTATAATAAGCGTTTCGCTGTTCCGCAAAATCAAGTGCAAAACATTTCATCTTCGGATACGCTCAGGATTTTAGCTGTTATGGTTGATTTCCAGGAAGATAAATATGATGCGACAATTGGAACGGGAAAGTTTGGTTCTCACTATACACAAGTTTACGGAGATACAATTCTCGATCCGCTGCCGCATAACGATGAATATTTTGCCGATCATCTTTTGTTCGCGAAGAATTACTTTAAAAAAGTTTCCGGCGGAAAGTTGAACTTGACCTACAAAGTATTGCCGGAAGTAATTACGGTTTCGCAAACAATGCGCGAGTATGTACCGGGATATAAATCCACAGACCTTTCTCCTCTCGGCAAATTTTCCGAAGAAGTATGGAAACTTGCTGATCAGAAATTTTCCAACGTGAAGTTTTCTGATTATGACTTGTTTGTAATCTTCCACGCGGGTGTCAGCAGCGGCTTGGACTTAGGTAATTTCTCCATAGACAGAAATATGCCTTCGCTATACTTAAGCACTTCTTCACTTAAAAATATTTTTGGAACGCAGTTCGCCGGCTTTGCAACTAAAAGCGGCTCAATTAAAAACACATTAATAATGCCGGAAACCGAATCTCGCGAGCAGACCTACATAGATAATTCGGTTGGTTTGTTGCAGATTACAATCAACGGTGCTCTGGTTGCAAACATTGGAAGTCATTTAGGCTTACCTGATTTGTTCGACACCGAAACCGGTAAAAGCGCGATTGGCAGATTTGGTTTAATGGATGGACAAGCTATTGTTGCTAATAATGGAATGTTCCCGCCGGAACCATCACCATGGGAAAAAATGTATTTAGGATGGGAACAGCCAAAAGAAATTTCATTAGCCGGCGGCAAAGTAAATGTTGCTAATAGAGCAGCGGCTACGGCAACCGATACAACACTTGTTAAAATTCCAATCGGCTCAAAGGAATACTATCTTGTTGAAAATCGTCAGCAAGACGCTAAAAAAGATAATCTGATACTTACGATTAGAAAAGTTACGATTGATAAGCAAACGATGAAGAAAGATACCCTTGTTTATCAAAAGACAATTCAGAAGGACACAAGCGGGCTTTTCAATTTTCAGCCAACAGACATTAAAGGTGGAGTAGTAATAGATGTTGATGAATATGATGCCGCAGTCCCGGGTAATGGAATTGTAATTTGGCATATTGATGAGATGGTAATTAACTCAAAGATTGGAGAGAATAAAATCAATACCGATTTGATGTACAAAGGTGTTGATGTAGAAGAAGCCGATGGCATACAGGATATTGGCGAAACTTTTTCTTCAATTTTTGGTTCGTTTATTGGAGAGGGAACAAAGGAAGATTTTTGGTATAAAGGGAATAAAGCCAAGTTTTACAAGAACAGTTTCTCGCCAACCAGCAAGCCGAACACAAATTCCAACTTAGGCAGCAACAGTTTAATTACAATTGATTCTTTTTCTGAACTCAACAACATGATGAGTTTTAATGTTTCGTTTGGGAATGATCAGCAAAAGTTAGTTGCAAATGTTGATTTACCAATCTTAGCTCAGGGTCCGAATCACTATTTGCTGATGCTTCAAGGTAATAGAGGAGTTGAATTTTTTGTTTTGGACTATAATAACTTCAGTAAATTTTCTTCCGAAGGAAAACTTCTTTTTTATTTCCCGAATTTTAGTAATACCTTAAATCTAATTGGGGTATCAATAAATAAAAGGCAGTTGGTTGCATCGCAGCTTGATAACAAAATTAATATTTATTCAAACGATTACTCTTCAGGAACGATAATTGAAAAAGTTACGACAATTACTTCTCCGGCAGAAGTTAGCTCTAATTTATTGTTCAGCAAGAAGGGTGGGGCAATTTATTTAAGTTTTGGATTGAAAGATGGTAGCTTAGTTGAAACAGATGTAGATAAACTGATTCAATCTGGAAAAATTCCACCGGAATCAATTAAGAAAATTTCTTCCGGTGCTATTTCTAAAATAAATAGACCTTTCGAAAGTACAGACAACTATTACTCAGTTATTGTTGGCAAGTCAATTATAGACAGTAAAGGGAATGAAACTAGTGGCAACATTAGTGGACAGTACCAACATTTAATAGTTAAAGATGCAAATGGCGATTACTTGAATATTGCGTTTAGTGTTTTTGAGGATGGAACAAGAACGGTAACTGTAATTAGAAACGGAAAAATTGAAAACTATTTTGAATTGACAAAAAAGAATACAATTCCAAAGTATGCTGTTGCAGATATTTTGAATAATGGCAAGCCATATTTGCTTACCATTGAAGATTTTGAGTTAAAAGCTTATGGTCTCAATGGTGTACTGTTAGAAAATTTTCCTATTAATATTAAAGACCAAAAATTTGCTAAAACACCTATTGTACTTGACCTAAATAATGATGGAGTTTCTGAAATACTAGCATTAACTTATGGTAAACTTTACGCTATTAACCCATCAACTGGTAAAGTGTTGGGCGGTTATCCTTTACAATATGGAAACTATCCTGCTGTTAGTCCGGTTTTATTTAGCGAAGAACTCCCTACAATGGGACCATTGCCATCTTATAAACCTGTTCTTGGTGTAATAGATTACAATGGACACTTAAGCGCATGGCAACTTTCTCCGGTTCAAGGTAAAGTAAGTTGGGCGGCAGAGAATGGAAACTCATCTGGAAATGCTTATTTGGAATTAACCAATACTTATACGCCGAGCTCAGATTTCTTCCCAACGACAAAAGCATACAACTGGCCTAATCCGGTTTACGGAAGTTCTACAAAGATTCGTTACTACGTTTCGGAAAACTCTACAGCAACAGTAAAGATTTTCGATCTTTCAGGCGCGCTTGTAACATCTCTTAGTGGAAATGCAGTTGGCGGAATGGATAATGAAATTGATTGGGAAATAGGAAAAGTCCAGAGCGGAGTTTTTTATGCTAACCTCGAAGTTGTTAGTTCAAGTGGTAAATCAGCAAACAAAATTATCAAGATTGCGGTGATCAAATAATCCATGCGAAAAATAATTTTAATATTCCTTCTTACGTTGTCTCCGCTCTTTGCGCAGTACAATGAATACAATCCGGATTATAATTGGCTTACAATAAAAGGGAAGCACGTCCGCGTTCATTACCACGAAGAAGCAGAGCGCACTGCAAGAGTTGTAGCAAAAATTGCCGATGAAGTTTGGGAGCCGATTACTTCGCTTTATCAATACGAACCGGAAACGGTTGACTACATTATAAAAGACATTGATGATTACTCTAACGGCGCTACTTATTTCTTTGATAACAAGATTGAGATTTGGGCGTCGTCGCTGGATTTTGATTTGCGCGGCACACACAATTGGTTACGCAATGTAATCTCTCACGAGTTTACGCACATGGTGCAGATTCAATCCGGCTTGAAACTTTCCCGCACACTTCCGGTTTTCTATTTGCAATTTCTAAATTATGAAGACAAACGCCGTCCCGATATTCTTTACGGCTTTCCAAATTTTATTGCGTCGTATCCAATTCCGGGAATAAACGTTCCGGCTTGGTTTGCTGAAGGAACAGCTCAGTACATGCGTAAAGAATTTGGTTACGATGACTGGGACACTCACCGCGATATGATTCTGCGCAGTTACGCTCTCGAAAATAAACTGCTTACTTGGAATCAAATGGGAGTGTTTGAGAAAACAAGTTTGGGTAACGAATCGGTTTACAATTCCGGCTTCGCGCTCACGCGTTACATTTCTCAAAAGTATGGCGAAGATAAATTGCGCGAAGTAACACACAAACTTGGCAAGCTAACCAACTTTACAATTGACGCTGCTTTTGAAGATGTTCTTGGCAAAGATGGCGATGAAATTTATAACGAGTGGAGCAGTTATCTTAAGAGTGATTACATAAAGAGAAGCGCCGATGTACTTTCCAATAAAGTAACGGGAGAAATAATTGCTTCGGAAGGATTTGGAAATTTTCATCCGATTTATTCTTCCGATGGCTCTAAGCTTCTTTACATTTCCAACAAGTCGAACAATTACATGAGTCTCTCTTCATTGTATCTCTATGATTTTGCGACAAAGAAGGAAAAGTTAATCAAGTCCAAAGTTCGCTCAACTTCATCATTCATTCCGGGAACGAACAAAATAGTTTACGCTGAACTGAGCGATGACAATCCGAAATGGGTGAACATACACGACTTATATGTTTATGATTTGGATACCGAAAAAGAAACAAGATTAACTCACGGTTTGCGTGCTAACAATCCAAACGTATCTCACGATGGCAAAAAAATCGTGTTCATCTATCAGAATGATGGAACTGTTAATCTTGGAACAGTTGATATAGACGGAAAGAACTTTAAGCGGCTAACTTTTTTTGAACAAGGCGAGCAGGTTTTCAATCCGAAATTTTCTGCGGATGATTCTCAGATATTTTTTGACTTCTCTCTAAAAGAGAACAGAGATGTTGCTCGAATCAATGTTGATGGCTCCGGCTACGAGTTAGTTACTACTTCTGCTGCTGATGAAAGAAATCCATTTCAGACTAAAGATGGCAAACTTTATTACTCTAGCGACGAAAGCGGCATCTTCAATATCTATTCTGTTGATCCGACTACAAAAGAAAAGAAGCAGCTAACAAATGTAACCGGAGGCGCGTTTATGCCTTCGGTAAATGATAAAAATGAAATTGCTTACGCCGGCTACACTGCTACAGGTTATAAAATTTTTGTAATCGGAAAAGATGAACAAGAAAAAGTTGATCCTTCAAAAAAATATTCGTGGATAAATAATCCGCCTCTCGAAGGAGATAAACCAAATGGCGATATAAACAAGTTTGATATTGTTAAGCTCAGAAATTATGACGATACAAAAACTCCCGATTACACTCCGGAAAAGTATTCCGGCTTCTTTTCTAAGCTAAGCATTCTTCCATTTATCCGTTACGATAATTACAGCACATTCAGTTCCGGTTTGGATAGAATTAAGCCGGGCATTTACATTGCATCGAGTGATATTCTTAACCGCTACTCAATTTTTGGAAGCGCATCAATCAATAGAAAACTTGAGCGCGATATGTTTTTGCAATTCGATTACCGTGATAAACTGCCGCTTCTTTACAATTTGGGTTTACGTCCGGAAATCGGCTTCGAACTTTACAGCGTTAGCCGCGGAACCAATATTGATTTGGACTTCGGGATTGATTCTACATTTATTCCACCGAGAGTTGATTACAGAATTCCGGCGGAAGTTACTTACAGCTTATTCGAATTTGATATTGTGGCTAAGCATAAAATATTTTCCGAAGGAACAATGCTGGAAGGAAGATTTATTTTCAGCCAGTATTCGTCTGAGTTAGGAAGTTTTATCCTTCCCGAAAGCGGCAACTTACTTTATCCGGCTTCGAGCGATAAATATTATATCGGTAGAGGATTCCAACTAAAGATTACGCACGAGGAAATTGTGCCTACTATTGATTCCGACATAAATCCGGTTGGAAGAAAAGTTGAATTGAAATTTGATTACGAGTTCAACCGCTTTAACAACGAAAATAATTATACTGTTGTTGATGGAATTCTAAAGCCGCTTTACAATGATTTCAGATTTCCAAAATTAGAATTGAACTGGAAAGAGTATTTTCATCTTGGCGGTGATCAAACAATCACAGCCCAATTCCGCGGCGGAACAATCTTTGGTCCGGAAGTCCCGGATTTCTTCGATTTCTATCTTGGCGGTTTAATTGGAATGAAAAGTTATCCATTCTATTCAGTTAGCGGAAACGAACTCGGCTGGCTTAATCTTACTTACAGATTTCCACTCTTCAAAAACATTGATACACGTTTCGGGCACTTATACTTGGATAAAGTTTACTTCTCTGTTTATGCCGATTATGGAAACGCGTGGACGGGTTCATTCCCGGGGATGAAGGATTTTAAGAAGGGAATTGGCGGAGAGCTTAGAATAAAACTTAATTCATTTTATCTCTTCCCAACAAGTTTATTCTTTAACGCGGCTTATGCGTTTGATGAGTTTAGTAAAACCGTCCGCGGCGAAGTTATAAAGTATGGCAAGGAATGGAATTTCTACGGCGGAATTCTGTTCGATTTTAGCTTTTAAGACTTTTAAAAATTTGCCACCAAGACACTAGGGCACAAAGTAAATTGTGAAACTTTCTTAGTGCAAACTTGGTGTCTTCGTGCCTTTGTGGTTTGCCTTTGTTTTTATCTATAGAATTCAAAACAAATTGAGAATAAAATGAAAAGGTTGTTGAGTTTATTTCTTCTTCCAGTAATTTTCGTCAGTGCTCAAGAATTGAAACAGAACCAAACTCAGCTTAGCGGAGTTTTAGCTTTGGATTCAAAAATGGTAGATGTTTCTGTGCAAACAAAGCATATCAAATCTCCGCTGGATGAAACTGTAGCTAAGAAAAAACCGCTTGTTGCAGCCGGTCTTTCTTTACTTCTTCCCGGTGCTGGTGAATTTTACAGCGAAAGCTATATCAAGTCCGCAGTCTTCTTAGCCGCAGAAGCTGCTGCAATTGCGGTTGGATTAGCTTATGATAAGAAGGGTAACGATCAAACAACTTTTTTCCAGAATTATGCAGACCAGCATTGGAGTGCAGCGCGTTACGCAAAGTGGGTTTCCAATCCGGCAAACACAAAAAATATTAACGCTGCTGTTGATCCAGCCAAGTACAATGTTTTTTACACAAGCGGAAAAGTTAATTGGACGGAACTAAACAGATTGGAAAGCGATCTCGGTTCTTACTTCTCTCACCGTCTTCCATATTACGGCGAGCAGCAATATTTTGAACTGATCGGTAAGTATCCTCAGTTTAATGTTGGCTGGGATGATTTTGGCGATGAGAATACTCCTTTTGAATACAAAGCCGATAGAAGCAATCTAACAAACAATTTTAAGTACTATTCAGTAGAGCGGGGAAAGGCGAACGATTTCTACAATATCGCTTCAAAAGCAGTTATTGTGGTGGTTGTTAATCACTTAATAAGCGCAATTGATGCCGCTTGGTCGGCTCATTCATACAATAAGAGCATAGAACTCCACACAAGCATAGAAAAGTTTCAAAATGGGTTTACTTCGTATTACTATCCGGAGTTACATTTGCAGTATAGATTTTAAGGAAAAGGAATAAATGGCTTCACCATTAGTATTAATTGTCGGGAGACCGAATGTTGGAAAATCCACTCTGTTTAATAGACTAACACACAGTGAGATAGCAATTGTTGATGATACAAGCGGAGTTACACGCGACCGTAATTATGGCGATGTAGAATGGAATGGAAAAATTTTTCGTGTGATTGATACCGGAGGCTACGTTCCAAATACAGAAGATTTGTTTGAACTTGCCATCAGAGAGCAAATAGAAATTGGTCTGGTGGAATGCGATATGATTTTGTTTGTTGTTGACGGCAGAACCGGGATGACGCCAATTGATAAAGAAGTTGCCGGAATTTTGAGAAAAGCTACTAAGCCTTCTTACTTGCTTGTAAACAAAAGCGATACTCCCGGTTTTGAAATGTACAAGGCTGAGTTTTATTCTCTCGGTTTCAAAAATGTTTATGATGTCTCCGCGCTCAACGGAAGAAATCTTGGGAACTTGCTTGATGATATGCTTGCTAATTTAAATTTCCCGGATGATTCCGAGATTGGTGATAAGAGGCTTCATTTGGCAATTGTTGGCAAACCAAATGTTGGTAAATCATCTTTAGTTAACGCGCTGCTTGGTTATGATAGAAGCATCGTTACAAACATTCCCGGTACAACAAGAGATAGCATTGATTCCGTTCTAAAGTATTACGGCGAGGAAATTGTTCTTGTTGATACTGCCGGACTGCGCAAGAAATCCAAAGTGAAAGAGAATATTGAGTTTTTCTCAAATGTGCGCACTTACCGCGCAATCTGGAATTGCGACGTGGCAATACTTCTGCTTGATGCCGAGCTTGGCATCAACAATCAAGATCAAAAAGTTATTGAAGAAGTAATCCGAAGAAGAAAAGGTTTGATAATTGCTGTTAACAAATGGGATTTAATTGAGAAGGATACCAACACCGCCAAGGAGTTTGAAAAGACTATCAAAGAAGATATGGCAACGGCAGATTACGCTGCGGTTGTTTTTATTTCTGCGCTTACCAAACAAAGAATTTTTAAGTTGATTGAACTTGCCAAAAAGATAAATGAAGAGCGGCACAAAAAAATTCCAACTCACGAACTTAACGATGTGATGCTTCCAATTATTGAGCAGACTCCTCCTCCTTCTACACCAACCGGAAGAGAAGTGAAGATTAAATACATCACTCAAGTTGGCGATCATTACCCAATCTTTTTATTCTTTGCCAACGAGCATAAATACATTCCGGAATCTTATAAGCGTTTTCTCGAACGCCAGATACGCAAGCAGTTTGGTTTTGAAGGCGTACCGATGACGATTGGATTTAGGGATAAATCGGCAAGCTAGAAGTAAGGAATAGGCATTAGGCAAAAGGCAATAGGTAATAAGAAATCAGAAATTAAGAGCCCGCGGTATTTAAGCGGGTTTTTTATTGTTTTCTAAGAAGGGAAACGCTTCTGCGCAACAGTTCTGAGTGTTAGAATATGAAATCTGAAAGCGAATGCTGATTGCGGACTAAGTAAAATCTTGAAAGATAACTCAGTAGGAGATTTTTCATGTTCGTTTCGAAGTGAAACAGCAAGCTTTTGTAAAGACGGATCGCATCCGTCTCTTGGTTTCAATGAGACGCACTCGGTGCGTCTTTACGTGAAGCGGCTAGGTTTTGTAGAGACGGATCGCATCCGTCTCTTGTTTTTAATGAGACGCACTCGGTGCGTCTTTACGTGAGACGGCAAAGTTTTGTAAAGACGGATCGCATCTGTCTCTTGTTTTTAATGAGACGCGCACGGCGCGTCTTTACGTTTTAAACATATTTTAATTTGTACAAGACACCTCATCCGCCCCGCCATAGGCGGACAAGCCTTCGGGCACCTTCTCCTTAGTAAGGAGAAGGGTTCAAAAGTCCCTCTCCGTCATCCCGAGCGGAGTCGAGGGAAGGAGAGGGATTTAGGCAATGCTGTCAGGTAAATAAAATTGCAACGAGCTTCAGCTCGTTGTATAATAAATATAAAATAACCAGTTGTGTGAATTAGATTTAATAGATGATTTGTTGGCGCTTTACCTAAAAAACGGGCTTCATGAATGAAGCCCCTACAAAAAAATTGTAGGGGTTTGATTCATCAAACCCGAAAAACTTATTCTTGTGAACCCTTTTGTACTTTTGAATTTTAATTCACACAACGAATTAAAATATTGATTTTCGACTTTAGTCGCATCCAATGTGGCTAAAGCCGTCAAAGATTTCCTTTTGTTCACCGACCTAAAGGTCGGTGCAATTATATTTTTACCTACTAACCTAGCTGCATTGGGGATTTAGGCTTGCCCCACGTTTTATGTGGGGGTGAGGTTGAAAGGGGGGAACCGCAAGTTTTTCTTTCTTGATTCTCAAAACTTGTATGGCTATGTTGCAAATAGTTAAACGTTCCATTCAATTCAACTTCGGGGGAACAGGAAAAGCAGTTTTGAGTTTTGAAGCATGAGTTATGAAATAAACTGTTCTGCAAATAGATTTTCTTAAGAATAAATAAAAAATAGATGTGAATACTTGTCCGCCGCTTGCTGGCGGAATAGCACGCAAGAATTTGCGTTTTCACTAAATAAACTAAATAAAGGCTGGTAGATATGCACCCACGACAGCTTATCTGTTCGCTCATATTAATAGTTAGCTGCAAAAAATTTATTGTAAAAGTATCTTTAGGGAATTATTATGAAAGTAATTAATGACTTATTATCGAAAATGCTTCGTAGAAAAACTATCTATTGGTTTGCACCAACTTTATTCCTTTTTAGTCTTTTATTGAGAATCATCACTTTAGATAATATTAATGCGAAAATTATTGAAGAATTACTTCTCTCGTTAATCAAAAATTTTTTGCCAATATCTTTTCTAGCTCTTGGCGCTGGTTTAGTACTCTCAACAGCTGGTGTTGACCTTTCTTCTGCAGGGGTTATGACTATCACTGGTGTTATTTTTGCCTCTATTTCTCAATATTGTTCGTCAATTATTTTCATAGTATTACTTCCACTTTCCATTTCTATTTTAATTGGATGTTTACTCAGCAAACTTGTATACCAAAAAGTCAATCCATTAATTGCAAGCTGGAGTTTAGGGGTAATTCTAATAGCAACCTCACTATTTATTGCAAGTTTTGAGAAAATTAAAGGTACAGATCAAGATGTCGAACTTGGATCAATAATTCATTCAGTTGAATGGAGTTTTGATTCTCCTATAATTCTTTTTTCTTTTACAACGCTATTCTTTTTAGTTTTTATGTTAAACATGCTGAATTTACCATCAAAATCAAAAGCTGTTGGAGCTAATATTGATACAGCTAGATATCTTGGAATTAATGTCAAAAAAATCATTTTATTAGTTTATTCTTTTGCTGCACTTTGTTCCGGAATTGCCGGCATATTATTCACAATTACGAATAATGGAGCGACAACTGTTGAGCATCAAGGTGATGAATTAATTGGTATTGCAATCGCAGTTTTGGGTGGAACAATGATGAGCGGAGGTTATTTTAATCAATGGTCAATTCTTTCAGCCGCTGGTTTTTGGGTAATAACAAATAATATTCTAATAACCGTTAATCTTCCTGGAATTGCACAAGAATATCAAAATCGAAGTGCTAGTATTGTGTTTTCTTTATTCCTTTTAATAATGCTTTTCCTATTTAGAAAAAAATTATCACAACAAACTCAATCAATATTAACAGAGAGGAAGACAGATGATGACTAAACAATATTTTCTAATTGCTTTATTAGCTCTTTTCTTTTTGTCAAGTTGTTATAAAAAAGAAACTGATGTTAATAATAAGTACCAGAATAAAAAGGTACTTTGTATAGTCAAAACAATGGATAATCCATACTTCAACGAAATGGTAAACGGGTTCAAATTCGCTTCTACAAAATCTCCTTATAAATATTCATTAATCATTCGTTCTGGAAGTGCAGAGGGTGATGTTAATGGCCAAAGACAGATACTGGAGAGTTTCTTTTTAGAGGAAGTTGAAGGGAAACAAGACCCTAATATTATCGCTATCGTTATGACGCCAGCATCTTCTGGCGATGCTTTAACTCCAGTTATTAAAAAATATCGTGACAAAAACATTCCTGTTATAATTGTTGATACACCAATTTCTGTAGAAGCCTTGAAAAAAGCCTCTACAAATATTACTTCATTTATTGCATCTGATAATAAGGGTGGTGCAATTAAAGCTGCGAAAGAATTATATCCATTCCTTAAAGAGGATTGTAGCATATTATTATTGAACGGTCTGGACGGTCACGAAACAGCTGGACTACGTCGTCAGGGATTTATAGAGGGTCTAAAAAATTCTGGATTAAAAAATTATAGATTGACTGAACGAACATGTGACTGGGAAAGAAATAAAGCTCGGGAGACTGTTGATGCGCTTCTTTCAGTGGGTAATAAATATGATGCAATTTTTGCTGCGAATGATCAAATGGCAATTGGTGCGATTGAGGCTTTTAAACAACATAAAATAAAACCGTCTTCATTACCAATAATTGGATTTGATGCAATTCAAGACGCCAAAAAATATGTTGACGATGGTGAATTGTTTGCTACAATGCAGCAAAATCCAGAAGGTATGGGTAAAATCGCAATAAAGATAGTTGATGATTTAATTGAGGCGAATTCTGTACAACATGATATTTTTATTGATGTGCTTCCTTATAAAAAAACTAGGTGAAGTATGGTGCTTAAAAGAGAAATAAATTTATATAAAACCCCTAATGATGTAAATGTAGAAAGGGAAGCTATATTTGAAGAACAAACGTTTCTTATTGAGGAACCGGGTATATATTCTATTGAAGGTCCCAACCAAGTTGGTAAAAGCGTTTTGATAAAATTGCTTGTCGGTGCACTTCCTCCAAATTTCGATAAAGAATTATCTGTCTCACTCACCTATATAAATGGAAAACCTCAGAAGATCAATTCTGTAATTGATGCAATAAATAATGGAATGGTTGCCGTTTTTCAAGAAGAGACATTAGTTCCAACCATGACTGTAAGAGAACAAATATTAATGCGCCATTCAAATCCAAAGATTAGAGTTGTATCTGATCAATTAATTGGTCGGCTGTGGAATGAAATGTTTTTAACTATGATTCGAAATAAAATCAGTTTTATTTCCACTCCTGACCTTGAAAAATATGAATATAGATATAGAGAATTACCTTCTAAAGAAGTTGAAACTAGTTTATTAGAACTTCTCAATTCTTATGGACATCCAGACATTACAGAAAAATTGCCAATGGAGCTTTCTAGTGGTCAAAAGGCGATTGTAAGATTGATCTCAGCACAACTATATAGAAATATTAATATTCTGTTTCTGGATGAAGTACTAGCCAATATCGACAACGATACAAGAAAAAAAATTATATTTAATTTGAAAGGATGGTGTGAAGAAAATCATAATAAATCAATTGTTGTTGTTACTCATAATAAGGAGGAAAAACTACTTTGGAAACCTAAAAAAGAATTTAAAATAAAAAACAGAAAAATTACTTCTTCAAAAATCAAAAATCATTTTAGTGTACATTTAGCATTACCTAAAAAACATGATACTATACCTATATATAAATATCCTTATCCAACTCCACTTATTTTAAATAACAAGTATAGCGGGCAATCTTTTATGATCACTACGGAAAATATTATTAGTTCATATGAAGATGAAATCAATCATGTAAAGAATATTCTTATTGATATCTCTGGTACTAATCCAGAAGTAATTATTGTTCCTAGTGGCGAAGAAGGAAAGAATCACGAAAATTTATTCCCGGCTGTAGAAAATATCCTTAACTTCATTGATAGCAAAAATAAATTGGGTGTCATTGCTTCTGTTGGTGGAGGAGCATTACTAAATTTTGGCGGATTTGTAACCTCCATTTTGTTTCGTGGGAGTGCCGCCTATATTGTAGTACCAACAAATCTTACGGCATTGTCAGATGTAGTAATTGGAAGTAAAACTTCCATAAATTATAAAACTCTTGATGGCGATTATTTTAAAAATGCACTTGGTGTTTATTCTGATCCAACAGCAATTTTAATTGATCATAATTTCATGGATTCGCTTAATCCAGAAAATAAACGCTTGGGTCTTGTTGAATGCTTAAAACATGGTTTGTTACAAGATTCTGATCTTTTTTCAAAGACTTATGAATTAATTCTAAGTAAGAATCCAAATATTAACGAATGTATTAGCGTTGCTGAAAGAGTTTTGGAATTCAAAGGAGATGTTTTATCACGTCATCCATGGGAAACTGAAGGTGGACGAATTTTACGTTATGGACATGTTTTTGCTCATGCTATGGAACGTGTTTCTAAATTCACAATACCACACCCCTTAAGTGTTTTGTGGGGAATATTGGTTGAACTAAAGCTCGCTGGTCATCCAGATATCTTTGAAAGGCTTGTAAACTTGTTACTAAAAACAGCTGAATTAAATCATAATAAATGCACAAAAATAAATTGTACTGATTTTTTAAAAGAATTAAATAAAGAAACATATTACCCTGTAAGACCCTACCCTGCTATCGAATTGCCAAAAATTGGATATTATTCTTTCCCAAACAAAGAATTTGTATTAGAGAAAAATGTTTCTTTAGAAGAAATTGAATCAGCCGTTAACTATATAAATAAAATTCTCTTATAAGTATTTAATTAATTGCAGATAACATGTCGAGCAACGCAGACGGTCCGCGATACTACTGTGGTGTAAACTATTTTCAGTTGGTATTTGTGTAATTATAAAGTTGAGTTTGCAAAAAGATGTTGCTCTTTGGGTATAGTTAACAAAATGAATTAATAAATAAATTATGGCGTTAGTTTTTTTGCGCTGTATCTAGTAAGTTGTACAGCGCTTGAAACGTTACTCAGTTGTTTTTCTAAACTAAGCATGAGGTAAAAAATGGCATCATCAAAATGTCCTTCTTGTGGTAATTATACTTTTGAATTAAAAGAAAACGAACCACGAAATTCAAATTACAAAATGTTTTTTATTCAATGTACTTCATGTGGTTCTGTTATAAGTGCCACAGATTATTATAGTGCTGGTGTTTTACTTAAAGAACAAGAAGAAAAAATAAATCGCATAGAGAACGCTCTTAATGTTTTGATTTCCCTAAATGAAAGCCTATTGAGGAAATAGTAGGCGCGTCTACTTTCTCCTTAATATTCTCCCTAACAGTTAGGAGCGACAAGTTAAAGCTCAATATTTTGTTGTAACATTTTTGTAAATCAATACGTCACATATAAGCACAAAAAGGAGTATCAATGAGTAAAGTATTCAAATTTGGGGAAGATGTTGAAGGCTATAGCATTCCGGTCCTGAACGAACGGGAAATAAGAGCCGCGGCGGGCATTCTATTTATCATGATGTTCATTGCAATTAATGCTGCCGCATCCAGAGGGGATTTCACATTGCTGAAATATGCTGTTGTAATCTTCCTTACGGATATTCTAATACGCGTATTTATTAATCCTAAGTTTTCTCCTTCATTAATAATTGGGCGTTTAATTGTCCGGAATCAAACACCGGAATATGTTGGCGCTCAGCAAAAGAAGTTCGCTTGGATAATCGGCGTGCTTTTGGCGGGTACAATGTTGGTTCATCTTGTGATATTAAATCTATCCGGACCAATAACCGGGCTAATCTGTTTTATCTGCCTCATATTTTTGTTCTTTGAGTCGGCGTTTGGTATTTGCATCGGGTGTAAAGTTTATTCACTTATATATAGAAAAAAAGCTCAACACTGTCCCGGCGAAGTTTGCGAAGTAAAAGACAGGCAAGCAATTCAAAAAACATCCTTGGTTCAACTGCTAATTGTTTTGGGATTCATCGCATACATTTTTCTTACAGTTTCATTTTTCAATGATAATTTTAAGGTACAACCCTTCAACTTGTTCCCCGTAGAAAGTACAACACAAGCGAAATAAAAAATACATTGCAGAGACGCCATAATTGGCGTCTCTACAAATAATAACAAATGAGACGCGTGCGGTGCGTCCCTATGTTTCTAACAACATTTTCTCCAATCTAGCAAAGCAAACTTGAAAATATTTGAGACCGGCTTATTAGAAACTATTCAAAAGATAAATCCTTTAATCGCCGGAATTTTGTTAGACTATTATTTTGTTTTTGACTTTCCTCTTTGTATAAATAATAGAAATCGCAATTAGAGTTACACCCAATGCCAGAAATGAAATTATTTTGTAAGTGTTATCATGGCTGGTCAATCCGATAACGGCAACATATACTAGCGTTAATAGAAAAGTATAGATTGACATCCATCTGTATTTTCTATTATTAAGAACTAAACTAAGAGTATAATAAACCACTGCGAGAGCTATCCATGAAATGCTTATAAAATACTCCGGTACGGTAAAGTAGAATGTATAAGGGAGAGCAAAAAAAGCCGAGATGAGATAGACATTCCTCATCTGCTCGGTTTTTAATTCCAGCCTATCTTTATTCCAATTCAGAATTCGTGCGCTGGTAAGTGCTACAATGCCAAAGCTAAGATCAACAAGTGTAACGCCCGCAGTTGTGATATAATATGCTAAAAGTACAATTGCGTAGATGAAAAAGTTTGCTACAACAATAAATTTTGATCTGAACCAAACCGCGGTTGCCGTTACCAATAAACTTTGCCAGCATAGCCAGATTAGATAATTTGGAATTTTAAGAGATATAATTGCCAGACTTAGTGCAAAGTAGCCAGCCATCGCATTAAAAAATGTTGAGTATTCGCTTTTCTCTTTTACCCACAGAATTACAGCAAAAGCGATAAATAGTATTGAGGTTAAAAAATAATTCGCGGCATAATTTTCAGCCTTCATTGTGTTTATAATAATAAACGTAACCAGCAAAACTAATCCGGAGTTAAAAAAGAAGTATGAGGCTATACTTATAGTTTCCGGTTGCGCTTCTTTTCTATTAATAATGCCGGCAAAGAATATGGCGCTGTAAATTGAAATGAAAAACGAATGAACAAAAACAGATGTTACTTCGGTATTAGTTTCCGGGCTGATATGATGCAAGATAAACCAAAGTAGATGGGATAAATATGTTAACGGCATAAAAAAGAATGTTACTTTTTCCCATGAAAACTTTAATTGAATGAAAACGCTAAGTGAAACCATAACCGTAAGGCTTGCAAACATGAAAACCGGATCGGGATTTATTAATATTGTTACAAAACCAAAGGAGAGGGAAAGACAAAAAAGGTAAATTGATTTTTTACTCAATGATATAAGGATATTTATTACAGTAACGGCAGTTAACAAAAATATTTCTAAACTAAGAGATTGAGTAACCGGCTCTATAACAAAAAAATGAAGTCTTAAAGTGCTGAAGTAAAAAAGCAGCATTGCGCCGCCAACGAGATATTTGGAAATATTTGCATAACTATCCCTTGTGTAAAATGACAATCCTAACATTCCCAGTGTCAATACAAATCCAATTAGCGGCGGAATTATAGCCGGTAATGATTCGTAAGAGAGAGAAAGAGAAAAACATAAACCGGTTGTAATTACTATAGTGCCAATCAAAGCCATCCATGATTGACCGATAGTAGATTCATATCTCTCATCTCTTTCTTCGTCTGTTTCAAAAACCTTTGCGGGTTTGTTATCTTCAAGAGTCTCAGAAACATTTTTCAGTTCCAATCTATTTTCGATGCTTAGAATCCTCTTTTCTAATTGTTCCATCCGATCACTCAGAAGATCAAGGCTGGTGTTATCTTTGGATGATTCCATTTTTACCTCGTTGATACATTTAGTTAAAAGTAGTTGTTATTTTTTCCTTTCAATATTTTTAATGTATAGGAAGAGAGCAAAAGCCAGCATGCTCATAATTATTACAGATACAAGTAAACCGTATCTTCTAAAGAAGTAATTATCAATTGCGCTCCTTGCTTCTTCCTTAACTCTGGTAGTTGCTTGTAATCCCTTACGGCTTACAATTTCTTCAAATTTTTGATAGTCAATAGAATGCACCATTGTTCTTGATTCAAGCCTTGCCTGGTTAGCGTCCCGGAGTTTGAATTTAGCATCGCTTACTTCCATACCTTTTTGTTCAGCCTCTTCAACCATGCTTTTGGCTGCCGTTATTTCACTTTCCAGATTGTCAATAAGGTTTCTCATTTTCTTAGCTATCTCAAATCCTTTTTTATTTTCAGCAGCATTGTGGCATTTGCCGCAAACAGCTTCTTTGGAAACACCCAGCAATTCATTTGATGCTGTTACAATATCGTGGTACTTATGGCAAGTTTCGCATTCCGGATATTTTCTTTTATCGAATGCTTTTTTATGCGGACTTGCAGAAAAGAGTTCGGCATTAAGTACATGGCAGTTGCCGCAGACTTTTGAAATTGATTCAACACCCGGAGGTGTAGCAGCATGATTTCCATGACAACTATTACATGTAGGAGCGTTCAGATCGTTTTTCTCGAATAAGGCTTTACCATGAACACTGGATTTATATTTAGAAAATTGATCGGTTGCAATTTTATATGTCTGCATGTATTCAACATTGCTATGGCATGTTGAACAAGTCTGGGGAATATTTATTGGATATACTTTTGACTTAACATCAGTAGCTTTGCGTATTTCATGCGTGCCGTGGCAATCAGCACAATCTGCAGCCTTTGCATCGCCATTAATATTGCGCATCCCGTGTACGCTGGATTTATATTTTTGAAATTGATCAATGGGCAGCGAAGGATTATATGACCGCATATAAACAGCATTGCTATGGCACTTTGAGCAGAGAGCCGGCAAGTTCAGAGAATAAACCGGTGAAGAAGAATTCTTAACTGAAACAATGCCGTGCGCATTGTGGCAGGTTATACATTGCACAATATGCTCTGTACCTTTTGTTGATTTTTGCCAGTGAACACTATTTTGCAGAGATTCATATTGATTGGTTGGTAAATTAGAGCCATAACGTTTCATTGTTTCTGCTTTACCATGGCACTGAATGCAGCGGTTTGATATTTGATCTCCCTTTGGAACTCCCAAAAAACCTTCTTTGTAATTCATGGCAGCGTCCATGTCGTCGGTTTTAAAATTCCCGCCATGGCATCCCGAACATGGTATATTCTTTTGAAAATGAATATCTGTTTTATAGAGTGCAGCAATTTTGTCGCCATTTGAATCATGACAAACAAAGCATTGATCTTGTGTAGATTGTGCTCTGGAAATTGAACCGGCAGAAAAAATGAAAAGTGTGATGCAAAAATTCTTAAGTAGATTTTTCATAATAGCCATCCAAGAATCGTTAATACAATTATAAAAATGACTGCAAACAAGCCTAAATAGTTTACGAAACGATTCCTTTGTCCACGCGGACTTTTCCTATCCCAAAATGGAACTAAGAGCCATAGAATTCCGGCAGCTAAAAAAAGTAATATCCCTAAGACTTCACCTTCAATGAACAACACATGAGCAGGGAAGTATTTTAATGTTTGAAACATGAAAAGGAAATACCATTCGGGTTTAATTCCCGCCGGCGCCGATGCAAACGGATCTGCCTTATGCCCAAGTTCCGATGGAAAAAAAACAGCAAGAACAGCCAGCACATTCAATAGTATGAGCCACAGTAATAAATCTCTTAAAAAAAAGTTGGGGAAGAAGGGCATCTTTTTCTCTTCATCAATTTCTTTCCCTTCCATTTCCATCGGTTGGCTAATTCCCTGGCGTTGGACTAGAAGAAGATGAATAAATAATAGTACTGAAAATATTGCCGGAAAAAGAGCGACGTGAAAACCAAACATTCTGGAAAGTGTAGCCCCGCTTACATCAGCTCCTCCTCTCATAAAAATTTTTAATTCATCACCGATTAATGGTATAGCACTTAGTATATCTGACCCAACCTTTGTGGCGAAGAAGGCAAGCTCGTTCCATGGAAGCAGATATCCGCTAAATCCAAAACCGAGTCCCATAAAAAACATTAACATTCCCGTTAGCCATGTAATTTCTCTAGGCTTCCGGTAAGATTTTTCGAAATAGACGCTGAACATATGGATGAATGCTGCCAGTATAAATAAATTAGCAGACCATGTATGAAGTGATCGAACCAACCATCCGAATTCTACTTTAGACATTATGAATTGAATGCTTTCAAAAGCCAAATCCGAACTGGCTTTGTAGTAAAACAATAACAAAATTCCGGTTAGCACTTGAATGATGAAGAAGAAGAGTGTAACGCCGCCAAAATAGTACCAAATAGAATGGCGATGCACCGGTACATATTTCTTACCCATGAATTTTACTAGGTCTTCTAAGTTGACTCTTTCGTCAACCCAACTATAAAACTTCATTATATATTTTTTCATAATCGGTTCATGATAGTTTGGAAATAATTATTTCATCCCCCTTAAGGGAGACATTATAAGGCTGTAACGGTTTTGGCGGAGGACCGGAAATATTTTTACCGCTTAGGTCATATTTGCCGTTGTGGCAAGCGCACCAAATTACACCCATCTCACTTTTATACTGCACTGTGCAATCCAGATGTGTACAAACGGCATCGTATGCTAATAATTTATCAGTTTGTGTTCTAATCAAAATTACCGGCTTGCTGCCAAACTGAATTATTTTGCCTGAGTCTTTTTCAAATTCATCAAGTTTACCGGCAGATACTGAGGCTACTTCAACTTCTTCTTGCTTTGGGGGTTTTAGATAGGAAACTAGTGGATAGAAAATAGAAAATACAAAACCTATTAATCCACCATTAATAATGTATTTAAGGAAGTTTCTCCTTCCATCTTCATTATTAGCAGACGATTTCATACTCCTCCGATAGTTATGGATTTGTTAAACGAAACTTTTTAAATCTTACTATTGCAAATAAACTCAAGTCTAAAAAGCGTTAATTGCCCTTAATCTCAGTACAATAAAATTTCTTAGAAGATTTAAAGTCTTTGTAAGCATATCGGTAGATGAGGAGGATGTGAAGAGTGAGGGGATGATTTTTGAAATATCAGCAATTTTATATAACAAATTATTTTTCATATGCGATGTTTAGTTCCGGAGAATAATAACACTGTTGCAAGATCAAAAAAATCACTTGTTATAAACTATTGAACATGTCTATTACAGTTTTAAGCTAAGAATATTTACTTAGTATTCCAATAAAAAAATGTCTCAAAACCAGTATAGAAAATAGAAGGATAGAAGAATATTAACATGATAATGGATTTACTGAGCAATAAAATTCATCCAATTGGTGAATTGTTCTATACCGTCCCCAAAGGTAGATGTCGCATAATTAATGAATCAAAAATATATCAGTGTAAATCCGTTAAATCTGCGTCATCAGTGTGCTATTTCTGTTTAAATAATTAATTATGCGACAACAGCAGTAGGGATAAAATATCGTAAGCAAAGAATATCAAATAAACCAAAGTCACTTTGGGGACAATACAGAGAACATCTATGATCATTGCTATATCGGTTTTGAGGAAAATCAGTTTGTCAAAGTGAAATTGTTTATCCGTAATAATGTCTCTCAATACGAAGGTAAGTATAGTGCGGCTAGCTTAAGAACGATAATGATTGGCAAGTTGGAGATATGAGGGAAGTAGAAAAGTAGAATTCGTTGCCGGGAAGATTCATTGAATAGGCGAATATAACCGGAAACCATTAAGAAATTTCTCATCACTAAATTATTTATATTTGGCGTTAAATAAAGGGAAGCACGCGAGTGATTTACCAGACCCCGCAGAAAAATATTATAGTTATTGGCGGAAATGCTGCCGGTCCGGCTGCTGCAGCCAAGGCAAAGCGTGTTGATTCCAAAGCCAATGTTGTGATGTTTGAAGCCGGAGATTTTATATCTACCGGCACTTGCGAGCTGCCTTATGTGCTTTCCAATGTAATTAACGATTACGAAAAGATTGTTTTTTATACACCCGAAAAGTTTGAGCAAGAAAAAGGAGTTAAGGCTTTTACCAAACACCGGGTAGAAAAAATAAACCGTACTAGTAAAACAATTTCCGTTAGAAACTTAGTTAGCAATCACCTCATAGATTTTCCTTATGATAAACTTGTACTCGCAACCGGTTCGCGGGCAAAGCGGCTGGATTCACTTCAGCGAAGCATAACCAACACCTTTACATTCAAAACTGTTTCGGATTTGATTTCTCTGCAAAAGTTTATAGGTCTAAAGAAAGCTAAAAAAGTATTAGTGGTTGGAAGCGGCTATATCGGTTTGGAGTTAGCGGAAGCGCTTCGCACTCTTAACTGCGAAGTAATTTTAATTGATAAAGAAATCCTTCCGATGCCTAATGCCGAAACGGAGATGAGAAGAAAGATTCTTGATACTCTGTTAGAAAAGGGAATAGAGTTTTATGGCGGAATTGCCCAACCGAAATTTCATTTTGCAGATGATACAGTTAAAAGTATTGAAGTTGACGGCTGGCGCAAGGAGATTGATGTTGTAATCCAAGCAATAGGATTTGAGCCAAATGTTGATTTAGCGTTAGCGGCAAAACTTGATATTGGTTCCCGCGGCGGAATAAAAGTGGATTCGAAACTGCGCACAAGCGATTCAAATATTATTGCTGCCGGAGATTGCATTGAAGTTGCAAACAGAATTACAAACCGGAATGAGTTTATTCCCCTTGCAACTTTTGCCAGAGATTATGGATACATTGCCGGAGAGAATGCCGCGGGCGGAAACAATTTCGCTCAGCCGGTAATTAAAAATATCTCGGTAAAGATTTTTGATAATATTTTTGTTAGTGTCGGCTTAAGTTCCAATGAAGCCAAGCTGAACAATTTACGGGTTAGTTCCGTTAATGCAGAAGCAAATAACCTTGTAAAAGTAATGCCGGATTCCCGAATAACTTCTGGAATCGTTGTCTATGAACTTGGTAGCGAGAGAATTCTGGGCGCAAATTTCTACGGTGGCAACGAAGTAGTTGGCTATGCAGATTTAATCAGTGTTCTGATTCAAAATAAAATGAAGATAAGTGAACTCGCAAAGATAAATTACAATTACACACCGCCGGCATCTCCGTTCGTAAATATTCTCTCTTTGCTTGGCAAAAAACTTGAAAAAGGGAAAAGATGAAAAACTTTAATTTGATTGATAATCCACTTGTAAAAAGAGATGTAACAATACTGCGAAGCAAGGAAACGGATACAGCCGCATTCCGCGCTGCACTTAACAGAGTTTCTTACTCGCTTGCTATTGAGCTTGCTAAGCAGTTTGAGCTGACCGAGATTCAAGTTGCAACTCCGCTGGAAGTTACGAAGGGACATAAACTAAAAAAGCAGATTGTGCTTGTACCGGTTTTACGTGCCGGCTTAAGTATGGTAGATGCTTTTCTCAAGATGATTCCTGACGCAAAGGTTGGACATATTGGTTTGCAGCGCGATGAGAAAACTTTGCAGCCGATAGATTACTACTACAAAACTCCGTCGCATCTCGATCAATCTGTAACAATTGTCCTCGACCCAATGCTTGCAACAGGCGGAAGCGCTGTCGCATCATTCAATTCCTTAAAGAAGAAAGGCGCGAACAATTGTATTCTTGCATGTTTAATAGCGGCACCGGAAGGAATTAAAAAAATGGAAGAAGGACATCCCGATATTCCAATTTACTCAGCTTCGCTAGATAGAGAATTAAGCAACGTTGGTTACATCTTGCCGGGCTTAGGCGATGCCGGCGATAGAACTTTTGGTACTTTTTAAGAGATAATAAACTCAATGGAAATTACATTCAGCATAAAACATCAAAGAATGCTAGACGATCTTCTAGTTAACTGCCGGAATAGTCTTCCGATGGTAAACGAGGAAATGATTAAGAAAGCATTCCAGCTGAGTTATGAATCGCATAAGAATGATTTCCGCGCGTCCGGCGAGCCTTACTTTAATCATCCATATGAAGTTGCGATGATTGTAGCTAAAGAAATTTCGCTGGATGATATTTCTGTAATCAGCGCGCTTCTGCACGATGTTGTTGAAGACAGCGACATCAGCATTGAGTTTATCACCAAAGAATTTGGTTCTGAAGTTGCCGAGATTGTTGACGGCGTAACAAAAATCGGCGGAGTGTTTAAGGGACAAGAAATTACACAAGCGGAAAATTACCGCAAGCTTCTCCTTTCGATGATTAAAGATGTGCGTGTAATTCTTGTAAAGTTTGCGGATAGACTTCACAACATGCGCACGCTTGAGTTTGTTTCTCCACAGAAGCAGAGAAGAATTGCCAAAGAAACTCTGGAAATTTACGCACCGTTTGCTCACCGCTTTGGTCTTGGAATTTTGAAATGGGAAATGGAAGACTTAGCTTTTAAGTATCTAAACAAAGACGCTTACGATGACATCGCTAAAAAAATTAAAGACACACGCCGTGACCGTGAAGGATTCATTCAAAGGTTTTCAAAACCTATACGCGAGCAGCTTAATGAGCATGGTTTAAAATATGAAATAAGCGGGCGCCCAAAACATCTTTACAGTATTTACAGAAAGATGGTTATGCAGAACCGTCCGTTTGAAGATATTTATGATTTGTTGGCTATACGCGTTATAATTGAGAGCAATGACGCGAACGATTGTTATTATGTTCTTGGTATGGTCAATCAAATGTACAAGCCAATCGCAGACCGCTTCAAAGACTTTATTTCTATTCCCAAAAAGAATAACTATCAATCAATTCATACAACAGTAATTGGACCGGAAGGGAAGTTGGTCGAAGTACAAATCCGCACAAGAAAGATGCATGAGATTGCTGAGAAAGGTGTTGCCGCACATTGGAAGTATAAAGAACACGTTGCCACACAAGATCAAGATTTGGAAGAATGGGTAAACTGGGTACGCGATATTTTTGAGAATGCATCAAAGGATGAAGCTTCAAAAGAAATTATTGCTAGCTTTAAACTAAACCTGTTCCAGGATGAAATTTACGTCTTCACACCTAAAGGCGATTTGCGCCGTCTGCCTATGAATTCAACTCCGGTTGATTTTGCATTTGAAGTACACAGCAATGTTGGTCAGCACTGCATTGGTGCTAAAGTAAATGGAAAAATTGTTCCTCTTGATACTGTTCTTCATAGCGGCGATCAAGTTGAGATTATCACTTCCAAGAATCAAAGACCAAATAAAAGCTGGCTTCAGTTTCTTCAGACTCACAAAGCAAAAAATACTGTACGCAAGTTTCTTAACAAGGAAGAAGAAAAGCTTTACGATTCCGGCAAGGAAATGTGGGAAAAGAAAATCAAGAAGCTCAAACTCACATTTACTTCTGATGATGTTACAAAGCTCGCTCGTAAACTGAAGTATGACAATCATCGCCAGTTTTACCGTGCGGTAGCAATGGATAAACTCGATCTCGATCAGATATTGAATCCGGAACCTGAGCCGGAAGAAAAACAAATTCCGGAAGTGGCGTTCGAAAAGTTTGTTGATATCGCTCGAACTTCTGCCGGAACTGTAGTTGTTGAAGGTGACCACAAAGGAATGGCTTACACTTACGCCAAATGCTGCAGCCCAATTCCGGGTGATCCGGTTATCGGTTATGTAACTATTGGCGAAGGGATTAAGATTCATAGAAAGGATTGCAAGAATTTGATTAACATGCTCAAAGCCGGAGAGGAGCGTTTAGTTCCCGTTAGCTGGCCAAGAGCAACTAATTCTTTCTTCGTTGCAGGTATTACTTTACGCGGCGATGATATGCCGGGAATTTTGAAAGATATTTCCAACAGCATAACAACGTATCAGAATACAAATATTAAATCTGTAAACATTGCTACGCAAGATTCTATGTTTAAGGGAACAATAACTGTTTACGTAAAGGATATTGAACATTTGAACAAGCTTATCGAGCGGTTGAAGAAGAACAAAGGGATTTACACGGTTGAACGTTTCGATGCGGAAAATCAGTAAGAAGTAATAATTTAATGAAGGAAAAATCTACAGATTGAAAGAAGAAAGAACGCTTGCAATAGATTTTGGATCAAAGAGAATCGGAATTGCTATTACCGATCCCTTAAATATGTTCGCTTATCCGCTAACTACTCTTTCTAACGATTCCACTTTTATCGAAAAATTTAAGAAAATACTTACCGAGTATAGCGTTGTTCGGATTATTGTTGGAATGCCATATAAAGAAAGCGGGGAAGAATCCGTTACCGGAAAGGTTGTGTTGGAGTTTGTCGAAAATCTAAAAAAGCAAGTTACATTGGAAATCATATTAGCCGATGAGCGCTATTCATCGGAGATAGCGAAGCAGAGAATAATTGAATCTGTGCCATCTAAAAAGAAGAGAAGGGACAAAAGTTTACTCGATAAAAATGCCGCGGCAGTAATTTTGGAAGATTATCTGCGCAGCAATTGTAGTTAAACTTAATCGCTAAACGCGTTTATTATTTTGACATTTTTGTCTATATAAACTATTTTGACATCAAATAAAAAACCAAATTGGGAGCAACAAACATGACACTTGATGCACTTGGAATGATTGAAACTAAAGGTTTAGTTGGCGCAATTGAAGCTGCCGATGCAATGGTTAAAGCAGCTAAAGTTGAGTTGCTTGGAAAAGAAACCATCGGTGGTGGTTATGTAACAGTAATGGTTCGCGGAGATGTAGGTGCAGTTAAAGCCGCTACTGATGCCGGCGCTGCAGCAGCTCAAAGAGTTGGCGAATTAGTTTCTGTTCATGTCATTCCACGTCCGCATACAGACGTAGAACTCATTCTCCCAAAACGTTCTAAGTAATTTTAGAATATGCTTCTAGCTCTTGGACTTATAGAAACCAAAGGGTTAATTGGTGCTATTGAAGCTGCCGATGCTATGGTGAAAGCAGCCAATGTTAAGTTGGTCAGCAAAGAAAAAATCACCGCTGCTTTGGTAACAATTAAAATTGTTGGTGAAGTTGCTGCTGTTAAATCAGCTGTAGATGCGGGAGCAGCCGCAGCGCAAAGAGTTGGTCAATTAGTTTCTGCACACGTAATTCCTCGTCCGGATGATGAAATAGAAAGCCTTATTTATGATTTGCCGGTTAAGCTAGAAAGAGAAGTTCCGGTTCAGCCCAAAACTCCAAAAGAAAAAGTAAGCGTGAAGGAGGTTATTGAAAAACCTCACGTTGATACACTCTTTGCAGAAGTTGAGAAAAAAGAAAAATCTGTACCGAAAAAATCTGTTGAAACAACTCCGGTAAAATCACGAATTGAGGAATTGAAATCGGAAGCATTGGCTGAAGTGGAAACTGTTTCTGATGAAGAGCCTCAAGTAGAAGAAGCTGAAGAAATTGTTTCTGATGGAAAGACGGTCCCGACTGTTGAGGAACTCCTTGAATTAAATGTGCATAAGCTCCGCCATCTTGCCCGTTCGTTTGAGAATTTCCCGATTAAAGGAAGACAAATCTCCCGTGCTAATAGGGATGAGCTAATAGAACATTTTAATTCAATCCGCTAAAAAAAGCTTTAATTACTAATTCGGAAAACTCCACGTCAGTGGAGTTTTTTTTATATTTCAACATGAAGAAAAAGATAATAACTATATCATTCATCGCAGTCTTATCCATAATCTTTTGGGGAGCGGTGGCACTTTCTCAAGATTACATTGCTACCATTAAAGTGCGTATTGTTTATACCGATTTACCGAAAAACTATTCTGTTGGTTATTCTTCTATTACGGAATCTTACCTTCAGGTAAAAGGCAAAGGGTGGGAATTAGCTAAACTTTCAGTCGGCTCGGTGGAAGATTTTTACGTTTCTGTTCATAGAAGACCGGGAAGACACAAAAAAGATCTCAGCGATTTCATCGAGTCAAATCAATGGCTTTTTCCTTCGATGCAAGTATTGCAGATTTCACCTTCGCAAATTGAATTTGATGTTGATAGAATAAATTCGAAAATAGTAAAGCTTGCAAAAAACTTTACACTTAATTTTAAGCAGGGATTTGATGCTACTTCAGAGATTTCGCTTGATCCGGCTTACGTGGAAGTTTTCGGCTCTTATTCTCTTTTGCGTAAAGTAGATTCAATTAGAACTGTTGCTCAAGAGTTTAATAATGTTTCTGAGGCGATAACAACCCACATAACTCTTGAAGAAACCCCCGGTTTGAGATATTCTGTAAATAGAACCAAGCTTGATGTAGATGTTCAGAAGATTGTTGATAAAAGTTTCGTCGGAGTTCCGGTTGAAGTAAAAAACGTTCCGGATGCTAAAGAACTTATTCTTTATCCGGCTAAGATTGATGTCGTACTAAGAGGCGGAATAAATAAACTTGGCAAACTTACTAACGACAGCTTAAAGGTTGTTATTGATTTCTGGGATGCACTTAAAGAAGAGGGGGGGAAAGTTGAGCCGGAAATTATCATTCCAAAGTTCACAAACATTATTTCGGTTGAACCTAAAAAACTAGAATACATAATAAAACAATACTGATATGTTTATAACATTTGAAGGTCTAGACTTTTGTGGAAAATCTACACAAGTACAATTACTTGAAAAACTATTAACTGGAGAGGGGAAAAAGGTAAAAGTAATTCGTGAGCCGGGCGGCACAATCATTTCGGAAAAGATTAGAAATGTTTTGCTTGACAAAAAAAATTCTGAAATGTTGATTGAAACAGAACTGATTCTTTTTGCGGCAAGCCGGGCGCAATTAGTTGGAGAAGTAATTCTTCCTTTACTTGATGAAAATTCATTCGTAATATCAGATCGGTTTCATGATTCCTCCATTGCTTATCAAGCATTTGGCAGAGGAATTGACTTAGAATTTGTTGATGAGCTGCAAAAATTTGTAATCGGCAGAGCTATCCCGGATTTAACTTTTCTGATTGACATTCCAATTGAAGAAGTTGTGCGAAGGAAAACAATGGTTAAGCATGTTGAACTGGATAGAATTGAAAGATCGGAGATGGACTTTTACGAAAAGGTGAGAGAAGGATATTTGTTTTTAGCTTCCCGGGAATCAAGATTTAGAAGAATTGACGGTATGCTTGCGATTGAAGAAATTCACAAGGTTATTGTTGATGAAATTACAAAGTATTCGAAAGGATAATTTGATGAAGAAAAGGATTTTAGTTGCGTTGGTTTCTGTGTTTCTTTTCTCCGGATTCTTAACTCGCGACAACGACATATACTTCGAAATAAATAAGAGTATAGATATCTTCGGCAGAGTTTATAGAGAAGTTGCTCTCAACTATGTGGATGATCTCAATCCGCAAAATTTTATGATTGCCGGAATTGAAGGAATGCTTTCATCGTTAGATCCATATTCAAATTTTATTGATGTCAGTGAGCAGAAAGATATCGAGATCATAACAAAAGGTAAGTATGGCGGAATTGGTGCAACCATTGGCGTTAGAAATAGTGAAGTTACTGTTGTTGATCTTATCGAAGGATTTTCTGCGCAGCGGCAGGGGATGCGAATAGGTGATGTGATCACTAAAATAAATGAACAAACGATCAGTAAAGAAAATTATGACCGTTTAGGCGATTTTCTAAAGGGTGATGTTGGGACAAATCTATCAGTAACTGTAAAAAGAGAAAACAACTCTGACCCGATTGTGTTTAATCTTATCCGTGAAGAGATAGAAATTAAAAATGTTCCTTTCTACGGATTCGTTCCGGAGAACAGTAACAATTCATATCTAAAACTTAGCGGCTTTTCGCAAAGTGCAGGAGAAGAAGTAAAAAAAGCTCTTCTCAATATGAAGGCTCAGAAGGAAATCAAATCTTTAGTTATTGATTTGCGCGGCAATCCCGGCGGGCTGCTCGATGCGGCGATTGATGTCTGCGAAAAATTTCTTCAGAAAGGACAGTTGATTGTTTCGGTGAAAGGGCGGGATTCTGTAAGCGTAAAAAATCATTACTCGTTGGAAGAGCCAATATTGCCCGATGCAAAAATAGTTTTACTTATTGATGAAGGAACGGCATCTGCTGCGGAAATTGTTGCCGGTGCGTTGCAAGATCATGATAGGGCAATTGTAGTCGGGACAAATTCTTTTGGTAAGGGATTAGTACAAACAATAATTCCGCTTCCATACAATAATTCGCTGAAATTAACCACAGCCAGATATTACACACCAAGCGGACGTTCGATTCAGAAAATAAACTACTCTACCACAGGGAAAATATTTGAAGGAAGCCACGCATTAATCAAAAAAGAATTTAAGACTGATAAACAACGTTTAGTTTATTCTGCCGGTGGAATTATGCCGGATACATTGGTTAAGAAGGTCAGCGGTTCCCAGATTGTTCAACGGTTGCTGGCTGAAGGAATGTTTTTCCGGTTCGCCACTCATTTTAGCAATCAAAATATTTCGCTTGATTATTCAACTGTTTCTCAGCAAAAAATGATAAGTGAATTTTCCGCCTACATTCAAAAAGCCGGATTCGATTTTGTTTCTAAATCTGAAAAGTTGATTGATCAGTTAAAGGAATCTGCCAAAGAAGAGAAACTCGATACCAAATTCGTTACACAGCTTGACAACATGAAAAAAGAATTCGATGCAAGCCATTCTTCCGAGATTCAGAAGTATAAGGATGAAATTTATAATCTAATCCGCGAAGAACTTATTGCCCGAAGCGGCGGAAAAGAAAAAAGATTGAAAGAGGCACTGTTGTTTGACAAACAGTTTGAAACAAGCTTAAGCATTTTCAATAATCCGAAAGCTTACGGTAGTATTTTAAGCAATACTGCAAGACAAAATTAAGTTGCCGTAATTGTTGTTATCTTTAATCAGAAATTTGCGGGTAATATGAAAATATCGAAAGTTTTTATCTACAGAAATCCTCAGTTATCAAGGTGCCCAAGCTGTAACGGTCTGGCAACACTGCACAGATCTAGAGCTAAGAATATGATTGAGCAAATTATAAGGAAGACAACTTTCTTTAAAACTTATAGATGTAAAGAATGCGGCTGGAGGGGATACCGTTCTACTTTGACCTTTACTAAAAAATCTTTGAGGGCAGTTCTAATTTATGCCTCATTAATACTGCTAACAGCCTGGCTTGCCCGCTACTTCATACTCAACTATGCTTTACGCTAAATTAATTACTAGTAAAGAGAAAAGAAGCGCCTAGTTCTTCTTTGCTCGAATAATTTTTTAGATAATGAATTTTAATTTGTCCCCGGTTTTTAATAAGCCAACTCAAACCAATTTTTAGTCTCTCTAAATCCTTTTGAGAAAGCTCTTTGTTTGAATTTCTTGTGTTCATGAAATAATCTTCGATAGCTTCCTCAATTGGCGGCGCTTGCGGCTCAACAAAGAAATAATTGAAAAACATTTTACCTTCCAATAACATCACATATTCATTCTTAGGAGAGCTCGCAATTTCGATAAGCACATTGGCTTTATTCAGCGGCTCGGAAAGGATTGAAGAGCGTTGCAGCTGATTCAGAATCCGCTGAACGACATCTCTAATTTGTGCGGCTTCTTCAAATTTTTGCTTCTCGCTCAACTCTTTCATCTTATTCAATAATCTATCCACTGCCGATTGATTTTGTCCGCTTAGAAACTCATGAACACGTTTCAACTCTTCGGAATAACTTTCTTTGACGTTATCTTCAATACAAGGACCAATACACCGCTCAATATCCATCAGATAGCATTTCCTGCCTTTCTTAAATTCCTTAGTGTCGCACTCGCGGAGCTGGAAAGCTTTATCAATAATTTCTTTTGTTTCGGTAACTGAATTCCGGTTTGGATATGGACCGTAATAATCATCACCGTCAAATTCAAATGTGCTGGCTATTTCGGCAGTAGAAAAATCTTCCGAGCCAAGTTTAACAAAATAACTTCGCGGGAAATTTTTGAGCATTGTGTTGAAACGGGGCTGGTGAAGTTTTATTAATTCCGCTTCCGCAAGCAAAGCAGTTAGTTCCGAATTTGTTGTTTTAAATTCCAGCGAGCTTGCCGCTTGCACAATCTTTTTGGATTTGCGTAGCGCGTTGCTCATAAAATGATTTCTTACGCGATCTTTAAGCGATTTGGCTTTGCCGATATAAATTATTTCTCCTTTAACATTCTTGAAGAAATATACTCCGGGAAGTGGCGGAACTTTCACCAAATCTTCGGCAAGTTTTCTCTTCTTAATATTAAAAGTAGGAGGCAGAGAAGGCGAACTCTGAAAAGAAATAAGCTCCTCAATCGTATCTATGTTATGGTCTTCCCGCAAAGTTGTGAACATTTTTAGTAAAACTTTTCCCGTAGCTGTTGCATCTCCTAGTCCGCGGTGAACGCCTCGGTGCCGGATTTTTAGATGCTTAACGATGTTGCCTAAAGATTTGCTTGGCAACGCCGGGAAAACTTTTCTTGCTAGCTTTAGAGTACATATTGCTGCGTTTGGAACCATTTCAAGTTCTGCTGCAAAGCATTCGTTTCTGAGGAAGGAAATATCGAATCCTAAGTTGTGAGCAACAAGAACCGAATCCCCAATAAACTCTTTGATTTTGGAATAGACTTCATCAAAATAGGGCGCGTCTTGAACATCTTCGGTTTTAATTCCGGTAATGTTTGTTATGTAGTAGGGAACCGGTCTGCCCGGATTAATGAAGGTAGAAAAAGTATCAGCAATTTTTCCCTTTCTAATTCGAGCCATTCCAATTTCGATTACTTTATCTGTTCGGGCGGATGTTCCGGTCGTTTCAAAATCGAAAACGCAAAACTCGGCTTCCTCAAAAGGAATTGACGCTATTTTTTTACTTGTTTTCATCCAAAGCAAAATTAAGTAAAAACAAAACGATGAGAAATTTTCTTATCCACTTCATTTTAGATATATTTTGACCAAAGATGAGAGCAAATGACAACAAATATTCTATTTATAGGTGATATTGTAGGTGATCCGGGCTTAGACATTGTTAGAATGTGGCTGCCGAGCTTACAAAAAAAATACAGAACAGATTTAATCATTGCCAACGGCGAAAACGCCGCAGATGGAAAAGGCTGCACGGAGCGTGAAGCCAAAATTCTTTTTGAACTTGGCGTTAATGTAATTACCGGCGGCAATCACACTTGGGATAAACACCAATCGCAAGACTATTTGAAAAAGGATTCTAGAGCACTCCGCCCGTTGAACTATCCCAAAGGAACTTTTGGAAACGGTTATTACATTGCGGAGACTACAAAAGGGAAAGTTGCTGTAATTAATCTACAAGGACGTTCTTACATGTCTCCGATTGATTGTCCTTTCCGAGCAGCAGAGTGGGTAATTGCTAAGATTAAGAATGAAACAAAGATGATCTTCATAGATTTTCACGCGGAAGCTACTGCTGAAAAGTTGGCACTTGGTCAATTTCTTGATGGAAAAGTTTCTGCGATTGTCGGAACTCATACGCACGTTCAGACAGCTGATGAAAGAATTTTGAAGGGAGGAACAGCTTACATTACAGACGTTGGAATGACGGGACCGTACGATTCTGTAATTGGAATGAAAACCGATGCTGCAATAAACCGCTTCTTGTATCAAACTCCGCAGAAGTACCAGACTGCAACTGATAATGTTCACTTGACCGGAGTTTTCTTAAAGGTTGATTCTGATACCGGAAAGACAATTTCGATTGAGAGATTATTCATTCCGGATTTTGATAGACAAACTGAAGCAACAGAAAAACAAGCTTAGAGATTTACGATGACAACATTAATTGATGGAAAGAAAGTAGCTGCTGATATTCGCGGAGAACTGAAAAAGAAATGCGAAATGCTTAAATCAGTCGCGTTTGATGTTCCCGGCTTGGTTACAATTCTCGTAGGAAATAATCCGGCATCGGAAGCTTATGTAAATTCCAAAGCTAAGGCTTGTGATGAAATAGGAATGAGATCGAAAGTTGAAAAACTATCGGCAGAAACTTCCGAGCAAGAACTTCTAGACTTAGTAAAAAAATATAACGAAGATTATAGTTATCATGGAATCCTAGTTCAGCTCCCTCTTCCAAAACATATAAGTGAAGACAAAGTGATCGAAGCGATTGATCCGCGAAAAGATGTGGATGGATTTCATCCGGTGAGTGTTGGCAATCTGGTAATTGGAAAAGATGCACTGCTACCTTGCACACCGCACGGAGTTGTTGAATTGCTGAAGCGCTACAAAATTCCGACTGATGGCAAACATGTTGTTGTAGTTGGAAGAAGCAACATAGTTGGTAAGCCGGTAGCAAATATGCTTCTTCAAAAGAAAGAGGGTGCAAACGCGATTGTTACCATTTGCCACTCGGCAGCAAAAGATATTTCTTTATTCACTAAGCAAGCAGATATTTTAATAGCGGCAATCGGCAAACCGAATTTCATTACCGCAGAAATGGTAAAAGATGGTGCTGTTGTAATTGATGTTGGAATAAATAGAGTGGAAGACGCTTCGCAGAAGAAAGGATATAAACTTGTTGGCGATGTTGATTTTGAGAACGTCTCGCCAAAAACTTCTTTCATTACTCCGGTCCCCGGCGGTGTAGGACCAATGACGATTGCAATGCTTCTACAAAATACTTTTCTTGCATATATAAAAATGACCAATCAAAAACTGAACTAATATATGAGCTCACCAATAATTGACAAAGTCGTATCCGAAGTGTTCATCGAAAAAGCGCTGCAGAATTTTTATTGCACCGGCGGCACCTGCGCCGGCTGGGAACGAAATGTAGTTGATCAACCTACGGCGGTAAATAACATCATTACAAACGGCGCTGAAAGAATTGCTGCCGGTATTGGTGTTGAAGTGCAGAAGATTGATCAAAAAGTAGCGAGAATGATTGACCACACACTCTTAAAACCGGATGCGACCCCGGATGAAATACGCACACTTTGTTCCGAAGCAAGAACTTATAGCTTTGCGAGCGTTTGTATCAATCCTTGTTATGTGAAAATGTGCCGCGATCTCTTGCGTGGCTCAGTTGTAAAAGTTTGCACTGTCATTGGATTCCCGTTAGGCTCTACAACAACAGAAGTAAAACGTGCAGAAGCAGAGCAAGCTATTCAAAATGGTGCTGAAGAAATTGATATGGTTATTAATGTCGGAATGTTGAAGCAAGGCGAATACGATTATGTTTTTAACGACATTAATCAAGTTGTACTTGCCGGAAAAAGATCGAGAGTTTTGAGTAAAGTAATTATTGAAACGGCGTTGCTGACCGATGAAGAAAAAATTAAAGCGTGCGTGCTTAGTAAAAAAGCTAAAGCTGATTTTGTTAAAACATCTACCGGATTTAGCAAAGGCGGCGCTACTGCCGGCGATATCGCGTTAATGAGATTAGTCGTTGGTTCTGATATGGGCGTTAAGGCTTCCGGCGGTGTTAGAACAGCCGAGGATGCAAGAGTAATGATTGCAAGCGGAGCAGATAGAATTGGCGCGAGCGCGAGCGTTAAAATTGTTAGTGGCGGTGTTGGCGAAGGGAGTTACTAAAAATCTTTTGTCATTCTGAATGAGCGACCAGCTCGACGGCTAAGTTGGAGCGAATGAAGAATCTCACAGTTTTGCAACGCAACTTCCCGCGTCGTCATGGTCCTACCATGACGAAAGAGAAGTTGGCAGAAAGCAAGTTGTTTTCATAGTAACAAAGGGAATGTAAACACAATGGGTTTACGGGGTAGAAATAATTTAACCGACGAGACATTTTTCTTTATCACTACAACAGTTGTTAGATTCCTACCGGTCTTCACCAATAATAATGTTTGTGAACTGCTCGTCAAAAACATAAGATATTATCAAAAGAAATATTGCTTTAAAATTCTTGGCTATGTAATAATGCCATCTCATTTCCACTGGATAATTCAAAACGACCCTACAATGGGAACAGTGTCTTCAATAATGAGAGATATTAAAAAGTACACGGCTTGGGATGTATTAGATTACTTAAGTAAAAGTGAGGAATACAAAAGGATATTTGAAAGTGAAGCGGAAAACTATTCAGATCAAAAAAGAAAGTTATGGATGCCAAGATTTGATGATAATGTAATTAGAACAAAGAAGGAATTCTACGGGAACTTAAAGTATATACACGAGAACCCGGTGAAAGGCGGGTTAGTGAAGAAACAAGAAGACTATAAATACTCTAGTGCGAGGAATTACTTGGTAAATGATCATTCGGTTTTGTTTGTAGATACAAATGTAGTTGGTTATTAATGTAAGTATCCGTCATGGAATGGTCAGTGACAGCATGAGAAGTCTGCCAAAGGTGGGTGAAGAATCTCTAGGTTTTACACCGCTATTTCCCGCGTCGTCATGGTCCTACCATGACGAAAGAAGGGTAGTTCTATCGCGGAGTGGTTCGCGACAGCTAAGGAAAATGATCATTCGGTTTTGTTTGTAGATACAAGCGTAGTTGGTTATTAATGTAATTATCTGTCACGGAAAGGTCCGTGACAGCATGAGAAAACTTCTCCCCGCCGTCATGGTTCTACCATGACGAAAGAAGGGTAGTTCTGTCGCGGAGTGGTCCGCGACAGCTAAGGAAACATTAACTCTTTTGGAATCCAGAAGGTGGAACAGAGTTTGGATTTTCTTTTGTTAATGCTTCTAAAGGATAATAACCCGTGTGTTCTTTGCCTTGATCGTGCCAAGCAACGTGACAATGATCCTCACTTAACGAAGTAACAGTCATTGCTGGACTGCCACTTTTTAAGTAAACGACATCACCAATTTTGAAATTATTCATTTTGTTATCCTTACAAATAGTTCAAAGTATCTATTTATGAAAATATTTATTAAAATGAAGTGGGAGAGCCGTAACTCTCCACACCTCAATTAACGTAGTATGATTGCCAAAAGATAAATTAAAGCCCAAAGACATAGAGCAATATTTATTTTGACATCTACCTTAATCTCTACCTTTTTCATTTTGATTTCTCATTACGAAAAGGATCGAGGCGCCTCAATCCGTTAATGGAATGAGCTTATTTATCGTGGCGTTGCTACCACTTCAAGATTGTTAGACGTCATAACATTCTTGAATTCGACATCATAAAAACGATTGATCCAGTGACATTCCCTGATCATCTCAGTGTGTGGATTTCTTCTTTAAGATGCCTTTCAGCCAGTTGAACAAGAACTGACCGGGGGAATTTGTTCTATTCCCTCTCCCCAGGAGCGACATCCATCACTCATCTGGGTAAACTTATGATGATACTGCTACAAACAATATTACAAAGAGCAGGTAAAACAAAAGGTATTAATATGTTTAACAAATTAGTACCACGTTACAAAATAGAACATGATTTTTTACATAACTATTCTGCATTTGAAGTAACACCAAACCAGCCAGATAAACTATTCCCAAGAATCTTTTCGGCAAAAGGCTATGGACATCTAATTACAAATTTTCCGCTTAGTCTTGGTTATATAACCTCAATCAAGAAAATAGAATTGCCAATAACCATTATTGAACACGCTGAACTTGCCGAATATTTGCGAATCAAAGAAAATCTCAATAAATGAAAAGTCCATCGTATATCGCTTGGTACAGCTTAAGAATGCTATCAACTTCATTGACGGGATATTCAACATTTTTGAAGATGAAAGCAACTTTCTTATCGTTGTACGTCCCATTTATTGTGCGCCGCAATGTTTCTTCAACTTGCTCGTTTTTCGGGACTTCAACGAACACCGACACTACCAAATTAAAAGAGAAAGAATTCCCATCAAAAAAGATATTGTTAATGTTGACCATTGCGTCATTGCAACCAAGAAACTTTGCGAACTTTTTGCGGAATAATTCAATTTGTTCACCAACAAAATATTTTGCTTCATTTTTAATTCTAAAGAACACTTCTAACTCAGAATATCTTTCCATAACTACTCCAATTAATGATTTACAAACCATACACAAGGTTACTTTATGAACCAAGCATATAACTATTACTTTACTGCCCGATTGGTTACTTAAGAACACATATCCGCCTTTCGGAGGACAAGTATGCACGCTGTTGTTTTAGTTATTTCGTAATTCATAAATCGCAATTCGTAATTTTTGCAGTTTCTCAGTTCCCCCGGAAGAAGCCTAGAATGGAACCCCGTTGTCGTTTGCAACTTACTTATTGAAGTTTTGATAATCAAGGAATTTCACAAGTCTATAAGCCTCAAAACCGAGATAGCAATGAGCATAGATGTTCTCTGTATCGTCCCTAAAGGGACTTTGGTTTATTTGGTATTCATTTACTTATAGATATTTTATCCCTACGGGACTTTTAGCTCCGTTAGTCCGAAGGACTCCTTCGAAGGAGCGAAATATCTATAGAATAATGAATACACAATATTTGTTAAGTCCCTTTAGGGACGGTATAAAACAATTCACTAATGAGTGAATAATATTGCTCATTAAATCCATTATCATGTTAATATTTTTCTGTCCAAGTATTTCCTATTCGGGATTATGTAACAGAACAGCTTCCCTCCATCGTAATGATCATGCCATGACTAAAGAAAGGTGTTTCTGTCGCGGAGTGGTCCGCGACAGCAGTAAAAAGTTTGCTGAAAAATTGCGCAATGGCTAGATAGTGAATAAATTAGCCACCCATTAATGGAGATTCTTCTTGGTATTGGATTTAATCGTAACAAAAACCGATGATGGTTTTTCAACCAACGTTCCTTCTATTCATGGTTGTGAGTCGTGGGCACATGAAGAGGAAGAAGCGATTACGAAAACTGTTGAGTTGCTAAAGTATTATTTGCAGCGTCCGAATCTGAAAATTAAAATTGATTTGGCGAGAAGAGAATCTCCGGACTTAATCTATAAATTGATTTTTGATAAGGGATGAGAGAATTTAAGACAGAAAGAAGGCTTCAGAGATTAACGCAAGCTGCCGAGGCGAGGCAAGCTTCGCTGCGGTTAATTCTGGAAAATATTCACGATTCACATAATGTTAGCGCAATTCTTCGTTCTTGCGATGCTACCGGCGTACAGAATGTTGGCTTACTTTATACTATTGAAGAATTCCCAAAACTGAATAAAGTTACTGCTTCTTCCGCAAACAAATGGATTGATATTCAGAGGTATAAATCAGAAAAAGATTGCTGCGACGAGCTGCATAAACTTGGTTACAAAATTTACGCGAGTATGTTAGACGAAAACGCGGTTGATCTATACGAATTGGATTTGACCGGACCAGTTGCAATCGTAATGGGCAATGAGAAACGTGGCGTATCGCCGGAATTGCAAAAGCTGGTTGATAAATCGTTTTATATACCAATGCGTGGAATGGTGCAGAGTTTAAATGTATCTGTTGCCTCAGCAGTAATCTTGTATGAAGCACAGAGGCAGAGATTTCTAAAAGGTATGTACTCGGTTCCTAGTTTTACAAAAGAGGAGCTCGATAATTTAATTGATAAGTGGTGTGACAAATGATTCAAAAATTTGAGAAAATAAAAAGTTTGAGAGGGGAATTGTTTCTTGCCGGTGATAAATCAATTTCTCACCGCGCTGTAATGTTTGCTTCGATGGCAGAAGGAAAATCGGTAATACGCAATTGTTCCGAATCTGAGGATGTTTCTTCAACGATGAACTGCTTTGCCAAAATGGGCTGCGAATTTAAGAGAGATGGAAACACAATTGAAGTAATTGGAAAGGGAATTGGGAAGCTTACTCTGGCGCAATCCCAACTCGATGCCGGGAATTCCGGAACGACGACAAGATTAATTAGTGGAATTTTAGCAGCGCAAAATTTTGAAACGGAAATCATTGGCGATGCTTCTTTATCAAAAAGACCAATGAAACGGATTGTTGAGCCGCTTAAATTAATGGGCGCAAAACTTTCTGCAAATGAAAATGGAACTCTGCCGCTGAAAATATTTCCGTCAGATGAAATACATAGTATCTATTACACATTTCAAGTTGCCAGCGCTCAAGTAAAAAGCGCTATGATTTTGCTTGCTATCCATTTAGATGAAGAATCAGAATTTATCGAGCCGGTTCCAACAAGAAATCATACGGAGTTGATGCTTGGTCTAAAAACAGTTCCAACCGAAAATGGAATGAAGATTTTTGCTTCAAAGAAGAATTATCCCAAGCCGACTGATATTACCGTCCCGGCAGATATTTCCAGCGCGGCATTTTTTATTGTGGCAGCATTGTTAGTAAAGGATTCGGAAATAACCATCCGCAATGTTTCTCTTAATCCAACCCGTACAGGTTTAGTTTCTGTTTTGCAGCAAATGGGTGGAGACATACAAATACTTAACCAGAGAAAAGAGGGTGGAGAAGAAACCGGCGATATTCGTGTAGCTTCAAGCCAATTGAAAAATGTTGTTATTTCAAAAGAAATCATTCCTAATATAATTGATGAGATTCCAATCTTGTCGGTCGCCGGTTTATTTGCCGAGGGAAATTTCAGAATTGAAAACGCAAAGGAATTGCGTGTAAAAGAATCCGATAGAATAAAATCCCTTTGCGATAACTATAAGAAGGTCGGCTTAGAAGTGATCGAGTTTGAAGATGGCTTTGAATTGCGCGGAAAACCCTCCTCAATTCCGGCACAATTTGAAAGCTACGATGACCACCGAATTGCAATGACTTTTGGAGTTCTTTCTTCTTTGTTAGAAAATGGCGGAACTGTTTCCGGCTTTGAGTGCGTTGGAATCTCAAACCCAAAATTTTACGAGCAGCTAACTAATCTGGTTTTATAACTCCAATATTTGATGCTCGAACTTGTTTATCTCCAATTCGTTGTGCATCCATTTCATAAAGTCCATGCCATACTTATTCACAAAGTAGATGAAGTTAATTTCCCTTTCTTGAAGACTGCCGTTAGGGAATAGAATGTTTCTAACTTTTGTTATCTGCCTAATTGAAGTCTCATATTTCCGTTTTTCAGCATCAGAAGATTTGCTCTTTAGATAATCTAAAGTCTGCTCAATTTTTTGTTTCGACTTTTCAGAAAGATCGCCAAGCGTTTTATCTACTAAAGTGAGTTTTTCAGAAATCTCAACAAAGATTTTCGTCACTTCTTCATTCGATTTAGCAAAGAGAGCATCCAAATTCAATTCGGAAGATGCTTTCACGATTCTACGTATCAGTTCTTCTTCTTCGCTAAAAATATCTGTGTAAGTAAATGAATGCTTGCTGAGAACTTGATTAACGCCTTGCTCAACTATTGTTGCGCTGGAGCGCGGATAGATAAATGGTTCTTCTATATCGAAAATTTCGTACAACGGATTTACCTGAGCGAAATAGCTAATTTCTCCCGGTCCGCCAATATAAAAACCGGTTGAAAATAAATAGTCCTGGCAGATAGGGCGCAGCAAAACATTTGGACTAAACTTCTCCGGAGTAAACTCAATCTGGTTAAGTAAATCTTCAAAAGAGAATTTCTTTCTTTTACCTTTCAAACGAAGATCGCCTGTATCTGTCGGCTCTATCAGAGCGCGCTCATTTTCATCAACATAAAACATATTGATGGGTTTAACTTTTACTTGCGCGTGGTAAGTTTCTTCTAACTCAGCGCTTCTTTCAACCAATGCTGTTGATTGTTCGGCGTATTCTGCTATAGCTTTCTTGAATACCGGGATGAGCAATCTTTTTGCTTTGCTGTCAAGCGGATTAAATAAAACCAATCCGTATTCATCGAAGAAGTTCATCATCAATTCACGGAAGGTTTCTAAAAATGTTTTCCCAGGCTGATAGATTGATTTAAGCAGATCAACTAAGGAAGCTTTGAATTCTGTTTCGCGGAGTGAGCTGTTTAAGTTTTCAAAAACAGCATTTAGGTTTTCATTAAATTTCAATCCGCCGATTGAACCACGGTTAATCTCTTCTTCAAGACCATCTTCATACCTGATATTCAGCAGCGAGTTGTCGTTGCTAAGTATGGAAAAATTGCGCACTTCGTCAAAATCGTGGTCGTCGCCTTCAAGCCAAAAAACCGGAACAAAATTAAAATCCGGAAACTGCTCTTTTAGAAATAGGCAAAGTTTAACTGCGGTAATTGTTTTAAAGAAAGTATAAAGTGGTCCGCCAAAAAGTCCTAATTGCTGCCCGGTAACTACAGCAATAGTTTTTGGGTAAGCAAGAAGTTCAATGTTGTGCTGAGTTGCTTTAGAAATCTTTTGGTTAAGATATTGAGTCTGTATAATTTCCGAAAGCACAGCGCGGTGCGGTCTATCTTGCCCCGCCAGCTTTTGGAAATGAGGTAGATACTGCTCTATATCTCTAAAATTTTTGCCGTAAAATCTGGCAACATTGTCAAATTCCTCAATATAATCCAAGAACAAGTTCTGGTGTGCCGGAATGTTCGAAAAATTTATATGCATTAGCTCTCCCGCATAATTCAAAAAACTATTATCTTAAGTGAGTAGAAATCACAATTCATTTATCATTTACCAAGAGAAATTTAGTAAAAATTAAATAACTATTCTTGCAGTATATATAGACACAACCGGAGACAAAATGGCGGCTTCGTATATCATCAGTGTGGATTTAGGCGGAACAAAAATTCTTTCTGCTCTAATTAATAACCAAAATGAAATTGTAGCGAGAGTAAAGGTTGCCACAGATACCGGAAAGGGGGGCGATGAAATTGTCCGCGCTATTTCAGAATCCGTTAAGCAAATTTTAGCTGAAAACAATCTAACTGAAAATGATATTAAAGCTGTCTGTATGGGAGTTCCGGGCACTGTTAATCCGGCAACCGGAGTTATTGCCGTTGCACCAAATTTAGGATTAGTTGAGTTTAATATTAAGGAAGCGCTTTCCAGCCAAATTTCCATTCCGGTTTTAATAGAGAATGATGTTAACCTTGCCGGACTTGGAATCAAGAATTACGAGCTGAATGGTGAAGTAAAAAACATGATTGTTGTTTTTGTTGGGACCGGAATTGGCGGCGCTCTTTTCTTTGATGGAAAAATTTACCGCGGCTCATCTTTCTACGCCGGAGAAATTGGGCACATGCTTGTTGACGGAAAAGGTGCATTCTCTATTTCGCCGGTTCATTCAACATTTGAATTGATGGCAAGCCGTACTGCAATTGTTCGTGAAATAAAAAAGAATTTGGGGAAAGGGAAGAAGAGTGTTCTAAAGGATTATGCCAAGTCAAAGAAGCAGATAAAAAGCAAAGCACTTCTGGAAGCTCTTAAGAAGGAAGACCCGGTTGTTATTAAGCAATTAACGAAAGCCGGCAAGACTATAGGAACTGTCCTGGGTAGCATTACAACTCTGCTGAACATTGATACTATTGTGCTGGGCGGTGGTGTGATTGAGGCTATGCACGAATTTATGGTGCCAATTATTTCCAAAGCTTTTAATGAATCAGTTTTGGAAGCTCCGGGCAAATGTGTTAAAATCTTTGAAACGAAACTTGGCGATGATGCAGCTTTATATGGCGGAATTGCTTTAGCAGAAGAGTTTCTGGGCAACTAATTAGCGTCAAAACTTTTTTCGATTCCTTTGAGCTTGTCACTTAATTCTGTCCAAAGGTGATAAGTTGTATCAAGCTCAACTTTAGTTTTTTCGTATTCCAAGTTCTTCTCTTTAGCAAGTTGTGGGTTGGTAAAAATCTTAGCATCGGAAAGTTCGCTTTCCAATTTACTTTTCAATTCTTCTAAGTTCGCAACTTCCTTTTCACACTTTTCAAGTTTCGCTCTCAACTCTTTTGTAGCCGCAAACTTTTTCTGGCGCAGTTCAGCTTCAATTCTTTTTTGATCTTTTCTGTTTGTTTTATCGGCAGAAGAAGTTTCGACTGCTTCTGTTTTTTGCTCAAGAATCTCCTGGCGTTTCAACATATAGTAATCAATATCACCCGGGAAGACTTTTACAAAGCAATCTCTAATTTCAATTACTTTATTTACGATAGGGCGAAGGAAATCAATATCGTGCGAGACGATAATTAATGTGCCGCTAAAATTCATTAACGCTTCTTGCAAAATTGCTTTAGAGGAAAAATCCAAATGGTTTGTCGGTTCATCCAAAATAATTAGGTTGGCTTTGGTTAGCAGAAGACGAGAAAGCGCGACCCTGCTTCTTTCTCCGCCCGAAAGCACTTTGATTTTTTTGAATACATCATCGCCGGAAAAGAGAAACGAGCCAAGAATCCCCCGCAACTGTCCGGCAGATAAGTCATTGTTCACCTCTTCAAGCGCATCAATTAAATCGTATTCCGGATCAATTGAATCGGCGACTTCTTGTTCATAGTAAGATAAAATAGTGTTGTGCCCAAGCGTAATAGTACCATTTGTTGCAGTTAACTTTGATGCAATAATCTTAGCAAGTGTTGTTTTACCGGCTCCGTTTGGTCCAACAATAGCAATCTTATCCTCGCGTTCGATCTGAAGATTTACATTCTTCAAAACATCTAAAGAGCCATAGGAATGGTTTAGATTTTTAATCTCAACCGGTACAACACCGCTTTTAGGAGGGTCGGGGAAGCGAAGCTCAATTTTCTTTTCATCGGAAGCTAAATCAATCGTTTCAATTTTCTCAAGCTGTTTAACACGGCTTTGTACCTGCCTTGCTTTCGAGGCTTTGTAGCGGAACCGTTCTACAAATCCTTCAATTTCTTTTTTACGCTTCTCGCGGTTTTTCTGTAAAGCAAGTAATTGTTTTTCGCGCTCTTCTTTGTAAACTAAATATTGGCTGTAGTTGCCGGAATAAAAATTTATTTGTCTATCAAAGACTTCGATAGTTCTGTTCGTAACGCAATTAATGAAATGCCTATCGTGGGAAATTATTAGCAGCGCGGCATCTGATGATTGAAGATAATCTATCAGCCAGCCAAGCGTGTCAATATCAAGGTGGTTCGTAGGCTCATCCATCAACAGTAAATCGTTTTGAGAGAGAAGAATCTTAGCCATCTGAATGCGCATTTGCCAGCCGCCGGAAAATTCTTCAGTACGGCGGAAAAAATCTTTTTCACGGAAGCCCAAGCCCATCAACACTTTTTCAATTCTTGAATCTGCAGAGTAAAAATCTATTTGATCTTTTCTAAGATGGATTTCTCCCAACTCTTCAAGAACTTCCGCACGGTCTTCTTCGGAAATGGTTTGGTCATTCAAATTTTCCAAAACTAACCTTTCCCGCTCATCTAAAGAGCGAATATCCGGAAGGGAAGTTTTTACTTCGTTGAAAAGTGTTTGCCCGCGGAATGCAATTATATCTTGCGGAAGGTAGCCGATGCGGATTCCTTTTTGCTTCTTGATGCTTCCGGTTTCCGGCTGCTCTATCCCATAAAGAAGTTTAAGAAAAGTTGATTTGCCGGTTCCGTTTGAACCAACAAGCGCAACTTTATCGTGGCGGGAAATTCTAAGATTTACTCCTTCGAATAAATTTTCGCCTGTAAACTGAATCGAGAGATTAGAAATATCTATCATAAAATTGAAGCCAAACCCTATTTTCTAATTACAGCAACTTTAGATGTTTTGATGTTGTTGCCTTCTTCATCGAAAGCTACAATGAAATAAACTCCGCTCGATACCAAATTTCCGTTAGAGTCTTTGCCATTCCAGAAAGCAATTTTCCCGCCGGGAGTTTCAAAGTTTGCAACCAAATCTCCGGTTACACTTAGAATTTTAATGCTGCTGTTACGTATCAAGCCGTCTATTGTTACGCTGCTTTCTTCTTTGCCAATAACAAATGGATTTGGATAGATGTAAAGGCTCTCAAAACTTTCTTTTGGTTCGATGAAAGATGTTGAAAGCTCAGCCAAACCATAATCGGTGCCTATATAAACTTTCCCGCTCTTGGAATCAATTGTAATACTCATCACATTATCATTCGGTAATGGACTGTTCTTAGCGTTAAAATAATTGATCAGTTGATATCCATCAGAGGATAAAACGAAAACACCATTATTTGTTCCAACCCATTTTTGGTCTATGGGATCAACAGCAATACAGTTTACCGATTGATTGCGAACTGAAAGCCCGACTAAAGTGGAAAGGGTAGTTTTTGGTCTTGTAGGATCGCTAATCATATTTACGCCCACATCAGTTCCAATCCATAGTTGTCCCCGTCTATCTAAGGTGAGGTAAGAAATCAAATCGCTTGATAAACCATCCGACTTTGAAATGTAACCCTGAGTATCATCCAAAGTGTTTTCTAAAGTTCCCTTATCGTTGAAATAATAAATTCCCCGGTTACCTTGAGTAGCGAAAAACCATTTAACGTTATTTTCGTCAATAACCATTTTATCGAGGAATTCGTTTGTTGAGATGGTCGGGTTGGTGAATGAATAGTGAATCCACTTTTTATCCTTTGTGTAAACACTTAAAGGTTTGCCGGCAGAAGAAAGAGGATTAACAAACCAAACATTTCCTTTTGAATCTGGTTTTAAATCTGAAATTACAAGAAATTTATCATCAGCCGGAATACCAGACATACCGGAATTTGTTGTGTTGAAAACATCGAATTTCCCGTTTTTATAAAAGATTGCACCTTTTCCCCAGGTTCCTAAGTAAATAGTCGTGTCGCTTCCAATAGAAAGATTGTAGATAGCATCTGAAACTAGCTGAGGATAATTTTTCATATTGAAAATTTTCCATTTTTCACCATCGAATTGAAAAAAGCCCTTGCCGGTAAGGTCTTTTCCTGTTGCAATCCAGACTGATCCGTTTGGTGCTATAGCCATATTCAAAAACGAATTGCTCGCCGGCGAACTTGGTAAAAGCATTCTAGTTTTGTTGTTTTTCAATTCAATTAAACCGTTGGCTGTAGATATATAAATAGCAGATGGGGATAGATTCAGCATTCTGAATGTAACTGACGAATTATTATATAGTGTTGTTATTTGAGAATTTGAATACTGGTATAGAGAATCTTCGGAAATAAGTAGAAGGGAATTATTGCTCACAGCAAGATCAACAATTTTTCTTTCGCTTAGAAGGAATGGGTTCCAGGTATTATTCTGAAACTTGTAAACGCCATTTGAAGTAGCTAATAGAACATCCGAGTTGAACTGGAGAATTTTGTAAGGCGTAATAGTCTTTCCGTTGCTGTTCAAAGTATAATTATTCCATGATTCCGGTGCTGAAAGGTTTTGAGCGCCGGCTTTCTGTATTGCCACTCCGGATTCCGTACAGACATAAAACAGATTACTCTTAAATGTGCTTAGTACTTTAGTCTCTGCAGAAAAATTGCCGAGTTTTAAGAAGCTATCAAGCAGCGAAAGTTTTTGTGCGCTGATAACGGTAATCCCAAAATCAGTTGAGACAATAATTGAATCGCCTTTAACAAAAATATTATTGATAGCTTTTTTAATTTTGCTCGAGTTAAAAATGTCCAAAATCTTTTCAATGGTATTTGTTTCGGGATTGAGAATGTTTATGTGCCCTTCACCGGAACCAAACCAAATGTTATTACCGGCATCAACGCCAATAGCCGTTAAATTTTGGCTGCTTAAACCATCTGCTTTTGTAAAAATTTGGAAGGAAGAATCAACAGTTCCGGTTTTGAACGCTCCGCCGGAAGTAGCTGCCCAAATATTGTTACCCATTGCTACAGTGCCGCTTATTGTTTTCATATCGGCATGAATTTTCCATTTGCCGAAGTTTTGACCCAGCAGACTAATAGCAGAAACAAAAAGAATCAAAACAATTTTTGATGCTTTCATCTAATCCTCGTTTTGTGGTTACAGATGGTAGAAAAAGTAATGGGCAAATTTACCTATAAATGTTTGATCAAAAAGTAGAAAGTTTCATGCGCGATATGTTTTGTGGTAAGTTTTATGCACTGTTCTTCTGAAGCATTTTTCTCATTGCGTCCAATTGACTACCCGAAATATAATATTTGCCGAGATTATCGTTATCCATTTTTTTCCCTCCATGGAAATCGGAGCCGCCCGATTCCAACAGGCAATATTGGTTTACAATCCCGCGGTAAAACTGGATTTGGTTCTCGTTATGGCAAGGGTGAATCACTTCAATTCCATCTACGCCCGCTTTAATCAAACTCATCAGCAAATGTTCTTTCATATAACCGGGATGAGCTATAAAGGAAAGTCCGCCGGAATCATTAATTAGTTTTAAAGCGCTTTGGGGTGAGACGTGAATTTTCCGCTCGAAAGCCGGTCCGTAATCGCCAATATATCTCTCAAAAGCTTCTTGATAATTCTTAACAATGCCAAGATCGGTCATAGCATAAGCAATGTGGGGTCTGCCAACAGCGGAGTTTTTAGCGTAATCGAGTACATCATCAAGCGTAATTTTTAGCCCGAGATTTTGCAGCTTTTTTACCATTCTTTTTGCGCGGTGCAATCGTTCATCGCGGAAGAAGCTTAAGTACTTCTGAAGTTCTTCATTGCCCTCATCAATAAAGTAGGCGAGAAGGTGTATTTCTTTGTCATCAAGGTCGGTACTAATTTCAACACCTGTAATGATATCCATACCGAGATCGCGTGCGCATTCGGTTGCTTCTTTCAGCGCATTCATTGAATCATGATCGGTGATGCTTATAGTTTGCAGACCATTAAGGTGAGCAAGTTCAACCAACTCACAAGGTGCTAAAGCCCCATCAGAGTAAAGTGTATGAGTGTGTAAATCAATTTTGTTTGGCATTATTAAAAGAATTTTTCCTTAAACTTTTCATAATCAAGAATTCTGAGTTTTGAACCTTCCATTTCCACCAGACCTTTTTTTGCAAATGAATGAAGCGTTCTTGAAATGGTTTCTCTTGAGGTTCCAGCCATGTTTGCCAGATCTTGCTGTAACGGCAGCTTCTCAATTTCAACTTTGCCTTGTTTAATTTTGCCTATATCATCTGCAAGTTGAAGAATAACAGTTGCTACTTTTCCTTCAGCGTCTTTAAGAGATAATGCTTTGATCTTCATATCAGCATTTCTTAATCTTCTGGTAAGTTCTTGGAGAAGAGCTACAGAAACTTCAGGATGCTCGTATAAAAGATTCAGAAAGTCGTTTCTTTGAATTATGAAAAGTTCGCTCTCATCCACAGCAGTTACTGTTGCGGAGCGAGTCAGTCCATCTAGGATAGCCATCTCGCCGAAGAAATCGCTTTCTCCTAAAATTGTAAGTATAACTTCTCTTCCGTCGCCGCTGTTTCTGCTTACTTTTACTTTTCCCTTAACAATTACGAATAAGGCAGTACCCGCATCCTCTTCCATTAAAACAACATCGTTTTTTGCGTACCCCTTTCTCGAACCTATTTTTTCAATTTTTTCTAAAGCATCGTTCCCTAATTCTGAAAAAATTGGAACGAATGTAAGAAACTCGGAAGCCGCCATTAAAGCCCTCTACTTTTTATTTAAGAATCTCGGATGTTTCAAAAGCAAGATAATTTTTTCGGGATTAAGGAACAACGGTGATTTTGAAATTATGAGACAATTTGGGCTCGTTGAAACTTCTAACACGAATTTCTATATTTGCCATTGAAAAACATAACCACATGTAATAGGAGAAAGTACTAATGGCAGTAAAAGTAGGTATCAATGGATTCGGTAGAATAGGTAGACAAATAATTGGAGTTCTGGCCGAAAGAAACCTTCTTGGAAAAGAAGTAGACGTCGTGGCAGTTGTTGATGTTAGCACCGACGCAAAATATTTTGCTTATCAACAAAAATATGATTCAATTCATGGAAGATTTAAAGGAACGCTTTCCAGCAAAAAAAGTGATCCATCATTAGAAGCTGATGATATTCTTGTTATCAATGGTGCTGAAACGAAATGTATTATGGCTCAGAAAGAACCTTCACAATTGCCCTGGAAAGAATTGGGTGTTGATATAGTTATCGAATCAACAGGTTTATTTACCGATTCTGAAAAAGCTAAAGGACATTTAGCAGCAGGCGCAAAGAAAGTTCTTATTTCTGCTCCTGGCAAAGGCGAAGTTAAGACAATAGTTATGGGAGTTAATGATAACGAATACGATGCCGCAAAACACCCAATCGTTTCCAATGCTTCTTGCACAACTAACTGTTTAGCTCCTGTAGTTCACGTTCTTCTCAAAGAAGGAATTGGAATTGAAACCGGTTTGATGACAACAATTCACTCTTACACAGCTACACAAAAAACTGTTGATGGTCCATCTAAGAAAGATTGGAGAGGCGGTCGCGCTGCTGCAATTAATATTATTCCTTCAACAACCGGTGCTGCTAAAGCTGTTGGCGAAGTACTTCCGGCTACAAAAGGTAAATTAACCGGTATGTCTTTCCGCGTTCCAACTGCGGATGTATCAGTAGTTGATTTAACTTTCCGTTCTGAAAAAGAAACTTCAATTGAAGAAATTGACGCTTTGTTAAAGAAGGCAAGTGAAACTTACCTAAACGGAATTTTAGGTTATGCTAACGAAGAAGTTGTTTCTACAGATTTCATTCACGATGAACGTTCTTCGATTTACGATTCACTTGCTACAAAACAAAATAATTTGAAGGGCGAAAAGAGATTCTTCAAGATTGTTACATGGTATGATAACGAATGGGGTTATTCAAACCGTGTAGTTGATTTACTTCTTAAGATGGCTTAACAAGTAAATTATATTTTTTGCCATGACGTCCGCCAACCGGCGGACGTCTTTTTATCACGAAGATTTTGGAGGAAACATGAAAAAACTTAGTATTGATAACGTTGAACTGAAAGGTAAGAGAGTTCTTGTACGTGTTGATTTCAACGTTCCGTTAGATGAAAATTTGAAGATTACGGATGACATTAGAATTACATCTGCGCTCCCAACAGTAAAGAAAATTATTGCTGAGGGTGGAAAATGTATTTTGATGAGTCATCTTGGAAGACCGAAAGGCGGTCCAAATCCAAAGTACAGTTTGAAGCCGGTTGCGGTTCGCTTAGGCGAATTGTTGGAAACAGAAGTGAAGTTTGCGCCGGATTGCGTTGGAGAGCAAGTAAAATTAATTGTAGATTCTTTGAAAGATGGCGAAGTTTTATTGCTTGAAAATTTGCGCTTCCATTCTGAAGAAGAAAAGAATGTTCCGGAATTTGCTCAGCAGTTAGCAGAACTTGGCGATGTTTACATTAACGATGCATTTGGCTCGGCTCACCGCGCTCATGCTTCAACAGAAGGCGTAACAAAGTTTATTAAAGTTTGCGCTTCCGGTTACTTAATGCAGAAAGAACTAGATTATCTCGGAACAGCAGTTGCTAATCCGGTTCGTCCTTTTACGGCAATTCTTGGCGGTTCAAAAATCTCCGGCAAAATTGATGTGATTGAAAATCTTCTTCCTAAAGTAGATTACTTGCTTATAGGCGGCGGAATGGCTTACACATTCTATAAAGCAATGGGTTACGAGATTGGAACATCATTGCTTGAAGCTGAGAAAATTGACTTAGCTAAGGAGATGCTTGAGAAATTCAAAACATGCAAAGCAAAGGTTCTTTTACCAAAAGACAATGTTGTAGCTCCGGAATTTAAGAACGAATCTCCGGCAAATGTGGTTGATTCAAATAAAATCCCAGCTGATAAAATGGGATTAGATATTGGACCAAATACAGTTGACGAGTTTGCCAAAATAGTTTTGGAAAGCAAAACAATTGTTTGGAACGGACCTATGGGTGTATTTGAATTTGATAACTTTGCAACCGGATCAAATGCAATTGCACAAGCATTGGCTGAAGCAACCGGCAACGGCGCTGTTACAATAATTGGCGGAGGCGATTCCGCAGCTGCAATTAGTAAAGCTGGCTTGGATGACAAAGTTTCTCACGTTTCTACCGGCGGCGGCGCTTCGCTAGAATTTCTTGAAGGAAAAGTTTTACCCGGCGTTGCAGCATTGAACGATGCACAGTAACTTGTTGTTATAAAAAAGAGAGAGTAAGCTTGGGAACAAGTCTTACTCTTCCTTTTTAAGACATATTATTTAAGGAAAAAAAATGGGTTTAGATTCACGCGATTACTACCGTCCATCTGGAGGCTTTTCATTCTTCCCACCAATGATAAAGAACCTTCTGATTATAAACATAGCTGTTTATTTCATTCAGATGATATTTGGAAGTTTAACATTTGGAGGAGTTCCGGGTGAATTAATACTGAGTCACTACTTTGCCTTAAATCCACTAGAAGGAATAAACTCCAATTTCCAGATTTGGCAATTATTAACATACCAATTCATGCACGGCGATTTTATGCACATTTTCTTTAACATGCTGATGATGTGGATGTTTGGAATGGAAATAGAAAATATAATGGGCTCTCAGAAATTCTTGCTTTTCTATCTTCTAAGCGGATTAGGTGCGGGCATGTTGCAGTTGCTTGGCGCTCCGTTATTGTCCGATTCATTAGGATATACAATAGGCGCGAGCGGTGCTGTTTACGGCATTATGATTGCTTTTGCAATGTACTTCCCTGATCGATACGTAATGTTTTCTTTTCTTATACCGGTAAAAGCAAAATATCTTATAACATTTTTAATAGTCATAGAATTTATTTCGGTGCGCGAACCTTCATTTGTAGCTCATCTGGCTCATATCGGGGGAGCTTTAACAGCCTTAATTTTCATTCTGATTGACCGTAGGAAGCAGATAAATGTTAACCGGATGTTTAGTAATTTCAAAAAGCCGGGCAGTAATCCATTTAGACCAAGATATCAGAAAAAACCGGCGAATGATTACGATGTTGAAGAAGCAAAGTTTTACGATATAAATAACAAACCGTCTGATGAAGAGGTTAACCAAGATGAAATTGATAAGATTCTTGATAAGATTTCTCAGAGCGGATACCAAGGATTAAGTGATCGCGAAAAACGGATTCTCTTTGAAGCAAGTAAGAAGAAATAGTTTTGTAATTCTAATTGTGTTGCTACTCTTTGTGTTGTCTGCTTGCGAGAACAGCAAGATAGATGATGATAAGCTTGTGAAAATTTATGTCGAAAATCTCATCATTGAAGAAACTCATCAGAATAATCCCGGAATGCTGAAGCAGAAAAAGGATTCACTGTTTAATAAATTTAACACATCTAAAACTGCATTCGAGAATGAACTTAATTTGATAGGCAATGATAGGGAAAGGTGGGAAAAGTTTTTCACAAAGTCGAAAGAACTGTTGGAAGATTTAAGAAAGAGCGGGGCTGTTAACTAAAATTCCTTTTTGCAAGAGCTAACCTAATTTTCGCGTAGCTTATTTTTCCGCCAAGCAAAGTTTTCAATTCTTTTATTTCAGTTATGCCCTCATCAATTTTCTCATTAATCATTCTGAGTTCATCGGCATTAATTAAACTGCTTAAATCCAATTCCGGCATCATGCTAATTAATCCTTCCAACTGAATTGCCAAAAGAGATTCAGATACTTTTGAGAGTTCAGCAATTTCTTCTAGCGAGTATTTCTTCTCTACCAATTCCAAAATGAGTTTTGACTTACGCGGCAAATCTGCTTTGGATGAGTTAGTGGTTGCCGTGTGTTCTTGCTTACTGATTTTAACAGCGCTGAGAACTTCTTCACCAATCTTGTTAAACATTCTTTGATTGAACCCGGAAATGCTAAGAAGAGCCGAATGATTTTGCGGCTTTGTTTTTGCAATGGTTCTAAGGATTTCATCAGTACAGATAAGATGAGGTTGTTGAGCAAATTTTTCAGATGCCTCTTTTCTGATTTGTCTCAATTTGTTGAAAAGTTTTAACTCTTCTTCGTAATCAACCAATTCACTTTTAGCTTCTTCAAGCTTGTCATCAGCGAAGAAATCAAGTCCAAGCTCAGAGAGCTTAACCATATCAGCGTTGATGAGAACTTTCTTGGCGATTAGCAACTGCTGAAGCGCGTCTTCAATTTGCTCTTTGCTGAAATGAACACAAGTACCAAAAGAGCTGAACTTGTTGAGTGAACCAAGATTTGTACTCCCATGAAGAATTTGAACGAGCGTTTTCATTCTGAGCGGTCTTTTTGCTTCGTGTAAAGTTCGTAGAATTATTTCATCGAGGTAATCAAGAGTAATGTTAGAGCCGCTATCAAGACAATTATCGCATTTGCCGCATTTATAATTGTCTGTATTCTGTCCAAAGTATTCGAGCACAAAACTCATACGGCATTTATCCGTAGAAACAAATTCTTCCATTTGCTGGAGTTTGTGCTGTAAATTCTTTTTAACCTTTGTCAGCATTGCTAAATTGAGTTGAAGTGCCTTTGATTGTACCCTTGGCTGGAGTAATCCAAACGTCGGATTTTTCTGTGGCTTTTGATGCTCAATTATTCCGCCGCGGAAAAGTTCAACCAAATCTTGAACAATTTCTTCTTCGTCGGTTTCTAATCGTTCAGCAAGATTTTTAATATCAACTCGGCAGTAATCATTAAAAATCTTGCTGCCGAAGTTTTTGGTGAGCAACAAAAGCAAGTCTTTGTGATTTGCCGTCGCAAAGTTTATGATGAATGAGTGTAACTGATCCGGCTTAAGAGGGAAGCGAACTAAGTGTTGACTCATTATATCAGATTTCAAACTCAAGTAGCCCGATTCGTTTAGTACTTTGGAAGCAGCTTGGATTATTCCGTTTGAAAGTTTTTTAATCTCCAAAAGATTTGTAAGCCCGGTATCATATACAATCGGCTGCGTGTTGGTCATGCCAAGAGCAATTTTGCCATAATCGCAAACACAATCATATAGCATTTCGATTTGGTCCCGAGAAGGAGTAGAGCTATTTATAAAATATTCTTGTACTTGTTTGTCGCGGTCTTCGTAAAGCAAAAAAACCTTCGATGGATTCCCATCTCTGCCGGCTCGTCCAATTTCTTGGTAGTAATTTTCGATTGAGCCGGGCATATTGTAATGGATAACTAAGCGAATATCATTCTTGTCTATTCCCATTCCAAACGCATTTGTAGCGCATATAACTTTAACTCTGCCGGACATGAAATCATCTTGAATTATTCTTTTCATTTCAGATGGTAAACCGGCATGATAATAAACCGAATTAACCATTTCTTTTCTTAAATACTCTGCGAGTTCTTCGGCAGCTTTTCTGGTAGCTGTGTAAACAATTGCCGGCAGTTTATTATTTCTGATGATCTCTGCCGTCTTTTCTTTCTTCTTCAGTGTTGGCAGTACATTTAGGTGAAGGTTCTCTCTTTCAAATCCGCGCACAAATATTTTAGGACTGACCAAGGATAATTGTTTAAGAATATCTTCGCGCACTTCTTCTGTAGCCGTTGCGGTAAAAGCCGAAACTTTCTTAATACCCAGGTGATCAATGAACTCGTAAATTTTTCTGTAACTTGGACGGAAGTTATGTCCCCATTCACTGATGCAATGAGCTTCATCCACGAAAACGAATTCCGGCGCGAGCTGTTTAATTTTTTCAACAAATGTTTTATTGCCAAGTTTTTCCGGCGAGAGGTATAGAATTTTTATTTCCCCGCAAGCCACCGAATTCAACACTTTTTCACCGGCTTGATAGTCTAATGAGCTGTTAATAAATGAAGCTAAAATTTCATTCTTGTTTAGCGAATCCACTTGATCTTTCATCAAAGCGATAAGGGGGGAAATTACGATAGAAAAAGATTTAGACAGCAATGCTGGAATTTGGTAGCAGAGCGATTTTCCGGCACCGGTAGGAAGTACAGCAAGAACATTTTCGCCGGAAATTATTGAGATTATAATTTCCTCTTGTCCCGGACGGAATGAATCATAGCCAAAGTATTTGATCAGAGCATCAATTGGTTTCATTAAACGATTTGTTCGTTAACGGATAACAGTTATTCCACAAATCAAAAATAGAGATAGTAAAGAAGATATGCTGAAAGTAAATTACACAGTTAAACATTTTGGCAATTTAACTGCTCTCGATAATATCAACCTTACGATTGAAAAAGGAGAACGGGGTACTTAGCTCAGATGGTGCAGGTAAAACAATTCTGATGAATACAATCGTTGGTTAACTGGCTCCGGATTACGTAAATATTTCGATTGATAGGGAAGTGAGGAATGGTCAGAATCTAAAGCTTAGAAAAAAGCTTGGCTACGTCGGCGAAACAGCAATCACAATTGGTCGGTACAGGTTTTTCCGCAAGTTCTGTGGAGCCAACGGATTTTATGGCGTGTTGTTGTTTTGCCCTTAGTTACGCTTTTCATTAATTCGTTTGCAATTTTATGGTTGCAAAGAGATGGATATAGCGCCATCCCATATTTTTATTCTCACTTCTGATTGGATAATTCCATTTCTTGAAAAAAATAGCTTATGCGTCTTCGTTTACACTGTGGGAAAGCCTATTTTTGATGGTATAATTATTGCACAATAACCCGTTAAATAAACTGAAAACCAGAGAATTTTATGGCAGATGAAAAATTAAAATTAGAAGATTTACTGGGCGATGTTCAGCGCACAGAAGAAAAAGAACGTATTGATTATGTAGCTATCATAGGCGGCGGAATCATGGGACAAGGTATTGCCCAAACAATATCAGCAGCCGGACTTGATGTACTTATTGTCGAAAGGGATGAGGAGCAAGTTGAAAAGTCTAAAGACAGCTTAAAGGCATCTATGGAACGTGAGATCACGCGATGGGCAATGACACAGAGCGAAATGAAATCCGTTCTCAGCCGAATTAAGTGGACTACCGACAAAAGCGAAATCCCGGAGTGCGACTTAATAATTGAAGCCGTTGACGAGAACTATGATCTTAAGAAACGAATTTTTAAGGAGTTAGACTCAATAGCTAAACCCGAGACAATCTTTATTTCGAATACTTCAACACTCAGTCTAACAAAAATAGCAGATGTTACTAAACGAAAAGACAAGATAATTGGAATGCACTTTTTAAATCCGGTTCCAAAAGTCCCTCTTGTAGAGTTGATTCGTGCGATGGATACTTCAAGCAAAACTGTAGAAGTAATTAAAAAATTTGCTGCAAAGATTGGCAAAACTGCCGTTGAGGTTTATGAATATCCCGGTTTTGTTACGACTCGTGCTATCGTGCCACTCTTAAACGAAGCAATGTATATCCTCTTGGAAGATGTAGCTACAGCCAAGGATATTGATACTGCGATGCGCCTGGGCTATAATTTTAATATGGGTCCGCTGGAAATGGCAGACACAATGGGTCTGGATGAGGTCTTAGCTTGGATGGAAACTCTTTGGTCAACCTTGGGTGAGCCGAGATACCGCCCGTGTCCAATTCTTAGGAAACTTGTGAGAGAGAGAAAGCTTGGAAAAAAATCCGGTGAAGGATTCTTTAAATATGATTCTGATGGTAGAATAATTTCTTAAAATTTCGAGGATAGAATGAAAGTTTTAGTGCTTAATTGTGGAAGCTCATCAATAAAATATCAGTTTATGGATACAACTCTTTCCATTGCTTTGGCTAAAGGAATGGTAGAGAGAATCGGCATGTCTAGTGCAGTTTTGACACACCAGCCTCACGATAGAGAAAAAATTAAGATTGTAGGAGAAATTTTAGACCATACTATTGCGATAGAGTATGTGATTGCGGTGCTACTTTCTCCTAATCATGGCGTAATAAAGGACAAAAAAGAGATAGACGCTGTAGGTCATCGTGTTGTTCATGGAGGCGAAACATTTAGCGGTTCTGTTTTGATTACTGAACAAGTTATGAAAGCACTCAAAGATAATATTGAACTGGCGCCGCTTCATAATCCGCCGAACATTAAAGGTATTCAGGCTACAAAAGAACATTTGAAGACAACTCCTCAGGTTGGTGTTTTCGATACTTCCTTCCATGTAAAAATGCCTCCACGGGCATACTTGTATGGAATACCATACGAGCTTTATAAGAAATATAAAATCCGCCGTTACGGGTTTCATGGTACGTCCCACCGTTATGTTGCTCACAGAGCAGCTATTATGCTGGGAAAACCATACGAAGAACTCAAAATTATTACCGCTCATCTTGGCAATGGCTGCTCAATGGCTGCTATTGATCGTGGTCATTCTGTTGATACAACTATGGGATTTACTCCTCTTGAAGGTTTATTAATGGGAACGAGAAGCGGCGATATGGACCCCTCTGTAATTCTCTACATTATGGCTAAGGAAGGTTTGTCGTTATCTGAAGCGAATACACTTCTTAACAAACATAGCGGGTTGATTGGCATTAGCGGTGAAAGTAGCGATATGAGAGAAATTGAAGATGCTGTTGCCGAAGGTAACAAGAAAGCTAAGTTGGCTTTTGATGTATTCACATATAGAATAAAGAAATATGTTGGGGCATATGCTGCTGCAATGGGCGGAGTTGATGCTGTAGTTTTCACCGGAGGAATTGGAGAAAATTCTAAATTGGTGAGAAAAGAAGTTTGTAGCGATATGGAATTTCTGGGAATTGATTTTGATGAAGAAGCCAACAACAATGTTAAGGGGGAAAGTATTATCACTAAACCTAATTCCAAAGTGAAAGCGTTGCGCATTCCTACGAACGAAGAATTGGTTATTGCTTTAGATACGGAAGAAATAGTTAACGAACAATTGAATGCCGCGAAGTAAAAACCGCTAAATAATTTGTCTGAAATGCCGGAATGTATCCGGCATTTCTTTTTTAAAGTAGCTTTCCCGAAAAGTTTTTAATTTCCCGCAAAGAAATTTGGTGAAATATGGAACTGCATATAAAAGGCAAAACCGTTTTGGTTACAGCATCAAGTGCCGGAATTGGAAAGGCAACATCTGAGTTATTTATTAGCGAAGGCTGCCGCGTAGCAATTTCGTCCAGCAAAAGAGAAAATTTGGTGAAAGCGGTTGATGAAATTAAAGCGATTTACGGAATTGAACCGCTGTGGGAACAATGCGATATAAACAATCCAAATGAAATTGAGGATTTGGTTAAGCATGTTGAACACAATTTGGGAACCGTTGATATTTTGGTGAACAATTGCGGCGGACCAACACCGGGATTTTTTGAAGATCTTGCCGATGAGAATTGGGAAGATGCTTTTGAGCAAGTGCTGATGAGCGCTGTCCGTTTTACGCGTTTAGTTTTGCCCGGAATGAAAGAGAAAAATTGGGGTAGGATAATCAACATTACTTCGCTTTCTGTAAAACAACCAGTAGATAATTTGATACTTTCTAACTCTTTGAGAAGCGGCGTAACGGCTTTCGCAAAAACTTTAAGCGCTCAAGTTGGCAAACATAATATTACAGTTAACAATGTTGCGCCAGGCTATACTTTGACGGGAAGACTTTATGAATTGGCGGTTGTTCGCGCGAAGCAACGCGGAGTTTCGCACGAAGAAGTACTGGCTTCTATGGCAGCAGAAGTCCCAATGAAACGCTTAGCCCGCCCTGATGAAATTGCCTCAATGATTGTCTATCTCTCTTCTGAACAAGCCGGATACATTACCGGACAAACTATTGTTGTGGATGGCGGAGCGATCAGATCAACTTACTAATTGAGAATTGCGAATGGAGAATTGAGAATTCAATGAAAATATTTGAAAAACACTCAGAGTATGGCAATCCGATTCTTGAAAAGAGTTTTCATTTTGGAATCAGAATTGTAAAATTCTATCTCTTACACGTTAAAGAAGAATACCAAATCAAAGATCTTTTAAAACAATTGTTGAGAAGTGGAACTTCAATTGGGGCAAATGTAGCTGAATCTCAAGAAGCTGCATCCAAAAAGGATTTTCTAAATAAGCTTACGATAGCATTAAAAGAAGCCCGTGAAACGGAATATTGGTTGAAATTATTGAAAGAAGCATCTGTTATTACTGAAAAAGAATTTATTAGTTTATTTAACGACTGTGATGAAATAATCCGGCTTTTAGTTTCTATTGTAAAGAAATTGAAAGATGTTTAATTCTAAATTCTCAACTCTCAATTCGCAATTATTATGACTCATGAAATCGAAATTGTAATCCCGCCGGAAAAGATAAATGATTATGAGTTTCTGAGAATTCAATCTGCGCAGAAACTAAAAATCAGTCCAGCAGAAATTAAGGGCGTTCAAGCTATCCGTCGTTCGGTAGATGCGCGAAGCAGAAATCCCGTTTATAGAATTAAAGCCATTGTTTATATTAACGAAGAACCGGCTGAACTAAGAACGTCTATCCAATACAAACCGGTTCAAACAAAAAAGAATGTTGTTATTGTCGGTATGGGTCCGGCTGGTATGTTTGCCGCATTACGTTTAATTGAACTCGGCATCAAACCAATTATTGTTGAGCGGGGAAAGGATGTTCAGTTACGAAGAAAAGATCTGAAAGCAATCCAGCAAGAGGGTAATGTAAATCCGGATTCTAATTATTGTTTTGGTGAAGGTGGCGCCGGAACATACAGCGACGGTAAACTATACACACGTTCAACAAAGCGAGGAGACGTTGGACGAATTTTAAATATTTTTGTTCAGCATGGAGCGCATGAAGAAATTTTAATTGATGCGCATCCTCATATCGGCTCAAACAAACTGCCTAAAGTTGTTCAGTCTATCCGGGAAACAATTATTAACTGCGGCGGAGAAATTCATTTCGATTCCAGAGTTACGGATTTTGTTAAACGGGAGAACAAAGTTTGCGGTGTGGTGGTTAATCAAACTAAAGAGATTCTTGCGGGTGCTGTAATTCTCGCTACCGGACACTCAGCTCGCGATATTTATTATTTACTAGATCAGCACAAAATTAAAATTGAAGCCAAACCTTTTGCTATGGGAGTTCGGATTGAACATCCGCAAGCGCTGATTGATGAAATGCAATATCACTCCAAAGAACGCAATCCGAATCTTCCGGCATCAAGTTATAGCTTAACTTGCCAGATAGATCAGCGGGGAGTTTATTCGTTTTGCATGTGTCCCGGTGGAATAATTATTCCGGCATCTACTGACAAAAACGAATTAGTTCTAAATGGAATGAGCGTTTCGCGAAGAGATTCGCCATTTGCTAATTCCGGTTTTGTAGTTTCGATAAATGAAAATGACTGGAAAGATTATACTTCTCACGGAGTTTTTGCCGGCTTAGAATTTCAGAAGAGTGTTGAGAGAATAGCGTTTGAAGCTGGTGGAAAGACCCAACGCGCTCCGGCTCAACGCATAACAGATTTTGTGAAAGGGAAAACATCCAGCTCGTTGCCGGAATCTTCTTACATACCGGGAACGATTTCATTTCCGCTGCACGAATTATTACCTGAACAAATTGCGAATAGTTTGAAGCAAAGCTTGTTTGTATTCGATAAGAAAATGAAAGGCTATTTAACGGAAGAAGCGCAAATACTTGCAGCAGAAACAAGAACGAGTTCGCCAATAAAAATTCCGCGTGATGGTGAATCACTAATGCATGTGGAAGTTGAGGGATTGTTTCCTTGCGGAGAAGGTGCAGGCTATGCCGGTGGAATTGTTTCCGCCGCAATTGATGGCGAGCGAAGCGCAGAGGCAGCTACCAAATTTATTAACTTCAACAATTGATTATTATTCAATAATGTTTGCGTAACGCTATTAATTTTTGTCTTCTAATGTTATATTTACTATGAATTGAAAAGGTGGTTAAATGACAAGTTTAGATATTGCGCTGGAAAGCGCTAGACAGTTATCCCTATCCGAAAAGGAAATGCTTATTGAAATACTGATGAAGCAGACTATCGAAGAAAGAAGAAAAGAGATTGCAGGACAAGTTAAAGAAGCGGAAACGCTTTATGCATCCGGTAAAATTACTGCCTCGAACTCCGAACATATTATAGGTGAACTACATGATTCACTTACTGAGCCGGATGAAGATTGAACAAGTTAGTTTTAACCCCTCATTTTAGGAAAGCCTACAAAAGAATTGTCCGAAGATTCCCTTTTCTGCTTGAGCAAATTGACCAATCCATTCTCTTACTGGAAAAAGATATTCACAACCCAAAGCTTAAAACGCACAAACTTTCCGGCGATTTGATAGGCTGCATGGCTTGTACTTGCGGCTATGATTGCCGTATAATTTTTGTTATAAAAGGTGAAGTGGTTTTATTGATTACAATCGGCACACATGATGAAGTTTATTAACATTCTATACCTTCGTTGAAAAGCCAACCGCTTCAATAGTTTTTTTCGCTTTAACAGCTTCTTCTTTTGTGCTGAACGCAAGACGAAAAGTGCCGCCCATTCCTTCCCGGATTTTCAAAAGCTCCATGTCCTTGATATTAACGTTGTTTTCGTATAACGCTGTAGAAATTTTGGAAATTTCCCCCGGCTGATCTTTTACATATACGAAAACATCATAGAGCTGCGAGATCATTCCTTTTGTGTTCTTAGGAATTTCATCTCTCTTTATTCGGGCAGATTCAAAACGCTCGGCAAGAAAGGAAAATTTTCCATTTGTAATCAGTTCTCTTACTTCATGCAATTCTTCTTCAAAAGAACTGAGCGCGGAAAGAATCTTGTCTTTGTTCTGTCTAACAATCGGTTCCCAAATATCAAATGCGCTGGAAGCAATTCTCGTCATATCGCGGAAACCGCCGGCGGCGTAATCATAAAAATTAACATCACTGTCCTTAAGATTTGCAGAATTAATGAGAGCAACTGCAACAAGCTGAGGCAAGTGGCTCACCGAAGCCACTACCATATCATGAATCTTTGGAGTAAGAAAAGTTACTCTTGCGCCAAGAGAATGAAGAATTTCGATGAAGTCATTCCAGCCGGAAAAATCTTTTGCTTCGTTTGTAAGAATATAGATTGAGTTTTCAAAAAGGAGAGAATCAGAATTTTCAAATCCTCCTTTTTCTTTTCCGGTCATTGGATGTCCGCCGGCAAAGAATCCTTTTGAACTGCACTCTTTCCATTCTTTGTGGAAAATACTTTTCACTCCGCAGACATCTGTCAGTAAATTCTTCTCGGTTAGTTTTGGCGCAAGTTCTTTGAATGCCGCAATCGAAGCATCGAGAGGCAAGCAGAGAAAAATTAATTCCGATTCAAGCGCTTCATCAATTGAATTTAATTTGCTGTCAACTACTTTCTCGGCAATTGCGGCATCAAGTACTTGATCATGATCGAAAGCGGAAATGCTCAAAGGCAGATTGCTGACCTTCAACGACTTTGCAATCGAGCCGCCGATTAATCCTAAACCAATTATGGAAACACTTTTGATTTCCAATTACAAAGTCCTGCCGATTGCTTTAGCTATTAACCTCAGCTCTTCCATCAATTTGAGATAGGTATTAGGAAGCAAAGCTTGAGGTCCATCGCTTAAAGCTGTTTCCGGATCGTGATGGAATTCTATCATCAAACCATCTGCACCGGCAGCTACTGCTGCGCGTGCCATTGGCGGAACTTGATCTCTTAATCCGGTTGCGTGGGACGGATCTGCAATGATAGGCAAGTGGCTTTTTTTATGAACAACCGGAATTGCGGAAAGATCAAATGTGTTGCGTGTATAGTTCTCAAAAGTTCTGATTCCGCGTTCGCAAAGAACAACATCTTTGTTTCCGCCGGATAAAATATATTCAGCAGACATTAACCATTCTTCAATTGTTGCAGCGATACCACGTTTTAACATAACCGGTTTATCAACTTTGCCAAGTTCTTTCAGCAGAGAAAAGTTTTGCATGTTGCGCGCGCCGACTTGAAAAATGTCTGCGTATTTGTAGATCAAATCAATTTGCTCAATCTGCATTACTTCTGTGATAACTAAAAGATTGTACTGATCAGCAGCAGCACGCATTAATTTTAATCCTTCTTCTCCCATACCTTGGAAAGCGTATGGTGAAGTTCTTGGTTTGAAAGCTCCTCCGCGTAAAATTGTTGCGCCGGAATCTGCAACTACTTTTGCTAAACGGAAGATCTGATCTTCACTTTCAACTGAACAAGGACCGGACATCATTACAACATGATTGCCGCCAATTTCAACATCTTTTATTTTGATTACAGTATTGCTTTCTTGAAAGCTTCTTCCGGCAAGTTTGAATGGAGTTGTTACGCGGTAAACTTCATCAACGCCGTCAAGTATGCTGATGTTTCTCGTATCGAAATTTGGTTTAACACCAATCGCGCCAATTATTGTTCTTTCCGTTCCGGTTGATTTATGAATTTGGAAGCCATAGTCTTCTAAATGCTTAACTACATTTTGTACCTGAGCTTCTGTTGCGTTTTTTTGTAAAATAACTACCAATTTATTCTCCTTGTCCCGTCATGGAAATCTTTCCTAAGAAATCCTTTGGGGCATTATTAATCATGAAATTTTTTCTCGCCGGCTTTAATTTCAACCGGAATAAAATCTTCCTTAGTTGGAATAGCACACGAATAGTTTGGGCTGTAAGCGCAGTAAGGATTATAAGCTAAGTTAAAATCAACTTCGTAAAGATAATTTGGATCGTTGACTAATTCAAAATCAATGTAACGTCCAACTCCGTACGATTCTTTGTTTGTTGTTAAATCAGTAAACCAAATTGAGTGATAAGTCTGTCCGGTTTTAGTTGTGCCTTCGTAAACACTTATCTTATAATTTTTCCCTTTGTAGTTGATTTGAACAAAACCATGCCTTACAACTTTTCTCGGTTCACCTTTAGTCCCGAAAATTGTTACAGTATCTTTCTGTTCATACTCGGTTAACTTACTTTTGAAAACAAACTCCGGGTCAACATCAAAATAATTAAGGTTGTGGAATTCAACTTTCCCCTTGAAATGGAATGGGGAAGAGTGATCGTTTTTCATCTCATCATTTTTCTTAGCGCGGAAGTCTTCAATCTTTTTGATGTAGATTTCTTGTTCCGGTGTGTAGCTTTTACCGCAAGATGTTAAAATGATTATAAGAACAAAAAGCAAAAAATATTTGCGCATTGTAACTATCAATCCTTGCTCTTGCTCTTGATCGTAATCTTGATCTGTTTTTAGAAAACTATTCTTTGTTATCATCTATTTGCTTCTTTAGTTCGCTGAGTTTATTTAATGCTTCCAATGGAGTTAAACTATCTATCGCAATGTCGGAAATTTCTTTTCTAAGTGAATCATCTTTCATTTCGAACAAGCTAATCTGCATCTCATCTTGCTTGAATTTCGAGAGTTTTGCTTTTTTAATTTCATAAGGAGTTAATTCTTTTCCCTCAAGATTAACAAGAATTTCCTTCGCGCGGTTCGTTACAAACTGGGGCAAGCCTGCCATCTGCGCAACTTGAATTCCGTAGCTATGATCTGCGCCGCCGGGAGTTACCTTGTGAAGGAAAATAACCTTATCGCCATACTCGCGTACTTCCACTTTGAAATTTCTGATGCGTGGGAAAATATCTGCCATTTCATTTAACTCGTGATAGTGAGTAGCGAACAAAGTCTTAGCGTTGAGGCTAACATTCTCATGCAGATATTCAGTAATCGCCCACGCGATAGAAATTCCATCAAATGTACTTGTTCCGCGCCCAATTTCATCCAACAAGATTAAACTTTTGCTCGTTGCATTGTTCAAAATATTTGCCGCTTCTTGCATCTCTACAAGAAATGTTGATTCTCCGGCAGCGATGTTATCGCTCGCGCCAACGCGAGTGTAAATTCTATCAACCAAACCAATTGTTGCTTGCTTTGCCGGAACAAAAGAACCAATCTGCGCCATTAAAACCAATAAGCCAATTTGACGGAGATAAACAGATTTGCCGGCCATGTTTGGTCCGGTAAGAATTATAATTTGTTCTTCCGACGAAGAAAGTTTGCAACTATTTGGTGTGAATTTTTCTCCCGGCGGTAAAATTCTTTCAACTACCGGATGGCGTCCATCAATAATTTCCAGCACATCGGAATTATTTAATTCCGGTTTGTGGTAATTGTATTCAACCGCGCATTCTGCTAACGATTGGTAGCAATCCAGCATAGCAATTAGTTGGGCATTTTCTTGTATTGCTTCTGTTTCTTGTGCAACGGCAATTCTAATCTCATCAAAGAGTTTGTACTCTAAGTTCTGAATGTTCTCTTGCGCGTTGAGAATTTTGTCTTCGTATTCTTTTAACTCCGGTGTTATAAACCGTTCGCCGTTTACAAGCGTTTGTTTGCGTATATAATTCTCCGGCGCTTTCTCTCTATTAGCATTGCTTATTTCAATGTAATAACCAAACACTTTGTTGTAGCTAACTTTGAGTGAAGAAATCTTTGTCCGCTCGCGTTCTGTTTTTTGCAGATTAGCAATCCAATCTTTTGCGTTAGTTGATAAAGAACGAAGCTCGTCGAGCTCAACGTTAAATCCCTTTCTAATAACCCCGCCATCAGAAATTGCTAGCGGCGGATCATCCGCAACCGCGCTTTCAATTTTTTCGATTAAGCTTTCGAGTGAATTTAGCTTGTGATTGATTGCCGTAATCGTTTCAACAGAAGACTGATCGAGTAACTGTTTAATCAAAGGAATTTTTTTGAGTGATGATTTTAGGCTAACTATTTCACGCGGATTTACTCTTCCGGTACAAACTTTAGAAATCAACCTTTCCAGATCACCGATTTCACTAAATTCATTTTGAAGATTTTTGCGGAGAGTTTTATTGCTCACGAATTCTTCAATACATTCCTGCCGTTTTAGAATTGGTTCAAGCTTTCTGAGCGGGGAAGTAATCCACTTTTTCAACATTCTTCCGCCCATTGAAGTCGCGGTCTTATCCAGAATAGAAATTAGAGAGCCTTCGCGTTCACCATCTTGCATCGTAAAAGTTATTTCAAGATTACGCTTAGTGGAATAATCGAGCAGCATATAATCTGAAGGATTAAAGCGTGCAATCTTATTTATGTGAGTGAGATTAGCTTTCTGTGTCTCGCGGAGATAATTCAAAGCGGCACCGGCAGCACAAATTCCGGTGTAAAAATTTTCAATTCCAAAGCCTTTTAGAGTTTTGGTGTTGAAGTGATTCATCAAAAGTTCGGAGCCATAACCAAAATCGAAAATCCAATCATCAATTTTAGTAATTCTTGCGGAGGGAACAGCTTTATTAATTATCGGTTCAAGTATTTGTTTTAGCTTCTTCGGAATTAAAATCTCTGAAGGATTAATAGCACCAAACTGTTGAGCAATTTCGCTTTGCTTCACTTCAAACGTTTGGAACTCGCCGGTTGAAATATCTGCAAAAGCTAATCCGGCAATTTCATTTTCTATAAAAATTGAGAGAACGTAGTTATTCTTTTTGTGATCGAGCAGCTTATCTGAGATTGCAACCCCTGGAGTAACAACTTCAACAACTTCGCGTTTAACAATTCCTTTGGCAAATTTTGGGTTTTCCATTTGCTCGCAAACAGCAACGCGGTAGCCCGCTCTTACAAGCTTTGGTAAATAAGTATCAATCGCATGATGAGGAAATCCGGCAAGGGGAACATCTCCGGCAGCACCGTTTGCTCTTCTGGTCAAAGTTATGCCAAGCACTTTTGAGGCGGTTTTTGCGTCTTCGTCAAAAGTCTCAAAGAAATCCCCAACGCGGAAGAGCAAAACCGTATCCGGGTAGCTTTCTTTTACTTTTGCATATTGCGCCATCAAAGGAGTTGCCGACATAGACCTATCACTTAATTGCGGCGTAAAAATAGGCTAATGAGCTTTTAGAATCAAAGAAATGAAAAGTTTGGGCTTAATATCTTAAGCTCTGACGCTTACAAGGTTTCTGCCCACACGCTCGTTACCGCTAGTATGTTTTACTTTGTAGCATGTAAATAAATCCCCCTCATTGCTTAAGGCTTTAACAGGCAATGTAAAAGTAAATGTAGAACCTTTATCCGGCTCGCTTTCAACCCAAATTTTACCTGAGTGTAAATCAATGTATTCTTTACAAAAGAGGAGACCTAAGCCGCTTCCTTTTTCGTTGCTGGTTCCTAAGGTTGATTGATTAAAAGTAGAACTGAATAGTGTCTTAGTGATTTCCGGTGTCATTCCAACTCCGGTATCAATTACACTAATTAGTATGTTATTGTTCTCCATCTTACCGGTTACTCTAATTTTACCACCTTTGTGAGTAAACTTTATGGCATTAGATATCAAGTTCTGGAGTAATAACAATAAAATTCTGTGATCGGAAATTATCCATAAATTTTCGCTGACTTCATTGTAGTCGAAAATCCCTTTTTTCTCCGACTCCATTTTCAAATTAGCAAACGCCTCATTTATTGTTTCTCTCAAAGAAAACAGTTCTGATTTAAAATGCAGTGTACCGGACCTAGCTCTTGACCATGCGAGGAGATTATCCAATAGACTTAATACATTATCACCGGTCGTTTTTAATTTTCGTCCTAATTCAACTATTTCTTCTTTTTCTACATCTTCGCCGCCAGCCATTAATATTTCTGCAATCATCAATATCGGGTGGAAAGGGCTTCTCAAATCGTGGGCTATAACGGAAAAGAGTTTTTTGTTATTCTTATTAATCAGTTCCAATTCTTCTAACTTGCTAACCAATTCTGCTTCTTTCTTATTCCTAACTTTAACATCGTACCTGATCTTAAGGTAAAATGCGGTAAGTATTAAAAGTGAAGTAAGTATTAAAACGGCTGCAACTACAAGCCCATCCTTCATTTGAATAGAATCAAATGCCTGATCGGATAGAGATGTTAAATTGCTTATGTATCTGTATGCATAAAAAGCAGAGACAATTATGAAAAGAATACTAAAGCCATAAAGGAAATCTATTTTACTCTCCAATGGAAATTTATTTTTGCGCATCTGTTACCGTCCGTTATTTTTGTTGCATTATTATTTACTAGTAGAATATTTCTTCATCCTCTGAAGGCGTATTTCCCATAAATGTAATTATAAATTTTGTTCCAACATTCTTCTTACTGTCAACATCAACTCTAATGTTATTCTGCGAACAGTGCTTCTTAATGATAGCTAACCCAACTCCAATTCCTTCAAAAGTTCTTGAGTAACTGTTTTCCTCTTGCGAAAAAAGACTGAAAAGATGGGGGATGTACTCTTCACGAATGCCTTTTCCTGTATCTGAAATCTCTACACATATTTGACCGATTATGTTTTGATAGATACTAACATCAATTCTGCCGGCAGAAGTGAATTTTACGGCGTTATCAAGCAGCTGAGTAAAAATTTGAATTACACTTTGTTTATCTACTGTGATTTTAGCATTCGTTAGCAACCTGTTAACATTAAAACGCAGATTCTTCTTTGTCGCTCTGGGTTCATAAATCTTGAAAACCGGAATTAAAACATCGTCGAACAAATCCATTTCCGTGTATATGTATTCGTAGGTATCGCTTTGGAGTTGAGACAATTCCAATATCAAATCAATTGTTCGTTTAATACGTTCTCCCTCGGTTACGATGATATCAATAGCTTCATTTTTCTCGTTAACAACTGTCGCCGCATCTTCACCCTTTAGCATTTGCGTGAAATTTAATATCGCATTAAGAGGTGTTCGTATTTCATGAGAAATTGTAGCGAGGAATTCCGTCTTTAAGAGTTCGGTTTTAATCCGGTTGCTGTGCGCTTCACTGTTAGCTAATTCAATTAATTTTCTTTCGGTAATATCTTCTACCATTCCTTGATAATATGGCTTATCCCAGCTCATACTCTCAATTATGCTCGCGGTTTCTTTTAGATATACAATTGTCCAATCTTTTCTAATCCATTTAAATTCATACTCCTTAACAAATCCGTGTTTCAAAAGCTCGTTCTTAAAATCGTTTCTGCTATCCGGACTGAGTAAACAATGTTCTTCTATGTTGAATCCGCTTAAATCATCAATGGAATTGTAACCCAGCATTCTTAAAAAAGTTTGATTTGCACTTTTCAATGTGCCGTCAAAGTAAATTTGATAGTAACCATTCGAATCGTTATCGGGAATTCGCTGAACAATGCTTTGATTGAACAAAAACAATTCCTTTAACTTTTTCATCTCAGTGATATCCGTATTAGCTGCGTAAATTCCTAGGTATTTTCCTTCGCGGTCGTAAACTGTCTGGCAATAATGATGTATCCACTTTATTTGCCCGGTTTTAGTGATAATAGAAAAATCCGCGTGAGAAATGTTTAATCCGCTCTCAACAAACTCATTATATTTTTTCAAATTTTTAAAATATAGCGGGTGAATAAGTTTCTCTAGGAAGTGAATATCTGAAAAAAGCTCGTCGGTTAAATCGTAACCGGTAATGTATTTGCAAGCCGGTGAGTTATAACCAAGTGTAGAGTCAGCATTAATCCAATAAACCCAAACGTCGGAAAAATCAGCAATCAGCTTAAAGAAATGTTCTGTACATTCAGCACGTTTTTCATCTAGTTGATTCCCGAATGGTGCCAATCCATAAATATTTGGAGAGTTGTTAGTAGTTTTATTTTGAGTAGCTAAATGGAGCTTACCATTTCCCATTGTAACTGTCCCTTCCAGATTTGTGAAGCATTACTACAAATCACAGTTGCTAAATTTAATCCTCGAATTCCCATTTTAACCGCCTTTCCATGGGACGATTTTAATAATGAGTGGAGTTGGATAAAAATAGCTCCCAGCCAAAGAGTTAACCCAACTCCACTCTGAGGGTGTGAGCGAACTTAATGAAGTGACTTTGAATGTATAAAATGAATTCGACGAGCGATTGTTTTAGTCTGACAACCGATAACCAATTTCTCATTGAAATAGCTTTTTCAATTTCCGGCTGTATCTCTGGCTAACTTCTAATTTCTTGGGGTAGTGAATGAGAGTAATTAAAAAGCGATTACTGGTAGTTTGTTCTATGTTTTCTATATAATCTCTGTTAATTAGTGTCTGCTTATGTATTCTCAAAAATTTTTCAGCCGGCAATTTCTTTTCCCATTCTACTAATGTTCTATGAAGCATAATTGACTTATCATCTTTAAGATAAATATTTGTGTAGTCCTTCAGACTTTTGATCACAATGATTTTATTTATCAGATGAAACCCGGTTTCTTTCTTGCTCTTTAAAAAAATATATTCGTTGTATCCGGCAATTTCTTTTTCAGAAGATGATTTATTTGAGAGGATTGCGTTTGCCTTTCCATTTGCCGTACGCTTCATCTCAGAAAAAGCGTTAAGCTTCTTCATAGTATTTGTTCTTTTTTCAAACTGTACTTTTATAGCAAGTATTAATTCTTCGTGAGTGAATGGCTTTGTGATATAGTCATCGGCACCTAAGACCATACCTTGCCTTAGTTCATCCCGTTGATTTTTAGCAGTGATAAAGATGAAAATTGGAAGAAGTATTCCTTCCATTTTTTTTAGCCGCTTCAAAACCGAATATCCATTGATGCCGGGCAATAGAATATCACAAAGGATTAAATCCGGTTTGAAATCAATAAAAGTACTAAGACCATCTTCACCGGTGAACGCGGTTTGAATAATATATCCATCTTTCTCTAATAAGCTTGAAATATTTTCAGCAAGGTCAACATTGTCTTCTATGAGCAAAATTTTCTTCACGGTGAAACCTTCTGGGGTACTTTAACTGTAAATGTTGAACCTTCATTTAGTTTACTTATGCAGTTGATTTTTGCCCTTAGCAATCGGGCAAGGTTGCGAACAATTGCCAGTCCCAATCCGGCACCCGGAATTGATGTTACGTTTTTTCCACGTGTGAATGGAGTAAATATTTTCTTTAAATCGTTTTTGCCGATTCCAATTCCTTCATCTTTAACAACAAACTCAATATATCTTCCGGTTCGAAGAATCTCGAGCTTAATTTGTCCACCGTTAGGTGAAAACTTGATAGCATTATGAACAAGATTTAATAGGATTTGTTTTAGAACAAACTCATCACTGAGAATTTCTGTTACTTCCGGTTCAATATTGATTTGGAGAAAATGAGTTTTGCTGATACTGAACACTAACTCATCAAGAAGTTCGTTAGAGAGTTGTTGAAGGTTGATTGGTTTGAGAGACAACTTTTGTTTTGAAGCAGAATACTTATAGAGCGTTGTTATGTTTTCTATTGTTGTGTTTAAGGAGCGAAGTGTTCTTTTGATTTTTTGAATCGTTTCTATCTGCCGGTCAGTGTTGCTCTCATTGATATAGTACTCCAACAGCTCAATGGAACTCTGGAAGGTTGCTAAAGGGGTTCGGAATTGATGCGACGTTGAAGTAATAAAATCCGATTGAAATTTACGCATCGCCCTGGTAGGCAAGTTGCCTTTTGGTGAGCGGCTTGATTTGTTGGCATGAACAGTTTTTTTGCTTGTCTTAGTTCTCTTCGGCTTGTTCATATGGATTTATATTCTCTTAATCGTTTTGCATATTGTAAAAAATTATTAAACCAATAAAGCAACGAAAATATTTTAGTGACTTTAAGGGACGACGAGAACTTTGCTCAAAGTCGTTTCATAAAATATAAAAAACACTTACTACAAGTGATACAAAATATTTAAGCCATAAACTATGTCACACAAGATTTAGCCTTTGTGCCTTCAGTATCCTTTTAGCAAATAGCCATTGTTGAAAGTAGATTTTGAGGTGATATCCGCGCTATTGCCAACTAAGATGTGAAGTATTATATTAAAATTAAAATCAAGAAAGGATATTTGAGTATTAATGCTTCTGAAGATATTCGAATCCTGTATGGGGGAAATGTATTGTGTCTTTTAAAATAAGTCTAAGCAAAAAAATTGCCTTTGCCTTAGTAATTAATCTTCTGTTTATGATGGTAATTATTGGGCTTACTTTAAAAAGTTATAACGAAATAGTTAGTAGTTATGAGCAAGTAAACAAAGACGCGCTGAAACTCATAGAAACGGGCAATGAAAGATTTGGTGCTTCGCAACTTATTGATTTTGTTAACGATTATATTATTACGGGGAAAAGAGATTATATATCAAGGTTCTACTTGAAGTACAGACTTATCATATCTCAAGAACAAAAACTCCGTAAACTATTTACTTTAAAGCAGGACTTAGCAGCTTTAGATTCAATTGCTAATAACGCAGACTCAATATACACCTACGGGCGTAGAATTTTTAACATTCCTAATCCTAAAGCATCTTCAAAAATTCCGGTGCTGATGGAAAGAATGGATAATAAGTTTGAGGAAGTTATTAACAGAAATACCACGCAGATATTTGAACTCATTTCGCATAGAATTGAAAGTCTCCGAGTTCAAACTATGAATAGAAAGAATTTAATACTGGAAGTTAACTCCGCTATGTTTCTTCTCTCTTTGTTTGCGAGTTTAATTTTTGTTTTGCTTACAGTTTACCGCATATCTAAACCGATTAAAGCTCTGGTAAAATCTGCCAATAAAATTGCTGAAGGTGACTATACAGAAAGGGTTCAGGTAACTACTCATGATGAAGTCGCTTTGTTAGCAAAGTCCTTTTCTAAAATGGCTGAAGAGGTTGAAAAATCCTACCAAGGTCTTGAGACACGCAGGAAATTCTACAATAATATTTATGCCTCATTACCCTATGCCTTGCTTGTTATGGATAACCTAAATAAAGTTTTATCTGTTAATAAGAGTTTTTGCAATTTGTTCAATTTACAGTGCAACCAAATAATTGGGAGTCCGGTTGATAATGTTCTTAAAAAAATTGAGCTCTCCGACGAATTGAGAAAAAAAATTAATGAAAGAAAACTATTCCAAAAATTAGAATGTATATGTACACCGTCAGAAAATAAAAATCATAAAATTCATCTTATCCTTTCTTCTATGTTTAGCACAGATACTGAAGAAGATGTCCTGCTTGTAATAGAGGATATTACTGAACAAAAGAATGCTCTATCGCTCAAGGAAGAATTTAGTGCGCAGAATACAGCTTTGTTCGAAACAATTATGGATGGATTTTGGTTGCTCGACTCTAAAGGGCAGTTTCTGGATGTGAACAACAATTATTGTAATATGAGCGGGTTTACAAAAGAAGAGATGTTGAAGCTATCTGTCCCTGATGTAGAAGCATATGAAACCCCTGAGATTACAGAACAACATATTAGGAAAGTGATTGCGAATGGGGCAGACAGGTTTGAAACTAAACATAAAAGAAAAGACGGAACAATTTGGGATGTGGAAATAAGCACAGTCTTTTTAAGTTCCCAACAGCAGTTTATAGTTTTTGCCAGAGATATTTCTGAACGAAAAAGAATGTTAACAGAGCTTAAACTAAAAGAAAGCGCTATTAATTCAGCAATAAACGCTGTTGTAATGACTGATAGTTACGGAGTATTGAATTATGTCAATAGATCATTCCTAAAAATGTGGGGTTATAACAGTGATGCTGAAACTTTAGGAAGAAGTGCCGTTGAATTTGTAGAGGATACCGGTAAAGCCAGGAATATAATTGCCCACTTAACCAAACACGGTTCCTGGATAGGCGAACTGACCGCATTGAAAAAGAATGGGATAAAATTCCCGGTACGAATAACAGCTTCTGTTATAAAAGATGAAGAGGGCAATATTATAAGAATGTATGCTTCATTTATGGATATGACTGAACATAAGCATTACGAAAAAGAAATTCTAAAATTGTCCCAAGCTGTTGAACAAAATCCGGTTTCAATTTTGATAACTGATGCTGACGGTAATATCGAATATGTTAACAAAAAATTTGTTCAAATGACCGGGTTCACGCTAAAAGAAGTGATTAATAAAAATCCGAGAATACTACAGTCAGGATTTACATCAAGAAAATTGTACGATGATTTATGGGAGGCAATTTCGCAAGGAAGAATCTGGCAAGGTGAATTTCAAAATAAAAAGAAGGATGGAAGTTATTATTGGCACTTAATGATTCTCTCGCCGTTACGGGATGGAGAAGGAAGAATTGTTAATTATTTAGCCGTACAACAAGATATTACCGAGAGAAAAGTATTAGAAGGAGAACTAAAAAAATACAGAGAACACCTTGAAGAATTGGTCGAAAAAAGAACCAACGAGCTGCGGGTATCGGAAGAAAAATTTAGAACATTAGCAGAAAGCTCCGATGATACAATTATGAGGTTTGATAAGGAATCAAAGCACTTGTACGTAAATCCCGTTGTGGTAAAACAAACAGGAATTCCTTCAAATGATTTTATAGGTAAGACACACAGAGAATTAGGTTTCCCGGAAAACTTGGTACAACTCTGGGAGACAACAATACAAAATGTGTTTGCAAGCAAAGAAAAGAACCGAATTGAATTTCAATTGCCAAATAATATTTGGATTGACTGGATTTTACTACCGGTATTTAATGAAAAGAATGAGGTTGATTCTGTTATCACTTCCGGTAGAGATATAACATCTCTAAAAGAATACGAAAAGAGAATTGAAGAAGCATTTAAAAAAGAAAAAGAATTAAGTGAACTCAAGAGCAAATTTATCTCCGCTGCATCACATGAATTTAGAACACCTCTTGCGGCAATACTATCATCTGCACAGCTAATAAAAAGATATTCCACAAAATGGAAAGATGATGAGATTAATGAACATCATAAGGTAATTAACGACTCGGTTAAGAATATTACTGCTTTGATGGATGACGTACTACTGATAAGCAAATCGGAAGAAGGCAAAATTAAACTTCAGATTGAAGACGTAAATATTGAAGAGTTTTTAAACAGTTTAATTATAGGTGTAAAACCTTTGCTTAAGTCTGAACAAAAAATCAACTATAAAATAGCTACCGGCTTAAAATCAATTAAGATGGATAGAAAAATTGTTAGTCAAATAATTGGCAACTTGTTATCAAACGCGATAAAGTATAGCAGTGCGGGAAGTAAAGTTGAATTATTGTCCGATATCCAGGATAATAAACTACTTGTTAGAGTTAAGGATACAGGTATCGGTATTGCAAAAGAAGAACTACAGCTAATTTTCGACCCATTTTATCGAACACAAAACGCTATTCATATAGAAGGGACCGGACTTGGGCTAAATATTGTTAAACGTATGTTAGATGTGTTAAACGGAACCATTGAGGTTGATAGTGAAATTGGCAAAGGAACTACGTTTGATGTTTCTATACCATTATTTGATAACATTACTGTTCTGTGAGTTGCATCGGAATAGCAAAAAACAATTGTTTAGGATTACTACATTTAATTATTCTAAGAAAGGGAGGAAATATATGACGATAGAAAACCAAATCTCCGGTAAAAATAATTTTAGTATCAACTAAAAAGTTAATTTTATTATATAAGAGACCCGGAAAGTCTAAGGAGAAAAATGCAAAAAAAGATTTTAGTGATTGAAGATGACAGAAAACTACTTGGTAACATTATTAGATTTTTAGAAGAGGAAAATTTTGAAGTAAAAGCAGTAGCTGATGGAATTAATGGAATTGAAACTGCTAAAAATTGGATTCCCGATTTAATAATCTGCGATATTAATCTGCCGCTAAAGGATGGATACCAGGTATTGCATGAACTATCTAAGGAAATAAACACGAGAACAATCCCATTTATTTTTCTTACAGCCAGAGTGGAAAAAGAAGATTTGAGAAAAGGGATGAATCTTGGCGCCGATGATTATATGTTTAAGCCGTTTGAACTGGAAGACCTTCTTAATTCGGTTAACACAAGGCTAATGAAATCGGATTATCTCAAGGCAAATAAAGAGATAGAAAACGAATCAATCAAAAAAATCTATGACCTTGATGATAAAATTTTAGTTAGTGTTAGTAGTAAAATGCAATTATTCCCGATAAAAGATTTAAAGTATCTTAAGGCTGAAAATCCCTACGTTCATTTAAGATTTGCGAATGGGAAATATTCACTCAACAGGCAAACCCTTTCGGAATGGGAAACAAAACTTCCTCCAAAATATTTTATTAGAATTCACAGAACTACAATAATCAATACAGAGTTTATAACTAAAATAGACAGAGTGGGAAACATGACTTACCTTCTAAGCTTAAAGGATGAGGAACAGCCTTTCACTGTTAGTCGCCGTTACAGAAGCAAATTAAAAGATAAATTTTCATTGGCAACTTCATATTCTACTAAACACTAATAACGATTGTATTTTTCTTTTGCCGGTAAGCTAACATAAGTGTATCCGTTCATAAGAAATCTTTTTCATTTAAACTTACCGCTTAAATACAAAAAACAACCTTTTAAAACAGAAAATGGAAAAAGTAACAAGCTGTTAACGATACTTGTATTGCAAGTAGCTAATTGGGAAAGGAAATGACAACAATACTAATAATTGAAGATGACTATAGATTGAGGAAAAATTTAACCGAGTTATTAAGGGAAGAGGGTTATGAAACCGAAGCTGCAGAAAACGGTGCAATAGGGCTCGGCAAAGCAAAGAATATTATTCCGGATCTAATTATTAGTGATGTATTGATGCCTGAGATGGACGGCTTTGAAGTGCTCGAAGAGTTGCTTAAAGATCAGGAAACCGCAGACATTCCATTTATCTTTTTAACTGCTAAGGTCGAAAAAGAAAACCTTAGAAGGGGCATGAATTTAGGAGCTGATGATTATTTGTTCAAACCATTTGGTATAGATGAGCTTCTTGATGCTGTGAAAATGCGTCTCAAAAAGAAAGAATTAAACGATTACAAAACGCTTGCACTGAGAGAACAACTGACTGCAAAAATACCGCACGAATTAAGAACACCTTTGGTTCCAATTTTAGGCTATGCAGAAATGATAGAAACCGAAGAAGATCCGGTTGTTATCAAAGATATGGTAAAAATTATTGGCTACTCCAGTAAAATCCTTCACAAGAGAATAGAAAAATTTCTCATATATAAAGATTTGTGTGTTAAAGAAAAGGGCAAGAATTTTCTTTTTAACAAGCAAAACCAAACAAGAATCTCATCTAATCTGGTTTGTAATTATTTGCTCTCAATTCAAGAAGATTTAAACGCCAGAGAGAGGACAAAAATTAATCTACAGCCTCAAACACTTTGTATAAGCGACTGGCATTTGCAAACTGTTGTAACAGAACTTATCGAAAATGGATTGAAATTCTCCGGCGGGAATTCCAATATTTCTCTGGAAGGATGTACAAAGGATGATTCTTATTTTATAACTGTAAGAGATAACGGCAGGGGAATGAGTAAGCATGAAATTAAAGCTATTACTGCTTTTAATAAATTTGGAGAGGATAAATTATCTGAACATGGATTAGGACTTGGATTGGCAATTGTAAAAAAAATTGCCGAGTTGCATGGCGGCAGTTTTAACATAAATAGTGAAAAAGGAAATAGCACTACGTGTGAAGTATCGTTGCCTGTAGAATCTAAAGATTACAAAATTTTTGAAGCTAATTGATAATTATTTGTTTCGCATGCAATTTTAATTAGTGGTTGTCCCACCTGCTGTTAACATCACTTTGTCTGCCGGGGTTAAGATTTCAAACAAATAATCTAGTAATTCAATTCAATCACCAATGGTTAAAATAAAGGCTATCAGCTGTTGTGTAGCCGTAAGCCGGAGAATCATTAGTGACGAACTGCCATTAACCCACAATTATTGACCGCTAAATACATTATTGCTGGAACATGATAAATTAGCACCGATAATGACTTGCAAAATGTTTAAGATTTTTAATTAGTCTATGAAACTCAAATAAATTTTTTTAACAATGGGTAAGGGAAAAGAACATGGCAAAAATAAATTTTAACAACTTATCGCTTAAGAAAAAAATATTATTGCCTCTAATTACAGTAGGAATAGTAACAGGTGTATTAACGTACTTTTATTTCATAAATCTTTATGAAGATACACTGATATCCGAACGAATAGGTCAAGCCCGGGCGCTTATCTTATCGGCAGAGTCTGTTAGAGAATATGTAGCAGACCAGCAGAAAAGTGAACTTTTTGTTAAAAACCTCAACAAACTTGAGGACTTACTCAAAACGGTTCCAATTTTTGCTGCAATAAAAACGGCAAGTGCTAAAGCGAAAGAACTGAACTTTGGATTTAAGGTGCCGAAGTTTAGCCCAAGAAATCCGGATAATGAACCTGATGAATATGAGGCAAAAATTCTTAAACTGCTTGAAGCCGGGAATAAAGAAGAACACTATGAGATTGATAAGACAACAAATAAGATTAGGTATTTTAAGCCGGTTAAGTTAACGGAAGAGTGTTTGAGGTGTCATGGCGATCCTAACAAGTCTCAAGAATATTGGGGCAGAGCAGATGGAAAAGATTTTACCGGAACAAAAATGGAAGGATGGAAAACCGGTCAGGTCCACGGTTCGTTTGAGGTTATGGTTGATATGAAGCCGATACAAGCCGCCGTTTCTGAAAAATCATTAATAATAGCTTTGATAAGTGCAGCAAGCGTTGCAATCATTTCATTTTTAGGACTCTTCTTATCAAAGAAAATAACTGTACCTATTTCTTTAATTAAAGAACGTATGGCATTTCTTGAAAATAATTGCATCAACAATTTAAATAATGGTCTTAGGTCTCTTGCCACGGGAGATTTGTCTAAAAACATAGTTAAGAAAACAGAGTTAATTAAGATGAATCAAAATGACGAAGTAGGAAAAATTGCAGAGTCGTTTGATTCTATGGTAACCAAGACTCAAGGTGCGGTGGATTCTTACAATATTGTAAGAGATAAAATTTCTGAGGTGACAAGGGAATTACAGGTTGTAATCAACGAAGCGAGAGAAGGGAACTTAAATTACCGGGGAAACAGAGAAAATTTTGAAGGTACTTATGCTGAATTGATAGAGTCAACAAATAATTTACTTGATACAATAACAATTCCGATAAAAGATGGAATCGAAGTTCTGGAAATAATGTCTAACGGTGATTTCACTTCGAGAGTAAAAACCGACTTGAAAGGAGAATACAAAGCGTTAAAAGATAGTATCAATAAATTAGGCGAGTCTGTTTGTACTGCTCTTACAGAAGTAATGAGAGCTACGGAGGCAACCGCTACAGCAAGTGCTCAGATTTCATCAAGCGCGGAAGAGATGGCTGCCGGCGCTCAAGAACAAAGTGCGCAAAGCTCGGAAATAGCCGGCGCAATTGAGCAAATGACTAAAACTATTATGGAGACTACCGGCAATACGGTTCTAGCAGCCGACACTTCTAGACAAGCAGGAGACAAAGCCAGGTTTGGAAGTGATGTAATTAGTGATACTGTTGACGGTATGAAGAAAATTGCAGAGGTTGTTAAAAATGCAGCTATCACAGTTAAAGAATTAGGTGCAAGCAGTGAGCAAATTGGAACTATAGTGCAAGTTATTGATGATATAGCAGACCAAACAAATTTGCTAGCGCTAAACGCTGCAATTGAAGCGGCAAGAGCAGGTGAACAAGGACGTGGCTTTGCAGTTGTTGCCGATGAAGTTCGCAAATTAGCAGAGAGAACAACAAAAGCCACAAAAGAAATAAGTGACATGATTAAGAAAATTCAAAAGGACACTGTTGAAGCAGTAAAATCAATGGAATTGGGGACAAATGAAGTTGAAAATGGTTTGGTACTTACGGAAAAATCCGGTACATCATTAAATGATATAGTTGCGAGTGTTTCAAAAGTTGATGAAATAATTGGACAGGTTGCCGCTGCGAGCGAAGAGCAATCCTCTGCGGCTGAACAAATTGGTAGATCAATTGAAGGAATTAATAATGTGACTCAGCAATCGGCAGTTGGAATTCAACAGATAGCACGCGCTGCGGAAGACTTGAACAATCTAACGGTAAACTTGCAAACTCTGATTGAGCATTTTAAAATTGATGCTGAAGAAGTAAATAAAATTTCAATTCATGAAAGAAAAGGTCCCGGTAAGCTTGCAGTGAGATTTGGACGAAATTAGTTTATTCCCAAGCGTTAGAGAAAATCTGTTATGAATGACTACTAATTTTGTATGGTATATTGATTTAGCATTTAGATTCAAGCGGTTTATTTGATTCTGTCTGAAGACAAGTTTTTATTCTCAATCGCATAATCAGTAGCAATTAATTATATTGTAGCCCGAAACAAAACCTACTGAAAATGAAGAAACAAATTATTGTTCAGGCTAAATGTCGTAAAGAAATGGGAATTGCCGGATATAATTTCCCGAAATTTGAATTTCATATTGCCGGCGAAGTCCGCAGTAAATATGATTTTAATGATGAGCTGTTTTCGCTTAGCGGAAATGTTGTTTTTGCAAACTTTGCCGCCGTTCGAAACTTTGTTCAGAAACTCAATTTTAAAAGAACCGCGGCAGACCAAGTTGGTGCCGGACAGGTTAACGCTGCCGGACTTCTTGATGAGATTTACCACTATATCTTCCGTTTGTATGAAGTGCAGATAAATCCCGGTGTGTTTAATAAAGCATTGTCTTTTCTAAAGAAAACAATCGGTTCTAAAGGCACAGACAAAATTCTGATCGAGTTTGTAAATCTTTTCCCGCCAGCGGAAGTTTACAAAGGAAGTAAAAGCGCGGAAGATTATCTAAGTTCAGTTTCCGCCGATCGTTCTAACAAAGAAGTAACTCTCGAAGAAATGATTCTGTTGTACTTCGCAAATTTTAATCCCGCAAACAAAAAGCTAATCGAATTATTCGATCAAAACTACTTTGGTAATAAAGAATTATTCAGCCGTTCAATTTCTATCCTCGATCAGTTCTTTCAGAAAGAAAAGAAATTTGGTCCGGATAACGAAGACATTTTCACATTGCTCAAAGCTCCGATACTTGAAAATCCGGACAACATAGAAGCTCAGTTAGAGTTTATAAATGAAAAGTGGGGAATACTTCTTGATGAAACAATCTTGAGAAGAATCCTCAGCAGCAAAGATTTAATAAAAGAAGATTACAAGTTTGAGAGTTTTGGTTTTGGTGGTGGCGCTCCAACAGCAGCGCCGGTTTATAAAGCTGGGCAGGCAACAGAGCAATTCACACTTGGCAAATCCGGTTATAAGTACGCGGTTGATTCGTGGAAAGATTTTATTGAGCCGGAAAATTTTACCAAGGATATTGACTGGATGCCTCGTGTTGTTCTAATGGCGAAGAATTCTTATGTCTGGCTTGATCAGTTATCAAAAAAATATCACCGCCATATTAAAACTTTAGATCAGGTTCCGGATGAAGAGTTAGACCAATTATCTCGTTGGGGATTTAATGGTTTGTGGCTTATCGGGATTTGGGAACGCAGCAGCGCATCTAAAAAAATTAAACACATTATGGGAAACATAGATGCGGTTGCTTCAGCTTATTCTCTTTACGATTATCAGATTGCAAACGATCTCGGCGGTGAGTACGCGTATAATAATTTAAACGAACGCGCCCGCGCCCGAGGAATTCGTCTTGCCAGCGATATGGTTCCAAACCATACCGGGATATTTTCCAAGTGGATTACAGAAAATCCAAACTATTTTATTCAATCAGCATTCCCTCCATTTCCTAATTACACTTTTCACGGTCCTGATCTATCTGATGATTCATCTTTTCAAATTAGAATTGAAGACGGCTACTGGCGGAAGAGTGATGCCGCTGTTGTATTCCAAAGAATTGATAATAGAACCGGTGAAGTAAAATATCTCTATCATGGTAACGATGGTACTAACATGCCTTGGAATGACACGGCACAATTAGATATGCTTCAAAAAGATGTACGCGAGGGTGTAATCCAAAAAATATTTGATGTTGCGAGAAAATTTTCAATCATTCGTTTTGATGCTGCGATGACGCTAACAAAGCGTCACTTCTCACGTCTTTGGTATCCTGAGCCGGGAAGAGGCGGAGATATTCCATCCCGTGCGGATTATGCTTTAACAAAAGCTGAGTTTGACCAGCAGTTTCCCGAAGAGTTTTGGCGCGAAGTAGTTGATAGAATAAATGCCGATATGCCGGAGACACTTTTGCTTGCGGAAGCTTTCTGGCTGCTGGAAGGTTACTTCGTTCGCTCACTTGGAATGCACCGCGTTTACAATTCGGCTTTCATGCACATGATGATGAAAGAAGAAAATGAAAAGTACCGGGACGCAATTTCAAACACGCTTGAGTTTGAACCGGAAATCTTGAAACGTTACGTAAACTTTATGAGCAATCCGGATGAAGAAACTGCGATAAAACAATTTGGCAGCGATGATAAATATTTCGGTGTCTGTACAATTCTTGTTACGCTTCCGGGCTTGCCAATGTTTGGTCACGGACAAATTGAAGGCTTTACAGAGAAGTATGGAATGGAGTACCAGCGTGCTTACTATCATGAAACTCCGCATCAATGGATGATTGAGCGGCACGAAAGAGAAATCTTTCCTTTGATGAAGAAGCGTTATTTATTCAGTCAAGTTTCAAATTTCTGGCTCTTCGATTATATCAACAATTATGGCGTCGTTGATGAGAATGTATTTGCATACACAAATATGGAATACGGCGAGCGGGCAATAGTTTTTTACAACAATAAGTTTCAAGATACAAACGGAACTGTTTTTCATTCTTCTCCTAAACTCGTGACTTATTCGAATGGCAGCAAACGAACAATTACAAAGACTCTTGCCGAAGCGCTTAATCTTAATGGAGCAGAAAAGTACTTTTATGTTTTCAGAGTACACACGAGCAATCTGGAATTTATCAGCTCGGGAAAAGATTTGGTAAGCAGAGGATTCAACGTTGCCCTGGGCGCGTTTAAGTGTAAGGTGTTTTTAGATTTCCGGGAATTGGTGGATATTAATGGTGATTACGAAAGTTTGGCTTCCCGGCTAAACGGCGGCGGTGTTCCAAGTATCAGCGAAGCTTTGATCGAAATGAAGCTCGAACCAATCCACAATTCGTTCGAAACGATTTTCAACGAAGTTACTATGGATAATTTTGTTGAAGCAATAATGATTGATGACAAAGACAGGGACCAAGAGAAAGTCGTAGTTCAGTTTTTGGAAGATGAATTTCAAGCTTTTCTAGATGTTGTGAAGAAGCATTACAATTTAAAATTCGATCATAAACTTGCACTCAAGGATTTTGATGATGAGATTATTTCGCTGCGGAATATGAATAATCTATTAGATTCCGAATTTGTCCTTACCAAATCTCCAAAATATTCAACGATTCATAAATCGTTTGTTGTTAGCGGCGAAATGAACTACCGGGAAAATTCCTTGCTATTTATGATTTGGCTAGCTTTGACTAATCTTAAAAAACTTCTCGGAGGTGCGGGAGAAATTACCAGCAGCGACTTCCTGGATAAGATGCGTCTTGATATTCCGGTTAGAAAAACACTTTTGCGTCTTGGCAGGGGAGAAGCCGAACTTCATGATGAAATTATTTTGCTCGGAATTCTGATGGAGTTCACCGGTTCTCTATTTGAGGATGATGATAAAGTTGCTGAGATTGTTAAGCCAAAAACAAACAAGCTTGAAAAAATTTTGGATGATGAACGTGTGCAGATGTATTTAGGTGTTAACGAGTACGAAGGAATTGTTTACTACAGCAAAGAAAAGTTTGAAGAAATGCTCAACTGGATGTTTTCAATTGCTCTGCTTGAAAAAATAAAAGTGGAAGTAAGCCAGCCAATACTTATTCAAACAATTATTGAACTATCCGGCAAATGCGACAAACTAAAACTTGCAGCGGTTGAATCCGGATACAAGCTTGAAATCTTGAGTAAGTTATGCGCAGAAAAAAACGGTAACTGTTGATTCAGCTCTAATAATATTAACAAGCTAAATTCATGCACACATCGAAATAGTTTTTAGGAGAAACATTTAATTTGAAAAATCATGGGGATTGATTTTTATAAAATATGGGTATTATTGATGGCTGTTTCCAAAGACTTAATTAGCCACACTCAACTGACTGAACTTGTCAAAACTTCTCGCCTTATCATTCAATCATATTTGTTTAACTACCGTTCGGATGTTCTAAATCTTGTCTCAAGAAATGGAATAACAGTTACGGATTTGTCGTACGATTGTCTTGCAGAGGTATTTTCAAGAAATGGTGAAAACAGATACTATATCATTACAAAATTTTTATTCTCTCTCAATCTGACTATCCAAGAGACAAAACCAATAAATCTCTATCTAGCGTACAAAAGTTTTTTAATAAAAGTTGCTAATGCTCAATTATCTAAACTTTATTCTGAAACTGACCCAATTGGAGCAAAGATACTCAGAAATATTAAAGATGTAGTCCGGCAATCTGATAAATTTTGCATAACCAAGGAACTGAGGGGACAGTTCTTAACTGTGAAAGAATGTTATGGGATAACATCTAGTGTAGAATTTCCCTTTGATAGATTGTTGTTAGAATTTAGTTCGCCAGATATTGAAACTAACACTAATTCTCTACTAAATAGGCTGCATGAAATACTTTTCAACCAAAACGAATACAGAAGAGTTATTTCACTTACACAAACAGTTCAATTATTTAAAAAGTATTTCAATGCTGAAGAAATTAGTAGCACTGAAATAAATGAGAATTATTTTGCTACACACATAAATAGTAATGGGTTTGAAGATTACGAGATAGACCAGATAAGGCAGAAGGTTGAAAACTATATTAAGAAAAAAATATTACTGGATTATTTCGTGAAGGAAAAGGTTACAAAGAAAGAAGCAGAATCTATTTATTTAGCAATTAGAGATATTATTAGTGATTGGTTTTATGGAGTTGCAACTAAAGATTCGATATACGATTATTTCATTACACACCATCATGCAGAGAAAGTCGAGTATGTAAAGACTTACAAAACTAAGGTAGAGTATTTAGTTAAACTTGCTCGCGAGGAATTTGCGAAATATCTGCTTGAAGAAATATAATTTTCGGCAACTAAGCTAAAACGAAACAATATCTATTGTGGTATTAGAAAGTAAAAATGAAAACTCATATAAATGATAATGAATTAGAATTATTATTCCTTGATGATAGTAATTTAACTAAAGATCAAACGAATAATATCCGCGCGCATTTGACGGAATGCGAACTATGTACAGAGAAGTATACAAGAATAAAATCCTTCTATTCTTATATAGAAAATAATATTGCCGAGACTGAAGAAAATGATTCTGATATTGCTCTAAAACTAAAAAAACAAAATACGCTAGCTGAAAATGAAAAATTGCTGAATGAAGGTAAGAGAGCTATTACTATTTACAACGGTAGTTATGAAATTATTGAGCAATCAAGAAAATCCCTGTTGAAGTGGATGGGAGAATTTGTCCTATATAATCCTATAAAAGTAACCGGTTCTTTAGTCTTTATCGGCATCCTGATTATTGTACTATTTAACGTTAAAAAGACAGAAAAAGAATTTGTAAATCCATCTCTTGCCATTATTGAAAATAATGTACTCTCAGTTTACAACGAAATGGGAGATGTATTGTGGAAGAGGGGAGTCCCAGGTATGTCTGATTATAGGACTGACATTTCTTTCGATAATCAAAAGGATAAATCCAATACAAGGGAGTTGCTTCTGGATGATTTAAATCATGATGGAATTAATGAATTGCTTTTAACAGGTAATTATTCAATGAAAGGAGTTTTTGCTAGAGATACCATTTATTGTTTTAATAATGTCGGTGAATTGAATTGGAAATATGGCTGTGGAAAACTCGCAAAGTTCTCTGCACCTAGATGGAAATTTAATTACTTATTCATTTCAGACTTTTTTACATTCCATGACAATTTAAAGCACAAAGAACGTTTATTTGTTATCGCAGGCTCAAATTATTCGCCAACGAAATTCTTTGAATTGGAGATATCAACCGGAAAAGTGGTTCAAGAGTTTTATAATACTGGCGGGATAACTGCGACTTCTATTTTTGACATTAATGGCGATAAGAAAGAAGAGATAATTGTTGGCGGAATAAATGATGCATTTGATTGTGCTTTCATAGCAGTATTTAATCCCAATAGTGTTAGTGGATTTAGTGCTTCTAACGAACTTTATATCCCAAAGGCAGAGCAAAAAAACACAGCTTCAAAATATGTTCTCATTCCTCATACAAATTACGGCAAACTTGTTAGTAACAGCGATTATAACATTGTCAGCAAATTTCTTACTTCCAGAGAAGACGAAACAATTACTGCATATGTTCAGGAGGTCCCTGCACCTGGACATCAACTAAACGTTACTGCTTCTATACTTTATAACTTTGGGAAAGATCTTAAGCTCAACAGTATTGTGCCTGGAGATGATTTCATGGCGCATTACAGTCGTTTATATAAAGCAGGAAAATTAAAAATACCTTTAAACGCAGATTACATTGAAAAACTTGCAAAAAAAGTAACATATCTTAAGTAAGCACGTTTCATCTTTTCTCTTTCTTCATTTTGGTAAATCCAAAACTCTAACACAATAACCGAAAAAATTTTGAGATATTTTCTGCAAAAGTGATCAGGCGTGGGAATGATATTATTAACAAAGTAAAAGTAATTGGAGGATTTATGAAAAAAGTAGTATTTGGATTATCTATCATTTTCTCACTGATTCTTTTTCAATATTGCTCTAGTTCATATAGTGTAAATAGTCAATATTGTGCATTTGCGAATTATCTGCAAAAAAATTGTGCGAATTAACTGCAAAAAATTTTGCAGTACAAATTTAGCAATTTTGGCGGCTTTTTATTCGTCTGAGAATACATATTCGTTCGTATAAGTCTTCGTAACTGTCTTCCTTTCGTGCTCTATTAATACCATTCTTACCTTGTAATCTGTGCCTAGTAGGTAACGTTCTTCATAGACAGGCAAATATATTTTAGCTCCAAGTCCTTCGTAATTGGCAGAAACGCGATTATAAAACATCGGCTTACTACCAGGCATTGTATTGAATACAACATCAAAGCCGGTCAAATTGTTTGCATCACTTTCAAGAATATTTTGTGAGAGTAACTGCATTAAAGGCAATGTTCCGGGTGTCCAAAAAACTGTTTTAACGTAAGTCGTTCCTCCGGATGCTCCTTCCCAATACGAATCGTTCATGTCATAAAACGATAAAGGAATATATGGATCGGTATCGTTAAACTTTACATTAATCTCACTCAAATTCTTTGGAACTGATATTGAACATATATGGCGTTCTTCTGTGGGGAATGGATTATTATTATCAGCAACAGTTTCTTTATATCTAACTATTGCGTAGTTATGTTGCGCTGTAATGTTCTTAGGTTTAGAGTTTGGTGAGGCTGTGCCTCCAAGTAGTACTATCCAAATTGATCCTTTACCGTTAGTAAAATTTGGCATCGTCGTAGAAATATTTTTGACAAGCGTCTTCATGTAATAATTCGGAATGCCTAAACTCTTTACTAATGCCCCCGGATATTTTGGCGTCTCAACTTCCAAATCAACCTTTGCATCATTACCTAAGAAGGAATTATCCCACGTATCAGTCTGAAAATTATAATATTTCACTTCATCAGCATCGCTTCCCGTTTCTAATGCAATTAAGCGCACTAACGGAATATCATACATGTTTTCAGATATGCTATTTATCCACTGTACTACGGTTGACGAGAATAATATTTCAATTTCTTCGCCGCATGTTATATAACTTGAAAGTTGCTCCAAACTGTTAGTGGGATATACATGGACACAATTATCAAATATACCAGCCGCTCCGTATTGCGTCCATCCGTTCACACCATCTTTGAAAAATGGATTTACCCATGTTAAATATTTTTTGCGCTGCATGAACTTAACAGCATCATCTTTTTTTACCGATTGAATGAAAGAAATTTTATCAATGCTTTTCATACTAAATTTCTTTGGAGCTTCCGCAAGATGCGAAGTTAAGCTGCTAAAGGTTACGCTTGATGTGCTGTAATCTGAAGCACCGGTCGAATAATTTACTTTCTGAAAATAAAGTGTCCCGCTCACAAAAGTAGGTATCTGCCTAATCCAAAAATCTCCGCTATCAGAAGTAAGTTGGCATGTTAACGACTTCAATAAATCAACTAACAAATCGTAGTAAGTAGCATCGTCATTTAATAAAGAGTAATCAGCAACATCGAAGCCGATAAAATCAGCCGGTTTTATGGGTGTTGTAGTTGTTGTTGGATATGTTTGTATTGAGAGCCAAAGGTTTCTATTCAGATTTAGTTTATTAAGAATAGCCATTAACATATTCGAAATCGGTTGTTTGCCTTGCGGCAGTAGAGTAAAATCTGTAAATGTTTTAAGATAATTAAAGCCATCGTAAGCGCGGATAGATATTGTTTCCAGCTCTTGCAAGAATTTTCTTTTCAATCTATTAGCTGTAATAAATCCCGCAAACACTTCCGTTGTTCCGTCTTCAATAATTCTACACTTCAATAAGTGATCCGGTTTCGATTCTATTATTCCTTGCAAAAATCCAGCCTCATCAATAAACTGAATATCTGCGAAGGTGTTGGCTATTGGTTCATACTTATGTGCCGGACTTGCATTGCCGCGCGTAATTTTATAATCGCCGGTTGTTTGCATTGTTCTTAATGCTGGAGGAGCCGCGTCATCAATGTATAATTCAACTTTGTAATTATGCTCGGTGTTGTAGTAAAGCGGTGTCTCAACAAATTTAGTGAATGCCATTATTTCAACTCATCAATTGATTTTTTATAGTTGCTGTATTTTTCATCAAATTCAGAAAGTGATAGAGTAATTTTTCTTTCTACTTCAATAAGTTTATCAAATTTACTTTCCAATCTTTCAGACATTCTATTCATGCCCGCTTCAAAATTTGCGGATACATTGGAAAAATTATTTACAGTATTATTTGGCAATGGCATTGTTAAAATGCTGTTTATTTTTGCGGCACGATTTTGTTCCGAAACTGATAAAGTTGCACCGTTGTTTATTAACTCAAGCACATCTCTATTTTTTTGAGTAGCGTTTCTGTTAATAATTGATTCTCCGCCCTCAATGTTCACCATCCTTCCGCCATTCGCGTGAGAGCTTCCAACTATGTCAACTTCGCCGGTTGCAAATTTTGGAATAGCTTGTTCTAACAAATATTGAATTGCTAAACCGGCTGCCGGTGCGGCAATTATATTAAACGGCCACGGAACAATCTTAACTACCCAAGCCATTTCTTCAGCAACAGATGCCATAATTGCGTTCGAAATCGCGTTGCGTGTGGCTTCATTTGCAAGCCTATTGAATTGTTTTCCTAAATTTTCCTTTGCATCATATTGCTGCGTTCCATATTGCATTTCTTGAATTACATAGTTCTTTAATGCCTGAGCTTCATTTTGTAAGACATTTTTCTTTTGTTCCGCGCGTTGAATATCTTTTTCTAAAGCTTGTTGTTTTTCTAAATCTTCCGACGCTAGTAACTGGCTTTTTAATGATGAAATATTCTGGTGCTCTGCAAGCAGCATGTTATCTATTTCGGTTTGTGTTGCAACGTTCAGCCATTGATTAAATTTTTCTTCTTCATACCGCTCCAAATCTTTTCTAAAAAATTCTTCCTTCGCGGCATTAAGAATATTCATCGAATCAATTTCTTTTTGATAGCTGCTCGATTGCGTATCGGCTCCTTTTGCTTGCAAGTTTGGAATTGTAATATCGCGCTTAACAGTTTCAACAGTTGTAGTAACTTTGTTAGAGCTTGAGCCGCCGCGAGAAACTTTTTCTTTCTCAATTACACTAATCAATTTTTCTTTAGCTTCAATCTGTTTATTTACCGCTTCAATTTCAGCTAACTGAGTCGGCTTGTAATTATCAAGACTAGCTTTAAGTGTATTAACTTCCTTTTTTAATTCACCTATTTTTTTCTCTTCATCTTTTGCAACAATTCCTACTACCGGAACTTTAGAAGCATTCGCATTTAGAGAATCCATGCTTTGAAGAGTTTGAATATATGTTAATAATATTTTCTTTTGCTCAAGTGTAGCGCCGTTCATACGAACGTTAGCAGCTTGAATTCTCTTTTCAATACTTCCGGTAAATAATTGAGTCTTTGCAAACTCCTCACGACTCAAAGCATTTTGAACATCAAGAACAGTTTCACCAACACTTTTACCGGAAAGCAAATTTCCAATTACACCACCGGCAAGGTTTTCTAAACTGTCAATATATTCGGTTGCTGCTTCTGTTGCTTTAATCCAACTTTCAGTATTTGCTAACTGTATTCTTCGTTGATTTGTTTCTTCAAGTTTCTTATTTAAGTTATCAATAGTTTCGGCAGTAGCGTTTGTTCTTTTTGCTTCTTCAATCAGTCTCTTAATATTATCTTCTTGCAATCCTAAACTAATCCGCGTTGATTCAATTTCTTCTTTCTTTGCTTTTATCTCATCTTTAACAGCCATAGTAGTGAAATTAAATCCATCTGTTACTTGAGCAAGTATTGCGACTAAACTAATAAGCGCGGCAACAGTTGCGGCGATTGGATTCATTGCCATCGTAAAGTTGAAAAGCTTAACCGCATATGTCGCCAATGCTGTTGCAATTGCTTTAGCTTTTGCAGCCGCTTCCGCTCCATACATTGCTAAAGTCCATGCGGCTGTTACGATTGCAATTGTTTTCATAGTTGGAATAATTACATCAAGGTTCCCGCGCAAGTCGCCAATTGCCGGAATCAACACATCATAAATATCTTTTGCAATTGGCAGTACTTCATTACCCGCGTCGCGTAACAACAAAGTAATTTGATCTCTCATATTACTTGCCATTCCGTTTAAGGTTTGGCTTTGTTGTTCCATCATTCCCTTGTATCTGCCTAGCGAGTTTGTAACAATATCCCAAGTTGCGGCGGCATCTTTGTTGGAAGAAATAGCTTTCTCAATTTCCTCACGGCTCTTTCCGGTAAGCGCTCCAATTTCTTGCAAACGCATTAATGCTTCGCCCGCCGGTCTGCCGCTTTGTATTGAATCGTACAATCTTCCAAAATGTAACGCGAGTTCTTCAATCGGTTGCCCGGTTCCACTGCTTACATCACCAATCATTGTTAAATTTTTTCCGACTGCTAGTATATCTCCGCCAAATGTTTGTAAAACTTTTGAGGCTTGCACTATCTGAGGAAATTCAAAAGGTGTACTCGCACTAAATTGAGCGAGTTCATCTATTCTTTTTTGTGCCGCATCAACTCCGCCAAGTAAAACACTTAGTTGAACTTTCGCATCTTCAAACTGTCCGGCAATGTTAAGAGGCTTGCTAAAAAAATCTAATCCTTTTCTTGCAAGTTCTAATCCTTGATTAAAACCGGTAACAGCATTTCCCCACATGCTTAATTTATCAGCAACGCTTTCAGTTCTATGAGAAAATATTGCTGCCTGTGCTTCTGCTTCTCTAATTTTATCTTTTGTTTTTCCAACTTCCGCCGCAATAGAATTAAAACGATCGCTGCCAACTTTTGTTCTGTCAAAAATTGAATTCAATCTTTCGAGACGTTCACGCATTGCACCAAGTGAACCTTCAACTGGTTTACTTCCGCTTTGCATTTTGTTGTATGTATCAAGCGCGGTTCTTCTTAATTGCTGCCAAATTTTATCACTGTTAAGAAGTGTGGCGTCGTGTTGTTTTCCATCGAGTAATAATTTTAATTCTATGTCGCTCATTCTGCGCCTAACTGTTTTTTAATAATGAATTTTGAAACTTCGTGAACGGGCTTGTTGAAAAGGTAATCGAACTCTTGCGGTGTGGAAGTAAATCTAAGAAGTATGCTTTTGTATTCCCAGTGCATCTTGTAATATTGTTCCCGGACAAATTTTACATCGTTATCGTAATCCTCATATTCCGGTGGTCGTTTAATTTTTGGCGGAGAAGGAAGTTCTTTAAGAATTTCAAGATCATTAACAAACTGAGAGAACTGTTTTACAAACTCAAAAAAAAATCTTTGTATGCTTTGTTTACTGCCGCTATATCTATTTCGTCGAACGGTTTTTTTTCACCAAATAAAATTTCAAAGAGGCTTTCGTAATATTCAACAACAGAAATCTTTTCAGCATCTTTATTAGCAAGTTCACTGTTAATCTCATTCAGTTGTGTTTCAATTGCGGCAAGCTCTGTTTCCAGTTCTTTTACTTTGCCGGTAAATTTGCACTGAGTATTAAGATCAATTTCCGTTTTAAGTTTTACAATAAAATTTTCTATAACATCCCTTTGAATTCGCAGCTCATTAATTGCTTTGTACTCTTCATTCAATTTGAATTCGTTAATAATTTCAAATTGTTCTTGTGCGCTTGTACCGGAATACTTTAACCGCAACATGCGAAGAGATTTATATTTTGCACCGGTTATCATTAATATAAAATCTCTAATATTGTTGATGCTAAACCTAAGTATGGAGAATAAATCTGGATAATGTTCCCGCTGACCATTGAATAATTAGCGTTGATAAGATACAACTCGAATGTATATACGTTTGCCGGTGAAGTTGCTGAAAGAACATTTGACCTGGGACCGTGAACATTGGTTAGAGGTGAACCACCAAAATCTTTAATATATGTATATTGATCTTGTATAATGTTGTTATCCACCCCAAATCTCTGGAATAAATTTAACGTAATTCCTGATATTGGATAAACAAGGGTTGCGGCGAAAGTTAAATTTCCATCTGTTACACAACTTATTTTTTGCATGCCGTTCTGGAATAAAAATGTAAAACTACCGCCACTGGTGTTAATTATATAATTATCCGCCTTGTTGCTTGTGTCTACATCTTTCCATCCTTTTGCTTTGTACAGTAAATTTGCTCCTTTATAAATCTCATGCACTCCGCCCGCTTTTTCAAAATATATTTTGAAGCCGCTTCTTTTATAAGGTGAGAAAACAGTTTTCAAATCAACTGTTATTAAGGTGTCTTCATACCAAAGTATGTGTTCATCAAGTCCGTAAGTAACAAAGCGAACGGGAGTTCTTTCTTTCATCCATGTAACAAGTTGATCGTAGCCAGTCCAATCGAGCGAAAGGAATTCCGCTTTGCTTTCATCGCCGGAATACATTCTGCTGCCCGCGCTTGTTTTAATAAATGCGCCTTTCTTTTCGAACTCACCTTCCTCGGAAATATTATTTAGTTGAACAACCGTTCCCGTTGCCGGATCGTAAATAGATATTTTCTTTTGTCCCGTTACTGTCATTTCAAAAATCCTTATTCAATTAATCTTTTCTCCCTCTCCTTATTTTAAGGAGAGGATCGGAGCTTGCGCTGAGCGAAGTCGAAGCGTTATACTACTGCAATCTCACATTCTAGCGTAAAATAATTTCTCTTAAGCGCAGCTGCATTTGCCGGTTTCGAAACAATTGGAATTGCACCAACAACAACTGTATTGAGATTTGATTCCATATCCGTAACACGAATATCAATTCCGCTATCCGCTTTCATCAATGTTTCAAGCGCGGCAAATTTTGAAAGGTCTAAACATTTTACCGTGAACTTGTTATTTGTTCCGGCGTAAACTTTTCTTCCGTCACTCAATCCTTCTTTCTGACTTTCGGGTGTATGCCCGTCGCTGTCTTCAAGGATTGGTGTAATTTCAACCGGACTTGCAAAAGCAGTTCCCGTTGCTGCGTATTCAATTTTTTTAATACCGGAATATTTACTGTTTGCCATTGGCTACCTCTAATTTTTTATTATAATTTTTCTTCTGTAATTACATCTTCAATTAATTCAAATTGTTCAATGTTTTTTTCAATGAACTCAGTTCTCAATAACGGCGGAGTTTGGTTAAGCGAACATATTGGCGGATCATTATTATAGTCGCAGCTTCCGCTTGCTTTAAATTCTTTTCCAAATTCTAATTCAATTACTCTTTCACCAAACTGCATTTTCATTGCAGTAGGCGGCTCACCTTGTCCAAATGTTTTAGCCCAAAGCGGTTCTTTCAATTTCCAAATTTGTCCGGCAACAACTTCACTCATTTTTCACCACTCTTTTTCTTTTTCAATGTTCGATAAATATTTATACAGTTATAAACCAAACTGGAAATCAAAACAAGTACAGTTAGTAAGCCGGTGTATTGTGTAAACCATGCAAGTATTACAGACACAACAGAGAAACCATTCACACTGAGAATTTCAAAATTGTTATGCAATGTTTTCATTTCCTTTTTCTTTCGTTAATGTTTTTTATTTCACTACAAATAATAAAAGAACAGCCGCTATCGTACTCCAGAAAGTCCATTGTTGATATACCGGCTTTTCTACAGTAACAGTTATTGTTTCCGTAATTGTTTTTAACGTTTCAATTATTTTTTCTTTTATGTCAAACTTTGCTTCAAAATAATTTAACGGCGGAAAGAAATAACTAATATCTATTTTGCTTGAATCTTTCTGTAAAGTTGTATCGGCTTTAGCAACTTGAACCGGATTATTATTAACGAATATTGTATCAAGTTTTGCTTGCAACTTTGTAACGTAAATAGTTTTAGGAACGCGGATAGTATCAACTCTTGTAACAGTATCTTTTACAATAACTGTTTCAACAACACTTTTCCTTCCCGAACAATTTGAGATCATTTCAATAGCAACTCCGATCATTATCAGAATAGCAAACACAAGTACAATATCAACAGCTTTAGCTTTTTCCATTTCTCACATCATTGCAAGCTTCAAAGAGCTTGATAATTTATTTTGATAGAGCGCTGCTTCCGCTTTTCTTCGTTTCATCAATCCGTTTAGAACAATATAACTGCCGTTTACTTTTGCTTTGTTGTAACGCAACATTTTTACTAAAACCAACTTCGTGTTACTTCTGTTAATTGCTTCTTTCATAACAGCGTCAATTCTATAACCGAGATTAAAACTAAAACATACAAGCGCGTCGAACTCATGCCATTTAATATTTCTAACAGCTACTTTATCAACATAATTTTCAAATCTTCTTAAATCATTTTTCAGTAATAAAACCGCTTCCGCTTTTGTAATTATTTGGTTTACAAATACATCGCTTCCGGTATGTCCAATTCCAATTGTAAGAACTCCGGCACTGCATCTATATGTTTTAGTCCGCAATCCCTCAAAATATTTTATTAAAGAGACGCCAACTTCTGTTGTTTCTGCCTGTGCTGTAATGCTTGCAGTAAAAAGAATAAGCAGTAATATTTTTGTTAAAATATTTTTCATGCAATTAGGAAGTAGGTTTTAATGTACCATAGAGCAAAAACAACAATTACAATTAAGGTGGAGCAATAGAGCGTTGCGCTTAATATCCGCATACCGGCTAATAAGTTTTTTGTAAACTGAATTTTTGTATAAATTGCTTGCATTAACATTGCCAAGAATACCACCGCTATACCAAGAATTGGAATGAAAGCTACAAAGTGAAAAAATAAATTCTGCTTCTTAACAGCTTTTACTTCCGCTAACTTTTTATCTTGCTTCAAACCAAGCTTCGCGTCAACATATTCCATCGTATGCAAATCCGTATTCTTTGCAATCTCGGAGTTAACAGAATATTCGGTTTCATCAACTTGTTTTTCGTTTGGCAATATCCAAACTGTTAAGGCAACAACAGCGCTAAGAATTATTACAAGAGCAATAATATTCGCTTTGATATAATGGAGAGTATCACTCTCAAACTTTTTTAGGTAGCTTGTAATAAATTCTTTCATTGCGCACCCGCGTTTGTACTTTTCATTTGATTAATTAAATCGCCTTTGTCTTTACTGCCTTGAGATGAACCGAAGAAATATTGAATGATGTTTGCAAACTGAGCAAGCAATGCACCGAGCACAATATTCAAAATGTCTTTATTCATAGACGGTATAGGTACAAATATCAGCGCCGCAACAATTGTAAGCACCGCAAGCACTACTATAATTCCTAAAACGTACATGTAAATATCTTTTGTTTTCATCATCATTCTTTTTTGGTTTATAAAATCACCGGTTGCATTAGCTTACCGGGTGTTAATGCAACCGGCTTTCGTCAAGGAGTAAAAAACTTATTCTAATTTTATTTTCTTCGTTCTCGCGTTAAGAACGTTTACGCTGTAAGTTGTTCCTAAACCATTTTTCTTTGCGGTGCTGTTGGAGCCGTCAAGTACATATCTTACTTTCAAAAAATTATGCGCTAAGGTGTCGCTCCAAACCTTCGCACCTCCGAGCGAATCAATACCTACCAAAGTTGTATTTGTCCACTTTCCGTCAATCGCTTGAATCTCTCTATATATCTTTATGTAGACAGAATCATTAGCTTGATCTGTGTAGGAATAAAGTGAAAAAATATTTTCAACCGCTCCTTTTGTGTATGGAGCAAATCCCGCCGTTGTATCATTTGCAGTACCGGAAAGTGCATCGGAAAAACTGTATTGATTGTACACGTCGTGATTGTAAGTTGTTGTTACACTTACTTGCGCCTCTATCGAGAACGCAAAAAGAATAAGCAGTAACGGAATCAAAAATTTTAGTTTCATTAACACCTCAAATATGTTTGAACAAAAAAATAATTTTGAATAAAAATTACGACGGCCTAGCACGGGAGGAATATGGTTCCCGCACCAGACCATCAATCGGGATTATAATCTAATTCTGTAAATAATTTTTACTGCGTTTTGTTTCTCAACCGTTGTTGATAAAAACAAATTGGCCTCTGCCTTATGGCTGCTTCCGGCAATCTCTCCAAAATCTTGATACAAGAAACCCGAGTTTGTCGAGTAACACATTCCTTGTCTTTCTGCAAACCTTACAATTGCAATAGCAGTGCAGTCCGCGTTTACTCCGTCGCTCATCGTCTGAGATATTGCAGTGGTTGGGACTTTTACAATTGGAACTTCGTTGAATGTTTGCAAAGGGAACCCAAATTGATCCATCGTCATTCCTAGCGCGGAAACTTTTCGAGCAATGGTTGATAATCTTGCACCAACATTCGCATTTACTAAAATTGCATTAGCACCCGGAACATTCGCCAATTCCTTTTCAATTAATTCAACAAAAGCATATTGGTTTTCGGTCGTATCCAGCTTTAGTTCAGCTCTACTTTTCATTGCTGCTAATTCAGTTTGAGTAAAACCACCACGCGCCGTTTGTCCGGCTACATCAGCATCTTTAATTAATTCAAGAAGCCCAAGCATTTGATTGTTTGTCAATGTGCCAGTGAACATGTGATTCTGGACTTCCTCAGCTAGAGCAATAACATTTGAATCCATTCTTTGATCTGCAAACAACTTTTGGAATTCAGTGCCAATCCCTAAAAGTTTATCCTGAGTTCTAACTTTATCAATTGTTGCATCTCGTGTATATAGATTCAAACTCTTTGCTTCGGTTGATGGAGCTTGTTTATCTGTCTGAACTGTATCGGCTCCCTCAGCTCTTGCAGCAGTACCGGTTGCACTATGTTTATCAACTGCATGTAAATGTGTTGATGCGTCCAATCTGAATTCAGCAACGCGGAAAATTTGTAATTGCGCTAAGATTAAACTTAACAATGCCTGAGCGCGCGGGCCGAGATTTCCAATTTGTGCAATGTTCATTTCTATATCCTAATATTTATTGAAAAATTATTTTGTTTCCGTTGATTCAACAGAAGCCGAATTTGCTTGAAACTCTTGAATTGCTTTTAATGCTTTTGAATTGCCGCTTGTTGATTTAACTGCAACATTTTTATTTCCTTCCTCGCCCGGTTTCTCCGGTGTAAATTCTTTTCCCGCTTTCGCGTCTTTATAAATAATGTTGAATGAATCAAGATCGGCAGTTGCAACTTTTGTAAGATGCTCTCTCATTGCTTCCGGGAAAGCTTTCTTAGTTATGATTAAACCATCAACAGCTTTTTTAACATCGGTTTCGTGTTGCGTTTTCTTGCTAGCCTCTATTGCATCTTTTTCAGCTTTAACCGAATCGGCGCTTTGCTTTACCATTGTTGCGATACTGGTAACAGCATTTTCCAACTTCGTTTGATTAGCTAACACGGCTTGTAAAACTTTTTCCGTACCGGAATTTCCAAACTTGGATAAATCTAATTTCGATAGATCAAATTCGCTCGTAGAATTATCCTTCATCAATCTTTCAACTTCTGCTTCCAATGCGGCATCATTTTCTCCGAGCTGAATATTTTTAGTTGCGAAGAATGCTTTTATTGCTGCTACAAGTTTCTTTACGTCCACGATCTTATTCCTCCGAAATGATTTTCTTAAAGTTACCGGTGAATACTACTTCAAACTTTCCGGCGCTATATTCATCAGCTTTACTTCTCGCTTCCTTTATTGCATCGGCTTCATTGCCGGAACCGAACAAAATTTTCTTTTCAATTTCTTTGCCGCTTTCAACAAACTTAAATTCAAATTCGTATCCGTTCATATCTTTCTCTTTTTCGTGATCTTGATCGTGCTCATGCTCTTGATCGTCTTTTAATTTTTCGTTCACATCAGCTTTCTGATTTTCATTCTTTTCTTTTTCTTGATCTTGATCCTTGCCTCGCTCGACGTTAGTCGAAGCGGGTTGATCGTCTTTCTGTTTTTCATCAGTACCAGTTTTCAACTCATTACCTTTTATGATTTTCATTTCTTCCTTCCTTTTCTTTTTTCGTTTCAAATTTCACCAGCGAATCTAAAGCATTGATTTGTATGTAGTTGGCTACTGGTACTAATAGACACTTTTTTATAAATCCATCATTTACCTTTGGAACAAATATTTTAGGTACGTTATGAGTTATATAGACACGGGTGTTCTAAAAAGTTTTTATCAAGAAAATTCCTTCATGGTTAAGCAAGAGGATTTTGTAAACATTGAATCCATCGTTAAACAAATTGATGGAATTATAAAAAGTAAACTTGGCGTTGATACTCCCGCAACTCCCGAAACAGCAAACGTTTATCTACAAAATATTGCTTGCAGAATCTGTCTTTGGTATATCGCCGGTAAAGAAGGTGTAACTAAAGAATCATGGGATTATCAGAAAAGGAAAAATATGTACCAAGATGCAATGAGTGATCTTGATAAAATAAAAAGCGGCGAAGATACTCTTTACGATTCAACCGGAGCCGCAATTGTTTTAACATCAGCACTAACACCAATGTTTGAATCAACAAAAAGAATTACGGGAATTTTATAAATGGTAACGCCGGATAAAGTAATCGAGAAAATAAATCTCATTCAAACTACAAATCTTGTACAGATTGGAATAACAACCGCTCAAGAAATGAATGAGGAATCAAACGGAAAAGAATTTAATCCGCCTTACACATATTGTTTTGAAATGCCTGAAGAAAGCGACGAACAAAACAGCGCCGGTTCTCCCGTTGATATTGCAATTGATACACCAATTATAATTTGTTCTTCCCAACAAGGTACGCCGGGCAAAAATCTTGCGGAGTGTTTCACAATAGCAAAAAAAATATTAAGTCTTGTTCCGGGTAATTATCAGTTAAGCAATACTAGCGGAGTAAATGAATTAGTGATTATCAGTGTAAAGAAAAGACCGTTCGATGTTATAGCTAAAAGAGCCGATCAAGCAATTCTAAAATTAAATTTATTCTACATGATGGACTTTGCACAATGAAAAATCTCAAAAGAAAAAAATCTCCTAAACTTTCTCCCGGTACACGCAAAGAAATTAAAGAGATGTTCAATAGCGGCAATCATAAACCAAAAGAAATTGCAGATTATATCGGTTGTTCAATTCACCAGGTTAATGCTGTTATATACGGCAAAGTAAAAATGAAAAGTGCCGTTCGTTCCGACAAAGGAACGAAAAGGCATCCTGAGCAAAGCGAAGGAACTCAACCTAACGATCGCGAAAACATTTCTCTTATAGAAATGCTGCAAACAAGTTTGCATGAAGCTGTTAAAGATTTGAAAACCAGAACGTATGCACCGGATGTTAAACTTACATTAATTCAAAAAGCATCGGCACTGCTAAAAAATTTGGAAGCGCTCGAATTACAATCTCACATGAAGGGAATGAATGCTGAATTAATGATGAGAATTATGCTTCGCTTACAACCGGAATTGGAATTGGATGAAATCAAGAAAATATACTTGGAAGAGTATGAAAAGCTAAAAAGTAATGTGGAACTGTAAAAATGACCACAACCGCTAAAATGACCATAATTTGGAATTCGCCAACCCGCTCAAAAACCGATTTTGTCTTCAAAGATGAGTTATACCCCATCTTTTTGGCAAAACCGCCTTATAAACGATTTTAGGAAGTTTCTGCTATGGAAGGATTCATACAAGATTTAAGCTCTGAATTTGACAAAATAATTGCGGAGCGGAGTGCTGATGAGAGAAAACTTTTTCTTGCTTCCGAATATGCGGCTTCCTCAAAGTTTGCAGCTAAAGAGAGAACGCCGGAAGCTAAAGCCGAAAGAGTTGAACGAAGCGAAAATGATTTTTTCTTTTTCGATAAGAATTATTTTCCTCCTGAAGTGCATGAAGATTTTTGTCCTCCCGGAATTTTTCATAAAGAAATTACTGCTTTAACAGAACTGGAAGATAAAAAAGCGCACATACTAATTAAGCCGCGCGATGTTGCAAGCACTTCCAACTTCATAAAAAAAATAATTCAAATAATTCTTTATGGTAAGAGAAGGCAAATTGCTGTTGGCAGTGAAACATTAATTCCGGCAAAGAAAAGAATTGTTGATATTATTTTCTTTCTGCAAAACTCGCCACGCATACAACATGATTTTGAAATTACATTCGTTCAAAAAAGTAAAGAGCAAATTTTTGTCCGTACAAATAAAAATCCGCGCGGAACTTATTTAGATGCTCTCTCAATGGAAAGAAGCTCACGCGGACTTGCAAATTCTTTTTCACGTTACGGTTTAATTTTCTTAACTGATTGGGAATCAACAAACTCCTCAAGCAAAAAAGAAATGCGTGATGATAGAATAAAAATGTTGAATGAAATGCGCGGCTCACTTGGTAAGCGCGGCACTTTGATTGCGGAAGGAAACAACTTTGATATTGACACCGCTCAAAATGATATGCTTGAAGAGTTCGAGAAAGGAATTCTTAATCCCGATTTTATTGTTCATCATTACGCCGCATGGGATAAAAACAGAGCCGGTAGATATAAATCAATTTGGTTTGCGCGCTATCCCGCTAAATCAGAAGCGGAAATGCAAAAGTTAATGGGAATGAATGATTCTTACGATTGGGCGGGCAACGGTCAAGGAAGACCGGTTCTAAAATCAGCTCACGTATTTCCAAAAGAGTTCTATGCTGAATTCGATTGGGAATCTTTCCCGGATGATTTAACCGGCGCTGTGTATGTTGACCAAAATTTATCTAAGAAAGGAAAGGGAGATACAACAGCTTTAGCCGGAATGTTTTTTTCTCCAACGCGCAAAAAAATATTTATTCTATTCCCGCGCTGTAAAAGTTACGCTAAAGCAAACGATCTTCTTAAAGATTATTTGGAGTGTGTTAATCAGTGCAACAATTTAGGTTCCATACAAATATTTGGAATGGACGGGAACGTAGCTCAAGAAAGTTCGTGGACTAACCACATTGATAACTTTGAAGCGCTTGAGAATGTAATGTTCCCGTTCATTACTTTTTACAGATTAGTTGTTGATAACATTTCTACACCATGCAGCAACGAATGGAAAAATGGTGTTTTTCTTTTTCCTCCGGGCTTTTCCGAAAGCGAAGAGGGAAAAACTTTTCTTAAACAAGTATTCAAATTTGTTTCGAAAAAAGAAGGAAGCAAAGATGATGCGGCGGATTTGATTATCTGTCTCTATCATATTCTGCTTACTGAAAACATTGCGGATTATTTATACAACAAGCGGGAGCGCTTCAATTACATTTCCGTATCTAAAAGAAATTTAACAAAAGTTTTTTAGGAGTTTACTATGCCTTACTACAATCCCGATCTTAAAAGTTCATTGCTTCCAACTTTCGACCAAGTGAAAAATTATGTTAAGCTTGCAACCAATGAAGATGCCCGCTATAAAGACACAAGAAAATTGCTCTCATTCTTAAAACGTTTGCCTCAAGCCGATAGACACTTCTTTGGTTTGATGCAAACACGCAAGCTTGCTGTGCTCGGTTTTCCTTATCGGATAAAATTCCCGGATGATGTTCCGGTTCCCGATGCTGAAAAGAAAAAACTTGATGAAATAAAACAGCGTTTTCGTTTTGGTAAATTGAACAAAGCGAAAAGTGTTTTAATGAATGGCGCTGTATATGGATTGAGTGCAACAAATTTACTTTGGGATAATCATCCCATCTATAAATCTTGTGTTAAGAAAATAAGTTTTTTGGATCTCACTGATTTGGATTACTCTCTTACAACATCAGACGGACTCGATAAAATTACTTCCGATAAAACCGGAAACTTTTCCCGCGCTCCGCTTGATATTGATACTCATTTGTTTATGCGTTACAATCCGCTTGAAGGAATTGACAATGATTTTCCCGGAGCTATTGCGCGCACAAACATGATTTATATTCTGTTGAAATATTGGGATACATTTTATTGGGCTCAAGCAAATGAAAAATTTTCCGATGCTTTGATTGTTGCTATGTATGATATAAAAGCAAAACCGGAAGAGGTTGCAAAAGTAACTGAAGGTTTACGCAACTTAGGCAACGACGGCAAAGCGGCATTCAGTAAAGATGTTGAAATAAAATTTCTTGAAGCTGTACGCGAAGGTATTGGCACTATGCACGAAAAATTTATTAATGGTGTCAATACTGAAATGTCTATCTCCATGCTCGGACAAAATCTAACAACACAATCGGGCAATGTTGGAAGCTTCGCGCTTGGCAAAATTCAAAATTATGTGCGCGAAGATTATTTGTACGCGGATATATTGAACCTTGATGATGTTATGTCCGAGCAATACATCAAGAAAGATTACTTGATGAATTACGGCGAGCCGCGCGATGCTTTTCCGGTTTACGAAACTAATGTTGATGAGGCCCAAGATTTTGAAACAAACGCGCGTACAATTTCGGAATTGAGAGCTGCAAAAATTCCTCTTAAGAAAAATGAAGTGTATGAGAAAACCGGCTTTACACAACCGGTAGAGGGAGATGAAGTAATTTGATAATTGTATTCGATACCGATTTTGAAAAAGGCGATAAGGTTCAACACCGCGCTTATGAAGATATTAAATTTATTGTAACCGGTTATTTAATAACTTCCGTTAAGAATGAAAAAGTAACTGAATACTTAGTTCAATGCAGCGACGGCGAATTAAAATATTTTATGCAGCCGGAAGAAATTGAAAAGGAACCGGTTAATAAATAATGGAACCGGTACTTAATAAAATACAAGATGCTGTTACCGATAGAATAATTATGCAGCGCGTTGCCGGTCAAGGAATTTTTATAATTAGGCAGCGCACAAAGAAAGGGCAATACCTAGAAGGCAGCTCTCCCGGTTCCGAAAATTATTCTACCAATCCTTTTGCAATGCCTGTTGGCGCTGTTAATAAAATGACCGGCAATAAAATCAATTCACTTGCAAAAAGTGATCCCGATAAGTTTCATCTTTTCAGAAGCAAAAAAACAAATTCGCTTTGGGTATTGGTAACGGAAGGTTATAAACGCATACGCCAGTTAGCCGGAAAGAATAGCGATGTTGTTACTATGAGTTGGAGCGGCAAAGTAATGAGAAACCTTGCAGCCGTTTCTGTTGAACCGCGCGAAGCAAAATTAGGTTTTGAAGATGAACGCGCAAAACAAATTTCTATCTGGCAAAACATTATGGGAGCCGGTAAGAGTAAGAAGAAAAAAATATACATGGGCTTTAGCAAAAAAGAAATTGAAGAGTTAAGCTTACTTGCATCAAAAGAAATGGCAGCAAACATCATTCGTAAATTACAGTAGAGACGGGATATATCCCGTCTAAAAAAAATATCCCGTCTCAAAAAAAATCCCGCCGTAGCGGGATTAAGTTGTAATTGAGTTTGATAAACCTCTTGTTAAATCTTCTAAACTTTATAGTAACTGAAACATCCCTTCACATACCTATGCAAAAACGAACCAATTGATTCAGCCTTGATTAATTCATTCCACAGTTCCAATGGAAATTCGGTATATCGGTATTTGTTTCCATTTTTATATTCTACTTGCATAGTTTTTTCAGTTTTAGAATAATAAGTCCTTTCAACATTTGGACTATCTTTCCAAAATTTTTCATGTATTAACGGGAATACTTTTGTTTCTAGTTCGCACATTTTCCTTACCAGCACTTGGGAGTCAAGTATCCCCAATAATTCCGATAGGGCAAATTTGTCTGTTATTCTGCTATCCGGCAAAATCCATTCAGCTAATATTTGCTGTGCGGCTTTAATTGTATTGTAAAAAAACATTTCATTTGTCTGTGCCATTTTGTTTCTCTCTATTGTCTGTGCCATTTTGTTTCTCTCTATTTTAATTCACAATCTTAAATGCTTTACCGTTGTAACCGCATGTAACTTTTATTCCAATCTTGTTAGCCCATGCTTCCATAAATCTTTTTTCGTAAGGAATCCAAATTGTAACATGCTGCAATAAAATTGCTATAAGATAAACCGGTCCCAAAATTTTACTTTGTGTTGCGTATCCTAGTTCATGCCCCATTATGTTAGTAACAGTTTCCCAAGAAACAATATTTGTTTTTATTCCGCTCGATGTATATTTAACTTTTTCAACTCCCGCAATCGTACCGAACGATATTCCCCATATCCATGAAGGGAATTTGTCGAAAAGAAATATTGCGGTTCCGTTCAACGTAACGTAATAATATTCACTTGTTACAATGCACCAGAACGCAACGCAAATAAAACCGATAATACTTTGCGGCAATTGCCACAACAACAACAAAACTTTTTTCATTTCTACTCCTCTAAGTTTTCGTAAATAATTTTGTGAATTTGTTCTGTTAGCTCTTCTGCACGTTCCAGTTGAGTTACTGATATTTGTTTTGTTACATATTTTTTATTTTCATTCATTCTAGAAACAATTTTTTTCAACTCTTCAAATTTTTCGTAGAACTTTTTCGTTTCACTATCGCTTAATAGCATGTTAGCTCGCTCGTTTTTATTGTTACAAATGCGGCATAGCGCTTTATAGTTTTTCAAATATGATTCCTGGTCTAGCAAATGAAGTTGTCTAACAACAGCGTGGTTGCACTCAAGTAAAAGCTGATAATGTCTGCTGCTAATCCGCTCAATCATAATTATTTTTTTTAAGCTTGCCATTCCACCTCCTTAAATTATTTCCGCCTTGCCTCGCTCCGCCAGTTGGAGCGGGTCGCGGATAACTGAGCATGAGACCGGCACAAAGAACGTGCGGTCTATGCTTTTGTTATCCGTTTCGCTTACTCATTTTTTTCAAACGTATGTATAGGCATAGCCCGTAAAACAATTCGATTATCAACAGTCCAGCCAAAGAAATATTATTGAGTAAATACAATTCATTGTTAATCCCTAAAATTATTGTTGAACAAATCCGCCGGTGCTTCTCTAAAAATATTTATCTGAGACAAATAAAAAATTGCATCGGCTTTTGTGTTTTTGTTTCTTTCCTTCAATTTCTTTCTTGCGGCTTCCCGGTCATCATTAAGATAATCGTGAACATGTTCGGTTTCGTATTCAGCATTTCTAAAAACTAACCCGGTGAATTTTACTCTGTATTCCTTTCCGAAACACTGATGACTTCTATCAATCACTTCGCACCAGTAAAACCGGTTAAGTTTTAGTTCGCTATCAGCCAACATTGCTTTCACTCTCATATACTTTCAATGCTTCGCCAAGTGTATCATAGCTATTCAGTTTATAGATGTATTCAACTTTCCATTTCGATTGATGATCTTTCTTTTCGGAGAGCTCAATAATTCCGGTTTTGTTGTTGTTAGCATCAACTATGTAAGAGCCTCGCATCTTAAAACCGTTTCTTCCGTCAACAAACTCATAAGCTTTTCTGGAATAATTTCTTGTTACTACTTCTTTTATTTGCATGTTTTACTCCTAAGCAATAGTGTTAAATCTTCGATTGAATACTCCGCTACATGCTTTCCGGATTCTACTTCAATTAGATCATGTTTTATTTTTAGCGCCGGATATTCTTTTTCCAAATCCCAAATGCGTGCGCCTAACCGGAGACAATTAAATTTTTGCAGCGCTTCAAGCGGAGTGATTTTATTTCCTTCCAACATATAGTTTAATATTTGTTGGTTCTGATTCATTGCTTATCAACTTGCTTTAGTTGATTCGCTATTTCTGTGCATTTCATTTCTTTCACTAACTCGCGACGCAATTTTTCGGGAACGGCTTTCCAAAACTTTTTAATTAATCTCGGCGTGTGTTTTACCATTTCTTTTCCGCCGGGCATTTCACATGCAATTGAATTCATTGCTGCTAATTCAGTAGATACCTGAACAAGTGTATTCAGATTCATAGAAAACACAACTCGTATATCCTTAACCTTTATTACTGAGCTATGCGGCTCTTCTAAAGTGATTCGCATTGAATATTTCTCCATACTCTTTTCTTACATAGTTAATTAATGCAGTCAAATAATGTGTGCAATTGTAACCACCTAGCGAAGTAACAACAGCCAAACCTTGTCCGTTACTCATTGCTGCTAATTCTGTATAGGTGTAAACGCGGTCCAAATGTTCTTTGCAAAAAACTCTTGTGTTCGGGTGTTCCGCGCCGTCATACAAGTAGTACATTACTCCCGCTTGCTTTGCGTTTTCAACATGTGCCGCATTATCAAACATTGCAATTGCTGTATTGCTCAATGTTTCAATTTCTCCAAAACCTAAATTTCTTTTCTGCAATGCGGCTCTTAAAGTATTGTAGCCCGTTCCGGTATTAACAGCGCGCTTTGCTTCCTCTTGTATTGTTGTTCCAATATCTATCGAAGAAAAATCTATTTGATATGAAGCTAAAAGGTTTGTTATCGCGCGGTCGCTAATTTTTGTATTGGTTTCCGTTTCAAACATTTCTTTCCAGAGAGTATTTATTTTTCTCTGCATATCTTCAAGATCATTGCTCAATTGTGTTTGAATTGTTGCCGGAACTCTTAAGCGCCTTAGCATATTATCTGCAAACTTTTTGAAATCAATTACTCTGTTTTTCTCCGCATATTTTCTGAATTCATAATCAATTTCACGGATAACGGCATGAACGTATTGTTCCTTTCCAGCTTCAATATCCGCCGCAAATTCTTTCTTCATTGTTTCAACTATTTTTCTATACCGGTTCATTCTACCAACTTTTTTATTTGAGTGATTAATTTTATTTCACCAGGGTAGCGGGCAATCCATAAATCTGTGCTGTTGAATAGAACTTTATTCAAGGTGAAAACTTCTTTTATTTCAACTGTCGGATAACCTTTTTCCCCGGTGTGCTTTTCAACAGTCAAGCTTAAATCATTGCAATGCGGACAAGCTCTAACGCGGTGAATGAACGGAAGTCCGTAACTGTCGTAAGTTTTCATCACGATCTTAAAATCGTTTTGATAATCTTCTTTGTAATCAAGACCGCAGTTTCTACACGTCATTACATTTTCTCAAAGTTTACTGGTAGAACGAATATTTTTTTTATCCCGGCAAATTCTTTTTTCTTTGTTTCATCAAAGGGAACAAACTGATCGGCATTAACAAGTGTTGCGTTTAAGAGTGCTGTTATTTTTTTCATTCTGTCTCTGCCGATCTTGTTTGTTGAACCTTTTTTCAAATGCGAAATCTCATACGGCTTAACTCCGTAATTTTGCAGCGCTTCAATAAGTTCATCAGTCAAGCCACTTGGTTCAATCATTCTACAAATCAAAATGTTTTTTGAAATCAGATACATCTGATAACACTGATTCTTTTACACTTCTCGGAATTGATGCGTCAAAACTTTCAGTTGATGAAGTCTTTACTTTTCCAGCTTCCTCTTCATCTTCACGAAGTTTTTTTATTTGTGTTGTTAATTCTTCAGAATATTTTTTTGTTGTTTTATTTGTTACATGAAACTCAATTCCATCAACATCTGCTTTCCCTTCTGGTTGTTTTTTTAATTCACGTAAAGCATTCGGTTTTATGTCCGAAAGAATTTCTTCATAAGCTGCTTTCTTCTTGAAAAATTTCGCGTATGTTTTTAGTGCTTTCAATTCTCACCTTCCTTTTCTTGGTTAAATAGCGGTCCGGTTTCAATAATGTATCCGGCGTTCCTTTCTGTGAAATCAATAACTTGTTTTATTGATTTGTAATCATGTTCAATATCTTTCTTGAACGATTTGTTGCTTTCTTCCAGCGCAACAAATTCATCGTGCGCTGCTTTAAGACTCTGTTGCTTACTCTCATTCTTTGCGATCTGCTCTTTCTTTTTGTTGATAATAGAAAGCGTGTAGTGAATTTGAGTTTCAACAGAAAGCACTTCAACCGGAACTTGTCCGTTCATCTGTTTCTCCTTTAATTAATTGAAATTACTTTAGGAACCGGCCACGCTATTATTTGCCAGTCCTTTATATTTTTATAGTGAATGTCTTTTCTGTCTGTGTGGATTAAAAACAGTTCGTAAGCGGCAACAATTTTCAAGAATGTTGCCGATGAATATGAATAGTGATAACCAACTTGAAGACGTTGGATGTAGTGCTTTAACGCGAATGGTTTATTGTAGCCTTTGTAATCTTCATCAATAATTTTTGCAACGGAAGAATATTTACCTTTTATTATTTTCTCGTTCATTTCTTTTATCCCGGATTTTCTTTACTTCAAAATTCTCCAACCTCTTTATTACTGTGTCCGCTTCCGTCATAGACATTTTGAATTTCCAAACTTCTCTATGCAAAGAAGTGTTGATGTATTCAAACATTTTTTCCTTTCCCATTTTCAAACTGCCAAGCGCAACAGCGTAAATTTTATTAACCTGTCCTTGAGTGCATCTAACTAATTGCTTATCGCTTGTGTAGAAATGATATTTTCTCGTGATACCTTTTAGCGCTTCCTCAAGTGTTACTGTTTTCAATTGCTTCTTTGCAGCTTCTAACCCTTCAATGCTAAGAGCGCGGCTTGTTTCAACATTGAAATAATCGAACAAATACCAGCGCTTGAAGCGTTCTATAATTTCTTCGCTCTCTGTCAAACCGATAACATTCATGTGCGTTACAATTGCCCGGTGTAAATCGGTTCTCATTTTCTTCATAATGCCAACCGCTTTTACCTCATCAACTTCATTCATGTTCAATCTCCACTTTTAAGTTTTGCGGAATGCGTTTCAGTGTTTCTTTATCCTCTACCGATGCACCTAGCTCTTTCAATATCTTTGCCTGTGCGGAGCGTTCACCTAATTGGAATATTACTTTGTCCCGCAACTGCTTTTGATTTTGCTTTATTTCTTTGATCTCTTCATTAACCTTTGCCGTTAATGCTTTCTTTTTTTCATTGAGTTCTTTCAATGTTTTTTCGTGAATGTTTTGTTCCTCAACATATTCAGCAATTTTATTGTTGGCTTTCATAAACGAGCGGGTAAGTTTTTTAATCTCATCATTTTGAGAAGTTAGCTTTCCGCTTTCCGATACCACCATTGAACCTTTTGCCATTGTACTACTCCTTTATATGTGTGTGTTAATCTTCATCTAAATCAATATCCCAAATGCTTTTTACACATTCGGAATCAGCTTCTTTTTCAATTACTGCTAACTCTTCTTCAAAATTTTGTTGCTCGGTTATTTTTACACTCGGGTTAAAATCGCTTTCGGTAAACTTGTTTGTAATTGTTTCGTGGCGTACTAAGTGCTCGTATTCATCAACAAGTTTCATCTGCTTACGTGTTGCGGCAATAACTTTGTTTTGAATTTTCTGAATGTAGTTTGCTCTATCCATTCCAACACCTAACTTTTCGTTGTAATGAATATCAAGCGCGTGCGCTATTCTATTGTTGCCGTCAAATAACCAGCATTCATAAATGTTAGATGGATTGAGTAGGAGAGTGAGAGCTTTTTTCTTTTCAGTGTATTCGATAATATTTTCAATATCATCATCAACCGGAATGTATCTCATCACAAAAGTTTTGTAGGTTAATCTTATGCAGCCTTCGCGGAATGTTACTTTGAATTTTTCTGCATAGTAGAACGCAAGTACATAATCGGAAACAATTTGTTTTTGATATTCTTCTCTTGCATATGCTCTGTCGAAAGCTTCTTTAATTGTTTTCGGTCTGTCAATGTTGCAATCAGCCGCTTTCGTCCGAGCCGGATTCAAAAACATTTCCGGTCTCTCTTCGTTCACATAATCATTGTAAACAAAGTTCATCAACGATAAAGCAAGCTCATTAAAATTCAATGTTGGTTGTACGGCGGAAAGTCTTAAGGTTGGTTTTCTACTTTCAAATCTGTTTGGTGAATAAGCAATTTGATATGATGCCCATCTGTCTTTATTCTCGCGGAAGAATCTTTCAACTAAACCTTTTCCGTACGGCGAGTATGCTTTAGCGGTTCCAATTTGTTCAGCTTGTTTTAACTCAATAACTTTTTGGTTATGTCCGCCTTCCGTCCATGTAGAATCGCTGTAATGAATGCCATGTATAAAATCAATTATTGTTTCGTTAAAGAATTCACTTCCGTTGTCAATGTAAAGTTGTTTGAACATTCCCCATTCGCGTATCAATAACATCAAACCTTTTTTTACATCAACGGCGCTAACTGAATGAGGACAAATTAATATTTGCAAAGGGTAGCGTGTTTTGCGGTCAATGAATGCCAACATTTCCGCGCGGTATGCTTTTGTTCTTTGCTCTTCCCACTGTCCGTAATTTTTATTTTTTAATTCTTGCAGCTCTGCATCAATTTGTTTTCTTGTTTCATCATCAACAAAAGGAACATCCACCGGCCATACGTCGCATTCTACAACATCTAAAAAGTTTCTTGTTTCTCCCCATAAATCGCGCCGGATATGCGGAACATATTTTTTTATAAATGTTCGGTAGTAATGTTTCATCGTATGCGTGCCTAACAGAGAATGCTTCCACTCAGTTGCAAGCCGCACCGGTATTCTTTCTCCAAGTTCATTGTAAACCGCGCGGATAGCTTGTTGTACATTTATTTGCGCGGAACTCTGAAAATGTTTTTCAAAACATGCTCTTATAATTTTTTGAGATTGCGGTTTGTATTGTTTGTACTTTCTGCTTATTCCTTTATCGGCGCGGGCTTCATCTTTTGCTTTGTAATTTCCCTCAAGGTATCTCTTTACAGTCCAGTAGTGTTGGTTTACATGCTCTGCAATTTTTGCAACGTTTGCTTTGCCGCTCGGTTTTATAAAGAGTGCATCGTTCAAACAATTTGTAATATTTAGTATTGCATCAGCCGGTAGTTCGGAAGGGTGAATGTATTTCGGTTCCTCTTTCTTCAGCGCTTCCTTTTCTACAATAATTCTTTTCCTATCGGAAATCTTTATCAACTCATATTGTTCGGGTAGCTTATTATTCTCGATCATCCAACGAACTGCTCTATCTGTAACATTAAGCTTTACTGCTAGTTGAGAAATTTTATATTGTTTGCTGGTTGTAGCAACTTCGGGGGATGGAAGAAGACTTGTATAATCGTTAGATTTGAGTTGCATAAAGTGATCCTTTATGTAGTGTTAAAGTCCCGCCTGACGCTGGCCGGCAGAGAGGCGGGACTCTTTATTTATTCAACTAATCGAGAATTCGTATGAACGAAGAATTTGAAAAAAATTTTAACATTGCTAAAAACGATCTCTTAACTATGGGCATTGTTATCATCGCTCAACAATTAATGTTGCTTGAAGAACCTGCCAAAAGAGGCAGTATGAATTATTATATTAAACACGCTAAATTGATTTTGCAGCAGTATCAAAATGAAATCCTCAATCCTCGGAATCCGCTGGTTCGGTAGAAATAAACGAGCCTTCAACTTTTCCAGCTCCGGGTTTTTGTTCTTCTCGATAGAGAGAGAGTGATAGTTCAATGTTTACTATTTTTTCAGTCAACACCGATCTTTCTATCACTACAGAATTAACCGAGATTTTATTATTCTGAGAAATTTCTTTAACAAGTTTTTTTGCTTGTTCTAAGCCGGTTAATAATTTGTTTTTCATTTTTTTCTCCTTAGTCTTGTTCGAATGCGTCCAGTTGACCGCTGAATTCTTTGTCAATATATTTTTGCGTTCCTACACTTTCTTCCATTACAGCGCGTAAACTCTCTGTTACTTTTTGATAATTTTCTTTCGATCTATTCTTAAAAAATTCTATCATATCATTGAAGGCTTTACAGCTCGTCGCCTGGTAGCTGGAAATAATTTCGTTGCTGTCGCCTTTGCTGGCTTTGAAGCGCGGAACTTTTACTACTATATATTCGCACATTGCGGCAATGTGTTTCAACAAAGAATAATCGCCGGTTGCTTTCATTAAAGGTATAAGTCTCTTAAGCGGCATGTTGCTGCCGCTTGGTTCCGGCAATGGATATTTATATAAAGTCATTACATCAATACCCATTTCATCGGCTATTTGCTCAATGGATTTTTTGCTTTTGTTTTTATGAATAGTTTTATAGATAACGGTTTTAATGTCTTCAAGTTCCCGCATGGAAATCTTCCCGGTTTATTTTAATACAATTTTTACAGTTCAATCATTATATTGCATAGGAACAAATTCAATCGGAATACCCATAGCTTTATGATATTCTACAATTGCATTTCGCAATATTGTTCTTGTTCCTTTTTTAGAACGCTTTGATTTTGGATTTGAACGTTTTCTATTGAGTAATTGAGATATAAAACCTTGACTTTTGAACCCGGTTAGCTTTCTCAATTCTTCTTGTCTGATAAGTCCTTTGTGGAATCGAATATCTTCAAACTGTATTTTTTTAGGAATTTTCATTCGTTGGCTCTATCAGATTAAAATTTTATGTAATAATTTTATTACAAACTTAGTGAATTAGGTAATTACTGTCAATAGTTTTTTACCCTATAAGGTAAATAAAATGAGGTGAGCTTGGTTTTTGAAGATAAACTTGTTTTTTGGGCTAAATTAAAGTTTGGTAAATTGAAAGATTTTGCAGAAGAAATGAGTATAACTCAACCCGTTTTATCACGCTATTTGTCTGGTAAACAAAAACCCGGTTTTGATTTTTTTCAAAAGCTTCAGAAATTAGATTGTAATTTGAATTGGCTTTTAGATGATAAACAATTAGTTAGTGATTACAAGATAGCAGAACCAACTAATGATTATAAAAAAAATCTTATACAAGAAAAGTTAAATAGAGAGGTTGTTGAAATCAAAGATAAACTAGAAAACATCCTTAATGTTATTAATGATTATAAACCATTATGAGGTAAAGATGAGATTACTTTCAAAAAAAGAAATTGAGAATTATCTTGGAAAATATGGTCTCTTTAGTGGCAAAGCCGGAAACGCATGTATTGATAAAGTGAAATACATTGGCGGTATATCGCAAATTGATAACATGCTGGCAGAGAAAAAAATAACAGCAGCAACTCCGTTTATAAATTTAACAATGAGACCTAAAGGCCTTGAAATTACTTTCATGCTCGCTTTCGAAAATTTCAGAATCGGTTTGCTTTACAACCAGATGAATTTTTGGTCGATCAAAAGGCAAGCTGATATGAAAATTAAAAAAAACAGATCGATTATTGGACGCGCCTTAATTGGGAGTTTACTTTTCGGCCCGGTTGGGACTATACTTGGCGGTATGTCTGGGATTAAAGATAAAGAAGTGAATATAAACGATGTTGATAATTTATTGCTTTATTCAATAACGCTAAACGATACAGAACATATTTTAATATTTTCTTGTAAAGACAAGCACTTACAATCTGTTTATAGTTTTTTCAAAGAGAATTTCAACAACTTATTCAAAGATATATCTGAGCTGGAGAAGGCCAATAATTCCACTAATGATAATACTTCCATCGATCAATTAATGAAACTAAAAGAGTTACTAGATGCTAATTTAATTGACATGGTAGAATTTGAGTTGGAAAAAAGAAAATTGATTGGGTAATATTCTGTTATCGGAAATACTAAGTAAAATTATCGGAAATGGTTACGTTTTTATCTCATTTTCGCACTTCCGTTATTTCCGATAAGCAAAAATCAGCAAGTTTCATTTTTGCCGGTAGCGGCGTATCTATTTCCAAATTGTTTGTAATACGTGGCGTAAACGGGTTTTTTATGCAGTTTCAAAATGGTAAGTAATTACAGTATAAATTGTTCCGGCAATGCGCTTTTTAAAATTTTTTGCAGTTAATCCGCAAACATCCCTTGCAAAACAATTCAAAAACGCGCCTTTTTTTTGCAGTTAATTCATCCGTGTGCAATATGATAAATTTGAAGACATTAGATTATATAGTATGGAAGGAAATAAATTGGGAGTAAAGGGTCTAGCTGCCTCTTTAGCAAAAGCTGCTAAAAATACTTTAGGTGGAAGAACGTTGGATATATATTTAAATGCCCAAAAATTTATTAAGAAAGACGATGAATCTTTTAGATTACAAGTTATTTATAAAGGGGAGATTGAATTAGGTGTATGGTTAAATACTAATGGTGAATCACTTGTATTGATAGTTGATGGGAATAGAATGGGATTTAAGTTATTAGGAGAACCCAAAAGTCCTGACATTGAAAGCGATATAAAGAATTTACGTTACATATACAGTGAAACATTATTTTATCCAATTACACTAGAACAATTAAAAATAATTTCTAATGCAAAAACAGTAGAAGTCAAACTTTCAGGTCAAAGTCAGTATTATCAGACTGTATTTGACGGTGATAATTTTGATAATCTCAAAAAGTTTATCAATGAATATGCGAAATAAAATAAGTTTTGGATTGCTGCCTTAGGATTATGCAACCGCTCTTCCAAACAGAATTGTTTTTAAGGATGGCGATAAAGTTGTAAAGGTTGTAAAAGAATGATGGAGAGAGCAATGAAAAAAATTTTATTCCCTTTATTCTTTTTTGTTCAATTAATGTTTGCACAATTTCATAAAACGAATGGACCAGCGAATGTCTATTCTTTTGTAGAAATTAATAATATTTTATTTACTTGTACCTATGGTGGTGGAATATTTAAATCAAATAATTACGGAATATCATGGGAAGAATCTAATAGTGGTCTAGGTGATAAATCTGTATTTAGTTTAACTAAGAATGAAAATAAAGTTTATGCATCTACTTATGGTGGGATTTATTTTTCCTCAGACTATGGAAAATCATGGAAGAATTATAGTTATACTTTTCCTCCGGTTAATGTATTTACAACATTATTAACTAATTATTCTTTAGTTGCCGGAACTAATGGTAGAGGTATACTGGTTTCATTTGATGAAGGGAAAAAATGGTATGGTGCAAACGAAGGTTTGCCACAATCAAGTGGTGCATACTTTGTTCATTCATTAGCCTATGACTTTGTGAATTTTTATGCAATTTGTAATAATGGTGTTCTTTACTTCACTAACAGTATTGGTTATCAGAATTGGGAAGTTGTTAACGGTGTACCTAAAGGTATTTGTAGTTTAATTACAATCTTTGATAATATAAATTATGCTATTGTTGATGGTAAATTATATTATTCTGAAGACAATGGATCAATTTGGTTAACCTCAATAGGGAAATTGCCATCTATTTTAAGTCTTGCATATAATAACTCAACAATTTACGCTGGGACTACAGATGGTATATATTTTTCAAATGATAAAGGTGAAAATTGGAAGCCAATAAATACGATAGGATTGAATAATAAAAATGTCAAAAAGATTCAGGCTAATGAGCGTAATATTATAATTGGGAATGATGATGGTATCTATTATATGCCAATTTCTGACATCTCTACTTTTGGCTCAAAGGATATTTCTCAAAAGTTTAATGAACCCATGAAAAATGAATGGATTAAATTATCGCTAGGCAGTAAACGAAAATATTTCTCTTATAGTAAAGATTATATTTTATCGTATAAAGAAAAAAAATGTAATGATAAAATAGTAAATACAATATATGAAGATGGAAAACCTAAGTATTCAACTCCTCAAGTTGTATATATTTCCCCTTCGAGCCCAAATGGGAAATTTGTTTTTCTTACTGGTTGTGCCATTGGTTCTATTGATCTTGACAAAGGCGGTTGTGAAGAGAGTTTTTTCAAATTATTAGATCTAGAAAAAATGTCACTCACAGATGCAAATGACACTCATTATGGTCCAGCGAAATGGGTTCGTTGGTCAAGGACTAACAAATATGCGATTCTTCATGATCCTGAAGCTGGACTTTTACAATGTGTTAATTTAGAAACAAAAAAAGTGAAAACTTTACCCTTAGCTGAACGAGATGGTGTTGGTACCATATTTAATATTAGTAATGAAAACCACCAGCATATTTTACGTGCAAAAGATCAATGGGCAGAAGTTGATGAAAAAGCTTTCAAGTGGAATAAGGACGAAACAAAGTTCTATGTCAAGATGAATATTATGTCTTATGATGAAGGTATTGTCAGAAGTTATAAAGTTGAGGCAGACTTACAGACTGGAAGAGTTCTCGAAGTAAAATAATTTCAGGAGAATATCATGAATAAAAATAACTTTAGGAATTTGCTGATTTTCATTGTAACGATTATGAGTTCTTTAATAAACATTTCATGCAGTAAAAGTATTCCATCAGATATTAAAGAAATTGTTTTTGAAAAATCTCAGTTTGCCACTCCTATCGCTATTTCAATCCCTTGTGATGATTCCAAAGATGAAAAGTGGGTCGCAAATTATTGTAATAAAAAAGTTTATTATGGTTTAGATGCTGCACCAATAGCATTTAATAGTCACAGTCGGATGATAGATGACAATTTCCTCAAATATTTACTTGATTTACGTTTAGTTACCATTAAAAATTATTCCACAACTAATAATTATGGAAGGTTTGAATATCCGGTAATGATATATTCGAGTGAAATTGAAAAATACTTAGTAGACGCTAATATAGACTGTAATCGTTGGTTGTTTAAATTTGGTGATAGAAAATTAAAATCAATTGAATACACGAATGAATATGAAGCTGAACCTATGGGCATGGGTATTGAAATGAAAATTTTTGCATTAACATTTAAATATGAAATTCTATCAGAATTACCAAATATTATTATTAACAAAGCAGAATTTGAGGGGAGTGCAAAAGCTTACTTAGATCCAGATAATGGAAAATGGAAATTAGATGAATTAAAATTTGATAGAGAAGAAAATAGAGCATTTGAGCTTAATAAAAAATAAATGTAATGCATTGATAAAATAAAATTTTTATAGAAGATGATATGGAATACAATCCTGATGTTAACTCCCGCTTCAAATCTTTGCTGTCTCTCGGTAAAACAATTTCAATTATCGGCTGGGTAATTGTTGGTTTTGCGGGATTAACAATTTTTTCCAGTCTAACAAGTTGTGTTAGTAATGATAGTATGGCAAAAGCTTTTGCGATGATTACATTCCCTATAGGTCTATTAACCGGCGCATTTGGTTATCTGTTTGTTGCAATGTGGCAAATGATTTCTTGCTTTGTGTGTAAGGAATAAAATATACACAAAACATTATAATTAACCGGTTGTGTGCATTAAAATTCGAGTACACAAAAAGGTTCAAAAAAATTATTTTTCAGGTTTGATTAATCAAACCCACTTTTTAGATATATCAGAATAAATCATTCGATGGAATTTATTTCACGCGGCTGTTTATAATTATTGTCTCCCTGATTCCCCGACGCTTGCGTCGTAGAGCTTCATTTGCAGATATTAGTTCTTGAAGTAATAAATTTATTTTTTTACACTTTCGAGTGAGATCATCGTTTGTTGCAATTAAAAAAATTCGGATTAATTGGAGTAGGCGGATATGTAGCTCCCCGTCATTTAAAAGCAATTAAAGATACCGGCAATGAGCTGGAAATATGTTTTGATCCAAATGATTCGGTAGGGATAATTGATCAATACTTTCCGGGGGCAGAGTATTTTTCAAATCTGGAAAGATTTGAAAGAGAAATAGCAAAAAGATCTTCAGTTGAAAAAGATAAATTGGATTATCTTACTATTTGTTCGCCGAACTATCTTCACGATACACATATCCGTCTTGCTCTTTCAAATAACATAAATGTAATTTGCGAAAAACCCCTAGTCCTTTTCCCATCAAATCTTGATCTGCTTGCCGAGCTAGAAGCGAAACACAACAACTCAATTAAAACAGTTATGCAGCTAAGGTACCATCCCGAACTTCTGAAACTTAAAGCGCAACTATCAAATTCTACTTCTACTCATAGAGTAAAGCTCGCATATATAACACCGCGGGGCAAATGGTATCATTATTCATGGAAAGGTGATGAGAGCAAATCCGGCGGGTTAGCTACAAACATTGGTATTCATTTATTTGATTTGTTGATATGGTTGTTTGGCTCAGTCCTAGATTGTAAAGTAGAACTGAAAAGTAGAGATAAAATGAAAGGGAGATTAATTCTTGAACATGCTGAGGTTGATTGGTTTTTATCTGTTGATTACAACGATCTACCGAAAGATTCTGTTCAAAAAACACTTCGCACTTTAGAAGTAAGCGGCGAAAGGATTGAATTCTCAGAAGGGTTTACTGATTTACATACAAAAGTATATGAAGAAATACTGAATGGTAATGGACTAGGTATTGAAGATGCAAGACCTTCAATTGAGTTGGTCCATAAGATTAGAAATTCATAGTTAGTAGCTTTATAAATTAGAAGAAAAGAGAGACAAACGTGAAAAGACTATTAGTAACTTTTGCAATATTTATTGCTGTTACAAATGTATTCTCGCAAAAGAAACCATTTACAATCGAAGAACTTTATAAAATCAAAAGTGTAAGCTCGGCTGTGCTATCTCCTTCGGGAGAAAAAATTGCTTTCGTTGTCTCTGTTCCGGATCTAAAAAAAACAAAGAGTAGCACAAGCATTTATGTAATGAATTCAGACGGATCGAACCAAAGACAAATGACTACCCCAACATCTGCAAGCTACAGCCCGATTTGGAGTAAAGATGGTAAGGGAATTTATTTTAATTCAACTCGAAGCGGATCTGAGCAAGTATATTACATGTCATTAGAAGGGGGCGATCCAATTCAAATTACGAATTATGCCTTGGGTGTTTCATCGCCAAAATTATCAAGTGATGGAAATAAATTCCTTTTCACAGCCATGGTTTATCCGGAATGCGGCGCCGATGCAGACTGCAATCAAAAAATTTCCAATTCATCAGAAGGCGGACCGATACAAGCTCATTTGGCAGACAGTTTGTTTGTAAGACACTGGACAGAATATGAAGATGGACAGTATTCTCATGTATTGTTGTACGATGTACTCACAAAAAAAGTAATTGACCTAACACCCGGTTATATAAATTCTCCTTCGTTCGCTCCGGGCGGAAGCAGCAATTATTCATTTTCTCCAGATGATAAAGAAATTGCATTTGACTCAAAGAGAGTTAAGCATCCCGAGAAATCTACCAATAATGATGTTTGGACAGTAAACATTGACGGAACCGGTTTGAAGAATGTTACTTCGAAGAATCAAGGCTCAGATACCGATCCAAGATATTCTCCCGATGGGAAGTTTATAGCTTACTTAACACAGACAATTCCCACATATGAATCGGACAAAGTTAGATTAGCAATCTATGATAGAGAAAAAGGAGAGAATAAAATTCTTACCGAATCAATTGACAATTGGGTAAATGAATTCAACTGGTCGAAAGATTCGAAAGCAATTTACTTTACGGTACAGGAGAAAGGTTATCAGCCATTATATAAAATTAGCATTGCTGATTTCAAAATCGAAAAGCTTATAGAGAATGTACCGGTATCAAGTTTTGATGTGTCCCCGAAAAACGATTACGCAGTTTTTTCTTACACTTTTACTCACAAGCCGGTTGAATTAGCCCGATACGATTTTTCCAAAAAAGAAATGAAAGACATTACTTCCTTCAATAAAGAATTTACCGATAGTATTGATGTTCGTCCTTCAGAGAAAGTTTGGGTAAAAGGTGCTGGGGGAGCTCCGGTTCATGTATTTATTGTTAAACCACATGGTTTTGATCCGGCAAAAAAATATCCTGTTGTTATCAATGTTCATGGCGGACCGCAGATGCAATGGATGGATTCATTCCGCGGCGATTGGCAAGTTTATCCTGGTGCCGGTTACATAGTTGTTTATCCGAATCCGCATGGCTCCACCGGATACGGACAAAAATACACTGCAGCAATCTCGAATGATTGGGATGGAAAAGTCTATGAAGATATTATGAAGGTAACGGACTATTTAGAAACTTTGCCGTACGTTGATAAAGATAGAATTGGCGCAATGGGCTGGTCTTACGGTGGCTACTTCATGAATTTACTGCAAGCCAAAACCAAACGGTACAAATGTTTGGCTTCAATGATGGGAATTTATGATTTGAATCAGTTTAAGGAAGATACGGAAGAGCAATGGTTTTCAAATTGGGATTTAGGTAGAAAAAATTTTCAAACAATGTCTCCAAGTGAATATTCTTCCAACTTCACAACACCAACACTAATAATAACCGGCGAAAGAGATTACCGTGTAACCTACTTGAATAGCTTAAGATATTTTACTGTGTTGCAAACTAAAGGAATAGACAGCAGGTTAATCATTTTCAAAAATGATGGACACTGGCCTAGTGGTTTAAAATCTATGCCTCTTTACTATAATGCACATCTGGAATGGTTCCATAAATATCTCGGCGGTGATGCGGCACCGTGGGATAGCAAAAAGATGGTAAGGAATGCTCAGTAAAAATTTTGAAGATAGATTGTTAAAAGCCGCTTTAGATTTCTGAGCGGCTTTTTTATTGCCAGTTTCAGTTACTAACCTAGAATTCGTGAATTAAAATATATTGCATCAGATTCGAGAAGTTTCGCTTTGCATAAAATTTTATTACTATAAATATGAAAAATGTATGAGTCGAGAATAACTTCAAAAATGAAGAACCCTCTCAAAATATTAATTATAACACTTCTATTAATTATCAGCGCAAAAACACAAGCACAGTTTGAATATTATTCTCTTGGCGAAGGTTTATCCCAAGCTAATGTGAGATGCTTACTACAAGAGAGAAATGGTTTTATGTGGATGGGAACGCAAGACGGATTGAACCGGTTCGATGGATATCAATTCGCTAAATTTAGAAGAGAACCAAAGAATAACAATTCTGTAGCCGGTAACTACATTTCATGTATTACAGAAGATAAGGATGGTAAAATATTTATTGGTACAATTAACGGTGTGTCTATTTATGACCCAAGGTTAAATCACTTTAGTAAGCTAACCATTAAAGACACAATCAATAATGTAAATACTGTTGGTTCGGTATCATCTATTCTAATTGCCATGGATGGTACTCTTTGGATTGGTGATTACTATTCCGGTTTACTAAAAATAAGTAGAGGCAAGTCTGTCAGATATATGAAAAATTCCCAAGCACATAATTCAATCAACGATAATTATATTACTTCGTTATGTGAAGATGAATCTGGTAATATTTGGATAGGCACCTTTAGTTCGGGAATTAACAAGTACAACATCGCGACGGGGAAATTTGAATACATATCAAAAAAGCAAGTGAATAGAGGCGGACTTAGCTCAAATTACATCTCAGCTTTGTGCTCAGATAACAACGGGAATATAATCATCGGCACTACAAATGGACTCAATGTTCTCAACACATCTACTAACGAGATTTCTATTTATAAAAACAATTCGTCGCATATTAATTCAATAAGTGGAAATAATATTTTATCACTTTACCGTGATAGAGATAGCAGAATCTGGATTGTCACTGAAGGGAATGGAGTAAATGTTTTTAATGCTTCCCAAAAGTCCTTCTCGAAAATTTTTATTGCTTCCAAATCAAATCCGGTGGCTGAAGAGAAAAACATCATGTGTGTTTATGAAGATGTTAATGGTAATTATTGGTTTGGTACTTCAACAAGCGGCGTAATTAAGTGGATTAAAAACAGACCTAACTTCAACAGCTATACAAAAAGAGAAAATCGTCAGTACCTAAGCGATTATTCCATACGATCTATTTATAAAGATAGAGAAAACAACTTATGGATAGGGACTGATAACGGCTTGAATAGAATTTCTGCCAAATCCAAAGTTGTTACTAAATATTTTAATCGTCCCGGCGATGAAACTTCTATTAACGATAATAAAGTTTGGACTATCACAGAAGACAAAAAAGGGAATATCTGGTTTGGCACCCAAAGGGGTTTAGCTAAGTATAATAAAGAAAAGGATTCATTCGAGAGATTTATTAATAAATTAGGAACAAAAGAAACTCTACCGGTTTTCTCTATAAGATGTATTTATCCGGGCAACAGCGACACGCTCTGGTTTGGCACTTACGGACTTGGATTATTTAGTTTTGATATTAAGAACGGCAATTTTCACAACCACACTTTTACGAATAAAAATCCGGATGCAAAAAAGGATGTTGTCATTTTTCAAATTGAAGAAGAACGACATGGAAAATTGTGGATGGCAGCAGCTTCAGGTTTGGTTGTATACGATAAAATTACCGGAGATTATCAACGTTTCTTTTCTGATACTAAAGACAACTTCTCAACTCAAAGTGTTTTGTATTCGTTTAATATAGAAAATGATTCAACCTTTTGGCTAGGCACGTTAGGAGACGGATTGATAAAATTTAATCCTATGAAAAAACGATTTGCCTCCTTCACCCAGAACGATGGGCTGCCGAATAATGTCATCTATGGAATATTAAGAGACCGTAAAAATAATCTATGGCTCTCAACTAATTACGGAATTGCACGCTTTAATACTAAGAGTAAGAATATTAAGAACTATGAGTTAAACGATGGTATTCCAACGTACGAATTTAATACCGGAGCCTTTACCTCGGACAAACATGGAAATTTATATTTTGGAGGCATAGAGGGCTTATTGTTTTTCAATCCCGACAGTATTTACAGCAATACTAATACCCCGAAATTAGCTGTAACAAATTTCAAAGTGTACGATGAAGTAAAGTATCCTAACAAGGTACATTATGATGGAGAGGAGATAATTCTGAAATATCACGATAATTATTTCTCTTTTGAATTTTCTGTTTTGGATTTATCAAACTCGGCTAATGAATATGCTTATATGCTGGATGGCTACGATAAAGAATGGATTCATTCCGGTAAACGAAGATATGCGGCATATACTAATGTTGACCCCGGTGAGTACTTATTAAAAGTAAAGACTACAAATGGTGATGGAGTTTGGAGTGAAAAGGGAATTATTATTGCCATTACAATTCTTCCTCCATTCTGGGCAACAACATGGTTTCGTTTAATATTTATTTCTTCTTTTACCGGGATAATTTTATGGATTTATTCCCGAAGAGTGAAACGATTTAAAAAGGAAACCGAGAGGCAGATTTTGTTTTCTAGAAAATTAATTGCCGCACAAGAAGGTGAAAGAAAACGTCTTGCTGCTGAATTACATGACGGAGTTGGGCAAAATCTTTTAATAGTGAGTAACTTGACACAGATGGGGTTAAAGAAACCCGCCGATGCTCAAAGACATTTGAATAATATTTCCGAAACTATTAAGGAGTCTATCAAAGATATAAGGCAAATTTCCAGAGATTTACACCCTTATCAGATTGAAGAATTAGGTGTAACAATTGCTATTCAAAGTTTGGTTAGCAGAATAAAAGAATCCGGTGAAATTGTTTTTCACGATTTTATTGAAAACATTGACCGGTATCTGAATCTTGATGAAAGCATTAATCTCTTTAGAATAGTGCAAGAGGCTATAACTAATACTATTAAACACTCACAAGCAAAAAATGTAGTTATTTCACTCAGCTATGTCGGGAATAAAATTCAACTTGTAATAAGTGATGATGGAATTGGTATCAGCGGTATGGAAAAATCGAGTGAACATGTGGGACTCGGTTTGCGTACTATGCAAGAGCGGTCAATAGCATTAAATGGTAACTTTGAAATAGAGAGTAACAATAAAACCGGAACTACAATTAAAGTGTTAATCCCCAAATGAAATCAAAAATAAAAGTGATTATTGCAGATGACCACCCGATTTTCCGGAAAGGGCTTGTAGATATTATTGAATTGGAAAAGGATATCGAAATTTTTGGTCAAGCTGCCAATGGAGAGGAAGCAGTTAATCTAATAAAAAGAGTTTCTCCGGATATAGCTGTTCTTGATATAAACATGCCGATTACAACAGGCTTTGATACTGTAAGAGAGTTAAGAAAAAGTAATTCTCTAGTGAAAGTTATTTTTCTAACTATGCATAATGAGCACGAGATCTTTAAGCGTGCAATGGAGTTAAATGTCTCCGGTTATTTGTTGAAGGATAGCGCTGCAGAAGATATTATTGATTGTATTCATGCAGTAGCTAAAGAGGATTTCTATTTTAGTCCGGCACTCTCTAATTACTTTGTTACCAATCAGAGAGGCATCTTTGGAACGCTTGAAAATACCGGCATCGAAAAACTTACTTCTACAGAGAAGACTATACTCAGGCTAATCGCCAATGGTAAAACCAGCCAGGAAATAGCAGATCAATTATTTGTCAGCAGAAAAACAATTGATAACCACCGGGTTAATATCTGTGCTAAACTCGATCTACACGGTGTTAATGTTTTAATGAAGTACGCCATTCAAAACAAAGCAAATCTCTAGTTAGGCACCCAATTATTCTGTATTAATATGTATAAGTAGTCCTACTTTTAAAATGAGTACCCCTACCTATTTGTTCTAAAGCATCAGCTCTTGATCTTAAATCAGCAAATGAAAGCACAATATGAATATTCTAATTGTTGATGACAATGTAAATGTCCGGCACATGATAAAAGAAATGCTTGCCGATTTTGTAAACGAAATTTATGAGTGCAGCGATGGTTTATCGGCTGTTGAGTTTTACCAAAAGTATCAGCCGGATGTGGTGCTTATGGATATTAAAATGAAAAAACTAAATGGATTGTTAGCCACAGAAAGGATTATGCGGATTGACGCGAAAGCAAAAGTAATAATTGTCTCTAACTATGATGATGATTTTATGCGTACTGAAACAAAAAGAATAGGTGCAATACAATACTTCAAGAAAGAGGATATCCATAAACTTCCTGAATACATAAAAGTAATAAGCAAAAATTAACTTAAGAGGGTAAGATGAAAAACATCATCTTAACAATAGCAGCAGCCGTGTTATTTAGCCAATCAGTGTTAGCTCAGTGGTCGGCTCAAAATAGCGGCACTACAAATAATCTGACTTCGGTAAATTTCATAAATGCTAATTCAGGCTGGGCAGTAGGCGCTACAGGCAAAATAATTTACACAGCAAACGGCGGCGCGAATTGGGGAACTCAAACAAGCGGTGTTACGAATCAACTTAACTCAGTTTCTTTTTCCGGTTCGCTAAATGGACTGATAGCTGGCAGCGGCGGCAAAATTTTGATGACTAGCGACGGCGGTTTAATATGGCAAACTATGAACAGCGGAACAACGGTTGATTTATTTGGAGTGTATAGTGTAAGCGCGACCACTGCTATTGCTGTTGGAGATAACGGAAAGATTATCAAAACAATAGATGGCGGATTTACATGGACTAGCAAGGTAAGCGGAACAACAGATGTTTTATGGAGCGTTTTCTTTACAGATGCAAATACCGGCTGGGCTGTAGGAGGTAATTATGCTTTTGGAAGATCAACAATATTAAAAACAATAAATGGCGGAGAAAGTTGGACAGCTCAGACGAGTCCTACAACTCTCTGGCTTTACTCTGTTAGCTTTTCCGATAACCAGAATGGCTGGGCTGTTGGTCCAAATGGAACAATCATAGCTACAACTAACGGAGGTACAAATTGGGGGTTGCAGCCAAGCGGAGAAATTAACGAATGGTTTTATGGCTGCGGTGCTGCAAGCGGAAGCAACATTTGGGTTGGCGGTTCCGGCGGACTAATTAAAGCAACTACAAATGGAGGAACAAATTGGTCAGCACAAACAAGTGGAATTACAGACGCGCTTAGATCATTTAGTTTTGTTAATGCAACCACCGGATGGGCAGTTGGTGATGCGGGCAAAGTTTTAAAATACACTCCAGTACCAAGCGGAACAATTACCGTGACCTCTCCAAACGGCGGGGAAAGTTGGAAGGTTGGCTCTTCCCAAAATATAACGTGGACGAGCAGCAGCGTTACGAATGTTAAAATTGAATACTCTGTGAATAATGGAACAAGCTGGACGCAAATAATTGCAAGTACACCAGCCGCTGCCGGTGCATATGCGTGGACAGTTCCGAATTCAAACACAACACAAGCATTGGTAAAGGTTTCGGATGCTGCGGATAATACGATAAAAGATCAGAGCAACGCTGTCTTCACAATTTATACACCAACTATTATAGTTACTTCCCCCAACGGTGGAGAAGAGTGGAAAGTTGGAACAAATAGAAATATAACATGGACGAGCAATAACGTTTCCAATGTAAAGCTTGAGTACTCAGTCGATAGTGGTTCGAGTTGGGCTACAATTATTGCAAGTACTGCTGCAAATACGGGGAGTTATATTTGGACTATTCCAAACTCAACAACTTCGACTGCCTTGGTAAGAGTAACCGATACATCAGATAATACGGTTATGGATCAGAGCAATTCTGTTTTTAGAATTTATAACCAAACTGTAAGTGTACTATTTCCCAACGGTGGAGAAAACTGGAAAGCGGGTTCGTCTCAAACTATATCTTGGATTGGACCAAATGTTCCTAATGTTAAATTGGAATACTCAATAGATAACGGCACTAACTGGATTCAAATTGCTGCAAGTGTACCAACAAATATTTCCGGCTCTCCAAATTATTATTCGTGGACTGTCCCTAATGTAAATTCAACTCAAGCATTGGTTAGAATCTCCGATACTTTGGATAATACTCTAGCAGATCAAAGTAATGCGGTGTTCACAACATACATTCCAACATTAGGTCTAACATCGCCCAACGGCGGAGAAGAATGGAAAGTAGGTACTTCGCAAAATATTACATGGACAAGCAATAACGTTTCCAATGTAAAGCTTGAGTACTCAGTTGATAGTGGTTCGAGCTGGGCTACAATTATTGCAAGTACTGCTGCAAATACCGGAAGTTATAGCTGGACGATTACTAACTCAACAACTTCGACTGCTTTGGTAAGAGTAACCGATACAACAGATAATACGGTTAAGGATCAGAGCAATTCTGTTTTTAGAATTTATAATCAAACTATAAGTGTTCTATTTCCCAACGGTGGAGAAAACTGGAAAGCGGGTTCTTCACAAACAATTACATGGATCGCAACAAACGTTCCGAACGTTAAAATTGAATATTCAATAAATAACGGTTCCAGCTGGATTCAAATTGCTGCCAGTGTTACTTCTAATATTGCTGGCTTGCCAAACTATTATTTATGGACTGTACCAAGTGTAAACACAACACAAGCATTGGTTAGAATTTCGGATATAACAGATAATACAATTGTTGATCAAAGCAATGCGGTATTCTCTATTTATATTCCAACTATAACTTTAACATCACCAAATGGAGGAGAGAATTGGAAAGGTGAAACTACACAAAGCATAACATGGACTAGCAGTAATGTCACAAATGTAAAACTTGAATACTCCACAAATAATGGCAGCAGCTGGATACAAATAAATGCAAGCACGGCTGCAAGTACGGGTAGTTATAGCTGGGTGGTCGCAAATTCGAATACATCACAAGCATTAGTTCGCATCTCGGATACTTCCGATAACACATTAACAGACCAGAGTAACGCGGTCTTTACAATTTACACACCTACAATCACGCTTACTTCACCAAATGGTGGAGAAAACTGGCGCTTGGGAAAGGTTCAAAATATAACTTGGACGAGTACAAGTGTTACAAATGTTAAGATTGAATACACTCAGAATAATGGGACAAGTTGGACACAAATTATTGAAAACACACCGGCTAATTCCGGGAGTTACAGTTGGACAGTTCCCAACTTTATTATTAATAACTGCAAAGTTAGAATCAGTGATGTTAGCGATTCGAATGTAAAAGATGAAAGCGATTTATTCTTTTCAATTGTTCGGGCACTCGTTTATGTAGCTTATCCAAATGGAGGGGAGAAATTGCTTCCCAACTCCGTAGTTGATATCAGATGGAGTACAGATAATGTAACGAACATTAATATTGAATTATCAACAGATGGTGGAAATATCTGGACTCCGCTTGCTAGTAACATCACTTCATCTTCACAAAGATTTTCATGGACAGTACCTAATTCACTTTCAACAAATTGTAAAGTGAGAATAAGTGATGTTGAAGACCCAACTATCAATGACGTTAGTGACAATGTGTTTACGATATATCTACCAGCAGTGACTTTGACAAGTCCGAATGGTGGTGAAAAGATAGCGAAGAATACTAGGACAACCATCAAATGGATCTCTAACTACTCAACATTATTATCCATAGATTATACGATTGATGGTGGACTACGATGGATTAGAATTGGTGAAAACTTAAACGCAAGTCTAGGAAAATATGATTGGGTTGTACCCGACAGAATTTCGAACAACTGTTTGATAAGATTAACAGATCAGAACCAACCACTTATTACTGATAAAAGTGAGAGTCCATTTTCAATTCAAAAGGGAATAGTGACTTTAATCAGCCCCAAAGGAGGAGAATATTTACTTGCTGGGAATAATTATTCTATTAGTTGGACAGGTATAAATGTTTCTCTTGTTAAAGTTTTCTATTCGATTGACAATGGTGGTAACTGGCAGTTAATAGACAATGCTTCCGGTTCTTTAGTTTGGAATGTCCCAATGGTTCTTACTAGGTTAGCTAAAATAAAAATCGAAGATGCTGCCGATGAATTAATCTCTGCTGAATCAGATTCTGTATTTTCAATCTGTCATCTTAATCTATTGTCTCCTAGCGGAGGAGAGTCATGGCCGCTCAACACAAATCACAAAATAAAATGGGAATCTGCATACTTATCCGGTCCGGTGAAATTAGAATATTCTCCCGATGATGCCAACAACTGGTATACAATTGCGAACAATATAAATGTTGCAGATTCTTCATATCTGTGGAATATGAATATTCAGCCTGGATTTAACAACAAAGTAAGAATATCCAGCATGTTATCTACAGATGTTAAAGCTCAATCAGCTGCAAATTTTACGGCTTACCTATTAAAACTCGTTAGTCCACAGGGTGGCGAGAAATTTAGAGAAGGAGATATAGTAAACGTAAATTGGGTTAGCGATACAAATATAGACCATCTAAAACTAGATTTTAGTACTGATAATGGTAATAATTGGAATACGATTTCATATTTGATTCGTTCATCGGAAAAATCTTATAGCTGGACAGTCCCTAATCGGTTTAGTAATAAATGTTTGATTCGCATTAGTGATAATCTTAATCAAAATGTTAGTGCAATTAGCGATTCAACTTTCTCGATTATACGTCCTGAGATAACAATTATTAATCCACAGGCTGATACATTTTATACTATAGGAAGTGCCGCTCTAATAAAGTGGCGTTCAACAGACGTTCAATTTGTTAGGTTGGAATACCTATTTAATAATTCATGGAATTGGAAAATAATAGATGATTCAGTAGATGCAGACTTAGGTGAATATAATTGGCATTTCCCGGATACGGTTGCATCTTTTCGGATTAGAGTATCAGATATTAATAGCAGTGCAAGTTACATTAGCAACGGAACTATAAATAGTATTAGGGGCAGCTTACAGCTTAAAAATCCTAACGGAGGAGATTATCTTAAGACTGGATCAACGGTAAAAATTGAATGGAATTCTGTCTTGGTAGATAGGATTAATATTTTAATAGGTTTTTTTGAGAACGGCAATTACAGATGGACATCTATAGCCAATCTTGTTGAAGCCGGATTGAAGGAATTCAACTGGCTGATTCCCAACACAATCCAAGGTAATGTAAAAATAAAGATTGAAGATGCCGCTAATCCCAATCATTATGATGAAAGCGATTCTTCTTTTAGTCTATCAAGGATAAGAATTTTGGCGCCTATTGAAAATCAAATTTGCAAGAGTGGCACTAATTTAAACATAACCTGGGACAACTCGATTGGAAAAGTTAAAATTGATTATTCAACTGATTCAGGAATCAGTTGGATAAATATTGTATCAAATTATACTTTATCTAGAAATACATATTCATTTTATTTCCAGAATATCCAGTCGAGAAATTGTTTAGTACGAATTTCAGATTCGACTGATACAGTGATCAGTAAAAAATTTACTATTTACAATAAAAACTATGAAGTTGTATTCCCTTCACGAACTCGGGTGCGCCCAGGCAGTGAGATAGTGATTCAATGGTATTGTTACGAGGATGTTCCATTAAAGATAGAATCAGTTGGTCTCTTTAATTCCAGTTCGCCTACTACTGCATTAGAAAGAAATTATACAGCAAGAGTTGCTCCTTATAGTTATTCCTTCTATATCCCAACAAATACAACTGTGCCTTCATTTTCTATTAATGTTAAGAAAAATTGTTTATTCTGTGATCAAGCAACTGCGACCATAAGTATTATAAAATTAGATTTAGATCCAAATCTTTCCGGACAAATTCTGAAAAGTAATTCAACCTTCCGCATCAACTGGGCAAGCCAAAATATTGACAAAGTGAAATTAGAATATTCAACCAATGGAGGAAGTGATTGGACAACTTTTGCTGATAGTATCCAGTCAAATCTTCTCAAGTATGATTGGACTGTCCCAAATATTTTTTCACAAGATTGCTTAATTAGAATTATAGATAAAAGTGATAGTGAAATTTACAGCTTGTGTAGAACTCCTTTCGCAATTGTGAATGCTCCTTTTGCTCGATTTGAAAAACCTATTGACAGAGTCGGTGTAAGACTTGAGCAAAACAAAATCTATTCATTAAAATGGAAGACTTCATCTATTGATACATTCAATATTGAACAAAGTAATGATAGTGGTAATAGCTGGAGTTTGCTCTTACCGAACGTAGCATCTACAAATGACAGCATTTCTTGGCAAATTGCCAACATGCCAACAAATGAAGCAAAGCTGAGAATTGTTGATACCGGATCAAATAATAAATTCGAAAGCAAATCATTTTCAATTATCTCAGGTCCGATTCTCCGGCTAACTAATCTGAGTGATAAAATATATTTATTTGCAAAGCAAGAACATAAAATAACATGGGTCAGTAAAAATTTAACAACACTTAAATTAGAATACAGGCTGAAGCCCAGCCTACCCTGGGAAATGATTAATCATTCATTCCGCGCTGCGGACTCAGGTTATTGTTATTGGACTCCTCCTGATTTGGCTACAGATAGCCTTGAAGTTAAATTAACCTCATTAGATTTTAGTTATATAAACCATTCAATACAAAATATTAAAATTGTCAAGAGACCTCTCAGGATTGTTTCTCCAAATGGCTTTGAAAGTTATCAGGCTAATTCAAGAATAGAAGTTTCGTGGATAAATACAAATGCCGGATTGATCAAAATCTATATATCTCAAGATAATGGGGAAACATGGAGTCTGGTTGCTAACCGAGTAGATGGTAGAAAAAATAAAGCTGTTGTATGGTTACCTCAATTAAGTTCATCGAGATGTCTATTTAAAATTTCTTCATACGATAACTCGAATGTTCTTGATGTTAGCGATACAACTTTTACTATATGGCAGAGTAGTGCGTATAGATGGAAAAAAGTTTCTAATAATTTGAGACCGAATTCAGAAACTACCGTTGGAAATCTTACCTTTTTGAATAATTCAACCGGTCTAGTTAATAAATACTTTTCTCATGTTACGGTTTCAATTACTTACACAGACGTTCCCAATATTGGGCGTGTCCCCTCATACACATATTCAGGAACAAGTGAAGCCCAAATCCTTCAAACAAGGGATGGTGGTTTTTCATGGCAGCCGGTATTATCATTTCAAGATTTTACGAGATTTTCTCTATTAACAAAGATAGATGATAACTCTGCGATTGTAATCGCCAAGAAGGATAGCACTAAAACTATTTATGCGACAAATAATGAGGGTGATAGCTGGCAAGCTTATCCATTACCAATAGATGCAGATATTAAAAAAATAGTATTTAATGGAACGCAAGATGGTTGGATTTTTGCGGAAAAAAACGGATTGGTTTCACTTTATAAAAGCACGGATTCGGGAAAACACTGGACACAAATTTCGGCTAACATTGATATTGCAAGTGCAGATATAAATGATATTAAATTTCTTTCTTCAAGCGTTGGATGGATAGTTGGAAAAAGTGGACTTATTTACAAGACACAAAATGGAGGTATAAACTGGGTGAGAATAAATTTATCAACAAATTCCAATTTATCCTCAATTGCATTTAATGGTTCCCTTGGTCTAATTGTTGGCAGCAATGGAACCAGATATAAAACTATTGATTCCGGTAATACTTGGACGCAACTCAGTTCTGGCATAACTGTTAATCTCAGCGATCTTCAGCTAATCTCTTCTTTAGATGTTTGGGCATTTGGCAATAACAGTTCATGGCAATCTACCGACGGAGGATCAAACTGGACCAACATACAGATACCTTATGAAGGGAATTTTTACAATTTAACTAATGCAGGCTCTGGAGCGTTATATATTTTAGGTGCTGCTCGGGTAGGGGCAGAGGATAAGGTTTATTTATACAGATATGGAGATAATTTCCTCAAACTTGTTGATCCTAAAGACAATGATCAAATTCAACAAGGAATTTCACGAAGTATCAAATGGGATTGCGGCTCGTTAACTGGTAAAGTAAAAATTCAACTCACTAATAATAACGGTTTAGTCTATGAGTCCGGTGAAATAAACAGTAGTCAAAAATCATTTGACTACATTCCCAATCAAATTGGGAAGCAATTAGAAATGAAAATCTTGGATGTGGCTGATCCTTTAACATGTGATTCGGCTCTTGTTACAGTTCAACGATTTGATCCAAATTTATCGTGGGTTGAAATTGACTCTTCCGGCATAATTGATTTAGCGACGTTCGATCAAAGCACTGCTTATATGAGAAATAAAAATGGTGTTTATATAACAAATAATTCGGGTGCAAATTGGTCACCGGCCTCTAACAACAGAAATATTGTTGGACACTTTTTTTTGAACAAGCATACCTTTTTTATTTTAGATGCATATAGAGAGTATATCCCGCCTAATCCATTTTATGAACCTGGGTTCTTTGAAAATAGATTTCTATATAGGTATGGAAATCAAGGTCAAATTCTCAGCACCCTCTATAGTTATAGAAATGAAGTAAATACATTAATAAATCCGGTGAATAGCTCTATCTACTTTTTAAATGAACAAATAGGTTGGTTGCGTATGAATGCGGAATATTCGACAACCTTGCTGTCAACTCGAGATGGTGGCGCAACATGGCAAAATTCGAATATTTTTCCCGATAAATTTGTCTTTATCAACACCCAGACTGGTTTTAATTATAACAACAGTGCAGTTTATAGAACAACTAATGGAGGTGTGGATTGGACAGATTTAGGTTTTAGTCTGAGCGGAATTAATTTCAAAGATATTTTTTTCGCAAATGTAAACACGGGTTGGGTAGTTGGTTCATTTTATAACAGTGAATCGAGTAGAAAAGAATTATTAATCATCAGCACCACAAACGGTGGGGGGAGATGGCAACAGGTACAAACTGAAATACCTGGCGAGGTTGAATCAATTCATTTTATTAATAACGTTGGTTACATCTCTGTGCGAATTAATGGTTCATATTCTCTTTACAAATCGGCGGATGGTGGTCAAACTTGGTCATTAAAATTAACTAATATAAAAAGTTCAGGTATGAAGGTGAGATGTTTTTCTGAAAGCTTGGTATATCTGTACGGTGATGATATATTCGCTTATAGCACTAACGGAGGAGAATTTAATGGTGTTAGAAAGATAGCAGAAGAAAACCCCGAAATGCCTGCTAAGTTTGAATTATTCCAGAATTACCCGAATCCATTTAATCCAACAACTACAATTAAGTATGAATTGCCAACGGATAGCAAGGTAAAGATAAATATCTATAACATACTTGGAGAAGAAGTTGAGCAATTTGTAGATGAAGTACAGTACGCTGGTCATTACAGTAAAGTTTGGAATGGTAAAGGGCTAGCATCCGGTGTTTATTTATTAAGAATTGAGGCTGAATCGGTGGAAAATAGAGAACGGTTTGTTAAAACAATGAAACTATTAATGATAAAATGAAAATATTCTTTGACGATTACACTAAATCTAATATGATCAAAAAAGTTTATTAGAGGTTAATTATGAAAAAGGGAAAATATTCTATTGTATCATTTATAGTTTTTGCTGGATTATTAATTAAACTATCGCTAGTCAGTCCATCAGTAGCACAAACAAAGATTGTACAGAATCACGGTGGAAAAACCATCAACTTAAAATCATTATCTATTTCCGATGAAGCATTAATTAGAGCTAAGGGTGCGGCAGATACTTTGAACAATGATAAGGTTGTGAGAGGCTACAACACTATTTTCAGCGCAGCCGGAGAAGACATAATAGCTGCATGGTTTGTTTGTCCGCAAGATCTCAAAATTAAAGCTTGCGGCATTGATGCCGGTGATAACGCACTAAGTGTCAGAGCAGAATTAAAAATTGTAATGATCAATAAAGAATGGACTGAAAAGAAACTTAATAATGCCGGTTCGGAAAATTTGGGCTATTGGATTTCTAACGGCAACACAAATAAGATATTTCCTTTCTCAGGTGATGTCACAACTTCAAAAACATGGATAAATAATTCAGCGGAAAGTAATAATCCGTTTGGTAGCGATTTATGGAGCGATAACGGAATTGGAGCGTCACTATTTCCTGTTGATGATAAAAATTCTAAATCGTATCAATGGATTGAAATGAATATTCTTAATAATGAACCTGAATTAAAGAAAGGAGATGTTTTTGCAGTTTGTATCAAGAATTCCGAATTGAGGGAATCAAACAATACGTTTGGAATAATGGCTACAAGTGAAACCGGTTATGGTGTTTTTAAGTTTTACGCAAACGGAAGAACACCGGGCGATCTTACGACAGCCGGCTGGTGGAAAAGAGATTTCTTGGTAAATGTAGTCGTTGTAGTTGAGATAACCGGAGACGCTTCGCCGATGATTAGCGATATTGATATTCTTGAAACAACTCTATCTAAAGAAGCACGATCCGTAACAGCAAAGATTGTTGATCAAAATCCGAGCGGAGGAACTGCCGGAGTAGGCAATGCTTATTTGCAGTACTTCTTAAACAAAGATACCACATGGAAAGACATCTCTATGACAAAATCCAGCGGGGATATTTTCACCGGTAATATTCCCGGACAGCATGCGGGTACTAAAGTAACCTACCGTATTAAGGCAGATGATACTAACGGAAATATATCCATCTCAGGCGAGTCATATTCATATTATGTCTTCGGACCAACTCCAGGAGTCAAATCTCTTTTGGTATTTAATGGAATGGAGCCTGAAGAAATAAATCAGTTCCCGATGAATTCATATTTCGTGTTGGATGAATCTGCTAAAGTAAATAACTGGACGCATGATGTTTGGTCTTATGGCGCGTTAACTTCAGAGTTGGTGAATCATTATACCAATATATTCGAAATATGCAGTTCGGATAATTCAGGTGAAAACATAAAATATAACCAAGGTGTAATACGTACTTGGCTTGCACAAAACGGAAACCACAATTACGCTCTATCCGGTCAGGAATGGCTGGGCGCTAAAGACGGATTTATAGATAAAGACTATTCTGCCGGGTCGTTTGAGTATGATATACTCGGTATTAATCACTCCTATAATGATGTAACTGATTTAAATGCATCAATAAAGCCTTCAAGAATGTTTGCCGTGCAAAACAGTCTCTTGGGCGATGAATTGTATAGGAAATTCTTGCTGTGGGGAAGCGATTCTCTCCAGTATGATCCTTATTATGAATTGAACAAAACAGAAAACTGGATAGATGGATTTGATGTTGTTAGTGATCAACAAGTAGATATACAAGTTGAAACAAGAGTAGTAAATGGAACAACTCAAAAAACAAATCTTGCTTGTTTAACGCACCGTACTTTAAGTAACGGAAATAAAATAACATTCTTTAGTTTTGATCCAATTGCGGTGAACACTAAATCGCCCAAAACAAATGCAAAATATTTCCGTTTCGGAACCAGCATCCAGGCACCCCAAGTAAAAATTTTGCAATGGTTTAACCTAATAACGGAAATTGAGGAAGTGAATACAAAGATTCCGGTAGATTTCAAGTTACATCAAAACTATCCAAATCCATTTAACCCAAGCACAACAATCCGGTATGAACTTCCGTACAAATCATATGTAAATATCAAGGTGTATGATGTTCTAGGTAATGAAATTAAAACACTTGTTGATAAGGAACAAAACATTGGCAGATACGAGCTACAATTTAACGCGCAAAATCTCCCTAGTGGAATTTATTATTATAAAATGACTACGGAACATAACTCGATTACAAAAAAACTTATGCTGATCAAATAGAGAAACATCTTCTGTAACACGATTTCATAGAGCCGCTTTAGATTTCTGAGCGGCTTTTTTATTAGAATAATGAAATTTAATTCACCGGTTCTCAATTTTTTTTGGTCGTTATTAATATTTCTCTTTGAATTAGCGACTCTTTTTAGTTAAGTTAATTTTAAGTTGAGCTGGATTCTTCCAGAATCTCTCTAAACTGAGTAAATAAGAATGCTAGAAAGGGAAACACAAAAAGAAGTCGAATCAAATCTAAACGAAGAATTGATTGAATTATACTCTCGAATTAAGAGTAAAGATGAGTCTGCTCTTCAAGAGTTTTTCTTTTCTATTCAGCCCCAATTGTTTTATTATTTATTCCGCTATACCAACAGCAGAGAAATTGCCGAAGACTTAACGCAAGAATCATTTGTTAAATTCTGGCTGGCAATTGATAATCTCGATCCTCGCCAGTCATTCAAAGCATATCTTTTTAAGATTGCGCGCAATCTGGCAATAAATCAAGTTCAACGAAGTATGCCTCTTGTTTCTTTTGACGAAGAGAATATTTTGCTTCAATTAAGCAAAAGCATAGATAGTGAAATTGATAACTCATTTTTCATGAATGATTTTCAGCAAGCCATCAATACTTTGCCGGAAAGATGTAAATCAACATTTCTACTAAGCCGTTTTTCCGGGTTTAGCTATTCCGAAATTTCGGAGGTGATGGGCGTTTCGCTGCAAACAGTAAAAAACCAGATGAACAAAGCGCTCGCTGTACTTAGAAAAAGATTGATTAAGTACATTGATTAAGCATCATTACTCCCAATTACTTGGGAGCCTCATCTTTAAAATCCCAACTAATAGCGATTGAGCTAAAGAAATTTAACAAATATGTTTTGCCCTAAAATTCTTGTCGAGATCAAAAAATAATTTTTCAAACGGATAGTACTTTTTTTCATCCCGCGTGTATTATAGTTAATAAAAAGCCGAAACTATGTTCAAATTTTCTAAAACCGTTGATTACCAATTTATTGCCCGGGCACATAACAACGATTTAAGTCCCGAGGAAAAAGAGTTCTTTGAGCAGTGGCTCTCCGAATCGGAAAAAAACAGAGAGACTTACAGCGAAATAGCTCTTTTGTTAGATAAGTTCGATTTATCACAAAATCCTTCGTTGCCGGATAAAAATATTCAGTGGCAAAATATTCGGCAGAGAGTTTTAGCCGAACGTAATACACAAGCTCTGTTGAATTTAGAGAGAGAACCCAAAGCTTCTTCCTCTTCGGTTTTCAAAATTTTGCATCCCTTGGAAATTCAAACCGATTATTGGAGAACAGTTTATACAAGCAAAATGCTTCATTTTGCCTTAACGCTTATTGTTGTAGCATCTGTCGGGTTGTCTTTTTTAATTGAACAGCATTCAACAAAAAAGAACAGGCTGGTTAGCTTTGTTGAACCGGCTACAAAATACTTAGAAGTAAAAACAAACCGGGGAGAAAAGCTTTCGGTTACACTTCCGGATGGTTCTAAAGTACATTTAAATACCCTGAGCAAACTGACTTATCCCGAAACTTTTGGAGAGAGAACAAGAGATGTTGTGCTCGAAGGAGAAGCTTACTTTTCTGTGGCTTCGAATAAAGAAAAGCCTTTCTCTGTTAAATCCGGTAATGTGCTAACGGTTGTTACTGGCACAGAGTTCGATATTAAAAACCGAGGTGAACGAATAAGTGTTGTTGTTGTCAAGGGCTCGGTTAATACTTTTAGCCCAACCAAGGAAGAAGTGTTTAAGTTGAAAAAGGGTGACTTACTCTCGTTCGATAATAGAATTAGAATGCCTAAAGTACAGAAAGCAAACTTGCGCCATTACTTGGCATGGCGTAACGATAAATTCAGTTTCGAACACACGCGGCTATCTGATGTTATGGATGAAATAGAGCGTTACTATAATATCAAAACTTCGTTTCAATCCGATTCGCTTAAGAACATAACGATGACCGGCTTTTTTGGTTCAGACTCGCTTAACAAAATTCTGTCGGTTATTAGCCTTACACTCGATATTAAACTAAAGTATGAAAACCGTACAATCTTTATAAACAAGAATTGAAAGGATAAGATTAAGGAAGAAAAATGCACTCACATTTAAGAGTATTAGTCATCATAATTTGTTTGAGTAATATCCAGTTTGCTGCATTCCAAAATATTCCCGACCCGGAAGAAATCAACAGCAAAGAATTTTTGCTATCGGATTTAAAAGAAGATGAAGTCTTTGATTACCAGTCAATAGGAAATCTTAAGAAGAATGCCGGTAATTCATTAAGTACTCTTATTACAATACAGATGTCGAGCGCTAATCTGACTGATATTATTAAGTCAATTGCCAGAGAGAACAAAATCAACTTTGTATATGACGACCGTTTACTTAACATCCGGGGTGTAACAATCAATTATGAAGACAAGCCTCTTTATGAACTGCTTGATGAAATCCTCTCCATCCATAATATAAGTTATTACGAGTTTGCGCCGGGCGAAATTGCTTTAGCTAAACAAATAAGAATAGATGAAACAACCGGCGGAATTAAAGGAAATATTAAAAACGAAAAAAATGAAAAACTTTTCGGTACAAATATTTTGATAAGGGAGCTTGGTGTTGGAACAACAAGCGATGTTAACGGAAATTTTTCTCTAAGAAATATTAAACCCGGCGAATATACCCTTGAAATATCCTACATGGGCTATGAAAAAATAATTCGTCGCGTAAAAATTACTGCCGGGATTCTTCTTGAACAGAACTTTATCCTAAAGGAAACTGCCTTTCTAATTGGTGGAATAGAAGTTACCGGAACAAGGGATCTAATCCCAACAGACTCAAGAACTAAAACAACAATTACAAGCGGAGAGATTGAACACTATCAGGCTTCCAGCATTAAGGATGTTTTGGATCTAGTTCCCGGCGTTCAAAAAACATCTAATCCCGGTTTAGGTAAAACATCGCAAGTTGCGTTGCGTGGAAATGAACAGGATAACTCCAGCACTTTTGGAACACTTGTAGTTATTGACGGCGCTCCGGTATCGAACAATGCAAACATGCAGTTCGAGAGAGCCTCCACAGCAAATTTCGGTTCGAATAACATGGGAGCCGGAGTTGATCTTAGAACAATTCCCGCAGATAATATTCAAAACATAGAAATTACTACAGGACTTCCTTCTGTTAAATATGGAGACGCTACTTCCGGCGTTATTAACATTAAATCAAAAACCGGTGTTTCGCCAAATAGACTTAAGTTGAAAAATAACCCGGATACACAGGAAGGAAATTTTGAAGGAGGGTTTAGAGTTGGTGAAGGGTCGCTCAGTTATAATCTTAATGCTGCTCAAAGCGAAAGAGATGTAAGGGTTTCCGGCGATGAGTACTTAAGATTAACCGGTCAACTAGTCTATTCGAAAAAGTTCTTTGATAATGCTCTTACTACAAATAATAAAATATCATATCAAAGAATTTTTGATGAAGAAGAGCCAAAAGAAGATTTGCGCCACACAAGAAATTATAACCGGAGTTACTCTGTTTCACTTTCGTCGTGGGGAAGTTATAAGGATGATGATGGTGTCTCATCTATAGATTATAATCTTTACACCACGATGCGTAAAGAAAATTCAATGAGATCTAAACTTGTTACCGATTATGTTATAATTCCAAGCGGGGACACTCTAACAAGTTACATTGGGCAAGTTGAGACAAAAGGGATTGAATGGACACTTGGAGGTCGGCTCGAATATAATGATGCATTTTATACCGGCGATATTGTACACAAAATTCTTGTCGGCATAGAACCTCAGTATAATGCTAATACCGGGGAGGGTGTTGTCTTCGATACACTATTAAGTTTTTATGGACAGGGTACTGGAAGACGACCTTATAGCTTTGATGACATACCCGGACAGTTCTTATTGGGCGCTTACTTTGAAGATAAGATTACTGGGCACATGCTTTTCGATTTTAGTTTAATGGTTGGATTTAGATATGAGATGTACCGTCCAACCAAGTTTAACCTCTCGGGCTTATGGGGAGATGGCGATCTTGTTGAGTCTCATCAAGGAACATTTTTTAACCCGAGAATAAATTTAATGGTCTATTTCTCGAAGGTGAACCAACTTCGATTAAGCGCTGGTTCTTCTTCAAAATCTCCACCAATGAGCAGAATTTACCCTCAAGTAGATGTTATGCCCTGGAGAAATCCATATACCGGCAATAATCTATACATCAGAAATAATCTGCATCAGCCGGATTTAAAAGGCTATCGTGAGGCAATGTGCGAAGTAGCTTACGACCATAAGCTGTTTAACACAGTTGGCATGACAGCATCAGCATACTTTAAGCAAAGGAAAGGAAGTCTCATCGGTTACGATATACCTATTTTCATTTTAACCAATGTCAGCAATACAATCAAAGCTTTTTTTGTTGATGACTATTCTCTCTATTCGAATATAGGGATAACCGAAACGAAAGGAATCGAGTTCTCAGTCAGAACTTCTAAGATAGATGCGTTGAACATGGACTTTAATGTAACCGGTTCATATTCATTCGTAAAATATCCGGGAGTCGGAAATTATTATTCCAGCACACCGGATGCATCGAAGGGGCAATACCCAAATTTTAGACTTTTGACTTCAGAAGTAGATACGATGATCGGATGGACGTATCCGAGGGGAGAGAAATGGAACGACAGACTACAGCTAAATTACTCGGTCAAATATACACTTCCATCCTTAGGGTTATGGATTACATTACGGGCAGAGCAGTTGCTTTTTGAAAGAACACGGGATCTTGATGATGCGCCGATTGATTTTAATATTGCCGGCTCAACTGTAACTGCTTCTTACCTTTTCGAGCAAGAGATTAAACGAAAACCGAACAAATGGCTCTTCAGTTTTAATATGAGCAAATCGTTATTCAAAGGGGCGGAAGTTTCATTCTATGTTAATAATTTTTTTGATGACCCGGCAATTAGAAGATATAATAGTTCGCTAACTCAAATGTCGGACGAGAAACGGAATCCGGATTTATTCTATGGTATTGAGTTCAGTATGATGTTTGACAGTTTAACAAAGTGAAAAGGCTTATTATGAAATTTCATAAGATATTAATAACAGCTGTTATAGTTACAGCGCTAATAAGCTGCCAGCAGCAAATGCCGGTTACATCCGAAGGCAATGCAAGAGCAAAAATAGTAGTTATTGGAGACACCACAGTTGTAGGAAATACACCGGTTTATATCCCTTTAAAGAATGCCAAAGTAATCCTTTCTTCTGAATATGGAATTTCGATAAGGTACACAGACTCTGAAGGCATATTGATATTAGAAGGCATTCCATCTTCTACATATAGTATTAGTGCCCGGCTTACTCATCCAAAGTACTCTAATATTTTGCTCGTCGGTTCTCTGAATAATAAAGAAATTATTTCCGGCAAAGTTCTTGAGGATACAATTAAAGCTGTTCAGGTAGCTAACACAGGTATTGCAATTAACGAAATTTATGCGTGTGGTCCGCTTAATAATATTTATTTCATGTATGACTTATACTTTGAGTTATATAATTACAGCGAAGAAGTAAAATATTTAGACGGCATGACATTTATGCGCTTCTCAGGCAATAGTCCGTCGGACGGAAAGAAAGGTCCCGGCGCAGATGAAGGAGACGATGGCGATATTGATGGTGTAACGTACATGTTTAAATTCCCGGGAAAACCCGGTGAGAAGAATCATCCTTTTTATCCCAAGACATTTCAAGTTTTGGCAACAACTGCAATTAATCATAAGAAATCAGTTGCTACAAGTATTGATTTATCCAAAGCTGACTGGGAATTCTACAACCAATTTTCTGTAGCTGATTTCGATAATCCTCAAGTTCCTAATTTGATAAACACCAGGTCGGATAGGACTGCCGACTTTCTGGTCGGTTTAACAAGTGATGTGCTGGTTTTAGCTTCAGGAACTGATTTAGTATGGGAAGATGGTATTGACATTTCTTCAGTTATTGATGGTGTACAATATGTAAGCTCCACGACCAGTAGAAAGTATCTGGATACAAGAGTTGATAAAAGTGTTTTGCTGGGTGCACCAAAGTATAGCGGCAAGTCTATGCAAAGAAGAGAACCCGGCGGCGATTCCAATGACGCTATGTCTGATTGGGAAATACTTAATGCACCTACTCCCGGTAAGCAAAAATGATATTGAAAAGTTATGAAACAAAAAATTTTCTTGATTTACTCAATCTGTTGAGGTAAACAATGTTAAGAAGCCTGGCAAAATTATTATTACTCATTTTTCTTCTTTCCAATATTTCTTTGGCTCAGATTAGCCGCGTTGCCGGAATGGGAGATTTAAAATTCTCGATTGTTGATAGAGATTTGTCTTTATCCCCATACGATTTTGGAGGAAACCCAGCCTGGCTTTTCATGGATGAACAAGAATCTTATCTTAAAATTACTCCAGCGTATGGAAACAGTTGGGGAAACTACCGCCAAAAATATGATTCGGAAGGTAATACGAATTTAGGTTCTGCATTTCACGGAATAAAAACGTTAGGTGATCTTGGTACATTTTCCGGTTTTACATCTTACAATTATGAAAACAGAAGAAACAATTATAGAACTCTTAAAAAAGATACATACAATGGGGAAGCATTCCATTTTACAGATACAACCGCAAGTGATTTTAGATATATGGGCCCTAAAGTTGTTCTGATTTATAGCTGGGAACCAATAGAGGGCTTATACGCCGGAGGTTCAGTCGCTTATGAATTGATGGACGGATTGAAAGAAAAATATTCTTATGCTAAAACAATTTATCGTAATGCAGAATTACAAGCTGGGTTAGCAGTTAATTTTATGCATAATGCAGTATTTGGAGTGGATGTTAAATACTCGGATTCTCAAGAAGCTATTGAGGCACAGGATGTTAATCTCCTTGATGTTGAAGTGCGTCATTACCGTGGTGATAATTATTATGTTGGGAAAAGGGGCTCACCTATAACCAGCAAAATTAAAAAACAAGGATTTACTTTTGGTTCGCAATTATTCTGGGATGATGGAGAAAAATTATCGATAGGCTTGCAGTCTAATTATACTCCTTCCGATTCAAGAGTACTCAAACCGTTTACAACCACTGTATCATCAATGACTACTTCATTCGATGAAGTTGAAGATAGCTATGCTGCTTTTGAATTCTTCGACGTACAACTGAAAACACAATACAAGCTTGATGATGATCTTACCGTAGGTGCCTACGCCGGATATTTTTCCGATTACAGCTGGTCTAAAATCTCGCTGAAAGAATTGCTGATATGGGAATGGGATATTAAAAAAACTGTTCTTGGTCTCGGAGCGAGCTATCAAGCGTCCCCGTCTTTACTTCTCGGTCTCGAGTATGAATTTTCTCATAGTTCAGTTGATTCTTCAAAGTACATTGATAATCTACTTCTAAATATTGTCTCTAATGATCATGTACTACGCACAGGTGCTGAATACAAATTAACTGATGAAGTTTTTCTGAGATGTGGATTCAATTACGGAGCTAAAGAACACGACTTGATATACGGTGGTAAGGATTGCAATAGTTATAAATATTCTGCCGGAATTGGTTTCCCTCTCTTCGACCTTTTAACTATTGATGCAAGTCTGCAATACATAAATGTCTCTCCAAAGAAACCCGATAACTTTTCCAGATCATACCTATCCGGAAACATCTCACTTACAGTGCAGGCATTTTAATGATTGGAATAAATAGATATACCAAAATAAGGAGGTTCTAATGAAACAGAGGTACACTTTAATTATTGCTGTAGCTGTGATGCTTTTTGCCTATCATACAGAGGCTCAGACCTGGAAACAATTAACGTCGCAAAGCCTTCCAACTTTTGCAACCGCATTCTTCCTTAATACTACTACAGGTTGGTTCGTTGGGTCAAAAGGACTTATGGAAACAACGCAAGATGGCGGAAAGACATGGACTGATGTTACGACAAATATTGCCGAAGACTTAAAGTCTGTCTTCTTTTTGAATGCAACAACTGGTTTTATAGGGAGTACAACAAAAATTTATAAAACAATAGACGGCGGTAAAACCTGGACTGCGATAAGTGTTACAGGCGCGATAAGTTCCAGTGCGTACATCTATGATATTTACTTTGCCGATGCGCAAAAAGGATGGGTAATTTCATCATCATCAAGTGCAGCCAAAATAATTCAAACAGTTGATGGCGGGACAACATGGACTGTTGGGGCAGATAATCCTGCCGGTGATCTTGAAGCAATGGATTTCTTTAGTGCAACTTCTGGTGTTGTTGTTGGCGGTGGTGTAGGTAAGTGCGATCTATGGTTTACAAAAGATGGCGTAACCTGGACGAAAGGCACAGCTCCAACTTTTCCTGCAGGCTATACTAAGACCGATATTAAGGGAGTCTTCATGTTCGATCAGAATACAGTATATGCAGACGGGTGGGGATCTTTAGTTGGTCCGCAACCCAGCATTCAGCTTAAGTCAACTGATGGTGGTGCTACATGGACTTACTTAACACAAGATGATGCAAATAAAACCTATGACAACATGTACGAACTCTATTTTAAGGATGCTAATAACGGAATAGCCGTTGGTGGAAACGTTGTTAGAACTGCAAACGGCGGTACAACCTGGACTCCAATTGATATTCCTTGTGGCTCTACCTTAAAAAATATTTTTGGTTCGGGCGATAAGCTAATTGTTTCAACAATAGATGGCGCTTTTTTATCTTCAACTGATTTTGGAACTACCTGGAAACTGCTTACAAATGTTCCGAGCTTCACAGTTAATTCCATTTTTGCAGTAAACAATAATTTAATTTTTGCCGGCGGTTCTAACGGTGCAATACTTAAAACAGTAGATGGCGGTAAGAACTGGACAGGTTCATATCAGAGAGTTAACAAAGCATCTCAAAACATTCAGGGCATCTACTTTGTAAATGATAAAGTTGGCTATACAGCTAGCAGTTACCGTATGATTGCAAAAACAGTAGATGGCGGCGCTTCGTGGACATCTTCTTTGGATGCAACTGGCAGCGCTACTCAAGTTCTCTATGGCGTACACTTCATAAATGAAAATTTAGGATTTGTCGTCGGTAAGGATGCTTCTAATGTTGATATTATTTACAAGACAATTGACGGCGGTACAACGTGGACTTCTAAGACAAATCTTGTTGCTGCAAATTTAAGAGGCGTAGCTTTTTATGATGCGCAAAACGGAATTACCGTTGGTGAAAAACTAAAAGCACTCTATACAAAAGATGGAGGCAACACTTGGACAGCATCTACATTTACCGGAGTTCCAACAGCTTCTGCTTCGGCAACTTTAAGAGAAGTATCATATATAAATGCAACGACGGCTATTGCAGTTGGTGATAAAGTAATTCTTAAAACGACAGATGGCGGCGCAACCTGGAATTACATTACAGTTGCAGATTTAACTCATTCAATGACAGGAGTTGCAGCTCAAGGAAATACGGTTTGGGCAGTGGGATATAAAAGTGCTGCACCTAAAAGTGTGGCTGTTTATCAATCTGCCGATGCTGGCTTAACCTGGACTAACCAGGGTACCTCTGCGGTTTTTGATGTAGAGACTGCTGTATATGATATTACTATAATTCCATCCGGATCTATTTTTGTAGGCGGCACTAAGAGTGTAATCTATTCTAATTCTACCTCTGTTGGTGTTAAAGAAGAAGAAACTCTACCAACAACTTTTGAGTTGATGCAAAACTATCCGAATCCGTTTAACCCTGAGACAAATATTAGTTACTCGCTTAACAGACCTGGCATTGTTAAGTTAAATGTTTATGATGTGCTTGGCAGATTAGTAAAATCACTTGTAAATGAAAATCAAATGCCGGGAAGATATTCAGTAAAGTTTGATGGAAATAACCTTTCAAGCGGAATCTATTTCTATTCAGTCTCCACAGGCAATTCAATTTTAACCAAGAAAATGCTTTTGATAAAATAGTATCAAATGATACCAAAGGAAGGGTGAAATAAAATTAAGAGTCGTAAGGTAATAAGTCAATATACTGGTTAACGACGGATTTAGATAAACGAGTAATCAAAGAGATAGTGTTGATGTCATC